>Ga0316221_1000009_pt1 | contig 406255 bp, 324 predicted proteins | sample TBH18007metaG_FD_206003 | JGI IMG/M metagenome (GOLD analysis project Ga0316221, IMG submission 206003) | Freshwater microbial communities from Trout Bog Lake, Wisconsin, USA - TBH18007 | ecosystem: Environmental > Aquatic > Freshwater > Lake > Hypolimnion/Profundal zone | place: USA... | reverse complement strand
AACAACTAATTCTGTTACCAATATTTAGGGGGTCAATTTGTGCCGTTACAAGGGGGTCACATTGTGCTGGCGAAAGGGGGTCAGTTTACGCCGGTATTAGGGGGTCAATTTGCGTGGATTTTCCAAAATAAGGATTAATTAGAAAAATAAGTTTCAAAATTTCATTTTCATTTTTCCTAAACCGTGGATTAACTATCGTTTCTATGAATTTTATAAAATGTATATCATCGGCTAACAGCTTAAGTCTTTCAAGAAATAAGAAGTCATAATCCCAATCACTGTTGTTAACTATGTGTTGAACAATATCTCCATATGCATCATCAAATCGTTCATCACTTGATGGCATTGCTCGTAAATCCCAAATTTCACTTAGAAATTCTAATATGCCATTTGGTTGATATTCTTCTCCAAAAATATTTTTCTCCTTATTAAGAAGATTAAATAATTCAAGTTTTATTTTTTTTGAAATTTTTATCAATTCTTTAAATTGGTTTAATTAATAAGAAAACGCATCTCTAAGAAAGGAATTGAATTTAGACATTAGTTTTGAATTTTATCTATTTGAGTTATATCATTTCTGTCAAAAGGGAAAAAAAGAGATACTTTTTCAATGTGAAAACTTTGATGTATGATATTTAAGCGGAATTGATTAATGCAAATACTATTCTCAATTTTTGTACCTCTATTGTACCTTAAAAATGGTCGAATATAGTACTGTTAAGTGTTTCAGGGTAACTAAAAATGCCCGTCCCGGGCACTTTAAGCGAAAAAAGGCGATTCTTCATTGAACCGCCTTTTTATTTTCAGCTATTACTATTCAACGAAACATTATCCAAATCACTTAGTCTTTTGATTGAAAGAATCAGGCAGACAAAATCAAACATCTGATGTTGATGAGGTTTTTACTCCTATAAACTGTAACATCTCTGCAAACAGCATATTGTTTGCAGATGCCCTCACTAAACAGGCTTTGTCAATTTGGCGCTTAAGCCTAGTATAAGCCTTATATAAGCCTAATAAAAGCCTAGTATAATTCTTATATATTTCAGGGTGTTTTGCGCCTTGAGAGAGATTTTTTTGTCAATTTGTCTTGTTAGCGGGGCATCTTTCCGGGGGGATTTGCAGCGAGAAATTATTTATTTTTCCAGAGTAAGACAATCAGATCCAACTCATTATTTATATAAGAGAACAGGAAAGACAGATTACATTAATAGTATTTAGCCCACTTATATTGGAGAACTGCACGCTATTCCCATTTCCAGCCCACGTAATTCTGCAAGGCCTCTTAATCGTCCAATGCCTGAATATCCCGGGTTTGTTTTCTTATTCAGATCATCGAGCATTTGATGACCATGATCGGGCCTCATTGGAATATTTGTTTTTCTTTTATTCATTACAGCAATCACTTGTTTCACCACTTCATACATATTCACATCACCTTCCAAATGATTGTCTTCATAAAAATCACCCAATTCATTTCTTTTGGTACTTCGTAAATGCAGGAAATTAATTCTATCACCAAACTGTTTCAGCATTGCGGGCAGATCGTTATCAGGCCTTACACCAAATGAACCCGTGCAAAAACAGAGGCCATTTGAATCATTGGGAACTGCTTCAAACAATTTCTCCATATCTGCAGCAGTGCTTACTACTCTTGGTAAGCCTAAGATCGGATATGGAGGATCATCCGGGTGGATCACTAGTTTAATTCCAACCGAATCTGCAACAGGGCATATGGCTTTTAAGAAATAAATTAAATGAGAACGAAGTTTGTCAGCATCTATACCTGCATAAGTATCGAGTGCCTGCTGAAACTGATCTAATGTGAAACTCTCTTCGCTGCCCGGTAATCCGGCTATGATATTTCTTTGCAATTGATTTTTTTTAGCATCAGTCATTACATCAAATCGAAGTTTTGCTCTTTGTAACTCGTCAGCTGAATATTCTTTTGCTGCATCTTTTCTTTTCAGCATAAACAATTCAAAAGCAATGAAAGCGGCTTTTTCAAAACGCAGGGCTTTCGAACCGTCTGCAACAGTATAAGCAAGATCGGTTCTTGTCCAGTCCAATACCGGCATAAAATTATACGTGATGATCTTCACATCACATGTTGCCAGATTCAACAAAGACTGTTTATAGTTTTCAATGAATTGTAAATAATTCCCGGTTTGTGTTTTTATAGCTTCATGTACCGGAACGCTTTCTACTACATTCCATTCAAGGCCTGCATCATTAATGCTCTTTTTTCTTTTCTGTATTTCTTCTATCGTCCACACTTCACCATTCGGTATGTGATGCAATGCAGTTACAACACCTGAACAACCTGCTTGTAATATATCACTGAGACTAACAGGGTCATTTGGCCCATACCAGCGCATCGTTTGTTGCATTTTAAATCTTTCCATTTAAATAAATCTTAAAAGCGCTTTAATAAATATGTATACAATTGTTATGCTGCATTTATCATTCCAGCTTAGAGTTTGAATTGCCCCTTCTTCGCATTTTTGATCTTTTCCAATAATTCAGTCAACTCTTTTACTTTCCCGGGATATTGATCGTATAAATTATGGTCTTCATGGATGTCGTTCTCTAAATTGTATAATTGTCCGATCGGTTCACCTGCTTTAGGTGTCACTTCTGAAGGAACAGTAAATCCACCCGAACCTAATTTTGTGATCAATTTCCAGGTGCCTTTTCTGATATCGAATGTTCCTTTGGAAGATATGTTGACAATGGCGGGTTGGTCATCTATAGTGGTTGATTTTCCTGTAAGGATTTTATAAATCGAATAACTGTCTTCTGTTTCAAAAAGAGCAGAATGATTTCCTGTAAGTTCGGCACAGGTTGCCATCAAGTTTGCTAAAGTGGTGGTTGCATTACTTACTGTACCTGCTTTGATCTTTCCGGGATATCGGAAAATCAACGGAACACGATGCCCGCCTTCAAATGCATCGCCTTTCATTCCTCTGAATTCACCCGCTGCTTTATGATCGTACATTTTTACATAATTCTCGCGCCAGTAAGGACCATTATCACTTGCAAAAACAACTATTGTATTTTTTGAAAGTCCCAGACTATCCAATGTTCTCAATACTTTACCAACAGCTGCATCTACCTCTAACACATAATCTCCATATTCTCCAACCTTAGAAGTACCTGCATAGCCTTTTGTTGCCACCCATGGTGTATGCGGTGCAGGCATTGCAAAATATAAAAAGAAAGGATTGGCAGTTTTTGATCGTTTAATGATATAATCATTCGCTTTTCTTGTAAAATAAGGAAGCACATCATAGAAATCGAAAGAAGGTGTCATCAATCCTTCTCTCCAGAAAGGTCCAGTATAATCAGTTCCCGGTTTATTTCCTTTTGTATAACCTGTTGGCAATTCCGTTAGCTTATCATTTTCCAGATAACAATATGGAGGCATGTCTAAAGATGCCGGAAGAATAAATGAATAATCAAATCCCTGTGTTCTCGGGCCTTTTGTTGGCGCTTTTGTAAAATCGATCTGCACCGGATCCATCTCATTCAAAATCCCGTAGAGATTATATTTATTGTATGCAGCGCTTAATGAATCTTTGTAAGGATCTTTTAATACCCAATCCAATCCAAGATGCCATTTACCCACAACAGCTGTATTATAATCGCTTGTTTTTAATAAGGAAGCAACTGTTGGCATTCCCTCATCTATCAATGTTCTGCTATAGCCACGCAAAACCCCTACCTGCAATCTGCTGCGCCAGGGATATCTTCCGGTAAGTATGGAATAACGCGAAGGGGTACAAACAGAGGAAGTAGTATGTGCATCTGTAAAACGCATTCCTTCCTGAGCGAGCCGATCGATATTGGGTGTATTTATTTTGCTTTGCGGATTATTTACTGAAACATCTCCGTAGCCAAGGTCATCCGCAAGGATATAAACAATATTGGGTAAGGGCTTTTTTTGTTGTGCCAATAAAAGATTTGGTATAACCAGTAAAAACAAGAAAACAGTTACAGCAGAAATTTTTAAAAATATTGTGTTAGATTTCATTTGGGTACTCATGGTTAAGCAATTTGAAAGGATCCGATTTAAAAGATATTTTTTAGCTATGAATTTTTTACATAAACACAGTCATCTAAGATAGTTTTATTTACCCGAGCGATAGAATTACAATACTAAATTTATTTACGAAATCGAAATAGTGATTTATACATGTATGAGTTAGTTTTATAGGAATTTTACTGCTGCCAGGATATACTGTACTATGTAATGAAAGTAAAACAGATGAAACAAATCGTTTACAGATCTATGCTATTTATTTTATTGTTACAGGTGGGTAGCATTTTAAAAGGGCAATCTGTTGACATTCAAAAATTGCATTCTCCGATATTATTTAAAGGCGATTCTGTAACTGCTTATCGCGATCCTTTAGCGTTGTATGAAAAGGGGATTATTTACCTCTATTTTACTTTAACGGAAATAGAACCCGATGGCAAGATCTATATGTACACTGCTTTCAGTAAAAGCAAGGATCTTCTTCATTGGTCGCCTGTTAAAAAAATAACGGCCAAGGATCAATCTTTGAATTACTCAAGCCCCGGTAGCATCATTCGTTATCAAAATGAATGGATCATGTGTCTGCAAACTTATCCCCGTAAAAATTATTCGGTTGAACAAATGCCCAAATACGGTGATGAAAATTCAAGATTATTTTTGATGCATAGTACTGACCTGGAAAATTGGTCAGCCCCTGAAATAATTAAAGTGAAAGGCGATACTGTGGATGATAAAAACATGGGCCGTATGATCGATCCCTTCCTGTTACAAGATCAACAGATCAAAAATAAATGGTGGATCTTCTACAAACAAAATGGTGCCAGCAGGTCATACTCTTACGATCTGAAACATTGGGTATATAATGGTCATATCGCAGCAGGAGAAAATGTTTGTATCATTTTCAGAAATGATGCATATATCATGTTTCATTCACCACCAAACGGCATTGGTATCAAAAGATCCAAAAACCTGATGGAATGGAAAGATGAAAGTCAGGTTCTTACGCTTGGGCAAAACAACTGGGATTGGGCTAAAGGCAGAATTACTGCGGGCTATGTTTTAGATATTGAGAAAAATGAAAAGAATGGATACCGTTATCTTTTATTTTTTCATGGGTCCGGCCCCAAAAAAGAAACGGAAGGCGATTTCGATAAAAACGCTTCAATAGGTTTGGCATGGAGCAAAGATCTGGAATCCTGGGAATGGCTTAAATAACTACTCGTGAATTCAGCCCCTATTTAAAACTGTTTTATCTTACTTAAGATACTTATAGTTTCATTAGGCAGTATATTCGCTAAATCTGCTTTTAACTAACGAATAAATTTTTGAAATGAAAAAAGAAAGTAAGACTCTATTATTTATTTTTTTGTTTTTGATACTTACAAAAGACGGATTTACTCAACATAATAAATACTTCAGGGATTTTCCAGCTGCTTCTTCTCCGCAAACTGTAGGAAAGAAGATCGCTGAACATTTTTTGCAAACACCGCATACTTTTTTCGGAATGGTAATGAAGGGAGCCAATCCAACATTCATCACTTATCCCGATGCCTGTGCCTGGTATGGTGCTTTTACTTTCGCTAAAGTTTCTAACGATACAGAACTGAAAAATAAATTATTGAAAAGAACCGAATTATTATTGAATGAAGAATCAAAATTAGTTCCCAAACCCAATCATGTAGATAACAGTGTTTTCGGTATCGTTCCGCTCGAAGCTTATTTGCAAAGCGGTGATACCCGTTTTTTAAATTTGGGAAAATCCATTGCAGACGAGCAATTCAAGCAATTATCGCCCGCAGAATTGGGAGCGCTGAAACCTGATGTAAAAGAATGGTACGAATCGGGATTGAGCTGGCAGACAAGATTCTGGATCGACGACATGTTCATGATCACATCCCTTCAATCGCAGGCATATCTGGCCACTCATGATAAAAAATATATCGATCAAACCGCAAAAGAAATGGTTGCTTATTTGGATAAGTTGCAAAACGAAAACGGTTTGTTTTATCATGCTCCTGATGTTCCCTTTTATTGGGGAAGGGGTGATGGATGGATGGCAGCAGGAATGGCAGAATTGCTTTCGGTTCTTCCAAAAGATAACGGCAACAGAAAAAGGATCATGGAAGGTTATTTAAAAATGATGAAAAGCCTGTTGCAATACCAGGACACAAACGGGATGTGGCATCAATTGATAGACGATGCCAATGCATGGCCTGAAACCTCATCAACGGGTATGTTCACTTTTGCATTTATCACCGGTGTAAAAAACGGATGGTTACAGGAAAAAACTTATGGCCCTGCTGCACGCAAAGCATGGCTATCATTGATCCAGTATATTGATGAGAACAATGACCTGAAAGAAGTTTGTGAAGGCACCAATAAAATGAACAGCCATCAATATTATTTAGACAGAAAGCGAAACACAGGCGACCTGCACGGACAAGCGCCTTTGCTCTGGTGTGCAACAGCTTTACTGAAATAGTATTTATTTATTTGCCTTCTTTACGATCTTTAATTCTGTTTCTTTATTGGTGGCAGGTAAATACAGTTCCATGAATCCTGCATGATAGGATCTTGTTTTTATTTTTTTGCCATTGCAAAAAGCTTCATAACTGTATGAGGGGTTTAAACAAACCAACATACATCTTTCATGTGTGGATGTTTCATCAAAACGAAGTGTTGCCTCGAATAAAGAAAAATTCTCACCGAAATGTTTTTTATCGATCCACACTTCAAAACCTGTTGTAACCGTTCCTTCTTTAAAGTAAGAGGCGAACCAGTTCAACACAGGAGATGATAACCCTGAGAATTGCGCCCATCCTGCACCGCGACCTGAACTGCTGATGAAATGTTCATACGTGCTATAAGTGAGTGCTGTTTCACGTTTCCATAATTCAAGGGCCGTATGTGCAATTTGATAAGCCTTCTCTCCTTCCCCCATATCTAGCATCGCTTTCCACATGAACCATTGATGTGGCATCCATACAGTTCCATTCCAGTAACCATCCTGACGAAAATAAGAGGCAGACTGATCTACTGCTGTAATACCAAAATCTGTCCACAAATGTTTTGATGAAAACAAATTGTTCATCATCTTATTTTGTTGCGATCTGTTAGCAATGCCCGAGATCAAAGGAGAAACACCATCCAACCCCATATTATAATTGCTGCTGTCTGCAGGATAACGGAATATTTTTTGCGCATTCCCTTTTGCATCATGCACTACATAACTGTAATACCCAGTTGACTCATCCCATGCATATTTTTGCAGGGCAGTATCCATCTGCGCGATTTGCAGATCGTATTGCTGCACATCATTTGTAAAACCAAGTTTAATGGCGGTCATCCGCATGATCTTGGCCGCTCGAATACATTGTGCCGTTGTGATAACCGGTGTTATGCTGCGGCGAATCACCTGATTCTCATTCAGATATTTTTGCGGAGGATAATCATCCCATCCACCTGAATTATAAAAATAATCCCATGGCTTTAATAGTCCCGATACCATCTTCATAGTTGATGTTGCCGTGATGCCTGTCATGAATTGATAATACTGTTTTAAACGGGGATACATGTATGCAAGCAATTCTTTGGACTGTGTCCTGTTCCATAGATCATAAAATGCGGAGAATTGAACGGGCACCATAGAACCATGATGAATGAATGCGGATTGATTCCCAACATTGGTCGTGTATGCATTGATGGCTTCAAAACTTTTTTGCTGATCCACATCCTGCAAACCCAATGCAATAAAGCCAAGATCCCAGGTGTATAAACTGTTCCACCATTTTCCCGGTGTAAAATGCCGGATATTTTCTCTTTGTGTATAGATGGGATACACAACATTCGATAACAAAGCGGCCTGTAATAATTGGTTGCCCAATTTGTAAGGTTTTCCTGCGGGTAATAAGCCTTCTTCACTTATATCTTTCGGTAATTTTGATGTTACTGCTTTTGTATTGAAATTACGCGACTGTTCTTCAACATATGTTTTCGTTCCGGTGGAAAGTAAAATATATAATTTTCGATTTGCATGAGGTTTAATTTCAACAGGGCGAAAAAATATATCTGTAAAATGCCCCTTCTCATTTCCAACAAAACTCTTCTTTACATTATTGTTGGAAGCTAGTTTGAAAAAAACATCCAGTTCATCATTCATTACTTCTCTCACATCATCATAATCATAATCCCATGCCATTCCATAATAAGTATTGATGTCTTTATATTTTAAGAGCAATGCTTTAGAATTACCATCTCTGCTTATGGAAGGATTGAACTTTTTGGCCTGTACGATAATATCCGGAGCAGTTGCATTGGTCAATGATGAAATGAAGAATGCATCCAATGCTATTTCCGTTGGGGCAACAGAGCGCAAGATCAGTTTATTTTCATGATCGAATTTGCAAGACAATTCCTTTATTTCAAAATTTCCTGTTCCTGTAAGATCGATCATCTCATTAGAAATACCCGATAATTGAAAACGTGCAGTAGCCCCTTTCGAAACTTTATAACGAATAAATATTTTTCCATTCCCTTCCTGCGGAACATTTTTGATCTGATAAATAACCTCATCATTTATATCTTTTCCAAACTTTCCGGCAAGTAGACTTCCATTCAATGCAGAATCATTTCTAACTTCATTTCGTTTTTGTCCGTTATACACCAAGAAATACTGAGGCGATCTACTGACCAGGTTCAATTCGCTGTAATCCACTGCAGACAAGTATTTCATTGACTCAGGGTAAATGGCTTTGAAGACAGGGAAAGGCGCAGGATAATCGATATATGCCAGCGAATTCAGTGTCAGGTTTTGTATAACATCGGTATTGTTCACACAATTCATTTCTACCAATACACGGGATGAATCCAGTGTGTAATAAGTAATATCGGTGTACACCTGATCCTTCCATTCCAGCTCATAACGATAGGTAATGGCTTTCATATCAGCAGAGACTTTCCATGGCGTATAACCCGATTCAAACAATACATTGGGTACAATTACTTTATTTCTGTAATAACCCGGACAAACTGTAAAGTCAAATCGCATTCCCGCTTCCATATCAGCGATATGTGAAATACCTGCATATTTTTTTGAATAAGGACCCCAGGGCGAAAGACGAATATCATGATTCATACTGTCTTTTGCAGGATCGATGACCAGGCTTTGCTGCGCATCAATTTTATTGATACAGGTTTGAAATGCAGTAAAGAAAAATAGTAAGTTCAGTATCTTTTTCATAAAAGCGATTAAGCAACCAAGTTTTTAATTTCAATCATTCAACAGCAAGCCGGAATCTCTGTTATTTTTTGAGTAAAGGATTCTCTTTATCTGTTGAAAAAGAATAAGGAAAAGAGGATTCACTTATCCCTCTTGTTTTTTCAGGTTTATCTCCCATTGTAAAATTCAGCACGGCTCCTTTTTGTAAAGTTTCATGACTCAACCAGTTTTTTAAATAGGGTTGATCGTTCATCATCAATTTCTGAACATATAAATTTTTCTCATTGTTTGCAGGAGCATTAATGATTATTTTTTTTCCATTCTCTAATGAGATCGTTGCTTTTTGAAATAAAGGTGCACCCATCACATATTGTCCGCTCACTGGATTCACAGGATAGAATCCCAATGCAGAAAATAAATACCAGGCAGATGTTTGGCCATTGTCTTCATCACCGCAATAACCATCGGGTGTGGGCTTATACATTTTATTCATGGTCTCTCTTGCCCAGTATTGTGTCTTCCATGGCTCGCCTGCATAATTGTATAAATAGATCATGTGCTGAACAGGCTGATTGCCATGCGCATATTGTCCCATTCCTGCTACCTGCATTTCACGTATCTCATGGATCACCTGATGGTAAGCGGACTCATCAAAAACGGGTGGCATTATAAAAACAGAATCAAGCATTTTCGTAAATTCTTTCTTCCCTCCCATCAGATCGATCAATCCCTGAATATCATGAAACACACACCAGGTATAATGCCAGCTGTTTCCTTCCGTAAATGCACCTCCCCATTTAAATGGATTAAAATCTTTTTCAAAACTTCCGTCTTTGAACCTACCACGCATTAATTTCCTTTCGGGATCAAAGAGATTCTTGTAATTCATACTTCGTTTCGCATAGAATTCCAATTCTTCTTTCGGCCTGTTCAAAGTTTTAGCCAATTTATAAGTGGCATAATCATCATAGGCATATTCTAAGGTACATGCCGCTGATTCCTTTGTATTGCCATCTATCGGTACATACCCGAGTTCATTATAAAATTTTATACCTGCACGTCCCACTGCTCTGATAGGGCCTTCATTATTCGCACCTTTTACAACAGCTTCATACAAAGTGTTTATATCATATCCGCGAAGTCCTTTCACATAAGCTTCCGACACAACAGAAGCAGAATTATTGCCGATCATCGTATTGGCATAACCGGGACTTGACCATTCCGGTAACCAACCACCTTCTTTATAATCATTGATCAAACCTTCCTGCATTTCTTTCACGATGGATGGATAGGCCAGATTGAGGAAAGGATATAATGCCCGGAAAGTATCCCAGAAACCTGTGCCTCCAAACATATAACCGGGTAATATTTTTTTATTGTACTGACTGAAATGAACGATCTGATCATTCGCATCAATCTCATACAATTTATTCGGAAAGAATAGGGCACGGTACAAACAGGAATAAAATGTTCGAAGTTGATCGGTCGTTCCGCCTTCTACTTTAATTCTGCTCAATGTTTTATTCCATATGTTTTTTGCTTTTTGTTTGGTGACTTCAAAATCGTCATTGGCTAATTCTCTTTTTAAATTGATATCCGCCTGTTCGATGCTGATAAAAGAAGAAGCCACTTTTAAATGAACCTGCTCCCCTCTTATGGTGCTGAAACCAATGATGGCTCCCGCATGAAAGGCAGTCATTTCCATTGAATCCTTTACCAGTTTATTTTCATGCCAGGTATAATTGATCGAAAAAGGTTTATCAATATAGATAACAAAATAATTTCTCAATCCTGCAATTGCAGATCTTGTTGCTTTGGTTGAGTATCCGATGATCTTATGTTCGTTGGGCAAGATCTTGATATAAGAACCATTTGTATAGGCATCGATCACAATAAAAGAACTGTCTGATTTTGGATAAGTAAATCGGAACTGGGCAGCTCTTTCTGTGGGTGTGATCTCTGTTGTAAGATCATGATCAGCCAGATAAACACTATAATAATAGGGTTTAGCGATCTCTGCTTTGTGCGAATACCAACTTGCCCTGTCTTCCTCTTCAAATTTCAGTTTACCGGTAACGGGCATAATGGAAAATTGACCATAATCATTCATCCATGGCGATGGCTGATGTGTTTGCTTAAAACCTCTTATTTTATATTGTACACCTTTTGGATCGGTGGCAGACACTTCGGGTGTGTAGGTATATTGCCAGCCATTTCCCAAGATACCTGTTTGCGGTGTCCAGAAATTCATTCCCCAGGGTAATGCGATCGCCGGATATGTATTTCCGTTGGAAAAATCTCTTTTGGAATCCGTTCCCATTAAGGGATTCACCAAGTCTTCGGGCTGAAACTTCGATTGTGCGTTCACCAATAAACTTGTGCATACACAAATCGAGAATGCTATTTTTTTTATCATGTACTATTTTATTTCAAGATGAATAAATGCCTGCCTGAATTGATATTTTTTATTTCGAAGAAACCATCTGCACTCGCCTCAAGTGAAGCCTTTTTACCATCTATAAACAAATCTTTAAAATGTGCATCATATTTTATAGACACATTGGCTACAACAGCACCCGGAATAATGACAGCCGTTTCTTTTTGAGTTGTATTGCTTTTATAAGATACAGATACTTTTCCTTTTAACAAGCTGGTAGATAATGTTGCAAAGGAAAGATCACCCATCTGCGGTTTGATCAGGATCGTATCTCCTCCCGGCGAAACAGGTATAACGCCCATTAATTTCCTGACAATATTATTTGCCGGAGCAGTGCCCCATGCATGATTCAGATCCAGATTGGGTTTGTATAATTTGTCCCATGCTTCCATGGTGATGGTAGAGCCGGTTCGGATCATATTATACCAGCTTCTTTGGCCAATAGAACTTAACAGATCGATCGCATAGCCATCTTCATTATTGTCAAATAAAGCTTCCAGCAAGAATTCTGCACCGTAAACACTGCATGCCATCCTGCGGCTTTTAATGAATGAGATTGTTTTCGCCAGATCCGTTTTCGGGATCAATCCGAAAGCCAGTGCAAACATATTTGCGTGCAGTGAAGTGTGATCAGTAGTATCGCCATCTTTTATCAAACCTGTTCTTTCATCTCTGAAGATCTGCTGAAATGATCGATAGACCTTTTTTGCCTGGACCTCATACAATTTTGCATCATCCATTTTATTTAACAGTGTTGCTATCTTCTGCATCAAAATCAGATCGTGATAATAATATGCATTGATCACTGCATTGTAGTTTGAATAAACAAATCCGTCTGTTTCTCCCCCATACTGTTTTTCCTTGCCGATATATTCGCCTCTTTGCGGCCAGTCAACATTATCTTTTAACCCATGTTTACCGTCGAAATCTTTCAGGATATGGATGGATCGCAAAAACTCAGGTGTTTGTTTATTTGTTTTTGTACTGATCAATCCATTTTCTCCTGCCAGGTCCATCAATATTTTTTTCTGTAGTTCGGTATAATATTTTTTGATGAAAGAAAGATCACCTGTGTAGAGATAATCATTCCATGCCAGCATGATATTCTGTAAACTCCATTCGGTTGGCCATGTTGGATGAAAGATCACATATTCCATGGAACGCCTTGCCATGCTGTATTCCGCATCGACTGCATAATGGGACAATTGATTGATGAGTGCGTCTGCTTCATAGGGCAGTCTTTCTCTGTCGCCATCCACATAGTAACCTGTAAAGCTTGTTGCTTTAACAGAATACTTGCATAGATCCCAAACCTGATTCAACACCGTATCACTTGAATTAAAATAGGATGCATTATCATCAAAAGGATAATGGATCATTTTCCGTTTCACGGATTGTTTGTTGATCACCCCATGAAAATTTTCAATAGTCACATATCGAAACGGAAATACTTCTCCCATATCATCCGGCATCAGGATCGGGTTTCTTTTATTTCGCTTTTCATTTACAGGCCATGTTACTGTATAATCATGCGATCCTTTGCTTACAAACAAACTTTGTTTGATGTAACGAATGCTTCCATTGCTTTTTAAAATATTCGAAGGGCTTTCAAGCGCTTCTCCTGCTTCGATCCAAATAGAATCATTTCTGTCGCTCTCCAGATGCAGTTGTAATTGCGCAAATCCATCCTTATCAAAATCAAGAAAATAAATACCATCACTCTTTTTAAGGATGGAAACGGGAAATTGTATTGCTGCTGCCAATGGATGATGCGAAATATCATTCGCCGAATCCTTTTCCTGATAAACAAAAGAACTGACGGAAGAATAAGATGAAGTTTGTTTGTTATCATTCCAAACCTGAACTTTCCAATAATAGATCTTTCCTGATCGTAGTGGCTGACCGGCATAGACTGCTGCACATTTATCTGACACTATTTTTTTTGAATCCCAATTATCAGATTTATTTTCTTTCAATAGCGAAAGAGAAGATGATACCAAGATCCGAAAACCTGTAACTCTTTTAATTGAAGTATCTACCTGCCAGTGAAATAAAGGTTGCTTATTACAAACGAACGGGAACTGATAGTTATTTTTATCTGCTGTGATCTCGCTGAGAGACTTATTTACAGGAAGCCCATTTTTACTCAGCTTGCCTGCATGCAATAAAAGATCGCATCGCAAATGATCAGGCGCAGGTAATATCTGACTGATGCCCATGCAAAAAGCAAAGCTTAAAACAATTGTTGTCACTATTCTCTTCATACTATAGCATCATTTAATCTCCGCTGCTGTGAAATCCCTGACAGCATTATTTGAATACACATTTACTTTATTAGAGTATCGAATATAGATCGGCAATTTGCATCCGCTAATATCATTATACCGAATTACAAGATCTTCTGCACCTGAAACACTGATCCCCCTTTCGGCATTTTCGCCTTCAATGATATTGCCTTCTATCAAAATATTTTTATGTAATCCTGCAAGTTTTTTATTGGGCGCATCAATGTTTACTGCAATGCCCGACGCGCCGTCTTTGGTTCCGCTGCCTCTTCCGCAGCGAATAATATGATTATAGCGGATGATGATGTTTTCAGAGGTCAATCCCTCCTGCCAATATCCCTCTGCACCCACATGAATGCCTGTTCCTGTTGATTCTTTAATGATACAATGTTCAATCAATACATTGCGGCTTTTGATCAATACACCTCTTGCCAAATTCGTTTCAATGGTACAACCCTTCATTTCTACTTTGGGCAATCTGGAACTATTGATCAGATAATAATTTTCAATATCAGCCGGTAATGTTTCATTCAGCACAACCTGAGACCTTAATTCTTTAAAATCATTTGCTCTTGACAAAACCACTAATTTTTTAACAGTTGCCAGGGAAGATTTTTGTACCAATTCCAAAGTATCGCCTGTATCAGGATAATCCAGCACTTGCGCATGTGTAAATGTATTTGCTTTCACAACCAGATCATATCCTGCTCCGGTTTTAGGGCTTTGGATCGTGTAATAATAGTTGTGAATATTAGTACCATCATCACCCTGTCCCCGAAATTCGCAGTTCTGAAAATGCAACCAGCCGCTGCAGGTTGTAAAATGCGTGGCATCGGTATTCGTTGACATTACAGAATTTCGATTGGGTACGATCCTTACGTCATTCAGGTTTATATTTTTTGAACGATGCCCCACGATCCCCATTCCGGGTTGGGCATGTATGGTTACATCTTCCAATTCTATATTTTCAGCTTCATGAATTAAGATAGCAGGACGAAAATGAAAACTATGCGGTATGATGAGTAAATTATTTTTCCATTCATTTTCTGTTTTTGAATAGATCCTTAATTTTTGTGCTGCGATCAATTCTACTTTCTTGGGTGTTCCATAGGCTTTGGGAAACATCCTGCCGGCTTTCAGATCCCAAATGATCATTCTTGGAATGGGAATATTTGCTGTTATCGGATAACTACTGTCGAACAATACATCAAAATGATCCTGCTGCACATCTGTTATTTTTCCAATACTGTGCGGCTTTCTTTTATAATCGATCGTTAATCCTTTTACAACAATGTTTTTGCAATAGTTGATCGATAAGGGCTCCATCCAGCCATCACATAATAAAGTAGCTCCATTTGCTTCAACAATGATGTTTTCCAGCCCTTTAAAATCCAGTCCCTTGCTGTAAGGATAATAGGGTGTAAAGATCGTCTTCTCCGGATCATTGCCCATTTTACCACTCATTACTTCATTCATTAATTCAACTGCCTGTTGGTCTCTGAAATCATAGATACCGCCCGGAAAATAAATGGTGGTTCCGGGATAATTTTTCGCGTATGCAAAAACTTTTCTCAATGCATCTGCATCATTTTTACCATCATCAGGGATCGCTCCGAATTCAGCCACGGAGATCCTCTTGTTTTTGTCAAAGGATGATAAAAAAATGAATGGGGTCAATATTAATAAAATGATCTTGGTCCTATTTTTCATTCATTATATTTTCGGAAAAATGAAACCGTTATGATAAGTTGGTTTTATCAAGGCATTTGCCTTTTCATTATTGAATTTATTTTTTGCCGCATCCCAGAATATCTTTTCACCCGTACGATAGGCCAGATTTCCCATATGCGCATTAATGGCAACTTTTGCAGCGGTCTGGATCGGGCAAGCCAGTTGATCCAACTTTCCATTTTTTAATACTTCAATAAAATTTTGTGCGTGCAGATCCATCCCTACATCACTCAATTTATTTAAGGGTACGGCTTCTATTCTGGGTTTGTCCTTGTCCTTTTCGGGTATCACTTCCCAACCTCCCCTGTTCACAACCAAAGTTGCATTCGTTCCTATAAATGCGATACCATGACTTCTTCCATATTGTCCGTTACTGATCCCGATATAATGATCCCATGTATTGGTAAAATTGCCGAAATCGTATACCACACTTTGATAGTCGGGCGTTTCTCTTGCATCATTCCGGAACAAACGTTTTCCACCCACTGCAGAAACAGATCTTGGTTCGTTCACATTCATTGCCCACAGAACAATATCAATTAAGTGCACGCCCCAATCAGTCATCAATCCTCCTGCATAATCCCAGAACCATCTGAATTCATAATGGAATCTGTTGACATTGAACGGTCGATTTTTTGCAGGACCCAGCCACATATTATAATCAACACCAGCAGGAACAGGTGCATCCGGCATCACAGGTAAAATACCGCTGCTATTATGCATCCATGTTTTGGTATTGATGATCGTTCCTAATTTTCCTGATTGCACATAGGCCACTGCATCTTTGAAATGCTTTTCACTTCTTTGCCATTGATTTACCTGAACAGCTTTGCCAGATCTTTCTGCTGCTTTCAACATCACTTGTACTTCAGCAATTGAATTGCCTAAAGGTTTTTCGCAATACACATGCTTGCCTGCAGAAAGCGCATCGGTCAATTGCAAACAATGCCAATGATCGGGTGTTGCAATGATCACCGCATCAATATCTTTATTCTCCAGCATCTTTCTGTAATCCTTATAAATAACAGGGTTCGCAATATTTAATTTGCTCAGATCATTTTTTCTTTTTGTCAATTCATTATCATCAATATCACAAATACCAATGAGATTTACCTCACTCATTTTTAATAATGATCTCAGATCACTGAAGCCCTGTCCCCGAACACCAATTAATCCGATATTAATTTTATCATTGGGTGAAACCGTTTTACGAATGCCGGCTATTAATTCTAAGGGAAACATTTCCAGTAAACTCAATCCTGCGATGGTTGTACCGGTATTTCTAATAAAGTTTCTGCGTGAATTCATAAAGGCAAATTTTAATTAGTGAATGGGATAATTAATAAATGTCATTTTAATTCTTATCAGGAAAAATGCATTGTATGTTTGAATGGCGTAAAGCCTGTTATATAAACAGTTGGATTATCTATATGCGGTAATGCTCCTCTTAACTGGAACCAGCTGTGCAAACCCAGGCCCGGACCAAACTTCAGCTGATCGTTTCCAACTGTATAGATTCCTTCCTGCTCTTTACATGCAAAAATATCAGGCTTGTCTTGCTGTATCACGCCCTGAAAGGTACCTCCTCTTCTGAAGATCAGTTCTACAACGATCGGCACAAGATCAGTTCCTTTGATGTCGAAATCTACCTGCATCCCATTTCCTGTTTCAGAAACAGTAACGTCATATTCAAGATTCTGAATATTTGATTTTTCTCTTAAGGTTCTGGGCATTTTAGACAAATCACCATCCGGTGAAATTTTATCTGATGACAGCGGTTGATAATATGGTCCGTCCAATTTATTCCGCATGATCCATTTACCATTCTCTTCTTTTATTTCAGCTGATTGAAATTGACCTTTCCCAAAAAAAGATCCTGCCACTCTGATCCCCTGTAAAACTGCATTGCCTTTATGAAAGGTCATGAAACCGGCATTATTGGTCAATAAAGTTGTGTCCCAGTTTCCTCTTCTGATTCGTACAACTCCTGAATAAGGAAATGTTTTTACATAGCTGGTTGGCAATTCTTTGCTTGCAGGCAATTCTTTCCATAAGCCGGGATCGGATAAGAAATAGCTCATGGAACCCAGGAGTGATCTGAAATTATTTTTCTCGATCATCCTGCAGATCTCTGCCATTTCACCATTATTATCTTTCAATGCTAAATACCGACATGCATAATAATAAGGATCCATTCTGTCGATCTGTCCTTTGTCTTGTCTGTTAGAAGCTTCCGTAACTACTTCACCATTCGGATGCAGATAGTAACGCATCATCATGATATTTTTTCTAACCGCATCTAAAATCTCAGGTCTGTTCATTCCTTTCGAAACAGTTATCAAAACCCGATCCACTACTGCAGAATAACCTCCTGTACTTTTTTCCGTGTATTGCCCGTCGGGATCCAGATCAATATGTTCATTCAGCCATTGATTAACTCTGTCTGTATATTTTTTATCGGGAAATTGTTCATTCACTCTTACCAATGCAGCACTAACAACCCATCGATGATTGGGTGTATGGATACCGCCTGTTGCCAATGCATTTCCTGCCCTTTTCAAAAACTGTTCAAATAAAACCAATACTTTTTCCTGACCGGGTGTGTTTGAATTTTTCAGGACCGTGTATAAGGGGGCCATCACTTTCACAATAAAAGCCGTATCCGGGGTGCTGTGAAAATTGCTGTCAACCAGATCAATCGTACCATCTTCATGCTGCAGTTTTAAGATCCCTTTAAATGCATCTTCCAGTTCTTTCAACAAAGTGGTGGAACGATAATAGATCGATTCGGGAGTGCCGATCGCTATACAAGCCTGATCGATAAAACCTGCAGTACTGTGCGGTGTAGGAATATTAAATCCGTTCACATAAGCACCATAAAAAGGATCATGGGGATCAGTGATCTTGTTTGCTGCAGGTATCTTAATACCCTCATCATTCATTTTGATGAGATCCAATAACCATTTTGGTTTAACGGGCGTTTCATTATTATCAAGTATGGAAGCAAAACCTAAAAAGGGCAATACGGTCAATGAAGCAGCACCCACGCTGACAAACTTTCTTCTATCCATTTTAATGATTGTATTTTATTGAAATAATATTTTGTACAAATGCAGTGCTTATTTCCTTAAGCCTTTGTATTGTTCATAAGCCAATCCAAACATGATGAAAGAGCCATAACCAAATCCTGTTCCTTCGGTTATTTTTCTTGTGAGATAATATTGCTTGTCGCCGATACAGGTACCGCCGCAAATTCCGGTTGGGATCAAGTAAGCACCCTCTGTTTTTTTCAGGTTGGAAGCCTGTAATCCTTTATATGCTTTATCAACAACAGGGGAATATTTTTTTGGGTCCAATATTTTTAATTTTAATCCAACAGCGATGGTATATGCGAACATTGCAGTGCTGGAACTTTCTTCCCAGTTCTGAGGATCATCAGGAATTACAACTAATTGGTACCAGTGACCGGTCTCTTTATTTTGCAATGGCAGGATCGTTTCTACATAATGTTTATATGCTTTCTCCAATGTTTTCCAATTGGCTGATCTCTTTGGAACAGTGGATAAAGCATCTGCCAAGGCCATACCGATCCATCCGTTACCTCTTGCCCAGATCTGGCTGCTTTTTCGGGTAAGTTTATCAGCCCAACCAACTACACTGCAACCATCATTATAATCTGCATTGTCCGCATCCCATCCATGCACCCATAATCCGGATCTTTCATCGGTGAGTTTTTCATTATGTGCCTGATATTGGGCAACAAAATCTGCGATATATTTTTCATCTCCTGTTAAGCGATACATTTCAAGCAGGAACATGCTGATCATATAGATCGTATCATCCCAAAGTTCAACAGTCTCTGCACGATGCGATATACCTCCATTCGGGGCTCTTGGTATTTTTAAGAAATCAGCATAAATGCTGTTGCATTTATCAAGGTATTTTTTATCGCCTGTTATCCTTGCTAAAAAAGCCATGCCATGTGCAGATGCAATAGCATTGGGATGTTTACCATTGGCAACAGCATATGTTGTATCCATTGCCTTTTGAATATAATCGAGATAGATCTTTTTTTCTTCGGCAGATTTGCTGTTGTACAAGTGCACAAGAGAATTCAAAAAAGTCGCCTGCCCCCAATCCCATTTATATTTTGCTGCGGGCATGAAAACTTCACGGCCATGTCTGTCAACAGAATCCACCCAGGTTTGTGCCATAACAGAAAAGGAAATAAAACATACGATGGTAAATAAGAATAATTTTTTCATGGCAAAAGTTTTGGATTCTTTCAATGAAAGGAGCTGTTTCGTTAGTCATTAAAAGTATAACTTAAATCGTTTTAGGGATCTTTCCTCTACCGAATTAAAGCCCTTTCTACGAAATCGTTTTCGTAATCTCATGACAATTCAATGGTGATCGGATGCCTTATTTAATTTCTTTTGAAACGAATGCAATATTTTCTTTTTGATACAGCATGATTTTTACCGGCCCCAGCATTCCGGAAATTAATTTTTCTTTCTCTCTTTCAATACTTCCGAAATTCCACCAACGAGCATCTTTATTATCAATGTTTGCATCCATCATATTCCAGCTTGCTTCGTTGACCATCAGGTTTGCGGCAACAATTGTTATTTTATTTTCGCCGGGATGAAGGAATCGGGTGATATCAGCACGAAACGGCGACCATGAACGATAGCAAACCAATTGATCGTTGACCCATATTTCTGCAAAATGATTTACCTGCCCCAGATCAAGTACCATCTTTGTATCGGAAGAAAAATATTTCTGATCGACTGAGATATGGTGCGAGTATAATGCTTTACCTGAATACCAGCTCAAACCCATATCGGTCCAGGATTTCAGAGGCATACTTGTTTTACCACATATGATCTTTACAGGTTTTTGAAGTCCCTCGTTAATATTGCCGACCCTGACATGTATAGCAATCCTGTTCGAATCTTTCAGCAATAATTTTCTTATATCAGCTATTGAATGATCGAAATGCAACTGCGTTCCATTGATAAAAATTTCGCTCTGCCCTTTGATATCGGGTTTGATGATATATTCACTTCCCGGCGGCAATACTTGCTGATAAGATATTGAAATTGGAAATTGAATTGTTTGATCTTTCCGTTGAATATTTCCCCAACTGCCCAATGGAGGTGATGCATACTCTAAAGCCGGCAACCAGATGATCTGGTCTTTTGATGCATTCCAGGAATGATCTGTTTTGAAACTCACCACAGATCCATTTTTCAATTCACAAGAGCCTTCTAACAATAATCCTTTTGTGTTTGTTGTTTTAACTACAATGAAATTAACCCCAATCTTCAAAAAATCTTTGATGGAATAATGCTCCACTGTTTTCCAGTCTGCATCTTTACCAACCGATCTTCCATTGACAAATAATTCATAACTATCATCAGCTGTTATATCGAGTACCGACTCTTTTACGGCATCTGTAATTGTAAATTCTTTTTTGAAATAAACAGTTCCCCCACCCGGTTCAGACAAGTGCATACTGTTATCATAAAAACTGATCCATGATGCATCCCAATCGCTCAGATAGCGGCTGCAGGCTTTTTGTTTACTGAATTGGTCTTCTACTTTTATTTGCTTCCAATCCTTATTCATTGCAGATCTGAACTGCATCACTGGGATCTCAATGGTATCTTTGTTCACAGCAACAGTCCATTTATCATTCAAGGCTTTTGAACAGATCTGAAAATCCCAATTACCTTCTACCGCAATATCCCTGAATGGATCTTTCCTTTCCCATTTCTGTTTTATGATATTTTCTCCCTTCAGTATCTCTGCAAAATGCTGTTGGCCTGATGACCATCCGCTGATCGAATACCCGTCTTTATTTTGAATCAACTCAGCATCTTCGATATCTGTTGCTTTCACTAAAATATCTTTCCGGATAATTTCTTTTGGTTCAAGCACCACAAAAAAACTTTCCCATGGTTTAAATGCCAATTGCAATTGTAAATGATCATTGCTGATGCGGTAATTATTGATCTCGGTGATCGCTCCTGTTTCCGGATCCCAACGATACGGCTTCCCTATGTTTTTAAAATCGATACGGAAATTACCTGCGGCTTTGCGGCTATTTACAAAATAAAATACTTCTCTCTTTCCCATTTTGCGATGTTGGTATTGCAACCATTCATCATCGGCCCCTTCTACTTTTATATCTGATTCGATCTCGCTATGAATGATCTTCGGTAATTCGTTCAGATACCTTGTAAAGATCCCTTTACCTCCGGTACTGTTTGATTGGATGATCGCTTTATTGTTTTGATCTTTATCCCAATTGCGGTATTGTTCCTGTGCAATTTCTCTGGGTTCAAATCCAAATAGCTGCATCATTGACTGCACAATGAAAGGATCAACAGCAGTTCCTTTCTCTGATGCAGATGGCAATTCATTTAATCCTATCAGGATCCCGCCTTTTGCAACAAAGGAATTGATATTCGTCATCACCGAAGTTTGCAAAGCTTTTAAAGAAGGAAGAATTAAAATCTTATAGTGCTCCTCACCAATTTTCAATCCACTGCTATCCGCTACCGCTTTCGATAAAGAATAAGGATCGATCACATCATAATCAATATGATGATCCAATAATTCTCGCTGTACTTCTCTGTAATATTTATCATCCACCTGTGCATTATATCCACCCAACCATGCTTGTGTAAGCGGATAAGCAATAGCCACATTGCATACATGTTTGCCCTGTGCGGTAATAAATGAGATGCGTTGGGCATAAGCAGCAAGCGGCTTAAAATATTTCCAATATGGATTTTGATAAAACCAGCTCGGAGCCCAATCTGCCTGATTTTCGGGCCTGTCCATTGAATAATGAAAAAGATGCGGAACGAATGCATTTACACCATACACACCCAACATGGAAAACCCATATCTATAATCTTCTAATGGTATACCGTAACCCCCACTACCCATGGCTTCTGCAGCAACTCTGTTCTTCCCGTATAAATGACCAATGGAACTGATCTGTTTGGGATCATAAAAATCGATCACACGAGGAAAGCCATAACGAAAATCTTCATTATCGGTACATGGTCTTTGCAGTTGACCTTCCGTAAAAAAATAATCAGATTGCCTGATATAATTCACCAACTCTTCAGTAGTATGTCCTGTTACCCATATGCGGTGTTTATCTGCCCAATCCGCATATTGTTTGAACCATGCATTGCCGTACAATATCCGCACAACATCAAAAAAATCGAATCGCTTGGCAGGTGAAACTTTAGGGTCATCCAATATAATTACAGAAAGATATGGTTTGATATCATAGCCTTTTATTTTCTTGAACTGATCGATAAAATCATCCGACCAGAAAATATTACTTTTTCTTTCTGATGAATTTGCATAGATCTCATCAAAGAAAACACCGGGGATGGTATTGCCGAAATAAGGTCCTAATCTTTTGTAATATTCGTCATGCGTGATATGAAGAAAATCGGCAACAGTGGATGAGTCCATATAATTGATCTGACCACGGGGATCTTTGATCATTGTAAAAACAATGATCGCCCATTTACCTGCGGGTACTTTCCATTCCTTTCCAATTAAATGAGTGATATCTATCTGGGTAGAAAAATCATAGACACCACGATCAGATATCTTGCCTGCATATACAGCCATTGCATTGTTTGCAAAATTGATCTGCATGTTCTGCGGACCAAGAGTTTGAAAATCGCTGTACTTTATGATCTTTTTAATATTCCTTTCCGGATTCAGTTGAACCGTTCTGCCACCTGCACTACCGCTTGGCCATTTGTCTTCATCGTATAAACAAGTCAGAAAATCTTTTTGATGCGCATGTTTTACGGCCGATTCGATAGCCGTCCACCAGCCGTCAGAAAAATAAGGTGTTTCACTTTGATCCAGCCCTTCTCTTGCGTGCATGAATGCACCATACACGCCTTTATCAAGCATTTGATCTATTTGCCAGTTCATTTTATTGCTGTCGAGTGTATTATTCAAAGACCAAAATGGGAGTATGCTGTATTCGCGCGGAGGGTTCTTAAAATAATAAGGAAGACTGTCTTCACCGGTATCATTATTTATTGAATGTTTTTGATCAACAGAAAATGCGCTGCTTATACATATTATCGCTATGAATGCGATAAAAAAATAAATGTGATTAATTTTCTTTTTTTGAACTATCATAAACTATTCATTAAATTATTTTGTCCTTATCCCCCAACTGTTTATTTCGTTTTGTTTTTTCGGCAAAGCAGTAATCATAAATGATGAAGGTCTTTCTCCAGCATACAATATCGCTGTCTCTCCCTTTTGTAAACCCAATAGTATTCTGTTACCAACCTTCTGCAACTTTACAGTTTTGGGTCCGATCAATTTAACATCATCCGGCAGATCAGATTGAATGATACATGGCTCGCCCGCTAAACTTTTTATTTGTATGAATTTTGTTTTACCGCCTTTACGAATTGCGCTTACTAAAAATGCCCCCTGTGTTCTTAAATTATCAAATGCTGTTTCTTTCCAGGAAACTGGCATGGCCGGAAAAATCCTGATCACGCCGCCCCAATCCTGCATCAGCATATCCAATATGCAACGCGAAGCAGAAATAGGAGACTCAAATGTTGGGTTTTCTCTTTCGTTGTAAAAAGTATTTTGTGTTAATGTAGGAATTCTTGCAGGTGCAGGAGGAATTCCAAAGCGCGGCAATAATCCCAATGATCTTTTCAGCCATTTAAGAGAACTGTCGCCTTCGCCTAATGCTGCCCATAAAGAAGATGCTCCGGAAAATTTATAGATACAGTTATCGCCATCCAGATCGGTATAATGCTGAATGGATCTTTTCATCAACGGAATTCTTTCAGGATCATTTTCAATATTCATTTCATACAAAGGAAAAATTGAAAAGAGATGACTGTAATGCCGATGCGGTTTTGCAAAGGGCATATCTTTTCCGACCATGATACCATTCTCATTCACATTATAATCGGCCATTTTAGACAACCGTTCTTTCCATACGGGTAATAAGCTATCGTTTATTTTTAAACGCTCTGCAACCTGTATCAAAGTTTTAAATCCCCATTTTGCCAAAGCAATATTCAAACTTGTTTCTTTCGCATTACCATATTCATCTGAATAAGTATATGGGATATGATATAATCCATCATTGCCTTTATACAAAATGCGGACATAGACATTGAATGCTCTGCGCATTAATGGATAGATGCTGTCTCTGAGTCTTCTGTCATCCATGTTTCTTTGACCGTGCAGATAATACATTTGCATCAGCCATGGTAACACAATAATATTTAACTCCTTATTATTGTCTTTATCCGCTGATAAAAATAATGGGTTATACAGATCATCATATCCAACAGGATTTCTGATACCTGCACAATCGTTTTGAAATTCTTTCGGCAGATTTTCTATCATCTGATCTTTATGTCTTTCCAGTAACTGATATAAATTATCTTCCAGATCAGCATGATTGGTAGTTCCTAAAGTGTAGTATGTTAATTGTACATTCAGATTCATCCAGAGCAAGGGCCAGGAAGTTGGTTTGAACCATGGACCCAAGAGATCGATCACCGGTTTATTCGGATGCGTGGCGCTTGCTAATTTGTATAATTGTATCCAATAAAAACTTTCCAATCTTGCATCCGGAATGGAAACAAAACTTGCAGGATAATAAGCATGCCACCAATCGCGATGTGTTTTTTCCATATCCGCTACCGATCTTTTTTGTGCAGCTTTAATTGTTGCAATAGCATCCATTGCTGAACCCCCTCCCGGCTTTCTAAACTTTCCCCATCGATTGGCAACAGTCAGAAAGATCGTTTTTGAGCCATCTTTATTGATTCGTTCGGTCCATGCAGTTGCATAATCATCTCCCATTAATAATGGCTGAGTGATCGTTTCAATTCCATTTATTTTTTCTACAAGAAAAGGAGGATTCTGCTGATAGATCACATTTGTTTCCAAACCCATTGCATGTTTAGCAATATATCTGGCACTTTGTGCGGCTTGCGGGCGGAAAAATGTTTTTACTTTATTTTCAGCACCGGTGGTATGAATATCCAATATGATCAGTTCTTCTGCTGAGGGAACAAAACAACGAAAGGAAATTGTTCCTTCGGTTGTGATCAACTCAGCCCTTATTTCTGCATTCCAGAGATCATTGCGGATATTTATTTTTTTTATTTGCCCTACGGGAGTTAATAAAAGCTGACCGATCGGCAATCTTGAAGTTTCATAAGCACTTGGTGTTTTGGTACGATGATCATAAACATCTGTCCTTCCTATTTCAAATCGTAAAGTATTGGGCAAACTATCATCCTTAAAAAGGATCGTACCCAATAAACCATTTCCAACAAATGCGCCTGCAAAATAATCCTGCGGCATGGTATCCCAGATCAGATCCTGCTTTGCTAAAAAATCTTTCCAATTAACATTAAGTTTTGCCGCAGGAAGTTGTGCCATCAATGTTTCACAAAAAACAAGGCAAAGAAATATTGATATGCTAAAACATTTTCTCATTAAAAAGATTTTGTGCTTTATAAAAGCAATCCGTTCAATTCAACCTTTTCACCTGCTTGTAATTTTATTTTTTTTATGATCGATTCATATCGGATAATATATGTACCTCCTTTATCAGACCTTATCAAAGCCTTTGTCAACTTACCCTCTTTCCAATCCATATTTACCGTGCATGCCCCTCTTGCACGCAGACCATGCATACTGCCTTCTGACCATTGTTTAGGGAGTGCCGGTAATAATTGTATCTCATTATTCTGAGATTGCAGGAGCATTTCTGCAATTGCGGCTGTGCCTCCAAAATTTCCGTCGATCTGAAATGGAGGATGTGTATCAAATAAATTATTCAGTGTACTTTTCCGTAAAAGTCCATTGAGATTATCAATCGCTTTTTCCGCGTCCAATAATCTTGCATACAAACAAATGATCCAGGCTTTGCTCCATCCCGTATGCCCGCCGCCATTCGCTAATCTGCGTTCCAATGTTTTTGCCGCTGCTTTAAAAAATACTGTGTCTTTGGGACTGATCAAATTCAAAGGGTATAATCCCAATAAATGCGACATGTGACGATGACCGGGATCTACTTCTTCATAATCATTGATCCATTCCTGTATCGTTCCGTTTGATGCAATTTTTAAGGGTGGTAATTGTTTTTGTGTCGATTGCACTTTTTTTATTAATGCGGCATCTGTATGCAATATCGTTGCAGCATGAATAAAATTATTGAACAAAGCATTGATGATATGGATATCTACTGTAGGCGCATAGGTGATCTGCGTTTTTTCTTTTTTATTTGTATTGGGAACATAAAAAGAATTCTCAGGTGAGTGTGAAGGACTGGTTACCAAATACCCTTCCGGTGATCTCACTAAAAAATCCAATACGAATTCTACGGAACCTTTCATCATTGGATAAGCGGTTCTCTTCAAAAAATTAGTATCTCTTGTAAATTCAAAATGATCGTACACAGGAAAAGTCATCCAGGGTCCATCCATGCAAGTCATTCCCCAAACACCATCCAATACGCCTGTCTTACCAAACGGATCGGTCAAATGATGCAGTGTCCAACCATTCGCATGATACATTTCTTTTGCAGTGACCGCGCCCGGCACTGTTAGTTTATCAACAAAATGAGATAATACCACAGCTGTTTCAGAAAGATTTCCTGTTTCTGCAGGCCAGTAATTCATTTGCAAATTGATATTGGTATGAAAATCTGCATTCCACGGAGCATCATACAGATCATTCCAGATACCTTGCAGGTTTGCCGGTAAACGTCCCGGCTTTCGGGAAGAACCCATTAATAAATAACGGCCATATTGATAATATAAACGGATCAATCCATTATCCGTATTTCCGGCTTTCAGTCTTGTTAAACGCTCATCAGTTGCTAAGTTGCTTAATTCATCTTTGCCTAAAGAGAAATCAACTCGGTCGAAATAAGAACGGTGTTCCTTTTCATGGATCTGTTTTAACTGTACAGCATTATATTTCGAGGCTTTTGCAAAAATGTTTTTACAGATCAATAATGGATCGATCAAACTATCCATGTTTAATTTTTCAATATTATAATCAGTAGCACCGGTTAAAACAATGATGATCTTTTTTGCTGATGAAAAATGATAGCCGGTTGAAGTATCTGTAACAAAAGATTTCGTGCTGCCATCAGCAGATAAGATCTTCATAGCAGCTGCATATCGCATGTGTTTTCCACCGGGACCTTTATTTGGAGAATCTGCATCAATGATCTGCCCGTTGTAATAGACCAAGCCGTCTGTTACTTTGTATTGATTCGCAGTTAAAGGAATAGCTCCTAATATTTTTTTTCTTTTATTTTTTACTTCATTGGCAGAATCGAATTCTCTTGACAAGATAAAATCACAATTAAAATTTTTATCTGCTGTAATACTAATCACCATCAGATCCTGCGGTGCTGATACAAAAACCTCTTCAATAATTTTGTTTCCATCAATTACATATTCTGTTTTTGCAATACCGCTATGCAGATCCAATGATCTTTTGAAAAATGTTGGTTCAGAATTCCAATAGTAGTGAATGAACAAATCACCCAATGGTTGATAAGAACGGATATTGGGTGGTGTACCCACTAAATATTTATTGGCCAGATCCAAAGCATTTTTATAATCGCCTTTAAATACAGCTTGTTGCAGTTCTCCTAAATGTGCACTTGCCTGCGGGTTATTATTATTGATCCTGGATCCAGCCCAAACACTTTCTTCATTTAATTGAATATGTTCATTTTTATGATCGCCAAAAACCATTCCGCCTAAACGTCCATTGCCAACTGGCAGAGCTTCAGTCCATGTAGAAGCCGGCTGTTTATACCATAATTGCAGATCATTGGTTTGTGCATCAATAAGAGCAGGTAATAAAACAATGATGCAGATCAATATTTTTTTCATGGCAATTGTTTTCTTATTTTATCATTTCGGCCGAAAGTTTACTGTCGGGTATTTTAATGCCCCAATTATAATTTGGTTTGCTTCCCATTTGCAACACAAGCCTTGCCCCATTCTTGATATCATCATGAAAGAACCATGTCTGGTCCCAGTTTTTTCCATTCAATGTTGCTGACTGGATATATTTATTTTCTGAAGAATTATTTTTTGCCTCGATCTCAAAGATCTTTCCATTGTCTAATTGGATCTTCACATCAGAGAACATAGGACTGCCAATACTGTATGCAGCAATGCCGGGTGTTACCGGATAAAAACCCATATAAGAAAAAACAACAAATGCACTCATGCCGCCGCCATCTTCATCGCCGGGCATTCCCATCAGATCATTGCGAAACCATTCTTTGAATAATGACCGTATTCTTTTCTGCGTTTTCCAGGGTTCGCCTGCATAATTATATAAATAAGGAATATGCATGGCCGGTTCATTGGCCATTGTGAACTGTCCCACATTTCCTGTTTGATCGGGAAACATCCTGTAAAAAGTGCTTTTCCCTTTTCCCAATGGTTCAGCAAACATGCTGTCCAAAGCTTTACAGAATGCTTTATTGCCGCCGATCAATTGAATGAGATCAGCAATATTATGCTGCACATCCCAACGATAGGTCCAGCCATTATTTTCACCATAGTAGGCAGACCTTCCGCCTGAAAAACGATAATCAAAAGGCTCAATGAATTTTCCGTCTTTATCTTTCGGATGAAAAAATTTCGTTTGTGTATTGAAAAGTTTTCGATAATTATAAGACTTGTTCAAATAAAATTGATACGATGTTTGATCCCCCAGATCCTTTGCCAATTGCGACAAACACCATTGATCGTAAGAAGTTCCCAATGTTACAGCAACCGTTTGTCTTTGCTCTCTTGTATTCACTTCAGGAATGGTTTCTTTCTCCTCTTCGTGCAATGCAGGTATATAACCGCTGTCTTTATAGAATTGATCTAACCATCCGGCAGGTTTATCAGACCAAGGAGCCAATGATTTTTCTTCGATCCCTTTTTTGCAAGCCAGAAAAGCAGTTTTCAGATCAAAATCTTTGATCCCTTTTGCATATGCATCTGCAACAATTGCAACGCCATGATTAGAATTCATCCTTCTCGAATCGCCTGTTATTTCAGGAAAAGTGGGCATCCACAAATGATCCATCTGTTCTGCCATTGTGATATAAGACCGGATAATATTCAATTCCTTTTTTGGATCCAGTAATATTCTCAACGGATGTGCAGCCCGGTAGGTATCCCAGATCCAGTCATCGGTGTAAAAAGGTTTTCCTTCATCCTCATGCACTGTAGCATCTGAGGCGCTGAAATATTTTCCATCTTCACTGATACAAACAGATCTTTCCAGATAACGATAGAGCGAAGTATAGAAAATGGTCTTATTATTTTCATTGGCATCTGCCACAGTTATTTTGCCCAATGCTTGGTTCCATATTTTTCTACCCGCATTGGCAACTCCGTCCAGATCATAATTCTTGATCTCCCGTTTCAGATTTTGTTTTGCCTGTTCTTCACTGATGAATGAAATACCGTATCGGATCAATATCTTTTGAGCTTTCTCTCCAAAATAAATTTTTACATAATTATTTTCTTTGGTTGATCTTTTGGCAGACTGCGCAAATTCTGCATACAGGTATACTTTGGTTTTATTATGTAAAAGCTGATATCCTTTCACACTGTTTTGATCTGCTTCAAGATTTCCGTTCTTGGTGCTGAATATCAGATACGAAGGTTTATTTTTTGTGAATTCAATTTCATAGATAGCAGATTGATGTGAAGGTGAAAAACGTACATTGATCTCCTGCTCATCCAGTAAAACCGAATATGAATAAGGCTTTATTATTTCATGATCATAAGAAAATGAGATAACAGGTTTTATATCTTCTTCATTACCCTGAAAGGGGCTTAGATTAAATGCTGAAGAACCACGATGGCTGGTAACGACTATCGGCAAGCCTTTGATCACATCGCCGGTATAATCATCCCTTTCCGGATAAACGCGCAGAAAACTATTGGGCAGATGTATGGTTGGATAAGTGGGTACCAATAACTGACTGATATTACCCATGTAAGGATTTACATAATCCACGGGTTGCTTTTGCGGCAGTTTATTTTGTGTAAAGCCGGAATAAAATACTACTGCGGCACAAAACAAGGAACTGCATATTCTAAAAAAACATTTTCTCATACTTAACTATTTATCATCTGACATTGAAGGTGGCAGTTCGCCATTATTACTCCATCCTGAAGGTTGGTTCCCCATAACAAATGAGAGTGTTCCGCCATTCATGATATCGGTATGCCTGAACCAATTTTTCGTTAGAGCCTTTCCATTCAGAGAAGCGGATTGTATATACATATTTTCAGGCCCTGCTCCTTTTGCTATGATGTTCAGCAGATGACCATTTTCCAGATGGATGGTTACTTCTTTAAATATCGGGCTGCCGATAAGATACAGGTCCTGTCCGGTGTTTGGATAAAATCCCATAGCCTGAAATGCAAACCATGATGACATAGCACCTGAATCATCATTACCCGGAAGCCCTGCCTGACTTGTATTGTAAAACCTGCTCAGGATTTTGCGAACAATTGCAGCGGTCTTATCCTGTTTATTGATATAGTTATAAAGATCGGGTGTTAAAAATCCGGGTTCATTATTTACCTGAAACAATCCCAGCGAAACAGATTTATCATGCATATCATGTGTAAAGAAAGTATCCAGTCTGTTTTCAAAATATTTATCTCCCCCACATTTCAGCACTAATTTTTTTACATCCTGCGGCACATAAAAAGAAAGTTCCCATGAATTTGATTCATAAAAAAAATTGGGCCATGATCCTGACTTCAAAGTGGTGAACTTATTGGTATTTTCCCATGAGTGATCTTTAAATCTTGGCCAGATAAACCCTTTGGCACCAAAGCTCTCAACAGCAGGATTCCATAGATTTTCCCAATTAGATGCATGTTCCCTATATTTTTTATAGAGTTCCTCTTTGCCTAATCCCTTTGCCATAACAGCGATCGCATAATCATTATTGGCATATTCTAATGTTCTGCTTCCGGCCCTTTCGTAATTTGTAGAAACGTATCCAATTGTGTTATAATCAGGAAGTCCGCCTCTGCCTTCTTTGCGTTCATCTCCTCCCGGAGAGACCTCCGCATTTTTGATCATTGCTTCAAATGCTTTTTGATAATCGATCCCGTCCAGTTTTTTTACAAATGCATCTGCGATCAGCATATCTCCATCTGTCCCACCCTGTACACGGCCATTGTCATTCCCTGACCGGGCATCAGGCATATATCCTTCGTATTTATAAATATCGATCAGTGAACGAAGAATATCTTTATTAAGGCCGGGCTTTAGCAAAGTATACAATGGAAATGTTGCACGAAACGTGTCCCATATTGCATAATAATCATCATAATAAGGTTCTGCAGAAAACCATTTCGGATTCTCGCCTGTTCTATTGCTGGGTTGCAGAAAAGAATGATACAATGCTGTATAAAAGATCTTTTTATTGTCTTCGTTACTATCATTTATATCAACCGATCCCAGTATTGCATTCCATTTTGTTTCTACTTCCTGTTTTGTTGCGTCAATACTCCATGAACTGAGTTCTTTACTATTTTCTTTTGCTTTTGCAGCACTGAGAAATGAAATACCTACTTTCATTTTAATGATCTGCCCTTCATTAGTTTGAAAATCAAAATAGGCTCCTGCAGGTTTACCTTCATCAAATGCTTCCTTATCTCCCGGCATTATCTTTCCAGATTTCCATATACCCATTGCTTCAGCAGGGGTATCAAACTTTGCATAAAAATAAACGGTATACGCAGCTCCAATATTCCATCCACCACGAACACGAGAATAACCCTGTATCTCCGTATTTGAAAGGATCTGAACTTCAGAACCCACCAATTGCTGGCTTTCTGCATTTTGATGAGGCTTTAATAAAAAACTACCTGCATCTATTAAAATATGAGCCGCTTTGCTTTTCGGAAAAGTATATTCATGTAATCCCGCACTATGTGTTGAACTCAATCGCACCGCAACATGATATTTATCGAGTGTAACGGAATATAAGCCAACCGATGCTTTTTCGTTTGACCTTGAAGAGGAATAATCTTTCAGATCAATATTACCCACTACCGGCATGACCAGGATATTTCCATATTTTGGGCCACCACCCGTTCCGCTTACATGCACATGGCTAAAACCAACAATATTTGTTTTTGATTCCCAACCTGCATTCGCAAACTTATTGCCGCAATCAGGCCCTAGCTTAACCAAACTAAATGGAACTGAAGCGCCGGGAAAAATATGTCCCCCTCCTTCTGTTCCAATAAAAGGGTCAACATAATTTGTATAGTTTTTATTAGCCTGTTGTGCAAAACAAATGACAGGTAACAGAACTAAGAAGTATAAAATTTGTTTCATCATCATTTGATTTATTTATTCTGTTGAATTTTTATATTTAGCGATCATTCTAATGCCGATCATTTTCTATTCAGCTTTCTTCAGTAATATTTCTTTTCATTCTTTTTATTATTTTATAAAGGTTTCATTTCAAACCAATCAAAATCTGCAGCTGTTCGGCTGTTCATATTATTACCTGCCGCAAACATGCCGATATGCAATCCTAAGAACCCGCCAAATGTTTCTGGTGACAGAAATTTAGTATCTACTTCTCCCATCATTAAATTTTCAGTACCCTTCGAAAATGAAAAAACATAGCTTGCTTTATTCGCTTCCACTTTTAACTGAACATTCCCTTTAGAAAGTATCATCGTTTTTTCTTCATGAATGATCTTTCCCAATACATAACGCAACACGACCTCTCGGTTGTTTCCTTTTTTTCTGATGTAGAGATCATAATGTGCGCCTTGCGAATAAAACACTGTCAATCCTGCTTCTTCATTTTCATTTACAGGATCAAAATCAATATTGGTGGATGCTGCACACTCAAAATATTTTTGTGTTTGAAGGATCATTTGCGGAGACCTTGAAGTATCCATGTTTCCTTTCAAACCATATAAACGCAAGAATCCTTTTCGTTCAGTCAATGACCATGATCCCGGTACAGGATTACAATAAAAATTCCAGATGGAACTCAATTTTTCATTATTAAAATCATCTTTCGAAGCAGGCATTGCAAAAGGATATAAAGGCAGTGTCTTTGTATGGTTCTCCGTCATGGCCGTTCCTTCAAATGGTATAGCCGGCCAGCCGGCATCATTCCAGTTCATTGGTGTTAAACAAGTTTCCCGTTCTAAATGATGATGCCCTTTAAAGGGACGGAACGCCAAGAAAACCATCCACCAGGATCCGTCTGTTGCTTGGATGATATCGCCGTGACCGGCACCCTGCAAGGGATTTGCCTGGCTGCTGAATTTATTTTGCGTAAGTATCGGATTAGCAGCATAAGATTCAAAAGGCCCCCATGGCGAACTGCTTCGGGCAATAGTGATCTTATGCCCATAATCAGTTCCCCCTTCTGCGATCATCAAATAATAAAATTCTTTGTACTTATAAAGATGTGGCCCTTCAGGGTCACGACCTCCCGTACCTCTCCAGATAATTTTTTTGTCTGAAATAATTTTACCGGTTTTGATATTGATCTCTGATTGAAGGATCGCACCCGAAATGCAGGAAGTAAAATAAGTCTTGTCATTCTCAAAAAAGAGTGAAGGATCAGCGCCATCCTGATCGATCCAAACAGGATCTGACCAAGGACCGGCAGGATTAATTGCTTTCACAAAAAAGTTGCCGCCATTACGGCGATTAGTTGTAACAACATAAAAAGTATCTCTGTAAAACCGGATAGTAGCAGCAAATATTCCCCCACCTTTTGTTAGATCAAGTTGAGATCTTCTGTCCAGAACATGTCCGATCAATTCCCAGTTAATGAGATCTTTGCTATGATAGATCGGCACACCGGGAAACCAAAGAAATGAACTGTTCACCAAATAATAATCATCACCAGCTTTGCAAATACTTGGATCAGCACTCATTCCTGAAATAACAGGATTTGTGTAAAAGTCTGCTGTCGTTTGCGGCTTTTGTGCCTGTACAAACAACACCATGATCCATAAGAAAGAAGTAATGAAATATTTCATTGCAAATTATTTTTTAGCAGATATCCTCAACAATACCACACCATGATGGCGAACAGAGGTTTTGAATGAATGATCAAATACGCCCAGATCTTTTTGTCTCCAAACATCGCGTATCGTGTATTTGCCATTCAATCCAAGTTTCGAGAGATCGAGTGTGTATTCTTTGGGAGATTCATTTCCCCAACGGAAATATGATTCCGGCGTTTTTCCATATCCGTCAATATTAAATAATCCAACAGCATAAGAACCGTCTTCCAATGGCCTTGACCAAATTTCTATTCCATTATCTTCTGCAATAAATCTTGCGGCTTTTGCCAAGGGATCCTGATCAATTGCGATCACTTCATCATTCGACAATAGGTTTATGGTGAATGCATCCATTTGTTCGATCGGGCAACCGATCAATAATGGTGCCGCCAGCAAACTGAAAATACTTACATGTGTATATTGTTCATCGGGAGTTAAACGTGTTGGATGTAATACCGGGCCGATGGAAACATCTCCCAGTATCATCATATCAGGATCGGCCCAATGACCGTGCCCGGTATAAGGCGACCATTTATCCAAAGTGAATGTGTTGAGGTAAAGACTTGTCCAGCTGTCTTTAATATCCGGTCCTGTACGATACATATTTGATAGTCTTGCCCAATCATTTACTTTTTCAAAGGGTGAATTATTTGATAAACTGAACACAATATCTCTTCCTGATCTTTTTAAAGCATCAGACATTCTTTCTGTTGAAACTACATCGATGCGCCAATCATACTTTAAAAAATCAACACCCCATGCAGCCATTTGTTTTGCATCATTCTTCTCAAAACGATATTTACCGGGGCCATGAAAAGAAGAACGATTTAATTTGATGATGTCATGTGTTTCACCTCCTGCAGGATAAGCAGAAGATCCGCCAAGATATCCGCCATAGCTGGCAATATAAGGTGTTGAATAAATTCCGGCCTTCAATCCTAATGAATGGATATAATCCATCATTCCTTTGATATCGGGGAATTTTTCATTTGGCTGAAGCGCAGTATCAGGGCCTGTTCTAATCCCCTGCCATGCATCATCAATATTGATATAGGTCCACCCATGATCTCTTAATCCTGTTTTAACCATCGCATCAGCGGAAGCGATCACTTTTTCCCTGTCGATCTTTGCTTCCCATGCATTCCACCCATTCCATCCGATGGGAGGCGTTAATGCAATCGTATCTCCTATTTTAATTACTAATTGTTGTTTTGCTTCTGCTAATTTATTTTTTGCTCTCAGTGTAACGGTATAAGTTCCTTTTTCTTTGATGCTTCCGGTGATGATCCCTGTTTGTTCAGATACAAATAATCCTTTGGGCAAATGCGCTGCAGAAAATTGCATCGGCCTTTCGCCTGTTGCAGCAATCGTGTATAAGAAAGGATTGCCCGGACTTGCACCAAATAATTTTGCAGAATTTATTCGGGGCAATTTATTGGGTGCAGGTGTTACAATATATTTTTCATCGGGGTTTGAAACATGCTCAGGCATTGTATTTCCGATCATCTCAATTTTTGCGTCTGCCCAGTCTGCATAAGTACGTTTATTGTTGATACCGCCTACTTTGTCTTTGATCAGTAAGCCCAGTTGTTGAATGCCTGTAAGATCAATATCTATTTTTATTGCGGCATCGCCGATCTTCATCTCAGGACTTTGGAATAGTAATTTTCTATCACCCACTACATAAAAAGTTACCGGAATATCTTTATTGCCTTTATCATCAGCACCCACTAATGCTGAAAAATGTTTTGCATTATTATTCAGATAAAAAGGAATGACACAGATTGACTGCGCGCCCAATCCTCTGAAATAATTGACAGCGTTAATTCTCAAAGTATCTCCCGTATAATTATGTTTTACATTCACGGGACGAAGCCCTTCCGAAAAAGTAACGATCGGCAGATCGTCTAACCATACTGTATGCGTTTCCTGGGCAACAACATTTGCAGCAATCATAGAATTCATAACCAACAGTAACGCAAAGATTCTTTTCATCTCAATATTTTAAATTATTACTTGAACCATTATTTTATGGGATACATCCTCAACATCACCACACCATGATGACGGATATTTGTTACAAATGAACCTGTGAATATGCCCAGATCTTTTTGCCTCCACGCATCTCTTAATTTCCATTTATTTTTCAAACCCAGTTTTGCAAAATCAAAAACATATTCTTTCGGTTTCTCATCACCCCAGCGAAAAAATGATTGCGGCGTTTTCTGATAATCATCAATATTGAAAAGACCAACAGCATAAGAACCGTCTTCCAATTGTTTCAGCCAAGTTTGAACACCATTTTCATCCGATACTAATCTGCCAGGTTTGCCCAAAGGATCCTGGTCTATATCTATCACTTCATCATTCGTTAAAAGATTCAATGTAAAATCATCCAGTTGTTCTATCGGACAGCCGATCAATAATGGAGCTGCCAATAAACTAAACAATGAAACATGGCTGTACTGTTCATCAGCCGTTAAACGTGTAGGATGTAATTTGGTTCCGGTTGTTACATTTCCCAGGATCATCATGTCGGGATCATTCCAATGCCCGGGGCCGCCATAGGGTCCCCATTTGTCTAATGTAAAAGCAGAAACATACAAGCTCAACCAGCTATCCCTGATATCAGGGCCGGTACGGTATAAATTGGAAACCCTTACCCAATCTTTCACCAAAGCAAATGGTGCGGAATTAGACAAACTATATATAATATCTCTTCCTGATCTTTTTAAGGCTTCGGACATCAGCTCCGCAGATCTCAAATCTATTCTCCAATCATATTTCAGATAATCAACACCCCAAGCTGCCATCTGCAAAGCATCTTCTTTTTCGAAACGATATTTTCCAACATAACGAAATGCTCTTTTATTATTTTTTATACTGTCAGGATATTCACCTTTTTCAAAATTGGATGAACCGCCCGGATAGCCTGCATAACTTGAGATCCATGGAGTTGAATATACTCCCAGCTTTAAACCCTTTGCATGGATCTGATCGATCATTTCTTTAAAATTTGGAAATTTTTCATTCGCCTGCAAAGCATTGAATGCCCCGCCCCTTGCACCCTGCCATGCATCATCAATATTAATGTAGGTCCATCCGTGATTTTTCAATCCCTTATCCAGCATCGCATTTGCAGAAGCAATTACTTTTTCTTTATCGATTTCTCTTGCCCATGAATTCCATCCATTCCAGCCGATAGGCGGCGTTAATGAAATAGTATCACCAATTTTAATTCTCAATTCCTGTGAAGTTTCACCCAATTTATTTTTGACCGAAAGAGTGGTACTATAAGTTCCGCGTTCAGTGATCTTTCCGGTTATGATCCCCGTTTTGGGATCGATCGAAAGTCCATTCGGCAATTTCTTTGCTGAATAAGATAATGGCTCTTCTCCGGTTGCATCAACGGTATAGAGAAAAGGATTGCCGGGAGTTGCTCCAAATATTTTTGCAGAATTGATCCTAGGTTTCTTAGAGACAGCAGGTGTTAAAATATATTTTTCATCATCATTGGGAATATTGTCAGGAAGCATTCCTTCCAGCATTGATATTTTAGCATCAGCCCAGTCTGCATAAGACCTGGACATTTCTTCTTTTTGTGTGACCAATAATCCAAGTCTTTTAATTCCGGTAAGATCAACATTGATTTTTTTCGATGCATCTCCCGATCTCATTTCTCCGCTTTCAAATAAAATTTTTCGATCGCCGATCACATAAAAATTACAAACCATATTTTTATTGGCTTTATCATCAGCGCCAACAATGGCAGAAAATGTAACAGCTTTCCCATTTAATAAAAAACTCAGCACACTGGTTGACTGAACACCGATCCCATTTTTAAAATAATTGCCTCTGATCTTCATCGAATCTCCCCCGGCACTTGTTTTGACGGACAATGAAGGAATGCCTTCAGAAAAAGTTTGAATATTCAACTCATCTAAAAAGACAGCTGTAGAAGTTTGCGTATTCGCTTTTGAAAATATAAAAGCTAATACAATCATTAATTTGATTCCTCTATTCATCATATGATTTAATTTCCTTTAATTGAATAATTGATCATGTTGTCCAATATTTTTTTTGCGACAACAGCGGGTTTTTGTTTGGACAGAATTGCTGCAGAAAGATCAAGGGTATTACAAATGATCTTTCCCTGTCCTACCGGGATAATACTCAAAGCCGAGTACATTTCATTTTTATGGTCGGTATAGCATCCTACAACACAACTGTCACCCTTTAATCTCAGCCCTGCTCTTTCTTTATCATAAGCTGCCAGGCATTGATATTCCCAGTTAAATGCAGTGTTCACGGGCAGCCCATTAAAGATCGGGTGTTCCCGAACAAAAAAGTTTCCACCCATCCAGTTAACACCTAAGCTTTGTGACCCGCTGTATTCTGTAATTTCCCGTGAAGCAAATTGTTCGCACCAAAATGCGGCATTCTTTAAAACTATGATCGTATTTCCGCCCGTTACCCAATTTACCCATGTTTCCAATTTACTTCGATCGCTCATTTTACCTAAGGATTGCATTTGTGCACCCAATAACAGAACACCGTTCAATGGCATTTCATTCTTCACTTCATCAAATGCTATATTTGCTTCTTTCAATACCCGCTGTATTTTTCCCGAACTGTCGAGTACATGCACATTTGCGTGAACTGCAGAACGTTCAACTGCGAACACTTTATCAATTCCTTCCGCAATTGTTTTTTTATCTTTTTTCAGATAAGCGTGAATATCTGTATATCCCTTTTCATCAATTGAGAATGATACATTATCCTTCAATAACTGGCCAAAGACCAATCCTCCTTTTACCGTAACATCAAAACCCTGTGTGATCAAATTACCTTTCGCATTTCTGGCAACAATTTCGAGTTGATAATTTCCATGCAGATCTTTTTCGTTCACAATAAAAAAGTCGGCGATTATTTCATCTCCCTTCTCCACTACCTTATTTCTTAATTTAACCGCTATGTATAATGGTTGCTGATAGTGTGCGATAATAGCAGGATCGCCTTTAAAGTTTCTGTACACATCCACAATGCCGGAATGATTTTCCAGCTTCGTGCTTTCCCAGCCATTGGTAACATATCCGTCGATCGTATTGCTGATCCTGATATTCTCGATCATTCGGCCCTGCAGATAATAAGAAACTGCGCCAAAGCTCAGACAAAGTTCATCTACATTTTTAAATGCTTTTCTGAATCCTTTCTCTGTAATGAACTGATCAAAGGCATTATACTGGTAGATCATTTGTGCGCCATCCCAACCATAATTTTTTGTCCTTACAATTTCATCCCGGATCAATTGTAATCGCGGAGGTGTTCCGGTCGCACCTTCTTCTCCATAAAAAATTATTTCTTTGGGATCGGGCAGCAATCGCTCATATTTTTCCGGCGATTGATAGAAAATGTCTTTGTAAACACCGGGACCCGGGGCATTATGATTATCCCACCAACCAGTTTGATAGAGGCTTGTATCATACGGAATCATGTGCATTTTCCTGATCGTTTCTTTAAAATAAACAGCAGCTGTATCAGGAACATTATTGGAAGAGAAAGTGATATTCCTTGTTTCATCTAAGCTGTGCGCTTCGCGGATATCTGCTATTTCATTTGCTTTAGGATCCCGTCCTGCTTCATTGACCATATTATAAATGATAAGAGAAGGATGGCTTCGGTCACGCCTGATCATCTGTAATAATTTTTCCCGTTTCCATTTTTTAATGAAATAAGAATCTTCATTATATGCATTCCTGTAACCGCCCGGCTCTTCAAAATATAAGAGACCAAGTTCATCTGCGAGATCCAGTATTTTTGTCTGACCGATGGCACGATGAAAATTAAGCATATTCAAGCCTAATTTTTTTGCAGCCATTATTTGTTTTCTTGCCATTTCATCAGTAGGAAAAATCCCATTTACAGGCCAATGCCCCCAAGAGATGGAAGAACGAAGCACAACACGTTTATCATTCAGAAAAAACATTTTATCGCCATCAATTTCTTTTACCTCAAACCAACGGAAACCAAAACGTTTTGTTTGTATATCAACAGAACCATCTTTACCATGCCATTCGGTTGTCAACACATAAAGATTAGGGCTGTCGGGTGACCAAAGTTTTGCTGAGGGCAATGATATTCTCTGCTTCAGCACCGTTTCATTTCCTTTGGTGATTATTTCATTCTTCTTTGTAAATAGATTTATTTTTTTAGCGAATTCGGTAAGAGAGAATGTCATGCTTCCTTCTGCTTTACCCAGCGTATTCTTCAGCAATACTTCAATATCTACAATATTTTTCTCGGGTGTGTTTTTAATAAAAACATCATCGATCGTTGTTTGGTCTTTTGCATTCAATATCACTTTGCCGGTTATACCACCAAAGCCATGACTGGGCAATGTTTCATAATTGCCCCATTTGAACGTACTGTAATCCTGCCAGGCAAAATTTCCGTTGGGATCGGTGATCCTTACTGCCAATTTATTTTTAGCGCCCGGTTTCGTGTATTTAGAAATATCAACAGTAAAAGGAATGCCGTCGATCAGATTATATCCGGCAAGCTGATCGTTCACATAGACTTCTGTACGCATCCGGGCACTTTCAAAATCAAGTGAAATATTTTTGGATCTCCATTCTGCTGGGATCTCAATAGAAGTTGTGAACCAGGATACACCGATATAATTTCCACTAACACCAAAACTGTTTCCGTTCTTGTCCCAAAAATATTGTTCAACCGTGGCAGGTAGTTTGGTCTTTACTTCAGCAGGTTGATCATATAAATGCGCCCACCCACAACTTGGAGCATTAACAGGGATCGTTTTAAACGAATAAGGCGGAAGAAATAAAGAATCATTCTGCCAGCTCGCTTTTTCATCTAACCATATCTTCCATGTTTGATTTGAAATATCCCTGCTGCTTTGAGCGGTCAAGCCAAAACAATTGAACAATAAAATAATGGTTGTCCAATATTTTATTGCAATTTTATTTTTTGACAAAAGGAATATTATTTTCATTTTCTAGAATAATGAAAGATGATCTATTTTCTCTTTATGCGTGTCTTTTAATCCGGTTACATGGCTGCAATTAAAAACAGCAACCGTATCCAAAACAAAAACAGGCACACCCGCCATTTTTTGCGCTTTGATAAAATTAAATTCAGCTTCTTTCACCTGGTTTAATATAAACGGAGGCCGATAATCATCCTTTACATAATTTACTGTCACATTATTCATCACAATATTTTTCACATGCCTGATAAAAAAACCATAGGCAGGTATATTTCCGAATTTATTCGGGTCGGGATACCTTTTTTCAAATTCAGGGACTTTTATTTCAACCATTTCTTTTGCGCCACCTCCTTTGTAATAAATATGAATATTATTCATTTCCAGGTCTTCGATATCATGACCCGGTATTCCGCTGATGATCGAGCCCGAACTATCATCCAAAGCATTATACACATTTACATTACTGATGGTGATCCTTTTGCAAACACCGATCTTTAAACTGTCCGGCGCTCGCATCCTTGCACCAAGCCTGATAAAAAAAGGAGAGTTAGTTACATCACGCATGGTGATATTATTGATGATCACATCTTCCAGCAAAGCACCGTCCACTGATTCGATGGCAAGTCCTCTGCAATTATCAAACACACAATTTGAAATGGCAATATTTTGAAAACCACCATTTGATTCTGTACCTAATTTTATTCTGCCCGTCGAGGCTTTCCTGTAATCCTTTTTGTAGGTACCATCCAGCAGGGTTCCCTCAAGGAATCCGCTTACAATACAATTGCTGATCGTTACATTTTTGGTAGCTCTTAAATAGCCTAATGTAAAAGTGCTTTTCAAGCAAATGCCATCATCACCGGGAGAATTGATCGTGCAATTTGAAATATGTACAAATTGACAACAGTCGATATCCATTCCGTCGCGGTTGGTATCCATCTTTACATTGTCGATTGTTATATGATCAACACCAGTTGCAAGAATACCGAACCATCCGCCATGCTTTATCGTAATATCACGTATGATAACATTGCGGCATAATAATAATGCGATGGATTTATTTGCATAATTACTGCCGCCCTTTTCTTCGCCACCCAACATGCCTTTTCCCCAGATCATCCCGCTTCCGATGATGGATATATCATGTAAATTTTCTCCCCAAATAAGACTGTTATGAAAACGGGTATGGCCGAGATCCTGATATTGGGCATTGATCGGCTTCTCCAAAGCATCATATTCAGTTGAATCTGCACGGGAAGCACCAATGATCGTTGCGCCCTGATCTATAAACAGTGTGATATTATTTTTGAGATGGATTGACCCGCTTAAATAATTGCCAGCAGGGAAATAAACCGTTCCTCCACCGGAAGCTGATGCAGCATCAATACTTGCATTAATTTTTTTTGTGTCTAATGTTGTACCGTCACCTTTTGCCCCAAAATCTTTTACATTAAAAAAACTGTTCCCAAAAACCGGCGATGCATTTATTTTCAATGAAAATAAAATGGCCAATAAAAAGGAAATGAGATAAGATATTTTAGCAGCTTTTATTTTCATGATCTTAATTAGTTGATATTTTTATTGATTTGGCTTCATCCGCAATGGTCACATGCATTATTCCATTTTCAACAATACTAAAAACATCGGCTTCCTTATCCAGATGTAATATTTGTTTCCCGTTTTTTTGCAGCGATGAAAATGCAGTAGCAGCAAGCTTTTGAAGGTTACCGTTCACATCAACTTTTATAGCCGCCAACCCTTTATACGTTCCTGTAAAATGATTGCCCTGATAAGTGAAAGAAAAAGTTGCAGGAGTATTGTTTTTTAAAGATTCAATACTTGTAAATGTGTAAGACCCTGCTTCATTTTCAACGCCGTCAATCAATTCATTTTTTGCAATGCCCAGTTTTGCAATATTGTCTAAAGAGTAAGAAGTTGCTTTTGCCTTGCTGAAAATGGTTTTCCAGACAGCACTGTTATCCTTGCCGTAAAAATCATGCGTAGCATTTCCTTCGGTCAGGAGCCTGCCTCCTTTATTCACATATTCCTGAAAGAATTTAGTAGTAGCTGCTGTTGAGTATTCAGGATCGAGAAAAATAACAGCATCAAAAACATATCCGTTCAAAACGGGTTTGCCCTGAGCATTCAATTTTAATCTGCCGTCATTGATCACATCCGTCGGAACTGCTGCATGCAAATAACCGTTCTGCCACATTTCAATGGATTTCTTTTCCATTCCTAATTTATCATTGAGATCATACAAACCTCTCTGCGCATAATTTGGATACCAGTTATACATCGCTTCCATTCCATACACCACCAATAATTTTACTTGTGGGAATGTGGGGTTATATCTATTCAATAATCTTGCTGCATTTTCAACAGGATTGATCTTCTCTAAGGCTGATGGCGCATCAATGGAAACGCCCCAACCCTGCACATCATTGGCGGCATGATAGTGCGTACGAATTCCATAACGCAGATCGTACAAGGCTTTTGTCCAGATCCTCGTCAGGTCTTTTCCATAATACATGTTGTACATGGCGTTCTTTTTATTGGACATTCCAATGCCCACCTGAACAGGAGTTGATGTTTCTTCGTCAGTATGTCCGTAATCGCGTTTGATATTCCACCAACTTACTCCGGTCTGCCATACTTCATCAAACTCAAGATTATTGTGGAATGTGCTATGCAAACCAATAAATGCATTTTTACCATACATTTCTTTTCCAAGATCATACACTGCTGCTTCAACACCTAAAGTTGCAGTTCTTAACAAGCGTATATATTCATTAATGGCTTTCATCCTTACTGAGGGATTTCCCTGTGGTGCATAACGCATATCAAATAATACTTTATTCAGGTCAAGTCCTGTTGTAGATCTCATTTTCTTAACCATTCCCAATGAATACAATCTTTCCCTGAAAACATCATGATTACTGATCAAAACAGGTTGCCTTGCAATGGTCATATTTTTATATTCATCCAATCCAACACCATCAAAAGGGATATCACGGTATGCTTTGAACAGATCAAGCATGATGGTATATGCCTGATCAGAAAAATTACTGCAGGAATTAAAATAATGCTGTGAGAGAATGAAAGCAGTATATCCTTTTAGATCTTTTCCTGCTTTGATAGATACATGAACTGTACGAACATCTGCTGTTACAGTTGCTGAATTTGTGATCTCTTTTAAAGTTGAAGAATCATAAAACCCTTCAGCTGTTTTTTTGAATGCATAAATTTTAAGCAGGTCGCTTTTGATGATGCTGTTCGAATCTCTTGCTCCTTTTGCACGCACGCTATAATTTGCAGTCCCGTTTTCATCCAATACAACTTCACCATCCTGAATCAGTCGGTCTGTGTTTTCAATTAATACACCGGCATTCTTTTTCCAGATCTGTAATCCGATCTTTAAACCTTTCAGATGTGCATACGCCACTAATTTTGCAAAAATGGGATGCATGATGGTGATCGAATCGAAATGGCATCCGTTTCTTTCCGTTAAAAATATCAATGTGTACTTGCTGTATTTAGCAAAAGAATCGATCTTTCTTTTATACACTTCTTCGGGCATCATGTTAGCTGCAAAGAACCAATACGCTACCTGCGGATGATTGACATTATCAAACGAATTCACATAATCAACTTTTATTTTCTGTGATGAAGTAACCAGATGCATCATTATTACCAGCAAACCTGTTAACAGCAATTTTGTTTTCATTTATTCTATTTTATTTGAAACTTTTAAAAATTATTTTTTTGCAACTTTTTCTGCGATCATTTTAAGAACCGCCTGATCACTCCATTCTGCCGTATGTCCGGCCATCGGTGTAAAAGATATCTTTGCATCCGATCTTGGATTTTCTGTTTTATCTAAAAATGTTTTCAAAAATCTTGTGGCCACATTCGAGTATAAACCATCCATATCTCCTGTCCATATCCAGATCTTTCCCTGCAACTTTGGTCCTAATATGCTCCAGTTCTTCTCCAATACTTTTTTCAGATCATATTTCTCCCATTGTTTTGCAACTGCGTGATCAATCACACCTGTATAAGGATCGAACATTAGTGATGGAAGCCCATCGCTTCCTTTCGGCCCAAAAACCGCATTATAAGCACCGAACTGCCCTCCGGATATTAAATAGTTATTCGTTCTACTTGCAAAATTTTCTGCTTCGATCCACTCTTTCATGGAATAAGTCGGCTCACCATAGACCGTGCGTTTTCCCGGCTGGAGATACCCGTAGCGATTATAAAAAATAGTACTGTCTTTATAAATATTGATCAGCCCGTAATGTTCAAAATCAACAGGGTCGGGACTATAAGACCAAGTACCATCAAAAAAATCAGGATAGAAAATCTGTAATCCCAATGCTACCCATCCGCCCGTTGATGCTCCTGCAAGGAAGCGCATTTTAGATTCACTTTTATAGTGAACTTGCTTTTCAATTTCCGGGATCAATTCTTCGGTTAATGCTTTTCCGCATGGCCCGTTATTTTCCGAATCAACTTGATACGTATCTCCAAAAGGCCCTTGTGAATCCAAGAACACATAGATCACTTGCGGCGCATTTCCAGAGAACCACCAATCCGTTAATGTTTTATTTTTAAAAAACCTGTTTATAGCATCATATCTTCCATTCAAACCGGGAGCACGATAACAAATCGGAAAGGATTTTTCAGGATGCTCATAATAAGAAGACGGGAGCAAGATCGCAGCTTTCAAATTTCTTGTTCTGCCAAAAAAAGCGGTCAGCAACTCACTCTTTACCATCACTGTTTTCACAAATTTGTGATCAATGATCTCAAAGGGAGGTATGATCTTATTGATCGAAATGCTGAGATTTGATTTGGAAGAAAGTATCACGGAATCAATACCACTATATAAATTCCCGGGAATGTTTTCCTGCGCATCATCTATATTTTGTTTATACACTGCCTGATAATAATATTTATCGCCGGCTTTGCCCAACCATTTATTCAAGCCGATAGCCTGATAATTTTTGTGTCGTTTATCGATCACTAATTTATCTGCAGCTTCCCAATGATCTGCAGTAATACCAATCGTAATTTCTGAATGCGATCTTGGTTCTTTATCATTTAGCTTAGTGATGTGAATAAACAACCTGCTCCCTTTTACAAAAGATTGCTTCAATTCGGGAGAGACACTAATCATTGCTTTTGAAAAAGGAAGCTCCTGTGCAGTTACTGCTGATGTGAATACAAGAAATAGAAAACAAAAAATAATATTGCGACTAAAATGGATGTTCATTTAAATTATTTTAAGATCATTAAAAAATCACTGCATTTTCTTTTCCAGCATTTTGATAAAATATCCTCCTACAACTGAGCGTGCCTGAAATCCTACTTGTTTGGCATTGATCGTTTCATGCCAGTCTGATAGCGGAACACGATTTGTTTCATTCACAAACTTTACTAATGGCTTAACAAATGCTTCAAAATCGTTTTTGTTGTTTGCTAAAGTCGCGGTCCACATGATCCAATCCGATTTCGTATAGGTTTTACGAGAATCCAAAGGCAAACCGAAATCTTTTTGTTTGGTTAGATAATAGGCTACTTCCTTCTGTGCTACCTCTTTAGGGAAGAGATCGAACTTTAAAATATGATCCCATACCAGATTATATTTCTGGCTCCATGTATTTCCTTTATCAAATGTGAGTGCATAATGATCACCAAGATCAGCCATTGTTTGCCATTTAACGGACATCTCTTTTGCTATCTGTAAATTCTCATCTGCTATATTCTTGTACCCAAGCATTTCTGCCAGCTTTGCATAAGATGCAATTCCCATGATCGCCTTTATTGACAGGTTTGCATTACGTGCCAGATGCCCAGCAAAATCGTCCGTACATAATTGATTGGCAGGATCAAATCCGTCTTTCTTTAAAAATTCTACCCATTGTGTTAAAGTGTTCCAATGCTTTTTTGCAAAGTCTGCATTCTTATCAACCATTGCGATCGCAGCTGTTAGAATGATCATATTCCCTGATTCTTCAACAGGCATATCATTCTTATACGTTTGCCCGTTGGCCAAAGGATAGGTGCCCATATCATGTGCAGCAAAAGGCTTGTTCCATTTTCCGTTTTCGGAAAATTGAAAAATGAATTCCAGCATTCCTTTCATTAAAGTGGTGTTATATAAAAGGAATAATGGCGCTGATGGATAGGTTACATCTACAGTACCAATGGACCCGTTTGAAAAATTCTCCTTTGAAAAAAATAACAGCGTTCCATCCTCAGTAGCCACGATCTTATGTGCAGCAATGGCCTGACGATACGCCAACTGGCATAACTGTGCATATTGCGTTCCTCCCACAGATGATGCATCTGCATATACCTTCCTGTCAAACTCATCACATTTTTTCATGAGACGAGGATAATCGGCTTCAACAAGCTCCAACATTTTTTCTGCAGTCATCGAAGAGTCCCTTCTCCACCAGGGTCGGAGGTTTTTTCCATAATATTGGACAGAGAATAAATCGTCGTAAGCCAGTATCAGGTGAAAATTTTTATCTGATTCTAATTTTGTTTCCAAACTGTTGTAAGTTTTATCTGCCGCTTCTACTCCTTTATGAATTGAAAAAGATGTTTTGCCATTTTGCTGAACAGGAACTGCAACATAAGCATAGCCCCAGTCGATGCGCAGATTGTCACCTTTCTTTCCTAAAATGTTTTGCTCAGTTGAACCGGTATAAAATCCCTGTAAATGTTTTGATTCAAAATATTTGGTCTCCACAGTTTGATCGGGTGTATTCACTGCCAGTTCATTGCCCACGCTGAAGCGAATTTTGATCTCGTGCTTTTGATTGTCCAGACTTCTTGTTACAAAACTGATATATGATGCGGGGCGGGCTACTGTTTCAATTTCATCGAGCAATAAAGGAGAAGTGAATATCAATTTCAATTCAACTTTGCCACATAAGAATTTGTAAGTGGTTTGAGTGGCAGTGATCTCATCTGAAGTTTGAACAGCTTTTATTTCTTTATCAATATCTGTTTCACCAAGAAATTTGTATGCTTTTCCATCCACCAAAAGCACTCCTTCCAAAGGATGGTTTCTGCCGGTCCAATGCTTCGTTGCTGAATTGTTCAGTTGATCTGAAAAAGACCAAATGCTGAAATATGGATCATGTGTGATCAATGGATATGCCGGTGGGCGAACAGTTTGAGCAAAGGAAAACTTAAAACAGAATAAGAATAAAAAGAGTATATTTTTCATCTTCACTATTTTTTTATTTAATTGATGTTGTTTTAAGATCACCCTCTATCAATGCCCATTTCCAAAAATTCCTATCGGCAGGTTTATCATCAACTGATTCGATCACCCATTTGTCTTTTGAAGCATTGACATCATAATTGATTTTGACTCCTCCCGGAAATTGAAATTGCTTTTCTAATTTTTTCGGATCGGGATTTGCTTCCAATAATTTTTTAGCGAATTGTTTAGGATCAATGTTTTCTGCAACGATCATTATTCCAATCTCGTCGGCAGAATGAACAGCAACAAATACTTTAGCAGGGCATTGAAATATTTTCCAAATATTATTTTCAGCTACAGGCAGGTACCCTTCGGGAATAAATATCGGACCGGCAGCACAAGCAAAATTTTGGTACACACCGGTATTATTCCATTTCATAAAATCAGTACCCGGTCCTGCCACATGAAAGGTTTGCGAAACATTGCTTGCATTATCATTTAAGAATAGTATAGTGGGACGAGCTACAATTTCAGTTACCGTACCCTGATTGCTTCCGCCGGAAGAGATCAAATAATTTTTTCCCGCGCTATAAATTTCAGGGCAAGTTTTTTCTCCGTGTCCGATTTTTACAAAATAGCCTTCCCCCTTATTTTTTAATAACTCTACCACTTTATCCGCCGGTCTGTAAGGCATACAGGAACCCATGATCGCATGCGCATCAGCGCCATGTATATTGTGATCTGTATTACCCTCAGGTGAATACCCCATCCAAGCTTTCATAAAAACGGAATGATAATCTGTTGTCAATTCCTGAAATCCTACTTTATCATACCTTCTTCGCATCGGCGCAAAATGTTTGAACTGATAACTGCCCAATGCATAGGTCCAATTCATATAATCCAGCACATCACGTGTTTCATTTCTTATTTTTTCGGAAGCAAAAGCTTCAAGATTCAATAACCCTGTTATGGTATAACCACAGTATGGCAATGAATTGAATTCATACATTCCGGCATTTGTCATCTGAATTAATAAAGCAGATAATTTATCTTCCATTCCGTTTGCAAGGTTATCATATATTGAATCTTTGTTGCCATGTAATTGTTTCCACCTGTTCTTTAAATAACGGGATCCTTCGGTCATCAACAAATGGTTTTCAGTTTCATCCACTATGTCCATCGTCTTGGGTGCTTTGTAACGAAATTTGCCTCCTTCTTCGATCAGTAAAACATCTAATAAATGCTGTGAAGTTTCAGGATAAAGTATATCAGGCTTATCTCCAAATAAGTACAATATGGGCGTAAGAACAGCCAATGTAAAATCATAATCCCCATTTTTATTCATGGCCCATGATGAGCCTGAAACACCCCATGGTATTGTTTTCAGAATTATTTTATTTACATCATCAACATCTTTTTTCAATAATAATTTAGCCAGCCATATTCTCGGATTATTCACTTTACCTCCGGCAGGGTCAAGATTTTTATTTGCCCAATCCTGATAAATAGTATCAGCAAATAAGGAATGATCATTCCAGTTTGTCTTTCTTTCATGCGGCACTTCGATATTTCCTTTCACTAAGGCAGGCCTGTGACTTACAGATTGAGCAATCAGCGAAGTCAATCCTATTGCAGCAACAATCATGACTATGATTACAATTGACGGGATTCCGATCTTAAAAAAAGTCTTTATTTTCATTTCAGTTGTATGTAGGGTTAAGAACAACCAATGGATCTTTCATATCCCAATCTTTAGGAATCGCGTAAACGACCTTATACATAAAAGGATAATAGATCGGGCTTTCTATATTATCTCTTACAGCATCTGCATCCATTACAACAGCACATATCCTTTGCAGATCTGTTCGTACGCCGATATGCATGTGTGAAAATTCCCAAATATTTTCTTTTACAACTTCAACAGAACTGTTTTTTGAATACACAAGCAATTCGAAATTTTTTGCAGCAGTATCTGCCAGATAAATTTTCATTTGTTTTTCATCAACGATCACATTTGTTTTTCCTTCACCCGGAATATACATCCAGCCAATATCACCCTTATCTGATCTCCAATGCATCGTGCCATTTTTCAAAATATGAGAAACTTTTCGATTGCCCCATAATCCTCCCATCATCCAGTCTTTCTGAATATAAGCTGTAACTTTTTTCAATCTATCACCTTCATAATAATTAGAGGTTGTGCGTGAAAGAAATCTTGGTTCATCGAATCCTTTGAATTGTGCCAAAGCCTTTTCAGGCATGGAAATACCCAGATCAAAAATCGGCACAATAAAATTCGTTTCATTATGCGGCCCTTTACTTCCGGGTACCATGGCAATTAAAGAATCATCCACGGCAACTGTTATCCAAACTCCTGTGATGGCAGTGTATTTTTTCATATCGATCCCATAACTTCTCAAATATGGTCCGCAAATGTTTTGAAGATTGGCATTATAGAACTGAGCCAGATCCAACCATAATTCTTTTTCGATCAGTTTCCCCATTTCCCTGAATTCAGGAGCTACAGACATTTCCCGCCATAAAGCAAGACCAGTAAAATCTACTCCGTAATAAGTAGGAGAATTATACTCACATAGTGTGTTGTATTTCTGAAAATTTGAAAATATCTCTTTCGCTTTTCTTATGCCCGCTGCTTTAATTTCAGGAAGATCAAATTGAGATCCGATATAATCCTGCATAAAAGAACTCATGATGGAAATATTATTATAATCAGGATTTACATTTCGGACAAAATCCCCTTTTGCTGCGTGAATTAAAGCAGTTTCTAATTCCTTCCTGAACTCTTGCGGAAGGATACTTTTATATTTATGATAGACAATGATCAAATCCGTGCCAATGAATTCACGCATATTTTGATCGTATTCCCTGTCATTCACAGACCCCTTCCAGCAACCATAATCTTTACTTTTCTCATTCAGATTCTGCAATGTGAATATCCATTGAATGATTTTTATTGCATTTTGTATATCCCCCTCTTGATTTCTGAAAAAAAGTGCTTCAGCCAATCTCATTTTATTTCTGGATCCTGCATGTGCATCCAGTATTTCTGTTACGGTTTTTCCTTTGGGAAATTCTTCCACTACAAAATCATCAAATATTTTTTTTTGTAAAGGGCTAAGCGTTTTATACTCAAACTTCTTACTATACAGATCCGTGGAGGAATTGTAGCATATCAGTTCTCCTGCAAAAACAGTGTCAGAGATAATTGTGATCAGAAATATGAATAAATACTTTTTCATGAAAGCAGCTAAAACTATTTGACAAAATATGTTTCTATAAAACAATCGTGCTCTTCAAACGGATATCTTCAGATGAAGCACCTACCATGATCGTATAGGTTCCTCTTGGTGTTACAAATTTTGCCTGTCCTTCGTCCCAATACCTCAATTGCGCTTTGTCTATTTCCAGTTCAATTTTGGAAGATTCTCCTTGTCTTATTTTTACCCTTTTAAACCCTTTTAGTTGTTTAATGGGCATAGGGATATTTACATCCGGCATTTTCACATATACCTGTGCCACTTCATCACCGTCTTTCTTCCCATCATTTTTAACGTTGAAGCCGACCTTGATTTTTGTATCCAAATTTGATAGCAGAAGTTTATCGTAAGTAAAATGCGTATAGCTTAATCCATATCCAAACGGATATAAAGCTTTCCCTTTAAAGTACTGATACGTGCGGCCTTTGGTAATATCATAATCATTAATGGCAGGAACATCTTCCAACCCATTATAAAACGTAAGTGTTAATCTCCCGGCAGGATTATAATCACCAAATAAAATATCGGCAATTGCGTTACCGCCTTCCTGTCCGGAATACCATGAATCTAAAATTCCGGGAATATTTTCCTTGATCCAACCAATAGCCAGTGAGCTCCCTGAAACCAATACAACAATGGTCTTGGGATTTGCTTTATAGATCTCCTGAATAAAGACTTCCTGGTCTTTAGACAACCTGATACTTTCTCCATCCTGACCTTCGCGTTGAAAAAGTTTGTTGATACCTAATACTGCAATTGTTATATCTGCAGCTTTAGCCGCTTTAATTGACCCTTCAAACAGATCGGTATAATTTCTTGATTCATTTGGCGATCTCCAAAAAAGCTTTGCAGCAGCTTCTCTTTTATAATTAAAATATTCGACCTTGATTTCGTATTCCTTTCCTGCTTCGAGATCAATGTCGGCAAAATCTGAGACAACAGATTTTCTTCTCCATGAATCGATCAGTAATTTTCCATTGATATACAAACGAGATCCATCGTGCGATAAAAATCCGAGGCTGTATTTCCCTGATGCTGCCGGAACAAGCTTTCCTGTCCATCTGATCGATAATGGAGCATTGGGAATAAATGCATCAGGCTTCTGGTTCAATGGTTCAAAATTGATATTCTCTTCTATCCTGCTTTTGGCAGTGCCATCTAAATTCATATTTGTAAAATATTCTGCTTTCAAACCACCGGGGAAAAATGATTTTGTGATTAACTCATATCCTTCCAATCCCGTTATCGCCTGCCATGGTGCATAAATGATTTTTACTTTGTTGCCCACTTTGTTTTTGATGCCTTGTAAAATGGAAACGGGTTCCCCTACAGGTATTCCGCTATAATCACCGAATTCAGTAGTAGCCGCATCAATACCAACAACGGCAATGCTTTTTATTTTACTACGATTGATGGGAAGAATATTATTCTGATTCTTTAAAAGTACAGTGCTTTGATGTGCTGCTTCCAATGCCAAGGCTTTGTGTTCCGGCGAGCCTATAACCGAAGCCGGTATCTTATTATAGGGATTGAAATCAGGGTTATCAAATAAACCCAATTGCATTCTTGCACGCAAAACCTTGTAAGCAGCAGAATCGATATCATTGATCGAGACCATTCCCAGTTTGTATGCATTTAGCAATGGCTGCGTATAAATATCATCGCCGCATTCCAGATCAAGTCCGGCTTTCATGGAGACCATTGCAGCAAGCTCTTTTGTTTTTACATATTTATGTCCATCGATCAATTGATTAGGCCCCCCGCAATCAGATACAACATACCCTTTAAAGCCCCATTCATCCCTTAAGAGTTTTGTGAGAAGCCAGGTATTTGCAGTTGCAGGTATTCCATTGATAGCATTATAAGAAGACATGATAGAAACCGCTTTACCTTCTTTGATGCATGCTTCAAATGCAGGTAAATAATACTCCCGTAATAATCGCATAGAAACCGTAGCATTAGTGGAGAAGCGATTGGCTTCCTGATTATACACCGCAAAATGTTTAGGAGTTGAAACTACTTTCAAATATTTGGGATCATTTCCCTGCAATCCTTTTACAAATTGAACGCCCAAAATGCTTGACAGATAAGGATCTTCTCCATAGGTCTCAGGAGTTCGCCCCCAACGGGGATCGCGTGCCATATTGATCGTTGGCGACCAGAAAGTGAGCAGGTCATTGAAATGCAAAGTTTGTTTTTTGCCCCAATCCAATTCATTCCAACGGGCACGTGCTTCATCAGAAATAGCAGTGGCAATCTTATAATGCAGTTCAGGATTCCACATGCTTGCCAATGCTATGGCTTGGGGGAATACCGTAAATTTTCCCGGACGAACGATCCCATGCAAAGCCTCGTTACCGTGATAATATTTATCAATATTCAATCTCGGGATCCCGGGAGAACTTGCAATTAATAAGCTGATCTTTTCTTCAACAGTTAATTGATTCATCAGGTCCATGATCCTTTCATGCTGCGGCGCATTCTCATCTCTGAATAATTGCTGCGACCAACTTATCAATGGATTGACAGACAACAAAAACATCAACCCAATGAAAGTATATCTCTCCAGAATTTTGCTGCACATTTTTATTTGTTGATACTATTTATAATTTGTTTTAAGGATAGCTTTCGATTCACTAACAGGTATCACCAGATTTTTGATCGTTATTGAATTAGAATTATTTAATTGAATCATTGGCATTTCTTTGGCAGTCGGGATCGATACATCAGATAATGAAATATTCTTGACATCATCCATTACGATCGCCGGGCGAAAATCATCTTCCAGATATTTTAAACGAACATTTTTAAATTGTATCCCTTCTGCATGACGAACATAAAAACCCCATGAAGGCAATTCACCGAACATAGAAAATTCAGGATAACCTGTTATATTCTCAGTAACTGAGGTGATCGAATCCAACGGAATGTAAGCGATCTTTTTATCGGCCCTTCCACCATAAGAAATTTCAATATTCTCCAGAATAACATCCTGTACAGGATATCCGGGAATACCAACTATAGAAGATGGAATTAAATTATAGGGAAGAAACGGATGGCCGTAAATATGAAAATTTCCCGGACGTCTCGGCATTTTATCTTCACCCGGGCGAAGATGATCCGGTGGCCCTTCGATCGGATAACCCTGATCAGGTTTGTATAAAGGTATTTCTGCTTTTACATTTGCTATGTATATCCCTTTACATGTGCTAACTTTTGCATCCTTATTTCTGTGGCCGCGACGAATAAAGATCGCATTACCTGTATTTTTTGCATTGATATTCTGAATGTCGATATTTTCCATGAAGCCGCCATCTACCGATTCAACTGCTATGGCAGAACGATAAGTATCAAAAATTGTGAGGTTACGAACTTTAATATTCCTGAACCCGCCTGCATTTGCTGTACCGAATTTAAGACCATTGGCGCTCGAACGAATGGTGCAACTATCTATAAAAATATTTTCGCAATAGGAATCCGGATTGGCTGATTTTAAACAAATACCATCATCAGTTGAATTGATAAAACAATTTTTTATTGTTACATTTTTTGAATCCGTTACATCCAGTCCGTCATTATTCCAGTAGGCAGTGCTTTGAACAGTAATTCCTGAAATATTTAATCCGTTACATTCTTTATAATCCTGCACCCAGTTTGATGCATTTTTTAAAGTAACACCGGATATTTTTATATTAGTACAGGAAACCAAATAAAGAACCAAAGCTCTACCTGCTTCCGGCCTTTTCAACAACCAAAGTGAATCATTCCGGTTTTCCTTAAGTTCTCCGCTTCTTAATTTCTGAAAGATATCGAGCATTAATTCTTGTCCCTGCCCGTCAATAATACCTTCTCCGCTGATGGAAATATTTTTTTGATTCTCTGCATAGATCAATGCAGGGCGTTTTTTTGTTTTTGCATAATCATTTGTGTTATGAGAACCCAACAAACAAGCGCCTAATTCCAAATGCAGGTCGACGCCGGATCTCAAAAGCAATGACCCTGTCATAAAATTTCCGGGTGGAATAATTACCCTACCGCCGCCGGCAGCAGAAACATCATCAATTAATTTTTGAATGATGGCATCATTATTTGTTCTGCCGTCAGCTTTTGCGCCATAAGCAGAAATGATCCGATCATTTGTTTGACAATATCCATTTACAAGAATGAATAAAAAGAAAAAAAATAAGATTTTATTTTTCATGGCCATTTATTTATTGATTGGAATGATATTTTGTACAACATTGTATCCTTTGACGATCACAGTAGTTCCGGATTGTTCAAAAAAATGATTTCCTGTTTCGATCGTAACATGCTTACTCTCTCCCGGCAAAACAGAAAAGAAATTATCAGTATAGAAAGAGGGGCGAATCGGTTTCTTTTCTTTATCGAGTAATTGGATCTGGGTAAAAAAGGCAATGGTCTTGGAATCGTTCTTCAAGTCTAATTCGACGAAGCAATTATCTCCTTTTTTTGTTACTGATGATCGTGTGGTTAAACTTGTTTTCTTCATAGTTGAAAGTGGTTCAAATCCAGAAGTTGCTGGACCGGTTAATGTTTCTTTTCCTTCATATTTATCTGCCGAACGCCAGTAAAAACTGTTACTGATCTCTTTTCCTTTATCATCAAACAAACGGAGTTTTATAAAATGAACGGGTGTAATTGTTGTGCCGAAATCTATTTTTATCACATCATTCAAAACACCATCTTCAGGAATTTCATTTAATATTTTTGAATAAGCTGCAATTTTCTTACTATTCAAATCATATACCTCGGCAGTAACTTTATAGTTTGTGAATGATTTGTAATATTCATTATAGACTGAAACCGTATTTTTTAAATAATGGAATTGCGCATGTAACGGCTCCAAAGCATTTTGTGTATGATACAATGATGCTGTTGGTTCCAGTGACCAATCCCACATCCTTCCGCATACTTGCCTTGCCGGAGAATTATGATACCAGAATAATAAGCCTGAACAATATTTATCACCGAACCCGTATTTATTGTAGTTCCATACTTCCCAGATAGACTTTGAATTCATCGCACCAAGCAATTGCGCTTTTTGTGCAAACTCATCAATAGAATTGGACATGCCATATTTATTTACAAGGTCTTTGTATTTAGTTGTCATTTGATGAAATCCGTCACCATCCAAATAATCCCAAACTGGTTTATTAATTGGCCAGAGATCTTTTTCATCCATCATCTCTCTTAACACTTCAACGGTTGGCAAAGTAGGTGCACCGTATTCCGGATTAAACCCGTCTACCCTGCTTCCGCGATTGGATGCAGTGTTCTCATAATGCTGCATCGGGTTTACCTGTTGATAGGGACTGCCATCATGCACTCCATCAGTTTCGGATTGCATTTGATATGGGCGTGTTCCATCAAGCTTTGTCAATAATTCTTTAGTACCTGACACTTCTGTGCTTTCATTGGATGCCACATAAAAAGCGAGTGAGGGATGATTACGAATTCTTTTGATCGTTGCTGAAAGATTATCGAAATATAAGTCTTTGTCTTGCGGATGTTTTGTATCTCCGGTTAACCAAAATTCTTCCCAGATCAATAGTCCCATCTCATCACAGAGTTGATAAAAATAATCGGACTCTGCAATCCCACCACCCCACAAACGCAATAAGTTAATCCCTGATTGCTGTGTATATCGAAGTTCTGCATACATTCTTTCATCAGAATTACGAAGCATGGCTTCCGGTATCCAGTTAGAACCACGAATGAAAATCTTCTTTCCATTCACATAAAATGTTTTCGAACTATCAGGCGTATTGCGGTCGGCTTTGATTTCTCTTATCCCGAAACGCGTATGAATTGAATCACCTAATTGCTGCCCGTCAATGAATACTTTTAATTTCAGATCATACATTTCGGGATTGCCTTTAAAGCGAGGCCACCAAAGACGTGGATTTTTTATCTGCAACTGCGGAAACTCTTTTGATGTAAAAACCAGTTCTTTATCTTCTCCTCTCAGCAATTCGATATTTTTTTCAAATTTTATTCCTTCACCAACGATCTCACCTTTCACAACACATTTCACGGTACGCATGGCAACATTGTACAGCTCGACAGAAACGGTCTCATTCGCTTTATTAAAATTATTTTCAGAAAATTCTGATCGCACAAAAGGATGCCGCAATGCAACTTTATTTGTTGCATATAAAGAAATGCTTCTCCAGATGCCGGTATTCCTGTCGCGTATGCCATCTTTAAAAGTGAAGTCCCATCCAACTGACATGAGCATCGTTGTATTCAAACCAATATTTCCATCACCTCCATTTTTATTTTCTCCTTTTGCACGCCATGGTTTGGCTTTGTTGGTGCCGGGAATATCAACCGGATACACTTTTACCGCAATCACATTCTTCTCCCCAACTTTTGCGAAATCGGCTATATCAACCTGATCCTGTTTGAACATGCCTGAAACATGTATCACAAGAACGCCATTCACCCAAATCTCTGCTCTATAATTAATGCCATCTATCTGCAGCCAGATATTTTTGTCTTTATAATTGGAAGGCACTGTAAATTCAGTCCTGAACCAATACGTATAAAAGTCGCGACCCACTTGTGCGATATCGGGAATGATTTTATTGGTTAGTTTGTTATTGATCCCATAATAAGGTTCAGCATACAGTTTGTTATAGACCAATGAATTCAGCACAGTACCAGGAACAACAGCCGGCATCCAGTCTTTACAGACAAAATCAGTTTTAGAAATTTGTTCGCCCGATGCATTTATTTCTCCCACTTTTTTCATCTGCCAGAGAAAATTTCCCTGATGACCATCTTTTGAATCCAAATAAATCCTGCCCTTTGAAACAGCATCATTATTAATTTGTCCATATGAGTATGGAATGATAAAAAGGGAGCAAATAATAATTAAATAATTTTTCATGACTGATTTTTATAATTTATTTACTACTGGCTTGATCTTTCCTGTTTTATCTGTCACGATGATCTTATATCCTTTCTCCTGTTGCTGAATAAAAATATCTGTGGGCTCTTTGAAACTTAATATCAGTTTCCCGTTACGTGTCAGCTGAGTAAATCCGGTGGCTGCTAATTTTTTTACACCCGCAGTTCTAACTGCTTTAATCACGGCTAATCCGCGGTATTCGCCTGTATACAAATCGCCATCAAAATTTACCCGGAATGTTGCAGCTTTACCTGTACGAAGTGAAGTAAGATCGTTAAATACATAAGAGCCATCTTCATTTTTACAACCATCGGGCAGCAAATTTTTTTGTAAACCCAGTTTAGAAAGATTTTCAAGTGAATAACCAACTACTGTTGCTTTATCATAAATGGATTTGAATCTTGCGCTAATAGCATTGCCTTTAAAGTCATGGTCAGCATTTCCTTCAACCATCAATTTTCCGCCTTTGCTTTCATATTCTTCGAGAAATTTTAAAACGGGCTCTTGTGCATATTGCGGGTTGAGAAAAAGGATCGCATCAAACTTATGACCGTTTAAAACAGGTTTCCCGTCGGCAGCAAGTGTAATTTTTTTATTTACAATCAGATCAGATGGAACCAATGCATTCAAATAACCGGATTTCCATATCTCAACGGTCTTTTCTTCGATCTTTAATTTGTCATTAATGTCGTAGAGGCCCCTCTCTTCAAGATTTGGATACCAGTTGGCCAATGCTTCCATTCCAAAGATGACAAGCAATTTAATATCCGGTAAAGACGGATTGAATTTATTGAGAAGCCTTGCACAATTTTCATTTGCATTGATCCCTTTTATGGCTTCAGGATCTTCGAGATCAAACCGCAAAGCACGTTTATCATTCATTGCATGATAATGTGTACGCACGCCGTATCGAAGATCATTGAATGATTTTACCAAAACAGGCTCCAGGTCTTTATCGTAATATTGATTATACATGGCATTCATCGGATGCGCCATGGCAACTCCCATCTGTGTGGGTAAAAATGTTTTTTCATCGGTTTGCCCGTATGCTCTTGGTGCACTCCACCAACCGATCCCGTTGGCCCACATTTCATCATTCACTAAACTATTATGATACGTATTATGTATTCCGTTGAAAATATCTTTCCCAAAAATTTCTCTCGATTTATTATAGACTGCCGTTTCAACACGAACGCCACCACGCCGCATGAATTCCATATATTCATTAATAGCATTCATGCGCACTTCAGGCTTCCCTTCAGGAGCATAACGGCCATCAAATAATGTTTTTTCTAGAGACCTGCCAGTTGCAATATTATATTCTCTTGCCATTGCATTAGAATACCAACGACCTCTGAAAGGAGCCGTATTTTTATCAAAGATCCTTTCAATAAATTTATTTCCGTATTCATCCAATGCAAATCCATCGAATGGAATATCGCTGTATACTTTCATCGCTTCAACAAAACCGTTGATCTCAACATCGTCCCAGTTACTGCTTTGGCTGCAATATTCCTGTGTCATAATGCAGGCTGTCATCCCTTTCAATGATCCGTCTCCATTAATTTTCACCTGAACAGTTTCTTTATCAGGCAGAACAGATTCGCATTTTGATGTGATGTCTTTTAATGTTGCAGGATCGTAAAAACCATCCCCTGTTTTTTTGAATGCATACACTTTAAAAAGATCCGACTTCAGCAAGCGATCGGGGAAACGGATATATTTTGCTTTAATGGTTGCAGATGCATTCCCTGATGCATCTAATGGAAGTTCAGTTTCAATGATCATTCTTTGAGATCCTTCCATTGATTTATCTTTATAATTACCCCACATTTGTAATCCAACTTTCAGGCCCTTTTTATGAGCAGCTGCAACCAGTTCCTTAAACACAGGGTGCATCTTTTTGAAATCATAGAAATCAGCACCTTCCCTTGCAGTTAAAAAGATCAATGTATAATTGCATTTATCCGCGATACTGTCTACATGTAATAAATATTTTTTTTCTTCCGTAATCAAATTGGGTGAAATGAACCAATAGCCAATTTCCGGATGATTCTCGTTGGTAAATTTTGAAACATACTTAATGTTCTGTGCATTTCCCAAATACACATTCATACAAAAAAACAATCCGAAGAATGTATTTAATTTTCTCATGTTGTAATCAGTTAATAATTTATCAAATGCTTAATATTGTTATTGTGGTCTTTATTTACCCCTTGGTTTTCTTTTTGGGCTTGAATCTCTCACGATAATATCCGGCGCAATAATTTGACCATAAGGCCTTGGCTGACTGCTTTCATTTTCTATCTTTTTCATTAAATGCTGAAATGCTTTTGTAGCGATCTCTTTGATGGGCTGAGAAGCAACAGTGATAGAGGGAGTCAGCAACTTGAAAAAAACATTATCATCAAAAGAAACCACTGCAATGTTTGAAGGTATCTTCAGGTTATTTTTTTGAATTGCTTCAATACCAAATGCACCTAAATAATTGGTAGAAAAAAACAAGGAATCGATTGTTGGGTTTTCGGCAACATAATTTTTAATTCTGTCAACTATCACTTCATCACTTTGCCCGATAGAAACTTTCAATATAGAGTTATAGCCTGTCTTTATTTTTGCGTCGGACAAAGCGTCAACAAATCCTCTTTCGCGGTCAATCATTTGCGACATTCCGTTCTCGATCGTAACAAATCCAATTTTTTTATAATTGTTATCTATCAAGTGCTTTGTTAAATTATAAGCTCCTATGTAATTATCCAAAATAACATAATCGGCATCTACGCCCGGAACAAGTCTGTCTATTAAAACAAAAGGAATATTTTCTTCTTTCAGTTTAAGTATCTCTGTTTTTAATCCCTGTGTAGCTGTGATGATAATTCCGTCTACAGAACTATCTTTCATTTTATTGATCAGCTTCTTTGCAGTAGCATTATTGTTTTCGGTGCTGCTAAAAAAAACACTGTATCCATTTTTATTGGCTTCTACTTCGATAACCTTAGCAATCTTTCCAAAAAAATAATTACTGATATCTTCTACAATTAATCCAATGGTTTTCGATTTGCCATTGCGTAGTACCCTTGCAGCATTATTGGGTTTGAACCCTCTTTTTTTAATGAGTGCATGAACCCGATTGTTCGTTTCAGGGCTAATACCCATTTTTTTGCCTTTCCCATTGAGCACAAAAGAAACAGTGGTAATAGAGAGGTTCAGCTCCTTTGCAATATCCTTGATCGAGATTTTTTTTACGGAAGTATTCATCTGTTCAAAATAATTTTTTTGATGACATAGATGGAGGAGCAAGATCTGCATCAATGCCCCATGTTTTATTAGGATGATCTCCCATCTGCAAAACTAGTCTTCCACCTTTTATCAAAGTCTCATGTAAGAACCAAACCTGATTCAATGGCTTTCCGTTTAAACTTGCTGACTGTATATAATAATTTCGAGGTTTATTATTTTTTGTTTCAATCACAAATTCTTTTCCGGGATAATATTTATTATTCAAATGAATAGTGATCTTATTAAAGATGGGGCTTGTTATTTCATAAAAAGGAATTTCCGAAGTACCACCGTTGGTAGAGAATAGACCGATCTTCAATAACACCGCAAGCGATCCCATTAATCCCTGATCCTCATCTCCGCTATATCCTTTCTGGGGAGATATTCCGCTATACACCGAATCAATGATCTGCCTTGTCCAATACTGAGTCAACCATGGCTTTCCTGCATAGTTAAACAGGAATGGCGTTTCCATGCATGGTTGATTTCCGTAATTAATATAGACCCTTCTTTGCAATTCCTGATCGGCCGGATTTTCAGATTTTCCGGAGACAAAACCATGTGTACTTGCTTTAGTAAATGATTCATTCAATTTATTTGTAAAGGCTTCATTTCCTCCGATCTGTTCAATCAGCCCTTTCACATCATGAGGAACCCACCAGGTATATTGTGCAGCATTCCCTTCTACGAATCCATGTTCGTATTGCAAAATATCAGCCGGCTGATTCCATTTACCATCACGGTCTTTTGTCCACATCCAGCCGATCTCTTTATCAAAAACATTTTTATAATTCTCGGCACGTTTCGTAAACAATGCATAATCATCTTTCTTTCCCAAGACTTTTGCCAATTGCCCCAAAGCATAATCCTGATAAGAATATTCCAGTGTTTGTGCAGCACCATCCTGGTGAAGTCCGTATCTGGTTTTACTTAATGGATAAGGCACATAACCCAACTGTATATACTCTTCCACACCGCCACCCTTTGAAGTATTAAATTCATATCCTGCCTTGCCCATCATGCCACCAGGAAAATGATCTTTCCGCATTCCTTCATAAGCTTTATTGATATCAAAGCCACGGATCCCTTTTAAATAAGCACTTACAATAAACGGAGTTGTGGCTGCTCCCGTCATCACATAAGTATAATTGCCCCCGGATGGACCACGAGGAATTAATCCGCCATCCGAATACATTTGTAATAATGAATTAATGAAAGATTCCGTTAGTTCAGGATAAACAAGATCCCATAAAGTGTTGATCGACCATTGTGCACCCCAAAAAGAATCGGAATTGTATTCATTGAATTTGGGTTTACCGTTTGCATCAAGCGGTATTTGTCCGGTCCTTGGCTTTACTCCTGTATTATCAATATAAGTTCCGCTAACATCGCTTACAATTCTTCTTCCTTGTAATCCATGCCAGAGATCTGTATAAAATCTTCTTTGTTCAATAAGTGTTCCTCCTTCCACATCAATCCTACCCAACCATTTATTCCATTCATCATAAGATTCTTTGACTACAAGATCAAAATCCCAATGCGGTAATTCGGCTTGCATATTTTTCTTTGCTTCTTCTACACTAACATAAGAAATAGCAACTTTCATTAATCTTATTTCATTAGCCTGTGTTTTAAAATTTACGTACACACCTGTATGTTGTCCATCAATATCATTTTCGACAGGAATAATCTTGCCATCTTTCCATCCGCCAAACGAATCAAAAGATTTATTGAATGCTGCCATGAAATAAACAGTGATCGGCTTAGGCCTTCTCATTGTTGCGGCCATTGTAACCCGCCCTTCAATTGTTTGATCATTTACTTTATGTACACTTGCACTTTGTGTTTCTGATGATCCTAATACCGTTGTAAAATCGAAGAGTATATGGCTTTCATCAGATCGAGGGAAAGTATATTTATGGAATCCGACTCTGGTAGTTGAAGTTAATTCAGCAGTGATGCCGTAATCTTTCAATACTATTTTGTGATAACCCGGTTTTGCGATCTCATCTTTGTGAGAATAAGTTGAACCATATTTAGAAGGGCCTAACTGTCCTTTAAAAATCCCAGTTGTTGGTAAAACAGGAATGCCTGATAATTCCCAGCAATGAATATGACTAAAACATTTTATAGTGTCATCATTGTAACGATAGCCTGTGTTCCATGTACCATTCAAGGCCATATCGGGACTAAGATTCACCATCCCGAAAGGTCTTGATGCAGAACTGAAATAAAAGAATCTCGAATTGGCAGCATCTACCATTGGTTCTACAAGATCTGTTTTTTTTATCTCTTTAGTATTTTCCTGTTGAGAAAAAACAGGGGCAATCACAAAAGATAACAGGCATGCTTGTAGCATGATTTTTTTAAACCGCATAATCATCAGTTTTATCTGGCAATAGAAATATCAACAACTAAAAAATTGTTTGCGAAACAATAAAGGATTTGTTCAGAGCCCATTCTTCAAGAAATACTGAACTGAACAAATCCTTTATTTTAAATTTAAGAATTAATAACCCGGATTCTGATCAATCGTAGGGCTGGTATTGTTTATCATACCAATTGGAATTGGTCTTAAATAATGTTTAGCTGCAATCAATGGGGTTCCGTTTAAACCAAACCCTGTCCATGCATTGTATTTAGTACCACGAGAGATCAAAGTAGCCGTACGTTTTAAATCATACCATCTTTGATCTCCTTCACCCATTAACTCTCTTGCACGTTCATCCAAGATCATATCAATCGTAATATTCGCTGCTGTTGCTCTGTAAGAAACGGTACTTGTTACAGGAACAGAGGGTACTGAAATATTAGCAGGACGAACCGGACTTTTACCTGAATTAGCTCCTAAAGCACGATCAAGTACTTTATTATAATACACATCAGCGGTTCCTAATTGTGCGCCTGTACCTCCTTGTACAATGGCTTCTGCTGCCATTAAATAAACTTCTGCTGAACGGAATAACGGATCATTAAAAGTTGAATATCCATCACCATAAGTTACACCCGGTTGGAAGAATTTCCAAAACATTGGTGTTGACCAGTTTAAGGTATTTACAACACCCTGTGTACCGTTAATATAGCCTAAGCCAACTCCATATTGATTGACATTTGCAACTGAATAATTCTTAGTACCTCCCGGGATATCCTTACCAAATTGTGCAGTAGTAGTAGCTGGATTATTCCATGGTAAACAAATTGCGGTAGTATCACTCACCTTATAGGTTAAAGTAATATTTTGCGGATTAGGATTATTACTGGCTAAAGAAACAGAACCTGCAGTAGTTGCATAAGTTACACTGGTAAATGTTCCTTCATAACGAGTATCCAATGTTGGGTCAAATAAAAGATATGCCGCAAATGTTGGTTGGTTAATTCCGTTCCATCTGTTATAGGTACTTGTTCTTGCTTGTTGTGCTACACCACTTGGACCACCACCAAACTGGCTTCTCATATTGTTACCGATCAATGTGGTTCCATTACTTGGATCGCCCTGGTAATCGGCGGAATTAGCATACTGAATGGCCCAGATCACTTCTTTACTTACATTACAAGTAGCAACAGAAGCAGCAGGGTTACTGATATTTACATCAACATTCGGATTTTTATTATGAGCCGGCCATAAATTATTCCAGTTAGATTCGAGTGGATATAATCCGGATGCAATGATCTGATCGCAAAGAGCCAAAGCACTTGTGAAATCTGCTGCACTTCCTCCAAGAGAGTTATTATAATTCCAACCTCTTGTTAAATATACACGAGCCAATAAAAATTTTGCCGCCCCTTTTGTTACACGGCCAACATCATTTTGTGCTGCAGGCAATACGTTTACACAGTTTGTCAAATCGCCAATTATTTGTGTATACACATCTTTTGCGAGGGTTTTAGTTACACTTAAAGTTCCTTCTTGACTTGGTGTTAATGGCATTGGTATATCACCCCATTGCTGAACCGCCCAAAAAAGACATAAGGAACGTAAGAAAGTAGCTTCCCCTTTTCTGAGTGTTTTTAATGAATCAGATTCACCAACTGCGCCAGGTGCATAATACATAACAGAATTACATCTGTTGATCTCACGATACAAATAATCCCAAAGTGTTTGAATTTCACCTGCAGATGCATTTAATCTTGTATCATACTGATCGTATTGGCTACCTAAAGGATTAGAAAGACCATAATAAATAGCCGGCCAAGTAGCATTACAAAACATATCTGTTCCATTTATGGTAAGATATCTTTGTTGTGTGATATCTCTCATCAGAGGATAACAAGAGGTGGTCAATGCTTCAAAACCTGCCGCATTGTTATAATAGGTAGTGGTGGTTCTGTTACTCGGATTATATTCATCCAAATAGCTTTTGTTACAACTTATTTCAATCATACAAAACAGTATGATACAGATAGAAATAAGTTTTGCATTTTTAAAAATATTCATAAGAATTTATTTTTAAATTAATAATTTGTTTTACTTAAAAACCAAGGTTAAATCCAAAAGTGTAAGTAACACTCGGTATCATATCCCCATTTGTGCCTGAATTATATTCAGGATCGAAACCCATATATTTTGAAAACACGAATGGATTTGTTACCTGCATAAACAGATGCATTCTTTTTATTGCACCACCCCATTTATCCAATTTGCTTTGTCCAACTGTGTATCCTACAGTTATATCTGAGATACGCAAGAAACTGGCATCCTGATAAGCAATTGCATTTTTCCATGAAGGTTGAGGCACACCGGGACCATACCATGTATTGACAGGATTCTGTCTTGTCCAATATCCCCCGGGAATGATCACGTGATTATATCTTTGATTCGTATAATCAGCCATGGTTCCTGTTATCAAATTATTATTATACAACGTTCCGTTACGGTAATACATCAGGAAAGAAAGATCAAAATCTTTATAAAAGAAGTGATTGGTCATACCCATTGTATAATTGGGCAATTGTGTACCTAAAACTGTTCTATCATCGATTGATGTTGAAGAAGAAATCACTCCGTCACCATTCTTATCCACAACTCTTACAGAACCCGGTAACTGTCCGTAAGTTTTTGCAGTTAAACTGTCGGCAGATTGCCAGATGCCAGCAAACTGGTAATCATAATAAGATTTAACCGGTTTACCAACAAACAAACTATTACCAATGATCTGAGTAACGCCGTTTGCTAATTTGTCAACATTATTTATGTTCTTGGCAAAATTCCATGATGTGGTCCATTTGAAATTTTTGTTATTGATATTAATAGTATTGATCAGGATCTCCACACCTTTGTTTGAGATCTGACCCACATTCGCAAATACAGAACTAAAACCTAATGAAGTTGGCAATGACTCGTTTACGATAAGGTCTTTGGTTACTTTGTTATATATTTCAAATGTACCGGTGATCCTGTTTTTTAATACACCAAAATCTAATCCGAAATCAAGTTCCTGACTTTTTTCCCATCTCAGATCATTGTTTGCCAAAGTGCCTGGAGCAAAACCATTACCTAATGTTTGCTGGTAACTATAAATCGTATTTAACACGGTTGCTTGTGTACTGTAAGCTGCCACATTCGCATTACCTACTTGTCCATAGCTCACGCGAAGTTTCAAACTTGAAAAAGTATTTAGTTTTTGAATGAAATTTTCTTTATCCATACGCCATGCTACAGCAGCAGATGGGAAGGTTGCCCATTTGTTACCTTCTGCAAGTTGAGAAGCACCATCCGTACGTGCAGTTAAAGTAAGCAAGTATTTATCTGCATAAGAATAATTGATTCTACCCATATAGGATACCAGCGTATTTTGAACATAACTGCTGCTTACGCCGGTTACGTTAGCATTACCTGCTGTACCTAAATTATACCAAAGTGAAGAATAAGGAAGATTTTGAACAGCAATAGAATAAGCCTGCGCAACATTTTTATAAGCACTTTGAGCAGCAAGTACATTTAAACTGTGTTTTCCTTTTGTATAATTATAATTGAACTGATTATCAAAAGTATAAGTGCTTACTACATTTTGTGTATAAGTTGCTCTCGGCAAATTTACTCCTGCACGGTCTTTTGAGTAAGTACCTCTGTAATCCGGAGTTTGCAGATCAATATTAGAAGCATTGATCGTTGATTTGAAAGTGAGGCCTTTCATGATTGTTACTTCGGCATAAGCATTACCCATCATATTTTTGGTAATTACATTTTCAACCGAGTTGGCTGGGTCAATTTCCACTACAGGATTTAAAACCTGATTATCTTTTAATCCCATCCACATGGAATATCCTTGTGACATAATAGGTCCAACTGCCAGATCATAAACACCTGAACTTGGATCTGTCAACTGACTATAATATATTACACCCGTTGGTCTTGCTCTGTAAGCAGAGCGGGTAGCTTCCAATGAACCGGTTGGATTGGTTGCATAATTAATGAAAGCAGTAAAACCAACTTTAAGGAATCTGTTTACCTTACTGTCGATGCCGGCATTTAAAGTATATTTTTTCCAGTTAGTATAAACCGCTGTACCATCATCCTGCATAAAACCTCCTGAGAAATGATAGGTTGTTCCTGCATTGCCACCACTAACTGCAACTGTAGCGCCTGCATGAAGACCATTTTGAGATATTGCTTTAACCCAATCAGTACTTTGATTGGTATTAATAGTATTCATTTCATTTGCAGTGAAAGTATTAGGTGAACCACCATTTGCTACGAAGTCGGTCTGTGTTTCTGTAAAGAATTGCTGTGCATTTTGAAGTTTCAAAACGTGAGCAGGATGATTGGTACCGATATATGCATCCACAGAAACTCTTGGGGCGCCGTTTGATCCTCTTTTAGTAGAAACCAATACAACACCATTCGCGCCTCTTGATCCGTAAATGGCAGTAGAAGATGCATCTTTTAATACGTCGATAGATTGTATGTCTGAAGGATTCAGATCTCTTAATCTGCCTCCGATCACACCGTCAATAACATACAATGGTTCGGTAACACCTGTACCACCATTGGTAGATGAGATAGTACTTTCCCCGCGAATATCAATACTAAATGCTTTTCCGGGATTACCACTTGATTTAGTAATAACTACGCCCGGCAATTGACCCTGCATAGAACTGGTTACATCAGCATTATTTTGTCTTACCAGTTCTGTGGAAGTAATCACACCTACAGACCCTGTAAGGTCTTTTCGTTTTACAGTTCCATAACCAATAACAACAACATCTTCCAAAGCCTTAGCTTCGGAAACTAATTTGAAGAGGATGCTTGTTTGAGTGGTAACTGTAATTTCCTGAGTTACGAAACCTACAGAACTTATTATAAGAACTGTATTTCCTTTATCAGGAATATTCATGGTGAATTTTCCTTCAGCATCTGTAATCGCACCTTTTGATGCATTGCTAACAGTTGTTGAAGTACTTTTTACGGTAATTGATGCGCCCTGCATTGGGGCAGCATTTTCATTGTTGAACACCTGTCCAGTTAATTTGCGGGTCTGCGCCAGCAAGCTTACTGATAAAAAACAAAACAGGGGAACAAAGAATAGAACTTTTCTCATAAGGCAAGTTTTGGTTTAAAATCGTTGATAGCAAAAAATCCATAATAAAACTATTAAAACCTTTTAGTTAAAATAAAGAATGATGAAACTATTTGAACGAAAACGTTTTCGTTAATATAATTGATAATCGCGCAGCACAATAAATAATCAGGGTACATTCAATTATAAAAATTATTAATCCACACTTTTAATTGTCTTTCATATGAAATACAAACATTTTTTCTCCTTTTTGTTTTGTTCATTGGCGTATTCAACTCTTTTCGCTCAACAAAAAACCGTAACCTTAGATTATTTTTTTAATAATGAGTATAGAAAGAATATTGAAGGTGCGCAAGAAAGATTTCATTATGTATGGGAAGACAAAAGTATTAACGGGTATTCTATTTGGGGCGATCTCTTTAAATCAAAAGGAGTTATCATTAATGGCCTCGAATATGCTCCAACAAAAGAAAATTTAAAATCATCGGATATCTACATCATAACAGACCCCGATAACTGGAAAGAAACATTGCATCCAAATTATATGACCAAGGAGTATGCGAAAATCATCGCCAACTGGGTAAAACAGGGTGGCGTTCTTGTTATGATGACCAATGATTCTGCCAATACCGAGCTCCACCAGTTTAATCAACTATCCGAAATGTTCGGGATCCATTTTACTGACACGGTTCGCAATACTGTACTAAAAGATATATCTGTCGGGAAAATTATTATTCCTGAAAAAAACGAGATATTCAAACCCGGAAGAGTAGTTTATTTGAAAGGCATTTCCACTATTAGTGTGCAGTCACCTGCTACTCCCGTCCTTGTAGATAAAAGCGATATCATCATGGCTTCTGCAAAATATGGCAAAGGAACTGTTTTTGCAATCGGAGATCCATGGATCTATAATGAGTACATTGTAAACGACAGACTAACGTCAGAATTTCAAAACGGAATCGCAGCAGAAGAATTTACTGATTGGCTGATCAAACAAATTCCAAAGAAAAAATAAAAATGCACAATATTTATTATTTTGATTAATTTTTTGATGATATTCCATTATACTCGATTGCTTTATTTTGATCACCCTTTTCATTCAATAAAATGAGCCATATGAAAAAAATAAAAACCATAACCAGAAGAGACTTTTTGAAAAACTCTTCCCTATTAGCTACAGGCTTCTTTATCATTCCACGTTATGTTTTAGGAAGAGGATTTACAGCACCAAGCGACAGGATCAATTTAGGATTCATTGGTTGTGGTAAACAAAGTAATGGTTTACAAAACTATTTTCTAAAGACCGATCAAGTTCAGTTTGTTGCAGCGGCAGATGTGTATCAGGCAAAAACAGAACGCTTTATTGCAAACCTTACAAAATATCTATCCGCAAAAAATAATACAACCACTACTAATAGCTGTAAGCCATTTCATGATTTCAGGGAATTACTTCAACTCAAAGAGGTTGATGCGGTAGTTATTGCAACGCCCGATCATTGGCATGCGGCGGCAGCAGTAAGAGCGTGTAATGCAGGAAAAGATGTGTATTGCGAAAAACCTTTGTCACTAACTGTTGCAGAAGGCCGTGCAATGGTTCATGCTGCAAGAAAAAATAATCGTGTCTTTCAAACTGGAAGTATGCAACGTTCATGGCCCGAATTCAGGCATGCTGTTGAATTGGTTCGTAACGGATATATTGGTGAGATCAAACAAGTAAAAGTAAATATTGACGGACCTCCCAAAGAATGGGACCTGCAAGGCGAGCCAGTTCCTGAAGGATTGGACTGGAATTTTTGGCTTGGCCCCAATACCATTGAACGTCCTTATAATTCAATACTCGCACCGAGCATTAGTTTTGAATCTACCTTGTGGCCGCAATGGCGTGCCTACAAAGAGTTTGGTGGCGGCGGCATGACCGATTGGGGTGCGCATATGTTTGATATTGCACAATGGGGATTGGATATGGATAATAGTGGCCCTGTAAAAGTAACGCCTCCGGCAGATGGAAAAAAAGAAGGATTGATCTATGAATATGCGAACGGTATTCAAATGATCCATCAAAATGAAAAAGGTAACGCTTTTTGTGAATTTATCGGCACTAAAGGGATAGTGCATGTAGAAAGAGGAACATTAAAAACTTCTCCTGAAAATTTGAAAGACCATGTGATCGCAGATACTGAAAAACATGTTTATTTCAGTGATAATCATTATGCAGATTTTTTAAATGCGATCCGTACCAGAAAGAATCCGATCTGTGATGTTGAAGTTGGTCATCGTACTGCTTCGGTTTGTAATATCGGCAATATCGCTTACAACATTAGAAGGCCATTAGAATGGGATCCTGTAAACGAACAATTTAAAAAAGATAAAGAAGCAAATTCATTATTGCATAGACCGATGAAAAAAGAATGGAAAGTTTGATGATGAATTTTATTGAAATGAAGTGTACAATTAATCGTACACTTCATTTCAGTTATAACTTTCAGCATTATCTTATTTTGATATCTTCAACAATAACACACCATGAACAGGGATAACCGCTTCAACTTTATTTCCCGCAGCCAAATTTTTCTGTCGCCAAAGATCACGGATCTTATACTGCTCCCCCATTCCAATATCGCTGAGGTCAATCGTTTTCTTTACCGCTGATTCAGATAAATTAAAAATACCGATCGCTTTGTTTCCATCCGCAAGCTCCTTCACCCAAATTTGAATATCTTTTTCTATTTCATATTTCTTTGCGCCTTTACCCAATGCGTCCTGATCAATGGCCAGCACTTCATCATTCGATAATAAATTATAAGTAAACGCATCCATTTTAGATAGGTCACAGCCCAGCATCAATGGCGCACTTAATAAACTCCACAAGCTGATATGCGTGTATTGTTCACTGGGTGTTAATTTGGTAAGGTGCAAATGATCTCCCCATCCTACAAAACCAACAATCAACATATCAGGGTCTCCAAAGCCATACTGGCTGCTGTTATAAGAAGAAGGTATTTCCTGACTGAATCCAATTGTTTTTAAACTGTTCCAGTTATCGGTAATATCGCCTGTTGTTCTCCAAACATTTCCACCAACCTGATTACCCCATTTCCAAACTTCACCCATTCCGTATTCGCAAAGAGAATACACGATATTTCTTCCTGATTTCTTTAATGCTTCATTCATTACAAGATATGGTTCCTGCAATTGAGGAATTCCCGGCGGCGTTTGATATAATTTTCTGTAACTGCACAAATCATATTTTAAATAATCCACGCCCCATGAAGCATAGGTTTTCACATCTAGCGCTTCATGCTGATAAGACCCCAGGAATCCGCCACAGGTTGTTGTACCCGGTGAAGAATAAATACCAAACTTCAGTCCATTGCCATGTAAATAATCTCCCAGTAATTTCATATCAGGAAATTTTTTATTCGCTTCTATCTTTCCATCAGCTGCTCTTTTTTCAGATTCCCAACCATCATCAATATTCATGTAAGACCAACCATGATTGATTAGTCCTGAATTGATCATCGACATTGCAGAAGCTTTTACTCTTTCATCACTAACCGCTAAGCCCCAGCAATTCCAACTATTCCAGCCCATTGGTGGTGTTAGTAATACTTTATTGCTTCCGATCGAAATGCTTATTTTTTTCTCATCTTTTCCGGCACTATTCTTTGCAGATATTTTAAAACTGTATTCACCTTCCTCTTCAATTTGTCCGGTAATAACTCCCGTTGCAGCATCTAATTTTAACCCTTTGGGTAATTGTTCTGCAGCAAATGAAATTGGTCGTTTACCCGTAACTGCAATTTTAAAAAGAAAAGGAACATTAGGTTTACTTCCCACAAGTGAAGCAGTATTTATTTGCGGCGTGATCTTTTCTTTTGGTGTAAGGATATAAGGGATTTCCTGTACCGATTGCAATATTGCTTTTTGCAGATCTTCAGTAAAAACAAATTGAACAGTGGCCGCATCTATTCTTGGCAGATCCTGAATGCTGACAATATTCTCGCCATGTTTCAATTCTATATTTTGCTGAAATGATTTAATGATCTTATCATCCGCTTTTACTGTTGTAGTTAAAGTCCCTTTCAGGCTTTGTGAATATTGATTTTGGAAACTGATATTTTTAGAGACCGTTTTCTCTCCAATTACAAATGAAGTGCTATATGCTTCCATGTTGATATAATTGACAGGATCCCAAAACCGAATGCCTTCATTCTCTAAATACATACCGCCGTTTCCGCCGTTATCATATACACGAATTGAGATCACATTTTCTTTATCCCAATGTAAAGCAGGCAGATCGGCTTTAATGATATAACGCCTTTCTTTTAGTCTTCCACCTGATTTATATCCTTCTGCATCTTCAGGCATACGTCCTGTTCTCCCTATTTCAATTCCATTCAAATAAGTAATATCAACATCATCAATGCTGCCTAAAAATATTTCGAGATTATCCTTCAATATAGCTTGCTCTTTCAGTGAAGATGGCAAGATAAAATGTATTCGGTACCAGGCAAATCCGTCATATTTATCATAGCCCTGATTTTCCCAATATGTATTTGTTTTTATGGTATTCCAATCTTTATCAACGAAATTTTGGTCTGACCATCTTGGATCATCGCCTGTTTTAAATAGTGCAGTTTTAAATTGGATCTGTTGAGCAGAAAGCAATGAACCATTCAATAAAAAAATGAAAAGAAAATATCTCATACAATTCGTTTTTGATTAGAAACTCTTAATTACTCATTTTAAGCGTATTAAACAGTGAACACCATCCTTCGAGTACACTTTTAATTCTTTTTGGTGGAGTCTCTCAAATTGAGTGTACTGTTTATCGTAAAAATATCATTCGAGTTTCTGTATGATTTTTTTTCGATCATTTTAAAAAGGACTTTTGCAGCCTGTTCTCCCATTTCAAAAGCAGGTTGCGAAATAGTAGACAAAGAAGGTGCTAAAAGGGAGGCAGTTCTTAAATTAGAAAATGAAATAACTTTTAAGCGATCGGGTATTTTAACTTTCAATTCATTCGCCATTTCATACACATTGATGGCTAATTTTTCTATGGAAGTAAAAATCGCATCTGGTGGTTTTTCAGATAAAAGTAAATCACGGATGATGGATCTGTTGATCTCAGGATCTTCGGTACATTTTATTACAAACTCATCCGTAAATTCTATCCCGTTTTGAATAACAGCATCTTTAAATCCCCTGTGACGTTCTCTGTTAATATAATTCCATTCCGAAGTGTAGAGATAGTTCGGAAAATTGACCTTTTGTGAAAATAAATGCATGGTAGCTTGAAATGCACTTTCGTAATTGTTTGTAACAATTCTCGGAAAATTGTCTAAGGTTGCTATCCTGTCGAAAAAAACAAGAGGCAGATGAGATTCGGCATGAAAATCCACGATATGCTCAAAAGTGAGTGTTTGTGAACATAATGACATAATGATGCCATCTACATGACTTATCTCCAAATGATCTAATACAGAAATTTCATTCGAATGACTTTCGTGTGTCAAATAAACCAATACATCATATCCTTTTTCATTGGCTAAAGTTTGGATCCCGTCCATAACCAATGAGAAAAAATTATTATTTACTTCCGGAATAATAACAGCGATGAATTTGCTTTTTCCTTTTCGCAAACTACTGGCGAAAGGATTGGGCTTATAATTATATTTCTTTGCTAATTCAATTACACGCTGCTTGGTTGCTGCGCTTATTTCATAACTATCCAACAAAGCTTTTGAAACAGTTGAAACTGATAAATTCAGCTCTTTGGCCAACTTCATCATGTTCATCTTCTCCATATATGGTTTATTGTTTTAATGATAAAAGCAAATATAAAAGATTAAGGTACAGAAACTTAGTTAAATGCGCGACTGTAATAAAAACCGGTCTCTGATATCTACTGAGAATAGGCTTACTGACATTTGCTTGATTATGCGTTTCGGAAAGAGAGGATCTTAAAAACGTGTATCAATATAATCTTGAATTTTTAAAGACTTTGAGTATAAAAATTGCTTGCATAAATAGTAAAGAGCGATTGATTCGTGTTTGCTTCCAAAGTGAATGACATTGTTCAGAAGAACACACACTTTTTACTGAACGCATCCAAAGTTGGTTACTTTATCTTTTATAGTGCTAAGTCAACCGAAATAAGCTTTTTATAAAGATGCAAACCTGAATTAATATTTAAATACTTTTCCATTCACCATTACCTCCTGTGTCTTATCATCAAATGTTGCTTTCATGCCTGTTCTAACTGCAGCATTCGTCATAATAGTAGCAATAGAATGATTATACCCTGCTTCAACAGGCGCATTGGGTTGTTTGCGTGAACGTACACATTCCATCCAATTGCGAACATGAGAAGAGGTTAACACATCGTCACCTGTATTTGCGCCGGCTTCAACTTTTACTACGGTGTTTGTAAGATCCAATTCAGGTAATAAATTAGGATTCAAATGCATTGCAGCAGCCGGACCTTCTTTTAAGCCCCCTTTAGAAGAAACTTTATTTGTTACAAGATTCAACTCTCCTCCATTAGAATAATAAATTTCGCCCGGTTTATCATCTCCGTTGTGCATACGCGACATAAATACTACCTGAAAACCGGTATTCATATCATTTAACGGACCATAATCCAACACTGCTGTTGTTGTATCCCAATTCTTTCTTCCATCTTTCCACCAATACACGCCCCCATTAGCCGTTACGCTTCTTGGATGCGGCAGCTCGCTAAACCAATGTACCGTATCTATTTGATGGCTCATCCATTGACCTGGCATGCCTGATGAATAAGGCCAGAATAACCGATATTCCAAATATTTTCTTGGATCAAAATTTTCATAAGGCCTGTTTAATAAAAATCTTTTCCAATCAAGATCTTCTTCCTTACACTGCGCAACAAGATCAGGCCTTCTCCATCTTCCCGGTTGATTTACATTCCATGTTAATTCAACCATTGTAATAGGGCCGAATTTTCCCTTTTGAATAAAATCAGCAGCAGCCTGATAATTTGACCCGCTTCTCCTTTGAGATCCTATCTGTACGATCCTGTCAGATGCTTTGATAACTTTTAATGCAGCTCTGTTATCTTCCATTGTTTCTGCAAAAGGCTTTTCGCAATAAACATCGCATTTTGCTTTTACAGCTTCGATTGCCAATAATGCATGCTGAAAATCGGCAGTACTGATAAATACCGCATCAATGTCTTTCAAAGCATATAATTCATCATTGTTTCTACACGCAGTAATATCATGTCCCATCTTATTTTGCAAAAACAATTTTCCTTCATCCCTTCTTTTTTTCCAGAGATCAGATACCGCAACAATATCAAAATTCAGCTCTTTGTAATGATGCATAAAAGCAGGAATATGCGAATTTCTGTGACGGTCTGAAAAACCCACAACACCAACACGCACCCTATCGTTTGCCCCGATGATATTGCCATAACTTTTAGCGCTAAACCCTAATGAAGTAATGTAAGTAGCTGCTGCTGCTTTTGCAGATTGCTTAATAAAATGACGACGTGAATTGTTCATATCTGAATTTTATAGTTCTTTAATTTTTATACTTCTGAATGCAACATGTGTACCGTGTTCCTGCAATAAAATATGTCCCTTCTCTGCCATTCCGAAATTAGGCCACTTTACAAATTTGCTTCTTGCAACCAAGGCATAATAATATTGTGTACCTCGTTGGTATTCCAATACTTTCCATCCATTGATCCAATGCTCAATCCTTCCGTCAGGATATACAACGATCCTTCCTCTGTTCCATTCACCGATCGGAATTTTTTCTCTTCTTGAGCCGCCGCCACTCAATATTTTTTTAGAAGGAATAAGGTCGTATAAAGAAGCCATTGTGCGGTTTCCATTAGTTCCCAATTTTGCATCGGGATGTTTATCATCATCCAAAATCTGATATTCCAAACCAATTGCAGATCCGTTATTGTGTTCATTCTCTGTTACAAAATATTTTACACCACTGTTTGCCGTATCGGTAATCTGAAATTCAAATTGCAGGTCAAAAGCATGGAATTCCTTAACCGTTACAAGATCGCCTCCATTAGCAGATTCAGCACTCTTTCCGGCTCTTACATTCAAAGTGCCGTCTTTAATATACCAGGTTGTATCAGGAAAATAAGTTTTGTATGCTCCTCTCCAACCGTTGCTAGTTTTTCCATCCCATAATAAACTCCATCCGCTCTTTTTTTCCTCAGGAGAAAGGTTATTGGGAATCAAATTCACTACAAATAAATTATCCGGTGCAGATGGCTGTAAATTTTTAGTTTGAATGCGAACATTCTTCCAGCGAATTTCCTGGCCAGCATCTTTCGGATCATTGATTTCATGAACCTGCAATGCGATGAAACCCTTTGCTGTCATATCATCTATCAAATGTGCACATGCAATGCCATTTACCCATGTTCTGATACTATTCCCGATACATTCAATTCTGTAATGGTTCCATTGATTATTTTTAAATGCATTTTTTGCAGAAGGATTATACTCCATCGGGTACAGCCATCCTCTTCTTGCCTCATCATAGATTCCGCCACTCCATGCTCTGTCTGACGGATCAATTTCCATTTGATAACCATGTACTCTTTCAGGAGTTTTTTTATCACTCACTAAACATTTATCATTCGCATCTTTTATTTCACTTCTGAATTGTACACCGGAGTTCATGTGTATATCAACTTTGAAATCTACTTCAAAAATAAAATCACCATATTCTTTCTCTGTTGCCAAAAAAGTATTTGGTTGATCAGGAACTGTAATTCCAACAAGTTCACCGTTTACAACTTTATAAACCGCCTTGCCATTTAATTGTTTCCATCCTTTCAGGTCTTTTCCGTTAAAGAGGGTTTCCCATTTTGGTGTTTGCGAAAAAGCGAAAGAAATATTCAATAGACAAAAAGCAGTGATCCATACTTTATTCATGAATTTCATAAGGCAAAAATTTAACTGTTTTAAAAGTATCGTTAGGAAGATTGTTTAAAATTTAAAATATTCTTTAGCATTATTATAGCAGATATCCTGAATAATACCTCCCATCCACTTTTTATCATTCGGTAATTTCCCATTTTCCATTTCGCTGCCAAATAAATTACAAAGCACCCGGCGAAAATATTCATGTCTCGGATAAGATAAAAAACTTCTGCTGTCAGTAAGCATTCCTACAAATGTGCTTACCATACCAATGGTAGATAAGGCATTCAATTGTTTTTCCATTCCGTCTATCTGATCCATGAACCACCAGCCTGACCCGAATTGTATTTTACCCTTTATGCTGCCGTCATTAAAATTTCCGGTCATGGAAGCAAACAGGTCATTATCCGCGGGATTGCTATTATAGATAATTGTTTTTGTGAGTTCATTTGACTGATCCAACTCATTCAGAAATGAAGACAAATTTTGAGCATGTTTATAATCACCGATTGAATCAAACCCGGTATCAGGGCCTAATTTGGTCAATAACCTTGAATTATTATTTCTGATGGCCCCCAAATGAAATTGCTGCACCCATCCTTTTTGATGATACATTTTGCACAAGGCTAATAGAACATATCCTGCAAACTGATCGGGTTTTGAAAAAGGTTTTGCTTTAGGGTCATGAATAAATGTTTCAAATTCTTTTTCCAATGCAATACTGAAACTGAAAGAAGAGGGCAGTGAGATCAGACCATGGTCTGCGATCCTGCAACCTGCAGCATGAAAATAACTGACCCTTGCTTGTAAGGCTTCAAATAAAGATGTCATGCTGTCAATAACTACAGCACTTGCTTTTTCGAGTTGTTGAATATAACTGATGAACTTACTTCTATCTGAAATATCGAGTGCTTTATCGGGCCGGAAAGAAGGCAAGACTTTTACTTTACAATCAGATTTCTTGATGGCAGTATGATGTTTCAGGTCATCGCAAGGATCATCAGTAGTTCCCACCATCTCTACTTTGAAATGATTTAATAACCCTTGTGTAGAAAAATTATCAGCACCTAATAATTCATTACAGGCTTTATAAATATCCGGTGCAGAAAAATCGTTCAGGTATTTTTTTATGCCGAATGGGTTTTGCAACTCCATATGCGTCCAATGAAACAATGGGTTACGAACTGTTTTAGGAACACAATGAGCCCATGCGTAAAATTTTTCTTCATCATTGGCAGTACCTGTGATGAATTTTTCATTCACACCCAAGGTTCGCATGGCCCGCCATTTATAATGATCGCCTTTTAACCATATTTCAGTTAAACTTGAGAATTTTTTATTGGCAGCAATCTCTGATGGTGGTAAGTGATTATGATAGTCGATGATAGGCATATTTGCCGCATAATCATGATACAGTTTTTTAGCAGCATCAGAGTACAATAAAAAGTTTTCTGTCAAAAAATAACCAGGGTTGTTCATCTCTTAAAAATAAATGTGGAATAATCTTATCCGCCTTAATTATTGTTCCTCTTTTTTTGGCATTATATTGAAAAAGCCTCAAAGCCTCCGTCAACAACGGCAACTGTGCCTGTAACAAATTTTGAGGCCTCGGAGATCAAATAGTGGATGGTGCCGCATAATTCTTCAGCTTCCCCAAACCTGCCGAAAGGTGTATGTGCAATAATTGTTTTAGCCCTGTCTGTATAAGATCCATCGGGATTAGTTAACAATGTTCTGTTTTGTTCAGTTAAAAAGAACCCGGGTGCAATGGCATTGACCCTGATACCCGAACCGAATTTAACAGCAAATTCTGTTGCCAAATATTTAGTGAAATTATTGATCGCTGTTTTTGCTGCAGCATATCCCACAACCCTTGTTAAAGGGCGTAAAGAAGATTCGGATGAAAAGTTAACGATACATCCTTCTTTCTGTTTTGCCATCACTTCTGCAAATACCATTGTTGGAATAATGGTTCCGAATAAATTAAGATCTACTACTTTTTTGAATGCATCAATTTCCAGATCAAAAAAAGTTTTATCGGGTGCAATTGTTGCGCCAGGCATATTTCCACCTGCGGCATTCAATAATGCATCTATTCTTCCATAGGTTTTTAATATTGTTTCTTTGTTTTCTTCCAGCTTTTCTTTTTGCATAACATCTGTCTGCAAAAAAATGGCTTCACCCCCATTCTCTTTAATTTCATTTACGATCGAATTCCCTGCTTCTTTATTTCTACCCAATATCACAACCTTCGCAGCCTGTCCGGCCAAGTAAATGGAGATACTTTTTCCTAAAATGCCCGTTCCACCTGTTATTACTACTACTCTATTTTCGAGAGAAAATAATGCTGATTTGTTTTTCATTTGCAAGAAATCATTTTATTAAAACATTAAACTATTTTGCCAGTGGCTATTTGTATTTAGAAGAAACGATTTATTATTCTCATTCTCCTAAATGCCAATTAGTATAAATTAGAACTAAATTATAAATACTAATAAACAGTTGGATTTATTTCAACGAAAAGCTTTTCGTTATTTATAGAATAATTTATTTAAAAAAGAACTATTTAAAATTGAATAACGCCAACTGGCGATAAATCGAAGTCAAAACATTCTCATTTTCTATTCGATAATTCAGGATAAGGCTTGTCTCCCTTTGCATCAAACCATAATATTTTATTCATCTTATCATCATCTCCTCCATCCACATCTTTAAAGACTTTATTGGCTGAGAGCTTCGCATAATATTTAGCTTTCCCATTTAATTGGGCAACCGGTTTATTCATTTCATTTAAAGGAATATTATTAGGAATAAACTGATAACTATAGGATTGCTTTTTATCAGTAAAGCATTCAAACATGGGTAATGCCGTTGCATCGATCACATTCATCGGCGGTATGCCCAATATTTGTTCGATCGTTCTTACCATCGATGTTTGATTATAATTGGTATGTATGGTTTTTCCAAGTTTCGAATAGGGACTTATCACCTGACCAGTTGTTCGGTAGGAAGAAATATGATCCCATCCCGATTGAGAATCATCTTCAGAAACAAAGACAACCGTAGAATCCCAAAAACGGCTATGCGTGATTGTTTCAATAATCCTTCCCAATGCCAGGTCATTATCTGCCACCATGGCTCTTGGTGAAGGGAATTTTTCAGAAGTGCCGGAAGTATGATCATCAGGCAGAGAAAGTACGATCAGTTCAGGAAGATGATCGCCCTCCTGTAATTCAAATTGTTTCCATTCTTTGATAAAAATATCTGCCCTGATCTGATCGGTGATATTGATATTATCACAATCAGGATAATCAGGCGAAATAACAGGCCGTATTCTCGCGATGGTGCTGGTATTGGAAAAACTTAAAGTTTCATGTGCTGCCCATTTATTATAAATATCTATCCAACTCATTTTTGTGTCATAATGAGTCAGGCAGGCTTCACCATAGATGCGTACTTTCTTTCCATGATCCAACGCATTATTCCAAATGAATCCATTCTTATTATACACCAACGCATCATCCTGACGATGCGGATAACTTCTGAACCATGCACGAACATTTCTTTCCACATAATCAGAAACCATTGCAGCATCGGTCCACTGGTGTCCTTCCGCTGAGGATTTTCCTGAAGCATAATAATTATCGAGTAAACAAAAATCAGTAGCAAGTTGATGCTGATTGGGTGTTATTTTTTCACCATAGATACAAAGGTCATTAGCGCCTCTACCTTGTTCTATATCTCCGAATACCTGATCGTATGTTTTATTTTCTTTGATGATATAGATCACGTGTTTAAATACAGAGGGCTCTCCAATTCTTTCAGGCAGTGGTTTTGGTGAGATATTTTTTCGAGGTACCGTATTTGCCAATTCTGTACGATAGAACAGGTTTAATTTTTTTACTTCAGTCGTATAACTGTTCAGTTTAACCTGATCGGGAACAGGAATGATACTGAATGAAGCCAGTTCTTTATGAATGGTAAATGCATTGATCAAAGTACCATCGAGTTGTTTAAATTCTCTGGCAGCAGAAAGTATCCTAGCTCCCTTTGCTTCCAGATTAGTGACATATAACTTATCATTCAGCAAAAGCAGTCCGGATGGATATGCTTCTGTAGGAATGTAACCCATGATTTTCGGCGCATCTTTTTTAGTTTCATTGAGTGAAACAACTGCAATAGCATTATCCATTCCATTTGCTACATATAAAGTATTGCTTACAGGATCCAGACATAGGGCATTGGGGCTACTTCCGTAAAAACGATTTTGTTTGGAAAATAATCCTGTTTCGATGGAATCAATTACTTTTTCATTTTTTACATCGATCACACTAACATTATCACTATTACTATTGGTCACATATAATCTAAGTCCGTCTGCACTTTTTATGATCGCATCAGGATGAAGGCCCAGCATCAATTCATTGACCTGCTTACCGGTATTGATATCAATAACAGATAAACTGCCCTGTTTGACTGCTCCTGTTACAGGATCGGTATAAGCGCTACCCCAGGGCGTGCCCGCATTTTCCTTTGAAAGGTCAGTTACCAAACTGCCCGCCCAATTAGTGACATACACTTTTTTCCCAATGATGCATAATCCGTAAGGTGTAACACCAGTTGCTGTTGACCATATCAGTTTTCTATCCTCAAATCTTATTTTACTAAGTTGATTATTCCCGTTCAATACAACGTACAAATACAAAACATTATCTTCTGTATTTGTGATGACCTGATTGGGCAATGCTTTATTAGCAGGCAATAATTTGTCGATATGCATTCCTGATACGCTTACTATTTTAGTTCCATCCCATTCGGCTATCATAACAGAAGATTTATCATTATCGCCTGCAGCACCCCAAACAATATAGGTCTTGCTTTGGTAGACAAAAGATGTGATACCCGAATAGGTACTCATAAAAGTTCTGAATTCTTTTTCTTTAGCATAATTCCATCTTGAAATGATATTATTTGATCTGCAGTCAACAACAGCAATACCATAGCGGTCTTCGATCACAATATTTTGATCTGGAAGTAAACAAAGGTCCAATGCATGATTCTCCAAAGATCTGTCGCCATAGGTGATCACTTGCCCTGCTGATCGGATGAGTCGGTTATATGGCATTACAGTAAAATTATTGTTGCTTTCAAGAACAGTGTCTTCAAATGGCATATGTTCCTTAATTCCATTTGCTTCCGGTAGTTTAGTTGCACTATTCTTTAGCTGACCATAACTTAATAACTGGCAACAAAAGGCTATCAGTAACAACAGTGAAGTTTTCATTTAATTAATTTTTTGGTTCTGACAGTAAATGAATTGAAATTGAATGATCCATTGGGCGTTAAAAGTAACAAAGAAGAAATGAATAAAACATCAGGATCCTTCATTCATTTTGTAAGGTTACCGTAATTTTTTTTAGCAGAATCTTATAAAAAAAGTCACATTATTCTGCAAAGCACTCCCATTTTTGAGGAAGGATGCCAAAATGCTTATTTTTTATAGTTAATCATCTGCGGCCGTTTGATGTAACTATATTTTTATTTTATTCAGCATTTTTTGATGCTGCTATTTTTTTAACGCCCACTTTATTTGCCCATGTTTCATATTCAGCTTTCATGGTATTAACACGATCGGGATATTGCTCTGCAAGATCTTTTGTTTCGGTTGGATCAGCATTCATATCATATAATTCCCATGCTGCGTCTTCCAGATCTTTAACCATTTTCCATTTACCTTTTCTCATTGCCTGATTCCCTTCATGCTCCCAGCAAATCGTTTTATCCATTACTTTTTTACTGTTCCACAAATAACTTAAACTTTCACCCGGAAGATCTTTTGATGGTATACCTGCCAATTCAAGTGCAGTGGGCAAAAGATCCATCACATGCCCGATATGGTCATCATATCCTTTTTTGGGTTTTATCTTTTCAGGCCAATGAACAATACATGGCGTAATAATGCCACCTTCATGCATGAAATGCTTATATTTTTTAAAGGGCGTGTTGGATACATTTGCCCAAGGAAAATCATACGTTGTATAAGATCCACGTTCGCCAATTTTTTTTGTTGTGTCATTGAAATGCCTACTATCCATATTTTCGGCACATCCTCCATTATCAGAAAGAAAAACAACAAGTGTATTGTCATATTGCCCGTTTGCTTTTAACGCAGCAATTAATTTTCCAATGTTTTGATCCATCCGATCGATCATGGCCGCATAAACAGCCATCTTTCTTACCCAAGTCTTTTTATCCTTTGCATTGTCCCATGCAGGAATGTTGGGCGGACGTTCTGTCAATTGATAGCGCTTGTCGATCACACCAAGCTTCAACATTTTCTGAAATCTTTTTTCCCTTGTGATATCCCACCCCTGTTCATATAATTTTTCATATTTAGCAATATCCGGTTCCAATGCATGTAAAGGAAAATGCGGTGCAGTGTACGCGAGATATAAAAAGAAAGGGTTATTGCCTGAATTCTTTTTCTCATCATCCAAATAACCGATCGCATGATCAGTTAAAGCATCAGTCATATAAAACCCATCCGTAGGTATTGGATAATCTTTGTCATCTAAAACAAAATGTCTCTTCCCTTTTTCTTGCGGGATGATCTCATAATAACTTGAAGCACCTGATATCAATCCATAATAATGATCGAACCCACGCTTTAGCGGCCAATGTTGCGGACGTTCGCCAACATGCCATTTGCCGGACATATATGTTTTGTATCCGGCTTGCTTTAATTCCTCTGCTATGGTGGGATATTTATTGTCTAAAAATCCTTGATAGCTCCCCGCTTCGTATTTAGCATTTTCCAATGTAACCATATGTCCCATTCCAACAGTATGTGGATATTGGCCCGTTAATAGAGTAGCACGTGTTGGACAACAACGTGCATTATTATAAAAACTTCTGATCTTGATTCCATCGTCTGCAAGCTGATCAATATTAGGTGTATGGATCTCTCCTCCATAACAACCAATATCAGAATATCCCATATCATCTGCCAGAATGAAAATGATATTGGGTTTCTTTTCTTTTTTTTTGGGAGGCGTACCAGATGTAAGTACAAAAAGAGAAAACAAGATCATTCCAAAACCCGTTACTGCAGCAGCTCTATATTTCAGTTGTACATATTTTGATTGGTTTGCTTTCATACATTATTATTTATTGAATTAAATATTTAATCAACTACTTTATATACGATCATTACTTTTTCAATTTGATCACTTCAGAACCGGCCAAAAGAAACGCACCTGCGCCATAAGATTCCCAGCTTTCTGCATTAAAATTTCTGAGCGGATCTTTCCCTATAGGTTGAACCCAACCAACTTTACCATCAATCGTTAACAAACCATTCAATCCGATCCATGCTTTTTTAACTGCTGGAAGGAATTTTTTCTCATCTAATATCTTTTGATTGATTCCCCATGCCATGGCATAACAATTAAATCCTGACCCGCTTCCTTCTCCTCCGGGATATGAATCTGGATCTAATAGACTTGTACGCCAGAGGCCATCATTCTGCTGCAACGTTAATAGTCTTTCTGATATTTCTTTAAAAAGTGAAACATAAAAATCACGATTTGGATAATTTTTTGGCATTTCTTTTAAAAGCTTTACCAGCCCTGCCATTACCCAACCATTGCCCCTTGACCAAAACATTTTCTTCCCATTCGCTTCTTTTTTTCCAACAGCATTTGCGTCCCACAAATAAGAAGCATCGCGAGCAAATAAATGCTCTTCCTTATTATATAAAAGACGATAGGTTTCTTTAAAAAGAGAATCGCATAAGATCAAATAATTTATATCATGAAGTGTTGATGATAATTTAGCTAATGTGGGCGGTGCCATAAATAACGCATCACACCACCACCAAATGATCCCGTGATTTTTCATTTCGTTACCGATGGTACTTTTCATTTTTTGAATGGAATCTACAGAAGGCTGGATCATTCTTTTATCCTGCTTAATTCTATAGAGATCGATATAAGTTTGAGTGATCGCTATGTCATCTGCATTATCAAAACGATTACCTGGCAACCAATGGTTTCTTTCCCCGATAGCCAATAAAGAATCTAACAGTTCTTCTGATCCTGTTGTTTCATAAGCTGCAAATACGCCGGTGTAAAAAGATGCATTCGTCCACGTATTCTCAGGCCTTTTATTAGTATGGCTGAATTGCCAATTTGCTACCTTCAACATCGAGGATTTTATATATTCCTTATCGAATATTTTATTTTCCTGCGCTTGTATTGCAGTTGCAAAAAATACAACAGATAACAATTTTAATTTCTTGTACATCGTCGGGTGAATTACGCTTAAAAGGATATCTTGTATCATTATTGCGACTTATCAGATTTCTGAATTTCATTTTTATACTTCTTCAAAAATTGCATACTGATATCCTTTGTCAATGTTAAACGGTCTCCTGTGTTTTGCATATAGCTTATTAAATCATGGATCATATCATCATACAATTTTGCATAATTCTTATCGAACATCAGATTGTTGCTTTCTTTTTTGTCTTTCACCAGATCATATAATTCCAAATAAGTTTCATCCTTAAACATATCAACAATTAATTTGTAATTGCCTTTTACGATGCATCGCTGCGAACTTCCCAATGAGCCGTTTCCATCGTATTGAATAAAAATCGATTTCCTGTTCAAAGACTTTCCCTGCAGCAATGGCAATAAAGACTGCCCATCCATTTTTGGAATATTTGAGAAATGATTGTACTCCAGTACTGTTGGTAAAAAATCAATAAGGCTAACCAGTTCATTGGATTCTTTTATGGCAAATGAATAATTTTTTGGCATTTTTAATATCATCGGGACTCTCGCCGACTCTTCATACATGCACATTTTCTGCCACAAAGAATGACTGCCTAACATTTCGCCGTGATCAGCAACAAAAAGAATAATTGCCTTATCATATAGTCCTTCTTCTTTGAGTGTTTGAATTACCCGGCCTACTTCATCATCCAATAATTTTACCAATCCTAAATACTTAGCCCATATTTCACGCCATTGTTCACGATTATATCTTGAGCCAATAAAACCGGTAAGATTATACATTTGTAAAGGAGACTGACCGGGATACCATTGCCCAACATTATCAGGCAATACAAAATCCTTGGTAGTGTACATTGAATAATAGGGCTCAGGAATACTTAATGGAGGATGAGGTGCCAAAAACATGGCATTCAGTAATAATGGTTTATTCTTATTTCTGTTTTTAATGGCTTTGATACTTTCATTCGCTATATAATGATCCAGGAAGAAATCCACGCCTTCTTTATATTGTCCAAAATTAGGGGTCGAGTAAGCGCGCAATTGCGTATGCGTGCCTGAAACGATCTCAGGTGCATAATCTTTATACTGTTTGCCGCCGGGTTTGCTTTTCTTTTGTTCTTTCATCCATGCACTGTAATCTTCCTGTGTTATCCATGTTGTTTTACTGGCAGGATCCTTATCTATTTTTTCTTCCGTAAAAAAATGTTGCTTTCCAACATGATGACTGTCCCAATCTGTTTCCATTAATCCATACATATTAGGGATTCCGGCTTTTGTGTTTCCAAACATTTCATCATCCTTATCGAAGGGGTTTATCATCGATCCGGTTCTGTTAGCATAAAGTCCCGTAAAAAAAGAGGACCTTGATGGTGCACATAATGGTACGGCGCAATAAGCACGATTAAATGCGATTCCCTCATTCTTCAACGAATTAATATTGGGTGTAAAATCACCCAATGCATCTGCACGCAATTGATCGGCCATAATAATAATTACGGGCGTTAATTCTTTATTTTGGGCATTAGAAAGAAATCCCCAAAAAAACAGCACAATAAAAAACATTCCTCTTTTCATATCCTTACATTAATATCGTTTTGCCAATGCCGGATTGACCCTGCTCATATATTTCATTAATTTTTCTTCGAGCTCTTTTGTTTTAGCTGTTTCCTGCTGCGAGATATCATTGATCTCTCCCAGATCTTTACGCAGATCATATAATTCGAGCTTTTTTGTCTTCCAGAATTTTATCAATTTATAATCACCGGAGATAATTGCTGAATGTGGATACCCGTTATTGAATCTATGAAAGAAAAAATCTTCTGATTGTCGTTTCACTTTTCCTTTGCCAGCATTCTTCATCACAGATACAATACTTCCTCCATCAATATTATCAGCAAGTGGTTTTGTATTACCTGCCAATTCACTGAATGTAGGAAGCAGATCCCATCCCACAACAGGAACATCAGATTGCATACCGGCTTTTATACCCGGACCTTTTACCATAAAAGGAACACGAATGCCACCTTCGTATAAGGTCCACTTCCCGCCACGTAATGGATAATTGGTCATTTGTGCGGCAAAAGTAGAAGGAGGATCTAATCTGTTTTCAACAGGAGGAATGAATTCAACCGCGCCGTTATCAGCCATTAAAAATATATAGGTATTATCCGCTATTCCCAATTGATCTACCATTTTCAGCAACTCTCCGATGCTTGCATCCAGGTCATTGATCATACCCGCCCACGCCGGGTTGTTATGTTTCTTCCCTTTTTGTTTTGCATTGAATTTATCATAGGTCTGTTGCTTTGTTTCAAAATTAACATGTGTTGCATAATGAGATACCTGCAGATAGAAAGGATTGTTTGCCTTGACCTGTTTTTGCATGAAACGAATAGCCCTGGTAGTAAGACTATCCATTTGTTTAGGATTGTCTGTAATAAAATGTTTGGTCCATTTTTCTTCCATATCAGAAGAAATGTCTCCGTTCTTATTACCTGTATCTCCATCACTCTCATCATAGCCCAACTGTTCAGGAGTGATCTTTGCCCTTAAATCCCATTTACCGAAATGTGCAGTTTTGTATTTACTATCTATTGTTTTTAATACTTGCGGAATAGAAAGATTTGTTGAAGAAGGAGGAGTATATTTTGCTTTAAACTCTTCATCTCCTTCGCGAATGGATGTTTGCCCGAACTGAATACTTCTTCTTGATGGAGTACATATTGGATCGGAAGCATATCCCTGCGTGAATCGTAGACTCTGACTGGCAAGTCTGTCGATATTCGGGGTTTCATAATAATCACTTTTCGAATCTGCAATACGGTCATCCATCTTTGTGGAGAAACAGGTCCAGCCAAGATCATCAGTCAATATTAAAATGATATTGGGTCGCTTTGGGGCTTGCGGAGCAAATGAAAAATGAATACCCGAAAATATCAGAATAACTATCAACAGTAATTTTTTACTGCTAAGTGAAAGTGAATTTATTTTTTGATTAGTATCATTCATAACTGATGTATTAATTTTTGATGATTGCTGTATTATATTTTCCTCTTTCCTTAAAACCCGAAAATGGCCGCATCAGACCATAACGAGGATAACTGTCAAAAATATTTCCGTAAGCAGTCATTCGCGGGTCAGCCTGTTTTGATAAATTACTCTCTAAAAGATCTTTTAATTTTTTTCTCTCCGATTGGAATTTTTCGGAAGCAGAAAGGTCATGCAAACAATAAGGATCATTTTTAATATCGTATAATTCTTCACTGCCTCTTTTTTCAAATCCCAAATGAAATAAGTCGGGCCATAAAGATTGATTTTTGATCATAAATGTTTTAGATGGAGAATCATCGATGTCTTCATACCCTTCCAAAATCGGTTTCATATCCTTATTACCAAGGATAGGAGTTTGATCTTTTGGTGCAGGATCACCCAATGGCCATCTATCCGGTTTAAAATTTTCAATGTATAAATAGGTATCAGTTCTGATAGCTCTTGCAGGATATCCAAGATTATCAGGACGTGCGTGTGAATGTCTTTCCCTTCCGGTCAATACAAAATTTCTGGAAGTATCGATCTTTCCCGATCTGATACTATTTAATATGGGTAATAAAGTTTTGCCTGTGATCCCTTCAAAATGAGTTGTATGCGAAAGGTCTAAAATTGTGGGTGCAATGTCAATAAGGCTAACCAGATCTTCTACTTTGCGATTCTTTGATCGTATCATAGGGCCACAGATCGCCAATGGTACATGTGAGCCATATTCCTGCAGGTTTGCTTTGGCATATGGAAAGGGCATGCCGTTATCAGAAGTAACGATCACAATGGTATTATCTAATTCTCCTGCTTCTTTCAATAATCGCAACATCGATCTTAATTGCGAATCAAACCATTCAATTTCCAAAGCATAATCAAGCATATCGCTTTTAGTCAAATCATTATCAGGTAAAAATTTCGGGACAAGAATGTCCTTCGGTAATAAGCCCGCTGAAATACCCGACCCTTCTTCATATTCACGATGAGGCTCATTGGCGCCAAACCAAAAAAAGAAGGGTTTATCTGCCGGTTTATCTAAAAGGAATTTTTTGAAATTGGACACATAATCAATATTACTTATTCCCGAAGTAGGTGTTATTGTGAGATGTTCTTTATTGTATTCGGGGCCCACGGGATTTCTGCTCCAGCCGGAAGCTGCAAAATTTCCCGGAGCCCAGGGCTTACCTGTAAATCCAATAAAATAACCATTCGCTTCCAATGCATTTGTAAACACAGGGAATTTTTTAGGGAAGGAACTGGCATGTGTTCCCGCTTCTTCTAATTGCCATATTTGCCTGCCGGTTAGTATCGCAGCGCGGGAAGGACTGCATTGTGGCGCCGCTGCAAAAGCATTGTTGAATAAAACACCTTTGGAAGCAATACTGTCAAATGCGGGTGTATGAAATACTTTTTGTCCATACGCTGATGCATGAGGATAGGATTGATCATCTGAAATAGCAAATAAAATATTCGGTTGCTTTTTTATTGCCGGATGCGTTTGTGCAATGGATGCGATTTCTATCAACAAAACGATCGTTAAACAAAAAAGAAAAGCTTGTTTATTTTTTTTTATGCTCATTGTATTTTTTGAAAAGTCTGAATTATATTTTATCTGATCGGCGGAAGCGGTTCATCCCCTACTTCCGAAAATTTTATTTTTCCATTGATCCATTCAGCAAGCTTTGAACTTTCATGGATCGATCCTTTGAAAATTTGATCCTGAAACCGCAATTCATTTCCATATGCTACAAAAGCTGTTTTATTTGTAACAGAATAGATATTTAATTGCGGCGGCAGATTCGACAGCATGGATGCTTCAATATTCCAATCGCCTATTGAAATTTTCACTGTCCCGCTTTTTTGATCTGATTGTTTGAATTCTAAAATCTTGTCCCCTTTCTTTTGAACCTGTATGATGGATAAAAAACGGATCTTATTGGTCTTCTCTTTATTGGTTGCTTTCACATGCCATTGATCCTTGTATTCTTTGACACGCATGCCTGTATAATTTCTGAAAATCACAGCAGGCACATCGAACTTATCAGTGATATTCCATGAAAAAGGCTGTGAGCACCATAATTTTCCAACCCCTTTTGCACTATTAATGATGGATGTAAATGAATTGTTAGCTGAATCTAATTTCATATTTGTCAGGCTGTGGATCAACCATGACCAGTTTGCATCTGCCTGAGATTCTAATTCATCATAGATCACTATGATATTGGGCTTCAGTAATACGATATGCCTGTAAAATTTATTTACCCCATAATCTTCTTTCGTTTCAGTACTTTGGTATGCATTTGAAGCATCCCCTTTTATATAAGCCAAGTGCCCACCTTGTAAAAACCTGCTGAAATAACCATAGGCTTCCGCACTATAGGGTTGTCCGAATCCATTGATCAAAACACCGTTCATACTTTTGGTGTTCTTACTCCAACCGATACGATGGGGATCATCCATTGCCACTTTATATCCGGTTCTGAAAAACAATCGTTCTCCGCCAAATAATATGTTGAAAGTATTTTGATCTGCAAGAATATGGCCATAAGCCCCGTAAGGGCTTGCACGCATTGCAACCATTATATCTTTTTGCGGAGAACTTATATTCGTATGTAATGCAGCAACTCCCACTTCTTTAGATAAATGCGCCATTTGAAAATGCAAAGAATCTGTAGCCTTGGGTAGTGCATTTTCATTGGCGTGAAGAAGCCTGAACCAACGCAGTTTTGGTTCAGTTGACAACTCGATTTTTTGGTGTTGCAATAATTGCTGTGCATACCAGCTATACTTAGGGTTTTGCGTCAGCTTAGCCATTTCCTCAGCAAAAGCCGCATAACAGGCAGGAGGTTCGAATAATTCTTCGGTATTATCTCCAAAACCATCCGAAGAAGAACCCGCAGGAAAATTATAAATTAACCAGTCTGCCTGATTTTGATACCAGGGGTGAGCTTTAATGAAATCAAATCCTGTATATAATTTTATCTTATCCGGAATTTCGATCAGCATTTCCATATTCATCTGAAAATAAGAGGCTCCTTCACCCCAGCCCCCATCCAGGCCGCCTAATACCGGTGACCTTGCTAAAAACAATTCATATGCATAAGAAAGCCATTGAGCTGCTGCAGGCTCATGCTTGTACAATGCAATGGAAGTTTTAAAGAATTCATTTAATATAAGTTGCCAAACATGTCCGCTCAACACTTTAGATTCAATATTATTCACCCAACTCTTATAAAATTTATTGGCTCTCTCTTTGATAGCTTTTAGTAAGATCTCTTTTTGCGTATCAGTAAGTTTATCAAAAAAAGTATCAAATACCAAAGCCATATTATACATGCAAATACCGTCGATAAAATCACTGCTGCCCGATATCCCTTTCTCATCCCATCCAGCTACTTCCATTGCAATGTCAATGGCTTTTATTTGATACTTTGAATTTCCGGTTAATAAACCGGCTTCACATAAATTCAAGACCATTTGATTTACCTCATTACCCAAACCCACTACTGCATCCTGATTTAATTTCTTTTCTTGCTTTTCATTTTTTCCTTTTGCAGCAGGTTGCGCATCTGCTTCAGTCAGTATTTTCTGCCCCATTACTTTATCGGCATCTGCAATAATTTGTGCCGCATCCTTTCCTTTCGAAAAACTTTTAAGATCATCATTTAAACGATTCGTCAAAATACGCGGATGATTTTGCGGAACGCCCGCAAGAAATGCATCCGAAGCCGGCGACAGCATTTCAAGAGCATCTTTGTTAACAATGAAATACAATAAGGATGACCAGGCTTTCCCGCTTATCTTATAATGCCAATACCAGATTCCTGAAGCCAGATGCTGATGTGGATTATACATGGCACCCAACAAGCCTTCTGCTGAGATCGTTGTTTGATCTGCGAATGCTGAATCCTTTGAAATCTGAATATCGTATTTTACCTGTTTGCCTTTTTGATAAGGCCAGCGGAAAACAGGCGGATTAAAGACCACCACTGTTCTGTTAATGGGAACAGGCTCTTCTAAAAACATATTATAGACCGCTTTTTTTTGCGCAAAACAAATAACTGCAAAAAAAAGAAACATTAAAATGAAAGAGATACTTTTCTTACTTCGCATGATTGATATTAATCAGTGTCAAACAACTTTACATCATATCTGATCAGAAAAATTTTCAGAATACAATTTCTCTCCGTCTACACTATAGTGAGTGAAAATTATTTTTGAGGAATTTCTCTCCGCTTTTATTTCTATGCCTAAAAACCCTCCTACAATATTTAAGTAATGATGTTCGGGTCTGATATCGCCTTTGATCCATCCTTCTGCATGTTCATCACTTGCCGGTCCACAACTAAATTCCATCAATCCGGTTCCCTTATCTTTTGATACATATTGCCAATGCCTGTCACCACAAACTATAAATACATTTTTCTTTCCTGAGAGAAATTTCTTAATGACCGCACCCTCATGTGCAAATCCCGCATTAGCATGATTGTCTTTTTTCTTAGGGCGATCAGGACCAAGGATCGGTGTTGGGCTTACCAATATTTTATAAGTAGCATCTGATGCACTGAAACTTTCTTTAAACCATTGCATTTGCTCTTTACCCCAAATTGTTTTCTCGGGATTATCAGGAATATCATTGCTGTCTCTGAATTCACGTCCTTCCGGAAGCCATATTTGCAGCTGTTTCCCCCATCTAAAAGTTCTGTATGGCTTTTCGCTTGATGGAACTTGGTTCTTAAACACCTGAACGCCTTGTTCGAAAGTGAATTTACCCATGAACCTGTTTTTAAATCCGGGATAACAATCATTCATCCATGTATCATGATCATCTTTAATAAAATAACAGGGTACTTGCTTATAGAAATCAACACAATTAGATAAACTAAACATTCTTTGCCAATGCCAATTCGCCAATGCAAGATCTTTTGCTAACTGGTCATAATAAACAACATCTCCTGTGTGGACCATGAAATCAGGATGTAGCGATTGCATGTGTTGATAAATTTTAAATCCCTTTCCCTGCGGGTCATCCTGATGATTGTATTCATGGCAGGTAGTAACCATGAAATGAACATTTTCGGGTTGTTTGATATTTGGCGCAGTCTTGAACTCCCCCAACAGCGAAGCACTTGCTGTCTTATTTTTTGACGCTCTCACTTCAGCTTTGATCTGATAGGAAGAACCCGCCATTAATTGTTGCAGCTTTATTTGTGCCGTATAATCTTTTTTATCATCTACCGCAACCCAATGGGTCTCACTCCATTTGCCTAACCCATTTTTCCTAAATAAGATCCTGGCTTCACCACCCGCACCCGGAACAGCACCTTCAATATTTGTAATATCATAACCCTTCGGATAAATCAATTTCACTTCCTTATCGGGCCTGTCTTCTTTATATTTTTCTTTGAAATAATTTGCAGGATGCCATTCTTGATCAGTCTCATCCAAATACAATGCAGCCGGAATCAATGCAGGTTTTCCAATTCTTTGCGGATCCCTTGTTAATCGAACCCATACAATAGCTTCGCTATCTGTCACTTCTCCAATTTTTATGCCGCTGGTCAGAAAAGGACCATCATTCATTTCAAATGATTTGAGTGTGTTTATTACAGGCAAAAAACTTCCTAATCCCAATGAGGACTGATAGATAAATTTTCTTCTTTTCATAATAGCAAGGTTTAGTACAGTTACACATTGACTATTTATATCTGCACTTACAATGGCAACTGATGATAATATATAAAGGAAAAAATCCCATGACTTTTTAAATACAATCGCAGTTACAATTTTAAATTTATATAATTAAGGTGCTAAAGAGTTGTTTTAACTGATATATCTTTACGAAATCCTTTTCGCAATAAGGGATCGTATCCGCAACCTTGTACCTGTATCTGTCTTAATTTTATTTCTTGTTCAATTATTTTTCAAACATATGTTGAAATGTAAGCTATTCTTCATTTATCAAATGAATACTGAGACAATTTATCCGGACAAACATCATCTAAAGAAGTAAACATAATTTTATCCTATACACTAACAGCATAATTGAATGAATCAATGTAAAAACTTTTTCATTTGCCTTCTCTCTGTATTGTTCTTGCCATTTGTAATGATTGCACAGAACAGGCAAAAACCTAACATCATCATTATTGTTGCAGATGATCTTGGATGGGGAGACTTAGGTTATCATGGAAGTGAAATAAAAACACCCAATATTGATCAATTGGCTAAAGATGGAGTCAATTTAAATAGATATTATAGTGCTCCCATTTGTTCTCCAACAAGAGCTGGCATTCTTACAGGCCGCTTTCCCAATCGCTTTGGTATACGGCAAACAGTGATCCGTCCATGGAATGTTTTTGGTATTGACAGTTCCGAACAATGTATACCACAGGTACTTGCAGAAGCCGGTTATAAAAACAGAGCCATTATCGGAAAATGGCATTTGGGTATGCTCAAACCCGAATACCTTCCCTTGCATAAAGGCTTTACTCATTTCTATGGTTTTTATACAGGTGAGATAGATTATTTTACCCATAAGAGATCCGGTGAACTGGATTGGCATAATGATGAACAAACATCTTATGATAAGGGATATTCTACTGACCTCATTACCGATGAAGCTGTTCGATGTATTAAGAACTACCAATCACAATCCCCCTTTTTTCTTTATATAGCATATAATGCACCGCATGAACCCTTGCAGGCAAAAATGGAAGATCTGCTATTGTATGGATATGATAAGAATAAACCCGCCTATATCAGTGTGCCATCAATCGCTTCTACAAGCAATACGAACGATGATGAATCCGGCTTAACGCCAACAGAAGGATTGGGTAATACAAAAAGGCAAACCTATGCTGCCATGGTCACCTGTATGGACAGAGGCATCGGTAAAATATTGAAAGCGCTGAAAGAATTGAAGATCGACAAAAATACTGTTGTTATATTTCAAAGTGATAATGGAGCAGCTGAGGACAAGGGAGGATCGAACGGTCAGTTACGGGGTTATAAAGTACAGGAATGGGAAGGCGGAGTAAGAACGCCCGCCATCATCAAATGGCCGGCTGGTTTTAAAGGAGGCTGGGTATCTGATCAGGTAATGGGTTATGTTGATCTGATGCCCACCATCTGCGAAATTGCCGGAGTTACAACAGCACCTAAAAATCCTTTCGACGGTATCAACCTCTTACCTCTTCTTCAAAAAAAGGTAGCATCAATTGATCGAAATTTTTATCTGGGATATGGAAGCATTGTAACCAATCAATGGAAATTGGTAAAAGCCAAAGGTGGAAATTCAAAAATGCTGTTAAGTGAGGATATGTTATTTGATATTGCAAACGACCCCAATGAAACAAGAACAGTAAAAAAAGAAAATGATAGAATTTATGACAGCTTACGGAATGCAGTAGAAAAATATGATACCATTAAATCAAAAATACCCGTACCGCCGAGTGGAAAAGGCAGGAAAGAGTTTACAGCACCAAAAGAATGGAAAGTAAAAAATTAAATAACTTATCAGATTTTAATTTTTACTATGGTTTATGCAAAAAAAATAACGATTGTTTCAATTCACTAAATCCTTTTCGTAGATTTTATTTCACTAATTGGTCGGCATCGATTTTATTTTCGCCATATTTAGTGAATCAATTTGAATAATATTTTTTATTCAAAGATGATACTTCGCCAACAACTTGACTTATGAAAAAAAACATACTGCTTTTTTGTTCCCTTTTATTAATTCAATACACAGTCTCAGCGCAACAAAATATTGCCTATAAAATACCGGCACTGCCCAATCCTACTGCCAGATTGGAAATGTTGAAACAGCAATGGTATAATTTGCAGCAATCACCTCCTAAATTGGGTGTAAGGGATTGCTTTCTTTTTTTATTGGACGGCCTCGACACTAAAACGCTGACGGATCAACAGATCGAATGGACATTGCATTTAGTTGCTACAAGAGTGATAACAGACAGCACTGCCAAAACTTTTGGAAATATGTATTGGGGTTGGCTGGAAAAGAACAATGATACAGGCGATGGCAATAATGTAGAGTTCTGTGTACAGTATGGGATACTGATCAAAATATTATTTAATGACAGATTATCTGCTGAAGCAAAAAGATCATTAGATAAAATATTTGATTATGCGTTGAATGGTGTAAGGGACCTGCCTGTTAGGGTCTCCTATACCAATATTTATTTAATGCGGATTTGGAATCTGGTGGCATTGGGTCAGGTATACGATCAGCCTAAAGTTATAGAAGAAGGAAGAAAGCATTTGGATATCTGGTTACAACATGTTTCGCATTATGGCAACCGTGAGTATGATAGCCCAACTTATTCCGGTGTTGCTTTGGAATCATTGATCTTATTGCACCAGTTCGCCAAAGACCCTGATATTCAAAAGAAAGTAAGTGATGCATTGAATTTTTTACTGAATGATCTTTGTTCACATTATCACAGTGAAGCCGGTTTTTTGGGAGGCGCACATAGCAGGGATTATAATCGTGTGTACAGTCCGGAATTATTAGAAGAAAGATACCTCAACCCTTTATTGGGAAAAGAAAATACAACCAATCAATTATTCAATCAGGTTTGCCTTTCTGCTTTGAAAGAATTAGGATTAACTGCGCAGCAAAAAGAATTGATGAGCAGAAATAACAGATCCATCCTTCAACGATGGGATAGTTTCCCCAATACCTATGCATACGATTTTGTAGGAAAGAAATTTTCTATCGCATCTTCCAATCAGGCATATAGTCCCGATGATAAATCCTTTGCGATCTATTTAAGCAGTCCGCACATTTTGCAAATGCCGAATATCACTTATGTAATGGAAGGTAGGGATGATCATTATGGAACATGGTCTGCAGAAGGGAAAGGAGAAAAATTGAAAAACCTAATGCCGGCAAATTATCCCTCAAATGGCGGATGGGGCAAAACAAGGCATTTAATGGCTTTTCAGCAAACTGCACAAAACAAGAATGAATTCGTAATGTTGGTTTCGGGTGAGAAAGACCATAATTGCATCATGAATTATCTTAATTCTACCATTATCCTTCCCGCCTATTTTGATGAGATCTGGATAGGAGATCATAAAATAAATATGCCTGCTATCGGAGAAAAGATCGCATTAGATGCAAGTAATACATTGATCGCAAGGTTTGAAGATGTGGCAATCGCTTTTCGGATCTTATACAGCAATGCTGATAAAAATACGCCTGCATATCTTTTCAACGATGGGTTTCAATATGAATCAGGCAGACAATCATTTCGATTAGATCACAATAAAGCTTTGCGCCTAACGCTTACACATCCTGATAATGAAAAAGCAACCATTGTGATGTGGTGGAAAGCAGAAGAAGGGATTAAAACGGATGCAGCATTCTTGCAATTCAAAAAAACAATATTAGCAGCACCTGTACAAGTGAATAACAATAATGGGATCATAGATGTTTCGGTTTTAACAGCATCAGGAAAGTTAGGCGTACAGGCCGATCTCATCAATAAAAAAAGATTGAATTATTATAACCCATCCCCTTTACCGAAAGACTTTTTATTTATGGTAGATACAAAAGAAATCGGCAAACCGGTTATCGGAAAATATAATTAGTTAAATGTCGTTTTTTGTTTATTCTAAAATACTTTAATTTAAACCAATCATTTAAACAGGCTCTGCAATACAGGATCCGTATAATCATCCACTGCCATTAAAATATTGGGGAGATGCGAGAACTCTGCTATTGTATGGTATGTTTTTATTACTACTGCTTGCATTCCTGCACGCAATGCAGCTTCTACTCCTTTTGGCGAATCCTCAAATACGATACATTGCTCATAGATCGCTTCTAGTTGATCTGCACAATTGATAAAAGTTTCAGGATCAGGTTTGCTTATCGCCACATCATCAGCACTAATAATACTTTTAAAATATTTACGAAGATGCAGTCCATCCAAAATATAATCCACATTGAACATAATGGCTGCTGTACCTATCGCCATGGGAATATTTTGCTCAAATGCCTTTTCCAGAAATACATCCAGCCCTTTTATCAATTTCAAATGAGGAGTAAATTCTTTCTGATATTGTTTCTCTTTTTCTACAGACAACTCTTTCATCCTTTCCTTTGTGAAATACCCTTCTCCAAAAATCCGGATCAGTAATTCATCATTCTTTCCGTACATCTGCGCCTTTACTTCTTCCCATGAAAGGTTTGCTTGCAGTTCATTATTTAAAACATCATACCATGCTTTCGCATGAAATTGCATATCATCAATAATAGTTCCGTTGAGATCAAATAAAAAAGCCTTTCTACTCATTGTTTCTGTCTAAATAAACGTAAAGTTCTCATTCTCCAGTTTGCTGTATCTCTCCCTGATGAAAACATAATAATAAGAACCCTTTTTGGATGTTTCTTTATCCTTTTCATTTAATTTTTCCAACACCCCTAATGAAAGGATCTTTTTGGTGAAGTTTCGCTTATCAAAAACAGTTTCATATATAGCTTCATATAATGCCTGTAATTGCTGTAATGTAAATTTATCAGGTAATAATGCAAAGCCGATGGGCTGACGCGATACCTTTTGCTGCAACCTTGATTTAGCCACTTTGATCATTTGCTTATGATCAAAAACCAAAGAGGGTATCTTATTTAATGAGACCCATTTTGCATTGTGTTCTTTCATTATTTCCTGACTGTAATCATCGATCTTGATCAATGCAAAATAAGCAACTGAAACAACTCTTCCTCCCGGATCTCTGTCCACATCTCCAAAGCAATACAACTGCTCCATATAAACAGACGATAAACCGGTTAATTGATCCAATATCCTGTTGGCAGCAGCATCCACACTTTCTTTATAATTGACAAAGCCTCCCATTAAACTCCACTTTCCCAATTCGGGTTCAAAGCCTCGCTTTACTAATAATGCTTTTATTTCTTTCCCGTCAAATCCAAAGATGATGCAATCTACCGCAACCATCACACTGTCGTGTTCTTTATACTGTACTATCCTATTCATTTCCATTAATTGTGAGCTCAGAAATATTCGTTACCAGAAATACATATAAAACAGGATGCAAATCACTACCACTCCCAAGGAAGCAATGATATCCCACTTATCCCAACTCTTTAGGATAAGTGCCTTGTAGTCGCTAGTGAATGTAATAGCATCTACCTGTTGAGCAGTTGGTTTTGCGGTGAACAAGGATACAACAACCATCAGCAACATAATAAATACCAGCAGCCATATTTCAAATATAAGCCAGTTCGTGTGCCAAAACCATCTGGTTGATTCCCATAAACTTCCTGACATAATATCCTGACCTGTATTTGTAAAGATGTTGGTAAGCAAACGAGCCATACCGATCAGAAAACCTATTATTAAACCTGCTTCACCTGACTTTGGTGTGATCTTTTTAGAGAAAATACCCATTACAAATACAGCCACCATTGCAGGAGCAAGAAGTGATTGAATGCCTTGCAGATAAGAATAAAGACTACCAAGACTCATCATAACCGGTATCCAAATAATGCCGAGCACCACCACAACAATGGTTGCAATACGACCTACCAACACATATCGGGCTTCGCTTTTACCTTTGAAATTGGGCTTATAAAAATCTTCTGTAAATAAAGTAGCACATGAATTAAAGAATGCCGCCAAAGAAGCAACCAATGCTGAGATAAAACCAATGGTTACAATGCCTTTCACGCCGGCAGGTAATACAAACTTGACCATCGAACCAAATGCGGTATCGGGATTGGTTAATGTAAATCCGCTGCCCGGACGAGCAGCTAATGCAGCCGCAACCATACCCGGAATCAAAAACATGAATACCGGTAATATTTTGAAGTAACCGGCAGCAATAGTTCCTCTGCGTGCCCGTTTCATAACCACATCATTTGCCTCACCTTTTGTTTGTCCCAATACACGTTGAACAATATGTTGGTCTGTAGCCCAATACCAAAAACCGATAATAGTAGCTCCGATAAATACCCAGAACCCGGGATATGCATCATACATTGGATCACCTGTTTCAAAATGGAACATGTGGTTGGTTCCGTAAGGATGACCGTCTGCGCCAACATTTAATGTTTTAGCATGTGCGATCATCGCCGTCCAACCTTGAACGATACTGCCATCACCAAGAGCGGCCAATCCTAAGAAAAGAACAAGAAAGGAACCGGCAATAAGAATCGGTGTTTGTATGGCCGACAATGTCATTACACCCTTCATGCCTCCAAATACAGTAAATACACCTGTTAACAGAATCAGTCCGATCGCTCCGTACCAGAATGGTAAGCCCAATAGACTTTGCATAAAGATACCGCCGGTAAATGCAGTAACACTTACTTTGGTAAGCACGTATGCTATCAATGTAATGATCGACAACCAGGAACCGGTACGTGGTGTGTAACGATTTTTAAGGAAGTCCGGCATGGTAATGATCTTACCCAATTTAGTATTCATCAGTTGGTAGAATGGCACAAAGAGCCAACCCAGAATAAGGATCATCCAGCCTTGCATTTCCCAGTGTGCCATCCCTACACCTGCTTTTGCACCAGTTCCTGCAAGTCCTACCAGATGTTCAGAACCAATGTTTGCAGCAAAAATGGCTGCACCAATAATATACCATGGCTCACCTTTACCGAATAGATAATCTTCGCTGTTGGCGCCTTGTTGCAAACGTTTATCTTTTTGTACCGAGCGCCATACAGCCCAGGATACAGCCAAAATACCAACTGCAATAATTACCCAGTCAAGCCAAATAAATTCGTGTGAATGCCAATCCATATTTTTTACATTGATTGATTATAAAATTTGATTGCAATGCTTTTACTTTATTTATATGCCACTTCACTCCATCTCAATTCATTCTTGAATTGATAGAGGTTGGTGTCTTTACCAATTAATACAAATTCAATTCCAGCCATTTCTGCGAAGTCCTGCAAATGTTCGGCTGTTAAATTCTGACTATAGCAAGTATGATGTGCTCCACCTGCCAGGATCCATGCAGCACAACCGGTATGCATGTTTGGATAAGGTTTCCACAACACCCTTGCAACCGGCAATTTTGGTAATGCCTGTAAAGGATTGACAGCAACCACTTCATTCACCAATAAACGGAAACGGTTACCCATATCAATAACAGATGCATTTAAGGCTAGACCAGGAGCAGAATTAAATACCAATCTTACAGGATCTGCTTTTCCGCCAATACCCAATGGATGAATTTCGCAGGATGGTTTTCCATCTGCAATTGATTCACATATTTCAAGCATGTGCGCACCTAATACCAATCTGTTATCGGGATTAAAATTATAGGTATAATCTTCCATGAAACTGTTACCTCCTTTTAATCCGCTGCCCATTACTTTCATAGCACGAACCAACGCAGCAGTTTTCCAATCTCCTTCTCCTGCAAATCCATATCCTTTATTCATTAAACGTTGTGCAGAGATCCCCGGTAATTGAACCATACCATGCAGATCTTCGAATGTATCAGTGAATCCTTTGAAATTCCCTGCTTTCATAAAAGTTTCAATACCGATTTCGATCTTAGCCGCTTCGCGCAATGAGTTATGTTGTTCACCGCCTTTCATCAAAGAAGGCATCAGTGTATATGAATCTGCATATTCCTGAACCAAAGCATCGATTTGCTGTTCTGTTGTTTCATTGATCACTTTTACCAGATCTCCCACACCATAGGTATTCACCGAATAACCGAATTTAATTTCAGCTTCCACTTTATCACCTTCTGTAACTGCTACAAAACGCATGTTATCTCCAAAGCGCACAAACCGGGCTGATTGCCAATCATGCCAGCCTGCAGCAGCTCTTGTCCATGTATTGATCTTCTCTAGCGATTCACCATCCTGCCAATGACCCACCACTACTTTTCTGTTCAAACGCATACGCGTCATGATGAAACCGAATTCTCTGTCACCATGTGCGCTCTGATTCAGATTCATGAAATCCATATCAATGCTGTCCCAAGGTATATCACGATTGAATTGTGTATGAAAATGCAATAATGGTTTCTTTAAAATTTTTAATCCGCCGATCCACATTTTAGCTGGCGAGAATGTATGCATCCATGCAATGATACCAATACAATTTTCTGATACATTGGCGGCCTGCATCACTTCATAGATCTCTTCGGGTGATTTTACTGTTGGCTTAAATACGACTGTTACAGGTATTTGAGGAGAATCGTTCAATGATGCTGCAATGATCTTTGAATGTTCAGCCACTTTTTTCAGTGTTTCTTCTCCGTATAAATTCTGGCTGCCGGTAACAAACCAAACTTCTAATTTTTTAAGGTCTAACATGTTTATCGTTTTATATTGTTCAAATTTTAAATTGTGTTTTATTTTTTCTCTTTCATCCAGATGGCCATTTCTCCCTTTCCTCTGTTGGCCCAAGCATAATAGGGTATTGCAACAAATGGCACTGTTACTGTTTCGGTTTTATTTGTAACAGCATCTGTTTCAACTTTTAAACCATTTGTTTTTAAAACAGTAATACCATTCAGTAATTCAGGTTGAAATGTTGTTGTAAAATTTGCAGCGGCAGGAATAATGATATTGCTGGTTTTTCCGTTATTATCAATCCATTCTGCACAATAGATGATCGGCCCCATTTGTAATGCAACTTTTCCATTGTCTTCAGTCACCACTTTATTGGCAATAACGCGTTTCACTTCCATGGGTAAATTCACTTCTACCTTATCCCCCATTTTCCATTGCCTGTTCAATACTGCATAACCATTTTCTATTGTATAAGATATGGACTGGCCATTGATCTTTATCCCGACTTTCTTCTCAGCCGTATTTTTAAATTGATAGAGATCAGATGGTATGGCTTCATTCTGCGCCCATCCCGGAATGCGTACTAAAAAATTAAACCTTGTTTGTTTTGTTGGGTTGATCGTAAAACTCAGATCACCATTCCATGGATAATTATTCTGCTGAATGATCTCAACATTATTTTTCGCAATGATCATCTGTGAAGAACCACTGATAAAAAGATTGGCATAAACTTTATCTTCTTTTTGCGCGTATACATATCCCGGAATAGAAGGAATTAGTCTTACAAGATTGGTAGGGCAGCAGGAACATTCAAACCAACCAGATCTTGCAACTTCTACATTAGCATCAGTGAATCCGTTGGCTGTTTGTTTTGTAACTGCAGATTCTACCTGCATGGCGTTGGTATAAAAAAATGATTTGCCGTCCAGTCCAATACCGGATATCAAACCATTGTATAAGGTCTTTTCCAAAACATCTATGTATTTGCTTTCTCCATGCAATAAGAACATCCTTTCATTCCAATATACATTGGCAATGGCTGCACAGGTTTCGTTGTAGGCACTTGCATTGGGTAATTCATAATTTTTGCCATAACGTTCTCCATCACCTTTTGCTCCTACACTTCCCTGCACATACATTTTTTTGGTCACTACATTTTCCCAGATCTTATCGATCGCATGTAATAATGAATCATCAGCTGTTAATGCAGCAACGTCTGCCACCGCTGAATATAAATACCCTGCACGAACGGCATGACCTTCAGCCTCAGCCTGCAACTTTACAGGTTTATCATCCTGCCAGTATGATCCGTTCTTCCATGAATCATCACTTGCGGAATTATACCCTGCATACTTCCCTCTTGCTTCAATAAAAAATTTAGCGGTGTTTAAATATTCTTTCTTTCCGGTGATACGATATAGTTTTACCAAACCCATTTCTACAATTTCATGACCGGGAGCAACTGATCTTTTTCCGGGGCCAAACACAGAGCAAACCAAATCCGCATTCTTCAGTGCAATGTTTAGCAGATTTGTTTTTTTAGTAGCGAGATAATGTGCGGCTGCAGCTTCATATAAATGTCCTGCATTGTATAATTCATGACTCAGTTCTCTTTCTTTTTCCCAACGTTCTTTACCTGACCATGGATGCGCTGCTGCAGGATTAATGGTACGAGCCGTATACAAATAACCATCTTCTTCCTGCGCTTTAGCGATGATGGTAATTAATGAATCAATATAAGACAGCAATTTTGCATCGGGATGAACAGCCAGTGAAAATGAAGCTCCCTCAATGGTCTTATAAATATCCGTATCATCAAAAGGATATTTTGTACAAAGTTTGCCGCTTCTGTTTCCCGCCATTACAAAATTGGTGACCCTTCCGGTAGATTCACAACGTTCAAAAGATGCAGGAATGGTAACAGTGCGGTTGATCTCTATTCGTGGGGACCAAAAATGATCATTCAGTTTAACCCTGGTAAAATCTACAGCCTTGATCGAATAATCTTTTTGCTGTGCATTTACTGTAAATGCAACAGTGATCATCAGCATTAAAGCGATCGTTTTCATTTGTGACTTGTTGGTATTCATTGTATCATCAGCATTTTAGCAGCATCGTACAATATAAATTCCCTATTCCCTTTACGGGTATCGTTTTTTATTGACCGTAATAACTATCCGGACCATGTTTGCGTTCAAAATGTTTTTGGATCAATGCCTCTTTTAATCTGGGTGCATTAGGATTAATTTGCTGCGTTAATAAAGCTGTTTGTGCTATGAATTCCAATACTGCACTGTTGTGTACAGCTTTATCTGCATTCTTACCCCAGGTAAAAGGTGCATGATTACCCACTAAAACCATTTCCACTTCTTTATAATTTAATTTTCTTTTCGTAAAACAATTCAATATTTGAAATCCTGTTTCCTGCTCATAATTTCCTTTGATCATTTCATCACTCATAGGTGCTGCACAGGGAATATCGACCGTATTATAATCTGCATGAGTAGTGCCGTAAATAGGAATATCCAACTGGCTTTGCGCCCATGCAGTTGCATAAGTTGAATGTGTATGCACGATGCCGCCAATTGAAACCCAATGTTTGTACAATACAGCATGTGTTTTTGTATCGGATGAGGGACGCAATGAACCCTCCACAACATTGCCATCAAAATCTACGATCACCATTTTTGCAGGACTTAATTCTTCGTAAGCCACTCCGCTTGGTTTAATAGCAAAAACTGCCAGACTTCTGTCAACCGCACTTACATTACCAAACGTAAATAATACCAGCCCCAATTTTGGCAATTGCATATTGGCTTCGAAAGCTTCTTGTTGAATATGTTCGTACTTCATAGTGCATACCCCATCCCCTGAAGGGGATTTTATGAACATGTTAATTAATTAGTTTATTTTTTTCATCCTTCACTTCTCGCCTTTCACCTTTCACCTTTCACCTTTTCTCACCTTGTCAATTTATTTTCAATGAAAGCACCCAACTCCGAATATTTCTGATAACGCTTTGCATACAATGCAACACGCAAAGGATCTGGTGTGTATACCGCATCAAAACCTTGTCCCATCGCAGTCATTGCATCTTCCACTTTTTCATAGATACCACTGGCAGTTGCGGCGAACATTGCCGCGCCCAACGCACAGGTCTGTTCGCTCTTATGAATTTTGATCGGCATGTTACAAACATCTGCCATCATCTGCATGATGAATGGTGATTTTTTTGCAACACCTCCCAATCCGATTAATCCTTTAACCGGAATTCCTTCCTCTATAAATCTATCAACTATTTTCTTGGCCCCAAAACAGGTAGCTTCCACAATGGACCAGTACACTTTAACGGCATCACTTCCCAAATTCAATCCTGTCAATGCCCCCTTTAATAGCTGATTGGCATCGGGAGTTCGTCTTCCATTCAACCAATCAATGGCTAATTCATTATGATCTTCAAAAGGAATTGCCGCAGCTTTTTTATCTAATTGAGGAAGTATCTTCTTTTCGATCTCCTCTGCCAATGCCGCATCATCCAAAAATTGTAAAGGCCATGCCAATAAATTCTTGAACCAGGCATAAGCATCACCAAATGCAGATTGTCCTGCCTCCAATCCCAACATACCCGGAATTACCGAACCCGGAACCTGACCGCAAATACCCTTGATCAATGTATCTTTTACTTCATCCATCGGCGCAACTAAAATATCGCAGGTAGATGTCCCGATTATTTTACTGAGATAATACGGTTCTATCTGTCCGCCCACGGCACCCATATGACAATCAAAAGCACCAATACCAATTATTACTGTTTCAGGCAATCCCAATTTTGTTGCCCATTCTTTTGAAATAGTACCAACAGATTGGTCTGCCGTATAGGTTTCTGCAAATAATTTTTGGGTGAATCCTTTTAACAAAGGATCGAGTGAAGTAAAGAATTCATCAGGCGGTAATCCGCCAAATTCTGCTGCCCATAAAGCTTTGTGACCCGCACTGCATACACCTCGTTTTAATTGTTTCACATCCTTGCCACCGGTCAATACAAAGGGTATCCAATCACAATGTTCTACCCATGATGCAATATGCTCGCGAACCGCTTTATCTTCTCTTAATACGTGCAACAATTTTGCCCAATACCATTCACTTGAATAAATACCACCCACAAACTGTAAATAGTTTGTGTCAAATTTTTCTGCATGTGCATTTATCTCAGCCGCCTCCTTTACAGAAGTATGATCTTTCCAGAGCACGAACATGGCGTTGGGATTGTTCTCGAATTGCGGCAACATACAAAGCGGCGTTCCGCTTGCATCAACGGCTATCGGTGTTGAGCCCGTAGTATCAACCGAAATGCCTTTAATATTTGCAGCCACCTCTTTTCCTGCCATGGCAATACAATCTTTGATCGTATGCTTCAACCCTTCTAGATAATCCAAAGGATGCTGGCGAAATTGATTGACTGCAGGATTACAATATTTTCCTGCCTTCCATCGGGGATAATAAAAAACGGATGTGGCTACTTCTATACCTGAATGGGCATCTACAAGAATGGAACGTACAGAATCTGTTCCATAATCTACTCCTATAACATAAGCTGAGTTTGGCATAATCTGGCAATGATCTTTAAAATGATTTGCTAATATAAAACAGTTTATTTGAATAAACGTAAATATTACACTTATTTTTTTTCAAAGCTGATTGTACCTTAAACCGCCATGCCTGGGCTGCCACATCTTTTGAAGAAATACTTGCATTATCCGGTTCTCTTCCGGTTAAATCATTTTAACCTTTAAAACTGTCTTAAAAAGTCATCGGCCTTGTTACAACTGCCCTATTTTATAGTTCATTGATCGCTAATCAGTAGCTGATTGAATGGAAGAACAGCAGGTCTTCTCTTTCGCAAATTATATGAGCTCTTTTTTTTGTTCTCTAATATCATCGTAATTTGTAAAAAAATTTGAATGGCTTCAGAAATCAAATGCCCAAATTGCGGACACGAATTCGATCCCGGCGATTCTTTCAAAAAAGAAGTGCAGGAACAATTACGTTCACAAATGGAAGATTGGAAAAAGAAAAAAGAAAAGGAATTCACCGATAAGGAAACAGAATTCAAAAAACAATTACAGGAAGAACTGCAGGAATCATTGCGCAAATCCATTGCAGGCGATTATGAGAATCAGCTCAAGATGCTGCAGGAATCAGCTGCTGCCAATGAAGAAAAATTAAAAGAGTCACGCAAAAAAGAACTCGAATTTCTACAAAAAGAACAATCCCTTAAAATAAAAGAAGAGGAATTACAATTAACACTGCAACGGCAGTTGATGCTGGAAAGAGAAAAACTAAAAGAACAGTTTCAGAAAGAAGAGAATGAAAAAATAAGTTTAAAGGATCAGGAGTATCAGTTGCGGATGCGGGAGATGGAAAAACAGATCGAAGACCAGAAACGTTTGGTAGACGAGATGAAACGAAAGGCAGAACAGGGTTCCATGCAGTTGCAGGGCGAAGCACAGGAATTATTACTGGAAGAACTCTTACAATCAACATTCCCTTTTGATAAAATTGAAGAAGTTGGGAAAGGTGTTCGGGGAGCCGATTGCATTCAGATCGTGCGCAATCAATTCGGGAATGAAGCAGGAAAGATCATTTACGAAAGTAAACGCACAAAAGATTTTGCCAACGACTGGATAGAAAAATTAAAGACCGATATGCGCAGCCTGGGTGCCGATGTTGCCGTGATCGTTACGCAGGCATTACCGAAAGACATGGAACGCTTTGGAGAAAAAGAGGGCGTATACATTTGCACATTCGCCGAAGTAAGAAGTGTTGCCTTATTATTGCGCAATGCATTATTGAAAATATTCGAAGCAAAGAAAAGTCAGGATAATAAAGGTGATAAGATGGTGATGCTCTACGATTATCTGACCAACTCAGAATTCGGCGAGCAATGGAAAGCGATCCGCGAAGGTTTCATGAGCATGAAACTGTCGATCCAGAAAGAACGTGATGCCATGGAGAAACTATGGAAGGCCCGTGAAAAACAATTGGAGAAAGTATTATTGAATGCAGCACACATAAAAGGTTCTATTGAAGGCATCGCCGGCACGGATGTGAATATGAATCTGATCGATGATACCGATACATTACTGCTAGACTAATGACCATGATCGAGATAAAGAAAGAAAAAGAGTATATAGAAAAACCAAGCAGAAAGAAACCTATTTTTCCTGTCAGTAATACTCTGCGCAATTACTTGACTGAATATGGAAGAGAAATAAACCTGCCTGCTACTTATGAAGACATGCGGCGGTTTACTTACACGGTTCCCATCAAAGGAAAAGATGGCAAAGACAGTTCCTGGGAAAGGGTTTCATACGATATGCGTGAATGGGAATTTTTACGGGAGAACTTAGTAAAGAACTATGCTATCTTAAAAACAAAAGGTGATCTGGAATATGTAAATCATTTGGATGTAGCGGCCATTGATTTTTGTTTTTTCGGGAACAGTCAGCCTTTCCGGATCAGGATCGTTAATAAATACAATGCCAATTTTGATCATTATTATATCAAACAGGCAGATGCCAGCCGAATCTTTGGTTTGGAGTTAGAGCACTTATTGTCGCCCAATCGTATCAGCTATTTTACCGATCATAACACATTGATCGAAGAACATATTCCGGGTATTCCGGGAGATGTTTTTCTAACCGACTATCTCAATAGTCCTGCCACCAATCAAATTCGTTTGGCAAAAGAATTTGCAAAATTCAATGAACGTTGCTTCATTCAATTATTGGGCGATATGCGCAGTTATAATTTTATTGTAAGCATTACACCTGATGTATTGAATTATCAGTACCGTTTCCGTTCCATTGATTTTGATCAGCAATGTTATGAAGGAAGAAAAAATTTATACCTGCCGCAATTCTTCAAAGAAAATAAGCCTTATGTTGATATTGTGACAAAATATCTTAACAAAAAATCCATTGCACAATATCAGGCAGAAGAAAGAACATTGATGGCATTCCGTTTGAATTCTGCGAAATACAGAGTGAAGGAATTATTAGACATCATGTCAAAAGAAGACATTTCAAAAAAAGAAAAAGTCGATCAATTGAAAACAGAATTGGCAGAACATTTTCATCAGCCTTCTTTTTTAAAAGCATCTACGATGGGACAGATCATGAAAATGCAATTGAAACAAACACTTCGAAAAAGCCTCACATTCATTCCCAAAACAAAAGCGAAACTGGTAGATTAAATATTCGCTGCTTCTGTCGAAAGCCATACCAGACAAATGTCCGGCATTATTTTATAATGCAACTCCAACGGAACATTCATTGACTGGCGAATAAATCTGCTTTGAATCATTCCTGCTTCTTTTAATTCAAAATGTTTAATGCGCAGCATTTCGCTGAAATCAACCTCTCCCCAACCCCACCATTTGAACATGGCTTCTTTGGCAGACCAGAGAAGAGTCGGGAGTTGATAGTCGGGAGTCGGGAGACCGGAGTCGGGAGTCGGGAGCCGGGAGTCGGGAGCCGGGAGTATTGTTTCTTGCTTCTTGTTACTTGCTTCTTGTTCCTTGATACTTGATTTTTGATTCTTGTTACTTGCTTCTTGTTCCTTGATACTTGATTCTTGATTCTTGTTACTTGATTCTTGATTCTTGTTACTTGATTCTTGATTCTTGCTACTTGATTCTTGATTCTTGCTACTTGATTCTTGATTCTTGCTACTTGATTCTTGATTCTTGATTCTTGGATCTTGTATTTTAAACATTTCGAGTTCGTCAGGATGCAAATATTTATGCGTGATCCTTAAAACTTTAGGTGTAGGAATTTCAATATCAATACCCACTCTTTGTGTACTACTTACAATAGCTGCTGCATAATTGCCACAATGAGAAATGGAAAAATGATATTGCTCTTCGGGCAGATAAGGTTTATGGGTATCGGCAATTAATATTTCTTCAAAAGGGAAATCAGGAAAAAGGAACCGAAGCAAATAACGTCCGGCAAGGTGTTGCAGCCGTTTATGTGGATGGGTGATCTCTCGTTGCAAAGGCACTTGTTCTAAAAAAAAATAAGCTTCCTCCTCAATTTTCCAGATGGCGAGTTTAGTGGTCTCGTTAATATTATGTTGATAAAATAAAGGCAATTAAAAGAATGATTTATGAATGCAGATTTACGATTTATATTGCAAACACTTGTTGACTATTATTTTAATAGCTTAAGAATACAAGAAAGATTTTACAATGATATTAACCGATAAAAGAATTTTAGAGGAAATGGAAAAAGGAACCATCAAAATTGTTCCTTATGATCGAGAGGATCTGGGAAGCAACAGTTATGATGTGCATCTGGGAAGCACTTTGGCAAAATATATTGATGCAGAACTGGATTCAAAAAAACATAATAAAATAGAATGTTTCGAAATACCTGAAGAAGGCTTTGTATTGCACCCGCATGAATTTTATCTGGGTGTTACGGCCGAGTACACCGAAACGCATGCACATGTTCCTTTTCTCGAAGGCAAATCTTCTACAGGCCGCCTGGGGATTGATATTCACGCTACCGCAGGAAAAGGCGATGTTGGATTCTGCGGCAACTGGACATTGGAGATCTCCGTAAAGCAACCGGTAAGGGTGTATAAAGGAATGCCGATCGGACAACTCATTTATTTCCCTGTTGATGGCGAAATTGAAGTGAAGTATAATGAGAAGGGTAATGCAAAATATAGCGGTCAGCCAAACAAGCCCGTTGAAAGTATGATGTGGAAGAATAAATTTTAGGGAAGGTAGAAGGTGTAAGGTGTAAGGTTTAAGGAAGAACGCATATTGATGCTGCTTTTTACCTTAAACCTTACACCTTCAACCCTATACCCTATACCTTATACCCTATACCTTATACCCTATACCTTATACCCTATACCTTATACCCTATACCTTATACCTTATACCCTATACCTTATACCTTACACCTTCAACCCTACACCCTTCACCTTTAACCCTTAAAGTCTTCCCTGCTTCTTCTCAAACGCCAACAACCAACCGATCACTTCATTATAACTGTTGATACCGGCAAGTTGTTTATTCATTTTTAAATATTGGTCGTACACATTCGAGACAAGTGGTGATATTTTATTCTTCCTTTTATAAAAGAATTCACGGATCTCTTTTCTGTCTTTTCTCACCAATGAATCCAGGTTTGCCTTATTTTGTTTGAATACATTCTTTAGTCCGTTGATATCACGATCTATCAAAAACATTTTGATCTCTTCACCTTGGGCATAATCCAACATATCGAGGTAAACAGAATAACGGAAATAAACATCTGCAGAGGATGAGGCAGATAAATAGCCTACAAAATTTGCTTCACTTTCACTGGCATAACCTAATTGGTGCGCCATCTCGTGAGATACGATATAAGGGATCAACACCCTGGGAATATCATTACGAACCTGCGCCTCACCTGTAAAAGGATTATAATAACCGGTAAACCCGAAATAGTTTCCCAGTGGGCTGTACAAACTCGATTTAACTGACGGAATTTGATAAGCAAGAAAGGGAAAATCAACTGCGATCGTTTTATAGTTGTTTTCTGCTGCTTCAAAAATTTGCTGAACGGATGGTTTCGGAAGTACAGTATCTTTTATCTGCCTTCGGCAATCATTTACTTTTAGGATGAGTTGATTGGTCAATGCAACTACTTCTTCCTTACAATATTCCTCCTGCTGCAATTTTAACTGATATTCAATACCTAATCTGCTGTAATTCAGTCCCCATAGAATACTGAACCAAATATATATCCACATTACCCCTCTTATCCATGTAGAAATGGCGGCAGCAAATCTTGCCCAACTTAATTGCCCTTTAATGGTCAAAATAATTCCCCTCACCAGGCTCACCAATATCGAGAATCCGAACAGAATGTAAATAACGTCCCCAAAACTGAAGGGTATCCATCCGGTAATATTCCTCAAAACCATCGAAATTTGGATATACCAGTTGATGCTATAGGTCTTTTCAATCCAAAAAGGGAAAAGCTGAACCAGTTGAATAGCTGCAATCAGCAGCACAGGAACAGCCCATTTCACCCAAAAATGCCATTCAAATAGCGTATTTGTTTTATTTGATTTCATAAATCTGTCATAAAGGAACTAATTATTGGCATAAATCCAATTTTCCTTTTGCCTTTTGCCCCCGTTACCTTACCTTTGCCCACCCTAAAAATCCGAACATGAACCATCGTAGGGAATTTGAAATAGCATTTGTGGGTCTGAAGCCGGGTGTTCATGTATTCGAATACAGGATAGAGGATAAGTTCTTTACACCCTATGGTGAACAGGATTTTAAGAACTGTTTGAGTGATGTAAAGCTGAGTCTGGACAAGAAATCGAGTTTCATGCAATTGAAATTTGATCTGACCGGAACAGTAGATGTGATCTGTGATAAATGTGGCAACAGTTTGAACAAACAATTATGGGATGAGTACAATCTTCTCGTAAAAATTGTGGATGATCCTGAATTGATGAATGAACAGGAAGAAGATCCTGATGTATATTATATCAGCCGCAGTGAAAGTCATTTATTTGTGGCCGACTGGATATACGAATTCATCAATCTTTGTTTACCAATGCAGAAAATGTGTGCTCCCGAAGAAATGGGCGGACCGCAATGCAACAACGAGGTATTGGAAACACTGAAAAAGATGGAAGAAGATGTGATGAAAGACAGTAATAATCACCTTTGGAAAGGTTTAGAAAAGTTTAAAGACAAAGAATAATTTTTTAGATACTATAAATTTCGAGTTATGCCTAATCCTAAACGTCGTCATTCTCAACAACGCAGTGCAAAGAGAAGAACGCATTATGTTGCACAAGAAGTGACTTTAAGCAAAGACACCACTACCGGTGAAATGCATGTACGCCATCGTGCACATGTAAGTGAAGGTAAATTGTTCTACAAAGGAAAATTGGTTGCTGAAAAAGCACCTTTAAAAGCCTAATACCCTTCCACTAAAGGTATTTGCAAAAGATACTATTGCTCTTTTTTAATTAAAAGGGCTTTACTTTTTTTAACATGTTTCATCCTGAAAATTTTAAGTAATTTCAAGGTGAAATGGGAAACAGAACGCACATGAATATCGGAATAGACATGATGGGTGGAGATTTTGCACCGTTAGAAGCGGTGAAAGGTCTACAGCTGTATTTGTCTCAACATCCGGGTGCGGCAACTGTATTTTGTATCGGTGATGAAGCACAGGTAAAACCATTATTGGAAGAATATTTACTTACAGGGGTTAATATTCAAACGGTTCATGCACCTGAAGTGATCGGCTATCACGAACATCCTACCAAAGCTTTAAAAGAAAAACAAAAGAGTTCCATTGCCATCGGTTTTCATTTACTGGCAACAGGAAAGATAGATGCATTTATCAGTGCCGGAAATACCGGGGCCATGTTGGTGGGTTCCATGTTCATCGTTAAGGCCATTGAAGGGGTATTAAGACCAACCATTGCCGCCATCGTTCCAAAGATCAATGGCGGAGCAGGTTTGATATTGGATGTTGGTTTAAATGTTGATTGCAAACCCGAACAACTCAATCAATTTGCCATTCTGGGCAGCTTATATTCTCATTATATTCTCAACATCAGCGATCCGAAGATCGGATTGATGAATGTGGGCGAAGAAGAAGGCAAGGGCGATCTATTATGCCAGGCCACTTATCCCCTCCTCAAAGAAAATAAACAAATACATTTCATCGGAAATATTGAAGGCCGCGATGTATTTACGGATAAGGCCGATGTAATGATCTGTGATGGTTTTAGCGGGAACATCATTTTAAAAATGGCCGAAAGTTTTTATGATGTGGCCGAACAACGCGGTCTGCATCACGATTCTTATATGCAACGTTTTCACTACGAAAATTATGGAGGTACACCTGTACTCGGTGTTGCAAAACCGGTGATCATTGGTCATGGCATCAGCAGTGCTGTTGCATTCATGAACATGTTCCTGGTAGCCGAGAAAATGGTGGAAGCCGATATCTGCGGCAAGATGAAAGAAAGTTTTTCTTCATTGTAGTCTCAATCATTATTTTATTATTTTTTGTAGTAAGTAGGTATAATGTATTGTTTGTATCAAGCCAGTTTTATATCCTGAAGTATTAAAACTTGCAAAAATGACAGTTACAGCCATCTGAAACCCCTTTAAAACGCAGTTTTACCCCCAATTATCTATAAAGTATCTAAGGAGTATATAAGGCTTATATAAGGAGTATCTAAGGAGTATGCGCCAAACTGACAGAAAAGAGCCCTCTTCCATTATTTCTCAACTAACCATTGTTAGTTTTTGCAAAAGGTTACATTTGCAGCAAACAGCTCATGAATGGATATTAAGAACAACATATTGGAAACGATCGGCAATACACCGCTGATCAGATTGAATAAAATAACGAAAGACCTGCCATGCACAGTTTTGGCGAAAGTGGATTACTTTAATCCGGGTAATTCTATCAAAGACCGTATGGCTTTAAAGATGGTGGAAGTGGCAGAGAAGGAAGGCAAATTAAAGCCCGGCGGCACCATCATTGAAGGCACGAGTGGCAATACAGGTATGGGCCTCGCATTGGCGGCCTGTGTAAAAGGATACAAATGCATTTTCGTTACTACTGATAAACAAAGCAAAGAGAAAGCCGATATTTTAAAGGCTGTTGGGGCGGAAGTAATTGTATGTCCCACCAATGTCCTGCCCGAAGACCCGATGAGTTATTACAGTGTTGCGGCACGTTTGGCAAAAGAAGTGCCCAATAGTTATCACATGAATCAGTACGATAATCTGGCGAATAGATTGGCGCATTATGAATCAACGGGCCCGGAGATCTGGGAACAGACGGATGGTAAGATCACGCATTTTGTTTGCACTGCAGGAACAGGTGGTACCATCACCGGTGCTGCGATGTATCTGAAAGAAAAGAATCCCAATATACAAGTCTGGGCCATTGATGTACACGGAAGTTTACTTACCAAATATTTCAGAACAGGTGAGATAGATATGAATGAAGTGCATCCTTATTTCAGTGAAGGATTCGGAGAAGATTTTGTGCCGAAGAATTATGACATGAGCGTGATCGATTATTTTGAACAGGTATCGGATAAAGACGGTGCCGTGATGGCAAGACGCATCGCTAAAGAAGAGGGCTTATTCTGTGGATATAGTGCAGGCAGTTGTATTCAGGGATTGATGCAGTTAAAAAGCAAATTGAAAAAAGACGATCTGGTCGTATGTGTATTTCACGATCATGGCAGCAGGTATGTTGGAAAGATCTATAACGATCAATGGATGATGGAACGCGGTTTCTTAGAAGTAAAAACATTTAAAGACATCGTGAGCGGAAGAAAAGCAAATCGACTTGTTTCTGTAAAATCATCACAAACTGTTGCAGAAGCTGTTGAGTTGATGAGGAAATATGATATTGAACAAATACCTGTGATAAATGATAGTGTTATTGTTGGGTCATTAAGTGAAAGCGGATTATTTCAGAAAGTATTCAGTAATCCTGAAATAAAACATGTAACGGTTGAAAGTGTATTGGAACACGCCTACCCTGTAGTAGATTTTGAAACACCTGTTGAAAGACTGAGTAGTTTGATTACCAAAGAAAATGGTGCGGTGTTGGCCAAAGACGAAACGGGTGCTTATCATATTGTTACTAAGTACGATGTGATACAAAGCTTAGCCAAGTAAGGTATAAGGTAAAGGGTTTAAGGTGAAGGGTAAAACTATTTGTAACAAATGACAAAACGCAGCCTTTTGTAAAACCGGCTACAATAATTTCGCGGGCAATGCTAACAAGCGTTTGTAATAACTATTCTTATCTTGCGGCAGATTTAAAAAAAAGCAACTATTTCAATCATTAAAAAAACATTTTTATCATGGCAAAATACAGAGCCGGGGTATTGTTCGGAAAAGAATTAGAAGCATTGTACAACGATGCAAAAGACAATCAGTTTGCATTACCTGCAGTAAACGTAACAGGCACCGATACGATCAATGCCGTTTTGGAGACAGCAGCAAAAGTGAATTCACCAGTAATGATCCAGTTTTCTAATGGCGGTGCACAATTCATGGCCGGAAAAGGAATGACGAATGATAAATTACAGGCAAATATCCTGGGAGGTATTTCAGGCGCACAGCATATTCACACGGTAGCGAAAGCTTATGGTGTTCCTGTTGTATTGCATACCGATCACGCAGCAAAAAAATGGTTGCCATGGATCAGCGGATTAATTGATGCAGGCGAACAATTCTATAAAGAAAAAGGTCAGCCTTTATTCAGTTCACATATGTTGGATCTTTCTGAAGAACCGATCGAAGAAAATATTGCTACTTCAGTTCAATTCTTCAAACGCATGGCTCCCTTGGGAATGAGTATTGAAATTGAACTAGGTGTTACCGGTGGTGAAGAAGATGGCGTTGATAACAGTGCCGTTGATAATGAAAAATTATATACACAACCACAACACGTTGCTTATTCTTATACCGAATTAAGCAAAGTAGGTAACCTATTTACCATTGCAGCAGCATTTGGTAATGTACACGGTGTTTACAAACCGGGTAATGTTGAATTGAAACCTGAAATCCTGCACAACAGTCAGGTGTTCATTGAAAAAGAATTAAAGACCGGACCAAAACCTGTTTACTTTGTATTCCACGGTGGTAGCGGTTCTCCGCAGAATCAAATCCGCGAAGCCATTAGTTACGGTGCCATCAAAATGAACATTGATACCGATATGCAATGGGCATTCTGGGAAGGTGTGAAAGATTTCTACAAAAAGAACGAAGCATACTTACAGGGACAATTAGGTAATCCTGAAGGAGCTGATAAACCAAATAAAAAATACTACGATCCACGTGTTTGGTTACGCAAAGGAGAAGAAAGTTTTATTAAACGTTTGGAAGTTGCATTTGATGATCTCAACTGTATCAACCGTAACGCATAATTTTATTGTATTGATTTTAAAGAGGCAGGAAATATTTCCTGCCTCTTTTTTATGACCAGACGGAAGCATTTTACATTTCATTATTTCGCATAGTTTTAATTTTAGTAATCCTGTATCTTTATTCACTAACGTTTGCAATGAAGAAAATTTTTCAATATTGTTTCATCTTACTGCTTTTTTCTTGTCAGCGGGAATACAGTTTTGAGAACGGCCAACATGCCAAAGGATCCTTGCAAAGTGACACTACTAATAATTGTTTACCTAAGACCATTACGGGAATTTATACGCAAGGCATCAGTTTAACCGACAGCAATTTTATTACGGTCTCCATTAATGTAAAACAAGCTGGTCTTTTCAGTATTTCAACGGATACTGTTAACGGTTATTATTTTACTGCAAGCGGCAGTTTTGCAGCTTTAGGTATCATACAAGTTCAATTGAACGGGAAAGGCAAGCCTGCAGCTATTGATACCGATAATTTTAAGGTCAGTTTTGACAGCAGCGCCTGCATGTTTCAAATTACAACAATGGCACAAAACCCAACGGCAGCCTATACCTTACATGGATCGCCGAATGACTGTATGAACTTTACAATACATGGTGTTCTTGCAAAAAACATCCCGGCAACAGATTCAAATTATGTTTTAATTGAATTGAATGTGACCAGCCAGGGCATTTATTCGATCAAAACAAATACAGTGAACGGATATTATTTTACAGGAACAGGAAAATTAAATTCAACAGGCATACAAACTGTTTCACTCAAAGCAATTGGAAGCCCTATTCAATCAGGCAATGACCTGTTTACAGTAAACGCCATTACAACAAATTGCAGTTTTACAGATACGGTTTTAACAGCCATTTCAGTTACGAATCCTGATCATTTCCCGCTTACCGCAAACAGTAACTGGAATTATGATGATCTGTTGAACACAGGTGATACATTAAACAGAAAAATTGTTGATTCAGCAATAGTAAATGGTCGATACTATAAAAGAGTAAATGAAAAGCCAATAAATGGGAGTGTCACTCAATTTTCATATAACAAAGTAGATACGAATTATTATGAATATTGTTCAGCAGACCAATACACTACTTCACTAAAGTTTGCACCCGAAATAAAAGCAAATATCCTTTTTCTTAAAGAGAATCTTTCAACAGACAGTTCCTGGGTTTCGGATGAATATATCGGTCCGGCAACAATTAATCAACAGGCGATCTTTCTTCAATACAAATTCACTTGCAAAGATGCCAATGCTACTGTAACCGTTAATGGAAAGACATTTGCGCATGTTTATATCATAGAGCTGAAACCGCAGGTAAGATCAGCCATTACATATCCGTATGCATCAACGGGTGAAATAAAAACCATATATTATGCGAAAGGTGTGGGTATCATATATTCCAAAACAATCGTTAATTCATATATATTTCAGGAAAGGCAAATAAGGAACTGGCAGGTGAATTAGCCCTAATTTCGGCTCATATTACCCTTAAAACAAGCAATAAAGCCTTTTTTTGTAAACAGGGTTAATTGCTGCAATTTTGACTGATTTATCGTTTCTTTGTTATAAAATAATTAATACTTGATTATTTTTTTTTGAAATTTTGTTACTTGCATTCTGGTAACAATATTTTTTTGGGGTAAAAAAACACTTATCCTGACATTAATCATGTATTAAACAGATCAATTTCTTTTATTTACAGATCGTCATTAAGGAATTATTAAATTTCAAAAAAAGCTATGATTCTTCCAGATCAAGTCATTTCAGTTAGTCATCCGGACCTGTTACAGGAAAAAGTCTTACAGTTCACAAGGGCCGAAGAAATTAAAGCGGCAGGCTTGTATCCCTATTTCCGTGTAATCGAATCTGATCAGGATACAGAAGTTATCATCAATGGCAAGAAAGTGCTGATGTTTGGTTCGAACAGTTATCTTGGATTGACAAATCATCCCTATATCAAAAAAGCTTCGATCGATGCCATCAACAAATATGGTTGTGGTTGTGCCGGTTCGCGTTTTTTAAATGGAACATTGGATATTCATATTGAATTAGAAGACAAATTAGCCGAATTCGTAGGAAAAGATGCTGCCCTTGTTTTCAGCACGGGCTTTCAGGTAAATATTGGCGTAATACCAGCCTTATTAGGTCGTCATGATTATCTTATTTTAGATGAGCTTGATCACGCTTCTATCATTGAGGGTGCCCGTTTATGTTTTGCAAAAACATTAAAATATAAACACAACGACCTGGAATCCCTTGAAAAAGTATTGCAATCATGCAAGCCGGATAAAATAAAGCTAATCGTAACAGAAGGTATATTCAGCATGGATGGTGATATCGCCAACCTACCCGGTATATCCAATCTTGCTGAAAAATATGGTGCTGCCCTTATGGTAGACGACGCACATTCGCTTGGCGTAATTGGCGAAGGAGGGCGAGGTGCTTCTTCTCACTTTGGTTTGACAGACAAAACAGATCTAATCATGGGTACATTCAGCAAATCGCTCGCATCCATAGGAGGGTTTATTGCTTCAGATCAAACGACCATCAATTATTTGAAGCATCATGCGCGTTCATTGATGTTCAGTGCAAGCATCTCTCCTGCTGCTACAGCTAGTGTAATTGCCGCGTTGGACGTCATGAAAAAAGAGCCTGAAAGAATTGATCAACTATGGACAAACACTAATTTTGCTCTAACCGAATTAAAACGCCTTGGCTTTGATACAGGAATCGCACATACACCCATCATCCCTATCTATGTTCGGGATGATCTAAAAACCTTCAAACTCGCAAAACTTTTACTCGATGACGGTATTTTTGTAAATCCGGTTGCCTCTCCGGCGGTTTCAAAAGAAGACAGCCTTATCAGGTTTAGTTTAATGGCAACGCATACAAAAGAACAAATTGAAAAAGCAATAGAAAAATTATATGTAGTTTCGAAAAAGTTAAGCATCATATAATTTAAAATAAACCGCATGGCCATAGAAATAAAAGAAGTGACCACTAAGAAGCAGTTCAATGCATTTCTTGATCTCCCTTATCGTTTATACAAAGACCACAAGTACCATGTGCCGCCATTACGTTTTGATGAGTCGGCCACTTTGAACAAAGCCAAAAACCCTGCATTTGACTATTGTGAGTCAAAATACTGGCTGGCATATAAAGATGGCAAGGTAGTAGGAAGAATTGCCGGTATTTTGAATAAGGCTTTTGTAGAAAAGTGGAAAAATAAATATCTACGTTTCGGTTGGATCGATTTCGAGAATGATATTGAGATAGCCAAAGCATTGATTGGGAAAGTGGAAGATTGGGCCAAGGAATTAGGGATGACTGCAGTACACGGACCACTTGGCTTTACCGATTTGGATCATGAGGGAATGCTGATCGAAGGCTTTGACCAGTTGGGAACCTTAGCTTCATTATACAATCATGAATATTATCCGGATATCATTCAGCAATTAGGTTATCAGAAAGATACCGACTGGGTCGAATACAGAATAAATGTCCCGCAATCTATTCCTGAAAACCTAGAAAAAATCGCATCCGTTGTACAAAGGAGATTAGGCTTAACAGTTATTAAGGCAAAGAAGCCGAAAGAAATACTTCCGTATGCAAAGTCCATCTTCGATCTAATCAATTCTGAATATTCAGGCTTGTATGGTGTAACAACTTTAACTGATAAACAGATAGCATATTATACCAAACAATATTTTGGGTTCATGCGGACAGATTTTGTCTCACTGATCCTTGACAAAGAAGGCAAATTAGCCGCATTTGGAATTACGATGCCTTCGCTTTCACAAGCTTTGCAAAAAGCAAAAGGTAAATTATTACCATTTGGTGTTTTGCATATTTTAAAAGCGATGAAAAAAAATGATACCGTTGATTTCCTGATGATCGCTATCCGCAAAGATCTGCAGGGCAAAGGTGTAAATGCATTGCTGATGCTGGAAATGGCAAAGTCTTATATCAAGAACGGGATCAAATACGCCGAAACAAACCATGAATTGGAAGACAATACCAAAGTTCAATCCATCTGGAAGGATTTTGATGCCAAGCAACATAAAAGACGCAGGTGTTTTATTAAACACTTGTAGTTTGCTTTTCGAGTAATAGATATCATGAAAAACAAAATTCTCATCACCGGCGCCAGTGGCTTTATTGGAAGTTACTTGGTGGAAGAAGCATTGAAACAGGGATTTGAAGTCTATGCAGGGATTCGCAGAACTAGCAATAAACAATTTTTGCAGGACAAAAGGATACATTTTCTAGAACTCAGTTTTTCATCTACCTCTAAACTGAAACAACAACTCATTGCCGCTAAACAATTATATGGAAGCTTCGATTATGTTGTTCATAATGCGGGTGTAACACAAGCAAACAAGAAAGAAGACTTTTTTAAAGTGAATTGCGGGTACACAAAAAATCTGGTTTCAGCATTAAAGGCATCGGATATGCATTTGCAAAAATTTGTATTGATCAGTTCTTTGGCTGCTTATGGGCCCGGCGATTCTGAAACATTTGCTCCAATCGAATTAGGGCAAAAACAAGAACCCATTTCTGTTTATGGGAAAAGTAAATTATGTGCTGAAGAGTTTATTCGTTCATCTAATCTTTTTCCTTACTTAGTTATTAACCCTACTGCTGTTTATGGTCCCCGTGATAAAGATTTTCTGGAATTTGTTAAATTGATCAATAAAGGAATTGAACCTTATATTGGAATTCATAAACAGATGATCTCTCTCATTTATGTAAAAGACCTCTCCAGATCCGTAATAAATTTAGTTGGATCTCCTATCAGCAATCAATCCTATATTGTCTCTGATGGGCTTGATTACCTTAAAGATGAATTAGGGGCTGCAGTAAAATCAGTTTTGGACAATAGAACATTGAAAATAAAAATACCGGCCATCCCTATTCGCGTTGTAATTGCAGCAATAGAAAAAATATACCAATTATTTTTAGGCACTTTCCCATTTTTAAATACTGATAAAGTAAAAGAAATAAGCAGCCCCAATTGGCTATGCAACAGTTCTAAACTTTGGAATGATATTTCTTCTTCACCAAATTATTATTTGGAAGCAGGAATGAAAGAAACTATTGAATGGTACAAAGAAAATAATTGGCTCTAATCACATATTCAAGTAAGACTGCACAGTATTCATAAAGCACAAGCATGTAACGTAAATGCTTGCCCACAAAGGATTCTATCCGAATACACAATTCTCTTTTCCGACATTTGTTATAACATTTATTTTCTTTCATCACATCATTCATTCCATGATGAAAATCATATTCCGATTTACATCATGTGAATAGCTTTGTGCTTTCAAATAAAAGAAAGAATACAATCTAATTATTTATTTTTTTATTGAAACATCGGTACATATTTCCCTGAACATAACACCGAACGATGATGAAAAACAGTACTCTCACAACAGATGTTGAACCTGCTAAAACAGATCCCCGCATTAAGCTGATCACAGCAAAAATAAAAAAAGAAAATTACAAGCCGGATGCACTGATTGAAATATTACATACAGCGCAAAATGCTTACGGATATTTACCAATGAATGTGCTGAAGTTCATTACTAAGGCATTGCATCTTCCGCCATCAAGAGTATATTCAACCGTTACCTTCTACCATTTCTTTTCTTTGAAATCGAAAGGTGAACATACTTGTTTGGTTTGTACCGGAACTGCATGTTATGTAAAAGGAGCACAATTGATCCTCAATGAAATTGAAAACCAATTTGGTTTGAAACCAGGTCAGGTAACCGCCGATAATAAATTGGGTATTTCTGTTGCACGCTGCATTGGTGCGTGTGGCTTAGCCCCCGCTGTTGTGCTGGATGAGGAAGTACATGCTAAAGTGAGTGCAGAAGAAATAGTTAATTCGATCAACGCTAAAATTGCTGTATAATGAATAGGCAAGATCTACAAACAATCATCTATGCTGAAAAAGCAAAAGAACAAAACAATAAATACAAACATAAATTATGTGTATGCTGTGGTGCCGGATGTATCTCATCGGGTTCTGAAGAAGTATTAAAAAAATTACAGGAGGAAATAATAACAAGAGGTTTGGAAAATGAGGTAGAAGTGATCGCTACAGGCTGCATGGGGCCTTGTAACCAAGGGCCATTGATCAAATTCTTACCTGAGTACACCATGTATCAAAAAGTTGATTGCAGTAATATTAAAGAAATATTACAGCGTCAGTTAGTAGAGAAAAGGCCAATCGAAGATCTTTTACTTTTTGCAGATTCCCGTCCAAAACCTTTTATCGATGCGCAGGAAGATCCATACTATAAAAAGCAAATGAAAATCGCTTTAAAGAACTGCGGTCATATCAATCCTGAAAAAATAGAAGATTATTTAGTACATGACGGATATCAGGCATTGGATAAAGTTTTGTTTCAGATGTCACCTGAAGAAGTGATCGCAGAAATAAAACAAAGCAGGATGCGTGGCCGTGGCGGTGCCGGCTATCCCACCGGGTTAAAATGGGAAAGCGTTTATAAATATGTAAGTCCTCAAAAATATGTGATCTGTAATGGTGATGAAGGCGATCCGGGGGCATTCATGGACAGAAGTGTTCTGGAAGGAAATCCACACAGGGTATTGGAAGGAATGAGTATTGCGGCTTATGCAGTGGGTGCAACAAAAGGATTTGCATATATAAGAGGCGAATACCCTTTAGCCATCAAACGATTTGAATTGGCCATCAAACAAGCAAAAAAATTAGGTGTATTAGGAAACAATATTTTAGGGACTGATTTTTCTTTTGATGTAGAAGTTCGCATTGGAGCAGGTGCATTTGTTTGCGGTGAAGAAACGGCATTGATCGCTTCTATTGAAGGTAAACGCGGAACACCTAAACCTAGACCCCCATTCCCCGCTGAATCAGGATTATGGGGCAAACCAACTTTAATAAACAATGTAGAGACCTTTGCCGGCATTTCGCCGATCATTAACAATGGTGGTGAATGGTACAGCGATATAGGTACGCCTAAAAGTGCCGGCACTAAGGTTTTCGCATTAGCAGGTAAAATAAATTATTCCGGATTGATTGAAGTGCCGATGGGTACAACCTTACGCGAGATCGTTTTTGATATCGGGGGCGGTATTCAGGGTGGTGGTGAATTTAAGGCAGCACAAACGGGTGGTCCTTCAGGAGGATGTATTCCTGCAGAACATCTGGATGTAAAAATGGATTATGAATCACTTACAAGCCTGGGTTCTATCATGGGTTCGGGTGGATTGATCGTTATGGATCAGAGTTCCGACATGGTGGATGTTGCCAGATATTTTATGGAATTCTGTATGGATGAAAGTTGCGGCAAATGCGTGCCTTGCAGAGTTGGAACAAAAATGATGCATGACCTGTTACAGAAAATATGCAAAGAAAAAGCAACAAGAATTGATTTGGAAAGATTGGAAGAATTAGCAGTTTACGTTAGGGAATGCAGTTTATGCGGATTGGGAGCATCAGCACCAAATCCTTTACTAAGTACACTTCGGCATTTCAGAAATGAATATGAAAACAGAATTACAGAATAAGAATTAAATAATAAGCTATGCCTAAAATCTCTGTAAATATCGACGATAAAAAATTAGATGTTGATGTTGGCAAAACTATCCTGGAAGTGTGCAAAGAAAATGGAATTGAGATATTAACGATGTGCCATTTAAAAGGATTAAGTGATGTGGGTGCCTGCCGTTTGTGTTTGGTTGAAATAGAAGGTGTAAATAAATTATTGTCTGCCTGCACAACTAAGATCGCAGCTAACATGATCATCCGTACCAAAACGGAAAAAATAAAAAGATACCAACGTATTACGACTGAATTATTTTTTGCAGAACGAAACCATGTTTGTTCCGTTTGTGTTGCCAATGGGAAATGTGACCTGCAAAAATTAGGGTACAAAACTGAAATGAACCATATACGTTATCCTTATTTGTTCCCAGAATGCAATGTAGATACATCGCATCCATGGTATGTATTAGACCATAACCGTTGCATTATGTGCACGCGTTGTGTTAGAGCCTGTGGCGAAGTGGAAGGTGCTCATAACTGGAATGTGATGAACCGTGGTTATCAAGTACGTATCATTTCGGATTTTGATACCCCATGGGGTGAATCAGTTACTTGTACTTCCTGCGGTAAATGTGTGCATGCTTGTCCAACAGGTGCCATCTGGCCAAAGGCCATTGTTCAGGGGCAATTAGAAAAGAAACCTGAAATAATTGCTGAATTGATTGAAAAGAGAAAGATGAATTTGTAGTTGTAATATTTGAAATTTTGAATTTGAGATTTTTAATTGATTACTGCCCGTATTTCAATTAAAAATCTCAAATCATAAAAAATAAATTATAAAATGAGTAAGAAAAAAATAGCGACAGTTTGGTTGGGTGGATGTTCAGGCTGCCATATGAGTTTACTGGATATTGATGAAAGAATATTGGATGTTGCAAAACTTGCCGACATCGTAAAATGTCCGATCGTTGATGGTAAAGAATTGCCCGAAGTAGACATTGTTCTGGTAGAAGGCTCTGTTACAAGCGATGAGCATTTACGTGAAATTCTGCATATCAGAAAACAGACCAAGGCTCTGGTAGCATTGGGTGACTGTGCGGTTACCAGCAATATTACGGGCATGCGTAATTATTTTGACCTGAAAGAGGTTTTTGATACTGCATATGTTAATGCAGTGAGTAATGATACGGAAGGATCAGTGCCTGATCATCCTGAATTATTGAAACTACGTGATAAAGTGGTTCCGCTACAGGAAGTGGTGAAGGTTGATTTTGTGATACCCGGCTGCCCTCCAGATGCAGACACTATTTTTTATGTATTATTTGAGTTTCTAAATGACCGCATTCCTAATTTAAGTGAAGTTAAAAAATTGAGATATGGATAGTTCAACTAAGAGAAAGATATTGATCTCGCCTGTTACAAGAATTGAAGGACATGCAAAAATTACACTTCAATTAGATGAGGACGGAAATGTGGATGATGCATTTTTTCATGTGAACGAGTTTCGCGGATTTGAAAAATTCTGTGAGGGAAGAATGTACACTGAAATGCCCATCATTACGCCAAGGATCTGTGGTATTTGTCCAATCAGTCATTCTATTGCAAGTGTAAAAGCTTGTGAAATGATCCAGGGCATTACACCAACCCATACGGGAAACCAATTAAGAAGATTGATTCAATTAGGGCAAGCTCTATCTTCTCATGCCCTATCATTTTTCCACTTATCCTCTCCGGATTTTTTGTTGGGATATGATAGTGACCCTTCTACAAGAAATATTTTAGGTCTTGCTGATAAATATCCTGACATCGCTTTACGTGGTATCAGGTTGAGAAAATTCGGTCAGGAAATAAGTGAAAGAATTACAGGAAAGAAAATTCACATTGCAGGAATTGCGCCAGGCGGTATGGCATTTCCTTTAACGGAACATAACCGAAAAGCATTGCTGGCATGGATTCATGAAGCAACAGAGACAGTGCAGATCGGTATCGGTATCATTAAAAAATTCCATCAGGAAAATGAAGCAATGGTAAAAAGTTTTGCTAATTCTCCAACTCTTTACATGGGTACGGTTGGGCCGGATGGCGAATTGGAATTGTATGATGGCAAACTTCGTTTTATTGATGTAGACGGAACAGTTTTGCAAGATCAATTGGATCCCGCACGTTATTTGGAATTTATTGCTGAACGTTCAGTGAACTGGTCCTACTTAAAATATCCTTATTATAAACCTTTTGGTTTCGATAAAGGTTTTTATCGTGTTGGCCCATTGGCAAGATTGAATATTGCCACAAAAATGAAAACGCCAAAAGCTCAAAAAGAATTTGAACTCTTTAAAGCAATTGGCAAAGGGAAACCGGTTCATGGTACATTCTATTTTCATTATGCTAGATTGATCGAAGCATTGGGTTGTGTGGAAGAGGCTGAAAGGATTTTGCATGATCATGAAATTACTTCAGAGAATATACAGGCACATGGCAGATGGAATTACGCTGAAGGGATCGGTTGTACAGAAGCGCCACGCGGTACTTTATTCCACCATTATAAAACAGACGATACCGGCAAATTGATCAATGTAAATTTACTGATCGCTACAGGGCAAAATAATCCTTCGATGAACCGTTCTGTTCTGGAAGTGGCCAAACAATATGTAAAAGGAAATGATATTCAAGAAGGAATGTTAAACAGGGTAGAGTCAACGATTCGCTGCTACGATCCCTGTCTGTCTTGCTCTACACATGCTGTTGGATCAATGCCGATGGTTGTTGAAGTAAAAGATATTGATGGAAATGTAGTGAAGAGAATTGAGAGAAATTAGAATATTCTAAATCATAACAATAAGTGATGACAATCAATTGCTCATCACTTATTTTTTATCCAGTTGCAAATTATTTCGGTGGCCTTATTAGCGTTTGCTAAGGCATTGAATGAAAGCGTTTCACCCATTTCAAAATTTTCTCCAAGTACCGAACATAAAAAAATGGGAATGTCTTTCCTGTACATTTTTTGTATCAATGCAACCAGCATATTTGCATTCAAGTGATGAGTTGATGATACAGCCTGTGTTTCATCAACTTGTAATGGAACGAATTCAACATCGTTTCCGGAAACTGATGCATCTGCAATGATGACAGTATCATACTCTAGTAAGTCCTCGATAAGTTCTACATGCAATTGATGAACAATTATTGTTGTTACCCCAGGAAGATTCATCGAATCAATCTGAAGGCATACATAAGCCCCAATGCCATCATCAGAACGCAGGGTATTACCCACACCGATTATTACTAATTTTTCTGCCACTGTATTTGCTGATTGTATTCTCATCAATATTTTACTAAATTACAATTGTTTGTGGCACTCTGTAAATTTTTGAAATGTATTCTCATTATATGTACCGCTACTTTTTCCTTTTTACACAAATCCTATTGATAGCATCAATATCATCTGCACAAACTACAACCATCAATACGCAGGTATTGGTGGTGGGGGGAAGTACGGGGGGTATTGCAGCCGGATTACAAAGTGCCAGAAGCGGTGCAAAAACTGTGATTATTGAGCAAACGAATTGGCTGGGTGGAATGCTTACTGCAGCAGGAGTTAGTTGTACTGATGGCAACGATGCATTTAAAAGCGGTATCTGGCAAGCATTTCAAACAGCATTGAGAATTCATTATCAACAAAAATATTTAAATACGGGATGGGTAAGCAATACTTGTTTCGAACCGCATGTGGGTGATAGCATATTTAAATCGTGGGTTAAAAAAGAACCCAATTTATCTGTGAAGTACGATTGGTATTTTGAAAAAGCATTGAAGAAAGAAAATAAAATCATTGGTGCTGTGTTCATGAACAGGAAAAATGAAAAACTAACTGTATATGCATCAATTACGGTTGATGCCACTGATTTAGGTGATGTTTTTGCAAATGCAGGATGTGCTTATGATCTGGGGACAGAAGATAGTTCACAGAGTCACGAAAAGATTGCACCCGGAAAAACTGGCATCATACAAGATCTTACCTGGACTGCCACATTACAAGATTTTGGCAGGAATGCTGATAAAACGATTGCAATGCCGCTTGACTATAACCCTGCCAATTATTATTGCAGTACCTCAGATGCTCCATGCAATAACAATTCATACCAAGGAGATACAAAAAAAGTATTGAACTATGGAAAATTGCCCGTTATAAATACAAGCACAAAATATATGCTAAACTGGCCGGATCACGGGAATGATTATTATTTGAATGTTGTTGAATTAAGTCAGTTGGAAAGGGAAAAGCAATATGCAAAAGCAAAACAACAAACACTTGGATTCGTTTATTTTTTGCAAACAGCATTGGGAATGAAACAAATAGGCTTAGCGGATGAATTTGGATCTACTGATAAATTAGCGCTTATTCCATATCATCGAGAAGGTAGAAGAATAAAAGGTATGGTTCGATTCAATATTGACCACCTTTCATACCCTTTTCAATTTAATTTATACAGAACCGGAATAGCAGTGGGTGATTACCCTATAGACCATCATCATGCACAGTACCCGGGCAAAGTACCATCCATCCCTTTTCCACTGATTCCATCTTACAATATTCCATTAGGTTCTTTAATTCCACAATCAATGGACAACCTAATTGTATGTGATAAAGGTATCTCTGTAAGCAATATTGTGAATGGAACAACCCGATTACAACCGGTCGTTCTTTTAACTGGTCAGGCAGCAGGGATAATCGCCGCAGCATGTATTCATGCCAATATTCAACCTAAACAAATTGACATTAGAAGTATTCAAAAAGAGCTTTTGAACAATGGTTGCTATATCATGCCATACTGCGATATAGAACCCGATGATAATACTTGGAAAGCAGTCCAGACAATAGGTTCATTGGGATTGATCAAAGGCAATGGAATGAGTGAAGGCTGGAGTAACAAGACTTATTTTTATCCCGACAGTATGATGAAGGAAAAAGAATTTGCTAAAAATATCAATGAATTGTTCAAAAAAAATATTGTGATTGAAACAACAGATGAGCAACAAAATCTAACAGCTAAGAAATTAAAAGAATTTTTAATTCAGGTCAACCATTATATTGAATCAATACTTAAACTATCATCAAAAAAACAAACTGATATATCAATGAGATCGGAAGATAAATTTATAACCAGAAAGGAAACAGCTATCCTTTTTTTGAGTGCAGTAGATGATAGTGTCTTAAAAATGAATTTTTCAGGAGAACTGCTGATCAAATAAACTATAGCTATTTTAACTTTGCAACAATATCTGTTTTAGCTACAAAATTTGCTTCTATTATTTTTGCCGAAGTATTAGTAACTCTTTTACGATAGCCGCCAAATAAACTTTGCCACTGAATTTTCAATACACCGATCATTCCTTCCTTCAAAATTTTGCCGCTCATTTTACTTTCACCGACAAGTCTGTCCTGAAAAGTGATCGGTACTTCTTTTATTTTAAAACCTAATTTCCATGCGGTGAATTTCATCGCGATCTGGAATGCGTATCCGATAAAGTTAATTTCGTCCAGTTTTATAGCGGCCAATACTTTACTTGTGTAACAAATAAATCCGGCCGTCGGGTCATTTACCGGCATCCAGGTGATGAGCCTTGTGTAGATAGCCCCACCTCTTGAATATAAATGACGGTCTAAAGGCCAGTTTAATATTTTGCCACCTTTTACATAACGACTTCCCACGGAAAGATCTGCCCCCCCCTCTTTACAAGCCAGATATAATCTTTCCAAATCTTGTGGATTATGAGAGAAATCTGCATCCATTTCAAAAATGAATTCATAATTGTGAAGCAAACTCCATTTGAATCCATGAATGTATGCAGTGCCAAGCCCCAATTTACCGGTACGTTCTTCTAAGAAAAGTTGATCAGGATATTTTGAAAAAAGGTCTTTTACAATTTGACCTGTACCATCCGGAGAACTATCATCCACAACTAAAACATGATAATCCAGATTCAATGAAAAAACTGCATCAAGAATAGAGGAAATATTTTCCTTCTCATTAAAAGTGGGTATGATTACTATTTTACTCAATCTACTAGGGGATAAGATTGCACTAAATTAATATTTTCGATGGTAATCCCGCAATGGAAGAGTAATATTTACCGAATATTTTGCAATATTTGGCTAATATAACACATCATTACTTTTTCAATAGTGTACGATTGAGTATTTCAGTCAGCTTTTGTTTGGTATTCATGGGGAAATCCCCCTTCATCATCCAATCATAATATTGTGGTTCTTCCTTAAGAACTTGTGTTACCGGCTTGCCTTTGTGTTTACCAAAATTGAATATTTCGATCCCGTTATCTTTTACAAAACGGCGCGCAAAATCAACTATATCATCCTCTCCTGTAAACTTTACGATAGTTTCGACTGTATTTCCTATCTGAGGATAACGCTCTACCTGTGCTTCCAGAACTTCCCATGTAGCAGTTGCATCTACTTCAGCACTGTGCGCATTTTCGAGTGATTTATTACAATAAAATTTATAGGCTGCCCCTAAGGTTCTCTGTTCCATCATGTGAAACACTTTCTGAACATCCAATAATTTCTTTCCCTCCAAAGTAAACTCGAGGCCCGATCTCAAGAATTCTTCAATCAGCATTGGGATATCAAAACGGTTGCTGTTATATCCCCCCAGGTCACAATTATCTAAAAACTGCTTTATTTCATTTGCTGCCTGCTTGAATGTTGGTGCATCTTTCACCATTTCATCTGTAATCCCATGAATGTCTGAAGAGGCTTTAGGGATAGGCATCTGGGGATTGATCAATTTTCTTTTTATCTGTTGTGTCCCATCGGGAGAAATCTTAACTATAGCGATTTCTACAATCCTTTCCGTACTGATATTAATTCCTGTTGTTTCTAAATCAATAAATGCAATCGGCTTTGTTAATTGAAGTTTCATTGTAATGTTCTGAAGTGATAAAAGAATTATGAGGTGATTTGTTTTGCGAATGTAAGCATATCTAAGCCATCGTAGTTGCCACTACTCATTAAAACAAGATTTGAGTTCGAATAGGATTGTTGCTGCATCCAGTTCCACAATTCATCTTTATCGTTCATTACCAGCAGTTCTTTCTTTGCAAAACCATTCATTATTTTTTCCTTTGGCAATTCAGGCATACGTTTCAATTCTAATGCATGTTTCGAATAAAACACAATAGCTATATCTGCCTTTTCCATTGCTCCATTATATTCTGCCATGAAGTTTTCATTTAAACTGCTGTACGTGTGAAGTTCCAGTATAGCTATCAATTTTCTATCGGGGTATTGTTCTTTTACTGCATCGATCGTTGCCTTTACTTTACTAGGAGCATGAGCAAAATCACGATACACATTACAAGCGTTATTACTGCCGATCAATTCTAACCGCTTTGATGCTCCAGCAAACGATCCGATGGTCCTAACAAAATCTTCGTCAGTAATATTCAATTCTTTACAAGCATAATAAGCTGCAAAAAGATTGAGTAAATTATGATTCCCGAAAACTTTTAGAGGCCCGGTTGTTTTATTGATAGTTACAGTTGTTCTCCCATTCTCAATTGTATGCAGGGGAATTTGATAAGGCTGATACCGAATATCGGTTCGTAAATTCTTTTCAACTAATTCTTTCAAAACAGGATCAGTCTCGTTGTAAATAAGAATGCCGGCTTTCTCTATCCGATTAATGAAAACAATAAACTGCTCCAAATAAAAATCGAAAGTGGGGAATACATTAATATGATCCCAAGCTATCCCTGTTAAAATAGCAATATGTGGAAAAAGGAAATGAAATTTTGGTTTCTTCTCAATAGCACTTGCCGGATATTCATCTCCTTCACAAATAATAACTGGCGCATCTGTAATGTTCACTGATTGATCGAAGCCATCTAATTTTGCACCCACCAAATAATCAAATTTTTTATTACAGTATTTCAACACGTGCATGATCATGCTTGTGGTTGTAGTTTTACCGTGACTTCCACCCACTACTACCCTTATCTTGTCTTTGCTTTCCTGATAAATATATTCCGGAAAAGAAAAGATCTTCAATCCCATTTGCTTTGCCTTGAGCATTTCCGGATTGTCAGCTTTGGCATGCATTCCTAAAATAACTGCATCAATATCATCAGTAATTAAATCAGGTTGCCATCCAATGGCGGAAGGAAGAAGCCCCTCTTTTTCAAGGTTTGACTTAGCCGGCTCAAATATTTCATCATCTGTTCCGGTAACCTGATACCCTTTTCTACTTAAAGCGATTGCCAATTGATGCATTACGCTGCCACCAATAGAGATAAAATGTACTTTCATATGGCTATTTAAACATAATTGTTAAAAAGTTTTCTTGATTCATCCCAAAAAATCAGTATTTTAACTTAGTTAAAGCATCTTTTTCCACTGAAACCTTATCTTTGAGAATAATAATGCAAAATACATCAATGTCAACATTAAAATTTATGAAAAAAATTCTTGTATTTACAGGTTGTTTTTTGTTGATTGCAACGATTATTTCTTCCTGCGCTGCAGGCAAATCGAAAGGTTGTCCTACTACTAACAAAAACTATTTTAAACCATAGTTGGGCAATTATTTCGAAAAACTATTTTTGATTTACAATGAATTGGATCCCGATAAGAACACCTGAAGAATTAAACGTCATTCAAGAAAAATCTTTTACGACCCCGCAAGTAATTTTCAAACACAGTACCCGTTGCAGCATTAGCAGCATGGCTTTACACCGACTTGAGAAAGCTGACTCTCCTGATAATATTGATTTTAACTTTCTTGATCTCATTGCATTCCGCGGTATCTCAAATGCCATCAGCGATAAATTTAATGTACCCCATCAATCGCCACAGGTATTGCTTATTAAAAATGGTAAATGTGTTTTTGAAGAAAGTCACAGTTCCATTTATATGGATGAAATAGCCGAAGAAGCACTTAAAACAGTATAAAAAAAGCGCCTACTCAATATTGAATAAGCGCTTTTAGGTTTGTATAAAATTTTTATTACACTCTTTTTACCAACCAGGATCTGAACTCTTCTTTTAATTCAGAATATATTTTACGACCGGTATTAATTCTTTCTCGCAATTCTGTATGAATCCCTAATAAAGTTTCCTGTAATTCCTCATTAGCATTCACTTTTTCAATGTCTTTTATTAAATGTTCATATTTAGCCACTTCATGCCTTAGGTCATGCACTACATCACGATGTCTGATAAATTGATTTTGAAAATGTTCAACTTCTGCACCTGCCTCAGCGGGTATCTTCTTATAATCCAGTTCCAGTAGATATTTTTCCAGCACTTTAATTTCATCTCTCCAATAGGTTAATTCTTTACTCCATAATTCATATTCAAGATGGAGTTCGGTAAGATTGATTTTTACGTAGTTCATAGCTGTAGAGTTTTGTATATTGAAGTTCTGTTTTAAATACACACGATACCATGATATTTGTCATTTAAAAATAGTTTTTTATTCGCATTTTAGTAAATTGCAACAAAGTTTTTTTATGATTATTACTGTTTTTGGTGCTACAGGACAAGTAGGTAAAAGAGTCGTATCCCAGGCCCTTGCAAAAGGCTATACAGTAAAGGCTTTCGGAAGGAATATAGAAAACCTCATTGACAAAGATCTTCATGATGAAAATTTTACTGCCATTAAGGGTTATGTCTTCGACTCAGAGGAAGTATTCAATGCAGTGAAGGGAAGTGACGCGGTTATTTCAACTTTAGGTGGCTCTTTTGACGGCTCTGATAAAACAAGAAGCCTTGGCATAAAAAACATCACCCATGCCATGAAGGTAACTGGTGTGAAAAGAATCGTTGCTTTGGGTGGTATGGGAGTTTTAAATGCAAATGAAACTACACAGATCATAGATACACCTGATTATCCCCAAATGTTCTATCCCGTTGGCAAAGAACACCAGCAGGCATTTCAATTCTTGCAGGCATCAAACCTTGATTGGACCTTTATTTGTCCACCTGACATTCTTGACCAGGATGCCACAGGAAAATATATTACCAATGCAGATTATCCTCCAACACCCAATTATTATAAGATCGCGGCAGGCGATATTGCAGATTTCATGGTAAATGAAGTAACTGCCAATCAGTTTATACATCACCGCGTTGGAATCAGTAAACTGTAATTATTCAACCCAAATAATTACTTATTATATTTGAAAAATTATTCCCTACAAAATTAACATAGTATGAAGATAGTAGAATGGCTATCGCAACCTTGGCCATGGTATATCGCTGGGCCGTTGATCGGTTTAACTGTACCGATTTTATTGATTCTTGGTAATAAGACCTTTGGGATATCCTCATCATTACGACATTTGTGTGCTATCTGCATCCCATCAACCATTTCCTATTTTCAATATGACTGGAAAAAAGAGTTATGGAACTTATTTTTCGTTACGGGAATCATTTTAGGAGGTATCATTTCTGCAACAATTTTAGCAGATCCAAATCCTGTTCAACTTAATCCAGCATTGATAAAGGAACTTCAGGGATACGGCATTAACAATTATGAGCATTTAATTCCGGTAGATATATTCAACTGGCAATCTCTATTAACGATGAAGGGATTCATCCTAATGGTAGCAGGTGGTTTTCTAGTGGGTTTCGGAACAAGATATGCAGGTGGTTGTACATCAGGGCATTCCATTACAGGACTCAGTAATTTACAATGGCCATCATTGGTTGCTACTATTTGCTTTATGGCAGGAGGATTTATCATGGCTAATTTGATTCTTCCATTTATTTTAAAACTATGATCATGCCGCTTAAGGAAACCAATACCGACTTTGAAGTACGCTCTTTGGATGCCATGTGCATCAATGAAAGTGAATTAGTGCATCCATGGTGGTTTAATTTCAAATATCTTTTTGCAGGAATAATTTTCGGTATCATTCTCGTGAAAGCACAAGTGATCTCCTGGTTTAGGATACAGGAAATGTTTCGCCTGCAAAGTTTTCATATGTATGGTGTGATTGGTTCTGCTGTAGTAACAGGTGCCATTTCTGTATTTCTTATTAAAAAATTAAAAATCAAAACCATTTACGGGGAAGAAATAAAATTCTACCCTAAACAATTCAGTAAAGGTCAGATCATCGGGGGATTATTATTTGGCTTTGGATGGGCTTTAACAGGGGCTTGCCCGGGACCATTATTTGCTCAGATAGGAACAGGTGCAACTGTTATTATAGTTAGTCTATTCAGTGCTGTTGCAGGCACATGGGTGTATGGATCATTGAGTAAAAAATTACCCCATTAGACCAATAATTTTTTCATCAACCAATCCTGTTGTACATCTTTACCTAAAACGAAATCTTGTTCGCTGAAAATCTCAAAGCCATTCTTTTGATAGAACGCAATTGCCCTCGGATTTTGTTTCCATACGCCTAACCATATCATTTTTTTATTTTTTTTTCTGGCAATTGAGATACATCCCTCGATCAATATTTTGCCAACCCCTTTCCCGATTTTTTCTTTGATGGAATAAATCCTTGCAATTTCCAGTGCCGAAATATTTTTCAACTGATCGGGTGTTTTTGTTTCACTGAGTTTTGCATATCCGCATAACTGTTCATTGTCATACACTAACAAGAATATATTATCTGTGTTATTTAGTTCTTTTATAACTAGCTCAAGATTGAAATGTTCAAGAAGAAACATTTCCATGTCTTCTTTTGTATTGTATGCATGATATGTATCGTAGAATGTTTTACAACTGATATCAGCCAATAATGCGGCATCTTCAACAGTAGCGATCCTGCTATAAAAATTTTGCATGAAGTAAATAACAATTAAATGGGGAATTCCTCCTTATTTTGCTCAGGAGAAGCTGCACTGTCGATAACCTTACCGCCTTCTGTTTTCAGCATTCTGGATGGATAACGATTGATCACAATAAAATCATGTGTTGCCATGATAATGGATGCCCCGTAGTCCTTTGCAATCTGAAATAATAACTGCATGATCTCATCACTTGTTTCTGGATCAAGATTTCCTGTTGGCTCGTCTGCCAATATTAATTTAGGAGAATTCAATAATGCTCTTGCTATATCCACACGTTGCTGTTCGCCGCCGCTCATTTCAAAAGGCATTTTGAAACCCTTGCTTTTCAATCCCACTTTATCCAACACATCATTTATTTTTTCTTCCATCAACCTTTCATCTTTCCAGCCGGTGGCACGCAACACAAATCGCAAATTTTCATGAACCGTTCTGTCAGTCAGTAATTGAAAATCTTGAAATACAACACCTAAATTTCTGCGGAGATAGGGAACTTTTTTCCAATCCATCTCTTTCAGATCATATCCAACAACCGATGCAGTGCCTTCGTTTAAAGTTAATTCACCATATAAAGTTTTGAGCAGACTGCTTTTACCTGTTCCTGTTTTACCAACGAGGTACACAAATTCGCCTTTGTTAACGGTAAAATTTACATTTGATAAGATAAGCGAACTGCCTTGATAGATATTGGCATTGTGAATAGATACAACTGTTTCTGACATAGTGCTGATTTAATCAGTATTAAATATTTGATAACGAAGTTGACCCAAGAAATAGTATGTTTTACACTAAAAGACCGTTAATATCTGATCTCTCCAAAGCTACCTTTTAATATTAGTTCCTTTTTAGCAGATGACTCTACCCTTCCAATGACCTGGGCATCAATATTAAATTGCTTAGCCACTTTGATCATTTTGCGGGCAGTATTTTCATTGGTGAAAATTTCTAATCGATGTCCCATATTAAACACCTGGTACATTTCTTTATGATCTGCCCCTGAATTCTGCTGAATGAGTTTAAAAATGATCGGCGGATCGAATAGATTATCTTTTATCACACGCATATTACGAGGCAAATATTTCATGCATTTGGTTTGCCCGCCGCCACTACAATGTATTGCACCGTTAATGTCAGCAAAATATCTTTCCATAAATATTTTCATCAGAGGCGCATAGGTTCTTGTTGGGCTCAGCAATAACTTCCCGATATTAAATAAAGGCAGTTCGTAACTGATGGCAATCTCATCCTGCAACTTGCTCTTTCCGATATAAACAACTTCTTTTGCCAATTTAGGTTCATATGTTTCAGGATATTTTTCTGCGTAATATTTGCTTAAAATATCATGCCTTGCACTGGTCAATCCATTGCTTCCCAAACCACTATTATATTCCGTTTCATAAGATGCAATACCGCTGCTGGAAAATCCAACTATCACATCACCGGGTGCTATTTTTTCGTTAGTGATAAGCTTTGATTTGGGCCAGCGTGCAGTCATCGTTCCATTCACTGCAATTGTTCTTACAACATCACCTACATCTGCTGTTTCTCCTCCGAGATAATAAATATTTACACCATGCACTTTGAGCTTATCAAAAAAATCCTGCGTACCATTAATAAGAGCGTCAATTACTTCAGCGGGTATCACGGCTTTATTTCTGTCAATAGTGGAAGAAAATAAAAAGTTATCATAAACACCAACGCAAAGCATGTCATCAATATTCATAGCGATCGCGTCCTGTGCAATACCTTTCCAAACACTTACGTCCCCGGTTTCTTTCCAATACAAATAAGCCAGGATACTTTTACTGCCCGCGCCATCCGAATGGCTGATATTGACCACTTTGCTGTTTCCTCCTAAATAATCAGGATACATTTTGCAAAATGCATATGGATATAATCCCTGATCCAATTTCTTAATAGCTGCGTGTACATCTTCTTTCTGGGCTGATACACCGCGCTGAGAATAAAGAGACATATATAAAATTTACGATAGTTAAATTAACGATACAAAAGTACGAGAATGATAAATGCTGAAAAGCTTTAGTTTTGCATTCTTGTATGAAAGTTTATCAGGAATTATCAACTTTACCGCTTTTTAACAAAGCTGTTGTAACTATCGGCACTTTTGACGGCGTTCATCTGGGTCACAAACAGGTAATTAAACAATTAAAACAAACTGCTGAAGATCTCGGTGGAGAGACCGTTATTATAACATTTCATCCGCATCCAAGAAAAGTTATTTCCTCAGTTCCCGGCGATATCAAACTGCTGAATACCCTGAACGAAAAGATAGCTTTACTCGATGCTGCCGGTATTCATCATCTGGTCGTTGTTCCTTTTAATCATGCATTCGCCAATCAAACAGCCGCTGAATATATCAAGGATTTTTTGTGGAAAAATTTCAAACCACATACAATCATTATCGGGTATGATCACCGCTTTGGTAAAGGGCGTGAAGGTGATTATCATTTAATGGATCAATATGGTTCGTCGCTGGGTTTTAACGTAAAAGAAATCCCGGAACAGATCCTGAATGAAATTATTGTAAGTTCCACAAGGATCCGTGAGTCATTATTGAACAGCAATGTTGATATTGCTAATAAATTTCTTGGTTATAATTATTTTTTTGAAGGTACAGTGATCGAAGGAAATAAACTGGGTAGAACGATCGGTTATCCAACGGCCAATCTTCAAATTGAAAGTGAAGAAAAATTAATTCCCGGAAATGGCGTGTATGCTGTGGAAGTGCAGGTAGGGAGTCACGAATCGGGAGTCGGGAGTCAGGAGTCGGGAGTCAGAAGGTTGGAGGGTATGATGAATATTGGTGTTCGGCCAACAGTGGATGGTAAGAAAAGAATGATCGAAGTAAATATCTTTGATTTTGATGAAGATATTTATACGCAAACTTTAAGAGTGCGTGTAAAACATTATATCCGCGGCGAAGTAAAATTTAATAGTCTGGGCGAACTGAAAGAACAATTGTTAAAAGATAAAATCTCTGCGAAGGAAGTTCTTAAAAGCTGAGATTTACCCCAACATAATAATTCCTTTTGGGAGCAGGATTATAAAATCTTCTGGCCGCAGCATTAATATCATTTCCCAAACTATAAAGCTCATTTAATAAGTTATCTGCTCCGGCAAAAACATGAATATTCAATTTTGGTATACTGAAATGTTTTCCCAGTTTAGCTTGCAGCAAATGAGATACATCGGAATATTCGTCATTAGCATCATCTAATGGCAATGCAGATGTTTGGGTGTATTGAATATTGAAATAAAAATTCTTCTTTGTTTCCATTTCAAGGCCTGTTACCCAGTTATTTTTTGGCACACCGGTCACTGCATTCCCTGAATAATCATTTGCCCCTTGTGTATATGAAGAAAAATAATATGGCTGATAAGTATAACTGCTCCATATATTCAATGCATTTATAAAATTTATTGGATGATTCAACAGATTATATTTTACCCACAACTCCAATCCTTTTTCAGAAATACTTCCTGCATTTACAAAGTATTGTTGTCCCTGTGCATTGTTTCGGATAACGATCGCATCTTTCAATTCGAAATCATACAAAGCAAGATCAAATTGCAAACGATGATGAAGAACATTTCCTTTTATAGCCGTTTCAAAATTCCATCCATATTCAGGTTGTAGTTCGCTGTGAAATATCCTATCCTGTGGGTGGACCTCTGCAAGCGATGGTGGCGAAAATCCTTTGGCAGCAAGGGTGTACAAAGAAATGTTTGGATTAATTTTATACAACAAAGCGATTCGCGGAGCTGCAATATTTTTATTTTGAGTGGTAACATAATCTGTATTCAAATCGGTCAACCGCTTATAATGTAATGATTGATTATTAAAACTTACGCCGGCATTCAAACTCCATCTTTGATAATTAATTTGTACCTGCGAAAAACCAAACCATTGATTAGCATAGAGATCATCTTTTAATTGTAAAGTATCGGCATGACCGTTTTTATTTCCGTAATCATCAATGCGTGCATGATTGTACAACCACTCTCCTCCTGTTATCCATTGAAGATCTGCAGCTGCGATCCCTGTATGATAGATGAGTTTTGCTCTGATTCCGGTATTGGTCTCATCTCTGTTCTCATAATTAGTGATGGCAGGATTGGTGAATGAGGTATGATTCAACATAAAAGAACTTTCAGTTGAAAGCGCTGTGCTGATCTTGTACTGATGATTCAATCCACCGAAAATTGTTTTGTTATAGATCGCTGCCTGTTGTTGTACTGCTCCAGGGATACCTCCTGCTCCAGGTCTTGCGGACTCGGGGTTTTGCAGCATCTGAGCTTTAGTTAATCCGCCTGGTGTTTGATAAAAAAGATCCGTGTAAAAAAATAAAAAATTGAAAACTTGTTTTTTTAGCTGAGCACTTCCGTCCCATTTCAACACGTCTTTCCGCATTGCCGATTGTTCACGATAACCATCACTTTGCAGGTGTGACTGCTGCAAACCTGTCGTGAAATTATGTTGTTGATGAATCCAACTTGTTTGTTCATTTAATAAACTATAAGAACCAGTGCTGAGAGATGCAGTAAAAATATTTTTCGAGATGGCTAAAAAAGGCTGAGCCGATTTTAATAACAGTACGCCCCCTGTTCCTGCACCATACATGCTTGCAGATGGCCCCTTGACTATTTCTATACTGGTCAATTGGTTCACATCAACCAGATTTAAATAAGTATTTCCACCCCCGTCTGTTAACGGGATCTCATTCCAATAAATTTTTACATTTCGCACTCCGAATGGGGATCTTAATGTGCTACCACGTACTGATAAACGATAACTGCCCGGTGAACGCTCTTCCATTCTTACTCCTGAAACTGAATTAATAGAAGGCAGTAAAGAGGAGGTTGAAATATTTTGCAGTTCCTTTTGGGTGATCACTGCAACAGAAGCAGGAACATCTTTCCTGTTTTTATTTGAAAAGAATGCTTGTACAGTCACTTCCTGCAAAGTATCTTTTACTTGAAACGATGAATCAACCTGCTGTGAAAACCCTTTCACAGTAAAAAATAACAGCATCAGCACAAATAAATGATTTCTCACAGCTTAAAATTAAAAATCCCGAAGCAAATGCCTCGGGATCTTAGAATTATTATTTATTTTCTATTTCTTTAAATTCATCACTTCCTTCACCAGTTTCACTGTTCTTTCAATATCAGGAATGGCCAATGCCGCTAAATTTGGTGCATAGTGCATGGGAGCGTCTGCACTGGTTATCCTGCGGATCGGTGCATCCAAATAATCAAACCCTTCTTTCTGTATACGATAGGTTATTTCAGAGCTTACGGAACCAAATGGCCATTGTTCTTCTACGATCACCAAACGGTTTGTTTTTTTGATACTTTCTAAAATGGTCTGCCAATCCAAAGGGCGGATGGTTCTAAGATCGATCACTTCAGCACTTACTCCTTCTTTTTCCAATTCGGCAGCAGCACCTAATGCCACTTTCATCATTTTATTAAATGAAACGATCGTTACATCGCGTCCTGCTTTTTTAACATCGGCTTTCCCCAATGGGATATAATATTCTTCTACCGGCACTTCGCATTTATCACCATATAATACTTCGCTTTCCATGAACATCACAGGATCTTCTTCATAACGAATAGCTTGCTTCAATAAACCCTTTGCATCATATCCGTTAGATGGGGAAACCACTTTAATACCCGGAATATTCGCATATAGACTTTCAAAAGCAGTACTATGTTGTGCACCTAACTGACCTGCACTTCCGTTACCGCCTCTGAAAACAATGGGGCAGGAAATCTGTCCACCGCTCATCGCCAGCATTTTAGAAGCTGTATTCAGGATCTGATCCAAAGGCAAGACAGAAAAATTCCATGTCATGAATTCAACAATCGGTCTTAACCCGTTTTGGGCCGCACCTACAGCAACTGCAGTAAAACCCAGTTCAGAAATAGGTGTGTCAATGATACGTTTAGCTCCAAACTCAGCCAGCATACCCTGACTAACTTTGTATGCCCCGTTATACTCGGCAACTTCCTCTCCCATCAATAAAACCCGCTCATCCCTCCTCATTTCTTCGCTCATGGCTTCACGGAGCGCTTCTCTGAAAGCAATAGATCGCATAATGATAAATTAGTTAAATGAGGGGCAAAAATATAAGATTATGCAGTATAAAACCAAAACAGTTGCTATATGGGCAAAAAAAATCCTCCTGCTCAATGGCAGGAGGATTCTGACTTACTAACCCGTGTACTTTAAAATACGTTATATCCAAAGCTGATATAGTAAAGACCTCCAATTTGAGGATTACCAAAACCAGTGTAATAATAATGGTTAAATACGTTTGTAGCACCAATTTTGATCAAAGATTTGATCTCTGTAAGTTTATAGCTGACCATTCCATCAATCGTACCAAAAGCAGCAACCTGACCCACTGCAAAAGAACCCTGATAGAAGAAGCCATCCTGCCATTTGTAAGCAGCACTGAAACCAAATCTGCCCTTTGGACCAAAGCCACTGTTACCAAATCCAAGATTAAATCTCGTTTTAGGAGTATTAAAATAAGAAATGAAGTTCGGATCAGAAGGTTGACTGCTTACCTGATCTGAGAATACGTTACCTGTAGCAAAGAAATTAGCAGGCAGTAAATATTCTAAAGATAAACCCCATCCGTTTGTTTTTACTGTTCCGGTTGCATTTTGAGCAACACTGAAAGCAGTATTTGATCTGTTCAATACAGGGTTAAAACCAACCTGTAAACCATTAGATGTGGTGATAAAATCATCATAAGTTGCAAAGTAATAATATGCATCTACCATCAATTGCTTGGTCAATAATCCTTTGTAGCCAAACTCATAAGATGATGATCTTTCAGGTTTCAGTGCAGTGAATTTTATAGGTGTTCCCGTTGCACTGTAAATAGGATTTCCATTCATATTGTAATAGTCGATCATTTGTTGCAGACCGCCTGCTAATACAGTACCACCACCTACCACTAGATTGATCCATTGGTTTTGTGTAGAAGGGAAACGGTAAGCTTGCTGATAAGAGAAGCGAAGGTTATTGTCTTTAGCAATTTTCATAACTGCTGATAGACGTGGAGTGAATTTAGGGTCAAAATTTTGGTTCTTATCATAACGACCTGAAACACTCAATTTCAAAACATCGTTAAATAATCTTTGGCTTAATTGAGCATATGCACCTACTTCCTGAATCATGATCTTACCGGGATTCAAAGTAGATTTATCCGCAAACAAAGTCCCTTCAGAATTTAACCAATATCTTTTCCAGTTACCTCCAACCAATAATTCAGTCTTGGTTTTTGCCAGTCCCAAAGCATCAGTCATATTATATTGACCTTCTAAATTATACAATGCAGATTTGTCTAAAAATAATGCACCGCCTTTTGAGATTGGGGTTTGAACTATTTGTTGAAAAGTTGAAGTCTTAAAGATCTGTCCTTTTGGTCTGCTTGCATCTGCTACAGCTCTTGCTGCATTATGTGCATCAGTTTGGCTAAGACCGGCAGCCAGATATTGTGTATAAGCAGTAGCATAAGTTGGATACCAAGTAGTACTTGGGCTCCAAGCTTCATTAAATAATCTTGCAGCAATGGTTGCATTATAAGAATCACCTGCATCTTCTAAAGTAGCGTAAGCTCTCATATACCAGTTCTTACTTTTTAATTCCGCTTTATACTGACCCATTCTTAAATTTTTCAAAGAATAACGGTCGCTACCTGTATAAACTGTATTACCTGTGCCCCAGTTGGCAACGATAGAAGCTTCAATATCATTAGTAACTTTATAATATACACCGCCCGTCAATTTTACATTTACTGTTGATGGATCTACTACATCGCTTTCATTATAACCGGTACGGCTAACATTTACGCCATTATAATAATTCTTCGTACTGTTTGAACCATAAATAATAGGTGCATATGCTGCTAACCCTGCCAACGGACCTACAAATAATGCTTGAAATTGTGATAATGAAGCACCGGCATTAATAGCGCCATCTAATGTAGCTAATGGAGCACCTGCTGCAGCTGCTGAAGCTCTTACTGAATTGCTGACACCCTGCAGACTTGAAGTTGTTTCATCACCATATACATTTACACCATCAAAATTCGGATCTGTTTCTCTTCCACCGGGAATAACCTGACCCAGAGGAGTACCAGTAGTTCTTGAATAATTGGCATTATTATTTGCTAACCAATCCCTTGCTTGTGTAAATTGAGCACCGATCTTATAGGCAAATCTTTCACCCACTTTTGTAGCATAACGAACACTCCAGTCATAATAAGCTCCTATCGGACGCTCATAACTATCAACATGATTAACACCTTGTTTGATCTGAAAACTTAATCCCTGATATTTAAACGGGCTTTTACTATTGATGAGTAAAGTACCATTCATGCCACCGGGACCGTATAATGCAGAAGAAGCACCGGATAATAATTCCATGTTATCTACATCTAATTCGGTTACACCAATAACATTACCCACCGGAAAGTTTAAACCTGGTGCCTGATTGTCCATTCCATCAACGATCTGATTTAAACGAAGGTTACCACTTCCGTTAAAACCACGTGTACTGACAGATTTAAAAGTTAAACTTGAAGTTGTGATATCAACACCTTTTAAAGTACCGATGATATCATAATAACTTGGTGTAGCTGCATTTCTGATCGCTGCTGCATTTACTCTTTCAATAGAAACAGGCGATTCAAGTATTCTTTCAGGAACACGAGAAGCTGATACAACAACCTCATCACCCAAGGTATAAGTAGGTAATACCTCTACATTTACGCCTTCTGTACTTCCTGTTACAGCAAGTTCTTTATCAGCAAAACCAACAGAAGAAAACACTAATGTGAAAGGGGGTTTCTGTGATGTTGTAAATTTAAAATCACCCTTATCATTTGTATAAGTACCTGTGGTACTTCCTTTGATTGTAACAGATACGGCTGATACAGCATCTTTTGACTTACTGTTCTTTACATTTCCAGATACAGTTGTAGACTGCTGAGCAAAGCTTGTAATTACACTTAATACTAAGATAAACAGCAAGCTAACTGAGCTAATAATTCTTCTCATAATGGCTAGTTTTAATTGAATTGTACAGCAAAATAGTGATTGTTATTTTTATGCAAAAATTTAATTTGTTCACAAATAAAGATTTCCTGTTGAGAAAAAAGTATTCTCGCCTTGAATCTTTTCTGAAACTACTGTGTTACTTTGAGTCATGGCAACATTCCAACTCCCCGATCAGACTCATTTTTACAGAGGAAAAGTAAGAGACGTTTATTCCATTGGTAAGGATTTATTAGTAATGGTGGCAAGCGATCGCATCTCGGCCTTTGATGTTGTTTTGCCAAGGGCAATCCCTTTTAAAGGACAGGTTTTAAACCAGATTGCTGCTTATATGCTCAAAGCTACCCAAGATATTTGTTCCAATTGGCTATTAGACGTTCCTGCAGCAAATGTGAGCATTGGAAAAAAGTGTGAACCTTTTAAAATCGAGATGGTGGTACGTGGAAATCTGACCGGACATGCCTGGAGAACTTATTCGGAAGGGAAAAGAAAACTGTGCGGAATTACCCTTCCGGAAGGGATGAAAGAAAACGATTATTTTCCATCCCCCATCATTACTCCATCTACAAAAGCGGCTGCAGGGCATGATGAAGATATCAGTAAAGAAGAGATCATTGCACAGAAACTGGCTACTGAAGCAGAATGGTACATTATTGAAAGTTATGCTTTGCAATTATTTGAAAGAGGAAAGGCTATCGCTTCTAAACGCGGACTCATCCTTGTCGATACTAAATACGAATTCGGAAAGATCGGCAACAGCATTTATTTGATGGATGAGATTCATACCCCTGATTCTTCCCGCTATTTTTATGCAGATGGTTTTGAAGAAAGACAGAAAAAGGGTGAGCGTCAAATGCAATTGAGTAAAGAATTTGTAAGAGAATGGTTGATCGCTAACGATTTTATGGGAAAAGAAGGTCAAGTGGTTCCTGAAATGACGGATGAATGGGTAAATACCATTTCAAAAAAGTATATTGAATTATTTGAGAAAGTGATCGGTGATGATTTTATTCCTGAAAATCGCAGCGATGAAGAAACCTATCAAGCCATTATTCAATCACTGAATGCCCTTTAATTTATTATAATGGAAAAGTGGATCATTTATGCCATCATCTCGATGGTCTTTGCCGGCATCACTTCTGTACTTGCTAAGTTTGGGATGAAAAACCTGAACAGTGATACTGCTTTGGCCATTCGTACTTCTATTGTTTTCTCGATCATTATTGCCAATGCCTTTCTATTTAGAAATGCATTTACGGAAATACAGGGCACTACTTTAAAAAATATCTTTTTTCTGGCCCTATCAGGCATTACTACTTCTTTGTCCTGGATATTTTATTACAGGGCAATGAAAGAGGGACAGGTTTCCTATGTTGCATCGATCGATAAAGCAAGCATTGTTATTACATTGATACTTTCATTTGTATTATTAAAAGAACCGGTAACTGCAAAAGTATTGCTGGGTGCAGGTTTTATTTTAACAGGCATGGTTATACTTATCTGGAAATGACGAGGTGAAGGGTCAAAGGTCAAACGTAAAGAGATTCACTTAAATTTGACCATTCACATTTCTCTTTTCACATTTCTCTCTATTCATCATCATTCATTTAATCTTGGCCGCAATCGCAGTTTCGATTTATTAAAAATATTTTGCCCTTTATCAATTCCTTTGCGGATCTCTTTTTGTTGTTCTTCGGGCAAATGATAAATTTCCTTGCATTGCTCACTGCAACAACCATCAAATTTTGCTGCACATTCCTCACATTGAATGAATAATAAATGGCAGCCATCATTCTTACAGTTGGTATGTGTATCGCAAGGCTTGCCGCATTGATGACATTTTGCAATTACATCTTCCGTTATTTTTTCACCCAGTCTTTCATCAAACACGAAATTTTTTCCTATGAATTTACTTTCCAATCCTTTTTCCCTGATCTGTCTTGCATAATTAATAATACCTCCTTCGAGATGAAAAACGTTCTTAAAGCCCTTGTGCAACATAAAGGCACTGGCCTTTTCACAACGGATGCCGCCGGTGCAATACATGATGATATTTTTATCCTCATTCCCTTTCATCATATCAACCGCCATGGGCAATTGCTCCCTGAAAGTGTCGGACGGAACTTCCAGCGCTTTCACAAAATGTCCTACCTCATATTCATAATGATTGCGCATGTCAATGATCACTGTATCGGGGTCATTCATCAAAACATTCATTTCTTCAGCATTCACATACTTCCCTTTTTGCTGCATATTGAATGACTCATCAGCAATTCCATCGGCCACGATCTTCTCTCTCACTTTTATTCTTAATACCCAAAAACTTTTCCCGTCATCATCCACGGCAATATTTAAACGGATCCCATTCAATCCGTCAATGGAATACAAAAAGCTTTTGAATGCTTCAAAGTTGGCCGAAGGGATGCTTATCTGCGCATTGATCCCTTCTTTCGCAACATAAATTCGACCAAATACCAGCAATTGTCGGAGGTGTTTATATAAATAATCCCTAAATTCGTGTGGGTTCCGGATCTCAAAATAGTTGTAAAAACTAATGGTAGTTCTGGGGTCTGATTCCTCCATGAGGCGTTTTTTTAATTCCTCATTATTGATTCGATTATGTAATAATGCCATTATTGCGTATTTCAGATATCAACTCTCTCAAGCCAATATTCCATGATTAAATCGGACCCGCTTGCATGGCGGGCAAAATCCTGTGGCAAAACTATATCAAATTGGTAAAATCTTAATCAGATTTTAAGGTGCTTCTTAAAATAATGATAAAAGATAATCAGTTTAAAAGCCATGATCAGAATGAGTCTACCTTCACGTACTATAATCCGTTTTAATTTGCCCAATTTAACCGCATATCAATCATCGGGAGTACAGATGCTGATCACACTTAAAAAAGATTTCATCCCTTTTAATTTTAACGGGAATGGTGAAAATGAAAAAAAAGTGATCTCATTCTTCATTGATACTTTTTGCGAGCATCAGTTGGCAGACAATGATTATATGAATCTTAAACTGCATAAAAACCTGAACAGTTCTGATTCTTCTTCCTTCTACGAATTATCATTGGAAAATATCCTGAAACACATCACACATATAATCTGGACCGATAAAGTGATGCCTGACTATTTTGTTTCGAAAGTGAAAGATAATACCATCTACCATTTGTTGAACCGACTCGAGAAAATTGAGTTTGAAACAAAAAATTCCCTCCTCTAATTATTATTTCCACCACCCTGAAATAATAAAGGAAAAGAAAAACGTATTCCTGTTGTTGTATTCCCGTTTTGTTGATATCCCTGTACAAAATCCAGCCTTCCGATCTTGAAAATATTCTCAACCGAAAAGAATGCCTCGTAATAATTTGAATTGCTGTTGATGTACAAAGCATTTCCACCCAACACAAAGAACCAATTCAATTTCCTGAATCCCGGGATCTTATTGGTGAGCAATCCATTCAAATGATATTCCAGATGCCCTGCAGCATAGAATTTTTCTGTATTACTGAACTGATAATAGGGCAATAACTGAAAGCTGTTCAAATAATGACTTGCGATCGCAGTTTGATCACCCAGATAATGCTGATAATCGGGTGCATACAATTTATTGGCATTGATAAACCCACCTGTTTCAACTTTGTAACTGATCCGTCCGCCCAATTTCAAATTCAGATTATCATTCATGCTGAAATGCCATTGCGTATAATCCACATCACTTCCCAATAAACCATTCACTCCCTGTGTAAGCGATACATTGAAGGTTGGATATCTTGAACCGATATTGATCTTCCTGTCGGGGAATTCAATATACTTTGTACCGGGTCGCCAGTTAATGCTAACAGTTGCAATGAAAGCTTTATGGGGACTGATATTGGAACTCATCAACTCGGTTGGATAATTGGGTGCAAACACCTCTCCTTTCAGATCATTGATACTATTGTCCAGCGGTTTTCTGTCCTGATACTGAACATTGATAGAAGAACTGAATCCCTCACCCAGGGCTTTGGAATACCCTATTTTAAAGAATGCAGCTTCATAGGTCTTCATCCAGTTATGCTGCCAGTAAAAGCTGCTTAAGGTATTATTGATCTCACTGATAGGATTACTGTTATTGAACTGAAATACTTTTTTACCGCCGCTGATGCTGAAAGTGTTGATGTACTTTTTTCCGAAGACAAAACTGCTGTTCATATAAGCATTGAAATGTTTATTGCTATAACCATAACGAATAACCGGATTCAGTGTCAATAGCTGCCTGCCTTGATACTCTTTTGTATAATGCATTCCATAATTGGTCAACCTTCCTTCTGCGGGGTTGTAATACAAGCCGATCAACCAGATCAAGGGATCAAATGCAAAAGTCTCTTTTCTCTTCTGTCTTTCGAAACTTTGCCCGGTCAGAAAGAGTTTATTGAATGTTACTTTGTTTCTTATCCTATCCAGGCTATCCAGATATTTCGGTTCCTTTCTTAATTGTTCTAAACTGTCTTTCTTTTTATAATCTTTTATCTCTGCTTCCAACAAGGGTAAGGGACGAATGCTGTCCCAATACGACAAAGGCTTTTTATTGCTACTGTCGAAGAACTTCAATAAAGTGCTGTTAAAGAATTTCTTTTTGAATGTGGGTTCAATATCGAACTGATCGTAGACCTGTACAAAGTTTCCAAAGAAATCAAAACCCAAGAATTTCCCTGCCGGATAAATCACCTGCTGTTTGATGACCCAAACATTTTTCAAAGGCACAAACAACTGCTCGATCCCTAATGTATCGATGAACTGCATTTGCTGTTCTTTCAACAATTTCAATTGAACGCTTTGTAAACGCCATTCACCTTCAATGATATTGATATGCCCTGTAAACAAAGGCTCGTATTTTCTTCTCGGTATTACTTTAATGCGGTTGATCTCAATGCCATTCTCATAGAATGTTCCTTCAAACTTGTACTTGTAATAATTCAATGCATTATTGCTGATTGGGGAAACAAATCCGCGTGGATTTAGTCCGCGGCCTATTGGTACAATATTCTCATAAAAGGAAACGATCTGCGGACTACTGAAACCAAAGCCATCGCTTCGTCCGCTCACTTTTGTGGAAACAACTTCTATCTTTCTTTTGCTGTCTTCTACCGAATAGTTGGCAACGGTCTCCGATAAAAAGATCATTTTACGTTTACTGGTATCGCCGTCTTCAAAATCAACTTTATCACCCATGAATTTCTTGGGATAATCCCTCAACTGCAACTGACCCTTGATATACACCCTGCATTGAAACTTTTTGATCTCGTTCAAATGCTCTTCTCTTTTTTTAATGGCGTTTCTGATGATTTCATAAGCAGGGTCTTCTGCCCCGCTTTTAACCACCACTTCTTTCAGGTCGTATTGCTGTTCCTGCAATTCGAAATTCAGTTCTGTTTCGCTCTTATTGATCTTTATTTTTTTCTCTTCGGCTTTAAAACCTACATGCTGACAAACCAACACATAATCACCTGCTTCGATCTGTAAACTGTATTTACCCTTGCTGTTGGCGGTTGTTCCTTTTGCCGTGCCTTTGATGAGGATGGATGCAAAAGGCAATGCATTTCCTTTACTATCTTTTACAAAACCGGTTACGGTATTTGCAAAAAGAATGAATGGGAAAAACAGGCAGATCAGTAAACTTAGAATTCTCATAGTCCTTGCAGCGAAAATAGCGTACAAAAAGCTACAATTTTCATGCCCCTGGATATGTGGGAAGATTTTAACGAAAAAAAGGTTTTGAACAATAGGGTTAAGCATCCTTCGAAAGTCGAGGGATAAAGTGGTCTTAATAAAACGGTCGTTTTATGAGACTATCCCCCTAATTTCTAATCTGCAATTTTTATATTCCCTTGATAACATATTTTCCAAATTAATCATTTATTTGAGATTATCAAATATCTTTATTTAAAGATTAACAGAATGCTTTCAAGAATTTTCTATACCACATTTTTGCTATCATTCCTAATAGCAACAAAAGCACAAGACAATAAAATATATGTTTCTAAAGGTAGATTTATCAGTTCAGGAATAAAGTTTCAGGGAAATCTTTATTTCAGATATGAGTGTACAAATGATTCCGGATATTTTTATCAATTGGCAAAATATGATGGAGATAAAGTTGAGTTCATCCCAAATCCCGATTCAGGAAGGGGCATTGAGGAAGATATTGTATTATTTAATAACAACCTGATCTTTGGTTACAAGAACAAAGAGAAAAAAAATCAATTAGCGAAATTTGATGGACACAAAATTACATTGGTTAACACACCTGATTCTTTAACCTTACTTTTTTTAAATACATCATCCATATTTAAGAACAAGATCTATTTCAGTGTAATAACTAAATCTTTCATTTGGCAAGTGTTTTTTTATGATGGCAATAAAATAGGGAATATTGATTACTCGGATTCTTTACATATTAAAGCAACCTTCCCTGAAATAATTTCTTGTAATGGTAAAGCTTTTATACGTTACATGGACTCGACAAATTCTACAAACTTAGCAATGCTTGTAAATGATAAAATTGTTTATAAAAAAAATTTCCCTTCCTATGTTGTCAACCCAATTCTCTATCACAATAAGATTTATTATACCTATTTTAATACCGACTGGATTAAAAATTCCGGTTCATCAAATAAAGAAAAAATGAAGGCTTTGCAAGATTATAGCTTGCCTCAGTTAGCGTGCTTTGACGGGGAGAATATTTCATTCATAAAAAACCCTGAGACGGAAGAAATTATAAATATAGGGGCTGGATTTTGCATCTATAGGGATGCTATTTATTTTGAGTATACTAAATATACTGGTGGCTTAAATACAAGTGTAGCTAAATATGATGGCACAGAAATAAAAATCTTAGAAGACAACTCTTCTAAAGAAGGGTACTATGCTTTCTCTCCAATAAAATTTCATGAATGTCTTTACTGGTCTTTTCAGCAAAAAGATGCTAAACATTATTTGATTAGATATGATGGCATTCAACTTACATACATTGAAAATCCGGATACTGATGGAATAGGTTATCTGCATTCTGTCGAATACAACAATCAATTATTTTTTTTATGTTCACAACATGAGAAAGAATCATTAGCCTATCTCAAAGAAGATAAGATTATAAAAGTGCAAAATCCTGATACAGGAACCGGTATTCATGTAACTCCAACATTATTTAAAGGTTGTCTTGTATTCACTTACCAAAATAAAGATGCCGGTTATCAATTAGCGAAATATGATGGTCAAAAAATAATACTTATTAATGATCCGAATATGGAAGAATGGAAATGCCCGACTCCAGTAATTGAATTGATAAAGCAATAATAAGACTGAGCAATAAAAGAGTTCTCAAACAATCGTTCCTTTTGTGAGACATTTATTCCTTCAAATCATTTTTAATTGAATCTATTTCTGCAAGAACATCCAATTTTCCCAAAAAAAAGTTTCACAAATCAAAGTCTCATAAACTCAACATCAAACGTTTATTTGGGACTTTTTTTGCCTTCACAGCTGTTTTCACTAAGAAAATAAAATTTGATAAAGCGCAAGGAAGATATAGTCCGAAACGTTGCTTTGACCTCATCGTTTTTACGACAAAATTCGAATTCAATGCTTCTGTGAAACAATCATTGATGTTCTATATAAATCAATCATAGCTTGATTTATATAGAATGCATTTTAAGATTTCATTATCATAAAACGATTGTTAATACATGTAAATAAATAATTTTATTATCTATTTTTATCCTGTGTAATTGAACGCTGATTTGTTGTTGATCGTATTGCTTTTACAACCTCCACTAATTTGCTTTTGGTTCTTTGATACAGGAATGTATTAACTGATCATTGCTCTTGTTCTACACAATTATTAGTTACTACAAAACCAAACGGGCGCAGTTGTTCATGCAATACTGGCATCATAAATTCTTTAGAATTTAATTCTATGATGTATGGGATTAAAGCTATGCTGTATGGGATTGAAGCTATGCCGTATGGGATTGAAGCTATGCTGTATGGGATTGAAGCTATGCTGTATGGGATTGAAGCTATGGTGTATGGGATTGAAGCTATGACGTATGGGATTAAAGCTATGCTGTATGGGATTAAAGCTATGACGTATGGGATTGAAGCTATGACGTATGGGATTAAAGCTATGACGTATGGGATTAAAGCTTCTGCTTACTGCGCTTTGCTGTTCTTGTATAATATAATGTGTTGATAATCCATATTTAATAACAAAAAAACAATCCCTATGAACACACCACGTGTAAAAATTGGCTTCAAGACTTACAAAGACGCAGAACTGTTTCAAAAAACAGAACACATTCTGCAAAGCATGACAGGCAATGCAAATTTTGCCACACCTTCGCCCACTCTTATTGCCGTAAAAGCTGCTAATGATAATTACAGCCTGGCATTAGGTAAAGCGGTAGATGGTACCAAACAGGATACCAGTTCAAAAAATCAGGCAAGGGCCGATCTGGAAGATCTGCTGCAAAATCTGGGCATGTATGTACAAATAACCAGCAATGGCGATGAGACCATTATGCTCAGTTCGGGCTTTGATCTTACTAAAACACCTGCTCCTGTTGGTATTTTACCCAAACCCGATGCATTTACGGTGGAAATGAATGTAAGCAAGGGTTGTATCGACCTTTCGCTCAATGCTATTGCCGGTGCAAAAAGTTACCAGTACGAGTACACGGAGGCACCTTCTACAGCAACCAGTATTTGGCGGGTGGTTAGCAGTACCGCCACTTTTGTAACGATTACGGGTTTAACAAGTGCCAAAGAATATTCGTTCAGAGTTACCGGCGTTGGCAGCGATCCAACAAGGGTATATAGCGATGAGATCGATAAGATGGCACCCTAGCTTTGTTTTAACTCCGGGATTTTTTAAATCTCGGAGTTTTTTATCCCCTATCCAAAGAGTTAGAAAAACGCTCTTTGAATGTATAATGAGGATCAGACTTAGTCTGATCTTTATTTGAGAATCCATAGACGCCCTGCGGAAGTCTATGGATAGCCAGGAATTAGCTCACGCAATTTACACTTCATATTTCCTATCCATTGTAATACAAATGACCGTTTTTAATCTGCTGTTTCATCTCCCTTAAAAAGCCCGTTTCATGAGTAAAGTCATACCCTTTATTCGACTTGTTGAATAACTTTAGGGAAGAAAATTGTTCTTTGAGTTGTCGGGTTTAATTAGTTCACCTTTTAATAATGAGTTATGCCAACGTAAAAGATCTAAAGTAAATGAAGACTTTGGATCAGATAAGAATTCCTCTGTTCAATGAATTAGTTCATTAAACGAACCAAAAATTATTTTTATGTCAGAAAAATTATCAGCTTCACTACCCACTGACTTTTCTCAAACACAAATGCTGAATAAATTATGGGAATTGCAGATCAGCAATAGTGTTATCTCTGATCAGGACATAGATGATCTATCCCGACAATATCAAATCTCAAAAGTAGAAGTAGAAGGTGTTGTTTCATTCTATCATTTCTTTCATCGCAAGCCCACCGGCAAATTCACCATTTATTTGAACAACAGTATCGTTAGCGATATGAAAGGCTTTCAACGCGTGAAAGAAGCTTTTGAAAGAGAAACGAAAACTAGCTTCGGCTCCGTTGACAGAACGGGTAATTTTGGGTTATTTCTCACACCCTGTATCGGGCTCAGCGATCAGGAACCGGCGGCTTTGATCAATTTCTATCCATTCACCAATCTCAATTCCATTAAAGTAAAAGAGATCATTCATGCATTACTCAATGGCAATGATCCCGCACAACTTTGCGATTCACCAGTCAGTAATATCTATACTCCTGCAGAAAACAAAACCGTTTTTTTTAAAGAATTCCCCGAAGGAGATGCATTAAAAAATGCGCAACGAATGGGTCAATCTGGCGTTATTGAAAGTTTGAAAAGATCAGAATTAACGGGAAGAGGAGGTGCTAATTTCCCTACCCATCTTAAATGGAATTTAGCTAAATCACAAACAGCAACCCCTAAATATGTGATCTGCAATGCCGATGAAGGCGAACCCGGTACTTTTAAAGACCGCGTGTTGATCAGCACCAATTCCAAAGCATTAATTGAAGGCATGCTGATCTGCGGTTATACCATTGGTGCAACTGAAGGGATCATTTATTTGAGAGGAGAATACAGATGGCTGGAACCTAAACTGAATAAGGCCATTGATGATTTTCGTAAAAATGGATTATTAGGAAAAGATTGCGGCAATATCAAGGGATTTGATTTTGATATCAGAATTCAAATAGGTGCGGGTTCATATGTATGCGGCGAAGAAACCGCTTTGCTTGAATCCTTGGAAGGTAAGCGTGGCGAGCCTCGTACCAAATGGTTTTTTCCGGTAGAGCGTGGATTCATGCAACACCCAACAGTGATCAATAATGTGGAAACTTTTTGTGCAGTAGCACATATTCTGGAAATGGGTGATGAAGAATATTGCAAACTAGGTATTCCGGGTTCACCGGGAACAAAGCTGATCAGCGTTTCGGGCGATTGCAAATTACCCGGCATTTATGAAATCGAATGGGGAATGACCGTTGCAGAATTATTAGAGCTATGCGAGGCCCAGGATTCATTTTACATTCAAGTGAGTGGTCCATCCGGAGAATGCATTTCCATGAAAGAAAAATATCGACGTATCAGCATGCTCGATCTATTGGGCAATAAAGACATCAGGTGTGGTGGTTCCTTCATGATCTTTAATTCGCAAAGAGATCTGGGAAAAATATTGTTGAATTTCTCCAGCTTCTTTAAAAGCGAATCATGTGGTATTTGCACTCCTTGCAGGGCCGGGAATTTTATCATTCAAAGAAAATTAGAAAAATTAATGGATGGTCTTGCCAATAAAAATGATCTGGATGAATTAAAGAATTGGGGAACGATCATCAAAAAATCAAGCCGTTGCGGATTGGGTAAAACAGCTCCCAACAGTTTGATCTTTGCCATGGATAAATTCAGGGATTATTTCAATAATAAGCTGGATAAAGACTTTAATGGATTGAATTTCAAATTTGATATGGAAGCTGCATTGGAAGACTATGAAAAATTCAATGCAACCTAAGAACTAATGATAGATCATTTTTAGAGATGCCTTTCTTTTTATTTCTTAATAAAAGTTATGGAAAACAAAATAAATTTCACGATCGACGGTAAACTGATCCAAGCCAATGAAGGTGCAAATTTGGTGCATGTTGCTAAAGAAAACGGGATCTTTATTCCTTCACTTTGCTATTTTGAACATATTGAACCTCCCCTTGGTACTTGTAGAGTATGCACTTGCAAAATAAACGGGAAATATCAGCCTGCCTGCACAGAAAGAGTTTCAGAAGGATTGGTGGTTGAAGCCAATACGGATGAATTGAAAGATCTGCGCAAAGCTTTGGTAGAGATGATGTTTGCCGAAGGAAATCATATATGTCCTTCCTGCGAAAAAAGCGGCAACTGCGATCTGCAACATATGGGATATGAATTGGGCATTGCTTCTATTCGTTATCCGCATTTATTCAAAGACCGGATCATTGATTATAAGCCCAGCCGAATGGTATTGGAACATAACCGTTGTATCAAATGTTTGCGCTGTGTGATGGATTTTAAAACTAAAGACGGGAAAAGAATATTTACGTATCAGGATCGGGGCAATAAGACCTATGTTGGAATTGACTACCAAGAAGAAGCTAAACTCACAGAAGAAGAAGCAATGAGGGCAATGAATCTTTGTCCTACAGGTGCCATTATTGTTAGAGGAAAAAATCTAACCCAGCCTTTTGGACAAAGGAAATACGATGAAAATTCTGTGCAGAAAAATTTCAATGAAAAAAAGCGCAAGCCCAAAACCTCATTGAACATGGAGAAAAAGATCGTAGCCACCTGTTCATTGGCCGGCTGTTTTGGTTGCCATATGTCCATGCTGGATATTGATACTGATCTATTGGATATTGTAGAATTGGTCTCTTTTGATAAATCCCCATTAACGGATATCAAAAACTTTTCGCACCGCTGTCATATTGGTATTGTAGAAGGTGGCTGCTGTAATGATGAAAATGTGGAAACCCTGCGTGCATTCAGAGAAAATTGCGACATACTGGTATCCTTAGGTGAATGTTCTATTTGGGGAGGTGTACCGTCTATGCGTAATTCTATCCCTTTGGGTGAATGTCTGGAAGAAGCCTATCTCAACTCTGCTACCAATGAACCGGGAAGCACTGTTATTCCCTATCATGAAGATCTGCCCAAAATTTTGAACAGAATTTATGCATGCAATGAAATAGTGAAGATCGATTATTTTATTCCGGGATGCCCACCGGATGGAAACCATATCTGGAAAGCCATTAAAAATTTATTGTGGAATGAAGAGTATAATATTTTGTATTCGGAATTTAAATATGATTAAGAACTGAATGGGAGGAATGAAGGTGCTTTGCAATTTTCTTTTTCTAGTTTTTAGTTTTTTCCATTTTAGTTTTTCTTTTTTTAGTTTTTAGTTTTTCTTTTTTTAGTTTTTAGTTTCTCTTTTTTTAGTTTTTAGTTTTTTAATCTAAAATTTTATGAGCAGAAAAATAACGATAGACCCAATTACGAGAGTGGAAGGACATGGAAGAGTTACGATTCATTTGGACGATTACGGACAAGTGAAGGATTCGTTTTTTCATATCGTTGAATTTCGTGGATTTGAACGCTTTATTCAGGGGCACCCTTATTGGGAAGCGCCGGTATTTGTTCAACGACTTTGCGGTATTTGTCCTGTAAGTCATCACCTCGCAGCATCTAAAGCGATCGATCAAATTGCGGGTATTGATCCGAAAGACCTATCCCCGACCGCCACAAAATTGCGTCGGTTGATGCATTATGGTCAGGTGTTTCAATCACATGCTCTGCACTTTTTTTATTTGGCTTCGCCTGATCTGCTGTTTGGATTTGATGCTCCCGTTGATAAGCGGAATATTGTTGCTGTTGCTTCCGAACATAGAGACCTTGCCATAAAAGGCATTACGATGAGGCGTTTTGGACAAGAGATCATCAAAGCAGTTGCCGGTAAAAGGATCCATGGCATTTTAACGGTTCCGGGTGGCGTACATAAAACGATCACAGAAACAGAAAGAGATTATTTTTTAGACGGGAATAATATTGAGAGTATCGATACCATGATAGAATGGACAAAGGAAGTGATCAATTTCATGAAAGGTTATCACGAAAAAAACAGAAAGCAATTAGATGAATTTGCTTTTTTCCCTTCCGGACATTTAGGTATGGTCAATGATCAGGGTGAATTGGATCTCTATGATGGAAAATTGCGGGCAAAAGATTTTGAAGGAAATATCATCTTAAACGATATTTCAACAGATTCGTATCAGGAATATTTTGCGGAAGCAGTTGCCAACTGGTCCTATATGAAATTCCCCTATTTAAAGAATATAGGAAGAGAAAAAGGTTGGAACCGCGTAGGTCCAATGGCTAGACTCAATGTATGCGACCGCATCCCTACCCCATTAGCTGAAAAAGAAAGACAATTTTATCTTGATTTTTCCGGACATAAGATCATCAATTCAACCATGTATTATCATTGGGCAAGGTTGATAGAAATGTTGTATTGTGCCGAAGAAATAAAACTGCTTTTAAACGATCCCGATTTGTTGTCCGGTGAATTGGTGCGTCAAGGTAAACCCCGTAACAAAGGGATTGGCATCATCGAAGCGCCGAGAGGAACACTGACCCATCATTATGAAGTAGATGATAAAGGAATGATAACCCGTTGCAATTTGATCGTATCAACCACTCACAATAATGATGCAATGAATGAAGCGGTGAAATGGGTGGCTCAACATGTTATCAGTCGTCATGGAAACATTACCGATGGCATGCTGAATCAAGTGGAAGTTGCCATCCGGGCATATGATCCTTGTTTGAGTTGTGCCACACAGGCATTGGGTCAGATGTCTTTGACTGCGGAATTATATAATCACAAAGCCGAATTAATTGATGCAAGAACTAAAAACTAAAGCAACTACATTAATCATTGGCATTGGCAATATTGGCAGGAATGATGATGGCCTTGGTTGGGATTTTGTTGAAAAGATCGAGGAAATGCAGTTGCCGCATATAGCCTGTGAATATCGCTATCAACTTCAAATCGAAGATGCTCAATTGGTCAGTCAATATGAAACTGTTTTTTTTGCAGATGCTTCTCATCAAGCCCTGGATAATGGTTTTGAAATAAAGGAATGCAGTCTTGTTGACCATTATTATTTTACATCACACAGCCAATCGCCGGAAACCATTTTATACTTAGCCAAAGAATTGTATCAGAAAGAACCAATCGCTTACACTATTGCCATTGCGGGCAATGATTGGGATTTTGAAAATAAATTAAGTGAAATTGCCAAGGAGAATTTGGACAAGGCTTTACAAGGATTTGAAAAATGGGTTAACTGCTCAACTGAAAATAACAAGTCGGCAATTCTTCTTTAATGGTAATTGATCAACGCTTGCGCAAATAACTTCCGGTTAATGCAGATAAGCCTGCCACCAATCCACCAATAAATGCTGTTAATAAGATCAGTACAAAAGAGGAACCACCCAGCGGCAATATGGTTGCCACTTTTACGGATAATAAATGCTGATTGGCATTATCGATGATAAATGTAAGAATGGCCCATAATAGAAACACAGCAAGAAAAGCGGCGAGAAATGCTTTCCCTGGTTTTTGATGTATGGCTGCAGCAATAACAAATGATGTGATGGCAAAACTCCACCAGGGCAATGCGGTAAATAACCCGAATGCAAAACTTAATAGAGCGGTTAATATGATGGCTGTTATAAATTTCATGATCCTGTTTTATGCTTTTACAAAACTAAAATGCCATTTGATCCTGCTGTTACTTTCAGCTTCCTGTTTCTTTAAAAATAAAACGGAATAATATCTTCCTTCTGCCCAACTGTCGATGAATGTATCATAATATTTACTGCCGGGATTACCGCTTTGTCCTCCGGGATACACAGCAAATGCCTGAACCTTATCGGTTAGGTGAACGACCATTCTCCAACTTGGACCATGATTGGCAGTTGTTGCATTGATCATTTCGCCACCACCACCAATGGGCAAATGCAATCTGCTTAATGCAGGGATCTTCAATAAATGATTCACATAAGTGTCTTTAAAAATGCCCCATTCCAGTTTATTTTCATTCGATGCTTTCTGCAAGGTCTTGCATGCTTTTTGAAATGCAACTAGCACAACATCTTTCCATGTTTCTTTTTTGTCAGCAGTGTTGATGTTATCTGCAAAAGCATAAGCCGAATCTTTCAATAAGGCTTCCGCAAATGTGACCTGTTCAGGCCAATACATAGGCAGCTTAGTTTTACTATACTCATCACTGTAGGTTTGTTTATAGCAACTATCCCAAAATACTTTATACACAGTACTACCTTTTTCCTGAATATCATTCCTAAGGTTCCATGTCTTTAACAGGTCCAGGTATTTTTTTTCTTCGCGGGTTAATTTTGTTTCATCCAGGTATTTTAATAAGAATGGTCTTGTGAATTCAGCCAGTACATTATAATTATCAGTCTGCATGCGTTCCATATCCTCGGGAGTGATATTATCCATGGAAGCCAATTTTCTGTTGATCAGGAATCCCCTGTACACCGGAAAATTCCCTGATCTTCCCAAATAATAAGGATAGGTTGAATCAACTGCCATTTGATTGGCACTACTAACAAAACTTCTCAAAGGGTTTTCCATATGCGGATTCTCATTAGCTGGAATAAATCCCTGCCACATATAAGAGGAATCAGTTCCCGGCTGTACAAAATCGCCCTGATGTTTCCATTTGGCAACAAATTTTCCCTGCTGACGAATCGCAATATCTCCACTCACAGAAGCAAACACAAAATTTTGACCGGGACATTGAAATGTACTGATCGCATTTACATAATCGCTGTAATTCTTTGCATGATTGAGTTTATAAAAAGTGAAAAGCTCATTACTCGCATCATGTGCTGTCCATCTTACGGCATAATATTTACCATCTTCATTTCTGCTTTTATAGTGTTGATCGTACATCACCGGACCAAACACTGTCATAGCAATGGTTTCAACATCATCCGGTTTATTTTTTATACGGATCGTTTCGGTTCTGAATTCAGATCTTTTCCACTCATTATTGAACCAATACTCCTGCATGGTCGTATCCTTGAATTTGATATCGTAAAAGTCTTTGACGTCTCTTCCGGCATTGGTAACACCCCATGCGATGCTATCCGTGAATCCAATGATAATGGCAGGAGCACCCGGAAAGGATGCACCATAGGTGTTATGTGTAGGTGTTGTGATCTGCATTTCGTACCACAAAGAAGGAAGGTTCAATCCCAAATGAGGGTCGCTGCATAAAATAGGTTTGCCGCTTTTTGTTTTGGCACCGCTTACTGCCCAGTTATTGCTCCCGTTATTTTTATTGGGGATGATGGGTGGTGTTGCAGTGATGGCCTGATCATTTTTATGAAAATAAACAGAATCAGCATGGGCCGGTGTTTTCACAGTTATACTTGGTTTATCGAAAGTTGTTCCTTTGGGTATGATAGGATCCAATGAATCGGCTCTTTCAGGAAATAATTTTTTAAATGTATCGTAACCAAGATAATTCCTGGTATTCGTCATCCATAGATCATCATCACCTTGCCCGGTCAGATCGAATGACATAAACTTTAAGAACAATGCCGTTTTTAAATTGCTCCATAATTCAGGTTTATAATCCAGTAGTTTAAATTCGAAAGGAAGTTCATTTTCTTTTATTGAACCGATGTAGGCATTCACTCCATTCGTGTAAGCATCTGTTGCAGCTTTTGTTTCAGGATTTGCTTCCAATGCTTTTAAAGATTGTTCGGCACCATAGACCATTCCCAGTCTTCTGAAATACTGATCTGTCTTTAATCCGCCTTCACCAATGATCTCACTCAATCTACCGGCAGCTACACTTGTTTGAAATTCCATCTGCCATAAGCGAAATTTTGCGTGCAGGTAACCCTGAATAAAATAAGCATCCGTATCGCTATTGGCATAGATATGCGGCACCAATCGATCATCAAAATAAACATCGGCATTGGCTTTAATGCCTGCGATGGAGATGTTCTTATCAAATGAAACATCCGCAGGTTCGGCATTTTGCCAGAAACCCTGTTGAGGTGATAAGAAATAACCCAGTCTTGGCGTTTTACCGGTGCCCACAGTCAATTGAGTATTCAATACAAATATCAAAGCAGTGGTAGCTGTTGCAGAAATAATCAATGGAACAATACGCATAGCAAAGGTTTATACATTGAAATTAATGATTTTTTGTAAGCGGCAACAGAATTAAATGAAGTAAAGAATAGAACCCGGATAACGCTGATGTTGCTTATTAAGACTGATTTGAATCTGCGCTCATCAGTTTAATCGTTGCCATCAGTGTGCTATTCATTTTGTTTATTTGCAAGGAAAATAAAAGCTGACTTAGAAATATAAAAATGGAATTATCACAGGACACCAAAAATATTCTCGGTTTACAATTACCCACAGATCCCCGTTGGGTTGACCTGGCAGGCATCAGTTTAGAAGCTATCCTGACCGACCATGCATATTGCGAACAAAAAGCTGCGCTGACCTGCATCTCCTATATTCAACGTTACTCCGATAAAGAAAAATTAGTGCTGGAATTAGCACCGATCGTTACAGAAGAATGGGGGCATTTTCGTTTGGTATTGAATGAACTCTTAAAAAGGAATTTGAAACTGGGGATCCAACGCAAAGATGTGTACGTGAATAAACTTTTGGAATTTCAAAGAAAAGGTGGCGGAACCGAAGAACGTTTTTTGGACCAGATGCTAACGATGGCAATGATAGAAGCCAGAAGTTGTGAGCGTTTTAAAAGGTTGAGTGAAGGCCTGAATGATGAGTATATGCGCAATTTCTACAGGCGTTTCATGGAAAGCGAAGCAGGGCATTATACTCTATTCATCGATCTGGCAGAAACCTATGTTGACACGAATAAAGTGCGTAAACGCTGGCAGGAATGGCTGGATCATGAAACAGAAATAATGAAAGACTTGGAATTGCGAGGAGATAGAATACATTAAGACACCCCTTCCATCACCCTCTAAAACCTCAAATAATTATGAGAAGAATAATATTTATTGTTATCGCATTGTTTGTGTTTCAATTTTCTGATGCACAAGGCTTATTGGCAAAGACAGAAAAAGACGCGAACTATTTTCCTATGAAAGCCAGTAACACAATTGCCATCATTGGTGCATTTGAAACGGAAGTGGAATTATTGAGAAATAAAATAGAGAACAAAAAGGAATCTATCATTGAAGGCATCCATTTTTACGAAGGGATTTTAAACGGAAAACAAATTGTTTTAATCAGAGCAGGTATTGGCAAAGTGAATGCCGCTATTGCCACATCTTTGCTGCTGGAACATTTTCATCCTAAAGCGATTTTATTCAGCGGCATTGCAGGGGCCATGAACCCGGCATTAAGTCCGGGTGATATTGTTGTTGCAAAACAAATAGCTTATCATGATTACGGAAGATTAAGTGCGAACGGTTTAGAAAAATGGGGCACTTTAAATCCTTATAACTTTACAAAGAATCCTATTTATTTCCCCTGCGATTCTCAATTAGTACTTACGGCTGTAGCTGCATCAAAAAAAACGATCCTGAAAAATATTGATGCACATACCCCTCAAATATTTTTTGGAACTATTGTTACTGGCGATGTTTTTTTAGCCGATTCAAAAAAGAATAAAGAACTGAGAGAGGAATATAATGCGGATGCCACAGAAATGGAAGGTGCAGCAGTGGCACAGGTTTGCTATCAGCAGAAAGTTCCTTTTTTAATTATCCGTTCTTTATCAGATTCGGCTAATGATAGCGCTACATTGGATTTCGTGAAGTATGGGCAAATGGCTGCAGAAAATTCAGCAGCGCTGGTGCTGACTATTTTGTTATTGCTGAATTAAAATAATCCAACTCTTTCGAAAAATTCAAATAAGAATGCTGTTCATGTAATTTTTTTGCTTTTTCAGCATAAGAATGCAGAAATTTTTTATGCTGTTCCGTATTTGAGTTAAAAGGTTTGTGCTGAAATGCAAGATTAATTTCAGCGATTTGTTTCATCAATGCTTTTGTTTCTTCATTCATACAGGCATCAATGAATTTATTCCACACATATTCTGTTGCTGCATAATTGGGATGCACCAGATCTTCTGCATAAAAACGATAATCACGCAGATCATCGATCACCAATTCATAAGCAGGAAAATAATACAGTTTTTCCAATCGTTCATTCAATTCATGAACTGCCTGTATCAGCACCGCTTTGCTTCTGTTATTATCGATCACACCTTCGCGAAGATGCCTCACCGGACTGATCGTAAAGATCACATTGATGTTTGGATTGAATGCACCCAGTTTATCCAGCATTGTACCCAACACAACCATTACTTGATCCACTCGCATTAATTTTCGTTGAAACCAGTCTGCAGGCGCTTTGTGATTATTTGCTGCAACTGTACCAACTGTTGCATTGGCAGCTTTTTCCGTTAAAGTATATACCCATGCCGAACCAAGAGTGATCAGTAAATAATCGGCTTTCTTTAAATAATCATGAGCTTCCTGAGTAGAAGCATTTATTTTTTGTACCGCATCTTCAGCTGTAATTCCTGAATAACGGCTATGATGCTGCCAGCTATGCCATGTTTCATTATGTTGGAATAGATCAGCAGCAGTATATTTTTTTTCGTCGATGATATTGATCACAGCTTCCGAAACACTTACAGGATTAAATAAAATACCATTGGGATTTTGTAAAACGCTGAATTTATGTTTCTGCAACTTCTCCCCTATATTCTCCGTAAAACAGGAACCGATCAGCAATAATTTATGTTGGTGGTTGATGGGTTGCTGTAATTTTTTTAAATCGAATTCGTAATGAAACTTCATGCAGCAAATTTATTACACTAATTAAAGCGAATTACACGAATTAAATAATATTTGCCAATTCGTGTAATTAGATAAAATTCGTGTAATCATTTAAATATTTCAGAAGCGATCAATAAACTTTCCTGTAGGAAATTCGTATCAATTCCTTTTAATAAATTTCTTTCTGCCAGATAAGCGATCATTAATTCAGAGTCCATATTCCCTACCAGATCATCCTGTGCAAAAGGGCAACCTCCAATGCCTTTCAATGCGCCATCGAATCTCGTACAACCGGCATCCAACGCAGACTGCAGCTTTTCTTTCCAATTAGATGATGTAGAATGAAGATGAACACCGATAGTGGTTGTTGGATATTTCGGGACCAAAGCATTCAATGCAAGGCCGATCTGTTCAGGCGTTGCCAAACCAACCGTATCAGCCAAAGAAATGATATTGATATTCCGATTCACCATTTCATCAGCCCAATGCAATAATATTTCTTCATTGAATGCATCACCATAAGGATTACCAAAACCCATGCTCAGATAAATACACAATTCCTTATTATTCTTGATACATAATTCCTGAATTTCTTCCACACGAATCAAACTCTCCTCGATTGTGCTGTTGGTATTTCTGATCTGGAAGGTTGGCGAGATGGAAAAAGGAAATCCGAGATAAGTGATCGCATCAAATACAACTGCTTCTTCTGCTCCTCTTGTATTGGCAACGATAGCTAACAACTTTGTGCCTTCCGTCTCAAACTTTAAGCCTTTGATCACTTCTTTTGTGTCTGCCATTTGCGGTATTGCTTTCGGCGAAACAAAACTCCCAAAATCGATCGTATCAAAACCCACTTTCAATAAAGCGTTGATGTACTTTATTTTTTGTTCGGTGGAAATAAAATGTTCCCATCCCTGCATAGCATCCCTTGGACATTCTATAAGCGATATGTTTGTTTGCTTGACCATTGACTATTGACTATTGACCATTGACATCCTTTGCTTCATAGCCTCATATAAAATAATTCCGGTGGCAACCGACACATTGAACGAATCAAATTTTGCAGCCATCGGTATTGAGAAAAAATAATCAGCAGCTTTTGCCAAATGAGCCTGCACTCCTTTTCCTTCATCGCCCATGATCACACAACAGGGCTCTTTAAAATCCAGGTCGAATAATTTTTTATCGGCACGCATTTCACTGGTGAAAACTTGTATGCCGTTTAGATGCAAGGTATCCACCGCTTTGATCAAACTGTTTACCCGGCAGATATTAATATGCTCCAATGCCCCTGCACTGCTCTTCATGGCTTCTTCATTCAATGCACCAACCCCTTTATCGGGAATGATAATGGCTTGTGCTCCGCAGCACAGAGCGCTTCTGGCAATACCACCAATATTTCTTACATCAGTGATCCCATCCAGCATTAAGAATAAAGGCGTTTCCCCTTTAGAAACAACAAAATCGATCACCTGCTGCAGATCCATATATTGCACCAATGCCGCAAAAGCGATGACACCCTGATGATTGGCTTTGGTGAGGTAATTTAATTTCTCGATCGGCACCAGTTGCAAGGGAATATTATGTTCTCTCGATAAAGAACGGATAGCGCTTACCACATCCCCATTGGCATTCTTCTGCAATAAGATCTTATCTACTGCCCGGCCTGATTGAATGGCTTCTATCAAAGGCTGACGGCCGATTATTAATGAACTCTGTTTTGTTGCCATTGTTTAAAATTTCAGTTTTCCCTGCAGCAATAAGGTCTGCACTTTTCTTAAAGCCAATATAGATAAAGCGTCTGTTATCTCCCCTTCATCGATCATATCGAAAGCGGTTTGTAAAGGGATCTTTTTTATTTTCAATTGTTCAGTTTCTTCAGGCTCGGCCTCATGCTGTGTTAATTCTGATGCCAGATAAAAAACACTGTTCTCGTCACTCACAGAATTGGACAAATAAGAAGTACCCAATACCTGCCATCTGTTTGCCTTTAATCCGGTTTCTTCCAGCAATTCGCGTTTCGCACCCAATAAAGGATTCTCATTCTTGGGACAACCGCCTTCCGGTATTTCCCAACTGTATTCATTGATCGTAAAACGAAATTGTCCCACCAAATAAGTATTCAATTCACTGTCAACAGGCACGATACCGATAGCCGTATTTTTAAAATGGACTTTCCCGTAAATACCTTCTCCACCTGATGGATTTATCACATTATAATGCGTTAAAGTGATCCAGCTATTCTCGTACTTGCCGGTTTCATCAACGATCTTCCAGGGATTTACCTGTTCTTCTTCTTGTTCCATAAGCCCAAAAGTAAGGATTGATTTTTTGTTGCGGGCAGTTGAATTACTATTGAACAATCCACAAACAAAAACCTCTGCCAAAATTTTGACAGAGGTCTCTATTATTTGTTGAATGAATTTATTTCAATCCAAAAGCTTTCTTCACTTTTCCTACATAATCCAATTTTTCCCAGGTAAATAATTCAACTTTTACAGTCTTTACTTTCCCATCGGGAGATTTGAATTCTTTAGTAACCACTTCGTTCTTACGACCCATGTGACCGTAAGCAGCAGTTTCACTATAAATAGGATTACGCAATTTTAAACGTTGTTCTATAAAGTAAGGACGCATATCCCAAATAGATTCTACCAGTTTGCTTATTTCTCCATCACTTAAAGCAACTTTTGCAGTACCGTAAGTATTAACATTGATGGAAGTAGGCTGTGCCACACCAATAGCATAAGAAACCTGTACCAATACTTCATCTGCAACGCCAGCAGCCACAAGATTCTTGGCGATATGACGTGTAGCATAAGCTGCAGAACGATCCACTTTAGAAGGATCTTTTCCGCTGAAAGCACCACCGCCGTGTGCACCTTTTCCGCCGTAAGTATCAACAATGATCTTACGACCTGTTAATCCTGTATCACCATGCGGTCCGCCAATTACGAATTTACCGGTTGGGTTGATATGGTATTTGATTTTATCGTTGAACAGCTTCGCATATTTTTTATACTTAGCCTTAACACGAGGAATTAAGATAGTGATGATGTCCTGTTTGATCTTGGCCTGCATTTTTGCTTCCGTATCAAAATCATCATGCTGAGTAGATACAACGATCGCATCGATCCTTACAGGTTTGTTATTGTCATCATATTCCAAAGTAACCTGACTCTTAGCATCAGGACGAAGATATTTGATGGCTTTATTTTCTCTGCGTAATGCAGCCAGTTCAATCAATATTTTATGAGCCAGGTCCAAAGCCAAAGGCATATAATCATCTGTTTCGTTACTTGCATAACCAAACATCATACCCTGATCACCCGCTCCCTGTTCTTCTTTTTTCTTTTTGTCTACACCCTGGTTAATATCTGAAGATTGTTCATGAATGGCAGAGAAAATACCACAACTGTTTGCTTCGAACATGTATTCGCTCTTGGTATATCCGATCTTACGGATCACCCCACGAGCAATTTCCTGCACATCCAAATACGCTTTGGATTTTACTTCACCGGCCAATACAACCTGTCCGGTTGTTACCAATGTTTCGCAAGCCACTTTTGATTGAGGATCAAACGCCAGAAAATTATCGATCAAAGCATCAGATATCTGATCCGCTACTTTGTCCGGATGTCCTTCAGATACACTTTCAGAAGTAAATAAATAAGACATAAAATTTCAATTATGATTAATGGTTTGTAATTAAAAACATTTAATTGGCTGCAAATATAAGTGTGCGATAATACTCACTTATACATTAATATCAACATTTTATCAATGGATTAACCTATCAGCTCGATAGACAATTGACTATTTAGACAATTCATTGTACAAATCGATATATTCACTCATATCAGTATCCCAACCTTTAAAAGGAACCACTTTCTTGCCTTTCACTTTTGCAAATTCTTCAGACAACTTCTTTTCGGTCTTTTCGGCACCAAAAGTAATGGCATCAGCATAAGTTGCTCCACCTCTGAAAAGGCCTGTGTTATTGTTGTCTTTAAATGATTCAAGGTCTTTCTCCTTCATGTTGGCATTGATGAGCGCCTTCTTCAGGAAATCAGCTCCTAATTTTTCTTTGAATGTATTTTGCCCGATCGTATAGATCACTTTACTGTTACTGAACACGGCTTCCTTTTTATAGGCGGTTTTGATAAAGGCAGGTATCAATCCGGTCATCCAACCACTGCAATGAATAATATCGGGAGGCCATCCGAATTTTTTTACAGTTTCCAATGCGCCCTTACAAAAGAAGATGGTGCGAAGACCGTTATCGTCAAACCATTTTTCCTGTTCATCATGGAAAATATGCTTGCGTTTAAAGAAGTCTTCGTTCTCTAAAAAATAAACCTGCAACCTTGCATTAGGCAAAGAGGCAACTTTGATCTGCAAAGGATAATCATCATTATCAACCGACACATTGATACCCGACAATCTCACTACTTCATGCAATCTGTGACGACGTTCATTGATCACGCCGAAACGAGGCATGATACAACGTACTTCTAAACCACTGTCATTACTCTTGATGGCTAATTTGTTTACAATCTCTGCAAACTCGGTCAGCTCCAAGTACGGTGACATTTCAGTGGCGATAAATAAAATTCGCTTTTTAGACATTAGTTTGCCAATTTAGTGGGCAGTAAAACAAGTCGGCAAAGTTAAATAAAATACGCCGAATACCAACGCATAACTGCTTCTGCTCCCACTATATACACCTAAAAGGATGTTTATAAAAGCTTTTTAACAGTTTTAAATGACATTTATCAGGAGGGGGCAGTTAAAGGAAAGATGTTTATAATGAATTAAACTGCTGTTAACGATGCGTTCTGTAAATTGCAAGCGAATAGATGCTGCATGAAAAAAAATCTCTCTTCGTTATTAAAATATATTTTCTTCTTAGGTCTGGGCGTGTTCCTCGTATGGTGGAGCCTGCACCAGATCCCCGATAATAAATGGAAAGAGTTTGTACTGTCGCTGGCCAATGCGCACTACTGGCTGATCCTTCCCGTTTTTGTGATACTTACTTTAAGCCATGTGTTCAGAAGTTTGCGCTGGAAGATATTGATGCGGCCCATGGGCTATGCACCTTCTTTTATCAATACTTTTTTTGCTGTAATGATCGGGTACCTGGCTAACCTTGCCGTACCAAGATTGGGAGAAGTATTAAAATGTACCATCCTGGCCAAATATGAAAAAGTTCCTGCCGAAAAATTAGTTGGAACAATTGTAGCAGAAAGAGCCTTTGATGTGATCTCCCTTGCGATCGTTTTTCTGATCGCCTTTATTACACAGTTTGGAATTGTTGGTGAATATGCAGGACAGATCTTTGATCAGTTATTAAAAAACAAAAGCGGACATTTTTCCAGTACCAAAGTGTTTATTGCAGTAGGCATTCTTTCTATCCTGTTCATTGTTTTAAAGGTCTGGTTCAGGCAGTTTGCACACTTGGCAATTGTGATCTTTATTAAAAAGATACTTCGCGGTATTTGGGAAGGCGTTACCAGTATCCGGAACCTTCAGCAGAAATGGACCTTCATTTTTTATACTGTTGCCATCTGGAGTATGTACATTTTGGGTACATGGGTTGGATTATATGCTACTGCGGGAACAGCAGGATTAAGCCTTGCCGACGCAATTACAGTGCTGGCATTTGCAAGTATCGGCATGATCGTTACACCCGGCGGTATTGGTGCCTATGCTTATTTTATTGCCAAAGTGCTGGAAAAAAGTGATATCCCTTTCGAAATAGGTTATGCCAACGGAACATTACAATGGTTCGCTCAATTTTTAATTGTGGTTGTGATTGGCTCAATTTGTTTGACATTACTACCCTGGTATAATAAGAAGAAAGTGGGGAGTATTGAGTCGGGGGTCGGGAGTCCTGAGTTGTGAGTCGTTTAGTTTTTTACAAATTACATTATGAAAAAAATAGATGCAATAGAGAAAAAGATATTCGAGTTACCCCAATTATTGGCAACCCTTGCAGGATGGAGAATAACCGGTAAAAATGTTTCCTTCACCAATGGCTGTTTTGATATTTTGCATGAGGGGCATATATTTTCTTTATCTCAGGCTGCCAAAGAAGCCGATTATTTGATCGTGGGCGTAAACAGCGATGCAAGTACAAAAAGATTAAAAGGTAATGATCGACCCATTAATAACGAAAAGAGCAGGGCACTGGTCTTGGCCAGTCTGATGATCATTGATGCCGTTATCATTTTTGAAGAAGATACACCGCTGCAATTAATTTCTTCGATTCTCCCCGATGTTCTGGTAAAGGGTGGCGATTATACGATCGAACAAATCGTAGGTGCTAAAGCTGTCATGGCCCATGGTGGAAGGGTCGTCATCAATCCAATCGTAGAGGGTTTTTCTACCACAGGCATAGTGGAGAAGATCAGAAGATTAGGCTGATCTTTTCTTAACTTTACTGCATACTCATCATCCGAATAAATGATATGAAAAAGGTTTTGTTTGCGGCATCAATTATATGCAGTGTTCTATTGTCTTGTGAGAGTACAAGGACAAACACCAGTACTAAAAATGATGTTTCAGGCACTGTAACAAAACTAGAAGGCAGTTGGGAACTCAGTTATATTGCCGGCAATGATATTGCCGTTTTGTATCCTTCAAAAAAGCCATTCATTCATTTTGATATTGCTAAAGAAATGATCAATGGTAATAGCGGCTGTAACAACTTTACAGGCAAACTGTATGCCGAAGATCAGAAGATAGATTTCACAAAACCAATGGCCATGACCCGAATGGCTTGCATGGGTGAAGGTGAGAATATTTTCATCCAAGCCTTACAAAAAGTGAGTTCTTACCATATAAGCAATGACAATACATTAAACCTTCTTTCAGCTACCGATAGTATAGTTATGCGTTTGTCAAAAAAGTAATAACATCTGTCAGGAAACTTTACTGGAATGTCAGATCTTCAACGGAAGATAAACGGAGGATGAACGAAGGATGAGCGAATGAACGCCGAATCAACACCGAATCAACACCGAAGCTCAACCAAATGCAAATAGCTTGAAATCCGGATGAAGGATCCCCCTTTTCCCTATGACTATTTTAATAAAGCCATAGCAAATCAATCTCATTACATGTTTACAATCAATACGGGGATTGGAAGTTCATGCCGCACCGCTTCAATGGTTTCACCGAATAAGTAGTCTTTGATACCGCTATGTCGGTGAGCACCCATTACGAGCATCTCAGCATTGGACTGGCGTACGATCCTCACGATCTCTTTGATACGGTTTCTGTATCCGATATGTGTTTCTACTTTATAACCCAAGGCCTGTAATTGTTCTGCAAAGTTTTCCAATCGTAGTTTATCCTTTCGGGTCTCATCATCATCGCTCTCCTCACCCAGAAATTTGGCAGATACACTTTCTACAATATGCAGTAAGATATATGTTGCATTTTTATGCCCCTGATTGATGGCATGAGCGATCAGTTTCTCATCATTCAAACTAAAGTCCAATGCAATGGCGATCTTTTGTGTATGATTGATCGTAAGGTTTTGGAGGGATGGTACTTCACTGTGCAAACGAATACTATTATCCCGGTGTTGCTTTTGAAGCATGGGTAAAAAGGTCATGGTGAGAAATAGCCATATAAAAGCGAGCCCTGCAACAATGATTATAAATTTCCAAATGATCAATCCAGGCTGATTGAACAACAACATACATTGTTCGATCACCATTTTAGAATTAAGATAGAGCAACACAATGGCCACTAACCATGAAATTGTTTTAGTGAACTTCTTTATAGCAAATTCTCCCATTGTCGTTTTATCACTAACAAAATGTATCAGAGGAATCACAGCGAAGCCCAGTTGAACACTCAATATCACCTGGCTCAAAACCAACAGTGCATCGATCTTATCATCACCATACACGGTAATTACGATAAAGGTAGGAATGATCGCAATGAGTCTTGTCAGTAATCTACGCAGCCATGGATTGATTCGAAGTTTTAAATATCCTTCCATTACGATCTGTCCGGCCAAAGTACCTGTAATGGTTGAACTTTGTCCCGCCGCGATCAATGCAATCGCAAATAAAATGGGAGCAAGTTTTGAACCTAATAATGGTTGCAGCAATTGATGTGCATCTTCTATTCTGGCAACATGTGTATTGCCAGATGTAAAGAAAACCGTTGCAGCCAGGATCAATATGGCAGCATTGACAAAGAATGCCGCATTTAAAGCGATAGAACTGTCGATCAGATTGTATTTGATGGCACGTTTTATTCCTTGCTGATCAGGTTTTATTTTTCTGGTCTGTACCAATGCCGAATGCAGGTATAAATTATGCGGCATTACGGTTGCACCAATAATACCCACAGCGATATATAATGCATTATCACTTAAAAATCCGGGCATCAATCCCTTTGCCACTGCTCCTAAATGAGGTTTTGCCAAAAAAATCTCGATCAGGAAAGAGCCACCGATCACTATAACCAATGCAATGATGAATGCTTCTAATTTTCTGATCCCGTAATTCTGCAACCATAATAAGAGTAATGTATCCAGAACCGTGATCCCAACGCCCCAAAGGATAGGCAACCCGGTTAACAAATGAATACCCAATGCCATACCCAATACTTCAGCAAGGTCGCAGGCTGCAATGGCAATCTCGGCCAAGACATACAAACAAAAATTTACTAATGGAGTATAGACTTCTCTGTTGGCCTGTGCTAGGTCTCTTCTGCGCACAATGCCTAATCTGGCACTTAAGCTTTGCAGCAATAAAGCAATCAGATTACTCATTAATAAAACCCATATCAGTTGATACCCGAATTGAGCACCTCCCTGAAGATCTGTAGCCCAATTACCCGGATCCATATAGCCAACACTTACCAGATAAGCAGGGCCTATATACGCCAATCCTCTTCTCCATCCTGTTTTTGGCTGGGTTGTATCAACGGTTTCGTGCACTTCGCTTAAAGAATTATCGCTATGGTAACCTTGTTGACTCATGTTTTAACGCTGAATAAATTTATTTTCCTCTTCATTGCTCACAAGCTATAAAACTAACGGCAGAAATATTACTTTTAATTAATTAAATCTGCACATGAAAAATTGGTTGATCTTATTGCTTGCTCTTATCGTGATCGGTTGTACACATAAAAGACCCGACCTTTCCGGCAAAGAACCCGTAAAAATAAAAGATTTTATTGCTGCGTTTACAATTATTGAGTCTCAATTTTCTGCAGCAGATTCAACAGTTTCCAAAATAGCCGACAGTACCATTATCGGCTATAAGGTTTTTACCCAATTCATTCCCGACAGCGCTTTGTCCAAGATGTTGATCATAGAAAAAGGAACTATCATCCAACCTGTTGGGAGAATTGAGAAACAAAAAGAGAACTATCTGCTAGCAACTTTTTCGCATCATAAAAAAACAATACTGGCAGTATTTGTATTAGATAAAAAAAATAAATTCCTGGCCGCTAAACAATTATTGGCCAATTCATCAAATGATGAATACAATCATTTTATCTCCATTAACAAAGAGCCTACTTTTTTGATCAGTCAGGAAAAGCTGAATGCTGATAAACAATTACGCTTCAGCCGCGTGGGCTGGGTGTATAATGCCGGTGGTAATTTCATGGTGGTAATTCATGACAGTAATGAGGATGAAAAGAAAAACAGTGTGATCATTAATCCGATCGATACATTACCACATAAGAATAAACTAAGCGGCAATTATATGAAGGATAAGAAAAATTTTATTTCATTACGTGACAGGAAAGATGCCAACAGTTATATATTCTTTATCCATTTTGAAAAGAATGAAGGTTTATGCAGTGGGGAATTAAAAGGGATATTGAAAATGAAAACAGCAACAACAGCCGTTTATGCAGAAGGTGGGGATCCCTGTGTGGTCGATTTTACTTTTGAAGGAAATGATATCATCATCAAAGAAAAAGGCAGTTGCGGAAACCGGAGAGGTATGGAATGTTTCTTTGACGATACCTTCACCAGAATAAAAGAAAGCAAGTCGGTAAGAAAAAAATAACCCTGTGCTAGATTGGTTTACAGGATTAGCCTTTCAGCGAAAAAAGACTCAATGCTTAAACAATGATTTCAATCATGTGCCGTTTCTCCACAATTTAATGTGTATAAAATACATTTTGCGGAAAAGCCTTTATATTGCAGCTCCAAAATTTTATTGAACGAAATAACAGTTTATGAATTTCAGAAGTTACCAGGTTCCGTATGCAATTGACGAGCAATATTCTAAGAAAGTTTCTTATTTCTCAATGGAATTTGCCATTCACCAACCATTGAAAATATACAGTGGCGGTCTAGGATTTCTGTCAGGATCTCATTTACGCAGTGCATATGAGTTAAGACAAAATCTTGTAGGCATCGGCATTTTATGGAAATACGGTTACTATGATCAAACAAGAAATCAGGATCAGAGTTTACAGCCTGCCTGGATGGAAAAAAGTTACAGCTTTTTAGAAGATACCGGGATCAAATTTCAGATATTGATACATGATCATCCTGTTTGGGTGAAAGCGATGTACCTGAATCCTGAAACATTTAAAAGTGCTCCGCTTTTTTTATTGACAACAGATCTGCCTGAGAACGATTATGTATCTCAAACAATTTGCCATCGTTTATATGACGCGAATGTTGCAACCAAAGTAGCCCAGTTTATTTTATTGGGTGTGGGAGGTGCAAAACTGATGGATGAAATTGGGTTCAATCCTGATGTGTATCATTTGAATGAAGCACACGGAATTTCTTCTGCATTTTATTTGCTGAATAAATTCAAGAGTGTTGAAAAAGTAAAAGAACATTTGGTATTCACTACACATACTCCGGAAGAAGCAGGGAACGAGAAACATGATATTTATTTATGTCATAAAATGAGCTATTTCTGCGGACTGAGTATTGATGAAGTAAGAAAGATCACCGGTACTAAAGACGACCAGTTCAATCATTCTCTTGCTGCCTTGCGGTTTGCAAGAAAGGCAAATGGTGTAAGTGCTTTGCATGGAGTGGTGAGCCGGGAAATGTGGAAAAAGTATGAAGGCATTTGCGAGATCACTTCTATCACTAATGCACAGAACTGGAGATATTGGTCTGATAAGCAGCTATACAAATACATGGAAGAAGGGAATGATCTTGCTTATGACGACAGGAAAGTGTATTTAAAGAAGCGTGCTTTTGAAATAGTTGCAGATCAGACCGGAAAAATATTCGATCCAAATGTTTTGACCATTGTTTGGGCAAGACGTTTTGCAGGTTATAAACGTGCTGATTTCTTAACTCAGGATCTGGCGCGTTTTGAGAGATTACTTAACAATACGAATCATCAGGTACAGGTCATTTGGGCCGGGAAGCCTTACCCTGTAGATTATCCTGCGATCAGCCAGTTCAACAATCTTGTTCATTTAAGTAAGAATTACAAAAATGTAGCTGTATTGGTAGGTTACGAATTATCACTCAGCAAACGTCTAAAACAAGCTGCTGATATTTGGTTGAATAATCCGCGTGTACCACGTGAAGCCAGTGGAACTAGTGGTATGACGGCTGCCATGAATGGCGCAGTTAATTTTTCTACTGATGACGGATGGATACCCGAATTTGTAAATAATGGCAACAATGGTTTTGTTGTTCCTAAAGCCGATTATGCAAACATGAGTGTACATGATCAGGATGAGTATGATCTGAATAAGATCTATGAAATATTAGAACAGCAGATCGTTCCGTTGTATTATGATAATTATGATACCTGGAGACAGATCATGAAGAACGGAATGCGGGATGTACGCTTCCAGTTCGACAGTAACCGTATGGCTGCAGAGTATTACAATATCATGTATAAATAATCAGACAATACATTTTCTATAAATCCCTTACAAATTGTGAGGGATTTTTTATTTCACGCAACAGCCCATGCCATAAAATATCCCAATAGCCGTCGGGAACGGTAATATAAATCATTTCAAACCTTTCATTCTATCTCTTACATTTACGTTCTAAAAACATGCGAATGAGAAAAATATTATTTCTTGCAATGTGCATACCATTATTTGCTACTGCACAAACCAAACAAATCACATTGGACGATATTTACAAAAAAGGAACTTTCAGGGCAGAGATTGTTCCCGGATTCAATAGTTTAAAAGACGGCCGTTTTTATACAGAACTGGATAATAACGGAAACCTGATCAAGAAAAGTTTTATCACAGGTGAAACAGCAGGAGTAATAGTGAGTAAGGGCGATATCAAAGATGAGAAAGGAAATGCGCTGGAATTAAAAGATTTTGAATGGAGTGAGGATGAGTCGAAATTATTAATATTCTTAAACAGAGAATTTATTTATCGACGTTCTTCCAAAGCGATCGTTTATGCGTATGATATTGCAACCAAGAAAACGGCAAAAGTGGATGCAGATAAAATAATGCATGCCACTTATTCCCCTGATGGAAGCAAGATCGCTTTTGTAAAAGAGAACAACCTTTATTTTAAGAATTTAGCGACCAACAAAACAACACAGATCACTAAAGACGGCAAATGGAATTTCACTATCAATGGAAATTGTGATTGGGTATATGAAGAAGAATTTGGTTTTACAAAGGCTTTTCAATGGAGCCCGAAAAGTGATCATATTGCTTATTATCGTTTTGATGAAAGCAAAGTACCCACTTATGCTTTTGCGGTGTATGACAGTTTGTACCCCAAACAATACAGCTATAAATATCCCAAAGCAGGCGAAGCTAATTCTGTTATAGAAATTCATATTTACGATACAAAGACGGCCGCAAATATCAAAGCGGATATTGGTAAAGAAGCAGATATATATATCCCCAGGATCCTATGGACAAAGGATAACAGCAAATTGGCCATTACTTGGCTGAATCGTCTACAAAATGATATGCGTTTTCTTAGTGCTGACGCAGCAACCGGAAAAACAGCAGTCTTCTACGAAGAAAAGAATAAATATTATGTGGATGTAGTGAATATTAATTTCCTGAAGGATGGCAAGCATTTTTTGATCAGCAGTGAGAAAGACGGCAATCATCATATTTATTTAGAATCACTGGATGGCAAGGAAGAAAAATTGTTGACCAAAGGGAATTTTGATATCGTTAATACAGAAGGTGTAGATGAAAAAAATAATACGGTTTATTTTATTGCAGCCTACCATTCTCCGCTCACAAAAGATTTTTGCAGTGTTGATCTGGATGGCAATAATTTCAAATTGATGGATGAAAGGATCGGTTCGCACAGTATTAAATTCAATGCTGATTTTACTTTTTATACAGATGATTATTCAACCATCAGCAAGCCGAACAATATCAGCGTGTTTGATATCCACGGAAAATTGATCCGTACCTTGAAAGACAACAGCAAACTTGCCAAGACCGCTATTGAATACGGCTTCGCCAATGCTGAGTTTATTAAAATCCCAACGAGCAAGGGAGAAACTTTGAACGGCTGGATGCTGAAGCCAAAGGATTTTGACGCCAATAAAAAATATCCTGTTTTGTTTTGCAATTACGGCGGCCCGGGTTCACAACAGGTGGCCGATCGCTGGGGTGTGGTAAATCAATGGCAACAGATGCTTGCTCAGAAAGGTTATATCATAGTGAGTGTTGATAATACCGGGACGGGTTTTCGCGGAGAAGAATTCAAGAAGAAAACTTATTTACAGTTAGGCAAATTTGAAATTGAAGATCAGATCGATGCCGCAAAATACTTAGGTACGCTCCCCTATATCGATGCAAAACGCATAGGCCATTGGGGCTGGAGTTATGGTGGATTTATGAGCAGCCTTGCTATCACAAAAGGTGCCGATGTCTTTAAAGCTGCCATTGCAGTTGCACCGGTTACCAGCTGGCGTTTTTATGATAATATTTATACCGAACGTTATATGCGCACGCCGCAAGAAAATGCAAAAGGTTATGACGATAATTCGCCTTTGAATTTTACAGATAAAATAAAAGGCAAGTTCTTAATTATTCAGGGAACTGCAGATGACAATGTTCATTTTCAAAACTCAGTAATAATGGTTGATAAGATGATCAACAATAATATTGAATTCGAAAGCGGTTATTATCCAAACAAGAATCACAGTATACGTGGTGGCAATACCAGCTATCATTTGTATAATAAAATGACGAAGTTTATTTTGGATAATTTATAAAGAATAGAACACAGAAAACACAGATGAAACTAATTTTCACTGATGTCATTTTAAATGAAAATCCCGCTGCAATTCAACTGCAACGGGATTTTCATTTATTGTAACTGTGTGATGTATCGCAAGTCTACCCTCTGCTGAAAAGGGCTTTAATGATCATGCCGGCCATCTTCGGATTTTCTTTTAACCGGCGAGTGCAATAAGCAAACCATTGCTTACCGTATGGAACATAGACGCGCATCGTGTGGCCCTTATCCACTATCGATCTTCTCAGTTCCGGTGTAACACCATACAACATCTGAAACTCATACATATTTTTGGGAACATTATATTTCCCGATCAAGTTGTATGCCCCTTCCACCAATGGTTTATCGTGTGTTGCAATGCCCGCATAAATCCTATTTTGAAACATATATTCGAGATCGTCAAGAAAATTTTCATTGATCTCTTCATATTCTTTAAAAGCTATTGCAGCAGGCTCAGTATAGATACCCTTGCAAAGCCTGTAATTAAGTGGAATTTCAGATGAATTAAGATCAAGCATGTTCGCAATATCATTTCTTGTTCTTTTTAAATATGCCTGAAGTACCAATCCTACATTTTGTGGAAATTCGCTTTTCAATTTTCTAAACAATTCAATTTCGAGATCGGTGCATGGAGAATCCTCCATGTCAATTCGAATGAAGTTGTTATACGCTGCCGCTTTTTGCACTATTTCTTTGATGTGACCATAACAAACCTCTTTATCTAACAGCAACCCAAACATGGTTGGCTTCAAAGAATAATTACCTTGAATATTATTTTGCTGAGCCTTTTCAATTATTTCCAGGTATTCTTTTTTGTTAGTCTCGGCTTCTTCGAGTGTTTTAATGAATTCGCCCAAAACATCAAGTGTAACTTTTATTCCATCCGAATTGAGTTCTTTGCAACCTTTGATCGCTTCATCGATGGCGAGACCGGCAACATATCTTTTTGAGAAAACCCAGACAAAGCTTTGGGGCATATACGGCAGCAGTGCAGCAATTAGTTTATTGAACATTTTTGAATAGATTTCATATTAATTATAGATAAGTGCTTATAAAAAGCCGAATCAATTTGCAATCGTTATCAGTTTAAGCAGCGCAAAGATATTTTCTTTTGAGCATCGAATTATGCCAATAATCATTTGCAAATCAGGAAAATTGTCTTATTGCATCGATACAACCTGTTTTAGAAGTTCAAGTAATACGCTCACTAAGCTTTGGAGCATAGGTCCCAATGAAATCAGGAGGCATGTATGATCAGTTTATGCGACACAATTTGCTACCATGTTTGAAGAGCAGCTTTGGAATAAAGCCAATTGCTGTTATTTATTTCCAGATTGATTTATATTGTTTTGAAAATGATTCGAATGAATTATTGGGATACACTGTTCCGTAATATTTCAGCATTGGTTCCATGTCTTTTATGTACAGCATTCCGGCAACAGTATATGGTTGGTTATCGGTAGTGATTATAACTGTTGTTGGCAACATAAGATTGCCTTTGGCAACATATTCGAAGAATTCATGAAGATTATTTTTTTTATCGTGGTTGAAGTTCTTGTTGTTCCATACCAACTCATCTTTTGATTCGGCATTGAATTTTAAACGATAAAAATGTTCTTTCATGTATTCGTAAACAGAATCATTCTGGTAAGTAGTTCTGTCCATTTGTTTGCAATATTCGCACCAATCTGCATACATATCAATAATGATTGGTTTGGGCTGTTGTTTCATCAGTGTTTGTATATCTGCCCAGCTTTGCCAGAGGTCTTTCTTCTTTTTATCAGGATAAAAAGAGGTAAGGGCCGAAACAGTTAACAATAAAAGAAGAAACAGTTTAAACTTTTGCATACTACATTTGTTTAAAACAAAAATAGCGGTAAATGCCGAATAAAATTATTGTTGCCATTACGGGTGCCAGCGGTGCTGTTTATGCCAAAGTATTATTGGATAAATTAATGCTGTTAAAAGATCAATGGCAGGAATTGAGCGTGGTAATGAGCAATAATGCGAAAAAGGTTTGGCAAACAGAATTAGGAAATGATGATCATAAAAATTATCCGGTTAAATATTTTGAGAAGCTGGATTTTACTGCTCCCTTTGCGTCGGGTTCCGCAAAGTACAATGTGATGATCGTTGCCCCATGCAGCATGGGTACATTAGGCAGGATCGCAAATGGCGTAAGTGATGACCTTGTGACCAGAGCCGCGGATGTTATTTTGAAAGAGAGGAGAAAATTAATATTAATGGTGAGAGAAACCCCGTACAATTTCATTCATATCAAAAACATGGAAACGGTAACACTTGCAGGTGGTATCATTTGCCCTGCCACACCATCATTTTATTCGCAGCCTAAAACCATTGAAGATATTGCGGCTACTGTTGTTGACAGAGTATTAGATCTGGCCGGATTGGATCCGAGTACATTTCGATGGGGTACAAAATAAAAATCCCGCCTTACGGCAGGATTTCCAGATATAGAAACATCCTTATACACTCGCGTTTTCAGCTTCTTCTTTTTTCTTCAATTCAAATACAATTTTACCATTCTCTTTATCCAAAGAAGCAATTAATGTATCTCCATTTTTTACATTCATACTCAGAATTTCTTCTGCCAGAGGATCTTCCAAATACTTTTGTATAGCCCTGTGTAATGGTCTTGCGCCGTATTGCACATCATATCCTTTATCGGCAATAAAATCCTTGGCTTCATCGGTTAATTCCAAGCTGAATCCCAAGTTCACCAGGCGTTTCATCACACCTTTCATCAGGATATCAATAATACTGTGAATATTATCTTTTGTTAAAGCATTAAATATCACTACATCATCAATACGGTTTAAGAACTCAGGTGAGAATGTACGTTTTAATGCTTTTTCGATCACTGCTTTATTATTCTCTTCCTGATTCTGGACACGTGAAGCAGTTGCAAATCCTACACCATCGCCAAATTCCTTCAGTTGTCGAACACCAATATTTGAGGTCATGATGATCAATGAATTCTTGAAATCGATCTTTCTTCCCAAACCGTCTGTCAACTGACCATCATCCAATACCTGTAATAAAATATTATAGATGTCAGGATGTGCTTTTTCAATCTCGTCCAGCAAAATAACAGAATAAGGCTTGCGACGAACTTTCTCTGTTAACTGTCCGCCTTCTTCATAACCCACGTATCCCGGAGGTGCACCAATCAATCGGCTTACGGTGAATTTTTCCATGTATTCACTCATATCGATGCGAATCAATGCATCTTCACTGTCGAACATATATCTCGCTAAAGATCTGGCCAATTCTGTTTTACCTACGCCGGTTGGGCCTAAGAAAATGAATGTGCCTATGGGCTTCTTTGGATCTTTCAAACCAACACGGTTACGCTGAATTGCTTTTACCACTTTTTGAATGGCTTCGTTCTGGCCGATCACCATTTCTGACATATCTGTTCCCATCTTCCTCAACTTCTCTGTTTCTGCCTGCACCATGCGTTTCACAGGGATACCTGTCATCATGCTTACTACTTCAGCAATATTTTCTTCGCTGATAGGATAACGTTTATTCTTACTTTCTTCCTCCCAAAGATTCTTTGCCTTTTCCAGTTCTTCACCCAGTCTCTTTTCAGTATCACGTAATGATGCAGCTTCTTCGAAACGCTGGCTCTTTACAACTTTATTCTTTTCATTCTTTACGTCTTCAATCTTCTTTTCTAGTTCTACAATATCCAATGGAACATTGATATTTTTCAAATGTACCCTAGCTCCTACTTCATCCAATACATCGATCGCTTTATCCGGTAATAAACGATCGGTCATATAACGATCACTTAATTTTACGCATGCATCAATGGCTTCCTGATCGTATAGTACATTATGAAAATCTTCATACTTACTCTTAATATTGTTTAAGATGGTAATGGTATCTTCTACACTTGGTGGTTCGATCAATACTTTTTGGAAACGGCGATCCAATGCACCGTCTTTTTCTATGTATTGGCGATACTCGTCCAGTGTTGATGCTCCGATACACTGCAGTTCGCCCCTTGCCAATGCCGGTTTGAAAATATTGCTTGCATCCAGTGACCCGCTGGCTCCACCGGCACCCACAATTGTATGAATCTCATCAATGAACAGAATAACATCCCGATTCTTTTCCAGCTCATTCATGATCGCTTTCATTCTTTCTTCAAACTGACCACGGTATTTAGTTCCGGCGACCAAAGCAGCCAGATCAAGTGATATCACTCTTTTATCAAACAAAACCCGGCTCACTTTTCTTTGAACGATACGCAATGCCAAGCCTTCTACAATAGCTGTTTTACCCACACCCGGCTCACCAATCAAAATTGGATTGTTCTTTTTTCTACGCGATAAAATCTGAGAAACTCTTTCAATTTCCTGCTCGCGGCCAACTATTGGGTCCAAAGTGCCCGCTTCTGCCATTTTTGTGATATCCCTTCCAAAATTGTCTAAGACAGGAGTTTTACTTTTTGCATTTGGCGCCGTTTTACCGGGGCGTTGCTGCTGAAAACCTGCTCTTTGTTTCTCATCCTCAAAATCATCTTCATTTTCGTCAGAGAATTCGCTTTTGGGTGGTGGTGGAATGTTGGTACTCACCATACCTAGTTCATTTCTGAAAATATCGTAATCTACATCAAACTGATTTAGGATTTGAGTAGCGATATTTTCTTTATTCTTCAAAATACTCAACAATAAATGCTCTGTTTCAACCAATGGGCTTTTTAGTGCTTTGGCCTCCAAAACAGTTACACGTATAACTTTCTCTGCCTGTTTGGTAAGGGGCAAACTATTGATATTGGCAATATTTTTCCCTGTTTTATCTTTTACGGCCAGTTCTACTTCTTTGCGTAATTCGTACAGATCAACATTCAGTTGCTTCAATACTTTGATGGCGATATTTTCTCCATCGCGTATCAATCCCAACAATAAATGTTCGGTGCCGATGAAATCATTTCCTAAGCGTAAAGCTTCTTCACGACTGAAAGAGATGATCTCTTTAACCTGGGCTGAAAAGTTATTATCCATATCTAATTTGGATTTATACAATTATAACGAATATTTTTGACCTAAGTTGCCATGCTTTTATACACATGGTGTTAACGAAATAAAAAACTATGCAAGTCAAAATTGATACCAAGGAAAAATTTACCGTCGTGTTGCCTCTTGAACCTCATATTTATGACAATATGGCTGCGGAACTCGCTGCCACCTGCAACAAATATTTACGAAATGAGATAAAGAACGTGATTCTTAATTTACAATCTGTGACAGCCATTGATGAAGGGGCTGCTCAATCCATTGCACAATTACAGAATGATTTTTATGAGCAAAATGCTTCTTTCGTGATATGTGAATTGAAACCCTCAATGGAAGAGGCCTTTGAAAAATTAGAATTAATGGAATATCTGAATATAACTCCTTCCGAAAGTGAGGCATGGGATATTGTACAGATGGAGGAGATCGAAAGGGAATTATTGGATGATGACGATATTGCCTTTCAAGCATAAGTATGAACAACGGGAAATATATTTGCATATTCTTGTGTTATCAATAAAATTCAATCCATGTTTGGTGTAACGATTTTGGGAAATAATTCGGCGCTTCCTGCTTATGACAGGCATCCTACTGCCCAGATCGTTACATTGCATGAACAATTATTTTTGATCGATTGCGGAGAAGGCACTCAAATGCAGATGGCAAAGTTTAAGATCCGCAGAAGCAAGATCAACCATATTTTTATTTCACATCTGCATGGCGATCATTATTTTGGTTTGATCGGATTGATCACCAGCATGGGTTTATTGGGTAGAGAAAATGAGTTGCATTTGTATGCACCTGCTGTGTTGAAAGAGATCATTGACCTTCAGTTTAAAGTGGCCGATACAAAACTTCCCTTTGCTTTACATTTTCATCCATTGGAAAAAGAGGGACTGGTGGTGGAAGGAAAAAGATTTTCGGTTGAATGTTTCTCTACACAACACAGAGTGGAATGCTGGGGTTTTATCATTCGAGAAAAAAAACATCCCCGAAAAATCGATAAAGAAAAAGTATTGCAGTTTAATATCCCTGCTGTTTATTACAGTCATTTAAAGAATGGAGCTGATTACGAAACAAAAGAAGGTGATATTGTAAAAAACGAATGGGTTACATTACCAAATGCCGAGCCTCGCAGTTATGCTTTTTGTGCGGATACTATTTATGATGAATTATTGGCCGAGAAAGTAAAAAATGTTACAGTGATCTATCATGAAGCCACTTATTTAAAAGACCTGGATGAGCGTGCTACAGCCCGATTCCACAGCACCACAGAGCAAGCTGCAAATATTGCCATTAAAGCCAATGCCGAAAAACTACTGATCGGACATTTCAGCAGCAAATACGAGATCTTAGACCAATTCTTACATGAGGCAAAAGAAGTGTTTTCAAATAGCGAATTAGCAATTGAAGGGGTTACTTTTAAGATCTAATACATCAACCAGCTATAAAATACTGGGAATTCCTGGCGCCAGTATTTTTCATTATGCTGGCCTACTGGATCTGTTAATCTCCTTAACTGATAGTTTGATTTTTTATAAAAAATATCGGCCATTTTATTCATATCATTCACCATGGTACTACTTTCGTTGCCACCGGCATAAAAAAATATTTTAGGTGCATTATTAGTTTCAAACTTTTCAGCATCGATATATAATTGAGGTGTTAACCAAAATGCAGGTGAAAAAATCCCCGCCCCACCAAACACTTTCGGATATTGAATCACAGCATATAAACTAATTAAAGCGCCCATACTGCTGCCTGCTGTAAAAGTATATTCAGGCCCTTTCTTCGTTCTGTATTTACTATCTATGAAAGGTTTTAAAGTGTTTGCCAAGAAATCGACATATTGTTTTCCTTCACCTTTGCCGAATTTATCATTGTCGTATGGGTTGTATTCTGTCATACGTTTATCACCTCCGTTATCAATCCCAATAACGATACATTCTTTGCCTGTTTGCTGCAATGAATCTAAGCATTCATCCACACCCCACTCGCCTGAAAAAGCAGTTTGTTCATTGAATAGGTTTTGTCCGTCATGCATATATAAAACAGGATATGTTTTAGAAGAAGATGCATAAGTCTTTGGTAAATAAACCCATATCCTTCTTTTACGATTGAGTTGTGGCATATTAAAAGCCGTATCAATTATTTTTACCTGGGGACTTGCCGAATAACGTTTCGGTCTTTCAGGATAATCATCTTTCCATCCGGCGATCACAAAATCTATGGAAACATCTGCCGAAACATCCAATACACGATCACTGATATCTCTGCCGTCTGCAGTACATTCCACTTTTTCAAAACTCCCTCTGGTGAATTTAAAAGCATAGTTGCCTGCAGCAATATTGCTGATCACAATGCCTTTCCTGCTACCACCCAAAGGTTTCAGTTTATAACTCTCATCTTTCGGGTTCCAGCTATTGAAATTACCGGCCACATAAATATCATCATTCTTTTTACTAGCCACATCTGTTACCACCAGACGTACAGAATATTGTGCGTGGGAAACAATTATAATTACTGAAAGAATTAAAAGCAAGCATAGTCTTTTCATACAATAAAATTATAGATTTAATGATATCGGAAATAAAAAAAGCCATTCATTGAAACTGAATGGCTTTTGATCTCTGAAGTATTACTAATCGAGTACTTCAGCGTCTTTGGGGTATTTGCTTCTGTTATAAATAAAAGTATTATCAGGCAGAGAGGCATTCGTATTGAGATTCGTTAAACTGAACTCGATCACATTATTGCTCTTGTCGGTGATCTTTGCTTTTGTGATCATCTCTTTGTTCTTGTCGATAAACACATTCACTTTTTGGAAATTCTTCTTCTTATCATTCGGTATCAACTCTACCTCATGATAACTGCCTTTGGATGAAATGAGTTTATAGGAGAAATCCTTATCGTAAAAATTGGATAATAAATTCTGCGGACTCAAAGTTTGACCACCTTCTTCAACAGTGGAGATAGTGATGGTCTTATTGCCATCAAAATTATAGATCTTCACTCCATCAGAGATGATCTCTGTCTTGCCCTGTTTGAGTAAGTATTTCTGTCCTTTGATAGAGATATTGCCTGTTTGTGTTCCATTGTCTTTCCCTTTGCTGGTAACTGATTTAAGAGCAAAAGAAGCCGTAATTCCCTTGAAAGTCTTAAACTTAGCACTTACCGCATCCAATACTTTTTTTGCATTGGGATCATTATTATCTGCAAATGAAAGTTCTGTGATACTCAAAGCGGCAAGCAAAAGAATGTAGATCTTTCTCATATCAAAATTGTTGCTGCAAATATAAGCATTCACTTACACAGGAGCGAAGGATTCGGTGAAAGTTTGTTAGAATTGGACTAAATATTATTAAAAAATATTAACCCATTGTTTGCAGAAATTCGTCTAATTCCATTTCAGTTTTAAAGCGAACCTCCCTTGCTTTACTGCCGAGATTAGGTCCAACAATGCCTGCAGCTTCCAATTGATCCATTAACCTTCCTGCACGGTTATATCCGAGTTTCATTCTTCTTTGAATCAAGGATGTGCTTCCAATTTGATTTTGTACGATCAACCTGGCTGCGTCTTCAAACAATGCATCACGATCATTGACATCGAATTCTTTTCCCTCCATATCTTTTTCATCCACATATTCGGGCAACAGGAATGCATGAGGGTAGCCGCGCTGATTGGCGATGAATTCACAAACCCGATCTACTTCCGGTGTATCCACAAAAGCACATTGTAGGCGAACAATTTCTCCGTTATAACTGATCAGCATATCCCCTTTACCGATCAATTGTTCTGCACCTCCTGCATCTAAAATGGTACGGCTGTCTATTTTAGAAGATACTTTAAAAGCAACCCTTGCAGGGAAATTCGCTTTGATGGTTCCTGTAATGATATTTACGGAAGGTCGTTGTGTTGCAATAATCAAATGTATTCCTACTGCTCTTGCCAATTGAGCCAGCCTGGCAATAGGCATCTCCACTTCTTTACCTGCGGTCATAATCAGATCGGCAAACTCATCCACTACCAAAACAATGAATGGTAAATATTGATGACCTTTTTCAGGATTTAATTTTCGAGATGTAAATTTCTCATTGTATTCTTTAATGTTACGGCAACCTGCTTCTTTCAACAGGTCATAACGGTTATCCATTTCAATACAAAGCGCATTCAATGTGTATATAACCTTTTTTGTGTCAGTGATAATGGATTCTTCTTCGCCGGGTAATTTCGCCAAAAAATGTTTTTCAATCACACGATACAAACTCAATTCCACTTTTTTAGGATCTACCAACACAAACTTTAATTGTGACGGATGCTTTTTATATAATAATGAAATTAATACGGCATTGATACCAACAGACTTACCCTGTCCTGTTGCACCTGCCATTAATAAATGCGGCATGGATGCCAGATCGACTATAAAATTTTCATTATCGATCTTTTTACCGATGGCAATAGGCAATGAGAAATGATTATTTTGAAATTTATCACTTGCCAATAATGTTTTCATGCCTACAACTGTCTTACGGATATTAGGCACTTCAATACCGATGGTACCTTTGCCCGGAATGGGTGCAATGATACGAATACCCAATGCTGCAAGACTTAACGCAATATCATCTTCCAGATTTTTGATACGGCTGATACGAACACCCGGGGCAGGAACTATTTCATACAAAGTAACTGTTGGTCCGATCGTTGCAGCTATTCTCTGAATAGCGATATCATAATTCTTTAAAGTAGCAATGATCTGATTCTTGTGTGTTTCCAGTTCTGAAGGATCATGCACGATCTTCTCACTGCCATAAGTTTCTAAGAGGTCAAGCGTTGGATATTTATAATCGCGAAGGTCTAATGTTGCATCATATCTTTCAGTAGCCACTTTGTTTACTGCCGATGGTTTCACTTCTTCTTCTACCACTTTTTTAATTTCCAGTTCCATATCAACAGAATCATCGATCATTAATTTTCCCTGATTCTTTTTTTCTGCTGCAGGCTTGGGCTCATCTACTGCCATCTCAATTCTCGCATCTTTTATCTGCTCCACTGCTTTTTCGTTAATATCAAAATTATTCATCGGGTCTGCAGCCGGTTCAACCATAGCCGACACAATTAGCTGCCCACCATTACCCTCATTCTTTAACTTATTTTGATAGAGTGCTTCTTCCTTTTCATTAATGGTTAATGGTATTTCTTCCTCATTCAAATCCCATTCACCGCGTACAGGCAGTTCATCCTCTCCTCTTTCAAAAATTTCAGGTTCTTGAACAATGGGTCTTGGTTTCCTTTCGGGCCATTTGAATGTTGGATTAAAGCGCCATATCACATAACACAAAACAGATAACAGCAACAATGCTCCTGTTCCAAAATTACCGATCCATTTGATGGACCAACTGTTCAATAATTCTCCCACACCGCCACCAAAGCTGAATTCGGTTCCTTTTGCGGCAAATGCAGCTGTCATGCTGATCACAAGTAATCCAACGATCACATAACGAAGATTGCGAATCAGGGAGAACACTTTTTTCTCCACCAATAAATTAACGCCTAGTACAAAAAAGAAACTACAGAATAAATAGGATGCAATACCAAATCCTTTATAAATAAAATTATGCGCAATATAGGCACCCAACACGCCGAGCAGATTATTCACTTTCACATCATCGGTAGCAAAGATCTTGATCCCAAACTGATGCACTTTATCCTGATCTTCCTGCCAGGTAAATAAATAGGAAGTAAATGCAACAAAGAGAAAGATGGCCAATAGCAAGCTCACCGCACCCGCAATCTTGGTAGTACGTTCATCTTTTACAACTTCAGTCACCGTAACCTCCACTTCTTTATCGGCCGTTAATTGTTCCGGATCGGGCGGCGGTGGCATTTTCTTTCTTAAGTTGTTTGCCATGAAAACAAATATAAGCTAACTGAAGAATGAGTTTTGTATTTAGCCACGCATGTGGATTTCTTCTCAGCTTTTCTTGAATCGCACACCTGTGCGGTGGATAACTAAGGTAGCAGGGTAATTTTAGATGCTAAATGCTAGATTTTGAATGAATACAATTATTGAATAGTTGATGCGCCTAAATAAAAATGAGGCTTTGTTAAACATCAACAAAATCAAACAGAGAATTTCAGTAACCGAAATAGAATTCTATTTCTTTATTCCCAACAACAAACAGATCCAGCCTGCAATAAAGAAGACTCCTCCAATGGGTGTTAATGGACCAATCCAATTTAATCCGCCCAGATTGATGACCGCTCTAAAAGTGAGCAGGTACAAAGATCCACTGAAAAAGAACACACCAAGTATAAACAGAAAGCCTGCCCATTCAATCAAATTATTTTTAAACTCTTTGTATAAGACAGCAACTAATGCCAAGGCAAATACATGATAAAACTGATAACGCACAGCCGTTTCAAAGATGCTGATAGAATGCTCATCCACAATTTGTTTTAAACCATGTGCGCCGAAAGCACCTAGTGCAACACTGAGTACGCCTAAAAAAGCTGCTGTTCGTAAATATCCTTTATGCATATAAAAGTTTAAAAGGTTTTAGAAGTTTAAAAGGTTTTAGAAGTTTAAAAGGTTGCTTCACATTTGACTTTTCACCATTCACTTTTCACTTGCTCCAAAATATTCTTCAGATTAATATCCTTCCCCTGCAAATGGATGGTTGATTGCGAATAAAACTTTTTGCGTTCCTCTAATTTCTTGGAAAGAAAATCTTTCAATTTATCATCGCTTAAGTTTTTGATCAAGGGGCGATGATCTTTTTCCGGTTTCAATCTTTCTACGAGAACGTCAATTGTTTCATCGATCCAGATCGTTTTGCCATTCTTATTCATCCATTCCATATTTCCATGAAAGCAAGGGCTGCCGCCACCGGTGGCCAATACAAATATTTTTTTTTCTGCAAACCAACGCAACACTTTTGCTTCTGTTTTCCTGAAATATTCTTCCCCGTCTTCCGCGAAAATTTCTTCAATGGTCTTTTCTTCGCTTGTTTCAATTAAAAAATCAAGATCATAACCGCCGCATTTTAGCTTTTTAGATAATTCTTTACACCAATGGCTTTTGCCGCTTCCCATCATTCCGATTAAAAACAATTTACCCCCAGCCCCTGAAGGGGAGTTTTGAATATCTTCAGTATTTGACCTTTTAGTTGCCATAATAATTCCCCTTTAGGGGTTATTTAAATGCATTCAATCCGGTTATATCCATTCCCGTTATGAGTAAATGTATATCATGTGTTCCTTCATAAGTGATCACACTTTCCAGATTCATCATGTGGCGCATGATACTGTATTCGCCTGTAATGCCCATTCCGCCTAATATCTGGCGAGCATCTCGTGCAATATTGGTAGCGATCTCACAACTATTCCTTTTGGCCATACTTACCTGCTGTGCTGTTGCACTTCCTTCAGTCATTAAAACTCCCAGACGCCAAACCATTAGTTGCGCTTTGGTGATCTCGGTGATCATCTCTGCCAACTTTTTCTGCTGTAATTGAAATCCTGCTATTGGTTTGTCGAACTGAATCCTCTCCTTTGCATATCGCAGTGCCGTGTCATAACAATCCATAGCTGCACCAATTGCTCCCCATGCAATGCCATAACGCGCTTTGGTTAAACAACTGAGCGGACCTTTCAACCCTTTCACATTCGGTAAAATATTCTCTTTCGGAACTTTTACATTATCAAAAACCAATTCACCGGTGGAACTTGCTCGCAAACTCCATTTGCCATGCGTAGTTGGAGTAGAAAACCCATCCATCCCTTTTTCAACGATCAATCCCTGTACCACTCCCTCTTCGTTCTTTGCCCAAACCACTGCAATATCTGCAAAGGGGGCATTGCTGATCCACATCTTCGCGCCATTTAAAATAACATGGTCTCCTGCATCTTTTATTTTAGTGATCATACTCGATGGATCACTGCCGTAATTCGGTTCCGTTAATCCAAAACATCCCAACCATTCTCCGGCCGCCAATTTGGGTAAATATTTATTTCTTTGTTCTTCGCTGCCGTACGCATAGATCGGAAACATCACCAAACTACCCTGTACACTTGCTGTTGAGCGAACTCCGCTGTCGCCTCGCTCCAGTTCCTGCATCATCAAACCATAGCTGATATAATCCAGTCCGCCACCGCCATACTGCTCAGGAACGGTGGGACCAAAACATCCCAGATCGCCTAACTGTTTAACTATTTGTACCGGGAATTCTGCTCGCTGTGCATAGTCTTCAATAATGGGTGAGATCTCTTTCTTCACATAATCTCTTACCGCATCGCGAACCATCTTATGTTCATCGGTCAATAGATCATCGAGCAAATAATAATCGGGTGATTGAAACAGATCAGTTTTAGCAGCCATTTTATTTATGATTTGATATGTATGATCGAAGCTTATTAACAAGAACAAAATTAGCAGGATGGCTTCATCCCTCATGCATTTGTTGTAATTTTATTTATACCAAAACCTTTGCTGCATGAAAAGTTTATTTCTGCTCGCTATTTTTATTATTCCATTTTGCGGCATTGCTCAAACAAATCATCCGGCAAAAACAACAAAGTCCGAGCCTAAAGTGAAACAATTCTGGTTTGTATTACTCACCAAAGGAAAAAACAGGAACCAGGATTCAGCAACTGTATTATCGATCAATAATGGACACCGCGACAATATTACCCGTTTGTACAAAGAAGGCATCATAAAAGTTGCCGGACCCTTTGCCGAAGAAGATAACTGGATGGGCATTTTTATTTTGGATTGCCCCACTAAAGCGGAAGCAGAAAAGTATCTCCAAACCGATCCTGCCATTGTAAGCGGAAGGTTGGCTTATGAGATCCGCCCCTGGTACACCACTCCTGTTGGAAGTTTTAATTCTGTTAAACATAAAAAACAATAACCCATTTTGCAAACAACCAATTCACGTTCGGTATTAAAAACTGTTTTGACCAATCTTACATTTTATGTATTGATCGCTATCAGCTTTGGTGTTTGGTTGGGTTATAATTATCCTGTTACTGCCGTAAAAATGGAGATCGTTGGCAAAACATTTGTCGACATCATTAAACTCTTTATCAATCCTATCATTTTCTTAACTATAGTGCTTGGCATCAGCAGCATCGGTGATCTGAAAAAAGTAGGCAGGATCGGCGTTAAGTCATTGGTCTATTTTGAAGTGGTTACAACCATTGCTTTAGGAATTGGTATTCTGGTTGCATTAATTATTCAACCGGGTAAAATTGATAAAACAGGATTAAGTATTCAGGATGCATCTAAATTCACTAAACAGGCAGCAACAGCATTTGACTGGCTCAAATTCTTTCAATCCAATCTTACTTTACAGGTTTTGGTTGCTTCGATCATTATCGGAATCATTTTAAATTACTCCAGACATCGGTTGACCGCCATTCATTTTCTCGGAAAAATATCGCATTATGTTTTTACAGGGTTAAGATACGTGATGTACTTAGCGCCACTAGGAGCTTTTGGTGGTATGGCTTATACCATTGGCAAGTTTGGATTAAAAACATTGATCCCATTGGCCAAATTAATGGGCTGCGTTTATCTCACCATGTTTGTTTTTGTATTTTTTGTGCTGGGCAGCATCATGAAATATTATAAAATGAGCATCTGGAAATATCTGGTCGAGATAAAAGAGGAATTACTGATCGTTTTAGGAACATCATCCTCTGAAGCTGCATTGCCTTCCATTATGAGCAAACTGGAAAAGATGGGCTGCAGTAAATCTGTGGTGGGATTGGTGGTGCCAACGGGTTATTCATTCAATCTGGATGGCACGTCAATCTATTTGTCTATGTCCGTCATATTTTTAGCGCAGTTATACAATGTACAATTAAGCACCAGCGAATTGTTGATGATATTATTGATACTTATGCTTACTTCAAAAGGTGCTGCAGGTGTCACGGGAAGCGGTTTCATTGTGCTGGCATCAACACTTGCTGCAGTTCATAAGATCCCATTGGAAGGCTTGGCTTTCTTGTTAGGAGTCGATAAATTCATGAGTGAGGCCAGGGCCATTACCAATATCATTGGCAATGGAGTGGCTACCATTGTTATTGCAAAAAGCGAGAAAGAATTCATTGAATAAAAAAGCCGTTCAAAATTGAACGGCTTTTATTTCTTTCTAATCATCATCATCTTCTTCTTCAAATGGCCTTCTGCCAGTAGCAGCAGCACCGGCACTTCCCTTCGAACCGCTTTGTTCGATCTCTTTATTCATTTCTTCAATATCGGTATTGTGGTCAGTTTTATCACCCAATAAGTTCATGGTGAAATAATCAGCCAATCTCCAGAAAAAATACTCGGTCATGTCTGCATAACCATGCCGTTGACCGGGCAACAATAAAAAGTCGAAACGTTTATTTGCTTTGATCAAAGCATTTGCCATCCTGATCGTATTGGCCGGATGAACATTATTGTCAATATCACCGGTAGACAGCATCAAATGGCCTTTCAGGTTCTTTGCGAGTTCAGGATTCTTTTCAATACTGTATAAAAATGTGGTATCGTGTTTATCGCTGATCATTTCTTTTACACCATGATGTTTTTCGCTCCACCAACGGTTATAGATCGCATTATCGTGATTGCCCGATGAGGAAATAGCGACCTTAAAAAAATCGGGATACACCAGCATCGCAGCCGTACTCATGAATCCACCACCACTATGGCCATGGATGCCCACACGATTTATATCAATGAAAGAATATCGATCGGCCAATTGTTCTGCTGCAGCTTTTTTATCAGCCAGTCCGTAATCACGTAAATTACCATACCCAAAACTATGATACCATTTACTGCGCGATGGATTACCACCCCTGTTACCAACGGTAACCACAATGAAACCCAATTGTGCCATACGGTCTGTCTTATCCATACTTCTCCCGAAAGCTTTGTTCACACTTTCTGTTTGAGGACCGGGATAAACATATTCAATGATGGGATATTTTTTGGTGGAGTCAAAATCGTATGGTTTATACATCACCCCGTACAGATCAGTGATGCCATCGTCAGCCTTCAATTTAAAGGGTTGAGGGAATTTGTATCCGGCTGCAAACAAGGAACTCAGATCGGCAGTTTCCAGATCCATGATCTTTTTCCCTTCGTTATTGTACAAGATAGATTTTGGAACAGTGTTCACTCTTGAAAAATTATCTACAAAAAATTGCTGCTCATCATTCATGCTCATATTATGTTCAAAATCCCCTGCATTCAATAATTTCAACCCGCTGCCATCGAAATTCACTTTATATAAATGCAGGTAATACGGGTCTTCATCCTTTTCTTTTCCATTGGCCGAAAAATAAAGGACGCGTTTCTTTTCATCTATCCCTACTATATCTTCACAATGATAAGCACCGGTTGTGATCTGATTTTTCAATTTGCCATTCTCATCATACAAATAAAAATGAGCCCATCCGTCATTTTCACCCCACTCGATCAATTCTTTACCCTGATTTACCAATCCTAATCTTCTCAATTCCACATAAGTATTCAAACGTTCTTCTATCAATGATTTCACAGTTCCGGATCTTATATCAGCGATACAAACATCAATACGTTTCAGGTCGCGGCTTGTTCGGGTAAAATAGAATTTATCGGCATTTCCCAACCAGGTATTGCTTCTCCAATCATCATCACGGCTGATCGCTAATGCAGGTGCACTCCATAAAGAAACAGTCTGATCTTTAAACAGTTCTGCTTTTAATTCTTTATGCGATCTATCTGTAAGGTCGAATAAGATCAATTCTTCTGTTGCAGATTCCTTTTCACCGGGCATCCAGTATTTATAGGTCTCTAAAGTTGGGCGTGGTTCTGACACACTATTGATCACCCAGAGATCTTTTACTTTCCTATTATCGGTTCTCACCAATGAAAATCTTTTTGAATCGGGGCTCCAGAAAATAAAAGCAGGCTTTCTTTTGTTCTTGTTCTTTTCTTTATCAACGTTATTCTCCCCTCCCCCGCTTAAATTGCCTTCACTATGGTAACTGTAATTTTCAATACCGTCGGTTGTTAATTTGGTTTCCACGATCGTGCTGTCATCTTCATTCTTCAAAGCCTTATCATAATTGGCTTTATCCATGTAATACAAATTATAGTTCTTACCAAAGACAATGGTATTACTATCCGGTGAAATGCTTGCCCATTGTGGTTTCCGTCTTTGCTTCTTATAATCCGTCAATTCTGTCAAGACCCCTGAATTCAAATTATATTCAAAATAGAATGTCTTTTTTTCTTTAGCAGGCGGTGTTCCTTTTTTAGCAGCTGTATCTTTCTTTTCTATTTCGAGTGAACTCTTTACTTCAAAATATATGGTGTTCTCATCACGAACAAATTTCATACTGTCTAATCCCAGATGTTTTGCTTCAAAAGGATCTTTGACGATCTTGCTGATCTCTGCCGCCAATTTTTCATTGTCGAATAATTCTTTCTTTTCCCCTTTTGCAGGGTCAACGATATACCATTTCTTTCCTTCTGTTGTTTCATACATATACCAGAAACGGTTGGTCTTTTTCAGCCAATGAGGATCCACGTTTGTAGAGAAGATCATCTTCTCGAGTTTTTTAGGAGAGAAATGTGCAGCTAATGCATAGTTCGCTTTTGTTTGTAAGGCTTGTTGCGCATTCAATGAATAAGCGATTGCAATAAAGATCCAGAAGAACAATAATTTCCTCATAGTAATTTAGTTTTGGAAAGGGAAAATACGTTGTAAATGACAAAAGCAAAAACCTTTGGTCATATTTATCGGCGAACCCCGCTTTTTAATAGAAAAGCTGTTAAAGAAAACGTTTACCATTCTCTTTAACAGCTTCATTCGGGATAGCATATTTACCCGAAGATCTGATTCAGCAAGCCTGCTAAATGAACGCCGCCTTTCAGCAGCTGATCGTTCGCAGTTTGAATATGATCGTAGATATAACGATAGCTGAGCTTTTGATCGGGTTGCGTTATTTCGCCATACAATTTCTGTGCGATCGTGTAACTGTCGTACATCCACTCAGATACAGGCTGTTTCTGCATTTCTGTTCTTTGTGCTGCTGTTGTATGATTGATGGCTTTTGTATATTCCGTATAACTGAGCTTTTGATCTTCGATCAAATTGCTGTCCCAAATACTGTGCAGGTTAGCTTTTTGATTGAACCATAGCACATAGATCTTATTACCACCCTGATCTTCTTCCCTGCTTACATGCATGGGTTGATGCACATCCCCAACAATATGTACAAGCAATCTGAGATACATCACTTTTTTCTCTTTTTCTGTTTTCTTGTCTTTGAGTTGTGCCACTAAGAAATTGATCTTCGTATAGGCATCTGTTAAAGTATCCACTGCCAGATACGCTTTCATATCTGCTGCAGATAATCCATCCTTGAAATTGATATAATGCCAACTGCTGATATAGTTATAGGAAGGTTCTGCTTTTATAAAATCAGCCCAGTTACTGGCCATTGCAAGCGTTTCATCGCCCAGAATATCTTTGATCGCTAATCTTGCTTTTGGTGAAAGATAACTGTCGGCAATTTCACCAACAACACGGTGACCCAGCATTCCCCAGGCCATGGAGGCATAAGGAATATAAATAAAAGCGCAGCATAAAATAAGTTGTTTTATTTTTTTGGTCATCATAACGGGGGTTTTATAAATGTGATGCAAAGTAATTAAAGCTTTCGGTTTTTATATGATTGAATTGAAAAGTAATTATTGGTTAATATCATGCATAGTTGATCATTTGCCTTTTCACTTTTCCGTCATCAAAGAATTCGAATAATGCATAAGAGGGTGCAAATCCTTTGAAGGGACCATTCCACCAATCGCCGCTTACTGCGCCATTGCAATAATATTGAATGCCGAAATATTCAACCGAATCCTGTAAATGAATATGACCGCTCAAACAGCAAACGATATTGGAATGAGTTTTGAAAAGATCGATCAATCTTCTGGAATCTACATGCAGCAAAGCCCTGGATATTCTCCAATCGCCATTTGCCTCATTCTTGTCGGCAAACATGGCCGAGCAAAAAGAAACAATGGGTATATGCGAAACGATGCAGATATATTTCAAAGCATCAGTTGTTTTTAATTCATTCTCGAGCCAGTTAAATTGTTCTTCATCGATCCTTGCAATGTATCCGCCATTATTTTCTTGTGCACTATCCAGCACGATAAATTTCCAATTCTTATGCTCGAAACTGTAAAAGCGATTACTCATTTGATGTTCCTGCAATACCCATTTCTTATCATATAATGGATCGCTCTTTACTTCTGCTTCGGTCATTTGCCAACCCCATGCATCATGATTACCAATACAATGATGGATGGGCAATTTGTTTTCTTCATTTAATACTTTATGCCAAACATCCCATTGCTTCTGTACTTTTTCCTTAGATGCTTTCAATGCATCCATGATGGAATCGCCGCCATTGATAATGAAATCAGCTTTAGGTTGTGATTGGTTCACATGACGAAAGGCTTTCCGCATGCCTTCTTCTGCAATATCTGTGGGCTTTACGTGTGTATCGGATAAGAACCCGACATGAAATGATGAGGATTGCTTCTTAGTCGAAAATTCAAAGGGACTAATACTTATAGCGGCAGTTGCTAGAGAAGAGTTTTGTAGAAATTTCCTTCTGTCCATACATACTATATTAAATATTTATGCATCTCTACCTGATACTGTGCTGCAATTTCTTTTGCCTCAGCAATAAAATTTTCATCCGCTCCCGCATAAATAATGGAACGGCTCACATTCACTAATAAACTGCAATCCTTATTCATCCCGTATTTGCTGACTTCTTCCAGACTGCCACCCTGAAACCCAACACCCGGAACCAATAAAAAATGATCGGGAATGATATTTCTGATATTTACCAATTCTATTGCCTGAGTTGCCCCTACTACAAACATTAAATTATCCGGCATTCCCCAGGATGCAACAGTTGTCAATACTTTCTCGTATAAATAATCCTGCCCTATTTTTTGCAGTTCAAAATCATGCGCTCCCTTGTTGGATGTTAAACCCAACACGATCGCAAATTTGCCTTCGTATTCAAGAAAGGGTCTTACACTGTCTTCCCCCATATATGGAGCAACTGTGATGGCATCAAATGGCAATGTCTCAAAAAATGTTTTAGCGTATTGAGCAGAAGTATTACCAATATCTCCGCGTTTGGCATCTGCAATTGTAAAATGGGTGGAAGGAATATAATGCAAAGTCTTCTCCATCGCTTCCCAGCCCTTTAATCCCTGTGCTTCATAAAATGCAGTATTTATTTTATAACTGACACAATGATCTTTAGTTGCATCAATAATGGCTTTATTGAATTCGAATATTGCATCCGGATGCGATTGCAAATGTTTGGGGATCTTGGTTGGATCGGTATCCAAACCCACACATAGAAAGCTTCCTTTCTCTTTGATCTGATCGATGAGTTGTTGCCTGTTCATGCTGCGAAACTAATTGGTTTATCTTATTCAAAAAAAATTGCCACGAATTACACGAATGTTCACGAATAAGGTTTGTTAAGATATCATTCGTGTTAATTCGTGCCAGCAGTGGCAAAATTCTTTTTTACAGCTCTTTTTGCGAATGCAAAAATAAGCGTCTAACTATTTATAATCATAAACCAAGTAAGCCCATGGTTTCAGATCAAATTCTTTTCCAAGTTTCAGATCTTCCGATGCATTAGTAAATAATTCCGTTGCATTTCCTGTAATTTCCGGATTATCGATCTTTGCTTTAACGGCAGTGGCTGATAAATTCAAAACAACCAATACTTTTTTACCGTTCATTTTTCGGAAATAAGCATATACTTTATCATCGGCATTGGTATTAGCACGAACAAAATCCGCATTAGAAGCCAATGCTGCATTTGATTTTCTCAATGCGAGTAATTTCTTATAAAAATCTGCTCTTGCATATTTACCAAATGTGATGGTATCCTTATCAAAGAATTTTATGGCTCTTAAGAATGGCTCTTCCTGTCCGCTGTAGATCAATGGCACAGAGTATTTCATGGTTTGGGTCAATACGGCGAATGGAGCATGACTTTCACCCGGCATGGTTTCATAATCAGCTTTATTCCAGGTATTCTCATCATGATTGCTGGTGAACATCATGCGTAATGAATTCTTTGGAAAAGTAGAATCTGTTCTTTTCATGGAAGTGTCGAATGCAGAAGCAGTACGCCTGCCTTTTGCAATTCTTTTCAGCGTGGCAAATTCATTCCATCCATAAGTTGCATCAAAACCATCGGCATTTAAAGAAGGTTTATCTCCTTCAGCCAGCATGAAAATATTTTTTTCTTTTCTCAGTTCAGCGATACATCTTGTCCAGAAATCATCAGGCACATCACTTGCTACATCACAACGGAAACCATCCAATCCTGTTTCAGTGATCCAGAACTTCAATTGAGCGATCATGGTATCACGCAATTCCGGATTGGCATAATTCAGTTTTCTAGTATCAGCCCAGTCAGCAGCCATTTTAGCTTTGCCGGTTACACTGTCTGTTACATAAAAAGCAGGATGTTTTTCCAGCCAGTAATGATCGGCACCTGTATGATTGGGTACCCAGTCGATGATCACTTTAAATCCTTTTTCATGCGCTTGTTTTACCAATGCTTTCCAGTCGTCCATGGTACCGAATTCAGGATTCACAGCAGTATAAGAACTCACTGCATAATAACTTCCCAAACTTCCTTTACGATCCACTTTACTGATCGGATTGATCGGCATGAACCAAAGGGTTTGAACACCCATGTCTTTTAAACGATCCAAATGTTTTGCAAATGCAGCAAATGTTCCTTCAACAGTATATTGACGAACGTTCACTTCATAGATATTTCCCTGCATGATCCAGGCGGGATGGCCATCAATCTTTAAAGTATCTTGCACAGCGGTTTCAGATGATTTGCTGCTTTTGCAGGAATTGATAAGGATAACGAATACCAAAAATGGCAGTAAGTTTTTTATTGAACGCATAACAATCGGTTTAGGATGCAAAACTACTACTCTAATGTGTAAAACAAACACATTATTTTATTACACGAATTTTGCGAATTACACGAAAAAGAAACTATTGCAGTATTCGTATAATTCGATGAAATTCGTGTAATCATTTTAAAACTATGCGCTGGCTTTTTCTCTTCTTTTTATTGATTGCACTGGATTGTCAGTCTCAATGCAAGACCTATCGGCTTACCTCTAGTCGCGATACCATTAACTGTACCGACTTTTCTAACCTCAAACAGGGCAAATGGATCATCCGTGTGGAAGAATTGAGGGGCGAACCCGGTTTTGAAGAAGAAGGTCTTTTTAAGAATGGCTTACGCGAAGGCAAATGGCGGAAATACAGTTTGATGGGCGATCTGCTTTCAGTTGAAAATTATAGATGGAATAATAAAGACGGGCTGCAGCAATATTATTATCAGAATGATCTGGAACACGAGGAAAGTTGGCGTGCCGTTGATCCTTTTAAAAAATATGATACACTTGATGTTCCTGATCTGGATAATCCCAATAAAACGCATCAAGTAATTCTCAAGGTAGAAGCTTACAGTCAAAAGCATGGTGTTTGGAAATATTACAGGCCGGGAAGTATGAGCCTTGTAAGCACACAAACCTATTTGTTCGACAGCTTGTACAAACCTGTTCCCAATATTGATAAGGGCATTGCTGCAACAAGCCCGGCAAAAGATACAGCGAACCAAAAATCTGCTGTAGCCAAACCAAAAGCGGTAGAGGATTTTGAAAAGAAGAATGCCAAAAAGAAGTCGATTAAAGTAATTGACGGAAGCACACATAATTGATCTGGTAGCTTCATTAGTAGACAACAAGACAGTAACTGTCAGCTTGGCGCACAACCCTTAGATAAGCCTTATATAACTCTTAGATAAGCCTTATATAACTCTTATGTAAGCTTTTGTCAAGCCCTCTTCTCGATCCGCTATAGTTTATTGGATTAACGTGACAACAATAACTGCTTGCATATTAATTTGACTGTGATATTGGGCAATTGTACTTTTAAGTATCAGTACCATCCTAAATTAAAAGCCATGACCATCAGAACCCTGTTTACTGTGATTCTAAAAGTGCTCGGAATTCTTTTTATCAAAAATTTCTTAGAAACAATACCCCAACTGTTTTCACTTATTTCTTTTATGTCGCGTTTCGCCGGTTCGCAACAAACAATCATCGGTATTTGTGAGATAGCAGCAATGCTTTTAATTTATGGGCTCCTTAGTTTTTATCTGATCTTCAAAACCGATCTAGTGATTGATACACTAAGACTTGACAAAGGTTTTGAACAGGAGATCATCCCTTTAAACATTCACCGAACAACCATTTTAAGTATTGCGATCATTGTGATCGGCGGCTTGCTGATCATCAATGAAACAGGAAATTTTTGCAGGCAATTGGTCTTGTATTTTCAGGAAAAGCAAATGGCCTATATGCAAAAAAGTACGAGCTTTTCTTATGTGATCTTATCTGCTGCAAAGATCATTATAGGACTCGTGCTGTTAGGCAATCAAAAACTGATCGTACACTTCATTGAAATGAGAAGGAAAAAATAGAGTATCTCAATTGTTTTTGTTCTTGATCATTTTCAATGGAAAACTGAACAATAAAGGAACTCTTAAAAATGGGTCGTTTTATAAGACATATTGATCAGGGTTACCAAGTCAATCTTTAATTACATACCCTGCTTTTTAGCTGAACCAATTAATCTAACATCAATAAGTTCCAAAGACTTGACCATATCTTTTACAGTTTCTTTGTATTTCTTAAAATGTGGGGTCTCTATATGAGATTTGTATGCAGTTGTATCGGCATATATTTCAAGGATTGTGATGTTTGCAGGGTCATTTTTGTCAGCAACCGCATAATAGGTTAGTACACCTGACTCAACTCGAACAGCAGTTGTCATTTGTTCATTTAATGCTGCATTATACTTTTCCAATTGGGGAGGGTCAACTTTAATCTTTGCTAATCTAACCATTTGATTTTTTTCTTGTGCCATTGCCTTTGTGTTATGGGAAAGTATTAATATAAATAATCCAACAAATACTTTCATCCATTTATTGTAGTTAAATTTCATTGTATGATTTGTTTTAAAAATATTCGTTTATGCCTTTGTTGGTGTTTTTACCAACAAAGTTTCTATATCCAATATTTATACTAATTTTTATAACCCTCTCTGTACCTGAAACCGGTTGGTGAAAACAACTAACCGGGGCAGAAATGGAGTTTTATGCAAAAAGAAATTTTGATTTACAATTTTCCCATTATCCATATTTTTTAGCTACTATGGGTTTCTATTGTTCTCAGTTTTTATATGGAACGAAAAAATCCCCATCTTCCGAATCTATCATAAACGACGTTCCAATCTCATCGTTAGACAACCTTTTCATAGGTTTATCAAATTCAACAGCAGTTGATTTACCACTAGAATTATGAATTACAAAACCATTTTGAAATTCTCTTTTAAATACTCCTTTCTTTATTAATTCTTTTTCACTTAATGGTGCTCCTAATTTTGTATCCCAAAAAGTAAACCAGTGATGATTATGAAAATGATCACCATATAGCACATAGCCATTAGAATGAATTAAAGTAAAAGTTGTTGTATTCCTCATCCGCTTCAAATCCGGTTCGCCAACACAATTGACCTGTTCACCCATCATATCAACAACATTAACTTTAGGATTTTGGACAGATTGCTCCCACAATGGAAGTGCATCGGGGTTGTCTATTTTATAGCATTCCATGTATGCTCCATTAATATATTTTGCACGTTCCGGATCATACTTATAATTTGAATTTGTGATAATTAAATATTTGTCACCGATAGCCTCTCTTAATTTTTTGAAAAAACCAGCTGAGGGACCAAACCAATCTAAAAAAACACCGTCATATACACCCGATTCAACCATGTACTTCGCTTGCCTTATTAAATGGTTCAATAAATTAATATTGTTGCTGTCTAAATAATATCTGGGCATTGCCATTTTATCTCCGGTAGCAGGAATCCGGTTGCCTTGTATATCACGTTTCCAAAATTCATGATCAAAAGGCAATAATGAATCCATATAATCACGCCAACGCAATTCGGCTAAAATAATAATATTAGGATTCTTACTTAAAGCATCTTTTCTATTTGCAAGCGCTTCCTCTGTATTAGAAAATGTTTCACTTAGGGCAGGGTATTTACCTTTCCAGTTTGCTCCTGCTATTCGATTCCCAATTTTTGTATTTTCTCTTCCTATTCCATCCCAAACTATATCATGATGTGAGATCTCTTCAGTTCTTTTATTCACAATAAAATCGATACAGTTACCCCATGGTCTTGCTATAGATGGAAAATTATGACTAACAGTTTTCTCTGAAATTGATTTTCCTAAATCGCGAAATTCATTGGTATTACTTTGACCAAATACAAAATGCATTACTGAAAATATAATAATGATAAAAATTATAAATTTTTTCATACGCTAATGAATGTTGTGAAACCAAAGTTTCTATTACCAAAGAATATTTCTATTTTAAATTTAATAACATTTGAATTGAGTTGTCTTTTAATATTATACGTTATTGTTTAAGCCCATGAAATTTCGCCTTTGTTGGTTTTAATTTCCAATGAAAAGCAAATAAAGCAACGTTGCCTCGGTTGGGTGTTTTCACCAATAAAGGCGCATTTTTTTTGTTCTTGATCATTTTCAAGAAAAGCTGAACAGTAATTGAATTCTCAAATAAACGGTGGTTTTATGAGACTCTATTTGATTGATTTATTTTATCTTAAAAACATCAAATAACTGTCGTAATTAAGTTGACAAATCCAATGAGAATTTACAAATCAAAAGTAGGGGTCTTTTTTATGATCCTGGTGATCCTCTTGGGTAAATTAGCTAGTGAAAACGCTTATGAGCAAACATGGGCTGCATTTATCATTGTTTCTGTTGTTCTGGCATTTTTCCTCCATCTAATGTATTCAACCTATTATAAGATCACAGGAAAGGTCTTACAGGTTAAAAGCAGTGTAATGATCAATACATCATTGACATAAGTCCCATCACTAAGATAAGTCCCGCGAATAGTTTCATAAGTGCACCGGCTATCTCTATGGACCGGCTTGAAATTATATATGGTCATGACCCTTCTGAAAGTATCATGGTTTCTCCAAGTAACAAATCAGCATTTTTAGAACAGCTTCTGCTGATCAATCCGGAAATAGAAATAGTAAAGAAAAAGTCTTAAGCAATTGGTGGTTTAGCGGGACTCATTTAAAAAATCTGTCTACGTTTAATTATATTATACATCCAAAATGTGAACAATGATATCTCAGATAGCAGGTCTGCCAAAAAAGCATTAATTATTTCAATCAGGGAAAGTAAAATAAATATTGAACCGGCACTTCATAAAACCATAGGGCTAATCGTTTTAGATATATGAATTTATCAAGGGTTTCGTTGTTTTTATTTAATTCTTACAGCATTGCGGTATTGATGGGATTTGATCAGATATGATCATTTTAAAACCCTTTTAAAACAGGATGGGAAACCAGAATATAGCAGAAAAACTGTACATAAACTGATATGGATTCTTACAGTTCGATTCATGAAAGTTTTCGAATTTTTGATAAAAAAAAGCTACCTTTTGCCTTTGCATATTTTGTTCGATCCTTTCAGTGTAAAGAAGTGAAATTATTTTAACGTGAACCATTTTTAGTTTATTTCATTTCATTAAAGGATGATGGGCTATAAATTATAGTACTCAGGAGATTAGTTTTGATGCAAATACATTAATTAAAATTCATTCATATTTTAGCTGTTATTATTTTTTTTGATGATAGCGGACTAAACCAAACTTATAGAGTAAGTATTATGAATAAACTTTTTTACCTAATCGGGCTCTGCAGTTTTTTGTCAGTTATAACTTTTCATGCCTACTCACAAACCAATTCGGACTCGATATTACAGGAACCTACTTTACAGAATTGTGTACAATATGCATTGAAACATTATCCCTTGATCCAACAGGCATATCTTGACGAGGCCATTACAGAACATGAGATCAGCAGTAAACTGGCTGACTGGTACCCGCAAATTAATTTCAATGCCAACTATCAGAATAATTTCCAGCTACCCTCTTCTTATTTTAACGGATCTTTTATACAAAGCGGTACTTATAATTCATCCATGCTCGGATTTTCAGTTACACAAAATATTTTCAACAGGGATGTTTTATTGGCGAGTCGGTCTGCAAATGATGTTCGTAAACAGGTTAGGCAGACCACATCTGCAGATAAAGTTGAAGTGGTTGTAAATGTGAGCAAAGCTTTTTATGATGTATTATTAACCCGCAAACAAATTGATCTTTTAGAAGAAGACATAGCAAGGCTTACCCGCAGTTTAAAGGATGCATACAGTCAATACAAAAGCGGCGTAGTGGATAAGATCGATTATAAGCAGGCTACCATTTCCCTGAATAATGCGAAAGCTGAAAAGAAATCATATGAAGAACTCTTAAAAGCAAAATTTGTTTTTCTGAAACAGCAAATGGGTTATACTGCAGGTAATGAACTTCGCTTGCTTTATGATTCGGTACAAATGGAAAAGGAAGTGCTGATGGATACTTTACAAAACCTGAATTATAGCAACAGGATCGAATTTCAATTACTGGAAACTCAAAAGCACCTGCTGCAATATAACCTGCAATACAACAAATGGAGTTTTATTCCTTCTGTATCCGCTTTCGGAGCATATAATTTCAGTTATCTGAGTGAAGATTTTTCGGGTTTATATAGTCAAAGTTTTCCTTTTTCCTATGCGGGTATACAGTTTGCATTTCCGATATTTCAGGGCAATAAAAGGAACCATTCAATTAAAGCGGCCGACTTAGAGGTGAAGCGTATAGATTGGGAAATGGTTGCACTGAAGAACAATATCAATACACAGTATGCACAGGCAATGGCTTCCTATAAAAGTGATCTGAATGATTATATTGTTTTGAAAGAAAACCTGGAACTCGCCACGGAAGTATATAACACCGTGCAAGTGCAATATCATTCAGGCATCAAAGCTTACCTGGATGTGATCACTGCTGAAACAGGTTTCAGAAGTGCCGAATCAAATTATGCCAATGCATTATACCATCTGTTAAGCAGTAAACTCGATGTACAAAAAGCACTGGGAACTATTCAATATTAATGTAACTGAAAAAATATTTTTTTATATGAGGATCAATTTACAATCGGCTGGAATGATACTAATTATATTTTTAGTGGCTTCCTGTATGGATAAACCATCCACTCAGCAAACAATAGCAGCTGTTCCCGTAGGAATATACACTGCAGAGCCCGGGGATGCTACTTATTTTGATTTATATCCGGCAACAGTTACGCCTCTGAACCAGGTAGAGATCAAGCCACAGGTATCCGGAAATATTATTGCTGTCTTTTTTCAGGATGGGCAACAGGTAAACAAAGGACAAAAAATATATGAGATCGATCAGCAACAATACAAGGGAGCTTATGAACAAGCGATTGCCAATATGAATGTTGCTAAATCGAATCTTGCAAAATCTCAACAAGATGCCGACAGATATCAGGAACTCGCAAAACAAGATGCCATTGCAAAACAGTTATTGGACCATCAGATGGCAGACCTGGAAACTGCAAAAAGACAGGTAGAAGCTGCACAGGCAAATGTGTCGAGTGTTCAAACCAATTTAAAATATTCTGTGATCTATTCACCTTTAAATGGAACCATCGGTATTTCGCTGGTGAAAATAGGAACTTCTGTTTACCCCCAAACATTGCTCAATACCATTTCTTCTGATGATCCCATGGCTGTTGACATCGCTATTGATCAGGCAGAGATCAACCATTTTTCTGCATACCTGCAATCGAAACAGGATCAGAAAGATTCCACATTTACATTGGTTTTACCGGATGGATCCATCCATCCTTATCCGGGCAAGCTTGTTTTACTGGACCGTTCTGTTGACCCGCAAACAGGGACCATTAAAGCAAGGTTGGTCTTTTCGAATCCGAAAAAGAATTTAAAACCGGGTATCACTACCAACTTACGTGTGAAACACAATGCAGGTGATAGTAGTTTGCTGATTCCTACTAAAGCTTTGCTGGAACAATTGGGTGAATATTATGTTTACGTAGTAAATAGCGACAATAAAGTAACACAGCATAAAGTAGGTCTTGGGGCAAAGATAAATGACAAGATAGTTATCAAAACCGGGATACAGAAAGGTGATAAAGTGGTGATAGAAGGAATTCAAAAACTTCGGGATAGCACTTCTGTTCAGATCGGTATGCCAAAAGCAAAACCATCAAAATAGTAGTGATCAAAGGAGATCCTTTAGATTGCTACTATCATAAATAATAATAATAATATTAAATGCGTTCATCGAATATATTTCTGAAGAGACCGGTTACAGCCATAGTCATTTCTATTGTGATCGTAATAGTGGGTTTATTGGCCATTTATACAATGCCCGTAAGCCAATATCCGAATATTACACCACCAACAGTGCAGATCAGCAGCAACTTTACCGGTGCTGATGCACAAACTGTAGAGCAAACCACCACTACTGCAATTGAAACACAGATCAATGGTGTTCCGGGTATGGCCTATATGCAAAGTAATAGTGCGAACAACGGACAATCATCCATTACCGCTACTCTGGATATTGGTGCGGATCCAAATATTGTGGCATTAGATATTCAAAACCGTGTAGGTATTGCAACACCAGCTTTGCCTGCTCAGGTACAACGTTTAGGAATTACAACACTTAAGCGCAATCCAAGCATACTGATGCTGGTTGCCATTTATTCACCAAAGGGTTCTCACAATGTTCCCTTTATGGATAATTATGCAAACATTTATGTTCGTGATGCATTGCTTCGTGTACCGGGTGTTGGAGATGTTTTCAGTCGAGCTGATAATTTCAGTATGCGTATCTGGCTGCAAACAGATAAACTCGCACAACTTGGCCTTACTGTAAACGATGTTCAGAATGCGATCAATGAACAAAATTTACAGGTAGCAGCCGGCTCTGTTGCCTCACCGCCTCAAAGTTCATCCACTGCTTTTGAGTTAACCGTTTTTACAAATAGCCGTTTAACCACCGAAAAAGAATTCGGCAATATTGTGATAAGATCAAACCCGTCGCAGAACGGTATTGTCTATTTAAAAGATGTGGCACGTATTCAGTTGGGAAAAGTAAGTTATACCGCCAATTCATTTGTTGATGGCAGGAGATCTGCTTTTCTTTTAGTATACCAGGCACCGGGAAGCAATGCTATTACAACGGCGGAAGGTGTTTACAAAACCATGACGGCACTTAAAAGATATTTCCCTGCCGATATTGATTATGCAGTTCCTTTCGAAGCTGTTACTGTTGTAAAAGTTTCCATTGAAGACGTAGTGTTTACTTTATTTATTGCGTTATTGCTGGTAACATTTGTAGTGTATTTCTTCCTGCAAAACTGGCGGGCAACCTTAATTCCCATACTTGCCATTCCGGTTACGATCATTGGTACTTTTATATTTTTTATACCCTTGGGCTTTACCATTAATACATTAACCATGTTTGGTTTTGTTTTGGCCATTGGGATTGTGGTGGATGATGCCATTGTTGTAGTAGAAGCAGTGCAACGATATATTGATGAAGAAGGCTACACTGCCAGAGAGGCAACGAACAGGGCTTTGAAAGATATCACAGGCCCGGTAATTGCCATTGCTTTGATATTAGCCGCAGTATTTGTACCCGTAGGGTTTATTCCCGGCATTGTAGGAAGATTATATCAGCAGTTTGCTATCACGATTGCTATTTCAGTACTGATATCTGCATTTGTCGCTTTATCACTTACACCTGCATTGTGTATGCTTTTATTAAAACCGATGAACCTGAATAAAAAATCAACCGGTTTGGATCATTTCTTTTTTTGGTTTGATGAAGGTTTCAGGAGATTGAATATCAATTACACCTTATCGGTAAAGAGATGGATCAAAAAAGCACCATTGGTTCTTGTATTGCTGGCCTGTATCATTACAGCAGATATCTTTTTATTCAAAAACAAACCTACCGGTTTTATCCCTACAGAAGATGACGGACGTTTATATATCACTTATGAACTTCCCGAAGCCAGTTCTACCACAAGGTCGTTAACCGTGTTAGACAGTATGATGAAGATTGCAAAAGCCGTTCCTGGTGTGGCACATACTTCTGCATTGGGCGGATTAAATTTTATTACGGGTGGTTCGAAATCAAACAGTGGTACCATTTTCATGCAGTTAAAACCATGGGATGAACGAAAGGATAAAAGCCTGCAGCTTATGGGTGTATTAACCGAACTCAATAAACGGTTCTCGGTGATCAAAGAAGCCAAGATCGTAGTAATTCCACCACCGGCAGTGCCGGGATTGGGTAATGCCGGAGGCTTTAGTATACAGATAGAACAAAGACAAACGAATGACGATATTAAAACATTTGAAAAAGTAGTGAATGGTTTTGTGGCTGCTGCCAATAAACAACCCGAGATATCCAATGCATTTACTTTTTTCTCGGCACATACACCGGGTTATCAGGTGATCGTGGACAGGGATAAATGTAAAAAACTGGGACTGAATATCATGGATGTTTACAATACCATGCAGATGTATATGGGCAGTACGTATATTAACCAGTTAACTATTTACGGGAGAAATTTTTATGTAGTGGCACAGGCCGATTCAGCCTTCCGCAGTGATATCAAAAGCATTGGTCAGTATTATGTAAAAAATATGGCGGGACAAATGATACCATTGAGTACAGTGGTGAGTTATAAGATCACTGAGAGTGCTCCATTGATCTCTCATTTTAACATATACCGTAGTGCCGAAATAGATGGAAGCGCCAAACAGGGATTTAGTAGTGGGCAGGCGATTGAAGCATTGCAGCGAACGGCGGCACAGTATTTACCGGAAGGATATGGATATGAATTTTCCGGACTCAGTTTACAGGAAATAAAATCAGGGTCCAGTGCAGTATACATTTTTGCATTATCTGTGTTGTTTGTATTTTTATTTCTCGCAGCTTTATATGAAAGCTGGTCCGTTCCATTCTCTGTATTACTGGCGGTACCCATTGGCGTATTCGGTGCTATTCTTGCATTAACATTAATTCCAAGATTATCCAATAATGTTTACGCACAAATCGGATTGATCACCCTGATCGGTTTATCTGCAAAGAACGCTATATTAATTGTTGAGTTTGCCAAGGAAAGAGTAGAAAAAGGGATGCCGTTGGTGCCTGCCACTCTTGAAGCTGTCAAGCTTCGTTTGCGGCCTATTCTAATGACATCTATTGCATTTTTATTAGGAGTGTTACCATTAGCCCTTGCAACGGGAGCAAGCTCAGTAGCGCGTAACACCATTGGTTGGACGGTTTTAGGTGGCATGATCGCTGCAACAGGATTAGCTATTTTTATTGTACCTGTTCTTTTTGTGGTAATCACCCAGGTCTCTTATGGCAAAAAGGGATTGAAAGAATTACAGGAAAAAGCCAAAGACATCCCCAATATAGGTGTTGAATAAAATTAATAGTGAGTAAACTTTAAAAATAATAGCAGGTCCTTAGACGCCAGCCTTAGGGTATATTGATACAGGTTCAAAACAAAAAAATATAATTAATATGGAATTTAGAATCCAGTTAATAAGTATAATTACAAACCTAGCAAATGAGGATTTTTCCCCTGGTCTGCAATGTGGTCGCTCCAAAAGCTTCCGTTTACGAAGCATTCAATTTCCCCCCATCTTATTGAATAAATGATTGAGGGTAGAATGTATGAGAATTCGCAATAAACGGTGGTTTTATGAAACTTATAATTCCAAAATAGAAATTGAGGTGCGTACTATCTTAGCCAAAAACTGTAACATTTTTCTACATTTTTTTCAGGATCATCTTCGGCTCTAATGTATATCTTTTCTAAACAAGACTTTGAAACTAACTTTTCTAATTGCACTTGTTCATTGATAAAATATTTATGAATCTCACCAATATCTTTTCCAAACTTTTTTGCATAATTCGTAATGAACTGATCATTCATTCTAGGCTGTATACCTCTATCCCATATGGTTTGAGATTCTGCGCATATAAAAACAAGTTTGCACTCGATGGTTTTGAGTTTGTTATCATATTCCTGAATGTCATTCCACTCAATAACACCGGGCCGAACGCAATGAGTCAAATGAAGTGTGTCTATGATACCAAAGAATTTTATTTTATGTTCATTTTTAAGAGATGAGGCTGTCCATTTCAGCAAATTATAGATATTGTCAAGATGAGTTATATTCATTTCTTTCGTCAATGAGTTACTATCTTCCTCTTTAGCTAATGGGCCGTAAGTATTGGCTTGAGTTAGATGTAGCAAACTTCGAATTTTTTTATTTTTTGAAATATATTCCCTTAATAAGGCATCAATCAAAGTTGATTTGCCTATTCCAGAAGTGCCTTCTACAATCAGTATTCTTGCATTCATTAATTGTTTATCTATTTTAGTTTTTGTTTTCCTATAACAGTCTGTTGTAAGAAAATATATGCCTAATTAGGTATGCTAATTCTGGTTTAAACAAAATGCCATTAATAATAAAATCAATGTGGGTTCATTAATTATTGAATTCTTCATAAATATAATAAAAGATAAGATTGTCAAGTACAAGATTTATTCCTTGAAACATTCAGTTTATAACTCATTCACCAGTTTCAGATATCAAAGAGATTTAAAGAAGAATGAAGAAGATTCTCAAACAAACGGTCGTTTAATGAGACAAAAGGACCCTTAGCCTTTTTCCTTTTTATTTATATAAAGAAAATAGCTCACAACCGTAAACGCTAAAAAATATCCTATCGCTAAGTAATGAATATTCATACCCGGTGTTGCAGCTTTGTTATTGCCCTGTGCTTTCAGGAAATTAAGGATACAATAAGTATATGGAATAAAATATCCAAATTTCCAAGGTAGTGCACTTAAAGATGCTACCCATAAGCCAAACCCGATTCCGATGGGGATCAAGAAATTTTTGAACTGTAAACTTATTAGATATTGAAGTGAAATAATTGGAAGGCAGTCTATAAAAAAGTATGCATCCTCTTTTAGTATTGCCATAAAAGGTATTGGGTTTTTTGGATAATGAACGGCACTTACCAATAAATACGGAATAAGAGCAGATAAATAAATCCCAATGTTAAACAAAATAAAGAACTGCAATACCATTACTATTAGTACAGTCAGTTTTGAAAAGAAAATAGTTGTAAATCCAAGCGGCAGTGAATGCAACTGCTTCCAAGTATTGTTTTTGTATTCAATTTGTGTAATTAAACTGGTTGCTAAAATTACTCCCATAGGCAATAAGAAAATGGCCATTGACTCCCAGGAACTATGCCAAAGTTGGTTCCAAAAAATATCCTTTTCATATAATGACGCAAGCTGTCTATAGTTTATTAATCTTGCTATTATAATGATAATTGGTGTAAAAAAAGCACCAGCTAGTACCAACCACGATGCAAGACTATTTTGTTTCTTAAGCCATTCACTTTGAAAGCTATGTATAAAAGAAATTATCATTTATTAATTTTAATCAGGTTCATAAAAATTGCTTCTAAGTCATTTTTAATTAGGCTTACTTCATATACCTCTATATTATTATTTACGAATTGTTGTATAATATTTGCAATCACATTCTTTGAAACGGAAGGAATTAAAATCTTTGTTCCATCTATTTTTGGATTTATGTTCTCTTTGCTTAATATTCTTATTGCCCTTTCATTATCATTTGTTTCGAAAGCAATAAACAACAATTCCTTTTGTTTATTCTTTAATTCATCCAATGTGCCTTGAAAAACCATTTTTCCTTTGTTAATTACACCTATATGTGTGACTAATTTTTCGATTTCAGCTAATAAATGGCTTGATATTACAATTGTGATACCATTTTCCTGATTAAGTTTTGTCAGAAGTTCTCTTACTTCAATCATGCCATTGGGATCTAAACCATTGGTGGGTTCATCTAAGATCAATAAACTGGGATTATGAAGCAAAGCAATTGCAATACTCAATCGTTGTTTCATCCCTAATGAAAATTGTCTCGCTTTTTTCCCTGCAGTGTTTGGTAGGCCTACTATATTTAACACCTCTTGAATTCGTGATTTTCGGCATTGATAAATTTTCTGCAATAGAGTCAAATTTTCAATGGCAGTAAGATGTCCATAAATAGATGGGTTTTCAATTAGGGAGCCAATATTTTTTAAAATGCCAACTCGATTCTTTTCAAAGGTCTTTCCGAAAATTGAAATTTCACCTTGCTGTTTTTTAAGCAAGCCTAATATAAGTCTCAACGTAGTAGTTTTTCCAGCACCGTTTGGTCCTAAAAAACCATAGATACTACCTTCAGAAACTTGAAGGCTGATATCATTTAATACAATTTCTTTTTCTGAAAATTTGTGGACAAGGTTAGCCGTTTCTAAACAATACATTTTTAAATGTAGCTTTCGGTAAACTAAATTGGGTCGACATTTTTATAAACGGTCAAATCGCTAACATAGCAGGCAACACTTAATTAGACCACTATAAAATTTTAAGTGGCGTCTTTCCACATTGGAAGAAGAGGGATTCTCAAACAAATAGTCGTTTTATGAGACAACAGTTAATTCCACTTTAAACTGACTTACCCTATATTATAGGTAGACGTAAATACCCGAAGGGTTCACTCTTTATTTAAACCAGCACGCCTTTTTAATGACCCTCCTGAAAGTATAATCGCTGAACTATCGGCAATATTTAATTGCAGAGATTCTATTTGTGCATGCCCGAGATCAAGTAAGGTATATCCTTGTAAATTAGCCTTTACAAAATTAATCGACATAGCCTCAGGTGTTTGTATATCCTGCTCATTTACACGGAAACTGACTATGTTCCCATTTTTAGCTTTGTATTCACCAACTTGTTCATTGCTTTTTCTGGGTTTATAATCGGGCGACATTTCAAAAACAACCTTCGACGAATCGTTCTGAGTAATGGTTAGTGAATCAAGAGAAGGAATCATACTCTCTACCTCAAATATTGATCTGCCACTAATGTTTATATGAAAAGATCTTTGTTTTATTTTAAACATTTCTAACATGGTATTATGTGCATCAACCGATAAAAGTTTGGGCGAAAAAATTCGAACCGTCGTAATATTTCTCATCCAAAATTTAGTGTATAAATTATCAGGGACATAATCAAAGTTGATGTACAATGTATCTTTTTCTACATGAGCCTTGATCTCTCCTTTACGCAAATCTTTCCATTCCTGCAAAATTTTTACCGAGCATTTAATGCTTGGCTCATATGCAATTTTAGTGCCGTTGCCTCCGGAAATTTTAAGATATTTAAAAGGCTTTTGAAATACAGTTTCATAGTTCCAATAAAGATCAGTTCTATCTACTTTATCATACTCTTTTTTTAAAATGATAGTAGACGATAACACAGCTGCAAATAATATGATGAGCAAAGCGAATAATATTTTGGATGTAAACTTCATATAATCATTTTTTAAAATTAATTTTTATGTATTGATCATATAGCGATTTAATCTCTTTAAAATCAATTTTTAATAAAAATATATTTCGCATAAATACGGGTAATTCATGCTCTATAAATTGCTCTTTTCTAAAATTCAGTATTCTATCCATTGCGTCAGTTTCTATAAAATATCCAACACCTCTTTTGTTCGTAATGATCTCTTTCTGTTGCAAAAAATCATAAGCCCTTTGCACCGTATTGGGATTTACTTGTATAATTACTGCCAAATCCCTTATACTTATTATCTTATCTCCCAACTTCCATTTTTTTAATAAAATTTGTTCACAAACATATTCTGCTATTTGTATATAAATTGCCGGATTCTCTTTAAATTCCATGTAATAAAATTAAAATTCTTTTTCACGTAATCTTGTAAAAGTCAATACAAATAATAATGCAGGAATAAAATAGGTAATACCATAGTGAAATAACGTATTAGCCCATTCAGGCATTACAATAGAACCATCCCCCCCCTTTCCAACTGAAATCGTTATGTGATCAAAAGGAGCTGCCTCAATTACATTACTAAAAAACAAGATTGTCAATAACCAGTTTAACCCAATTACTGTTAATAAAAGCATAGCAATGGATATAGCTATCTTTATAAATGGTATTTTATTAAAATACAGGCAGCCTAACAATGAAAAACCGGTAAGGAAAAAGAATAAAGAATAAACCTTCAATGCATTAAAACCATTAAAATCAAAAATATAAACCGATTCATATCTTTCTTTATAAAAAGGAGAATGCGGGTCTAAGCTATTATGAAAAATAGTAACAAAACTGCTATCTATAACTCTATAAAAGATTAAAAATATAATCGGATATAACACACATGCAATTAAAATTGCGATAAGCCATTTCTCAAAATTCGAAGCCGGAAGCGTAAGATAGGATACGCCGTTTGCATTACTTGAAAAATTGCCCAAAACTAAAGACGCTAAAAGACTACCACCCAATGGCAACCCCCAAATGAAAGAAAAATCTTGTGCAGGGCGAAAGCCAATTAGTGCTTTTGTTATCATATATATTAAAAAAACCATTGCTAATGATAAACCCGTAAACCCAAACATTTGAATAGGCTTTTCCAGAAGTGTTTTTTTAAACAGTTTCCCAAAGCGTTTGGCATTAAATATTTCGTTCATGATTTTTTTATTTTAACCTTTAAAGATTTCTTTTGCCAATAAAGGACTTAATGTAACAGCATTAAACAAATGTTCTAAGTTTACTTTCGATTCTTCGTTTTCAGTATTTTGCTCTACGACAGAAAATCCTTTTAAAGATTCTTCTGCATACAGCACTTTATTTTCATAATTTATTTCACTAACATTTTTAAAGCATAGTTTATTTGCAATATCAGTAATTGATGCATCCATCAAAAGTTCGCCATCATCAATAATGATTACCCTGTCTATTAAATTGGCTAAATCACGGATTTGGTGTGTGGAAATCAGCATCACTCTTTCCTGTGTAAATACGGAGGATATTAATTTTCTAAACATGATTTTTGAAGGAATGTCCAACCCGTTAGTGGGTTCATCTAATAATAAAATTTTTGTATTGCAAGCCAATGCAAAGGCAATGATGAATTTTTTTTGTTGACCGAACGAAAGTGTATTTAATTTTCCATGGACGTTTACATCTAATTGATCCAGATAACTAAAAAAATTTTCGTCGTCAAAATTTGGATAAAAGGGTGCAAATAATTTTTTGTATTGATGGATGGTTAATGGCGGCACATGTACTTCTTCAGGTATTAAATAAATAGTTTCTAAAAATGAAGGCAATCTTTTTTTAGGCGAGAACCCATTTACTATAATACTTCCACTTGTAGGAAACAATAGCCCGATGAGAATTTTGAGCAAAGTTGATTTGCCGGCACCATTCTTTCCAAGTAATCCGTAAATACTCCCTTCCTGTAAATTAAGCGTAAGATGATTGTATAATAGCTTCTTTCTTGAGTAGCCAAAAGTTAGGTTTTGTATTTGAATCATAGTGTATTAGTTATGTAGTACACTACAAAAGAAAAACAATTAATTATTACTACCAAATATTTTTTAAGCGTTTTTATCCTTCTCATTTGTAAGTGCAAAAAAAATAAGGCAGTTTACTACGATCTCATAAACCTTCGGTCTATAAGACACCAAGTAACGCTTTTCCGTTTTCAAAGGGATTTATAGAAGAAGAGGGTTAATTCGCAAAAAAAGGGTGGCTTTATGAGACTACTTTTGGATTATGCGCAACAAGTATTTCATTAGTTTTCGAATTATTATAAATTCATAGATCCAAAATCTTTATTTTTAAAACCCAATATGTCCTCTTATTCCAAAAACATGAACAGGGCCTCTGTCTTTGTTATAAGCAGGATTATTTACAAATTGATAGTCAAGTGTTAGCCAGAATGATTTTGTAAGCATGGCATTATAGAATGTTTCAATAATTGTCTCATGTCCATAATTTAAGTTGCCATCACCGATAATAAAGCCATAACCGCCTTGTTTTAAAAAATTCTGATGGTCTTTAGATATACCATTGATTACAGTAGCGATTCCGAAAACATCAGCTTGCCTATTCCATTTATTCCCTTTAAGTGATAATCCTAAGCTCAATGATTGGTCAATTTCGGTAAAAGCCCAACTTGCATATTTTCCATCATTCCAACCTACTCTTGAAAAAAAACCAAGTTCATTGTTCAACTCTTGTTCAAGATTTAAGAATACCCCATACTTTGAACCCCCATAAGATTTACCAAGTTCATTTCCGGAAATCACATTTAAAATTGTTGTATCAGCATTTTTTAACGCATTCAATCCTTGTTGATATGAAGGAGCACGGGAAGCAGTGTAACTTCCCAATAGTTTTACAGTTCCTTTTCGATTGTTCAGTTTAAACCCTTTCTCTATTTCTATTGTTTCAGAATGTGCCTTAGCCCAAACGTATTCTAATTTAGGATGGTTTGCTATTTTAGGTACAGCCACACTTGAAAATCTTAAAATCCAATTAGGATGAATTAATTCAGCGACAACGCCCATTGTATAACCTCTTGTATTAGCTGGGTAATCCCATGCCCCATTTGCCCATAATGACCAATTAAAAAATTGAGAACGTGGGTCTTTACTGAATTGATTGTCATCAAAAAAATCACTGATCGCAAACTTTCCTGCAGAAATAGTCAGCCTGTCTTTTGGTAATAACTCCCTGACCTGATTAACATCGTCTGCAATAGTTTCATAAGTTGTATTACCAAGCGGAATGTGTTGTTGATAATATGCCCTTGCGATGAAAATCTGAGGTTCCGGATTACCAATCCTATAAGTTTCCCCATTTAAGGCACCTGCTACTCCTACTGCATAACTCAGCCCTTTACCTCCGGAAATCTCAGGATTAAAATAAAATGAAGCTCCCTTCCATAATTTTTTGCCCAGGAAAAGTGTTGATGTAATGCTTTCAGCCGCAGGTTCAACAGTATCTGCCAAACTGTTCATACCACTGTAAGCAGATCTAAAGCCAGAATGGGTTTGCGAAATAATTGTCAATTGAAAATGGTAGCTCCACCGATCATACTGCAGGCTGTCATTTAACTGTGCGTAACCGGTTTGAGTCGAAAGTGTTTTTAAAATAAGAATGAACAAAGATTTCTTCATGGTGTTAGGTTTGCATTGTAATTAATCGGGGACTTTAATGTAACGGGGAATAATTTGGGCTACCGAAACGTATCGTACAATAAGTAAATGTTTAAGCCTAGTATGATGATGGCAACAGTCCATGCTGTCCACTGGGTATACCATGAATTGGCAAAACTTCCCATTTTTTTAGGGTTGTTTGTAAATAATATAAGCGGTATAACAGCAAAGCTTAATTGCATGGAAAGAATGACCTGACTTAGTACTAATAAGTTAGCAATTCCTTTTTCACCGTATACAAGTGTAACAATAAAAGCAGGTATGATTGCAATAGCCCTTGTTATCAATCTTCGTAACCAGGGTTTTAAGCGAATGTTCAGAAAACCTTCCATTACGATTTGACCTGCTAATGTTCCGGTTAAAGTACTGTTTTGACCAGAGGCAAGCAATGCAATTGCGAATAATGTACTGGCCAGTGTAGTACCAAGCAAAGGAGCCAGTAATTTATGTGCTTCCATTATATCTGCTACACCTTGATGCCCTGTGTTATGAAAAGTAGCGCCTGCTACTATGAGAATAGAAGCATTGATAAAAAAAGCAAATAATAAAGCAGCAGTGCTATCAATGGTTGCAAATTTTATTGCCATTTTCTTACCTGCTTCGTTTCGTTCATAATTGCGGGTTTGTACTATGCTTGAATGCAGATATAAATTATGTGGCATCACTGTTGCTCCCATTATTCCAATAGCTATATAAAGCATAGAAGGGTTAGTCATAATTTGCTGCTTCGGAATAAGGTTGCTTATAAGCGGAAAAAAATCCGGGTGTGAAGCAAGGATTTCATATGAAAAACAAGCAAGTATTACAAAGATGAGAGATGCTACAATGCTTTCAATTAAACGAAAACCTTTATACTGAAAAAACAAGATAACCAAAACATCAAGTGCTGTGATCGCAACACCTACAGCTAAAGGAATATGAAATAATAAGTTCAATGCCAAAGCAGACCCTATTACTTCGGCAAGGTCGCAGGCTGCTATCGCTATTTCACACAATACCCATAAACAAAAACTTACGACCGGGCTGTAATGATCCCTGCAAACTTGCGCAAGGTCTCTTTCTGTAACTATTCCCAGTTTTAAAGCCAGGTATTGTAAAATTATAGCAAAAATGTTAGAAATGAGAATCACAGATAAAAGCGTGTATCCAAATTGAGCACCCCCTGCAATATCAGTAGCCCAGTTACCTGGATCCATATAACCAACAGCTACCATTAAGCCGGGTCCTGAAAATGCCAGCAATTTTTTCCAGAAACTTCCCTGTGCGGGTACAGGAACAGAAGCAAATACTTCTGGGAGCGAATGCTGCATTTTTTCTCTGCGCCATCCTTTAGGTGCCAGTAATGTTTTAATTCTACCACCCCTTGCAGGGCTTTTAACTGTTTCCAACATTGGCTATATACTTTATTTGTTCATGTTCCATTATTCTGACACAGGGTTATTTATGTATTTTGGCAAACGTACTATTTTTATTATACACGCCAACATTTATTTATTAGGCATACCTAATAAATTAACATTATTATTTTTAGTTCTACCTTTAGCCTAAACTGATAGACATGCTTACTCTTTCTGAAGAAAATTATCTTAAGATTATTCATAGCCTTGATAAACAGGGAATTAAAAAAATAACCCCTACGGCCATAGCTGAGGCGCTCAACAATAAAACAGCTTCGGTAATAGACATGTTGAAGAAACTGGTAAATAAAAAAATGATCACCTATAAAAATCCATTAGGGGTTAAGCTAAGCTCCGGCGGAAGGATCTATGCTGTTTCAGTAATCAGGAAACATCGTTTATGGGAAGTTTTTTTACTTGAGAAGTTGGGCTACGGATGGGATCAGGTTCATGATATAGCTGAACAATTAGAACATATACAGCATCCTGAACTGGCAGATCGCTTAGATAAGTTTCTTGATTTCCCCAGGTATGATCCACATGGCGACCCGATACCTACAGCTGAAGGAGAAATGGCATCGATGAATAGGATCATGCTTGAAGAAGCTATTGTTGGAAAAACATATAAAGTTGTTGGCGTAAAAGATAGTAGTACAGAGTTTCTGCAATATTTGAAAAAGTTAGATATTGGTATAGGCACTAAAATCACAGTAATAGAGAAAATTTCTTTTGATAATTCCATTGTTATCAAAGTCGGAAAAGATTTTCAAACCACCGTATCAAAAGTTTTCTCACAAAATCTGCTACTGCATGAGTAAACAGCGCAAGTTTTTAAACTTTCCTGCAAAATCTTCAGCTTACAATACACTCAATTGTGATTTCAAGCCATGAAATTGATTTATGGCAGAAAAAGGAGAAAGTCTCGAACAAAGGGAGGTTTTATGAGACTTTACTTATCTCTAAATAACTTTTTATAACTCTTATCATCCATGTATTCCAAAATATCTCCCGGCTGACATTCTAATATCTTACAAATTTCTTCTAACGTACTAAAGCGAACAGCTTTGGCTTTACCACTTTTTAAAATGCTCATATTGGCAATAGTTATACCAGCACGTTCGCTGAGTTCTGTTAAACTCATTTTACGTCTTGCTAGCATTATATCTAAGTTTACTACTATAGGCATATTAAATAGTTAAATCGTTTTCTTCTTTTAATTCAATAGCAAACTTAATGATCCATGATATAATCAACAGGATCAACGCCGTTATAATAGGCCCAAAATCAAAATCAGTAAAAAAGTCAATCTTATACCCGCTTAACTGAAACCAGGTTTTATTATAAAATGTACTAATCAGAATAAACAGATTCATTGACAATCCAGCAATTAAAAGATTGTAGGCAGTTTTATTTAGTAGTACTAAATTAGATTTGTCCAAAATGATCAATTTTTCAAATTGATTTAATAGTGCAAATGACTTTCTTAAAAATTTTATAACATAGACCAATGCGGTTATTCCTAAAACCAGTTTAATAAAATCAATGAAATGAAAAGTAAAAGAATGGGTAACATCTAATCTTTCTTGAATTCTAAAAGCCTTTACGCCGGTAATGCTGTAATCTGCTCCTTCATAAAGTATAGAGTCTTTTAAGGGTATTACTGCAATTTGTTCTCTTGAAGCCGATAACTTTCTATCGGCTTTAGAAGTATTTGTTGCAACGCTTTCCCAACCAGAAACTACCCCAAAGACGCCTTCAATTAATGACAATGATATAGCTACTATCAGATAAAGCTTTACAGCTAATATGAGAAGTTTAAACTTTTTATTTTTCATGGCTTAAACAGTTAAGTCTTGTTCTTGTTGAATTTGGTAACCTTTATTAAATCCTTTAGCAACGCCTAAAACAACAAGGCCTATTAATAAATAGGGGTAATTATTCCAAATCAAGCTCCAATAATTATATGTAAATTCAGGTAGTTTATAAATATTAAAAGCCATCCGTATTAGAAAAGTTGCAACAGGTAAAATTAAAGAAAGGCTCAAAAATGAGTATGCAATAAGGAACAAATACTTAATATTATGTCGAGTGAAGACAATCCCCTTTGAGATACTTAATAATATTTTAAGTGGCAGAAATAATATGATAAAAAAAGAATACGCAGCTACAAGTATATAGAAGACTATAAGTGTATTTTTTATAATTATAAATTGCTGACGGGTTATTGGAAAGAGTATTGCATTTTCTTTTTCAAGAAACCGAAATGGAATTTCCTTTGTTTCAAAGTGACCATTATGATCCTTAATATTGTTTTTTACTCTTATTATATTATCCCAAACAGGATATTTCAAAAAATATTTTCCGGAATCTATTTTAAAGTAGCAATTATTCGCTAATGTATAACCAGAAAAAAATAGAAAGTATTTCTTGGGATAATTTTTATTTTGAGCAACTTCCATTAGGTTGGAAAAATTACTACTTACCAGACTGTCATAATATGCGGAATCAAGATTTGTTAAGTGTTTTTTTGTTTTGAGAATTGTATAAATGCTGTCTGCGAAATATTGATTCTTTTTAACCGCTTCCATAAAACTTTTTTCACGAGTGTCTTGACAATTATCACATTCTTCAAAAAAATTGTAACCTATGACATTACCTTTCATACCAGTTCCAAACTTATTTTTCTGTATTTCTTTTTCTTTTTCTATTAGTTCTATACTATCCATTATCTTTTTATACTGATAATGAGGTAATGAATCATTGAGAAGGAGTGGATAATGAACTATTTTTGATGTATCTGTTAGTGACCAGATTTCAGAATCATTCGAAGTAAAATTGGATGACTTTGCAGTTAAAATAGAATACAATGAAAATAAATAAGTTATTACAACTAAGGAGATCAGAACAATCGTTGCAATGACAGCTGTTTTATAAATATTGGTTTTTGGCATACAAGAATATTTACTCTAAAATAATAATAATTATTGAAAAACGATAAATAATATTCGAAATTAGATATTTTTAATTTATTTTATCTTCCTGCTTGAACAATGTCCTTTTACGAAATAAACCTTCCTTTTCTGAGATTTTTTGCTTTAACCCAATTTTAAGTTGATCCTTATTTTTCTAGTGCCTCCTATTTTCCCAAAAAAACGTTTCATAAATCAAAGTCCCATAAACTAAACTTCGAACGTTTATTTGGGAATAATTCCTTTACAGACAGATGCCTCCTGACATATGTTTCAAGTTACTTGTTCATAAATAATGCTTGCTTAATTTCACCTTTGTTGGTGTTAGTTTCCAGTGAAAAGTCAATAAAGTAACGCCCGGTTGGGTGTTTTCAACAACCGGTATTATTTACACACGCTTTATAGAAATTAAGATAAGATTAGGAATGAAACTTTGTTGGTTAAAAAAACCAATAAAGGCGCAAAAGTCAATAAAGTATCGCTCCCCGATTGGGTGTTTTCACCAACCGTTTAATTTACACACAGCTTTATAGAAATTAGGATCAATATTAGGAATGAAAATTTGTTGGTTAAAAAAACCAACAAAGGCGCAATGTTTAACATCCATCACAATCATCTTAAGCAAATTCAATTATGTTTTATATTGTAACCGATTCAGTTTACTAATAAAACATTGCTATGAAATTTTCAATTGTATCGCTCGTCTTCTCTTCCGCATTTTTATTTCAGGGATTCAACAGTAAAACGGAGAATTATTATCTCTCAACTCCCAAAAAGAATACTGCTATCATCACAGGTGCAGATCAAACAGAAAAATATATTGAGTTTTTAAAAGGCAAGCGAATCGGTATTTTAGCCAATCCCACAACAGTTATCGGAAAAAAACACCTGGTTGACAGCCTTATATCCAGAGGCATCAACATTGTAAAAATATTTGGGCCCGAGCATGGCTTCAGAGGTAATGCCAGTAATGGTGCAAAAGTTGGTGACGAAACAGATGCGGTTACAGGCATTAAGATCATTTCTCTCTATGGTCCCAAAAGAAAACCCAGCGCTGAGGACCTTGCCGATATTGACTTAATGATCTTCGATATTCAGGATGTTGGCTGCCGGTTCTATACTTATATCAATGTGCTCAGAAATGTGATGGAATCTTGCGCAGAAAATAAAAAGTTACTTCTGATCCTAGACAGGCCCAATCCAAACGGCTATTTAGTGGATGGCCCTGTATTGGATATGAAATTAAGATCGGGCATCGGTCAATACCCCATCCCTATTGCACATGGTATGACCATTGGAGAATTTGCACAAATGATCAATGGCGAAGGATGGATCCCGGGTAAATTAGTTTGCGAATTAAAGATCATTCCTGTACAGAATTACAGGCATGATATGCTGTATACCTTACCTGTAAAGCCCTCCCCTAATTTAAACACGCAGCAAAGTGTTATGTTGTATCCTTCTACCTGCTTATTTGAAGGAACTATCTTGAATCTCGGTCGCGGCACTTATTTTCCTTTTACAATTTTGGGTAGTCCATTATTAAAAGGCAGTTATCCCTTTTCATTTACGCCCGTTAGTTTGCCGGGCATGAGTGAAACGCCCTTGCATATGAATCAGGTTTGTTACGGCATTGACCTGCGGAACTATGACTGCAATCAACTGGTCAAAAGCGGAAGAATCAATCTTGACTGGATGATCGAATTATACAATGCTTATCCTGAAAAAGATAAATTCTTTGACCGGACACAGAGTAAAGAAATGGGGAATATCGACGGACTTGCAGGCAGTTCCGAATTCAAAAAACAGATCATGGCCGGAAAGTCTGTAAAGGAAATTCAGGATTCCTGGGAACCGGGGCTGTCTGATTATAAGACCATGCGCAAAAAATATCTACTTTATCCATAAGGAAGCAATTTCAAAGCAAGTTGATACGTCTTTTGTTATGGTCTTCTTTTACTCTCCTTCTGGTCTTCTTTTGGTTTCCTTTTGGTAGGCTTCGGTAGGAGTAAGACAAGAGCAAAAGAAGACCAAAACAAGACCAAAGCAAGACCAAAAGAAACCGGGGTTTTTCCCCTGGTTTTTTCTTAGCTGTCTAATGTAAAGAAGTAAGCACTTAGTATTTGTATTTTTTGGCTAAAGCCAATTAGAATGTTATTGAATTGCCCCGACATTAATGTGGGCGCAATTGAAATGTTAAACCAGGCTTAAGCCCAAAAAAAGAGTCAGCCATCTGTTTGATGACTGACTCTCTTATTTTGGTTTTTATAGAAATCAATTATTCAATTTCTGCATTGGATTTGCTGCACTGCCCGGATTTCTTCTGTTGAAATTTCCGGCTTTGAACAACTGGAATTTGGATGGTTCATCCACTTTAGGCCAGCTATTATTGCTTGTATTGATATCTGCAGTTTCTTTTAAAGGATCCAGCAAAATGGCTGTTGCTTTCTTATGAGTTAAGAAAACCTTGGTCACTTTGTTCTCATTTTTTCTCCAGATCTGTGCAGGGATTCTTTCAATTTCTGAAGTACCGTCTTCAAATGTGAACTGAACAATGATCGGCATCACCAATCCACCTTTATTACTGAAAGTGATCTCGTACAAATGAACGTCTTTATATTTTGCTTTTTCTTCGGCAGATAAAGGTTCAGGTGTGCCACCTCCAAATGATGGGGCGGCAACTTTTATGGTGCTGTCGTATGGAATGATCCCACGATCATATTTCCAGTAAAAGTCATGCAGAGAAGTATCGGCATCAGCTAAGAAAACGATCTTCTTATCGGCTCTGTTTCTTATTTTAGAGATATCATCAAATGTTGGGATGGCTGGTTTATCTAAATTGCGGGGACCGCTACCAAAACCATTGCCACCTCTTCCACCACCTCTTCCTTCAGCAGGGGCAGAAGATGCAGTTGCGCCAGGATCGAATACAGCATGTTTCACCGTATCAATGGCAATATCAACAGGATCTATACCGTAGAACCATCCTCTCCAGAACCAATCCAGGTCTTCAGCACTGGCATCTTCCATTGTTCTGAACAGATCGGCAGGTGTTGGATGTTTGAATGCCCAGCGGCGTGCATATTCGCGGAAGGAATAGTCAAATAGGTCTCTTCCCATTACTGTTTCGCGTAAAATATTTAATGCTGTTGCAGGTTTGGTATAGGCATTAGGACCAAAGTTCACAATATTCTCACTATTGGTCATGATGGGTTCCAGTTGGTCTTTCGGCAATTTCATGTAATCAACAATCGTCCATGCCGCTCCTTTGCGTGAAGGGAATTTATTATCATACAATTCTTCGGTTAGGTATTCTACAAAACTGTTCAACCCTTCATCCATCCAGGTCCATTGTCTTTCATCACTGTTCACGATCATCGGGAAGAAATTATGCCCCACTTCGTGAATGATCACACCCAGCATACCATTCTTTGTTCCTTCGCTGTAAGTACCGTCTTTCTCTGTTCTTCCGAAATTGAAACAGATCATCGGGTATTCCATACCATTGCTTGCTTCGATACTTTGAGCAACAGGATAAGGGAATGGAATAGAGAATTTAGAATATGATTTGATGGTATGTTCAACTGTTTTTGAAGAGAACTTACGATACAGACCATAAGCTTCTTTTCCGTAAGCGCTCATGCACATTACTTTCTTGCCTTCTACATGTGTGGCTAAAGCATCCCAGATGAATTTGCGTGAAGAGCCCCAAGCAAAATCCCTTACATTCTCTGCATGGAACATCCATGTTTTCTTAGCAGTGCTTTTTGCAATTTCTGCTTTCTTAGCTTCTTCTAAAGTAACGATCTCAACAGGCTCAGATGACATTTGTGCTTTTTTCCAGCGTGCCAATTGTGCTGCTGATAAAACCTGCGGGTAATTTTGACCTTCGCCTGTTGCCATTACTACATGATCAGCTGGAACGGTCATCTTCACATTAAAGTTTCCAAATGTCAAAGCAAATTCACCACGACCGGTGAACTGATGATTCTGCCATCCCTGAAAATCGCTGTACACACATAAACGGGGATACCATTGTGTCATGGTAAATAAATAGTTCCCGTCTTCAGGAAAGAATTCATAACCACCGCGGCCGCCCATCACCAAGCGGTCTGATATTTTATAGTTCCAGTCAATATTCAATACAAATTTTTGACCGGGTTTTAATGCTGCTGGTAATTCAACACGCATCATTGTTTTGTTGATCGTATATTTCAAAGATTTGCCTGTGATATCAGTTAGTTTAGTGATCTTATCACCATAACCATTATCAAGTTTTTGTTCATCCATCCTGTCGATCAATGTTGTAGAAACACGGCCCAAGGTACTTGCATCCTGATAGTTTGCATTGTTGAGGGTGCTATGCTCATTTTCATCCAACTGAAACCACAAATAGGTCAGTACATCAGGAGAATTATTCGAATAAGTGATGGTTTCAGATCCTGTTAATTTCAAATTCTTTTCATCCAGTTCCGCTTTGATATCATAATCCGCGCGTTGCTGCCAGTATTTTGGTCCCGGTGCACCGCTTGCCGTACGATATTCATTGGGTGTAGGAAGAATGGTTCCCAACTGTTCAAATTTGTTACCATGATTTGATGTTGGATTGTTTCTGATATCCTGTGCTTTTACCGCAACAGCCGAAACAATAAATAACAAAACGAGTAGTCTTCTCATCGGTGTTTTTATTTTGGTTAAGTAGTTTATTAGTTTACTGGTTTATTTGTTTATTGGTTAATTAGTAGGTACTGACTACCGACTAAAGACTCCCGACTCCTGACTCACTTACCAAGGAATCCTCTCCGCCGCCATTTCTATCGCCAATGCAAATATGCCGCTGCTCACAAATAAAAGATATTCTCTTCTATTCACTTTAAAAATATTCGTTGCAATAGCCGTGATGATCAAAATACAAAATACGAAACAAATTTGACCGGCTTCAATTCCAAGGTTTGCCGACAATAGTTTGACTACCACCCCATCGCCATTCCCTATCAGGCTTTTCAGGTCATTACTGAAACCCAATCCGTGTATCAATCCAAAGATCAAAGCAAAGAAATAGATTAAGGGAAACTTTGCTTTGAAAGTAAATTTCTTGACAAAGAAATTACTCACTGCCGTAATAGCAATGGTAACGGGAATTAGAAACTCTATCCAATGCTTCGACAAATGCAACAAATTAAAAACCACCAATGTTAATGTTGTTGTATGACCGATGGTGAACGCCGTGATAAGAACTAATAATTTCTTCCAGTCAGAGAACTGATACCTTAGACTCAACGCCACAATAAAAAGGATATGATCTAATGCTGTCCAGTTTACAATATGTGCGAATCCTATCTCAAAATAAATCTTAATTGCATCCATGTATTGCGGTTCAAATTAATTACAGACATTTACGCCATCAAAAAATCGTGGTTAAATGGTAAATAGTTTATTTCAATGGTTGACGATGGCATTATTCACTGCTATTCATCCTTTATATATATCGATCGTCGACATCAGCCATAACGCTAAAGATAAAGAACTGGAAGTAAGTGTGCGCATTTTTACGGATGATTTTGAAAATACCCTCAAAAAGTACAGTAATGCCAAGGTAGATCTTACCCATCCGGTAGATAAAGCCGCTGCTGATAAACTGGTGAGCAACTATATTGTAAACAAACTGCAAATAAAGGCCAACGGAAAACCCATGAATCTTCATTACGTGGGATTTGAACAGAATCAGGAAAGTATCTGGGTATATTTTGATGTGCCTGATGTTTTTTCGGTTCAGAAGATCGAAGTAAATACCAGCATCTTATACGATTATCAGGAAAAACAGATCAATATCATTCATGCAAAAGTGAATGGGGATGAAAAGAGTTTCCGTCTGGATAACCCTAAGAATTATGCTTCGTTTGAATGGTAGGATGAAGAAGGTGGAAGGTAGAAGGTAGAAGGTGGACGATTGACGGTAGACCGTGGACGGTTGACGGTAGACGGTAGACGGTAACCCTTCGTATTTTATTTTATTTCAACCAATACATAAGGATCTAATTCCTTGCTTCTTGTTGCCGGATTCAGGAAAGGCAATGTTAATCCGGTTACTCCAAAACTGTTAATTTGCTTGATCAGTTTTATATGGAAGAATTTTTGCTGCAGGACAGGCAAACTGTCTTTTCTTGCAATCACCAGATCTCCCATTTGTATTTGTACTGAGGACCGGCTTGGATAAATATGCTGCGAATAAAAATGAAAAGAGTGGCCAATATTCTCACTCAGCATCACCACTTTATTCTTATCGATATTATTTTCATTGATATAATCAGCAAATGCTGATCCCTTTTGATAAGGCAGCAAAGCAGGATAAAATGCTGTGTCCAGGAAAGTATTGATACCAATGATAGTAAAAAAGCTGATCGCCAATAAATGAGGAAGCTTTACTTTTTCGGAGAAGAATATCGCAAACATGATGACCAAACATAGGGCAGCTACCCCACCAATATATTTAGGAATGCTTGCGAAAGGATAAACCAATAAAATGATCACAGCCACCCATAACAAGCTGAAAATAAAAAAATGAAATCCTGATAATAGTTTTTTCCAGCCCTTTAATTCATGCGTAAAGAATAAACGATATAAGAATTTGGCCGTGATGATAGCTGCCAGTGGAAATACTATGAAAATATAATGAGGCAATTGTGCCTGACTTCTTCCCAGGATACAATAGGTAATGATAAATCCGCCTGTACTGATCCATTCCTGTTTGTTCGATAGTTTAAGTCTGTCCTGGATCAGGCCAATGATATCCAGTAATAATCCGATCAAAAAGAAAATGACCCATGGCAGGAAACTCCAAAGCATGTTCTGCAGCAGAAAGGTAAAATCATTCATTTCCTTAAAATGATTCTCACCGGTATATCTGCCGAAACTTTGTGTCCAGTAATAAAAACGAAGGCCCGAATTGATAGGATCGCCATTGATCAATTTTCCGGGATGCAGATCGAATTGCTGATATAATCCAATACTCATCGGTATCAATGCGATGGCAATAATGAGGATGCCGAGAATATATTCCCAACGGAAGAATTGTTTCCATTCCCGACGTAAAATAAAATGCGGCAGCAATGCAAAAACGGGTACCATCAATGCGATCGGTCCTTTGGTCATCATTCCTCCTGCAATGCCCAAAAAAGCCAATAAGAAATTGATCCATTTTTTATTTTGATACCATGCTGCCAATTGCCAGATACTGAATATCACCCAGCCCATCAGCATGGTGTCTGTTCTTACATCATGTGTAATTAAGAACATGGCTTGAGAAGAAGCAAGCACCAATGCACTCAACAAAGCAATATCTCTTTTATAGAACAATAATGCCAAACGATAGGTAGAATAAACTGAAAGCCATGCAAAGAAGAATGAAGGCAAACGATAAGCCCAGTCATGGATACCAAAGATCTTCATGCTTAATCCGGATAACCAGAAAAGCATGGGTGGTTTATCGAGATAATCTTTACCCAGGTCAAAGAATTGCAGATAAGACCTTCTTTCCAGCATTTCGCGACTGATGCTAGCATATTGCGCTGCATCGATATCCATCAATGGAATACAGAACATACCCAGCAGATAAGTAATGCCGCAAGTTGCAAAAACAATAATGGCTGTATTCTTCTTGATCATGTATCAATAGTTTGTGGAAGACGATCTAAAGTTCCAATATATTTATTAAATATCCTTCCCATCATAAAGCCAAAAAATGTTCCCAGAAATGCGCCGCAAACAACATCCAATGGATAATGTACACCAACATATACTTGTCCGAAACTGATCGAAACGGCCCAAAAAATGAATAACCACTTCCATTGTTTCAATACATCTTTCAATGTGATAAAAACAAAAACAGCAAAGCCGAAATGATTTGTTGCATGTGAAGAGGTAAAACTATATCCGCCGGAACAATGATCCAGTAATAACCGTACATGGAACTGCAAATATTCATCCGCACAGGGCCTTGATCGCTGAATGAAGGTTTTGACCAGATGACTACTGGTTTGATCAGTAAGTATTACATTGATCACCGCAAATAAGATCCAGATCCAAGCTTTGTTTTTGAAGTTGAGCGTCAGGAATAAGATCATAAAAAGATACAAGGGTATCCATGTATTACTGTCGCGCCACCAGGGCATGATCATGTCCAGCCAGTAATTGGTCCAATGAGAATTGATCTGCAGAAAAAGCCAGGTATCTGCCTGATCCAGCAACAGCCAAATCCTTTCCAGTAAATCCATTACAATGATATTCGCATGCATTTGAGAATAAAGATAAAGTTTGCAGATTGTTAAATCTTCAATTTTTTAAGCTGAATGGTGCTTTTCCTAATAGGATTACGTAATTTCATCATATCAATCATTTTAAATCCAGCGTTATGAAAAAACTGATTGTCCTCTTTGCCTTCTTTTCTGTTTTCAGCGGCTCTGCCCAAAACAATTTTATACTCAAACAACCCAGCGTTACAGCCATTCCCCATAGATCTAGTATCGATGCTATGCCAAATGCTTTGGTTGTAAAAACTTTTGACGGAACAAAAATTGGAAATAACGGGCAGGGATCAGATCTGTATAGAACTGAACCGGATAATATGATCGTTGCAAAACCCGACAGCTGTTTTTATGACAATATTCCTAATGCAACCGGTAAAATAAATCCCGGTCCCGGTAATTTAGAATTGTTAAGAAGGTTATACGAGGAAAAAAAGGATAGTGTTTTTACTTTTAAAATAAAAAGAGGTTTTACATTACTTAAACCGAACAGCAGTTTACCTCTTTCAGATTCGATCCGGGTTACAGTCCACCTTTTACCTTCTTTGCCACGATGATCATTCGCGGAGATCTCTGCACATCATATCGCCCCAATTGATAATCGCCGAAGACTTCCTGTACCTGCATGTTTTGATAAGCGAGCATTTCGGTAAAATCGCCCAAAGAAAATTTAGCAACACGCTCTGTATATAAATGTTTCAAAGCATTACCGGAGGAATCCGTTACCTGTATCTGTTTAAAGAAATGTTGTTCGTCGTGCCATTTGCTGATATGAAACCGAATGCCGTCGATCTCTTTGTTAAAAGCTTTTTCCTGATTGTTTTCAGCATGATGAACATTCAGGTAATCGATCACAAAAAAACCATTGGGTTTTAAACTTTGTGCAATGGTTCGGATCGCATTATCATGTTCACGCCTTGTTTTAAAATATCCGAAACTTGTAAAAAAATTGAACGCATAATCAAAATAGTTGATCCAGAAAGGCAAACGCATATCATGTTGGTAGAAATGCAGCATTTCGTTTTCAGATTCCTTGGCTTCATCGATCGAGCTAAAGGAAATATCGATACCTGTCACTTCAAAACCCATTTCAGCCAATGCCTTGCTATGTCTTCCTTTTCCGCAGGCAACATCCAGCATATTCGCTCCGGGCCGCGGATGCAAATGATCAATTAATTTCTTGATGAAATCGAACGCTTCTTCATCATCTCTGTTATTGTACAATAAATGATAATAAGGCGAACTAAACCAATCTTTGAACCAGGTCTTGTTGGGCATGTTTCTTCTTGTGCTGCAAATGTATGTCAGATAAAATAACAGAAACGATGAGATTTGTTTTCAAGTTTCCGTTACAGTCAGTCTGCTATATCATCTTTTATCTTTTGGACTTGTTTTGGTATGTTTGCAAACCCTCCGAATAAAAAAACAGATATATGGCATTGATCAAAAGCATCTCAGGAATCAGAGGAACAATTGGTGGTAAACCGGGGGATACATTAAGCCCTTTAGACATTGTTCGTTTTACTGCTGCCTACGGCACATGGTTATCTAAACAATCTTCCAATAAAAAAATAATACTGGGCAGAGACGGAAGGATCAGTGGTGAAATGGTTCAGCGTTTAGTGATCAGTACATTGAATGCATTGGGATTGGATGTGATAGACCTTGGTTTAAGTACTACTCCAACTGTTGAGATGGCGGTCATTTTTGAAGAGGCCGCGGGCGGTATCATTTTAACTGCCAGTCATAATCCAAAAGAATGGAATGCCTTAAAACTATTGAATCATAAAGGAGAATTCATCAGTGGCGATGATGGTGCAACCATTTTAGAGATTGCAGCTGCGGATAATTATAATTTTGCAGCTGTTGATAAGTTAGGTTCGTATACAACCAATGAAACCCTTTTGCAGCAACATATTGATGCCGTAGTGAATTACCCTTTGGTAGATATTGCAGCGATCAAAAAACGTAAATTCAAAATAATCATTGATGCCATTAACAGTACCGGTGCCATTGCTGTTCCCTTATTATTAAAGGCATTGGGTGTAAAAGATTTTACTGTATTGAATGAAGAAGTGAACGGTAAATTTGCACATAACCCTGAGCCATTACCGCAACATCTTACAGAATTATGCAAGGAAGTAAATAAACAAAACGCTGATCTGGGTATTGCAGTTGACCCTGATGTGGATCGCTTATGTTTTGTTTGTGAGGACGGGAGTTTATTTGGTGAAGAGTATACATTAGTTGCTGTTGCAGATTATGTGTTGCAGCATCGTAAAGGAAATACGGTCAGCAATATGTCTTCTACCCGTGCATTAAGAGATGTTACTGAAAAACAGGGTGGTGAATATTTTCCAAGTGCAGTTGGTGAAGTGAATGTAGTAAATAAAATGAAAGCTGTACATGCTGTTATCGGGGGTGAAGGCAATGGGGGGATCATTGTTCCCGACCTGCATTACGGTCGTGATGCATTGATCGGTATCGCATTATTCCTGACACATCTAGCTCAAGAAAAAAAATCGGCCAAGCAATTACGCAATACTTATCCTGATTATTTTATCAGTAAAAATAAAATCGAATTAAAAGCGGGGGTAAATGTTCAAAAGATATTTACTGCCATCAAAGAAAAGTACAAGAAGAATCCGATCAATACGGAAGATGGTTTAAAGATAGAGTTTGGTAAAGACTGGGTACATCTGCGTACCAGTAATACAGAACCCATTATCCGTATTTATGCAGAAAGCAATTTCGAAACAACTTCCAATAATATCGCGAAACGTATGATGGAAGATATTGCTGAACTGTCTTAATGATAATAAAAGATCCTAAATCCATAAATAAAGTCCTGCCTCGGCAGGATTTTATATTTTTGCAGCCCATAAAGGGGATAAACACTAATAGTGAAAAGAATTTATTTAGATAACGCCGCAACCACAGCATTGGATACCCATGTACTCGAAGCCATGATGCCTTATTTAACAACGCATTTTGGTAACCCTTCTTCCATTTACAGTTATGGAAGAGAAGGCAGGATGGCTATTGAGAATGCAAGAAAGTCGGTTGCTAAAATATTAGGCGCAAATCCTGCTGAAATATTTTTTACCAGCGGAGGTACCGAAAGCAGCAATACAGCTATTCTTTCGGCAGTGAGGGATCTGGGATGCAAACATATCATTAGCTCAAGGATAGAACACCACGCTACTTTACATACTGTTGAATACTTGCATCATAACGGAGAGGTTTTATTGAGTTATGTGAACCTATTACCGGATGGGCATATTGATTTAGCCGACCTTGAAAGATTATTATCCGAAAGCAAAGAAAAATGTCTGGTCACCTTACTGCATGCCAATAATGAAATTGGCAATATGCTTGATCTAAATGCAGTTGGAAATATTTGTAAATCGTATCAGGCGATTTTTCATAGTGATACTGTTCAAACAGTCGGGCATTTCCCATTTGATCTGAAAAATACAGCGGTTCATTTTATCACAGCTGCAGGGCATAAATTTCATGGACCAAAAGGTGCCGGTATTTTGTATGTGAGTGAATCAATAAAAATTAAGCCATTCATTCACGGAGGTGCACAGGAACGTAATATGCGTGCCGGAACAGAAAATGTGTATGGTATTGTTGGATTTGCAAAAGCATTGGAAATTGCGTCAGTGAATTTTGAAAATGACAGCGCATATATCAGTGGCATTAAATTGTATATGCTAAAGCAACTGAAAGATCAGTTTAAGAATATCAGTTTTAACGGAGATCCATTGGGCAGAAGTTTATATACAGTACTGAGTGTGAACTTCCCCAAGACCGAAAAAAGTGAAATGCTATTATTTAACTTAGACATCAACAATATTTGCGCATCAGGTGGAAGTGCCTGTAGCAGCGGTGCAGATGCAGGAAGTCATGTTATCAGAGCGATTCATAACAATCCCGATCAGGTTACTGTCCGTTTCTCCTTTTGCAAGCATAATAAAAAGGAAGAGATCGATCTTGTGATCGAAAAGCTGAAAGAGATCATATAACCATCATTTTTTAGACCGATCCTATTCATCCGTCAATCTTATTACAAATAAAAAATCCCGCTGCATGAGCGGGATTTTTTATTTGCTATAATCTTATTTGATTATTGTTTTACTTTAAACTCAACTCTTCTATTAAGGTCTCTTCCAGCCTGTGTTTTATTATCGGCCACAGGATTTGCAATACCATAACCAGTTGCAGTTAATCTGTCGGCACTTACACCTTTCTTCACTAAGTATGCTTTTACTGCATCAGCTCTTTTTTGAGATAATACCAAGTTATGCTGAGGTGTACCTGTGTTAGAAGTATATCCTTCGATCAATATACTTGTATGAGGATATTTGGTATTAAGAAGTTCAGCACCTCTATCCAACTCAACAGTTGCTTTCTTAGTAAGGATCGCCTGGTTTATTGCAAACAGCACATTTTCTGCATGAATTTCTTTCAATTCAGGGCAACCGTGATTTGAAGCAGGGCCAGGATATTCAGGACATTTATCTTCTTCGTCATTTACACCATCACCATCTCTGTCAGGAATAGGACAGCCATGATAACGTGCAACTCCCGGTACTGTTTTGCAAGAATCTTCTTCGTCATTGATACCATCACCATCCGTATCAGGAATAGGGCAACCATTATATCTTGCCAAACCTTTTACGGTTGGACATTTATCATTTTCGTCATTGATGCCATCACCATCCGTATCAGGAACAGGACAACCATCATATTTAGCTACACCCGGAACTGTAGGGCATTTGTCTTTACTGTCAACGATACCATCACCATCTGTATCTTTTTCAACAACAGGAGGAGGAGGAACAGGTAAAGCTGCCAGTTTAGGTTGTTTCTTTTCGGTAAGTGGAGAAGCGAAGCCTAATGAATATTGGAAATTATAATTGGTATTATCTGAAACTCTAAGATTATATAACCATTGAAGATTCAAGAAAGCGCCATCACCTAAAGCAAATTGAAAGCCAGCACCTACAGGGGCATAAGCACCAAAATAAGTTCCTGCCAGCATTGAAGCACCCACCCCTACAGTAACGTAAGGATCAACAATATAATTATCAGGCAATAACTTAAGGTTTAATGCTGCGCTTGTTTCTAATAAGAATTGATCATTCGAAGCTTTACTTCCATCATAAAAAGTGTATTTCAAAAATGAACTATTCAAATTAGCAGAAAAGTCAACATACTCAGAAAGCCCCTGCAAATACTGGATACCAAAGCCGGGACTCATGGTATTGATAGCAGGATATTTTCCTCTAAAGAATAGGCCTAATCCATTATGACCAATTAAATCTGGTGAGATAAAATCTTTAAGGAAAAAATTAATGCCCAAGGTTGGTCTTTTCTTCCAACTTGGTGCCATGGATTCCTGACTAAACGATGTAACAGCTATTCCCGCAGCTATTAATAACAAGAGAACTTTCTTCATAAGTTAGTTTTTTGAGTTGGGCAAAAATACAGGCTGATTTTGATTTTATGAAAATTAAGATTTCTTTAATAATTTAATAATCCACATTTTTTAATCAATATGTGCATTTGTGATCTCTTCGACCTTAACTCTGGTCAGGCCGCGGCTTAAAAAACCCAGTTCTTTTGCTGCAGACCGGCTCAAATCCACTACTCGACCTTTGTGCGCCATTTTAACATGCATCCGATCGTTAATTCTAACCTTTATCACTTTGTTATTGCGCAAATTGGTCACTTTTACCCAACTATTCAACTTAAATTGGTTACTTGCAGCTGTCATTTTACTATTTCTGAATGTTTCCCCCGTGGAAGTTTTCGTTCCGTCCAGGTTAGAACTGTAAAAACTGGCAATCCCAATAATAGTCTTGGGTTTAGGCAATAGGGTCGTATCATTTTGAGTTTGGGCATTAGTACAAACACAGAAAGCCACTACAAGACTGAAAAGCTGCTTCATAGCAAAGGAATTTGTAATTTGACCCAATAACCCCTTATAACCGGCATGAAAAGTAAACAAACCACTCGGATTACCACCATATTTGCTGCCATTGTTTTTGCACATAGTTGTGCCTTGAAGCCAAATACCTTGCCAAAAAATGAATATGGATTGTCTGAAATAAGCAATATAAAAACATACAGATCCACGACTGTATTGGACTCTAATCAAATAATGGTAAATATTACAGGCATCAACCCGAGCATTATTCTTGATCTGCGTTATGCTTCCCTCAATAATTTTATGAAGCAGGAGATGTATCCTTCCAATACCGATTTTAGTTTTTTGCGGCTTCCTGTAGCCAAAGCGCTTCTTCAGGCAGAAGAATATTTAGAACAAAAAGGGTTAGGATTAAAAATATTTGATGCTTACCGTCCCTACTCTGTTACTCAAAAATTCTGGGAACTGGTTCATGATGAAAGATATGTTGCCAATCCTGCTAAAGGAAGCGGACATAATCGCGGAATAACTGTCGATCTAACTATCATTGACTTAAAAACAAAGCAAGAACTAGATATGGGTACCGATTTCGATAATTTTAGTGATTCTGCACATCAGAGTTTTACTGCGTTGCCTGAAAAGGTCCTATCTAACAGAATATTATTGAAAGAGACTATGATCCGATTCGGATTCAAACCCCTCGAAACAGAATGGTGGCATTACAGCTGGCCTAACCCCGAAAGATTTGCAATACTGAATCTCAGTTTTGAAGATCTAAAAAAAGCAACCCACTAAATGTTGGCTTACTTTTTAAATTTATCCGTTTTTTCATCTGCGGTCATATCACCTTTACTTCGGATCTGAATCTGCACGTTGCTTATCCATTCATTACAACCTTTAGCATATAAATATTCATTTACATCATTGATCACCTGCATCACGGCATCGTATTTACCCTCGATCACAGTTGCAAATGCACCTACCTCATATTTAATTCCCGATTTCTCAATTATGGCAATGGCATCATCCACCCATTCGTATGGATGTTTGTCTTGCACGATCGGAACAATTTGAATCGAAGCATTAATTGTAAATGAATGCATAATTATTATTTTGTGAGCATTAGTTTATTTCAACAACATCGATAACTGCGTCTAAATTGATCACCCCAAATACATGCGGGAATTCTTCATTCACGGATGGTGCCAGTTCATATTTTAATTCATGAATAAGCTTGCTTGTATCGATCACTAATTTTAGCAGATCTGTTTTCCCTTTATAATATCTTTCTAAAACGCCCTGCACCTGTTGTGCCTGACTGCAATGAATAAACCCTTCGATCTTTAATGATGGCGCTTCAAAAAAGCCATTTTGTTTTGCAAATTCCCATTCCTGTTTAGACGTAACATGATATATCAATTCCATCATTCTCAATTACTAATGATCAATTCTTAATTATCCTCGGTATTCTTTGTTCCAACAGCATCAGATCAGCCAAAACCATCGCTGTTATTGCCTCCAGCACAACCGGAACACGCAATGCAATGCAAAGATCATGTCTTCCCTTTACTGAGAAACTTTCAATTGTATTCGTTTCCCAATTAAATGTCTCCTGCTCTTTTGGTGTAGATGAAGTTGGCTTAATTGCTATCCTGAACACCAAGTCATTCCCATTGGTTATACCACCCACAACACCGCCGGCATGGTTGGTCTTTGTTTTTCCTGATGCATCAATAATGGCATCATTATGTTCAACACCAAACATTTTTGCGGCATGGAATCCTGTTCCAAATTCAATTCCGCGAACAGCAGGAATAGCAAACACTGCATGACCGATCAAACTTTCTACACTGTCGAAGAACGGTTCGCCTAATCCTATTGGCAATCCTGTTACTTTACATTCAACGATGCCGCCAACAGAATCTTTTGCATCAATGGCTTTTTGCAAACCTGTTTCAATATCTTTTTCGCCGGCTATCTCTGTGATCGTTGCTATGACTTTTATTTGATCCAATAGTTTCTTTGCGATCACCCCCACAGCAACTATAGCCACTGTTAGTCTGCCACTAAAATGACCGCCGCCTCTATAGTCTTCATTCCCTGCAAATTTTTTATGCGCAACAAAATCTGCATGGCCGGGACGAGGCACATCTCTTTGTTTGGCATAATCGCCGCTGCGTGTATTGTTATTTTCAAATAAAATAGTTAATGGCGCACCCGTAGTTTTTCTATTGAATAGTCCGCTCTTAAAAACAGGCATATCTGTTTCCTGTCTAGGTGTTGTTCCTTTTTGTGTACCGCCCTTCCTTCTTTCAATGTCTATCAAAAAATCATCCACACTTAATTCTAATCCCGCAGGAATACCGTCAATATTGATTCCCACGCTTTCGCCATGCGATTCGCCAAAAATGTTTACCCTAAATATGCGTCCGAATGAGTTCAATGTTTAGTAGTTTATTAGTATACTTGTTTATTGGTTTATGCTTATAAAGATACAGAAGCGCCCAATGATTTTATGTGTTCATAAAAATCAGGATAAGATTTGTTGATGGCTTCTGCTTCTTCAATGATCGTTTTGCCTTCTGCTTTTAATGCAGCTATCGCACATGCCATGGCAATTCGATGATCGTGTCGCGAATGAACGCTTGCAGCTTTCACAAGACTACCTTTGATCATCATAAGGTCACCCTGCAATTCTATCGATACACCCATTTTAGCAAATTCTTCCTGCAAGGTCAATGCTCTATTACTTTCTTTATGTGCCAATCTGCTCACCCCTTCAATAACAGTTGTTCCATTGCAATAAGCTGCCAATGCAACCAGTGGCGGAAACAGATCCGGACAATCAGTCGCATTGAAATGAAACCCCTTGGCCCCAGCCCCTAAGGGGGGGGAAGAAATTTCTATTTCATTATCCCGAATAGAAATCATAGCACCGCAATCCTGCAATGCTTCCAATATTTTTTTATCTGCCTGTGTTGAATTTACATCTAATCCTTTCACCACAATATTTCCTGCAATAGCGCCTGCCACTAATAAGAATGCAGCACCGCTCCAATCGCCTTCGACTGTATAGCTGATTGGTTGATTAGTTGTGCTGTTGATAGCTTGATGGAAAGTAAATGATTCGTAATTATTATTTTCAGGAACATGTAACCCAAAATCCTGCATCACTTTCAAAGTAAGGTCCACATAAGGTTTACTCTTAAGATCAATTACTTTAATGGAAACATCTGTTGCCTCAGCTGCAGCATAAGCCATTAATAAACCCGTCAAAAACTGTGAGCTCAATGAGCCATCAATCTCAATATTCTTTGGTTCTAATGGGCCTGTTATCAGTAATGGAAGTTTTCCCTGATTGGAATGAACCGTAACATTTAATTGCGGTAATATCTCATCAAAAAAATCCATAGGACGTTTTAATAAACTTCCTTCCCCATTGATGGTTATTTTATTTTTACTCAATGCAACAATGGGTGTAAACATTCGGATGCTTAAGCCGCTTTCGCCACAGTTGATTCCCAATGCTGAATGTTGAATGTTAGATGTTGAATGAATAAAAGCATTCGTACTATCGATTGTCAATACAGCATTTTCGATCGACCATTCACAACCCATTTCTTTGATGATCGCTAAAGCAGCTTTATCATCATTGGAAGTACCGGGATTATGAATGATTGAAATACCTTTTCGCACCAAAGCCGCAGCACAAGCCCTTTGCATGGAACTCTTGGATGCCGGGGCATGGGTCGTTCCTGATAATATGGATGGTTGTATGGTTACAATCATAAAGCCTCATTAGACCCTCCCAAGGAGGGACTTATAATTCGTTGATGATTTTTTCTAAGTCGTTTAATGGAATTGGAAGAACAATTCCTTTTCCTATTTTCTCTAAGAGAATATAATTCATTTCTTTTTTTGCCCGCTTCTTATCCATCTTCAACACAGAAAATACTTTTTGCTTATTGAATGCGGCGTAAGTAGGCAAGCCATATTGTTCCAAAACTTTTACAACCTGATCGGTTTGTTTAAATCCCAGAACTGTTTTTGAAATTTCAGAAGCGTAGGTCATGCCGATAGAAATGGCCTGACCATGTGATAACTCATATTGATTTTCCAGTGCATGCCCGAGTGTATGCCCAAAGTTCAGCAGCTTTCTGTCAGCCTGTTCAAACTCATCTTTCTGCACCACGTTCAACTTGATCTTGGCATTACGTTGAATGAGTAAACATAATTCCTTTTTCTTGCTGCTGTAATATTTCAGGTCATGCTTTTGCAATTCTTTAAACAAGGCAGCATCTTTAATACATGCATGTTTGATGATCTCTGCAAAACCGTTCTGCCACTCGCTTTCGGGCAATGTATTCAGGAAGATCAGATCATGCAAGATAAATGCAGGTTGTCTTGTAACACCCACAATATTCTTATATACCCCAACATCAATCCCATTTTTACCTCCAATACTTGCATCGACCAATGCCAGCAAAGTAGTAGGTACAAAACCGAATGGTATACCACGCATATAAACAGAAGCAACATAACCTGTCATGTCTGTGATTACTCCGCCTCCAACGCCAACCAACACTGTTTTCCTGTCGGCCTCAAACGCGATCAGTTGTTCTATAATAGAATCAATAGTCGCCTGAGTCTTAAATTCTTCACCTGCTTTTAATACAATGGTATTATAACCTTTGAATCTTTTTTGATGAAGCTTAAATATATTTTCATCCGTAATAAATACAGCATGCTTAACATCGATGATCTCTTTGAGATGACTGATGCCATTGGCAAAGTAGATGCAGGTTGATGCAGTTGAGAATTTAAATGTTTGTTTGTTCATAACGTCGACCGTCGACCGTCCATCGCCGACAGGGGTTTGAAACAATCAAGGGCAACTGTGGACGGTTGACCATTGACTGTGGACTATTCTATGAATTCATGATCTTATTCTGATGATTGATACTTTCCATATGCACCGCATCAAAATATTTAGTGATAAATTCTTTGCTTAATCCCAGTTTTTCTCCTTTCGCAAAAGCCCTTTCCAGGATCGAGTTCCAGCGATTGGTTTGCAGGATGGTGATATTATTCTCTTTTTTGTAGGTACCGATCTTTTCAGCCACTTTCATACGCTGACCAATGATCTGCATCAACTCATCATCCAAATGATTGATCTGTTGACGCAATTTTTCCAAAGCAGCATGGTATTCTTCAGATGCAACATCTTCTCTTCTCCAATGAATGCTGCCGATCATTTCGCCCAATACTTCAGGTGTGATCTGCTGTTTCGCATCACTCCAGGCGTTATCAGGATCGATATGACTTTCAATGATCAATCCGTCATAATCCAGATCAATTGCTTTTTGTGCAACATCTAAGAGCATATGTCTGTTACCACAGATATGTGAAGGATCATTGATCATCAGCATATCAGGGTATCTTCTTTTCATTTCAATTGCCAGATGCCACATAGGTGCATTACGATATTCTGTATTACCATAAGAACTGAAACCACGATGGATCAATCCGATATTCTTAATACCTGCTTTACCAACACGTTCCAATGCACCGATCCATAATTCAAGATCAGGATTAATTGGATTTTTAATCAGCACCGGAACATCAGCACCGCGCAATGCATCGGCTACATCCTGCACACTAAACGGATTTACGGTTGTTCTTGCACCGATCCATAAAACATCCACACCAAAATGCAAAGCATCTTCTACTTGTTTACCGGTGGCCACTTCCACACAAACAGGCAATCCTGTTAATGCTTTTGCTTTTTGCAACCAGGGCAATCCCTTGGTGCCAACGCCTTCAAAACTTCCGGGACGTGTACGGGGCTTCCAGATACCTGCACGCAGCATATCCACTTTTCCGGTAGCTGCCAGGCGCGTAGCTGTTGCAATCACTTGCTCTTCAGTTTCTGCACTGCAGGGACCACTAATGATGAGTGGACGTTTATTCCACACATCTAAGATGTTTTGTTTCTGTTCGATTGTCTGTTCCATTTTTTATTTGTTGTGAATTATACGTTAGGTTTTAAAACTTACGATTATCTTGAATTCGCATCATTCATTCTGATCTTTCTGCCGCGGTAATTTTTACCATCAATAGATTTCACCATTTGATTGGCTACTTTCTTATCTACTTCCACCCAGCTGTTCATTTCTTTCATATCGATCTTTCCCAATACTTCTTTTTTCAGATCACTCAGGTCCAATATGTATTGTAAAAAGCTTGCTTTATAAAAACCGTCTTTGGTACCCAGATTCACAAAGAGTCTTGCATAATCACCACTACCACCAGCTGCATATTGCGGACGGCTATCTCCTCTGCCGCCATCTCTGCTATCCCTTCTTCTGTCGGATGAATGTCCGTCACGAGGCGAAACTTCTCTTCTTTCTCTGCGTACCTCTCTCAAATTCAGGTCACCGGCATTCTCATAATATTTCAGGAAGCGGTCAAATTCCATTGCAGCTACTCTTGTCAATACTTCTTCTTTGGTAACACTGGCAAACTTTTCCTGCAACATCGGCAAGTAGGTTTCATAATCACCATGACTGATATCTGTGTTCAACAATTTATCCATAACAGCATTAAATTGTTTTCTACAAACATCTTTACCACTTGGTATTTCTAATTTGTGAAAAGAAGCCTGTACCATTCTTTCGATCTGCTTGATCTTATAAACATCTTTATTATTCACGATGCTCATACAAATACCGGTACTTCCTGCACGGCCGGTACGACCACTACGATGGGTATATACTTCCAATTCGTCGGGTAATTCGTAATTGATCACGTGCGTTATTTCCTTTACGTCAATACCTCTGGCAGCAACATCTGTTGCAACCAAAAGCTGTAAAGTCTTTTCGCGGAATTCTCCCATTACTTTATCCCTTTGCTGCTGTGTTAGATCACCATGTAATGCATCGATATCATAACCATCTCTGGTTAACTTTTCGGCAACATTCTGAGCATCGATCTTTGTACGGGTAAAAATGATACCATAGATACCGGGATTAAAATCGATCAGTCTTTTCAATGCTTCATAACGCTGATGACCGTTTACAACGAAATACTGATGATCAATATCCTTATTGGCAGTATTCATTTTGCCTACTGTTAATTCAACCGGACTTTTCATGTAACGTTTGCTTACTCTGCGAATTTCAGGAGGCATGGTTGCACTGAATAACCAGGTAGATTCACGTTCGGGTGTATTTTCCAGGATGAATTCGATATCATCCTTGAACCCCATGTTCAGCATTTCATCTGCCTCATCGAGCACTACATATTTTATCTTTTCCAGGTGAATGGCTTTACGTTCGATCAGATCGATCAATCTGCCCGGTGTGGCCACTACTATCTGGATCCCTTTTTTCAGGTCACGGATCTGTAATCCGATGGATGCACCGCCATATACTGCTACTACACTCATGCCTGGCATGAACTTTTTGAAGAGTTCAATCTCAGTCACGATCTGCATACATAGTTCGCGTGTTGGGCAAACCACCAATGCCTGAGGGTGTTTTTGCTTTTCATCCACCAATTGCAGCAATGGCAAGCCAAAAGCTGCTGTTTTACCCGTTCCGGTTTGCGCCAAACCTATTAAATCTTTAGTACCGCTTAACAGTACAGGGATTGCTTGTTCTTGAATAGCCGTTGGGTTCACATACCCCAAAGCGTCTGTAGCTTTTACCAAGTTCTCATTCAATCCTAACTCACTAAATGTTGTCATATATTTTATTAAAAATTTGCGCAAAGGTAATTTATTAAAATCCTTTACAGCTATTTGTTTTGTTTTCCTTGACTGCATTGGGTTTCATGCTTGTCCAACTTGCTTTTTTTAGTCTGTTTTTGCAAGACGGGGCAGCAACGACTATGTAACTCAATTTTAAGGTCTAAGCCCTATTCAGCTTTTCTTAAAAATTTTTGCCAATTCGATTTCCAATAATTCTCATAATCAAAATCTTTATTCGCAACAGGTTTCATTGTTTCAATTAATTTATCATCACTAATTACGTCACCATCTTTATCTGCAAAAGATTTCTTTTTATATACCGAAATTGAGGTAGTAATCCAGGCAGTGTCTCTTTCTATAAATTTTGCTGAATTGCGAATTTCACCTAAATCAACTCTCTTATAATCCTTTATCTGAAATAAATATGATGTCCATTCACCTCTTTTATATTCCTGCATATCACAATAGATTTTGCCCCTATCATCAACAAGTACAATTCTTTTATTTCTATCATAAATGTCCCAGGAAAAATACCCTGTATGAACAAAACTATTTTTTAAGGGATTGAAAAATAAAACTTCATATTGCCATTTGTCTGATAGCCCAATATCAAAAAATCCATCATCATTAATATCTTTCAAATAAATTATTCTGTGATAGCCAAAAGTATCTACAGTTTTCCATCCTGCATCATACTTTTGAAGCAGATAAAAACGTTCATAGTTTGTAGTGTCAAATATCTTTATTTGAAACTTCGCTTTATTTATTTCAAAAATATAAGGTTGCTTCTTTATACTATCAGACCATATTGATTTTGTTTGTGAAAAAACATTCTCACAAACAATCAAAGCAATAATTATAAATGGCCATTTAAGTTTCATACCGCTTACTTCAATATTCTTTTGATCTTATTCGCATTCTCCATCAACTCATTCAAATACTCATAATTCTCTTTTTCCAGACAGGCTTTAAACTTCCTTAACTGTGCAATATGTTCATTTAAAACATCCAGCACATTTTCTCTGTTCTGCATAAAGATGGGTGCCCACATAGCAGGACTACTTTTTGCCAAACGAACCGTGCTTTCAAAACCACCACCCGCCAATTCAAAAATGGCATCTTCTTCTTTTTCTTTTTCCAATACCGTATTGGCCAAAGCGAATGAAGTGATATGCGAAATATGGCTGACATAAGCCGCATGACGGTCATGACTTTCAGCATCCATATAAATCAAATTCATTCCCAATTCACGATAAATATTTTCTATCACTTCTACGGCAGCAGCATCGCTTTTCTCTTTTTCACAGATCACACAAGCACGACCAATGAATGCATCACGCACCGCAGCTTCAGGACCACTGTATTCCGTTCCCCACATAGGATGTGTTGCCACAAAGCGTTTGCGCATGGGATGATCTTTCAGCGCTTCACACAATGAATATTTGGTAGAACCTGCATCGGCAACAATTTGTTTGTCGGTGATCAGATCCATTATTTGCTGCATTACCGGAATGGTTGCATCTACCGGAATGGCTACATAAATAAAATCGCTTTTTTGAACCGCTTCTTCCAGGGGCAATGCCTCATCGATGATCCCCAATTCTAATGCTTTCTTTGCACTCGCTTCTGTTCTGCTCACCCCGATCACATGCTTGGCAAATCCTTTTTCTTTTAATGCAATGGCAAAAGAGCCACTGATCAAACCCACACCTACAATAGTAATAACCCCCTGCCCCCCTAAAGGGGAGATTGAGAAATCCTTATCTTTTTTATCTTGTTGACTGCTCATCTCACCAATTATTTTTGTTTTTCTTTATTTAGTTTTTATTTTTTCTTTATTTAGTTTTTAACTTTTATTCTTTTGATCGCTTCTTCAAATCTTTCTATGCTTCCGCATAAACTAACACGTATATAATCATTTCCTGCGCTGCCAAAAATACCGCCAGGTGTAATGAACACATTGCTGTTATACAGCACTTCATCACTCACTGCATATCCATCCGTATAGTTTGATGGGATCTTGGCCCAAACAAACATGCCTACCTGATCTTTGGAGTAAACACATTTCAAGAGATCGAGCAATTCAAAAACCTTTACCCTTCTTTCGTTGTAGATCTTATTGATACTGTCGTACCAACTCTTATCCAGGCCCAAAGCTTTTGCTGCTGCGAGTTGTAAGGGAAGGAACATACCGCTGTCCATATTACTTTTAAAGCGCAATACTTCATCGATCCTTTCTTTGGCACCGCAGAGCATCCCCACTCGCCAGCCTGCCATATTAGATGACTTACTCAATGAATTTAACTCAAGTACCACTTCCTTCGCAGCTTCAACAGAAAGCAAACTCATGGGATTCTCATTCAGAATAAAACTATAAGGATTATCATGAATGATCAGTATATGATGCTTCTTTCCAAATGCTACAATCTTTTCAAACAATGTTCTGTTAGCGTTGTTTCCCGTTGGCATTTGCGGATAATTCACAAACATCAGTTTCACTTTAGAGAGATCGCTTTTATCCAATGCATCAAAATCAGGTTCGTATTTATTTTCTTCTAAGAGATCATAATCAACACAAATTCCTCCTGCCAGCTTCACAGCGCTTCTGTAAGTTGGATAACCGGGATTGGGCACCAATACTTCATCCCCATCATTCAGATAGGTCATACAGATATGCATGATCCCTTCTTTACTTCCGATCAAGGGTAAGATCTCTGTGTCAATATTAAGATCTACGTTATACCATTTTTTATACCAGTCACTCATGGCCTTTCGCAGCACAGGGGATCCTTTGTAGGATTGATAAGCATGCACATTCGGTTTTGCAGCTTCATCCTGCAATACTTTGATCACATCAGGATGTGGCGGCAGGTCGGGGCTGCCAATACCCAGATTAATAATATTCTTACCCTGTTTATTGAGTTCATCAATTTCTCTCAGCTTTTGAGAAAAATAATATTCACCAATGCCTTCTAATCTTTTTGAAGTTGCTATCATTTTTATTAGAAATTTTGTCGAATTACACGAATTATAAAATAATTGTAATCTGAATCTATGAACGATTTAGTTTTTCAGTTTTTCTTTTTTTAGTTTTTAATTACACTTCTTTTCCGTTTTTATAAACCCCGTAAATTTTTATTTGTGCCGTTAAAGGTTTTATTTCTTCTATCACTGCATTGAATATATCCGTATGCGCAAACTCCATATCCGCATGAAAACTATATTTGAAATTGGTACCTGCAATTGGGAAACTTTGAAGCTTGCTTAAATTGATGCCGCCATCGGCGATCTTTGTCAGGACCTTTGCCAGACTTCCTTTTGAATGATCCGTTTCAAAGTTTACAGACGCTTTATTGGCATCTTTTATTTGCATCACATCATCCAGTCTTTGCAGCATCAGAAAGCGGGTGTAATTGTTTTTCTGGGTATGAATATTGGGAACCAGTATATTCAACTGAAATAGTTCAGATGCCAGTTTACTTGCAATACCTGCAATATGTTTGCTCTTATGCTGGTGAATATGTTTAGCGCTTAATGCGGTATCATCCGTTTCTACTAATTTCCAATCATATTTATCTAAATATTCCATGCATTGCTGAATGGCCATATGATGCGAATGCACTTCTTTGATGTCTTCGAGTTTTACACCGGGATTCACCAATAAATGTTGTTTGATGGGCAGGTATACTTCCCCAATGATCTTCAAACTGCTTTTCTGCAATAAAGTATAATTGGGAAGAATGCTTCCGGCAATGGAATTCTCGATGGCCATCACACCCCCATTGCTTTCTTTTTTATTGGAGGCGATCTTGATCACTTCTCTGAATGTGGCACAGGGGATCACTTCCACTTCTTTACCAAAATACTGTTGTGCCGCTACCTGATGGAAGCTGCCTTCATAACCCTGAATAGATACTTTCGTTGTTGCCATAAAATAAAAAATCCCGGCTTTTTTGCCGGGACTGTATGTTGATTTAGTTAATCTCTTATGCTTTTGCAAATACAACCCGGCTACTATTTTTAAAGTAGAAATAAAAATAAAAGTAAAAGAATGTATTTGCGATGGTCTGTTTCATTAGTTTCCAAAAATAAGCATTGATCGAATGCTGCCCAACTTATTTTTGATATTTTTCTAAAACTAACGGGCTTTAGTTTTAGAAACCTTTAACAAAAGGCTATATCCTTGAATTGTATTCAGAAGAATTGAGACTTCTTGATGGAAAATACTATTGCCTCTTTAAAAGTAAGCCTTTGCCATTTGCAGGTAACCATCACCGGTTTTACAGGACTCTTCTTCGTACCTCCTTCGTACCAAGTCCGTTAATTAACGGACTTGGTACGAACAAGACCAAAAGAAGTCCCGAAGAAAACCCTGAAAAGGTGTTGATCAATGGTATAAATGAAAAAAGCCCTTCCGTGGAAACGGAACGGCCTCTAACGATTGCTTGCCATATGAAAAACTGTTGCTTCAACTACCTTCGCCGCAAGCTGGCTCTACACTACCTAAAACACATGGTAGTTGATATTAAATTACTTCTTAATTACAGAATCAACTTTCTTAGCAGCAGAATCTACTTTTGCAGCAGCTGAGTCTACTTTCTTAGCAGCTGTATCTACTTTTGCAGCAGCTGAATCAACCTTAACTTCTTCTGTTTTTGCACCGCCGCAAGCAGTCATTACACCTGCTACAGCTAAAATTGCGATAAATTTTTTCATTGTTGTGAGCTTTTTGTTGTTAGTGAATTTTGAAGTTAATACTGGCATGGGCTATAAAGTAACCCTCTGATTGAAAGTTTTTTGAAAAATTTTTTTTCGGCCCTTTTTGGGTTACTTTTATCCCTCTTCTAGTATTAAACAAGAGATAGTGAAAGCAGAGTTTACTGAACAAGCATTATTAAAAGGACTGGCTAACAATGATTCAAAAGCCATCGAGGCCTTATATAAGGACAATTTTAATATGGTTCAGGCTTTCATTCTCAATAATAATGGCTCTTATGATGATGCCAGAGATATTTTTCAGGAAGCAATGATTGCGCTGTATGAAAAAGCAAAAAGCGATTCATTTGTTTTAACCTCTAAAATTAACACGTATGTATATTCCATATGCAGGCGACTCTGGCTTAAGCGATTACAGCAGATTGGCCGGTATTCAAACCAGATTGACAGCTTTGAAGAAACTGTGGCTGTTGAAGAAGACCTTGAGATACACGAAAAACGCAATGCTGAGTTTGCGATAATGGACAGAGCCTTGAATAGTTTGGGTGAGCCTTGTAAAAGTTTGTTGGAAGGGTATTATGTGAAGAAACTGGACATGCAACAACTGGCGAAAGAGTTCGGATACACGAATGCAGATAATGCGAAGAACCAGAAATATAAATGTTTGATACGTTTAAAGAAATTGTTCTTTGCTCAATATAATATCGGAGAATAAAACCATGGAAGACAGCATATTAATACAAGCTATCGAACGGTATTTGGAAGGCACTATGTTGCCGGCCGAAAAAGCGTATTTCGAGGAACTCCGCAAAAATACTCCGGAGATCGACCAGATGGTGGTTGAACATAATATGTTCCTGCACCAAATGGATAGTTATTCCGATCAGCGTAATGTGAAACATGTATTGCATGATATTCATACCAAGCTACTCGAACGCGGTGATATCAATGAAGGCGGCGAACTCAGTACAAAAGGCCGTGTTATTCAATTATACAATAAGTATAAAAAAGTGACTGCCATTGCAGCCACCGTTGGCGGTGTTATTGCACTGGTGATCAGCGGTTTGACCTTATATCTTTCTCCGGCAAGCAATAATCAAATACAGGAATTAAAAAGAGAAGTTGAAAGTGTAAAAAGAAATCAACAATATCAGGGTGCTAAATTAAAAGAAGTTGATTCTAAACTTCCCAAAAATGCTATACTTACCGGTGGTGGTTCAGGATTCCTGATCGATGCCAAAGGTTATATCATTACCAATGCGCACGTTTTAAAAGGATCTTCTTTTGCAAATGTGATCAATAATAATCATGACGAATTTAAAGCTAAGATCATTTATCGCGATGAAGTAAGGGATCTGGCTATTTTAAAGATCGATGATGAAGATTATACAGCTTTGAAAACCTTGCCTTACGGTTTCCGTAAGTCCGATCTGGATCTGGGCGAAGAAGTTTTCACTTTGGGTTATCCAAGGAACGACATCACTTATAATAAAGGTGACCTGAGTGCTAAGACCGGTTTTAACGGCGACAGTACCAGATGGCAATTAGAAATGAATGCCAATCCGGGAAATAGTGGTGGTCCGGTATTAGACAAGAACGGCGAAGTGATCGGTGTTTTGAGTACACGTGAAAAAGAAGCAGAAGGTGTGGCTTTTGCCATCAAGAGTAAAAATATCTTTAAGCTGATCGATGAAGTAAAAGACACTGATACCTCAGTTCAAAAAATCAGGATCGTTTCTCATTCTTCAATGAAGGGAGCAGAAAGATCATCACAGATCAAACAAATGGAGAACTGCGTTTTCTTAGTGCAGGCCTTCAATAAAAAATAGTATTAGTATTACCGGGGGGTATATTAATTAAAAAATCCTGTTCATTTGAACAGGATTTTTGTTTTGTATGCGCTGAATAAGTTGGCTCAATACATGCTTAAAATCACTAAGCCCATAGATTATTGGGGTACTCTCCGCTTGCTACCAGTGCATCGATGCTGGCCTGAACTACGGGTGCATCTTCCTTGTATGTTACACCAAACCATTGTGCAGAAGTAGGGATCACTTTTACATGCCCCTTACCTGATTGTACAAATTGGTCGACCACCAATGGAATAAAGAATTCTCCTTTTGGGTTGTTGATCTGTTTGTCTAAAAAATCGTGGAATAAGGTCTCACTGTAATTGATCACATTGGCTGAGAAACCGAAGAAATTCATACTCACACTGGCATGTTCACTTACTTCATGCAAACCGCTTTCATCTTCATATGTAATGATACCTTCCGTATTGCGATAGATCTTTGTACGTTCTTTGATATCAGTAAGATGACCTTTTGCATCTACTTCACAAACACCACGGCTTACACTTCCGTTATCGCTTAATGTTTTCTTCAATTCATAGCCGATGATCGCATAACAATCATCTGCAACATCCCTGGTAAGAAACTGAAAGGCTTTTGCAAAACCATCACGCCCGTAAAAATCATCGGCATTGATCACAGCGAAGGGTTCGTTCACCTTTCCTTTACAACATAATACCGCATGTGCTGTTCCCCATGGTTTTGTTCTTTCGGCAGGGATAGTTCTTCCATCTGTAAAAGATTCTAATTTCTGATATACATAATCAGTAGCGATTTTACCTTTCAATTTTGGTTCAACAATATTCTTGAAAGCTTCTGCGAAATCTTCGCGGATAATAAAGACAACTTTTCCAAAGCCTGCTTTGATCGCATCATAGATACTGTATTCCATGATCGTTTCGCCGCTGGGGCCGAATGATTGTGTTTGCTTCATGCTACCGTAACGGCTTGCCATTCCTGCAGCTAGTATTACCAAGGTGGGTTTCATAATTATTAGTTTTTATAAACCAAAATTACTGTTTCACAAGAGTTCAGCCAATAAATTTGCAGAATATGAATCTTCCGCTTGATTTTGATAAGGTGTTTGTACAGCAGATCATGAATGATGCATGCACAGCAAGATCAATAGAACTAAATGTTTTGAGGATCGACAGATTACATACTGTGATCAGTGGTAATAAATGGTTCAAACTAAAATACCATTTAGAAGATGCCGCAGATAAAGGCTTTGGGACCATTGCGAGTTTTGGAGGTGCTTATTCCAACCATCTTTCTGCTACTGCCTTTGCCTGCAAAGAAGCCGGTTTAAAAAGTATCGGGATCATCAGAGGAGAAAGAGATGCTCATTTATCGCACACTTTACAACAAGCAGAAGTGGATGGAATGGAGTTGATCTTTGTGAGCAGAAATGATTTTAAAGACATAAATAGTATCAAAGAAAAATTCTCTCAGCCAGACTGGTATTGGGTAAATACAGGAGGTTATAGTATCCTGGGCGCAAAGGGTGCGGCTGAAATATTTAATTGGATCGATGATAGTTACACGCATATTCTTTGTGCCACGGGATCAGGTACGATGATGGCGGGATTGATCAAAGCTGCTAAAGCGCATCAAACGATCATCGGTATCAATTCGATGAAGAATAAAACATTAATCGATGATGTGAAATATTTATTGACTGCCGATGAATTACAAAAAAAATATGCATTGTTGCATGATTATCATTTTGGAGGATTTGCCAAACATCCTGCAGTATTGATCGATTTCATGAAAAAGGTTTGGGAAGAGCATCAATTACCTACTGATATTGTTTATACTGCAAAACTGTTATTTGCTGCATTTGATCTGATCGAAAAAGATTTTTTTCAACAGAACAGCAAACTCATGATCATTCACAGTGGCGGATTACAGGGCAACCTGTCTTTAGCACCCAATACTTTAGCTTTTTAATACGCGTGCCGATATTATATTTGCTTTGATGAAAGGAATAAAAGGATTCATATTTTGTTTGATCATTCTTCTTTTTTGTGTGAACCTGCAAGGCAACGCACAATCAACCACCATTGATTTTACGGTGACCGATCTCGGCAAAGGAAAAGTAAAGATCAACTGGAAGAATACTTATCAAACCTGTATACAACTTGCCGTTCAATGTTCCTTTGACAGTCTTAAATTCTTCCACACAATTTTAAATACACAATCGCCCGCATTACCTGATAATGGCTTTGTCTATAAAAACAATCATCCCGAATCCAAGATCTATTACCGGATCTTCTTTGTGCTGAACGGGGGGAATTATTTTTTCACCAGATCAAAATCAATATCAGCCGAAACGGTTCCTGCAGAAGAATCCAGCCCAAATATTTCAACAGCACCTGAAGAGATCAGGATCGAAGACATCCCTTTCCTCTCCAGAAAAAGAAGGGTAAATTCGGATATCATTAGTTCGGATAATCAGATCCTGAAGAAAAATTCTCCTACAACTTTAGCTAAGACACCAGAAAAAAAATTCATCCATATCTATTTCCATTCTAAAGACTCCCTGATACAGACTTTAGAGTATCCTGATTATAAAAATTTCAAAGACAGCATCACTACTAAAACAAAGGATACGTTATATGCTATTTCACACTACGATGTAATACTGATGCCTTTTGTACCTAAATATGTGTGGAAGCCTTCAACCTATATTTTTACGAATCATAATGGCTATGTTGCCATCAATATTCCCGATGCAACGGAGCATCATTACCGGATCGTTTTTCAGGAAGAAGATGGTTCCTTTCTTTTTGAAATAAAGCATGTAAAGGAAGCTGAACTTGTTTTAGACAAAACAAATTTTGTACACGCAGGATGGTTCAAATTCGAATTGTTCGAAGACGATAAATTAAAGGAGAAGAATAAATTGTATCTCGATAAAGAGTTTTAATAATTTGCCACGAATGCACGAATAGTTGTCGGAATAATTTTATTCGTGCATTCGTGGCAAAAAAATTAGGGCATGTTTATAGTGGTCTCAAAGTTTATGCTTTAAATGATCACTGCATCAAACACAATTTCAAAATTGCGTTTTACTTTTTCCTTTACTTCATTCATATCTACTTCCCTTCCCAACTCTTTTTGTAATGAGGTAACCTGCTTGTTTTGAATGCCACAGGGAATGATGAAATTAAAATAATCGAGATCCGTATTAACATTTAAAGCAAATCCATGCATGGTGATCCAGCGGCTACATTTGATACCCATTGCACAGATCTTTCTTTCGCGTCCTTTTATTTCAGTATCCAACCAAACACCAGTCTCACCTTTACTTCTCTCTCCTTTTAGCCCATATTCAGCCATAGTAAGAATGATCACTTCTTCCAGACTTCTTAAATACCAACCCAGATCGGTTTTAAATTTATCCAGATCCAGAATAGGATATCCTACTAATTGTTGCGGGCCGTGAAAAGTGATATCACCACCTCGATTGATATGAAAGAATTCAATGCCTCTTTGTTTCAAGCCTTCTTCATTCAGCAATACATTTTCTACATGACCGCTTTTGCCCAGGGTATATACCGGGGGATGTTCAACAAATAAAAGATGATTGATAGTGGAGGGTGGACTATCTACTGTGGACGGTGGACGGTTGACGGTCGACTTCCTTTCAACATTCTGTTTCAATAAAACTTCCTGCAAGTCCCACGATTCTTTGTAAGAACGTAAACCCAGGTCTTTAAAGAAGATCTCCTGTTTCATGATGCGAAAATACGGGGATGGGATTAATTTATCAGATTATTGGATCACAGTGTCAAAGAGAAAAAGAGATACACAGAGAAAACACCCTGCACTTTGTGTCTATGTGGCTTAAAAAGCTAAGTATATAACAATGTTCAATCATGGCTTACATTTGCAGATATGAGTGAAGAGATAGATATACAACAGGAAGAGGTCAATGAAGAACTCTATGAACGAAAGGAGTTTGTTATTTCCAAAGGACAGGAACCGATCAGGATTGATAAATGGTTGCAGGCAAGCATTGAAGGCGCTACTCGAAATAAGATCCAGAAAGGGATCGAATCAGGTTTTTTAACTGTGAACGGTAAGATCGTTAAAAGTAATTACCGTACTAAACCCGGGGATGAAATAGTATTGCTGAGTTTGATCAATCCCGAATACACCGAATTAAGACCTGAAGATATTCCGTTGAATATAGTATTTGAAGACGAGGATGTGCTGGTGATCAATAAAGTTCCAAACATGGTGGTTCATCCGGGCGTTGGAAATTATACAGGCACATTGCTGAACGGTGTAGCTTTTCATTTACTGAAACAAAATCCAACATTGAGTGAAGAAGATCTGCCGCGTTATGGATTGGTGCATCGCATTGACAAGAATACAACAGGGTTGATCGTGCTGGCAAAAAATGCAGAAGCCGCTGCGCATTTAGCGAAACAATTCTTTAATCATACCGTACAAAGGAAATATGTAGCTGTTGTTTGGGGAGATGTGGAAGAGAATGACGGAAGGATCGAAGCACATATTGCACGGCATCAGCAATACCGGAAAATGTTTACGACCTATCCGGAAGGAGAGATCGGCAAACATGCCATCACCCATTATAAAGTGCTGGAACGGTTTAATTATGTAACGCTGGTTGAATGCGTATTGGAAACCGGAAGAACACATCAGATACGTGTGCACATGAAATACCTTGGTCACACATTATTCAATGACTGGGAATATGGTGGCGATAAAATATTAAAGGGCACTGTCTATACCAAGTATAAGCAGTTTGTAGATAATTGTTTTGAGATCTGTCCGCGTTGTGCACTGCATGCAAAAACACTGGGTTTTATTCATCCCAAAACCAATAAAGAAATGTTCTTCACAACAGACCTTCCGGATGATATGCAACAGCTGATCGATAAATGGAGAAGATATATTACCAATGTAAAAACGATTGATTGATCGCTGCACTGAAAAATATTGCAAAAAAGATATTACACTTCTCTCCGATTGCTTTTACGAAAAATGAGCAATACGACAGGCTGACAAATAAAATCATAAAAGCTGTATGCAAGCCCGACAGTATTTGTGTTGATGTTGGTGCCCATAATGGAAAAATATTATCAATGATGATGGAAGCTGCGCCGCATGCTTCACATTATGCATTTGAACCCATCCCTGAATTGTTTCAATACTTAAAATGGAAATTCCATAGAAATGCCAAAGTATATTGTGTGGCATTGAGCGATAAAAAAGAGACCACATCCTTTAACCTGGTGCTGACAGATATGGCTTACAGCGGATTGAATAAAAGGGCTTACGATAAAAAAGAAAAAGACATATCCATATTTGTAGAAACGGAGCTGTTGGATGCCATCATTCCAACTGACGAAAAGATCAGTTTACTAAAAATGGATGTGGAAGGTGCTGAATTATTAGTAATGAAAGGTGCATTGGAAACCATCCAAAGATCAAAACCGGTATTACTGTTTGAGTTTGGCAAAGCGGGTGCTGAAGCATATGGTTATGATGAAGCGATCATGTTTCAATTCATCACAGAAACATTGAACTATAATATTTATACATTGAAGGGTTGGTTAAAAACCAAGACTGCATTAACGCAAGAGAATTTTTCGGATAACTATTATTATGGCAAAGAGTTTTTCTTTGTAGCAGAAGCAAAATGAATGTTTTGGCTTTAGCCGTTTAATTGAATGCTTAGCTAATGGCTAAAGCCTTTATATTTTTAGATCTATTATTCCCCAAGCTAAAGCTTGAGGCAATTAAAAAAGCCTAATACTTGTTAAATCTGATGCTTTCAAATACTTATTCCGTCTGCATTTCGTTATTTAAAATAAAAAGTGTATGTTTGCACTTCATATTCTCTTTCTTAGAAGACTAGATAACTTTCCTTCCGTCATAAAGCTCATCAAGTCATAAGTTTTTGAGCATATACAAATTTTAGCCGCACTTTAGTTTCAATACTTAGTATTGGTTAATCATTATTTACTTTAAACAAATACAATTTGTCATTTATCAAATTACAAGTTATTGCGCCCATATTAAAGGCGCTTGACACCGAAGGCTATACAACGCCTACACCTATTCAAGAACAAGCTATTCCCGTTGTATTACAGGGAAGAGACTTATTAGGCTGTGCACAAACCGGCACAGGTAAAACAGCAGCATTTGCTATTCCTATCTTACAAAAACTATACGCACAAAAAACCGACGACAAAGCTCCGAAACAAATCAAAGCTTTGATCTTAACACCTACCAGAGAATTAGCCATTCAGATCAACGAAAGTTTTGAATCTTATGGTAAACATACAGGACTGAATCATTTAGTGATCTTTGGTGGTGTTTCTCAACAGGCACAGACCAATGGTTTACGTCGTGGTGTTGATATCTTAATTGCAACTCCCGGAAGATTACTGGATCTGATGCAACAACGTTTTGTTTCCTTACAGCATTTACAATTCTTTGTATTGGATGAAGCAGACAGAATGCTGGACATGGGTTTCATTCATGATGTAAAAAAGATCATCACGAAACTGCCGGCAAAAAGACAAACATTGTTCTTCTCTGCAACGATGCCTACTGAGATTGCAAAATTATCACAAAGCATTTTAAGCAATCCGGTAAAAGTAGAAGTTACTCCTGCTGCCACCACTGCTGAAAAAGTAGAACAAGCCATTTATTTTGTAGAAAAAGAAAACAAACGCGATCTCTTACTGCATATCTTAAAAGATAAAAATATTGCCAGTGCATTGGTATTTACCCGTACCAAACATGGTGCTGATAAGGTTGCCAAAGAACTGAACAGGGCCAATGTGAAAACAGATGCCATTCACGGTAACAAATCGCAGAATGCCAGACAAAAAGCATTGAGCAATTTCAAGAACGGAGAGATCCGTGTATTGGTTGCAACAGATATTGCTGCAAGAGGTATTGATGTAGAATTGTTGTCGCACGTAATTAATTTCGAATTACCGAATATCCCTGAAACTTATGTTCACCGTATCGGCAGAACAGGAAGAGCAGGTGCCAGCGGTATCGCTTTATCTTTCTGCGACAGAGAAGAAAAAGTTTTCTTACGCGATATTCATAAACTTACGCTGCAGTCCATTCCTGTAGTGGATGAACATCCCTACAAGATGATCCAGTTGAGTTATGAAGAAACAAAAGCAACCCATGCAAGAACATCTTCTAATGCAAGACCGTTTGCACCAAAACGTTCCATGAGTCAGCGTAGATGGAGTCAGTAGAATTAATTATTAAACCATAATTATAGAACTGCAAGCAATTAAAAGGCTTGCAGTTTTTTTTTATGTGTCGGGCTAAAGTATTTTAAAATCAATTTGAATATGATTTTAGGTTTTGTATTTTTAAGTTCTAGTTACAAACTCTAATACCCACTTTTTATGAAGCCTTTTTGTATTTTAGTATTGCTATTGAACTCCTTCTTAATTGCAAAAAGTCAAACTTATGGTCCAAAAGAAATTACAGCCAATGTTTTAGATTCAATAACAAATAATGTTGAAAAAAAGATAGCTCCCTTTAAACATACTCTTATAGATGAGGGCGTACTGCAAGAAGAAATTGAATTTACAATTGACACATTTAGAATTAATCAAATTGCTGCAAGAAGAATAGATATTGATTATTCAACTTCCGGAATGAATATAACAATTTCACTCTTGACAAAATCATACGATAGTCTAATGAATAAGTATTACAACAAACTTTTATTGAAACTCAAATCCGAAGACAAAAAAGTTTTAATTGATGCTCAAAAGGCATGGCTTGAATTTAACAAGAATGAAGTAAAACTGATCTATACACTAAATAAGAGGGAATATACAGGAGGTGGTTCAATGTACTCAACAATACGAATAGGAATGTATTTAGAAACAGTTAAGAGAAGAACATTTCAGCTATTTGATTATTACAATATGTTAATTAATAACCCCATTTAATAGTGATTTATCCTCTAGCAACAAAGTTTAATTGAAATTCAAAGGATAAGTACAAGAATCAATTCATCATCTTCACCACCATTTCTTTCATCAGTCCTGCATCACCGGTTCCGGCATCATGCACACCTACACTGCGGAGATTATATTCGTGCAGGAGTAATAATATCCTTTCAACACCATTAAAACTGTAATTCCGGGCGGCCTGCATATAATCTTTCATGAAATAAGGATTGATCCCCAATGCAGTGGCAATTTGCTTCTCATCATTCGATCCTGCACCAAACACCATGAATACTTTGCTGAAGAAATTATACAGAGCGGGTAGTATCATTTGTATGGGGGCCGCTTTGGGATTGGCTTCGAAATATTGGATGATACGGATGGCTTTACTGAAATTCTTTTTGGCAATGGCATCCTGCATTTCAAATACATTGAACTCTTTACTTACGCCTATATAGTTCTCAATATCATCTTCGGTGATGTTTTTTCTGGCACCCAGATTAACGGCCAGTTTCTCTATTTCGTTTTGTATGCGGATAAGGTCATTACCGATATGGTCCACCAGCATCAGCAATGCCCGCTGATTAATAGTAAGGCCATGTTGCTGCACCATTTGATTGGCCCATTCGGGCAACTGATTATCGTAAATCTTTTTGGTGGTGAGCAATTCACCCTTTTGTTTCAATGTTTTGGAAAGTTTGCTTCTGCCATCCACTTTCTTGTCTTTGTAGCTTACTACGAAAATGGTGGATGATAGCGGATTATCGATATACCCTTCTATTTTATCAATATCCTTCATTTGCTGGGCTTCTTTCAGCAAAACGACCTGACGTTCGGCAAACATGGGATAACGCCTGCAGGCATTGACTACGGCAGCCCAGTCGGCATCCTTACCGTAGAAGACGGTGAGATTAAACCCCATCTCGCTTTCGCTAAGGATCTTATGCTCGGCATAATCTACTAACTGATCAATGAAATAGGGCTCTTCCCCTTCCAGCCAATAAATGGGCTTGAAGTTGCCTTTCTTCCAGTCAGTTAATATTTTTTCGATCATGGGCGCAAAGATAAGCCTATAGCCTATTGATGATGGTTGATGGGAATTCTTGTGGAAAACGAATTTGTGAAAGATCTATTGTACCGCATCAGGTTACCAATATTATTTTTTCTTCACTTAAAACAGGCAAATTCGAAAAGCGGAGGATGATATTGGCGGTAACCACCACATCGCGCTGGCAATAATCAACGATCCTTTGCAGGTTCTTCTCTTTGTAGTAGACATCCTGGACCATACTTCCGTCAATATCTGATTTAGATGTAGGAATGCCCAGAACGGAAGCCAGTAAATGCAGGGATACATAATTCTTATTATCGCCGAATTTCCACCAGTTCATGGTATCGAACATCTTGGTTTCCCAGGGTTTCTTATCACTCAGTTGCAAATATTCAGGCAAAGGCAGTTGATCGATCATTAAACGGCGACAGATATAAGGAATATCGAACTCTTTGATATTATGTCCGGCAAACTGAAAGTTCTTATTGTATTTATACATCTTATCGCATAAGGATGTAAAAGACCGCAGCAATTCAATTTCATCATCACCCGAAATGCTTTTCATTTTCAAACACAATTCTTTGTTATCATTCTCCTGAAAGAAAGCAGTGGAAATACATATGATCTTACCAAACTCTGCTAAAATACCGGCCCGTTTTCTATAGCTCTCTTCAGGGCTAATGCTTTCTGGCACGGTTTTGGAAATTTTATCTGTAAATAAAGTTTGCCATTCAGATGGTAACAAACTAAAGTCCTCAGATTGAGGAACCGTTTCAATATCTATCAGTAATAAATCGGAAAGCATAATTATAAATTGAAGATTACTTATTTTATTTTATTCGTTTAACTATTTAAATCCAACACCATGAGTTACGATCAATCATCCGGAATAAATTCCGGTCAACCGACACAAAAAAAAGACAGCAAGAAATTAATCTACAGTGTGTTTGCACTTACAACTGCACTGGCACTTACCTGGGGTTACATCATCTACGACAAAAGTAAATCTACTGAAATTGTTCAGCAATTACAAACAAAAGTAATAAGTGTTGACAGTTCCAAGACTGCACTGGAGCGGGAATTCAATCAGGCATCCGCGAAAGCAGATTCATTAATGGGCAGTAACAATAAATTAAACGGAACCATTACTGCAAAGAATAAAGATATTCAAAGGTTAAAAGCCAATATTGGCAACATTCTACGAAACAAGAACGCGACTGCTGCTGAATTAGCCAGTGCTAAAACAATGATCGACGAATTGAACGGCAAAGTGGATGAGTTGTATGTTCAAATTGAACAACTGAAAAACGAAAAACAACAATTGGTTGTTGAAAAAGTACAATTGATCACTGAGAAAGCAAGTCTGCAGGACACCCTTCAGAAAACCACATTCGAAAAACAACATGTAGAAGATGTTGCTTCTACTTTGCACGCTTCTGATATTAATGTTGAAGCCATTGATGTAAAACATAACGGTAAAGAAAAAGAAACAAGCAATGCAAAAAGAGCAAGTTTGATGAGGATCTCTTTTCAACTGGATGAAAACAGGATCGCCCCTACAGGAGAAAAAGAATTGTATGTATGTGTTTTAAATCCTGACGGGACTTCTGTTACAAAAGGAAATACAGTTTCAACAAGAGAGGACGGTGATAAAAAATATAGTGAAAAACTGGTTGTCAATTACGAACAGGGCAAATCATTACCGGTAAGTTTTGACTGGAAACAAAGCGAAAGCAAATTTCAAATAGGGATCTATAAAGTAGAGATCTATCAAAATGGCTATAAGATCGGCGAAGGGAATGCCACACTTAAAAAAGGCGGTCTTTTTGCTTCTCGATAAATATTCTAACTTTAAAGGAATAAAGGCATCCGAAACGGCATGTCTTTATTCTTTTTATTATTTTCAATAACAAACCAAACTGTTATTCTAACTTTACAAAAATCACCATTATGAGTTACTCACCCGGCACAACACCCCAAGCCCCACAAAAAGACAATCGTAAGACCATATATGCATTGTTGATCACAGCACTGGTACTTACCTGGGGATATTTGATCTATGACAAAAGCAAAAGCAAAGAAGTTATCACCCAAAAAGAAATTCAGTATGTAACTGTAAGCAATGCCAAAGATTCTTTACAGGCTTTGTTTAACGATGCTACTGCAAGAGCTGATTCTTTAACCGGAAGCAATGTGCAGTTAACAGGTGCATTGGCTGAAAAGAACAGTGAGATCCTGAAACTGAAATCAAATATCGGCAGCATCTTAAAGAAGAAGAATGCAACAGATGCCGAACTGAAACAGGCTAAAGAAATGATCACCGAACTGAATGGCAAGATCGATGGCTTGTTTACAGAGATCACCAAATTGAAAGGTGAAAATCAACAACTAACTTCTACCAATCAGCAATTAAGCACAGAAAAAACACAGTTGACCAATGAGAAAGGTGAATTACAAACCAATCTTTCTAAAACACAGGCTGAAAAAGCAAATGTAGAAGACCTTGCTTCGACTTTACATGCATCTAATATTGCAGTGAATGCAGTAAAAGTTAAAGGTGACGGCAGTCAGAAAGAAACATCATCTGCAAAACGTGCCGATTTGTTTGTGATCAGTTGCAATCTTGATGAGAATCGTGTTACCCCTAGTGGCAAGAAAACATTATATGTTAGTGTATTCAATCCCGATGGTACCCCATCAGGAACAGAAGGAACTTTTAAATCAAGAGACGCAGGCGATGTATCTTATTCCAATAAAGTAGAAGTTGATTATGTTACCGGTAAATCATTACCCGTATCTTTCAGTTGGAAGCCCGGAGCTAAATTCCAGGCAGGAGAATACAAGATCGTTATATATCATAACGGATTCAAGATCGGTGAAGGAAAAAAAGATCTAAAGAAAGGCGGATTTTTGGGCCTATAAGTTTATTCATATATTCAGATAAAGCCGTGAGGCAGTAATTCGTTTACTGCCTCTTTTTTTATTTGCCACTGAAGCACTGAGATACATGGAAAAAATTTTTGCTTTTGAATCTCTACATATATTCAATGTCTCAATTGCAATTAAGTATCCTTTTTTCTGTGTTATTCTGTGTTTCCGTGGCAATATGTTTTCCTTTCTTCCACATCGTTACACAATTAATCTTATTTTAGAACTATGATTCAGCAATGGTTCAATTGGAGAACGGCATTGGCATTTATTGCTATCTGCATTGTAAGCGGTACCATTTTTTATTCGCAATACCTTGCCAAGAAAATCGCAAAAGAAGAAAGACAGAATGTAGAAGCCTGGGTAGAAGCTCAGAAAACAATTTTGCATGCATCAGACAGTAGTAGTTTAAATCTTGCCGTTAAAATTTCAAGCGATAATAATTCTATTCCCATCATCGAAACAAATGAGAAAGACAGCATCACCGGTAATTATGTAAATATCGACAGCAGTAAAGTAAAATCTGACAGGACATATCTCGCTCAAAAATTAAAAGAGTTCGGCCAAAAGAATAAACCCATTATCCTGATCCTGAAAGAATCACCCTACACAGCCAATAAATATTATTATGGCGAAAGTGTTTTATTAAAGGAAGTGGAATATTATCCCCTGGTTCAATTACTGATCGTTGCATTGTTTATAGCAGTGGTCTTTATTGCTCAACGCATCGATTATCAAAGCACACAGAATCAGGTGTGGGCGGGCATGGCAAAGGAGACAGCGCATCAGTTAGGAACACCTGTTACCAGTTTACAGGGCTGGGTAGAAATGCTGAAAGAAATAAAAGAGAATGAAAAGATCGCTCCTGAGATTGAGAAAGATGTGAACCGTTTATTATTGATCACTGACCGTTTTGGAAAGATCGGAAGCTTACCACAGCTCGAAGAAAAGAATATCAGCTCGCAGGTGCAATTGATGGTGGACTATATTAAACGAAGGGCAGGTTCGCATGTTGAATTTTCAGTGCATACTCAATCAGAAAATATTCTTGCCGAAATTTCACCGCCTTTATTCGATTGGGTGATCGAGAATTTATTAAAAAATGCACTGGATGCCATGGAAGGAACAGGAAATATTCATATCAATATCGAAGAACATGCAGCCCATATTTTCATTGATGTAAGTGATTCCGGAAAAGGTATCAGTAAAAAAAATGTGAGTAAGGTATTCAAGCCGGGTTTCACAACTAAGAAACGCGGATGGGGACTAGGGCTTACGCTCACTAAGCGGATCATTGAGCAATATCACAAAGGACAGATCTTTGTGAAACATAGCGAACAGAACAAAGGCACTACTTTCAGGATTGTGCTGAATAAATAAATTATTCTGCTTCTTCCGGTACTGATGTTATCTGATCGGTATTCAAACCAAAACAATGCATTATCGCATACCATTGTTGCAATGACTGTGGTGTTGTTGTTTCGGTGAAAAGATCAGCTTCAGTGCAAAGATCCAATAAGGCATTTTGATGTTTTGCTCTGTCGGGCTGAGAGGTTTTCTTATCAGCCAGTCTTTTAAAACTTTGCCTCATCTGATTCAGTTTTTCATCAGATAAATGATCAAATGCATGATCGTGCATTAATTGTCCTGCTGCATTTACTAATAATTGTTCCGATCGAGTTTTCATATCTAACGGTTTAAGGTGCAATTACTTATTTAGACAACAAAAAATGGCTTTTTGTCCATTAGCAAATTGTTAATGCGAAAAATCTGTGCATAAGTTGGGGATTTCAGATTGCAAGAAGGCTTTTTAACGCAGAGGCGCTGAGTCACAGAGGGTTTATTTTTTCAGATCGCCTGATTTTTACAAAGCTTTATTTAAGTACACAGAGTGAAATCCTTCGGATTTTCTGCGGGTGTTGGGGAAGACCTGCGTTTGCTGGCAGAAATGCTGCAACCGGGCACAAATAAAAAGATCCTCCCAATATTTCAGGAGGATCTCTATATAAAGGAAGGGGATCATCCATTTTGTTTCTTTACAGAACCGCCGCTGCTCACATGCATATCCCGGATAGAAGCATCGCCTGTATAGCGGATAGAACCGCCGCTGCTTGCTTTTGCGGAGATCTCCTTAATAACGTTCACTTTAGCATCTGCACCGCTGCTTACATCAGCATGACAGGTATTTGTTTTAAAGTTGTATCCTTTAAACTGGCTTCCACTGCTGCCATTTACATGCAATGCATCTGCACTGCCTGATAGATCGATCAAAGCGCCACTACTTTGTCTTACAGATAATTGATCAAACCGAAGATCAGTTCCCTGTATACTGGCACCACTGCTTGCTTCCAGAGCATCCAGTTTCACATAAGAAACATATACTTTAATATGCCAGTCTTTAAAATTATTCCAGAATTTCCAATCGGTATCGCGATAGATCTTTAATACACCATCTTTAACTACTGTTTCAACTTTGCCTATTAAGTCTTTGTCGCTTACGCTAACTGCCAGTTCTTCCTTGCTTCCTTTTGTGATGATCACCTGAATACCCGCGGAGGTTTCAATGGCATGAAAAGAACCGATACCTCTTTTTTCTGCATTATCGTCGTATACAAATCTTTGTGCTTGCACAGAACTTGCTGCCAATAACACAATTGCGAATGCTACTATTATTTTTTTCATGATCCTGATTTTATGTGTAACGGCTGTAAAAATAAAAAGTTACAGGATGGTTAAAATAATGTTCAGCAGCAAAGGTGCAAAACGATGACTGTCGGTAAAAGCCAAAAGCGAGAATAAGAAAAGGCATACTTACCTTATACTAAAGCCTTAGACAAGCCTTACTTATCTCTTAGTTGATTCTACCATGGTCCAGGGATGGTCCACGAATTCGTGGACTATCCCTGGACTATCTAAGACTATGGTATGAATGAAATTGTAAAAAAGTGAGGAAAAATGAAGCTATAAAACTAAACATGTTAGTCTGGCACAAGCTAGCTTTTTTCCAATATAGAATCAAAATATCCTTTATAATTTTATTATAAAAATAGTGTATAAAAAACCGCTCTTTAAGGCTTTATTGTGGTATTGCAACTAAGGTTGCACCGTTTTAATTTTCCAGTTATTCCTAGCGTAGTTGGGTAATTACTCAACTCTATCCTATAGCCAGGCAGATCCCTCCTGCGACTGGATTATATTTCTTTTAACTAAGGAGGGATCTGTTGAGCATTTGTATTATTACCGGTTGAGTTTTGAGTTGTAAGATCGTTCAATACTTCCGGGTTTTCTCCAGAAGTTTTTATAGTGTTTTTAATATATCCCTCTTTTATGGTATTATTTTTGGTACGAATATGTACCAAACCGACTATTCCAATGAAAAGTCTTCAATTAACCCTTTGCAGCTTTGTCTTTTTTGCATTCACCTCAAATCATGCTTATGCACAAGAGATCGATTCTGTAATCAATATTTACGGCAATCAATTTCAACAGGAGAAAATACATATCCATTTCGATAAATCGGTTTATAATAAAGGTGAGACCATTTGGTTCAAAGCCTATCTGATGGCAGGTTCGGAGTCGTCTAATCTAAGTAAAACCATTTATACTGATTGGTATGATGCAAAAGGAAAATTAATTGCGCATCATCTCTATCCTGTATTTGGTTCTTCAGCAAAAGGGCAGTTCGATATTCCCGAAATTTATCCGCAATCAATTTTACATATAAGGGCCTATACTAAATGGATGCTCAATTTTGATTCATCTTTTTTGTTTGAAAAAGATATTGTTGTAAATCAGCCCAATCCCAAAGAAAATACATTGGTTCTGCCTAAAACAGAACTGTATCTTTTTCCTGAAGGAGGTGAATTGGTGAATGGCATGAATGCGAAGATCGCATTTCTTGCAACCAATCAGAACGGCATACCTGTATCTGTAAAAGGAGCCATCAAGAATAGCAAGGATGAGATCCTTGATTCGTTTTTTACAGAACATGCGGGCATGGGCAGTTTTGCTATTGATAAAATAAATGCAGCAGAAAACTATTATGTTTCCTGGATGGATGAAAACGGTGAGCCGGGATTTAATCATTTGCCAGCTATTAAAAAAACCGGAGCAATCATTCAGGTGCAGGCTATAAAGAATAAAGTGATGGTAGGTATTCAAAGATCAGACCCTGGAACAGAAAGCCTCAAGACACTGTATTTGCTGGCACATATGAACCAGCAGGTATTATTAAAATCAAAAATAAATTTAGAAACCAAGAACGCTATTTTAACTGAGATCAATACGGCCGATTATCCAACAGGTATTTTGCAATTAACATTATTCAATGCAGCATGGCAGCCTGTTGCAGAAAGGATCGTATTTGTAAACAATCATCAATATCAATTTTCAGCAAACATCAAAACCATTGCAAAATCGGTTGCGAGAAGAGAGAAAAATATTATTGAGATCGATGTTCCGGATTCGGCTTTTGCAAATATGTCGGTATCGGTAACAGATGCAGGATTATTTCAGGAAAAAAACACGATCATATCCCAATTTTTACTGAGTGCTGATCTTAAGGGAAAGATCACTGATCCTTCCTCCTATTTTGAAAATGAAGAAGACAGCAGCAAACATTTTTTAGATCTGGTAATGCTTACACATGGATGGAGAAGATTTAAATGGGATGATATTGCAGAGGCAAAATTACCCGTTATCAATTTCCCTATAGATAACGACTATATTGAAATAGGTGGAACCGTAAAAGGAAAGGCATTCAGGGACTTAGAAGTAAAAGATTTTATCACCCTAATAATAGCTAAAGATTCGAGTAAACAAATCGTTGCTGTTCCGATAGATCAAGGCGGTTTTTTTTCAAAAAGTGGTTTTCTGTTTACTGATACTGTGCAAGTATTTTATCAATTCAAACAAAAAGACTTAGCCAATAAAACGAGGATTAATTTTACAAGCAATGTTATATCAGCAAATATTTTTTTTATAACCAGTATAAACAATTCTGCATTTAAACAGTTTGATTCTGCTAAATATAAAAGAGAGCAATTTTTTATAGAGGAAGAAAAGCGTTTGGAAAAAATAAGGAGTACAGCAACATTGAAAGATGTAACCGTTCATTCCTTTCTAAAACCAAAAACTGCTTTGGATATTGCTGACGAAAAATACACACAAGGTGCATTTTCATTTGAGGCAAAGTACAGAGGGGATATTATTAATGATCCTACAGCGTTTACTTATTTGGATATCTTCAAGTACATGCAAGTGCGTGTTGCCGGCCTTAATATATTTTCCGCACAAAATGGGACGGCCTCCCAAGCCACTTATTCTGTTGCCTTGCGAAATGGGACTCCTGCATTTTTTTTGGATGAAAATTATCTAGACCCTAGAAGTAATCCTATCGGCACGATAACAAGTATACCCATGTCTGAAATTGCCTACATTAAAATATTTTATCCACCCTTTGTAGCTGCTCCCGGAGGGGGCCCGAATGGTGCTATTGTGGTGTACACAAGAAAAGGAGATGAAAAGCCCATAAACTACAATGCTTTTGCTGAAAAGAAATTATTGGCCGGTTATACGAAGTATAAAGAATTCTTTTCTCCCAATTACAGTGATTCGGTTAAAAACTTTGCACCTGATACAAGAGCCACTTTATATTGGAATCCTTTTGTTTTAACGAATGCAAAGAACCCTAAAGTACAATTAGAGTTTTATAATAATGATATCAGCAAAAGACTAAGGGTTGTATTGGAAGGGATCAATGCAGATGGAAAATTGACGCATATTGAAAAGATCATTGAGTAGTGATTGTTTTTTCATGTTGGTCAGCGACCAACATGAGCAGAGAACCCGAAAGTGCAATTGGAATTTTACAATAATGATATCAGTAAAAAACTTCGTGTTGTATTGGAAGGCATCAATGCAGATGGAAAATTGACGCATATTGAAAAGATCATTGAGTAGTGATTGTTTTTTCATGTTGGTCAGCGACCAACATGAGCAGACGGATTTTGATAATTGAAATCGGAGTTCATCATGGCGTGGTGATCCGTCAATTGATAGGTAGATAGCCACGGCATGAATAAAAGTATTGTAATGAAAAAATTCTCGTTACATGCCTCGCTATGACGTAACTTATTAATTATCTCAACACCACAGCACCTAATGCAGGCAACTGTACTTTTAATTTATACCATTTATCATCTTCATTCACCAACTCTGCTTTTATTTCAGGATTGAATACATCACCTGTTCCCCAGAATGCTTTATCGTTGCTGTTGAATATTTCTTTCCATTCTCTTTTGCCATACACGTGTATTTCCCAATCCTTGCGCACAACAGGTGTTACATTCAATATCACCAGAATATCGTCTTTCTCCTTCTTGCCTTTGCGTTTAAATACCATGACAGATTCTGCACGATGATTGAGATCCACCCATTCAAATCCACCCACTTCAAATTGCTTTTCATACAAGGCAGGTTCGGCTCTGTATAATTCATTTAATTTCTGCACACAATATTTCATGCCGCCATGGCTGACATGAGAAAGCAGATCCCATTGCAATTCGCTTTTATAATTCCATTCGCTGGTTTGTCCGAACTCATCCCCCATGAACAATAGTTTTGCTCCGGGATGCGTGAACATGTAAGTATATAAAATTCGAAGGTTTGCAAATTTCTGCCATTCATCACCAGGCATTTTATAGATCATGGGGGATTTGCCGTGTACTACTTCATCATGCGATAAAGGCAGCATGAAATTCTCGTCATAGAAATACATCATGCTGAAGGTGAACTTATCCTGATGTGCTCCCCGGAAGATAGGATCGAGTTTAAAATAATCCAAAGTATCGTGCATCCATCCCATCATCCATTTCATGCCAAAGCCCAATCCGTCTTCAAATGTTGGTCTGCTGATCTTTGGCCAATCACTGGCTTCTTCTGCAATGGTTTGAATATCGGGAAAGTCGCGGTACAATGTTTCGTTGAGGTCTTTGATGAATGCGATGGCTTCTATATTGCCGTTGCCTCCAAATTCATTGGGTTCCCATTGGCCTTCGTTACGGCTATAATCCAGTCGAAGCATTGAACTCACTGCATCTACACGAATGCCATCGATATGAAACTGTTCGAACCAGAATCTTGCACTGCTGATGAGAAAACTTTTAATTTCTCCGCGTTTGTAATTGAAGATATAAGAATTCCAGTCGGGATGATAGCCTTTACGCATATCCGCATATTCGTAAGTATGCGTTCCATCAAACATGAACAATCCATGTGCGTCATAAGGAAAATGGGAAGGCACCCAATCGAGTATCACACCAATGCCGGCATTGTGAAATGCATCTACCATGGCAGCAAATTCCTGCGGATTACCGAATCTTGATGTGGGTGCAAAGAAACCCGTGCCCTGATAACCCCAGGATCCATCAAAAGGATGTTCCATCACTGGCATGAATTCAACATGTGTGAAAGCCATTTCTTTTACATAAGGAACCAGTCTTTCTGTTATTTGCTGATAAGTATTGTATGTTTCTTCATCGTGTTTATCCGGACGCATCCAGCTTGCCAAATGCACTTCATACACAGAATAGGGTGATGATAATGCATTGTGCTTTTTTCGGGTCTTCATCCATTCCGCATCATTCCATTCATATTGCGTTTGCCAGGTGATAGAAGCTGTGAAAGGACGTTTTTCCCAGAAATGAGCGTAAGGATCTCCCTTATCCAGTTTCATTCCCTGATAACCATGAATATGATATTTGTAAGCTTCGCCTGCATGAAGATCAGGGATGAATCCTTCCCATATACCTGAATTATCCAATCGAACTTTTAAAGGATGTGTTTCCTTGTTCCAGTCATTAAAGTATCCTGTAACAGTCACCAATGTTGCATTGGGAGCCCATACTGCAAAATAAGTTCCCCATTTTCCCAACACCTCAACCTGTTTATTCCCCAACACTTTATATAAACTGTAATGCGTTCCGTTTTGAAAATTCTTTACATCATCATCTTTGAGGATTGAATAATTCCAGACAGATTGTGCGGTATCAACAAAATGGATCTCTTCATATTTCTTTGCTGACGGAATATTTTTATTTGATGATTTAGCCATCGTAAATAAGATTGGAATTTATCTTAAATGTACAATATAAATAGCGGTTGCTTTGTAAAATAAATAAGCCTGAAAATTTGAAGAAAATTTTTATAAATTAGATGCTCACTTAATTTAAAAATATGCCGCAAGAAAAAATTATAATTTCTGACAGAGCACTGAACATATCCAAAGAATTGAATGCTCCTGTTACACAGGTGTGGGAAGTATGGATCAATGCTGAACATATTGCCCACTGGTGGGGGCCAAACGGTTTTACAAACACTATTCTAAAAATGGATGTACAAGCGGGTGGTGAATGGCTATTGACCATGCATGGACCGGATGGAAAAAATTATCCAAACAAAAGTATTTTTTCAGAGATCATTCCTTATAAAAAAATTGTTTTCGAACACTTCAACCCTGATTTCATTACGACCATTGAGTTTGCAAGTGAGGGCGATAAAACAGTATTGAATTGGCAGATGGTTTTTGAAACAGCAGCATTGTTTGATGCGGTAGTTAAAACATTTAAAGCAGATGAGGGATTAAAACAGAATATTGTAAAACTTGAAAACTATTTAGTACAACACTCAAAATAACAGCATTCCGTTTATTAAAATAAAAACCCCGATATTATTCGGGGTTTTTATTTTAGTTCTTACTCTTTATATTTTGCCGGTGTACCTGACTTAGGTATTGATTTGGCAATGAACTTTCTAAGGCTCTCATTGGCTTTTGATAGGTCATCTTTACGCAAATACATCATATGTCCGCTTCTATAACCTTCCCAACTCATTCTGTCTTTTAGTTTTCCTGCAGGATCAATTTGCCACATACTGTATTTCGCATTGAAATAATCGCAAGCACCGTCATAATAACCAGACTGCACCAATAAATGGAGATATGGATTTTCAGCCATTGCTTTTCCAAGATTCAATCCTGTTCTGTCATTGGTCCTGTCCCATGGATTTACGGGACCGAATAAGAAATAACTGAGATCGGTCTTATAGTTCAATTCATCTCTCAAATAAATATTCATAGCAGGCATGAAGGAATGTTCCCAGGAAGAAAGTTCTGCATTATAATCAGGTCTTTCACCGGCATCCTGTCTGTCAATTCCCAGATATCTTGAATCCAGTCTTCCCACTGTATAACCTTTATCGCGTAATAATTCTTTCCAGAAAAAATTGGTAGGTATCTCAAAATTATGTTCCAACACTGCTTTTTGAGAAAGCCCTGTATAAGCCGCATATTTGCTTGCCACTTCTTTTCTTTTTTCATCACTTAATGTACCCCCCTTGGTGATGGCAGGAATCAGTTCCTCGATCGTGAATTTTTCAACTTCAGGCAGATAATCAGTCAGATCTTTTTTCTGCAGATCTTTATTCAGGGCTTTATGATACCAGGCAGTCGCCGCATAATAAGGCACGAATAAAGCAGCACCTACAGGTCCGCTTCTTTCAATTCCCAGATCAGTGGGTGATACTAAAACAACACCGTTCAGATACATCCATTGTGCATCCTGTAATTCCAATGCAAGTCCTGAAACCCTTGTGGTACCATAGCTTTCACCAATTAAGAACTTAGGAGAAGCCCAGCGTTTGTATTTACTTACAAAAGAATTGATCCATGCGGCTAGATATTTAATATCGGCATTAGTACCAAAGAATTTTTGTGCAACACCTTCTTTGATCAAAGGACGAGAGAATCCGGTATTAACCGGGTCGATATACACGATATCAGCCACGTCCAAGATAGAATGCGGATTATCTTTCAGGCCATAAGGCTGAACAGGATAACCTTCGTCATCTACATTTAATATACGAGGGCCGGTATAACCGATCTCCATCCAAACGGAAGGGGTACCGGGGCCACCATTAAATGAAATGACAAGGGGTCTTGTTGTTTTATCTTTTACATCATTTCTTTCGTAATAAGTATAAAAAACATTGGCAATCGAAACATTATCAGCATCCAGTACAGGAGAAGTGCCAGCAATAGCCGTATAAGAAACCTTCTCCCCTTTAATGGTTATTTCATTTTTAACCGTAACAGTTGAATCTGTTTTAAGATTGACTCTAGTTGTTGTTCCTGTGGCTGTGGATACTGTGGGGGCTGTGGAAGTTTGACCATCGGGTCGGTTTCCGCTGCCGCCACCAGGCCTTTGAGCAACTGCAAGACTAATTGAAAATGATACGATACAAATAGAAAAAAAGGTTTTCTGCATAAACATTTGGTTTTGGTTTATAAATGTAAGTAAGCTTTTATAAAAACAAAATTCTAATCACGGGGTTTTTCCTGTGATTGAAATAATGGTTATCGCGATAAAACCACTATTTTTATTAACATTACTTTAAACATGAAAAACTTTCGTTGAAATATTCTTTATGGAATTTGTTCTTTAAAGTATCCCAATGTTCAAACTCTTTTCAAAGTACATGAAAATACCAAACATTCTGTTGTTCATTGGGTTTTGTTTTATTGCATTGATCACAAATGCACAAATCTCAAGAATAGAGGGAAGCATTTCCGACACATTGAACAAACAGAAACTGAATCATGCAGTGATACTTTTATTGAGAAGTAAGGATTCTATCATTTGTAAATCAACCAGAACCAATGAGAAAGGTAATTTTGAGCTAAACAATATACCCGCAGGAAAATACATTCTATTAGTCACTTATCCCAATTATGCCGATTATACAGATGCCATTATTTTAAGTGACAGTTCACATCTTTCACTTTTCAATATTCCGCTTATCACCAAAGCACATTTGCTGGAAGAAGTGATCGTTAAACAAACCATCGGTGCCATTAAACTGAAAGGAGATACCACAGAATATAAAGCAGATAGTTTTCATTTACAGGCAAATGCAAATGTGGAAGATCTGCTGAAGAGATTACCGGGCATTCAGGTAGATAAAAATGGCCAGATCACCGCACAGGGTGAAAAAGTACAGAAAGTATTGGTGGACGGGGAAGAGTTCTTTGGTGATGACCCAACACTGGTCACACAAAATATCCGTGCAGATATGGTTGACAAAGTGCAGGTTTTTGATAAAAAAAGCGATCAGACAACATTCACCGGAATTGATGACGGCCAAAAAACAAAGACCATTAACTTAAAGTTGAAGGATGATAAGAAGAAAGGCTATTTCGGCAAACTGAATACGGGTGCAGGAACGGAAGGCTATCATGATAATCAAGCCATGTTCAATGCATTCAGGAAAAAACAAAAGATCGCTGCTTACGGTATCATTTCCAATACGGGTACAACGGGATTGAACTGGCAGGACCAAAATAGTTATGGAGATAATGGGTCCAATACTATTATTTCGGATAATGGAGATATGTATTTAACAAATAATACTGATGATATTACCGGATGGGGTGGCAATTACAATGGCCAGGGAAAGCCATTGGTGCAAACAGGCGGACTTCATTATAATAATAAATGGAATGATGATAAGCAAAATCTGAATGCGAATTACAAAGCACTGCAACTAATGGTTGATGGCAGCAGTACTACCAATACAGAAAATATTTTGCCGGATACATTATATTATACTAATCAAACTCAGCATTTCAGCAATAAGGTTTTGCGTAATAAATTAAGCAGTACGTATGAAATTCAACTTGATTCAAGTTCTTCCATAAAGGCAATGGTTGACGGAACACTTGAGCATAAGACAACAGCCAATTATTATAATACAGAATCACTCACAAAAGACAATAGCCTTGTTAATTCAGGAGTGCGAAGTATTACTGCCGATGGAGAAAATAATTCTTTGAATGCTGATATTCTCTGGCGAAAGAAATTCAGGAAAAAAGGGAGAACATTATCCATTGATTTTAAAGAGAATTATTCGTTGAAAACATCAACCGGTAAATTAATGGCTGAAAATGATTTTTACAGCAGCGGAAGTTCTGTTCCTTCTTCTACACAAACAACCGATCAATACAAAACCAGCAATAATAAAACATTGGCATTCGACAGTAAATTTGTTTATACTGAACCGCTTTCTTCTGCATCATCTCTGGTAGGCAATTATGAGATCATTGTGAACAAGAGTGGGTCTGACAGAAGTTCTTTTAATAAAGGAACAAGCGGCAAATATGATTTACTGGATACTTTGTACAGCAACGATTATACATTCAATATATTGACCAATAAAGCGGGATTATCCTATTCTTATATCAACAAGAAAATAAGGCTGAATCTTGGCAATACGATCGGGATCACAAGATTTGATCAGGTTGATCAAGTAAGCAATATTTCAACCGACAGAAATTTTTTAAATTGGTATCCTCAATCCAATTTCAGTTATGCTTTTACAAGCCAGAGAAGATTGTCTATCAATTATAATGGTTCCACTGCTCAACCATCATTACAGCAGATACAACCTGTACGAACCAATGATGACCCGTTGAATATCACTGTCGGCAATTCAGCATTGAAACCTTCTTTTACCAATGCTTTTAATCTTAACTTTTATGACAGTAAGCCATTGAGCAATCAATTTGTTTCAATTGGCAGCAATTATCGTTTTACCGAAGACGCTTTCAGCAATAATAATACAGTTGACAGTTTGGGAAGACGCATTTCCCAAACCATTAATGTGAATGGCAATTATTCGCTTTCAGGGTATCTTAATTATTATTTTAAACTAAAGAAACCCGAAATACGTCTGGGACTTAACGGCAATATCAATACAAGCAAGAATAAAAATATTGTGAACGGATTTGACAATATAACCCAAAGCGAAAACTATTCATTTGGTCTTTACGCCGGCAAGGAAAAAGAAAAAAAATATGATAACAGCATTTCAGCAAATGCAACTTATACTACCAGCAATTCTTCGATCCAAAGCAATATCAGCACACATTACTGGACATTTAATATTCGTCCTGACCTGGATTTCTTTTTGCCATTGAAATTACAAATACATAGCGATTGTGATTTTATATACAGGCAGAAGACAAGCAGTTTTGATTCGGACAATAATGTTGTTTTATGGAATCTATGGGTAGGAAAAAAGTTGTTAAAGAATGATGCGTTATTGATCAAAGTTTCCGGCAATGACCTGCTGAATCAAAATATAGGTTTCAACAGAACCGTAAATACAAATTTCATTTCGCAGAATACCTATACAACCATTCAGCGTTATTTCATGCTTTCGCTGGTATGGAACTTTAACAAGAATGGACCTAAGCAAAGTGATAATTAAGTATTGAAACTTGATGCAATGATCAGCAGGCAATAGTTGGCAAACCCTATATTAAAAAAATTTGACAAGATCGTTTATGAAAATATTGAGTTGTTTATTTTTTTTATTTTTCATTACAGTGTTTGCGAAAGCGCAGAACACTCGTTTTGTAACGGAAGGGAAGATCGAGTTTGAAAGAAAAGTGAATCTTCATGCACAATTAACCGGTGATGATTCATGGACTGATGAATTTAAAAAGAGGATACCGCAATTTAAAACAACCTATTTCAATTTAACATTCAACAATACTAAAACACTGTATCAGCCGGGCAGAGAACTTGCTGATAACAATAAACTTTGGGAGCAACCCGCAGAAGAGAACATCATCTATACAGAACTGGATAAACAATGGACCGTCAGCCAAAAAAGAGTATTTGAAAAAACTTTTTTGATACAGGACAGTGCCCGGAAAATTCAGTGGAAAATAACAGATGAAAAGAAAACGATCGCAGGTTTTGAATGCAGAAGGGCCAATGCATTGATCCTTGATTCCATTTATATTGTAGCATTTTATACAGATGAGATCATGACTGCAGGGGGGCCAGAATCCTTTTTGGGTTTACCCGGCATGATTCTCGGTGTTGCTATTCCGCATGAACATATTACATGGTTTGCAACGAAGCTAAGCGCCATCGCAATTAAAGACAGCGATTTTAAAATTCCGGTTAAAGGGAATAAAATGAATAATGCAAGCTTAAAAGAAAGCATGAAAAACAGCCTAAAAGACTGGGGTAAATATGGCGACCGTTATCTTAAGGCAGCAATGCTATAATTTATTTTTTAAGTTCCAACACCCACATTTTTTTTGCAGGAATAGAAAATGAACTATTGAAAGATGCACTGCTAATTACATCTACTGCTTTTGAAAACCCATTGGTGCGTTCTTCATAATTTTTTAAATCAATTTGTTTTTCTTTATCACTTGTATTCATGATACACATCACCGTTTGATTATTATCGTAACGGAAATAAACATACAAGCCATCATTGGGAATGAATTGCATCAATTTTCCTTTTGTAATGGCCGATGAGTTCTTCCGGTAATTGGCCATTGTTTTTGTATAAGCCAGCATGTCTTTTTCTTCATCGGATAAACCTTCTTGAGTAAATGCGCTTTTTTTATCGCCTGTCCATCCACCGGGGAAATCCAGTCTTACCCATCCATCAGGATTCTTTACTCCCTTCATCAATACTTCCGTGCCATAATATAATTGCGGGATACCACGTGTGGTCAATAACCATGCAATACCCATCTTCAATTTGTTTATATCTTCTTTCATCTCTGAATAGAAACGGGTAAGGTCATGATTGTCCAGGAAGATCACATTGTTGTTTGCATTCTTGTACAGGAAGTCGTTACTTAATGTTGTATACAATTTATTGACGCCCTCTGTCCATCCAAAATTTTCAGTCAAAGAAGGCATGATGCCATAAAACAGCATTTGAAAATCTGTAGCCCCCTGTAAATTACTTTTGAATGGTGTGTTGAAATTATTAGCTGTAAAGTAAGCCTGGCTTGCAGTTCCATGAACCCAGGTTTCTCCGAACATGGTCATCTTAGGATATTCTTCCACTAATGCCGCATTACAGCGATTCATGAAATCAAGGTCATTATAGATATAAGTATCAATACGCCATCCATCCACACCAAATTCTTCCACACTCCATATCGCATGCTGAATTAAGTAATTGGCAAAATAAGGATTAGATTGATTTACATCAGGCATTCTTGGTTCGAACCAACCATCCTGCATGATCTTTCTTTCTTTTGGAGAACCATAAGGATCAAATATTACCTGATCTTTAAAATTTGTACCTGTATAGGTTGGCCATTGATGAAACCAATCTTTTGTTGGCGGGTCTTTTACAAAAACATTTTCACTGCCTACATGATTGTAAACTGCATCCTGTATTAATTTCATTCCTCTTTGATGTAATGCATCGCTTAATTTTTTATAGACGGTTTCACCTCCCAAACGTGCATCTATCTTGTAATGATTGGTAAAGGAATAACCGTGTTCGGTCCTTCTGGGTTCATCATTTTCAATGACCGGGGTCATCCACACCGTTGTGATACCCAGATTTTGCAGATAATCCAGATGATTGATAATACCCTGCATATCGCCGCCATGACGGTCATAAATTTCAGCACGATTCAAAGATTGATCTCTCATGCCTTTAACATGATCATTCGTTGTATCGCCATTGCTGAAACGGTCGGGCATGATCAAATAAACCAGATCGGATGAATTAACCCCCTGTGCATATTGAGTGCCATTACCTTTTCTTCTTTCTTTCAATTCCCATGCAATTGCATGTACTTTTCCATTTTGAATAAATTCGATGGCAACAGTTCCAGGTTTTGCAGTACCCGAAACAGTAATATCAGCACTGATGTATTTACCATTATCCAGTTTATTTATTTTAGTGACAGAAATGCCGGGATAATTAATGCGAAGTTGTTCTTTATTGAATTGATCGTAATCACCCTTAATTAATAGCTGTATTTTATTATGCTTCATTCCCACCCACCAGTTGGTTGGATAAACAGTTGCATATTGAGCATTTGAATATTCAAATGCAATAACAAAAAGAAAAAGAAAAAAGAATTTTGGTTTCATAACATGAATTTTATCTGAATGCAAAAGCGAGACCGAATCCTACCCCATTGTATTTAGAAAAAGTATAGTCCGCGTAAATTTTTAAGATCGAGAGATTAAGTCTTGCTCCCCATGTATTCGAGATCCCGCTACCTGTATAAGTTAGTGAGATAGGGTCTTTCAAGGGTACAGTAATTTGATTATTGTATTTAACACGATAGGTGCCAAGAAAATCGACGGTCGATTTTCCTGAAATATAACCGACAGAAGTATACAATTCTAAAATAGAGAACTTAACAGAAGCAATGCCCTGGAGCGTAAAAGAGGATATATCAAAAGTTGCATTTGCATCTGAACTTTGAACAGAAGAATTTGCATTGAATTTAGGTGGATAACCGGCATTTATTGTACTATATCCGGCTAATGCGGAGAGATGTAAAAAAGGAATCTTTTTTAGCCATCCAAACTCATGTTGGATTGCAGCACCTGCCACAGCAATTTCGACACCTCCATAATTACTCTTTGGAAAGTATCTGATCTTAAGATCTGTATGTTTTAATATTCCCACACCTACCTGAAGTATTGGCATAGGATCGGAGATGGGTACAAAGGTTAGAATGCCTTTTATTTCATCGCCTATACCGGAAGGTGCTGTAAAACTGTTTGTATACCCGGTACCGAGAAAAGTATTGTTTACATTGATAACCTGTGTTGTATTGGCTCCCATAAAAGTGGGCAATACTGCAGATGTTGCAGTACCTGCCAATGAAAAAGTTTTATAATCACTGTTATTGAAAATAAAACTCTGCTTTTCTACAGGAACATAAGCAAATTGTCCATTAACAGAAATGTCAAATCCGAATAATTTATGAGTCCTTCCTGTTGATACCCAACCGCGGGCCAGATTATATATTTCACCTTCCCCAAAAGGCAGCATGTAATTATATGCGTATTTGTTTGCGTCATCTAATGAGCCGGCTAAAATTTGTCCAAAATCCTGTGCGATAATTTTATTTATAACTAAGGAGAGGATTGACAAAAAAAGTATTTTTTTCATCAGTATTATTTTGCAATTCACCGGATCAGATTTATTTCAAAAAGGAGCCGGGAATAAATTTACTCTTTTGATTTGATCACGATCTTGGCAAATATTCCTGCCAGTATCATGGAACCACCTGCCAACGCGATCACATTGATCGCGTTATCATTCAATACTCTCAATGCGATACCTCCTAATAATCCTGCTGCAATTTGCGGGATCGTAATGGTTGCATTGAATATTCCCATATATACTCCTGTTTGTCTTGCAGGCAATGATGAAGAAAGAATAGCATAAGGCAAAGCAAGGATCGCTGCCCATGCAATTCCCACGCCTATCATAGGGATGAACAATAAATTTTTGTCGGTAATGAACATCATCGACATCAACCCTAACCCACCTGCTACCAAGGAAAGCATATAAGTATTTTTTCTGCCGAATTTATCAGCCAATGGTGTCAATACCAATGAATATAATGCGGCAAATACACTATATGCGGCAAATATGACGCCGGTCCAGTTACCGGCCTCATTAAAATCTTTTGATTTAGGATCGATCGTATGCCAGATATTTTGAGCGATCCCTTGTGTTGTATACACCCACATCAAGAACAAAGAAAACCAGGAGAAGAATTGTGTAACCGATAATTGCCACATGGTGGATGGAATATTTTTCAATAAATCCCAAAAAGACATTTTTACCTTTTCTTCAGTTGTATCAATATTATTGTACTTCGCATATTCTGCCGGAGGATATTCTTTTGTTCTGAAAGAGGTCCACAAAACACTTAACAACAATGCGCCGCCTCCAAAATAAAATGCCCAAATAACGGTTGGTGCAACTTTTTGACCGGGGCCCGGTTCATTCGCAACACCGATCCATGTCAAAACAAAAGGCAGGATCGAACCAACAACTGCTCCTGTATTGATCAAGAAACTTTGAATTGCATATCCTTTATTTCGCTGGCTTTCGGGGACCATATCGCTCACTAAAGCCCTGAATGGTTGCATGGTTACATTAAAAGAAGTATCCATGAGCAACAACATTGTTGCACCGAAGATCAGTGGAGGTAATAATTGTGCAAAATGTTCGGAGTTGGGCATAAAGAACATGGCAAATGCCGAAACGAAAGAACCGCCCAGAATAAAGGGGATCCTTCTTCCGATACGTGTCCATGTTTTATCGCTCGATAACCCAACGATCGGCTGAACGAAAAAACCTGCTAAGGGTGCAGCTAACCAGAATAAGCTTAAATGATGCGGATCTGCACCAATGGCAGATAAGATACGGCTCGTATTCGCATTCTGCAAAGAATAACCGATCTGTACACCCAGAAATCCAAAACTGATATTCCAGATTTTCCAAAAACTTAAAGTTGGTTTGGTACTATTTGAAAGTGGAGAGGAAGAATTGGTAAATGCCATAGCAATCGTTTAATCAATATGTAAAAAATACACGAAGATAAAAATACAATAAAAAACATCCACCCGGGATGTTTTCATAAAAGTTTAAATAACGAATCCATCCGGCAGAATGGCTCCTTTCTTCACTACGATGATTCCGTCTTTCACAGTATACAAAGGATGATCTGTATTTTCCAAATGCTTGCCACCGTTGATCCTTACATCATTACCAATACGGCAGTTTTTATCGATTAATGCGTCTTTGATATAGCATCTTTCACCTATCCCAATTTTAGGGATCCCGTTCTTTACATTTTCCTCCATTACCTCCAGCGTTTCATAATAATCATTACCCATGATGTATGTGCTTACAACCGTTGTGCCATAACCAATTCTTGCCCGGATACCCACTACACAATTTTCGAGTCGGCTGGCATTAATGATAGAACCTTCGGCAATAATGGTCTTTTCTAAAGTTGTACCGCTGATCTTTGCCGGCGGCAACATTCTAGCACGACTGAAAACAGTTTTATTATTATCGAATAAATTAAATGGAGGGATCTCCTGCGTTAGTGCAAGATTGGCTTCATAAAAAGAATAGATATTCCCGATATCCGTCCAGTAACCATCATATTGAAAGCTGATCACCTTATATTTTCCTATGGAATTAGGCATGATCTCTTTCCCGAAATCAGTTGCATCAGGATATTCTTCTTTTAATAAATGATATAATACTTTTTTGCTGAAAATATAAATACCCATTGATGCCAGATAGTTCCTTCCTTGTTTTTGCATTTCATGGCCGGTATCGCTGACCCATTCTCCCAGGATCTCGGCTTTTGGTTTTTCGATGAACGATGTGATGAGATTTTCATGGTCGGCTTTCAATATACCAAATTCAGATGCCTCCCTTGCTTCAACAGGAATAGTTGCAATAGAGATATCTGCGCCTTTCTTTTTATGCTCTGCGATCATGTCAGCAAAATCCATTTGATACAATTGATCACCGCTTAAAATTAAAATATACTCAAAATCGAGATTACTGATATGCCTTAATGATTGTCTTACGGCATCGGCTGTTCCCTGAAACCAACCCGGATTATCGGGTGTTTGTTCTGCTGCGATAATATCAACAAAGCCCGAACTGAACGCGCCGAAGTGGTAAGTATTTTTAATGTGCTTATTGAGTGATGCCGAATTAAACTGTGTTAATACAAACATACGATCAACGCCGGAATTGATACAATTACTGATCGGTATATCTACCAAACGATATTTACCAGCAATCGGCACCGCAGGCTTACTGCGACTTGCTGTTAATGGATATAATCTTGTTCCTGCCCCTCCTCCTAAAATAATAGAAACAACTGAACTGGTAATAGTAGTCATACACTTTGTGTTTTACAGTTTATAAATTTACTAACTATACCGTAATAAAAAATATTTTTATTACCTGAAAGAACGATATATATCCATGTATTGCTCTACCGTACTTTCCCAACTGTGATCGATCTGCATCATATGTTTTCGCATCCAAGTGAAATGTGTTTTGTCCTGATATACGCTTACTGCCCTGCTAACCGAATAATGTACATCACTTACACTTGCATGATTAAACCTTATTCCGAAACCTTCCCATTCGCCCATATCAACAACGGTATCCTGTAATCCCCCGGTACTCCTTACCATGGGTACAGTTCCGTAACGCATGGCATACATTTGATTCAGACCACAAGGCTCCACCCTGCTTGGCATCAATAAAAAATCAGCTCCGGCATACATATGATGCGACAATGTTTCATCATAACCGATCACTGCATGATAATAGCCCGGGTAATTTCCATTCATGCTGCTGAGTTGCCATTCTACATGCGGATCACCACTTCCCAGAATTAAAAAACTAACTTGCCCGTTCATGCTGAATAATGAAGAAGCGATCGCATCCGGTAAAACATCTGCTGCTTTCTCTCCTACTAATCTTCCAATAAATACGATCAAGGGAATATCCTCATTCAATCCAAACCGCTTGCATAAATCCTGTTTATTTTTTTTCTTTCCGCTCACAACGGTAGATACTTTAAAATTGTGCTGCAGGTAATTATCTGTGGCAGGATCCCAAACCTCATTATCGATGCCATTCAAAATACCTACACATTTTCCTCTTTCATATTCAAATAGGTCTTCGAGACCATTGCTGTTAAAACGTAATTCATTCATATAACTCTGGCTTACAGTTGTAACCTTCCATGCACACTTAACCGCACTTGCCAAAGGATTGATACTGTTATTCCAATCCAGATCACCCCATTTCCAGCTATCGTATTCAGGAATGTTGATACTCTTATTCCAACCCATAGAGCCCTGATATTGTCCGTTATGGATCGTGAAAACGGTAGGCACAAAACTCAGACTTCTGTAAGCAAAACAATTCTTCATCATAAAGGGAATAAGGCCTGCATGATGATCGTGACAATGCACAACATCAGGTTTATGTTCCCATCTGCTCATCCAATCCAGCACTGCGATCTGAAATGCGGTGAACCGTTCGGTATCATCATCATAACCATATACTTTTTCTCTGTCGAGTAATCCGTAGATATCCACCAGGAATAAATCAAATCCCAGTTTATTATTCCGTTCTTTAATGACGGTATAATTAAAAAAATAATCGCCCATATTGGCAGTGCCTTTATAATCTACGTCCCAATCGTTATTTACTAAAAATTTTGTGCGATACATTGGCATCACAACTTTTGCAAAATGACCCGCTTTGCATTGGTATTTGGGTAAGGCACCCACCACGTCACCCAAGCCACCGGCTTTGGCAACCGGATAACATTCTGCACTTACATGAATTATTTCCATTATTTTTTTATTTAAAACTGTTTTGAAGATAAATAAACAAGCTAATAAAGGTTAGATTATTTTTAGTTTTCGGGAACTGATGTTGCTTTTTTACGAAATTACAGAGCATGGATAGAAGCTAAAAATTTCATGTATAAACTTTAATAAAATAGCCAATAAGCAGGTTTTAAAAATTTATTTTATACTGTAAATAACTCTTACATTTGTTTTGATTGCCAGCAATCAATGTATAGTTCAGCCAAATACATTTAATTACCCACTAAACCATTAACGATGTCTTGAACCCAATGAATCCCTTCCACATTCAAATTTACCTTTTCCGCAATCTTATTTAAAAATCACAATTAATACATTCTACTTATGGAATCGAATCAGAAAAATTATTCTTTGCCGATCGCAATGATGTTCGCATTGTTTTTTATGATCGCCTTTGTAACCGGCTTACCCAGTCCGATGGGGGTTATTGTTGCAAAACAATTTGGAGCATCCAACTTTGAATCACAACTGGGATTCTTAGGTAATTTTTTAGCTTATGCATTTATGGGTATCCCTGCAGGTATCATGCTTAAGAAGTATGGATACAAGAAAACAGCCCTAGCTGCCATCGCAGTTGGATTTGTGGGTGTATCTGTTCAGTTCTTATCAGGTCAGGTGGGTAGTTTCTCTGTTTATTTAGCCGGTGCTTTTATTTCAGGTTTTTCCATGTGTATGCTGAATACAGTAGTGAATCCGATGTTGAATACATTGGGTGGCGGTGGAAATAAAGGAAACCAATTGATACAATTTGGAGGATCCATCAATTCAATTGGTGCAACCATTACACCCATGCTCGTAGGATGGTTAATGGGTGCAGAAGCCGGACGTACGATCGGGAAAGCAAATCCTGCTTTGTTTCTTGCCTTAGGTATTTTTGCTTTGGCATTTATTGTTTTAAGGTTCGTAACGATTCCCGAACCCCATTTGGAAACTGCTACTGAAAGATCAGTAAAACATTCTCATAGTCCACTTTCTTTTCGCCATTTTATCTTAGGTGCCATTGCCATCTTTATTTATGTAGGAACTGAAATTGGCATCCCAAGTACTGCTAATTTATTTATGACCGCTTCCAAAACTGCAGCAAATGCAGGTTTGGGAATTGATGCAACAACTGCCGGAAGTATCGTAGGTATTTATTGGTTATTGATGCTGGTAGGACGATTGACAGGGGGAGCTATTGGTTCAAAAGTATCCAGCAAAACAATGCTAATTACAGTATCACTTTTAGGCTTGATATTTATTTTAGCAGCTATTTTCAGTCCTATCACTTCTACCATTACTTTACCTGTTTTAGGAACAGAAGTACCTATCAGTATCGTATTTCTTGTTTTATGCGGATTATGCACTTCGATCATGTGGGGTGGCATATTCAATCTTGCTGTTGAAGGATTGGGGAAATATACAGCTGCTGCTTCAGGCATATTCATGGTAATGGTTTGCGGTGGCGGGATCGTTCCGCTATTCCAGGGATATGTTTCAGATCATTTTGGATATCTGAGCAGTTATTGGGTAATGTTTGCATGCCTAGGCTATATGCTTTTCTATGGTTTGATCGGTTCTAAAAATGTAAACAAGGACATTCCTGTTGAATAAATCAATTTTATAATTTTTAAATATTTTTATGGCTACAGCAATTTCAAATTCAAACTCTTATGCGATTGGTATTGATATCGGAGGGACCAATACAGTTTTCGGCATCGTTGATTCTCGCGGAAATATCAGTTACCGGGGTGCGATCTCTACAAAAAAATTCGAAACAATTGAAAGCTATATTGACGAATTATACAATGCTATTCAACCGCTTATTGAAGATGCAGGTGGGAAAGAATATATACGCGGTATTGGCATTGGTGCTCCTAATGGAAATTATTATACCGGCTCAATTGAATATGCGCCCAACCTTATCTGGAAAGGGATCATTCCTTTAAGTAAAATGATCACAAGTAAATTCGGATTGCCATCTGCACTTACCAACGATGCTAATGCGGCGGCAGTTGGTGAAATGATGTATGGGGCTGCAAAAGGGATGAAAGATTTTATCATGATCACATTAGGTACCGGGGTAGGCAGTGGCATTGTTGCGAACGGACAATTGATCTTAGGTCACGATGGTTTTGCAGGTGAACTCGGACATACTATCATTGTACCCAATGGAAGGTTGCATCCCGGAACAGGTGCGCACGGAAGTTTAGAGATCTATTGTTCTGCTACAGGAGTTCATTTATCAGCCATTGAAATATTGGAAAAAAATCCAAAAGAGAAATCCTTGATGCGCGACTTCACAGCAGAAAACTTAGATAGTAAAGCAGTGTACGATTGTGCCATGAAAGGTGATAAGTTGGCAAAAGAAGTATATCAGTTTACAGGAGAGATCCTGGGCAAAGCTTTAGCAAACTTTGTAATGTTCTCCTCCCCTGCAGCAATCATATTATTTGGAGGGTTATGTAAAGCAGGAGACCTGATCCTTAAACCTACAAAAGAGGCTATGGAAGCAAATGTATTACCGATATTCAGGAATAAGGTGAAACTTATTTTCAGTGAATTAAAAGAATCAGATGCTGCCATTTTAGGTGCATCCGCACTTGTGTGGGATCTTTAATGACTTAGAATATAAAAGCAAAAAGCCAATCATTGTGATTGGCTTTTTGCTTTTACGCAGCTGCAGTTAGCATAAAATTAACTATTAAAACAGTATGCAATAAGCCATTTAGAAAAAAATACCTATTTTTATTGTTCGAGATATAAAGAAAACAATAATTCACACGTAACGTTAATGACTACATTTATTGTTTTCATGATACAAGTTTTAAAAAAAATATGAGCCTTTTTGACCTTTTTTCAGATGATTTCAACTCAAAATCTTCTTTATACGAGGATAGGGAAAGCTATTATATACAATTCATCGAATCAACTGATTTTGATTACTACCTAAGTTTTTTCACACCCAATGAAAAGGATCGTAATGTTCTTACTGATCAACGCATCAAACTATTCGATATTGAGTTTAATTCAGGAATAGAAATAATCACCCAAAGTTTAGGCACTCCCCGATTGAAGGTTAGCTATAAGAAAAACGGTTTTAATACAACTGTTCTTTTCTATAAAAAACAATTTTACAGTCATAAAGCTATTCTCCAATTTCATTTATTGAACAATAGTTTGATCTACGGCTGCCTGACCATTCCACATCATGACAAAAAAATCACGGCTACATTCAATAAACTTCTAGCCGTAAAGTATAGTGATGCCATTAGTACAGATTTCGAGAATAGTGTAATATCTGATGCTGATAATAATAAGATCTTTTACAGAAATTATTTTTATCCTTCTCTTCTCTATATTGGCAGTAATGTATCGCTTATTGCACCTGTGCAAAGGAATTTGGATGAGAAGGAAAGTTTCCGGATTCAGAAACACAGCAGTGAATGGTATGAAAGACTATAAGTTTGCCTTAGTTTATTTTTTTTGATCCAACCACATTTTTCTTCCGTATCCCTTTAATACATGTTTTTCGCTGTGATAAGATGAACGAACCAATGGTCCGCTTTCAACATAATCAAATCCCAGTATATAACCGATCTCTTTCAGTTCAGCAAACTCATCAGGATGCGCAAAACGCTGAACAGGTAAGTGTTTTACAGTTGGCTGCAGGTATTGTCCCAACGTAAGAACATCGCAACCAACGGCTACGAGATCTTCCATACTTCTAATTACTTCTTCTTTTGTTTCACCCAAGCCCAGCATGATCCCTGTTTTTGTACGCATGCCCCCCTCTTTCAATAATTTAAGCACTTCTAAGCTCCTTCTGTATTTTGCCTGAATCCGAACCTGTTTCGATAATCTTTCAACCGTTTCCATATTATGACTTACTACTTCAGGGGCTGCATCAATAATTCTTTCCACCTGTTCCTGTATCCCTCTGAAATCAGGGATCAGGGTTTCTAAGGTGGTTGCCGGATTTAATGCCTTCACTGCTTTAATAGTATTTTGCCAGATAATTGAACCCCCATCTTTCAGTTCATCCCTATCCACACTCGTGATCACGGCATGTTTCACTTTCATTAAATGAATAGCTTCAGCAACACGTTGAGGTTCATCCCAATCAACAGCATCAGGCCTTCCGGTTGCAACTGCACAAAAACCGCAACTACGTGTACATACATTGCCCAATATCATGAATGTGGCAGTTCCTTCTCCCCAACATTCTCCCATATTAGGGCAATTACCGCTTTCGCAAATGGTATGTAATTTATGATTGTCAACTAACCCTCTTACATGTTTGTAACTTTCACCAAGAGGCAGTTTAACACGAAGCCAATCAGGCTTTTTAATTTTAGTTCTTACTGTATCGATTGATGATATAGACGGTAATTCCTGCACGCTTTGATCAATTTGAATTTTTAAAAAAGTTCAGTATCAACTGAAAGTATACATAGCATTTCTTCCGGTGAAGAAATGGGACACGAAGATGAGTAAAGATTCTTAGCTTTTCAATCACTTTTATTCACAAAGAAGGTCACTTTCGTTTACCAAACTCTATGGAAATATAGGCATTCAAGAATGCATGATGAGGGTCGCTCAATACCATAATAGGCATCTTTTCGGTATAATATTCCAGATTAAGTCCAACCTCTATCGCTGATAATACTTCATTATAGCGGCCATAATCAAAGCGCAAGCCGGTACGTATATGTATACCCGGAACATATTTTATTTCTCCGAAACCCTTACCAAAGGATGATGCACCTATGATTGAATTAGGATCTAAAAATATGCTGTCATTATTATTGTATTTAATATCACTGATATTACCGGTACTTGGATCTTCTACCTGTATATAATAAGGTTTTAGCATTCCTAGACTCAAGCCACCTCCATAAATGGCAGACAATGCAACACCATTCTTATTCCCCTTTCCCCCTATTAAAGTTTGCCGGCCAAATCCCAATTTGAAATAATAAAAATTATTCTGTTTACCATACACAAAAGGATTCCCGATAGCTAATCCCGGAATTGCAGCAGAACCCTTTGTAAGTTTTTCCTGCTTTGGATCTTTCCTTTCCCCTAATTCCATCCACCACAAATTGGTATTAACAATGGTCTTATATTTTCCGTGTTCATAAATAAAATTCCATCCATCCGTATTCAAATTCAACCCGAATAATCCTTGTTTCTGATAGATGAGCGCACCTTCTTCTTCTTGCTTGATCAACTGATTGATTTTTTCTCTACGCTCTTCCTTCTTTTCTTTTTTGCTTTGCGTCTTACTGTCTTGAGCAGCTAAGCAAAAAGGAAAGGCTACAATAATGATTACAATTAACTTCTTCACTTAAATTAATTTATTGATTGTAAATTTATATAAAAATACGAGCAATGACATCAACAGTTGTTTACAAAGGTTTATTAAGAACAGAATTAACACATTTACAAAGCGGAACAGTTATTGAAAACGATGCCCCGACCGATAATAAAGGTAAGGGAGAACGTTTTTCCCCAACCGATATGCTGGCCACTTCTTACGGTAGCTGCATGATCACCACTATGGCTATACGGGCAGCTGACATGAATTTGAACTTTGACGGCTGCAAAATAGAGATCACTAAAGTAATGAGTAGCGATGCCCCGAGAAGAGTAATTGGTATAAAAGCAGACCTATTTTTCACAAAACTTTTTGAAGCTACGGAAGAACAAAAGGAACAATTGATAAGAATAGCCAGATCTTGCCCTGTTGAAAAAAGTCTTCATCCGGATATTAAACTGGAAGTGAGTTTTAACTGGTAGGCTTTAATATCTTATTTCCGACCGCACATTCAATGCAACGTTGATGCTGGCAATAGTCATTTTTAAGCTGGATGAGTGCCTGTGAATCCAGTGAATTTTTATTTTCAATTTGCAATGATTTCCAGGACCGGGTAATGGTATTTTCTTCCGCCTTTATTTCTGTTAACCATCGCATGGCTTTGTCTTTATACAATTGTTCTTTGTGATGCAACCCATAAGCAAACAGAACTGGAATAATTGTATTGATCAAGATATTATCGACCATCTGTTCGCCCATATGCTTTGGTTGATAGCTTTTTATTTCGCCGAAGACAAAATGATAATGCCAGTAATCGTTGCAAGTGATATCTAATAATTTTTTTACCTTATCAGTATCATCCATTTCTTTGATTTTAGAGAACAGATGCGAAACATTGTGAATCAGCATGGCTAATTGTGCCAACCGAATGGTAGGAAAATTGGCAGGTCGCATCCGAAGAAAATGTACTACCGAATTAACTTTTGAGAATTTATATTTCTTTTTGAGGAACCGATATTCACGTTGCAACAGTTTAGGATAGGCTTCAGTGAAATTTTGGTCCAGCAAGTTTGCCTGACCAAATAAAATGGCTTCCAATTGATGAATTTGGTTTTTATGTTTGGCAAGTATATTTACAGAAATGCTTTTAGCAACCGCTTCAAATGTGGCTGCATTTACTTTGCTGCCTAAGTTGGCAGCCACCATCCACCAAAAGACCTCTTCCCAATGATGATTGCTTTCATTCAGCAAACTCAAAACTCTTTTTGATTTGATTTCCAACCGTTCAACCACTAATCTCTCTTTCCAGGCGATCCAACCGATATTATTTAATACCGGTAGAAAGTTTTTGCAACGCAATGAATATCCTTCATTCATCAATTGCTCATATCGTTGTAACAGAAGTTTCGGCACCCTATTCTGTAATGACAGAGTAGGTAGAAGAATCCTATTTTTTTCGTTTAGATCGTCCTCCCAAACAACATGCAGAATGATATTCGAATAATTTTTATCGGAAGCGTGTTGATGTTTGTACCAGTCGGATGACCTCACATGTAATTCTATATTGCCGAAAAGCTTTACAGATGTTATTTTTATAGCGGCTTCAGAAAAATCGGGGCCCTGATTACTATTATAAATACCGGGCTTGATGATTTGCAGAGGATCACCTTCATCGGTAGACAGTTCATTCTTATTAAAGTACTGAAATTGCCAGATAAATTGCAATAAATTTTCCGTCATAGTTTTTAAATTAACTATGGGGGAAATCTATGCTATCAATAAAATTACAATATCTTAAGCAGTGTGCAAACTCTCCAAGGCCTTTACTACTTTGCTTATCGGTAATCCAACTACATTATAAAAATCGCCTTCAATTCTTTTAATTCCCACTACCCCAATCCATTCTTGAATCGCATATGCACCTGCTTTATCGAATGGTTTGTATTTATCTATGTAAAATTCGATCTGTTGTTGTGAAATCGGATAAAATTCAACTTTAGTTGTATCTGAAAAACTGATCTTTTTATCATCTTTTAGAATGACAACACCGGTAATTACCAAATGTGTTTTTCCCGATAATGAGGATAGTATCTCAATTGCATCTTCCCGGTTGATCGGTTTACCGATAATTTCATTATCCACAACAACAATAGTATCTGCAGCCAATATGGGTTTATGTGCGTATTGTCCATGAAAGGCCCTTATTAGTTTTTCCTTTACTGCCAAAGCTTTTTGATCTGCAATAAATATCGGTACTTGTTCAATATCCATCCCTGCAGGGAAATTTTCATCGGCACCTGAAATGATTACTTCAAAGGGTATCTCTGCCCATTCTAATAATTGGATCCTTCTGGGAGACTGTGAGGCGAGAATGATGTCCTTGGTCACTTACTTATATTTTTAATGATATAATAAAAAGAAAAACATTGATATAATACCGGTGAACATGATTATTTTGATCGCTGAACTCAATTGATGAAAATCCTGAGAAGAGTTCGCTGTAAATAATTTATTGAATACCCATAGTAAGGGGATGATAATAAAAAGTACACAATATAAAATACTAAACCACCAACCATACTGCAGTACATACATCTGCAAGATCACAAGTGTTGTAATTAAAACAATCAACCATACTGCCACAAAAACCTTGCTGGCATTTAATCCCCAAACAATTGGCATTGTTCTGCATCCGTATTTCCTATCGCCCTCCATATCTTCCATATCTTTTATCACTTCCCGAATCAAAGAAATGATAAAAGCAAAGCCTCCGTATAAAATGGCAAATCTAAATAAACGAACGTGCAATCCTTCACCCCCCTCTCCCTCCATTAGTCCCATATTCATCTTAGAAAGAAAAATGATACCGATCACCCAAGCTGTCAACAATGAGATCAATACATTGCCTATCAGCAACTTTTTCTTCAATGATGATGAATAGAATAACAATAAAAAGATGCTAACAAAATTGGCAATGATCAATGGCCAATGCAATTTTAAAGGAAGTGCAAGAATGGTCAAAAACAAACCGAACAAACTTAAGATCAAATGCCACAAGATTACCCATCTGCGACTGATGATAGAGTTGACGATCACTTTTTTGGGTTTATTGATCTGGTCAATATTCAGGTCAAAATAATCATTGATGATATAACCCCCGGCAGCAATACAAACGGATGCAGCAACCAATAAAAAAAATTGTTGCTGTTCATTTTGATATCGTACCGAAACGGGGAATACTCTGTAATAAATACAATATTCGAACAATGCCTGTGTAAGAATGATAAACACAAGATTAGGCCAACGGATCAATCTGAAAAAAGCAAGAAAGATTTTCAATTAAAGAATTTATTGTAAGTTATAAATTATTGTGCCCTTACGGTTACATCCTCATTCCAGTTGCCCTGCAGTTTCATCACTTTTTCTATCACATCTCTGGCACAACCTTCTCCACCTTTTAAATGCGAAATGTATTGCGAAATAGATTTAATTTCAGCAACAGCATCAATGGGGCAACAGGCCAAACCTGCTGCCTGCATCACTTTCAGGTCCGGAATATCATCGCCCATAAATAATATCTGCTCTTTTTGCAGCTTATTATCTTTCATGTACTGGAACAGAATCGAGGCTTTATCAGTCACCCGCATCAACACATCATTGATGCCTAATTTTTCTAACCGATCTTTTACTTCTTCCGAATTACCTCCTGAAATGATCACAACATTGTACCCTTTTTTCACTGCCAATTGCATGGCATACCCATCTTTAATATTCATTTTTCTGGCCATCACCCCATTGGGTAATACCAATAAATCGCCATCGGTGAGTACACCGTCAACATCAAATATGAAAGTGTTGATCTGATTGAATAATTCAAGGGAGTTCATTTGCAATAAAGATTTTTTCTTCTGCAAATGTCCTGATTATAATGCATTTATCAATGAGTAGGCTATTTCTTTTGATTATCACGCCATTCATATACCCAACTGCTTTGGATCATTTCCAGATGACCTTCATTACTCTGTTCGCGGGTTCCTTCAAAATTGGGGATCTGCAGAACCCATTCTAAAAGATCAGTAAAACGCAGGCGGTATATTTTAGATTCGCTAAAGTCATCACCGAATCGCTCGTATAATTTTAATGCAATGTCTTCGTAATCATTCCAGTGGATGGGTGGTTCAAAATGGCTCATATTCTTTTTTTATTCTCCTAAGAACTGTGTTTGGTCAGGTAAGGTAATCTCTACTACTCCGCCGCCATCCTGCAGAACGCATTGACAGCCTAATCGTGAATTTATCCTGGGGTTAACAGCCCGATCGATAAAATCTTCTTCTTTTTCGCTCAGTTCCTCTACAAATTCTTCACCTTTGTCAAGATAAAGATGGCAGGTACTGCAGGCACAAACGCCACCACAATTGTGATGCAAATCAATATCATGGTCCAATAACACTTCCAATAAACTATCACCCGAAGCAATATTTTCCAATGTAATGGGCTCCAATCCCTTCTGTTCGAACTTTATTTTAATCGTATACATAGCTACTGTTTCGGCTGCAAAAGTATCTGAAATCATTTAGAAGAATCTTATAAAAGCATGAATTATTCCCCGAAATGAGGAAAAATTAAACCCACTGCCCATAAAGTTTCAAGAATAAGATTTGTTGATTTCAAAATATTTTTACAAATTGTGCAATCGTTTGCGGAAAATCAAAACTAACTGTACTGCAAATCAGTATATAATTCCTTTTTTGAACTTTACTTCTATCAATAAGATATTCTAAGATTTTCGGTTGCTTGCTCAAAACATCCCTGTTCGGTTCGTCCGGCGGGGATTCTTTTTGTTTGGGCTTTTGGGCATCTATTCCTTATTATGATCAACAAACCGGATGAAAACCTGCTTCCTATCTTTGCGGAATGATGAAAATGAAATTGAAGCAAAGAATCGCTATTGGTTACTACAAGACAAAGCTGAATACCATCGCATTGATCTCTCCGCGAAAAGCAGCAGAAAAAGCATTCGATCTATTTTGTACACCTTTGGGGAGTGGCCGTAAACTGAAAGCTCCGCCTGTTTTTCATCAGGCAGAGAAATTATCTTTTCAGTTTAATCTTCAAACCATCCATGGCTGGAGATGGAGATCTGAACTGTCAGACCCTAAAATAATCCTAATAGCACATGGATTCAACAGTTACAGTTATAAGTTTGAAAAATATGTCTCCCTCTTAAAAAGACAAGGATTTGAGGTGCTGGCATTTGATGCCCCTGCACATGGATTAAGCAGTGGAAAAAAGATCAATGTATTATTATATAGAGACATGATCCTTTATATTGAAAAGAATTATGGTCCCTTGTTTGGCATCATGTCACATTCTTTAGGCGGACTGGCCGCATCTTTAGCCGCAGAAAAAATAGCAGGTCTTCAAAAACTGGTTTTAATAGCCCCAGCCGCAGAAACCAACAGGGCTGTTGATAATTTTTTTAAACTCATCCGTTTGAATCATTCCATTAAAAAGGATTTCGAAGATCTGCTGGTCAAATTGGCTGGCCAGCCCCTCTCTTATTTTTCCATTGGGAGAGCTTTGAATAAAATCAATGCAAATACGCTCTGGCTGCACGATACAGAAGATAATATCTGTTCATTTGAAGATGTTGAACCAGTGCTAGGCATGAAGCTTCCACATGTTCAATTTTATATCACAAAAGGCCTGGGACACAGCCAGATTTACAAAGAGAATAAGGTTGCTAAAGCGGTCATCTCCTTCTTAACATCGATGTAAGATATTTTGCAATTTGGCAGTTTGAACTAATATTGCACTTGCTGAAGCATTTCTCAACCTCAGAGTTTTGCAAGGCAAACAAAGGAAAATAGTAATACAAAAGCTGGTTTAAAAACAATATCACAAACTATAGAATGGCTAAAAATTTATTGATTGTTGAGTCCCCCGCCAAAGCAAAAACCATAGAAAAGATCCTCGGGAGTAATTTCGACGTGAGGAGTTGTTACGGCCATATACGTGATCTGGAGAAGGACGATATGGGCATTGACGTAAATAATAATTATACGCCTCGCTATATGGTGCCCGATGATAAAGCAAAGGTTGTACGGGATTTAAAACAATTAGCCAAAAAAGCTGATGAGGTTTGGCTGGCATCGGATGAGGACCGTGAAGGGGAAAGTATCAGCTGGCATTTGGCTGAAGTGTTGGGATTGGACCCTAAAACAACAAAGAGAATCGTATTTCACGAGATCACAGCCCCTGCTATCAGAAAAGCAGTCGACAATCCTAGAAAGATCGATATGAACCTGGTAAATGCACAGCAAGCCAGACGAGTGCTGGACAGATTGGTGGGATTTGAATTAAGCCCCGTGTTGTGGAGAAAGATAGGCATGCAACGCAGTTTAAGTGCCGGACGGGTGCAAAGTGTTGCAGTGAGATTAATCGTTGAAAGAGAAAGAGAAATTAACCAGTTCAATGCCGAAAGCAGTTATAAAATAGAAGCCTTTTTTACTGCCAATGACATGAATGATAAGACTGTTACTTTTAAAGCCGATGGTCCATCAAAGATCGCAGTATCAGAAACTGCAGCAAATTTTTTAGAAAGCTGTAAGAATGCTGATTATAAAGTCGCAGATATTCAGATAAGGCCCGGAAAGCGCACCCCCGCTGCACCATTTACAACTTCTACATTGCAGCAGGAAGCATCCAGAAAATTAGGGTATGGTGTTAGTAAGACCATGCAACTGGCGCAGAAATTATATGAAAGCGGTAAGATCACTTATATGCGTACCGACAGTATCAATTTAAGTGATACTGCACTGGAAGATATCAGCAAAGAGATCAATAAATCTTATGGCGTTAATTATCACCAGCCCAGAAAATTCAAGAATAAAAATGACAGTGCACAGGAAGCGCATGAAGCTATCCGCCCCACTTACATGAATAATAAGACGGTAGATGATCTTGATCTGAAACGTTTGTACGAATTGATCTGGAAAAGAACCATTGCATCGCAAATGAGTGATGCTGAGTTTGAAAAGACCACTGCAAAAATTAATATCAGCACTAATAAAGAACAACTATCTGCCAGCGGTGAGGTAATGAAGTTTGATGGTTTCCTAAAAGTATATCTCGAAGGAAAAGATGATGAAGATGAAGATGATACCGAAGGCATGTTACCACCATTAACGGTGGGACAGATCTTGGATTTTAAAGAAATGACTGCCACTGAGAAATTCACAAGACCGGCAGCAAGATATACAGAAGCTTCGTTGGTAAAGAAACTGGAAGAATTGGGCATTGGCCGTCCATCTACCTATGCTCCTACAATTTCAACCATCGTTAAAAGGAATTATGTCGAGAAACGTGATAAGGATGGTGTAAAACGTGCAGTGAATTTATTACGCCTCACAAAAGATAATACAGTAGAAAACTCCAGTTCATTTGAAAATACCGGTGCAGAAAAGTCAAAATTATTCCCTACTGACCTTGGGATCGTTGTTACAGACTTTTTAAAACAGCATTTTGATAAAGTGATGGATTATGGTTTCACCGCGTTCATTGAACAGGAGTTTGATGAAATAGCCGAAGGCAAAATGCAATGGAGTAAAATGATCGATGATTTTTATAAACCATTCCATATAGGCATTGAACATACTTTGGAAAATGCAGAACGTGCCAAAGGTGAAAGAGAATTGGGCATTGATCCTATCAGCGGCAAAAAAGTTATTGCAAGAATGGGACGTTATGGTCCAATGGTACAGATCGGTGATACAACCAATGAGGAAGATAAAGCCCGTTTTTCGAAACTGAAATCAACACAGAGCATTGAAACCATTACAATGGAAGAAGCGATGCAATTGTTCGATCTTCCAAGAACTTTAGGGGAATATGAAGGTTTGGACTTATCTGTGAATGTTGGAAGATTTGGTCCTTACATTAAATTAGGGGAACAATTTATTTCCATTCCAAAAGGGGAAGATCTCCATACCATCGAATTAAACAGAGCTATTCAATTGATCCAGGAAAAGCAAACAGCAGATGCGCCCATTGCTTTTTATGAAGAATTGCCTGTAACAAAAGGTAAAGGGCGTTTTGGTCCGTTCATTAAGTGGAATGAAATGTATATCAATATCCCCAGGGCATATAATTTTGATGAATTGAGTCAGAGTGATATTAATGAATTGATCGAAAAGAAAGTGGCTAAGGAAGCCAATCGCTTTATTCAGCAATGGCCTGCAGAAAAGATCTCGATCGAAAATGGAAGATGGGGCGCATTCATTCGCTTTCAAAAGAAGATGCTGAAGATGGGTAAAAAAGCAGACGATACCAAATATGAAGCGGCTGAATTAGCAACCATTGATCTGGATACTGTAAAGAAAATGATTGAAGAACAAGTACCTAATGCGTTTACAAAAAAAGCTGCTGCAAAGAAAACGACAACGAAAAAAGCTGCACCTAAGAAAGCTGCAAAGAAATAGCGTATAGCTTTCGTTCATTTATAATATCATTAAAACAAAAAAGCTTCCGTAAATACGGAAGCTTTTTTTATAAACAGGTCTATATCTATTAATCGTACTTGCCCATTTGTTTTAAGAAACGAACATGCGCTACAATTGCTCTTCGAACAGTTGGATATTCGATATATTGTAACTGGTATTCCTGACAAACATTTCTTACGATCTTACTGATGGCAGGATAATGCACATGAGAGATCTTAGGGAACAAATGATGTTCTATCTGAAAATTCAATCCGCCTACCAACCAACTTACCAATTTGCTCTTTGTTGCAAAATTTGCAGTCGTTTTGATCTGGTGTGCCGCAAACTCATCGGGTAATTTACTGCTGCTATCACTAACGACAGGGAAATCTGTTCCTTCAACTGTATGTGCCAATTGAAACACGATGCTCAAGGTAAATCCCGATACTACACTCATTATTAAGAAACCTATTAACCAGGGCAGCCATCCAACCAAAATGATCGGTAAGGCAATGAATACAAAACCATGATATATCTTAATTCCCCAGAAAGCAATATGGTCTTTTGCATTCATTTTCTTTAAGGGGAAAGCTCCGATGCGTTGACTGAAATATTTTTGATAATCTGTAAAGAATATCCAAAACACATAAAGCATGCTATACAAAACCCAGAAATAAAAATGCTGGAAGCGATGTGCCCACATCCTTTTTTGGGTAGGTGCCATACGCATTAAGATACCGATCTCAATATCATCATCTACACCATCAACATTGGTAAAACTATGATGGATCATATTATGTTTCATATTCCACATAAAATGATTGGCCCCCACAATATTGGCAGAATAGGCGGCTAGTTTATTTTTCCATTTGTATTTTGAAAAACTACCGTGGCTCCCATCGTGCATCACATTAAAACCTATACCTGCGATCAATCCACCCAGAATGATACATTCCGGAATAGCGAGATACCAAACAGGTGTCCAGATCAATAACTGAACATATACAATGATAAACCCGGCGATCATTAAGCTTGCTTTTGTAAATAAATTCATCGTCCCGGTAACACTGATTCCCTTCTCATCAAAATATTGTTGCACCCTTTTTCTCAGCTCAGCATGCAAAGAATCATTTGATGCCGGGAATTTAGGAATGAAAGATGTTGCTGACATAATAAAAAATTAATGAATTAATCAGCATGCAAGATAAACCCCAAGCGGTTTGGGAGCTTGTTAATTTTATCAAAATCACTTACAGAACAGTAAGAATTTTGTCATTATTTATACTGTAGAACTGACCTATACCCATAGGGGAATCTTCCATAATAGCTCAGAGTTTCTACGCAAAATCAGTTCTAACGAAAAAGTTTTACAAAGATTGTGTATAAGTAAACAGATGTTTCCACAGGCATAGAATAACTAATTAGCGATGCTTTAAGAAAAAATATTTTAGTTTGATATTGAAATGACAATGCATCACTCAACGTTATTGAAATGGTTGTCATCACTCAAAACCCAAATGCCATGCAACAGACAAAGGAGATCAACGCACTGTTTACCCTTATAGATGACCCCGACCATGAGGTTTATTCAACCGTATCTGAAAAGATCGTTGAGTTTGGCAAAGGCATTATACCAAATCTGGAAGACCTGTGGGAGAATACATTGAGCGAAGATGTGCAAAGCCGAATTGAAATGCTCATTCATCGCCTGCATTATACCGATTTGACGAATGATCTGACTGAATGGAAGAACAGCCCCTATCACGATCTTTTATTCGGCGCATTGCTCATTGCAAAATTTCAATACCCCGACCTGCACACAACCCCTGTTTTGCAGGACATTGAAAAAATCAGAAGAAATGTTTGGCTAGAACTAAACAGTTATCTCACACCACTCGAACAAGCCAATGTGCTGTCGAGCATCATGTATAATTATTATCAGTTAAAAGGTGTGGAGGTTAATTATAATAATCCTGACGAATTTTTTATCCATAAAGTACTGGAAAGTAAGAATGGGAATGCGATCAGTAACGGTATCATTTATCAGGTGATGTGCGAGTTGTTAGATATCAATGCCAAGATCATCAATATTCCCAAACAGATGGTCATTGCATTCTATCATTCCGATTTTGATCCCGCCACACATATAGGCAACCCGCAGGATAAGATCCATTTTTATGTGGACGGCGTAAATGGCCAGGCTTATTCTCATAAAGACATTGAGAATTATTTTAAACGCATTAATGTGCCTCCCGTTGCTTCTTATTACAAACCCTTATCGCATAAACGAATCATTCAGGTATTGACTGAAGAAGTTGCGAAATGTTTTGACCTTCCCTCTAACGAATACAAGCAAACCGAATTGAAAATACTGGCGAACTTATTGGACTAATATCCATGAAGCAGTTATTATCGGGTGTGAGATATTTTAAGAGATCCCAGATCTATAAGTTCGAACTATTTAAAACCATCCATCATTAGATACCAAAGCATCTTTCCCGACTGTTTTTCTTTCCCGTATTGTAATGCCTGATTTTTTCGACTCCATCTTTTTATGTGATACCTCTTTCGAAATTGCGCGGATAATGAATTTTTCGTCGGAGGCCTTGCCACCTCTTTTACTGACAGAACCATTGATCACTGAACCTTCTTTTATATCGATCATTTCGGCGATAATATCCCCATGGATGATCGCCGAATTACAAATGACCAGTTTGGTTTCGCAATCAATATTCCCTTCAACAGTGCCTTGAACAATGATCTGTACCGCAGAGATATTGCCATTGATCATGGCATCTTCGCCAACGAACAATTTTGAATTGACAGTTACATTGCCATATACATTACCATCAATTCTTCCTGCTGTTTGGGATTCGATATTTCCGTAAAATAAAACGCCCAGGGGTAATAAAAAACTTTCAGGATGATCGGATTCTTTAGGCTGATTCAACTTATACATACAAAGCCATTTAAATTTTACAATCTGATCTCTAGGGTTGATAAAAGTAGGCCAGTTACATAAATTTAAGCATGATTTTTATCACAGAATATAATGCGAAAATGATATACAATTCAATTGATGAACAACAGAAACTTATTAACTATTCAATAACCCAAGTGACTTTTCGGCTATCGCAAAGAATAAAAAATATGTACCTTTAAACTACCATAATTTCAGCCCGGTGTTTTCATGTCTTCCTTTACCTAAGACTGCATCAAACGCCGGCAGAGGCGTAAATTAAAAACAGGTCATCCAAGTTTTTTGCTTCCCTTAAACCCAACAAACATGAAACAGAAAATCGCATGGACCCAAATCATTTATATCATTGGCAGCATTGCCCTGATCCTTGGTGCCTTAGATCCAATGGAGGGTTCCGTTGTTATTGTTGCAGGAAGTGCTGCAATAGCATTTGCAACTTATCTTACAAAAGACTGGTATTTTAAAAGGTTTCTTGTAACATTCATCATGATCATGGTGGGCGTATGCTGTCTGTTTTATTTTTCTTCTCTTGGTGGTTTTGGCGGCACCGCAACACTTTCCTGGTGGTGGGGAATATTGATACTTCCTTATCCCATCGGCTGGCTGATCAATATTATTCTGCTCATCACCAAATGGCGGCATCATAAGAGAATTTAATGTTCAGTGTTATTCATGGCTGCCGGTTCAATACTAATTCAACTTCCGGAGTTACAGATGAAGCAATACAGACCTATTACTAAATGATCTATTTTTATTGATCAAACTTATAGTATGATCACATGGGAAGATTTTGCAAAAATAGAACTCAAAGCAGGTACTATCATTGAAGTCGATGATTTCCCGAAAGCAAAGAAACCAGCTTATAAATTAAAGATCGATTTTGGTGCATTCGGCATCAAACAATCTTCTGCACAGATCACAGATCGTTACCGTAAAGAGGAACTCATCGGTAAACAGATTATCGCTGTTGTAAATTTTTCGCCTAAACAAATTGCCGATTTTTTGAGTGAATGTTTGGTCTTAGGTGTGTATGATGAGAATAAACAGGTAATTTTATTGCGCCCTGATCAACAGGTAAGCAACGGTCAACCCATCGGCTAATGAACGAACTCTACTATACTTATTACGAAAGCCCCATCGGATTAATAAAGATCGGCGGTACAGACAGCTATATTGCAGAATTAAGCTTCATTGATAACCCCGAGCAGATGCAGCATGGAGAGCCGGGTATCAGCGATATCATTCATCAGTGTACTGAAGAACTCATTGAATTTTTTGCAGGGAGAAGAAAACAATTCACCGTTCCCGTTCATCAGGAAGGAACTGACTTTCAGAAAAAGGTTTGGAATGAATTATTGGAAATACCATTTGGTAAGACCATCAGTTATCTTGATGTTGCAAAAAGACTGGGTGATGCTAAAGTGATCCGCGCCGCAGCGGCAGCCAATGGCCGAAATAAGATCGCCATCGTTGTTCCCTGCCATCGTGTAATAGGCAGTGATAAAAGTCTTACCGGTTATTCGGGCGGTTTATGGAGAAAGAAATGGTTACTGCAGCATGAATTCAGGATCAGCAATGGGGTACAAACCTTGTTTTAAAAACTAACCGCCTTAGGACATTTGGTTGCCTTGCTTAATTTATCGCCACCGCCATAAAATCCGCTTTTAATAATGGATAACTCATACCCACCCATGGTACCATTGTATGCACCTAATGAAGAAATAGTTGCATCATAATTAACAGTGATCTTAAGATCATTCAATTGATATCCTACCATCGGTATCAATGCATCATTGCTTCTATAATACAGTCCAAGTATCAATTGATTGCTTCCATCACCACTTAAGTTTCTGCTGGCATTCATTCCGGCCACCACTTCCCATGCAGTTGACATTTTACTTACATAGAGATTCGGATTCAATATCCAGAGATTATCGATCTTGATATTACTGTTTAAAAATGCAGTGTAACGGAAAGGCAATTGATCTACCAAATTATCAGTAGCATAAAAACTTTCTTTGGGATGATTTAAATGTGTTATGCTGAAACCTGCATTCAAATAAACATTGTCAGAAGCAAAATAGGCATAGTTCACTCCTGCCTGCAGATCCAGATAATAGATCGAACTGAAATTGAAGGGTTCATTTGAAATCGTCTGACTATCGAAGAACTGGCCATTCCACTGACTGTTGAAAGTAAGTTTATTGAGGTCCACCCTTTTATTCACCATCCCTATTCCAAAACCGCCACTCAATAAACTATTCAATCCGAGTACCTGATGATACGCAACTGAAACTATTCCTCTGGTGGAAGTAAGGCTACCACTGCCGGCTGCATCTTTCATGATCGAACCGCCCAGGCCTACCCAACCATTCTCAAAACGATCATTGAATAATTGTACATCTCCCCAAACTCCCATTGTTTGATAAGGGCTTCCTAAACTGGGCCATTGGTCTCTGTAATTACCCCCAACCCTGTAATCGTGTGTAGGATCAAAACCTGTATTGGCTGGGTTCACAAATAAAGGTGCATTGAAATATTGCGAGTAATGCAGATCCTGAGCTGTTGCTGCAGTCAGCAGCATACAGAAAAGAACAGAAGGAATAATATTTGATATGATCTTTCTCAGCATCATCATCTTAATAATGTAATATCACCTTTTTTAGAAAATGTTGTTCCGTCAGTCATCTGTATCTCTAAAATATATTGATAAACATCCTGTGGTTGCAAAACGCCTTTATAAGTGCCATCCCATCCGGTAGATTTATTAGTTGTTGAAAATACCAGTATTCCCCAGCGATTATAGATATTCCATTTTACGGTACTGATGCCATAACCCTGAATCATTATTTTATCATTGATGCCATCACCATTAGGCGAAAATGCATTGGGTACATCGAATAGCGGTGTTACCAGGGTATGTACCTGCAAACTCAATGTATCGGCACAGCCTGCACTGTTGATCGCGATCAGCATAGCGGTATAAGTTCCTGTCGCATTATAAATATGACTGACAGATGCATTACTGTTCGTAAGAAGCGAATCTCCATCACCATAAATCCATTTATAAGAAACAGCGCCGCTCGAAGTATTGCTGAACAGGATCGGCGTATTGGCAATTGGCGGTTGTGGTGAAGCCGTAAAAGCAGCAGTAGGCTTACCTTTCACATCGATCACAAAAGGAAGTGTTGTATCGTGCTTATTACAGGTAGATGTATCAGTTGCGATGAGTTGAACACTGTATTGGTTGATAGTCGGATAAAGATGTACAAGAGTAACAGGATCACTGCTGGTAGTAATCTGAGTTTGCCCATCCCCAAAGATCCAGGTGAAACTCAAGCCTCCTAATGAAGTGTTTGTAAAGACCGCACTATAAGGCGCACAACCGGAAGATGCTGTTGTAAATTGGGCTTTTAATACATTGGCTATTCGCAGTGTTAGAATAACACTGTCGTTCTGATTACAATAATTACTATCCACTAAAAGCAGGCTTACTTTATAGGTTCCCGCAGCAGCATACAGGTGTTGAATAGAACTGGTGCCCATGATACTTGATGAACCATCCCCAAAATTCAAAATGAATGAATTTGCTTTAAAGGGTTTCAATGGATTCGATTGAACAGAAAGATTATCGAACTGATAGGTAAATGAACTACATGCACCCACTTTAGATGCATTTAGTCCCAATGTAACGGAATCGGCCCTTGCCCTGATGGTTACATAAGAAGTATCATAGATATTGCATTTGGTTGTATCAACACCTACCAGCATCACCCTATAATTATTAGGTGTCTGATACATATGAGAAACATTGGCAGTAAGCGTCGTGGTATCAGGACTCCCATCACCAAAACTCCAGATATATTTTTTTGCAACTCCGATCGTATCGGTAAAGTCAACACGCACCGGGCTGCAACCTGCAGTATCTCTGATCTTTCCATTAATAGAAGCCTGTACACCCGCTGCAACTCCGGCTAAATTCAATGCGATCTTAATGGCTGCTAAATTACAACCCAGCACTGTACCATCACTTTGTGTGGTGCCATTAATAGGGGCCCAGTTATTGCCGGAAGGGTAAGTAGGAAAAGTAGTACCTCCATAACAGTTGGCACAAACAGCCTGATAGATCACTCCATTCTTATCGAAGCGACTGGTACCACCATCCACATGATCGGGATAGGTACCACCGGATGCAGGCGGTTTTGAAACATTATCCTTCTGTCCGAAGAAATCACCATACAATTGAGATTTGGCATCTCTTTCCAACACGAAAAAATAAAAGTCACTTCCATCAGTTGACCCGTTGCCGATCGAATTCACAACGGTAAGACCCCTTGTACCCGCACTCGGAAAACCATCTCTTGTATTTCCACTTCCTCCCCATCCTGATACATATACATTTTCGCATCTGTCCACTAAAAATGCAGTAGGAGAAATATTGGGAGCAGATGCAGAGGGTGTACCAAATACGGTTGAATATACAGAGGTAGAAAGGTCAGCCTGTAATTTTGTGATGAATTGTTTACCGCCCGCCTGAACAAAAGGCGCATTACTCGTGGGCCATGTTCCGGTAGTGGTTCCCATGATATAAGGGTATCCGAACTTATCGAATTGAATGCCGTATATGATATCAATACCCGTTGTTCCGAAATAGGTTGATTGCAGCAGTTGCGGATTATTATCATTACTGATGATGCTCACAAAACCATCTGCCAGTCCTCCGCCATACGCATTTGTTACTGAGGGAAAATCGGAAGAGGCAGTTCCTCCTGCTACATAAAGATTATTGTTGATCGGATTAATGGCCAGTACAAATGCAGCATCATCACCGGTTCCACCTAAATAAGAGGACAATAAAACTGTTTGAAGATCAGGGGTCATTTTAATGATCACCCCATCCTGATTCAAACTATTATTGGGACTGGTTTTCAAAGTCTGCTGAAAAGCATTGGCAGAAACAGGAAAATCTGCCGACTGTGTACAGGAAGCAACATAAATATTTCCTGCAGCATCTACGATCACTTCACTCCTGCCGTCATCACCATAATTTCTGTTTATGGAAATAGCACCCGAAGATGCTGAGCCATATTTAGGTCTGATATTCACACCATCATCGCCCGAACCTCCCAGTACAACTGAGCCTAAGAGTTTTGCTCCTGTTGGATCCAGTTTAGAGATCACAATATTCCATCCCGCGCCCGCTTTTGTGCTGCTGCTGGTAGAAGGATAATCTGATGAAGTTGTTCTTCCTGCAACGATCAAATTACCATCGCCATCACAGATCAAACTATGCGGTTGCTCATTTCCTCTGCTGCCTCCCAGGTAGGTAGCATATACCCTTGTTTTACCCAAAGGATCTAATTTAATAATGCCGATATCGAACGGAGCCTGTTCACCCGTAGTGGTAGAACCGCCCTGAAAATTTTGCTGATACACACCATTGGTGGTTGGAAATCCAGCACCAAATACAATGCCGCCCCCATAAAAGTTTCCTGCCCCATCATAAGTGGCAGTATAACCCCAGTTATCAACCTTGCTTCCCGTAAACGTAATGAATACAGGAGTTGGATCGATCACCAAAGTTGAATTGAGTTCTTTCTTATTGTCTAACCGGAAGCGAACAATATTTCCCTTCACTTCATAATTACAACTCACTTCTTTTCTTCCTGCAGCTAACAGAACATAACTGTAAGGCAATAATTCTTTTATTTCCGTTACTGAAGTTTTGATCATCAATGCCCCATCTTTTAACCGCAATCCATCCACACCATCATAGTATAAAGAAATGTTTTCGGGATTGCCGCCCGGATTAACGATCAGATCATATTTCAACTGACCATTAGCTGTATAATATCTGACATCTATATTGGGATATACATTTTTATAGGTCACTGCCTGATATACTTTACAGCCGCTCGCCCATTTTGTGGGATCATTTCCAATGAAATAATTATTATAAGTATTCAGTGGTTTATCGGGAACAATTTGCGGATGAGGATTAGCATTCAGGAATTTTACCTCATAGGCATGCGAATGAAGTGTAAGACTAACTCCGCCCTCTGAAGATGAAACCGGCGATTTAACATTGATGTCTGTTGACATTGTTGATTTGACCGGCCCCGAATTATTATTTGTTCCACTGTTCGAGTCGCCATGATAATAATCTGCCAACGCTTTCATATCAGCAACATTATGCTGTGCCACCCTGTAACCACCATCTGGTTTTAGAACAAATGCACCCGAAGATAGGTTTGCTTTGTATGAAATGTTTTGATCCCATTGCCCTTTATTCTCAGTGAATTCCAGATACGACTGGGCATAGAGTTTGCCGGAGGAAACACTGCATACCAAAACGAAAAATATGAGCCTGATCAATTTCATCAAAGGGTTATAATTACTTTCGAGAGTAACGAAAATTAAACAATAAAACATCAATTTGTAAAGGTATGCTCGATAGTAGGGTTTCTTTTTTTAGTTCTTAAATTTAGCTATTATTTACGAAATCTTGCTCCATCCCGTTTTCCCTTTCTGCGACTGCAGAAAGCTTTTTAATCGCAAATTCTTTGCCATACTGATCTCAATATCCTCTTCCAATAAATTTTCTGCTTCAAATCTTGCCAGTTCCAATAACTGTTTATCATTTACGATACTTGCCAGTTTAAAGTTCAAAGCGCCGCTCTGCCTAGTGCCTTCAATATCACCCGGACCCCTTAACTGAAGGTCTTTCTCTGCGATCTTGAAACCATCATTGGTAGCGCACATGATATTGATACGTTCTCTGGCATCTTCGCCTACTTTGCTACCCGTTAATAATATGCAAAAACTTTTTTCTGTTCCCCTCCCTACTCTTCCACGCAACTGATGCAGTTGTGATAAACCGAATTTTTCTGTGCTTTCTATCACCATTACAGTCGCATTGGGAACATTAACCCCCACTTCAATGACGGTGGTACCCACCATGATCTGGGTGTCGCCGCTTACGAATCTCTGCATATTGGCATCTTTTTGTTCGGCGGGCATTCTACCATGCACCATGCTGATACTGTACAAATGTTCGGGAAAGAAACTTTTTACCTGCTCGTAACCCTGCATCAGATCTTCATAACTCATCTTTTCGCTCTCTTCGATCAGCGGATAAATAAAGTATGCCTGTCGGCCTTTTGTGATCTCTGTCTTTACAAAATCCATCACACTCGCCCTTGAATTTTCATAACGATGCACAGTAGTGATGGGTTGCCGGCCCGGCGGCAATTCATCCATAATGCTATAATCCAGATCTCCATATGCAGTCATGGCCAATGTACGCGGAATAGGCGTTGCCGTCATCACCAATACATGTGGCGGAATGATGGCTTTTTCCCAGAGTTTGGCCCTTTGTGCCACACCAAAACGATGCTGCTCATCCACAATGGCCAACCCTAAGTTCTTGAACTGAACAATATCTTCAATGATGGCATGTGTGCCTACCACAAAATGGATGGTATCATCCAAAAGTCCCTTTAGTATCTTTTTTCTTTGTGCTGTTTTTGTACTGCCTGTTAGAATTGCGATCTCGATGGGCATCTCTTTTAATAAATCACTCAATCCGTTAAAATGCTGCTGTGCCAATATTTCGGTGGGTGCCATCAAACAACTCTGGTATCCATTATCTGCTGCCAGCAACATACTCAGCAATGCAACGATCGTTTTACCACTTCCCACATCACCCTGCAGTAATCGATTCATCTGATGACCACGTGCTGTATCATTCCTTATTTCTTTCAACACTCTTTTTTGTGCACCCGTTAATTGAAATGGCAAATGCTGATTATAAAAGTTGTTGAAATAATCGCCCACTTTTTCAAATACGATCCCTTTACTTACCTGATGCCTTTGCAAACGAATCAGGTTTACCCGAATTTGTGCAATAAATAATTCTTCGAACTTTAAACGATGCAACGCTTTTTCATATTCTTCGGGCGACTGTGGAAAATGGATAGCCCGATACGCATCATATCTCTTCATCAACTGTAATCGTTTCATCAGGTCATCAGGAATATTTTCCAAAATATCTTTTTCCTGAATGACTGATAATAAAGTATAAGTGAGTTTACCGATCTGTCTTCCGTTCAATCCCCTTGCTTTTAATTTTTCGGTGGTGGGATACACAGGTTCCAGAAATGCTTTGCCGTCGGCAATGGCAGGAACATAAGGTTCTATTTCGGGATGAACCATCTGTGGTTTACCATTGAAGAATCCTGTTCGTCCAAACACCAAATAATCGCTTCCGATATGCAGGTTCTTGTGCACCCAGTTAATACCCTGAAACCAGGCCAGTTCGAGAATGCCCGAGTTGTCTTTGATATGTGCCACTAATCTCTTGCTACGCTTCTCACCCACCACTTCAAAATCGAGCAGTGTACCGGCCACCTGAATATATTCTGTTTGAACAGTGATGTCTCTGATCTTATTGACCTTGGTCTTATCGATATGTCTGTTGGGAAAATGTTCCAGCAGATCCTGAAAAGTGAATATGCCCAATTCTTTCTTGAGCATATCGCCACGCAAGGGCCCTACGCCTTTTACATATTCAATGGGAGATGATAATATGGATGCTAAATTGCTGATGCTACATGTTGAATTTTAAATGTGGATCAAGAAGGTTGAAGGTTTAAGTTTTGAGGTTTAGACCCCGATTCCTGAATCTTGTTCCTTGTTTCTTGTTTCTTGCCCCCTTGCTCCTTGCTTCTTCCTTCTCTCTTCTAATATCACAAATATCCGATTCAGAAGTATATGATGTTAGGGTGTTGATTAGTTTATTGGTTTACTCGTTAATTCGTAAGACCGATGCTGTTTATTAGGTTTCATAAATCCGAAGGATTTTCCTCTGCGTACTTAAATTTACGATCCATTAAAACATGTGCCATCCTGCAAAAAAGCAAAACCTTTGCGCCTCTACTACTCTGCTTTAAAACAACTATTTATTTCGCTTCAGTTATTTTGCTTTTTTATCAGCAAAATAATACACAAAATGAAATGGAAAGCTTATTTCTATTTTGTATAAATTAAGTAACAAAAGAAAAGCCCGGAGGGCTGAAATTTTGGTAGTATAAACATTAGAAAGAACGATGAAAGCCCCGGAGGGGCGACATTATTATCAAGTCATTTTTAAAATAAACTAGACTATACACATGAGAATAGTTGCATCCGTTATAAAAGCAATGTCGCCCCTCCGGGGCTTTGGCAAACATGGAATACTTTTGACTACCACAATATCGCCCCGCTGGGGCTTGAAGAGATTCTGATAACAATTTGGATACTTGCGCCTCCGACATCTGTGTTAATACCTTCATTTAATTTCAACCGTCCTTAATACTTAGGCCTGTCAACCTTCGAAAGATTTGGAACCTTCAGCTAACACCTTCTTCTTATTTTCTTATTACCTTTCTGCTGCTTTCTTCGGGAGTTCTTCGAGAGCATTGCAATAAACCAGCAAGAAGATAGCAGGAGATCACGAAGGAATTACGAAGAAAAGGATAAAAAGTTATTACAAAAGAAGAAATGCAAATGCCATGCTGAAAGGAAAATGGATATTGATACTTCTCGTATTAATACCACTAGTCGTAATTGTTGCAATAATCATGTATCGCCCTGCCACCATCAACGTGAGTGATGATTTTGAAAGCAGCAATCTTAGTAATATCTGGTCAACGGATAGAATGGAAGATTCCAGCTTTGAGTTCCAGTCGGCAATAGCCCGTAAAGGAAGATCTGCCATCAAGATCACTTTAAGAACAGGGGATAAACCGGAAGCGGCAACAGTGAAAGATAAAGCAACAGAAAGAGATGAACTGTTAGAAAATACGTCATTGTATGCAGTGGAAGGATCTAAATACGAATATCGTTTCAGTATGTTTTTACCTGATAGTTTTCCCATCACCAAAACAAGATTGGTGATCGCACAATGGAAACAGTTTTGTGAACATTGCGCTTGTACGGATTATAGTCCCATCCTTGCATTGCGTTATGTATCCGGTATACTTTTTATTACGCTGCAAACCAATCCTGCTGTAAAACGCGATACCCTTTTTCAAATGAAGGATGAGTTCAGAAATCGCTGGCTTGACTTTCGTTTTAGGGTAAGGTTCTCTAAACAAAAAGACGGAGAAGTGAATGCATTTTTAAATGATAAAGAAATTGTGAACTATCATGGTGTAACAAGTTATCCTGATGATTGCATATGGCTCTCTACTGAAAATAAGTACTATTTTAAAATGGGTTTGTACAGAGACAAAATGCCCGAACCCATGTGGATCTATATTGACGAATACCAAAAAAAGGAAATTGAAAGATCAAAATAAACCTCTATGCGCAAGAAATTATTTCACGCAGAGGCGCAGAGACGCAGGGTTTATTTTTATTACAATATCGTTTGTTTTTACAAAGCGTAGATTTAAGTTCGCAGAGGAAAATCCTTCGGATTTTTAAATAGCAGAAGATATTCAATTAAAATAGCATCATGTACAAGAAAATATTTTATCTACTCATCATTACCGCATTCAGTAGTAATGCTTTTACACAAAACTCTGATGATGCTTACAGGAAACCATTGAAGCAGGTATTGACCGATATAGAGAACAGATTTTCAGTAAAGATCAAATACGCCGATTCGATGGTGTCCAATAAATGGGTAAGCTATGCCGACTGGCGTTATCGCACCGATGCCGAAACCACATTGAATAATGTGCTCTTGCCATTGGATATGAAAGTGAGGAAAGAAAAAGAGAATGTATATAAATTGAGTAATTACGAATATTACCGATGGTCGGTACCTGAAGGATGGGCAGAGTTGGATCGTATCGCGGCGCAATATAAAAACGTTGAAGAGTGGGAAGCAAGAAAGAAACTATTACAACCCTGCCTGATGCAGGCTTTACAATTGTCGGCTCTTCCGGTTGCACCTGCATCAAAGCCCATCGTTACAGCAAGAAGAAAGTTTGACGGCTATTCTGTTGAAAACATAGCCATTGAAATATTGCCAGGTGTATATATCAACGGTTCTTTATACCGCCCCGCAGAGATCAGGGGAAAGATCCCCGTGATACTTAACCCCGACGGGCATTGGGAAAAACAACGTTACCGTGCCGATTGCCAGTATCGTTGTGCGGCATTGGCCCGCATGGGTGCCATGGCATTTAGCTATGATCTTTTTGCATGGGGTGAATCGCAATTGCAATTTAAACTGGAAGATCATCGCCGCAGTTTATCGATGACCATTCAAGTGTTGGGAAGCATCCGTATTTTAGATTATCTGCTTTCTTTGAAAGAGGCCGATACAGCACGCGTTGGCATTACCGGTGGTTCGGGCGCAGGAAGTCATACCGTATTGATGGCAGCAATCGACAACCGCATCAAAGTCAGTGCTCCGGTTGTATCACTGAGTTCTTATTTTTATGGGGGCTGTCCCTGCGAAAGCGGCATGCCGATACATGATTGTGCGGGCAAGACGGATAATGTTGAGATAGCAGCCATGGCTGCACCCCATCCCCAACTGGTCGTAAGTGATGGTGGCGACTGGACCGATAAGATGCCCGAACACGATTTCCTTTATCTGCAAAAAATGTATGGCTATTATGGTAAAGCAACCAATGTAGAAAATGTACACCTGCCTGATGAGAAACATGATTTCGGTATCAATAAAAGGATCGCTGTTTATAGGTTCATGGCAAAATATTTAGGGCTAAATCTGAAAGCAGTACAGGATGCAGGCGGCAAAATCGATGAGTCAAAGATCACGATAGAAAAAGAAGAAGCACTCTATGTATTTGGCAGCAAAGGGGAGTTGTTACCGGCGAATGCCATCAAAGGATTTGAAACTTTGGAAAAGGAATTTTATAATGCCGTGAGGAAATGAGCAGAAGGAATTACTTCTAAATTCATCTATCATAAATGGCTAAGGAAGATACAATTATTATAGACGCAGACCTGTTTTATCCGAAGGGAAAACTATTAAAGTTTTTCATTGTATTTATACTGAGTATCGCTTTGGGATCTTTGCTTCCTTTCTTTTTAGGGAAGTCAGACTTTATGTTTACATTGTCTGCTTTTATGATGTTTGTACCAGCATTTGTTTATCTATATTTTGCAGTACAAAAAAAAGATACTGATAAAACACAGATAGTATTTGATCGTAAGCATATGGAAGTTCTAAAAAACGGCTTTGAATTCTTAACAATCGATTGGTCTAATATTGAAAAATATGCTGTGTTTTATCCGCAAAGTCCTGTCAATGCGAGGCGTCGCTATATTATTGATCTGAAAAAGAGAAGTGGTGGCAGAAAGAGTATCAGTGTGGTTGATGATAGTTTATTGAATTCAAATGCTGAAATAAGGCAAAACTCTGTTTTAGACATATTTTGCCATTTTATTGCCCAGTATAATCAGCATCAAGTAAGTAATGAATATAAAATACAATTTCAAGAAGGTTTATATTCAAAGAAAAACTTAAAATACTTATTTGTATTACCCCTTGGGTTTTTATTATTTGACATCATTTATCGCATTTCTCATCCAAACCTTGGGTTCAAATTTCATATAATGATCTTTCTCTTTGCACTGTTTTCTAGCATTGCAGTATTAGCAAGGGTAAGGCAATATGCCAGATTCAATGAAGCTGTTTTATATCTGCATAACAGCAAATCTGTCTGAAGACTCAGGGAACTCCTCTTCTTCCTGCTTCTACCTCCTATCTTCTATCTTCTACCTTCCACCTTCTACCTTCTACCTTCCATCTTCCACCTCCCGCTTTCCACCTTCCACTCATCAAAACATTCTTTTGAAATAAAACAATTGTCATTTTATTCGATAAACTTTCATTGTAGCTTACAAAGCATACCCCGCATATGCTGTATCTTAAAAAATACTTCAGAGAAAATTCTGCAATAATGTTAATGATTGATGCAGAAAACGGAGATATATTCGATGCCAATGTATCTGCACAGCATTTTTATGGCTATAATCATAGTCAATTCTGCAAAATGAACATTTTGGATATAAGTACATTGCCGAAAGAGACTGTTATAAAAAATCTTAAAGCAGCCAGCAATAACATAATCACTAATGCAGAATTCAAACATAAGTTATGCAATGGCTCTATAAAGGATATAAAAGCCCACACTTCAAGTATTGAAATAGCAAAAAAGAAAAATATCATTGCCATTATAGAGGACATCACTGAGCTAAAACAAAAACAACAGGAAAGCCAAAGATTTAATCAGATCATAGGCAATGCCTTAGCTTATGTTAGTATCGCAAACATGAACAAGGAAATTTATTATCTAAATAAATCAATGCGTAAAGCTTTTGATGTACCTGATAATGCCGATTTATCAAGATATCATGTATCTGATTTTTATTCCGAAAAAGGGAAAGAAAAAAATAAAGGCTTCATTACCGATTTTTTTAGAGATGGTTATTGGAAGGGTGAAAATGAGATGCGGTCACTGGATGGAAGGATCATACAAGTAATACAAACTATTGTATTAATTAAAGATCAATTCGGCAATCCGCAATTTACAGCTTCAACTGCAATAGATATCACAGAAAAGAAAAGAATGGAGGCTGAAAAGATATCTCAACTTTTACATTATAAAATGTTGATGCAAATATCGCAGGATGCAATTCATATTCTTGATGAAAACGGGAAATTATTAGAATGGAATCAAGCATTTCGTGAGCATCTGGGTTATTCGGAAGAAGAATTAGCCGGATTGCATGTCTGGGATTGGGATTCTAAATTGAATGAAGATGAAATTAAAAAAAAGCTTTCACAAATTACTGAAGCAGGAACTTCATTAGAGACATCGCATCTATTAAAAGATGGTTCTATCAGGAATATGGATATCAAGCTTCATAAATTTATTGAAAACAATAAAGAATTTTATTATGCTTCTGCCAGAGATATTACAGAAAAGAAACAACAAGAAGAATTATTAAGAATAAGCGAGTCGAAAATGCGGGCAATTTTAGATCATTCCTTTGATGCCATTGGTCTTCATTATAACGGCATCTGGGAAATATGCAATCCTGCCGCATTAAGGCTTTTTGGTTATACGACAGACGAGGAATTGATAGGCACATCCATTTTAAAAGTAATTGCCGCAAGCGAACAGGAGCGTATCAAAGATTTTATAGTCAAAAGAATGAATAATCAGGAAGCCCCCACAAACTATATTACAAGGGGCTTAAGATCGAATGGAACAGAATTCGATCTGGAAGTATCCTTATCAGATTTTTTTCAGGGCAACAAAAAGCATGTGATAGTAATATTACGCGACGTGACCTCACATATAACACACGAAAATGAAATGTTACGATTAAATAATGAATTAAGGGAACTCACCAAACATTTGGAAACTATTAGAGAAGAAGAACGTTCATCTATTGCCAAAGAAATTCATGATACCTTATCTCAAAATCTGGTGGCCTTAACAATGAATGCGACCTATCTGAAAAATAAGATCAAAGGGCTTGATAAAAGCGACAAAAAAATATTTGATGAACAAATAGAAATAGCCAATGGCTTGATCGCATCAAGTAGAACATTATTCAATTCACTTCATCCGAGCATGCTGGATGAACTGGGTTTGGAAGCAGCCATTAAGTGGTATGCAAAAACAAAATTGAAATTTTCAGACATCACTCTAGAGTTCAAAACCAATGCTGTTATTGAGAATGGTGAAAAATCGATCGATGCCAATCTGGTATTCTTCAGGATATTTCAGGAAGGCTTAACGAATATATTGCGGTATTCGAAGGCAACGGCTGTTAGCGTTGAACTAAATAAATCAGCTGAAAGTTTCTCTATGCAGATCAGTGATAATGGAATTGGGTTTGATATAAAAGGTTTTGATACATTACAACATCATGGTCTTATAGGAATGCGTGAAAGAATGAAGGCGATCAATGGAAAGTTCACGATCAACTCGATCATTGGAGAAGGTACGATCTTAAAGGTTGAAGCCCCTATATAGTAAATTGAAATACTACTGTCCTACTGTCTACACTAAAAAATGACAGACTTTTTTAAACCCTTAACTTTACAGATCAAGTTGTATTATATATGAGTATACATATCAATGCCAAGCCGGGAGATATTGCTAAAATTGTTTTAATGCCGGGTGATCCTTTAAGAGCCAAATACATAGCAGATCATTATCTGCAAGACGTAAAAAAAGTAAATGAAACGCGGAATGCTTTTTATTTTACGGGCAACTATAAGGGCAAACCCGTTACCATCGGCAGTAGTGGCATGGGTTGTGCCAGCATCGGTATCTATTCATTTGAATTATTCTCGGAATATGATGTGGATTGCATTATACGCATTGGCACTTGCGGAGCATATACAGCCGACTTGAAATTGTTGGACCTGATCAATGTTGAAGCAGCTGTGAGCGAATCAACTTTTGCAAAATTTGCCTGGGGCATTGAAGAAGAACGTATCGAGCATCAGGGAGATGCTTTTTCGGTCATTCAGGAAACCGCAGAAAGGTTATCATATCCGCTCAGAAGCGAAGCCGTTCATTCGAGCGATATATTTTACAGAAAAGATATGAATGTTCCCGCTATTGCCTTAAAACACCATTGCAGTGCTGTTGAGATGGAAGCTTTTGCCTTGTTTGCCAATGCAAAATATACTCATAAAAAAGCGGCAACTATTTTAACTGTTTCCGATATTATTCCAACGCATGAAAATATTAGTTCTGCTGCAAGAGAAAGATCTTTATTGCCAATGATTGAACTGGCATTGGAAACGGCTTTACAATTCTAATAAAGAAAAGAAAACAAACCTTTCCTATCAGGCAACCTGCTATCGATAGACTTTCAAAGGCTGTCTATCGAATTTCAAATAAAAATCAGACTCAATTTGATTTACGCTACTATCTGTCATTATATAATGGCTGACAATGATATTTGTCTGTTGCAACACTAATAATAAATCTTCTATGCTAAACACTATCCCGATTTGGCATATGCACAGAATATAATATCTTCTTTTTAACTTTAGGTTTTAAAAAACGAACAACCCACTCAAATGACAGAAGTCGCTGATATCGGTGACAATACACCGGAAAAAACAACAGAACAGGAAACAGAAAGAACAGCGGATATCAATATTCCAATTGCTGCAACTGAAAAAAATCTTCCAAAACAAGAAACTGAAAATATGGAAATCCATGCCGACCATCTGCATCATGCGCCGGGGAAAAAAGCCTGGCATTATCTTTTTGAATTCCTGATGTTATTTCTTGCTGTTTTCGCAGGTTTCATTGCTGAGAATTGGCGTGAAAAATTACAGGAACATCAACGTGAAAAAGAATTTATTCACAGTATCATTGAAGATATAAAATCAGATACGATGCAGTCAAATAAAACAATACTGCAACTGAGAACGATCAATAAAGGAATTGACAGTGTTTTGATCGCACTCTCCTCTTCCGAGATCATCAGCAACAGTAATAAGGCATACAGGCTATGGACCCAAAGTCTTGGTCTGGAAGTTTTTGTTTCGAATGACCGTACGATTCAGCAATTAAAGAATAGCGGCGAATTGAGACTGATCAGGAATAAAGCGGTTTCCGACAGTATCATGTATTATGACCAAACTTTGAAAAAATATTATGCGCAGTCCAACCTCATGTATAGTGCCCTTAGGGATATGACCAACTATAGCCAGCTTTTTGATTTTATCAAACTAAATAAAAATGGGAATGTTCCTGTTCCCTTAACAGAACAGGGTAAGAAATTATTAAATCCCACTTTTGCCAATCTTCAATTATGGAACAGAGGGCTTACGGGTTTGATCAGTTGGTTGGTAGCTGTTAATGAAGAAGCAGTAAAACTGTTGGCGTTCATTCAAAAAGAATATCATCTGGAATGATATTGAAAAATATTATCGCCCTGCTTTGTTAATAAAATGCAAGAAATAAGATCATGCTGTTTATTTTAAAAGAGAGTAAATACATTTAGGGATGCATAAAACTCTTTTCGCAATTACCCTTACATTATTCATTGTGTTTTCGGGATTTACAAACAAACCTGATGCAGCAAAGTTCTTCCAGAACAATATGAGTTATGGTTATCTGGATAAAGGTGACAGTATTGAATTTCGGTTTGGTGAACAAAAATCGATCAGGGTTGGGCTCATGGAAATTGATCTGGATAAACGCAGGAATGAGATCAAGCAGGTAAATCTGGCAGGTGACTTTAACGGATGGAGCCCCAACAATCCGCAGTTCATCATGAAGAAAAAGGATGATAAATTATATGTATTGGTGTTAAGTAAAAAAAGTATCGGCAAAAAAGAAGAGATCAGGAAATTTAAATTTGTACTCAACGGAACTTACTGGATCGAGCCTCCTAAAGAAGCCATGAATAAAATTACCGGAACTGATAGAAATACTAATTTATACGTGAAGCTTTGATTGCTGTATTGGAAATGTTTGTTTTTTTTCTTGCTTATTAGTTTAATAGTGTATTGATTTAACCTGTTGGCAGAATTAATTCTTTTTAACCTTATAAAGCCTCGGAGAGGCGATATTTTGGTAAAAAACTTGTTCAATTAATGAAATAAAGCTCCGTAGGAGCGGCAGTATATAACAAAATGTCACCCCTCCGGGGTTTGTGAGTTTTACTCAATCCTATTTCTACCAAAATATCGCTCCTACGGAGCTAAAATTTAAACAATAGATTAATTCCGCCAACAGTACTTATTTAATGTTGTTACATTAAAAACACTGTTTAAAACCTGATTTATCGCATGATACGAAATTGTAAAATGGGTAACTTTGCCCCTTTAAATTTCAATTACAGGTTATGGAAATAATAGTATTAAAAGGAGATGCAAAAAAAGGAAAAACAGAAACCCTTACCATCGTATATCAGGCCATGCTGTTGTTTGGCTACACGCAAGTGCCCGGTCATTTTAAGAAATTAGGTAATCCAGCAAATAATGATTTCAGAGATATTCTGGAAAAGAACGGTATCAAGATCGGTATTGCTACTATTGGCGATTATCAGGACCATACAACAAGTGCCGAAGCCGATGAAACAGTTCAGGAACTGATCTATTACCTGCAAAATAACTGGTGTTCCAAAGTGGTTTGTGCCTGTAACAACGACCTGCCAAAAGCCATTGAATATATACAAACTTTCCCCCAAGCCCATTTGATCAGTAAAACGATCGCAGGCAGTGCATCCAGTCAGAGAGTAAGAAACGGAGAAGATGCCGAAAGGATCTATCGTTTGATTTAATGGTTCAGTATATGCCCTGCCCGAATTTGATGGGGCACTATCTCTTGACAAACTCAATAAAGTTGATTAAGAGCATACGCTAATCATATTATCACAACAGTTTTCATGGACTGTAAACCTTTATTGATAATCGCATTTATTTTCAGTCAGTATTATTCACTGGCACAAACAGATTGTCATATTGCATCAAAAAAGAAATTATCTTCTTCAAGATCTTTATTGAAGGATACTTTAGATGGCAAATTTGATTTCAGCCATTTTTTAATAGACTCAAAAGGTTTTATCCCCGTTCCCTACATCATTACAGAACCTTCACTCGGTGGATTTGGATTGGCCATTGTTCCTATGTTTCTTTCCCCTAAAAAAAGACCGGAAGGTTTCAAAGGATATATTCCGCCCGATATTACCGCAGGCTTTGCGATGTATACTGCAAATAATAGTTGGGGATTGGGGGGAATAAGAATTGGAAATATTCCTAAAATGGGGATCAAGTACAGAATTGCAGCTGGAGTTGCCGATTTGAATATGTCATTTTACAGAGAAATGCCTTTTGTAGGTGAAAAACAATTTGCCTTTGGCATTAAGAAACTACCCCTATTTCTTTCTATTTCAAAAAAAATAATGAATAAAGAAGATGTGTATGCAGGCTTACAATATTTATTTGTGAAAAATAATTTAACACCTCAATTTGCCGGAAACCTGCCTGGATCTATCAGACCACAGGAATTCAATAGCAATATTGCCAGTCTGGGCACATTTATAGAATGGGACAAACGCGATAATTTTTTTACCCCCGATAAAGGCATAAGGATAAATGTTTTATATGCAGTAAATAATAACTGGACCGGAAGTGACTTTACCTATCAAAATCTATCCGGTTCATTGAATTATTTCATACCCATGAAACCCAAATGGGTCAATGGTATAAGATTAGAAACCAATTTCGCTTTTGGAGACCCGCCCTTTTATGCATTGCCCTCACTCAACATGCGAGGTGTGCCTGCAGTGCGTTTTCAGGGATATACAACAGCAGTCATTGAAACAGAACAAAGGCTCGATCTAAGCTTACGATGGAGTGCCGTTGCATTTTGCGGGCTGGGTAAAGCATTGCAACGCGGTCAGAGTTTCAATGATGCAGAAACTGCTTATAATTTTGGCGGCGGTTTCAGGTATTTAATTGCAAGAGCATTTAAGATAAGAGCGGGTATTGATATTGCAAAAGGTCCCGATAGTTTCGGCTGGTACATTGTATTCGGGCATAACTGGAACAGATAAATAAATTATTGCAAAAAGCATATTAGCTTTACTCATTCCGTTAAGCAAATCAAATATTCATTGATAGAAACGCTGTTAACCTCCATTGCTGTTTTACTAAGGATATTTTCCAACCCCATTGGAAATGTATTTCAAAAGCAGCTTACTGGAAAAGGTGATCATCCACTGCTCATCAATTTCTTGACCTATCTGCTGCTTTCATTCGTTTGCATTTTTATAGCAGCAGGTTTATCATATACTGTATTACCTAAAGCATTTTGGCTCTATGCTGTTTTAGGCGGAATGGCTGGAGCTTCCGGAAACGCATTTCTGGTAAAAGCATTACACAAAGGAGAACTATCGATACTGGGACCAGTGAATTCCTATAAATCAGTGGTCGGGATGATCCTGGGCATTTTTATGCTTGCTGAAATACCGAATTTTTGGGGTTTACTCGGTATTGCACTGATCATTTACGGAAGCTATTTTGTTTTAGATACTACCGAAGAAAAGTTCTCATGGGCTCAATTGAAAAAACCGGAGATACAATATCGTATCTGGGCATTGATATTGACAGCCATTGAAGCCGTATTCATTAAGAAAGTTATTTTATTATCCTCTGCAAGTATTGCTTTTATCAGCTGGTGCTGGTTTGGTGCTTTTTTTTCATTCATGCTTTTGTTTGTTTACCGGATTGATATAAAAACACAAATAAAAAAAGTAAAAGATACTGACTTCAGTAAACTGAGTTTACTGCTGCTCTGTATCGGGACCATGCAGTTCACTACTATTTATGTGTTTGATCATATGCCGGTCGGTTATGCATTATCACTTTTTCAGCTTTCCACGATCATCAGTGTATTGCTCGGGCATCATATCTTTAAAGAAAAGGATATTCTTAAAAAATTGATCGGAGCTACCATCATGATTGCAGGCTCTGTGATCATGATCCTTTTAAAAGACAGATAGCTGCAGTAAAATGCAGCATATTTGCACTTCTCTGACAGCTACAAAAAAAAACTGATCAACTTCTGCATTCACCATTCTAATAATTATCTTCGCCGCCATGAGTAAAGAGGTTGTTTTAAGCGGCATTCGCCCTACGGGATTTTTGCACCTTGGAAATTATTTTGGTGCCATGCGCAATTATGTGCGCATGCAGGATGAATACAATTGCTATTTCTTTGTTGCCAACTGGCATGCATTGACCACACATCCTGACACCAAAGAACTGCAGGAGAGTGTTCATCGTGTGATAGCAGAAAATGTGGCCTGTGGATTAGACCCCGACAAAGTGGCTTTATATGTGCAAAGTGATGTGCCTGAAATTGCAGAACTGTATTTGTATTTAAACACGATGGCATACAAAGGCGAATTGGAAAAAACAACCACTTTTAAAGATAAAGTTCGTCAACAACCCGATAATGTAAATGCAGGCCTATTAACCTACCCTGTATTGATGGCATCGGACATTTTGATTCACCGAGCCGTGAAAGTACCTGTGGGCAAGGATCAGGAGCAACACCTTGAAATGGCAAGGAACTTTGCAGAACGTTTTAATTACCGTTATGGCAATATATTCCCGGCTCCACAGGCATTTAATTTTGGAAGTGAGCTTGTTAAAATAATGAGTTTGGATGGAAACGGGAAAATGAGCAAGAGCGAAAATCAAATGAACACTTTGTTTTTGGCAGATGATGATGATCTGATCCGTAAAAAGATAATGAAAGCAAAAACGGATAGTGGCCCTACTGAACCCAACTCAGTGAAGCCTGATTATATAGAGAATATTTTTACACTGCTCAAATTGGTAAGTGAAGAAGCTGTTGTATCAAAGTTTGAAGCTGATTTTAATGCTTGCAATATTCGGTATGGTGACCTTAAAAAACAACTGGGAGAAGACATGGTTAATTTTATTAGACCCATTCGTGAGAAAGCTGCCGATATTCAAAACAATAAACCCTTATTGTCGAAGATCATTCATCAGGGAGCCGAAAAAGCCAGAATAAGTGCTTCGGCAACTCTAACTGAAGTGAGAAAAGCCATCCGCCTGAATTATTAATGCTTGATTTCTGCTGAAAATGATTGCAGCGAATCAAATTCAGTATTTGTGTAAAAAATATTTAATAAAGTGTACAGTTGGTACATCGTATTTCGTACTTTCATTTAATATGGCAAAGGCTAAAAAACCAAAACATGTTGCAGTGGCCGGAAATATCGGCGCAGGTAAGACCACTCTCACAGAAATGCTGAGCAAACATTACAAATGGATACCACAGTTCGAAGATGTGGATCATAACCCTTATCTGATGGATTTCTACGAGGATATGCCCCGTTGGAGTTTCAACTTGCAGATCTATTTTCTAAATAGCAGACTAAATCAGTTGCTCGATATTCAGCGGGGAACAGAAACAGTGATCCAGGACAGGACCATTTACGAAGATGCCAACATCTTTGCACCCAATCTGCATGATATGGGATTGATGGGTAAACGTGATTTTGAGAATTACTATAAGTTTTTTCAGACATTAAAAACAATGGTGCAACCACCCGATCTGTTGATCTATTTAAAATGCTCTGTTCCAACCTTGGTTGCGCAAATACAGAAACGTGGCCGTGAATACGAAGAAAATATCCGTCTGGATTATTTGAAGAAGCTGAATGAATATTATACAAAATTCGTTGACAGCTATAAAGAAGGCCCTCTATTGATCATTGATTGCGATAAAAATAAGTTTGCCGAAAATGAAGAACATTTTGGCGAGATATTGAGTAAGGTTGACAGTACTTTATTCGGATTATTTTGATCCCTACTTATTTACGATAACGCTATACATTCCACAGAAATCAAGATCCCTGCAGGGAAAGGCATGAGTTGTGGCGTACTTCTTGCGGGTGCATCGGTAGGAAAAATTTCTGCATATACTTTATTCAATGTGCTGAATTCATTTCCATGAACCATGAACACAGTTGTTTTAACGATCTTACTCAAACCGCTGCCTGCTTCTTCCAGAATAGTTTGAACATTCTTAAAAGCTTGTCTGGCCTGTTCTTCAAAGCTTTCACTTAATTTACCCGTAGAAGGGTTGATCCCTGTTGTTCCGGAAAGAAAGATAAACTGATCTGTAATCACTGCCTGTGGAAATACTTCTGTTGTGCGGGGTACTTTTGCTGTATTGAAATTATTTCTGGTTGCCATTATATTAGTTTTTGTGATTGAATAAATAAGGTTAATGATACAAAAGAAAAATAAAATAGCATAGTCTTTGTTTGAATTATTTCAATAAAAAAACCCGCTTATGCAGCGGGTCTTTCTTGTCAGAGCAATCGAAGAGACCATATTCCGAATACAACATCGGAATTATTTGAATGATTATATCTTGGGTGCAGCAGCCAATATTTCTGCACTTACCCCTGCAGCATATTTTTCAAAGTTTTTGATAAATTGTTCTGCTAATTGCTTGGCCGCTTTATCATAAGCTGTTCTGTCGGCCCATGTATAACGGGGATGCAGCATATTCAACGGAACTTGATTACATCGTTTAGGCATCATCATTCCGAATACAGGATGCATTTCGAATTCTACATGATCCAGTTCGCCGTTCAATACGGCTGAGATCATATTTCTTGTATACTGCAATTTTATTCTGCTACCAATGCCATAAGGGCCACCGCTCCATCCCGTGTTGATCATCCATACATTCACTTTATTCTCTTTCATTTTTTCGCCCAGCATCTTTGCATAAAAACCCGGATGCAGTGGAAGGAAGGGTGCTCCAAAACATGCACTGAACGTGGCTTTTGGCTCCGTCACTCCCGCTTCTGTTCCTGCAACCCTGGCTGTATAGCCGCTAATGAATTGATACATGGCCTGCCCTGCGTTCAGTTTACTGATAGGTGGTAACACTCCATATGCATCGCAGGTAAGAAAGAAAATGTTTTTAGGTAAACCGCCGATACTTGGTTCCAAAGCATTACTGATAAAATCCAAAGGATAGCTGACCCTGGTATTTTCGGTGATCGATTTATTACTGAAATCTATTTGATTGGTCCCCTTAAAGAACTGAATATTCTCAACCAGTGCACCTTCACGAATGGCATTAAAGATCTCGGGTTCTTTTTCTTTACTCAGATCGATCGTTTTTGCATAACAACCTCCTTCAAAATTAAAGATGGAATTTGCAGTCCAACCATGTTCATCATCCCCTATCAACTTTCTGTTTGTATCTGCACTTAAAGTTGTTTTACCGGTTCCGCTTAATCCAAAGAAAACAGCAACATCATCGGCATTGCCCATATTGGCACTGCAATGCATGCTCAAAACATTTTTTTCTTTGGGCAAGATATAATTGAGGATAGTGAATATACCTTTTTTCATTTCACCGGTATAACCCGTACCGCCGATCAAAATAGTTTTATGCATGAAAGAAACGACTGCAAAATTATGCTGACGTGTTCCATCTACTTTTGGATCTGCTTTAAAACCGGGTGCCTGAATAATGGTCCATTCAGGTTCAAAATTTTCCAGTGCTTCTTCCTGCGGGCGAAGAAACATGTTATAACAAAATAAGTTGCTCCATGGATTCTCATTGATCACACGGATCTTGATTCTGTGATCTTCATCAGCACATGCATAAGCATCTCTTACCCAAACCTCTTGTTTAGTGCCTAAATACTGCCCTAACTTCTCCCTGAGCTGATGGAAATATTTTTCATCTATCGGAATATTGAAATTGTTCCAGTGTACAGTGTTTTCGGTGAGAGTATCTTTTACAATAAATTTATCCAAGGGGCTTCTACCGGTAAATTCTCCTGTATTGATGCAGAGCGCCCCGGTATCATTTAAAACGCCCTGGGCTCTGTTTACAGTTTGTTCAATTAATTCCTCCGGTGAAAGCTGATAATGGATATTGGTTGATGGTGAAAGGCCGAACTGTAATAAACTGTCGGGTGAGATCATTAATACTGGCATTTGCATAAGCTAACAATCATTAGTTAGTGCGAAAATAGGATTAAACCATTTTCAAAAAAACGTTTGTGTATAGGGTACACTTTAAATACAATTCAATAAAACACGGATTTATTTGATAATATCTACGATTCGAATTTTTATATGGATTGAGATCATACATTTAAAGCTTTCATAGAAGGCTTTCAAATTTCGTTTGATTTGTTAAATTCTGATTAAAGGCTTCATTCCTATTCTGATTTTCTCATTCCCTGGAGAACTATCGCATTTTTTTTGCAGCGAATGGGAAAGAAAAAGCATCCTCTATAGTACAGATACTAACAATATTTTAAGTGTTGAAAAATATAGAGCTTAAGAAATAAAACTAGGTTTGTATTCACATAAATAAACGAAAGTAAGTGATGAAAAAGATCTTCACAATAGGCATAGCAGTAATGTCAATAAGTGGGTATGGTATTGCCCAAAAGCAATACATTCCGCCAACCTATTCAAGTAATGACAGAACCATCGACAACAAGAATTTTAATAAAGACCATATTTTCGTTGGAGGAAGTCTGGCACTGGGTATTGGGAGTTATAGCTTTAATGTAGGCGCTACCCCTGAAGTAGGCTATAGCTTTAATGATTGGTTTGATGCAGGCCTTGCTGTGAATTTCAATTATCAATCTATTCGCGCAGATCCTTATTACAATGGCAATATCGGGCAAAAGAGCTTCAATTATGGCGGTGGTCCTTTCTTACGGGTCTTTCCTATGAGGCAATTCTTTTTTCAGGGACAGTTTGAGCATAACTGGGCCGATTACAGTTATACGAACATGAATGGGGGGCCATCCTACCCTTCACTGCATGTTCAATCAAACAGTTTTTTAGCAGGTATCGGTTTTACGCAAAGAATTGTTGGACAAGGCAGTTTTTATACACTGATCATGATGGACCTGATGACGGATCAATATTCGCCATACCGTGATTATAATAATATTGCTATCCCTATCATTCGTGCAGGTTTTACATTCTATCTGCATACGAAAAAATAGTATGCGGTGAATCATGGATCGTAATTCGAAGTGACCACTCTTCATGCAAGAAACCTTCTTGCTGCATATTCTTAAGATGTGTGATCAGTGGATCATAAAATCCGGCTGAATTGAGGATGATTATTTTTTTCTCGTGTATTTTCAGCGTATTCCAGGTGATCAGCTCAAACAGTTCGTCCAATGTACCATTACCTCCCGGTAGAATGATAGCTGCATCGCATAATTCGTACATCGTCTTTTTTCTTACATGCATATCGCTTACCACTTTTAATTCGGTGATACCCTTATGCTGCTGTTCCCAACTTAATAATACTTCCGGGATCACACCGATCACTTTCCCGTTATGATTCATGACCGCATTAGCCACGGAACCCATCAATCCAACTCTTCCGCCTCCATATACCAATGTAATACAGTGCAGGGCGAGTAAACGCCCCAATATTTCAGCATGCTCTGTAAACAAAGGATTAGTACCGCTTTTACTTCCACAAAACACTGCCGCTGTTTTAAAATCCATGATCATTATTTAATGAAGCAATATAAAGACGCTGCATGAATTATCAGTTTAATTTTTAGGGGGTTAGATGAATAACTCCTAAATCTCCTATCTCAAGACCATCCCTCTTCCTATTATTTTGTAATAAAATTGAATCATTACTTCCAATAGTTATTTATCTTGTCAAACCATTTATTCATCTTAACGGTTTATATGTCGCCAGTACTTTTATTTTCATTCGTTGTCATTTATTTTATGATATTACTTACCGTGGCCTGGTGGACGGGCAGACATAGTAATAACGAATCCTTTTTTATAGGTAACCGCAACAGTAATTGGGTGCTGGTTGCATTTGGGATGCTTGGAACTTCATTAAGCGGTGTAACATTTGTAAGTGTACCGGGTGCTGTGGCCCATGAAGCCTTTGCCTATTTTCAGGTGACGATTGGTTACATTGTTGGCTATATCACTATTGCCTATGTTCTATTGCCTTTATATTATAAATTGAATCTTACATCTATTTATAATTATTTGCAAAACCGTTTGGGATTTACTTCGTATAAAACAGGCGCTTCTATTTTTATCTTATCCAGAATACTAGGCGCTACTGCAAGATTATATTTGGTGGTTAATATTTTGCAGGATGCTATTTTACAGAATTTTCATATTCCGTTTTGGGCAACCACATTGATCATTTTATTAATGATCCTCCTATACACTTATGAAGGAGGAGTGAAAACAATCGTTTGGACCGATACTTTACAAACTACTTGTATGCTAACGGGTTTGATCATTTGTGTATTCTACATCATGAACAATATGCATATCAATTTTGCAGACAGTTGGGAAGCTATGCGTAATCAAGGTTATTCAAAGATCTTCTTTACTGATCCTAATAGTAAACTGTTTTTTGTTAAACAAATACTGGCAGGTGCATTCATCACCGTAACCATGACGGGCATGGATCAGGAAATGATGCAGAAGAATATTTCTGTAAAAACATTAAAAGACTCACAGAAGAATGTACTGTCCTTAGGTTTCATTTTAGCATTCGCCATTTTGATATTTTTATTCCTCGGGGGATTATTGTATTTATATGCTGCACAGGAACATGTTACTGAGATTGGCGATAAATTATTCCCTGCCATTGCATTGCATCATATGCCTCCAATCGTTTCAGTTATTTTTATCATTGCATTGATCTCGGCATTATTTCCAAGTGCCGATGGGGCCATCACTGCCCTTACTTCAACATTCTGTATCGACATTCTCGGCATTCAACGAAATATTAAATTAACGGATGATAAAAGAAAAAGAATAAGACACATCGTGCATCTCAGCTTTGCATTCATCTTTTTATTTTTTGTGATGGTATATAAATGGATCGATAGTCCCAGTATGATCGGAATTATTTTAAAAATAGCATCTTATACTTACGGGCCATTATTGGGTTTATTTACATTCGGGATCTTATTAAAAAGAAAAGTGAACGATAAACTTGTGCCGCTGGTTTGTTTACTCGCACCTGCCTTATGTTATGTCTTGGATACGCATCAAAAACAAATATTCGGCAATTTTGAAATAGGTCTGGAACTACTGATCATCAACGGTCTTTTTACTTTTCTTGGATTGTTATTGATATCAAGATCTGAATATGCTGACCATTAATTATATGTTGTCATGAAAAAAATTTACAAACCAATCACAAATTTCCCTGCTTTCTACCAGGCATATATGGACTTTGTCCCGAATGATGGCAATCTTCTTCAGCATTTAAAAGATATACAAACAGAAACAGAAGAATTGATTTGCAGTCTTACAGAAGAAAAATTATTGTTTAGATATCAGGAAGGCAAATGGAGCATTAAAGATATTATTCTTCATCTGGCAGATTGCGAAAGGGTTATTACTTACAGAGCCATGAGAATTGGAAGAGGCGACAAGACTGATCTGCCCGGCTTTGATGAAAACCTTTTCGTATCAAATGCGCATGCCGATTACAGAAAGATCAATACAATCTTAGAAGAGTTATCGGCTTTACGTAATGCAACACTTATTTTTATAGAAACACTTAACGAGGAATCTTTGAAAAGAACCGGAACTGCAAATGGTTATGTAATATCAGCGAGATTATTGGTCAATCATATTTACGGACATCACCGCCATCATCTTACTATCATCAAAGAGAGATACCTTTAAAGTGATTATCTAAAAGCATAATTATAATTACAAGATCATGAATAAGCTTACCCCTTTTCTTTTTTGTATTTTCTTCTCGAGCAATACTATTATGTCGCAAAATAATCTATCTATAAAAAAAACATTACGAGTGGGTATCATTGGATTGGTGCACACACATGTGCATTGGATATTGGGTAGAGAAAAACTGGGCGATATTGAGATCGTTGGAATTGCGGAACCCAATCGTAAACTCGCTGAGGCTTATTCAAAGCAGCATGGATACAGCATGAATCTCGTTTACAGCAGCATGGAAGAAATGATCGAGAAAACGAAGCCGGATGCTGTTTTCGCCTACAACACAATTTACGATCATTTAAAAACTGTGGAATATTGTGCACCCAAAGGCATTCATGTGATGGTAGAAAAACCTTTGGCAGTGAATATGGATCATGCCGAAAAAATGCTTGCACTTGCTGAAAAATATAAGATCCATCTGCTCACTAATTATGAGACCACCTGGTATGGCAGTAATAAAGAAGCATGGGAGATCATGAATGACAAAAATGAGATTGGCCCCATCAGAAAAATAGTTTTTCATACCGGTCATCAGGGGCCGATCGAGATCGATTGCAATCCCGAATTTCTGGAATGGCTGACCGATCCAAAATTAAATGGTGCTGGTGCATTGACTGATTTTGGTTGTTACGGCGCCAATATCACAACCTGGTTAATGAAAGGAGAACATCCCCTGACCGTTTCCTGCATTACCCAACAGATCAAGCCTGATCTATATCCAAAGGTGGAAGATGAGGCAACAATTGTGCTTACATACAGCAAATCACAGGTCATTATTCAGGCATCCTGGAACTGGCCATACAGTAGGAAAGACATGGAAGTTTATGGTAAAGATGGCTATGTTTTTTGTTTAGATAAAGAAAATATGTTGCTACTTCAAAGAGATCAAAAGCAAAAGGAAGTTTTAAAAGCGGCAGCTTTGCCGGAATGCTGCCAAGATCCATTCATGTATTTTGCAAATCTCGTTAATGGGAATATAAAAATGGGCCAATATGATTTATCTGCACCCGCCAATAATAAAATCGTAATGCAGATATTAGAGGCTGCCAAATATGCAGCAAAGACAGGGAAAACGGTGATTTGGAAAGATTTTTATACACAATAAAACTGTAGAACACAATAGTTTCAATATAAGTGAGCAATTCTTTTAGCAAAAGAATTGAACCTACAAGCCTATAATGTTCGAGGAATTCCTTTGAAGGAATACCGTGTCTGAATCCCTAATTTTAGCAAATTCAGGCCTGATTTTGTACTAAAAAATAATTATTTACCTTCAATCCCCGAATTGAAAAGAGAACGTATGAAAAAAGAACGTGAAGAAGACTTAGAAGTTAATCTAACAGGCGAAGAAACTGCTTCTAACGAAGAAGTAAAACAGAAATGGTATCGTCGTATCCGAAAGGGAATTACCACTTCTACTGCCGATAAAAAAGAGACTCCGGAAGGGCTTTGGAATAAATGTCCGCATTGCAATTATATCCTTACTTCATCTGAGTTGAAAGAGAATTTATATGTTTGTCCGAAATGTAATTATCATCACCGTATTGGTAGCGAAGAGTATTATGATTTCCTTTTTGACGGTGAAGAATACATCGAATTGTTCGACAATATCCAGAGCAAGGATTTCTTGAATTTTACCGATCTTAAAAATTATCAGAAACGTTTGGACGAGATCCATTCCAAGACCAATTTAAAAGACAGCATGCGTGTTGCAACCGGAACCGTAAACGGAGAAGGTATTGTGATAGCCTGTATGGATTTTGAATTTATCGGAGGGTCATTGGGAAGCGTTATGGGAGAAAAATTCAGCCGTGCAATTGATTATTGTATTGAACACAGATTACCTTACTTAGTGATCAGCAAAAGCGGAGGCGCCAGAATGATGGAGAGCGCTTTCAGTTTAATGCAGTTGGCAAAAACAAGTGGAAAATTATCACAACTCAGTGATGCTAAATTGCCTTTTATTTCTTTATTGACCGACCCTACTTTTGGCGGTATCTCTGCAAGTTTTGGTATGCTGGGCGATTTGAATATTGCTGAACCGGGTGCACTTATTGGTTTTGCAGGACCACGTGTAATTAAAGAGACCATCAAAAAAGATCTGCCCGAAGGATTCCAGCGCAGTGAATTTTTATTGGAGCATGGTTTTTTGGATTTTATCGTTGACAGAAAAAAATTAAAAGATAAACTTTCTCAATTAACTGCTTTATTCAGAAATTGATTCAATAACCCTTTCTTCAAACAGTTTTCGAAAGGAAAATTTATATTCGGATCAAATATCCCCATTCCGGGGTTAGGGGCTTATGGCTAAAGAAATGAATAACAGGCAGGCTTATTTCAACTACTACATTGAAGATAAATATGTGGCCGGCATTGTATTGCTGGGAACAGAAGTAAAAAGTGTACGTGATGGTAAAGTAAGTTTTAATGATGCCTTCTGTATGTTTGAAGGAAATGAATTATGGGTTCGCGGCTTGTACATTGCCGAATATTCGCATGGAACCATCAATAACCATATTGCGGTTCATGACAGAAAATTATTGCTGAATAAAAAAGAACTGGTTAAACTTCAAACTAAATTGAAAGACAAGGGGTTTACCATCGTTCCCTTAAAAGTATTCCTGAATGAAAAGAATTTGGTAAAACTAGAGATCGGCTTGGCAAAGGGTAAAAAGACGCATGATAAAAGAGAGACCATCAAACAAAGAGATACAGAGAAAGAGATAAAGCGATTTCTGGCGAAGTAGGTTTAAAAGTTTAAGAAGTTTAAATGGTTTAAGAAGTTATTGTACCGATTAATTGTTTAAGCGTGTAGCAATTAAATAGATTTTATTCTGCCTGAAATACCAACGCTTTAGTTTTTAGTTTTTTAGTTTTTGTTTTTTTAGTTTTTGTTTTTTTAGAGTTTAGTTTTTCAATCATCATATCTTCTTTTCTTTTCGGGATTGTAATCCAATTGTTCTATTAATGATTCGGCAGTAGGATTTTTTGTGACAGCTACTGCCACCTGAAATAAAATAACAAACAGGGTCAATGAGCCAATCAACTCTCCCGCTGTCATCCAATAACCCCACCAGCTATATACAGCAGCTTTTTGAGGCTGTGCTGCTTCATAGATCACTTCCACTTTTTTGCCTTCATACAGATCACGTAAAACATATCGGGCATCTGCTGAATAATAGTTTTTACCAATAGAAAAAAATGCTTTTGGAAAAGATTGCTGACTCGCACTGTCTTTCACCCAATGAATAGTAGCGCTTGTTATTTCACCATCCAAGTAATCCGGCTGTCTTGTAAAGAAGATAAAACAAGTAAAACAAACAAGGTATAGTATGGTGATGGATTTATACAAAATGAGTATGTAAATTAAAAGTAAAAAGGATTGAAAATAATCATCTTTCAATCCTTTTTAAAATCAGTATAATCAGCGATCTTAATTCAAACTCCTAAAGTCAACCGGCACCAGTTTACTTACGCCGGGTTCCTGCATGGTAACCCCATAGATCACATCCACTGCACTCATGGTCATCTTATTGTGTGTTACAATAATGAATTGTGAGTTGGCACTGAACTTCTGGATCATCTGAGTGAACTTACCCACATTGGCATCATCCAAAGGTGCATCTACTTCATCCAAAATACAGAATGGGGCAGGTTTGATTAAATAGATAGCAAACAATAATGCTGTTGCAGTGAGTGTTTTTTCTCCACCGCTTAGCTGAGAGATAGAAGAAGGGCGTTTACCTTTTGGCTTTGCTACTATATCAATACCCGTCTCAGCAAGGTTTTCGGGATTATCCAATACCATATCGGCGGTATCTTCTTCCGTAAATAGTGCCTTAAATACTTTTTGAAAATTCTCTCTTACTTTATTGAATGTTTCTAGGAATTGCTGATTGGCAGTTGCTTCCACTTCCTGAATGGTTTGTAATAAACTTTCTTTTGCATCAACCAGATCATTCTTTTGTTCGAGGATAAACTCGTAACGCTTTTTCATTTCAGTATACGCTTCGATCGCTGTAGGGTTTACTTCACCCATATTTTCCAACCGCTTGCGCATTCTGTCACTGGTGGATTGCAGATCTTCAAGACTTGTTTCAGTTGCTCTGGGCTGATCGATGATCTGATCTAGTTCGATCTTAAACTCAACACTTAATCTTTCTTTCATTCCGGCCAGCTGCAATTTCAATTCATTGAGTTTGTCTTTTATTTCACTCAACAAATGTTCGATCATTTCTTTGCTCTTCACTTTTAATCTCAACTCACTTTCTTTCTCCTGCAATGCATTTCGCAGATTATAATAAGTTTGATCTGCTTCATTTAACTTCTGTTCAGCTTCATCTTTATTTCTCATCAACGACAATAACAACTCTTCGCTACCTGCCAGTATTTCCTTGCTCTGTTGAATATTCTCTGTTGCTTCCTGCAACTGTATGGAATTATTTTGGATCTGCTGATGCAGGTCATTCAATTGGTTTTGTTTGAAATCCAGTTCCTGCTTGATAGCATTGATCTTACTCTGCTGTTTGGTTAACTGCAGATTGGTTTCATTGTATTGATAAGAAGCTGCGTTATAATCCTGTTCAGCCAATTGATAATCCTGTTCAAGATTGCTTAAAGCTTCTTTGATTTCTTGTAATCTTTGATTCAGTGATTGAAATTCTTCCCTTGTGGATGAGATAGAATCATGCTCATCCTGCAATCTTATCTCAATTTCTTCTAAACGTTGCTGTGCGTTTTGCTGCGCAGATTGCAGGTTTTCAATTCTGTTCTTGGCTGCAAAAACTTGATTGGTCAACTGACTGATCTCATTTTCTGTTTGCTTGATGGCATTTTCTTTCAACTGCTCATTAAAACCAATCACTTCATTATGTTTTTGTTTGATCTCAGCTTTCAGTGCATTCACTACTGCATCCTGCAAAACGATCTCATCATTCAGTTTCTCCAAATTCTTAGCCCGACCGATCTTCTTTCCTTCAAACAAGCCAACACTTCCGCCGGTCAATGTATATTTACCCTTCACATACTTACCTGTTCGCTCTAAAACGATTGCCCCATTTGAGTTTTCAATGGCTTCCTCATTTTCTGCTATGTATACATTGCCTAATAAGTAAGCTGCTAATTTTTGATATTGATCGTCTACTTCAATTACGCTCAAAGCTGAAAAAGTGTCGGTAGGTTGATGTGCTTCAAGAACACTGTCATTTAGTTTATCAAGAATAAAGAAATTGGCTTTACCTTTTTTATTGGCATCCAATAAATGAACTGCTTGTAGCCCTTCTGCCAATGTATTCACTACATAATAATTCAGATAAGGTTCCAACACATTCTCTACTGCAGTTCTGAATTCTTCCTTAACGTAAATGATGTCGGAAAGAATGGGTGCAGTATGATTCCAATCCGGGTTTTTATGAAGGAACTTTACACTCTCAGGATAACCTTCCATCGAATCGATCAAACTCTTCAACAGATCATGTTCATTACGCTTGGCATCCAGTTTTCTTGTTTCTTCTGCCAGTTCATTACGCAAGGATTCTAATTGCTGTTGCGTATCTAATATTTGTTCTTTGGTCCTGTCATGATGCTCCTGTAATTGCTGTAAGTCGATTCTTTTGCTATCCAGCAATTGTTCTTTATCCTGCAATTCAATATTTAATTGCTCAACCTGCTGAGTTCTGTTTTGTTGTTCATCCAGCAATTGTGTTTGTGCCCTTTGCAAATTCTGAATGGAAGTATCCGAAACTGCTACTTTCTTTTCAGCATCGAACTGACTGCGTTGAATTTGCTGATGCTGATTTCTAAGATCATCTACCGCTGCCCTTTTGTCATCAAAGATCTGGCGCTTATCTTCAACCGCAAATCTCGCTGCATCCAATTGTGCCTGAATTTCCTGTAATTTATTCTCTTCCTCAACAACCTGGACCTGACTAAACTGAATGGAATCTTCAATGCCTTTTAATTGCCCTTCCGCTTTCTGCAAAAAGTCATTTAAGCTGGTTTCCTTTTCGGTCAAGTAATGCAATTTTTGAGTAGCCAGATTCTTATCATTTTCTTTGCTGCGTAAGTTTTGTAAGAGATCATTGAACTCATGCTGCATGCTCTGTAGTGCTCTTTCCTTTTCAATAAAATCAACTTTCTCCTTTTCTATTCCTGCATCATCATTGGCTATTTCCGCCTCGAGCTGAACTCTTTTATTCGTTTCTAATTCCTGCTGTTCATTTAACTCTTTGTATGAAATATTAAACCCTTCTAAAGCAGCTTTCGCCAGTTCCACTGCGATCTCTTTGTATTCTTTTTTTATCTCAAAATACTTCTCAGCTTTCTTCGCCTGATTCTCTAATGTTTTTAACTGATTGTTTATTTCAAACAACAGATCTTCGATACGTGCCAGATCCTGTTCAGTTGCATCTAACTTATTCTTCGCTTCTTTTTTTCGGGTTTTATAAATGGTAATTCCTGCAGCCTGTTCCAGCATTCTTCGTCTGCTGTTCTCTTTATCCTTGATGATATCATCCACCATTCCCAATTCAATGATCGCATAACTGTCGTTGCTTACACCGGTATCCAGAAATAAATTGTGAATGTCTTTTAAACGGCATTGTACATCGTTCAAACGATACTCACTTTCACCATTCTTATAAAATCTGCGCGTAACAGTAACGGTACTGAATTCTGTAGGTAATAAATTTCTGGTATTTTCAAACGTAAGGCTTACTTCGGCCAATCCACTAGGGCTTCTGGTCTTAGAACCGTTAAACACCAATGCATCCAAATTCTCGCTTCGCAAAGCCGATATTTTCTGTTCACCAATCACCCAACGTATACTATCAATGATATTGCTCTTTCCGCAACCGTTAGGGCCAATAATGCCCGTAATCCCTTCATCGAAACTAACCACTGTCTTATCGGCAAAACTTTTGAAACCTTTGATCTCTAAGGACTTTAATCGCACTTTCTTCCTGTTTTTAGTACCTGCGAACATACACAATTGAAAGTAGAAAACAGTAAATAAAGAGGCCGTTGTGGAGAACTAGTGAGAAAATTACGGGAAGCAATATAGGAATAGGTTTTCAGCTATGGACATGGCACATTTAACCGATTGTTTCGGCTTCCTGATTCCATCGGGGTTCGATCTTAAAAACTTTATAAAACAGCTGACCTTTAAAGTACGCTGTTATTAGTTAAATGTAATTACAAAGGGCTTAATTTTTTGCGATTTGAAAATGATACATATTAACTAAATTCGTTTATCCATTTTTATGAAAATAGAAGATCACTATCAGACATTACAGGTTTCGCACAATGCATCTCCGGAAGAGATCAGGAAATCGTTTCGCAAACTGGCAATACAATATCATCCCGATAAAAATGAAGGCAACAGTTTATCTGAAGAAAGATTCAAAGAAATAAAAGAGGCTTACGAGATCTTATACAATACCCAAAAAAGACAGGAGTATCATTACAAAAGGTTTGCTTCTGTTTATGAATACAGCATACTTACTCCGGGCTTTATTTTAAAACAATGTCTTGAATTAAAGAAATTCACTTCTGTCATTCAGCATTATCATATCAATTACGATCTGCTGACTCATCAGATCAAGGAGATCTTATCTGAACAAAGTCTGGCCGTTTTAGAGAAAGAAAATGATCTGTCTTTAAATAAAAATATCCTTCAACTGATGATAGATACCAGTGACCCACTTCCTTATCCTTATTTTTTGACCATTGCTCCGTTATTGCTCTCTCTCTCAAAAAATGAAAAAAATAATGCTACCATTCAATCCATTATAACATATAAAAAAAGGGTTCATACTTTTGAAAAAAATAAACTCCTCATCGCAGTGATCATTGCTTCGATTATTTGTATCCTTATTTACAGTGCCACAGACTGATCATTTACCAAACACTTTTTTCAGCAGATCAGTAGTTTGTGCAGCCGGGTTCTTCCGGATCTTTTGTTCTTCCTGAGCCACTTGATAAAATATACCTGCCAATGCTTTTTCGGTAACATAAGCAGTAAGATCGGTATTCACTTTTTTTACGAAAGGCACTTTATTGTATGCAGAGAAAGCGGTGTTCCAGTATTGGGTAGCATCTACTTTAGCTAATGATTGCTTAATGATGGGGTTAAATGCATTGGTGAGAGAAGTATTTGTTTTTTGCCGTAAATAAGTTGTAGCCGCTGAATCGCCGCCTTTTAAAATGCCTGCAGCATCCTGAATGGTCATTTGTTTGATGGCATCTACAAAAATAGGCGCAGCGCTTTTTGCTGCGTCTTCTGCAGCACGGTTCATTGATAGTATGGCTTCATCTACTTCTGCACTCAAACCCATATCGCGTAATGTTTTTTCTGCTTTTACTGCTTCAGGTGGCAAGAGTATCTTAACGGCAGCATTTTTGAAAAATCCGTCTGTTGCTGCAAGTTGTGCAGTTCCTTTCTGTACACCGGCGTTCAAAGCTTCTTTTAATCCTTTGCCAATTTCATCGGTACTTAATCCACTTTTGCTAACAGTATTCATTAATCCTTTCAGGTCCTGAGATTCAGTAACGGTAAATGAAATAAGGAAAACGAACAAATAAAAAACCTTCATGGCCATAAAATTTTCAATGAAATTAAGAATAGCATTTACTATGTAAACGTTAAAACCATTAAAGCAAAAAGGTTGCCGAAAAATACATGGTGGGTAATAATAAAAAATACGGGTAAAAATTTTACCCGTATTTTTTATATTTTGAAAAATAAAATTAACCTTTTACCATCCCAAATTTATAGGGATGAAAATTTAATAGCTTGATTATACCAGAAATAAACTAGCATATTACGGTTTTATGTATCCAATGTATTCAGCATCTGTTGCACAATCCCACCATACAGGCATGCCCCAAATATTCGGATCAGCTGCATGAGGATTTAAAGCAAGCGTATTTATTGAATTATAATTTATTTCGTAAGTAGGTGGAAGTGCATATCGGCGAATCCAATATTTGACGTCTGTTGGGGAACTACCTGTCAACTGAGCCGTGCCTGTAAATAATGGGCCTCTCTGATAACCGGGGTAAACAACACCAAAACTACCTACATTACCTGCACTGAAATTAAATCGGCGCATATCGTTCCAATTCTCAAGGCTGATACCCATTGCAATATATTTTTGCAGCATGATGTCTGACATTGTCAATGCACCTTGTGATACTGCACTACTCACCAGATAATTATTGATGGCTGTTTGATCCATCGGCGCCATATCAGGATTGGTAGCAGTATACCCGCCAGCTTTCCATTGGTTTAGCTTAGCCTGCATCATATCCATATGCGCCTGTATACCCGCTTTGTATGCAGTATATGCATTACCCATATCCCCTTTCCTCAAATAAACTTCTGCCTTAATAAAGCACATTTCGTGGTAAGTCAGGATTTCCTGGTCAGAAATAGGACGGATCTGGTATGAACCTGTAGAAGCAACCACTCCGGCCGTAAATGCGGTAACGTTGGGATAATAGCTAACATCTGTTTGCCCCTGGGCAGGTATACCCGATGTAGCGATAGCGCTGCTGCGCGTGGTTACATAAACAGTATCTCCGGCATATAAGTAATTGGTACTATTGATATATAAAGAACCAACCGGATAAGTTACTGTTACAACATTACCACTAACTGAATAAGTCTTGCCGGATGCTGTCACTGCAGCAATAAAATTTGCAAGGGCAGTTGGATCAGCAATGGTATATTTTAAATTGGTAGCAGCAGTGGCATAAGCTATATTTTGAATAGAAAGTGGACCACCTTGTACCAATCGGGTTGACGGACCATAACAATCAACACCTATTGAACGATTCCAGGAATAAGACTGCACTGTCCCGTTGGAATTAAGTTTTATATTAGACATGGCAGCAGGCACGATCTTCGTCATTCTGGGATCTATTACCCCTGAACCACGCATATTTGTCAAAAGGTTATAATGGTATTGAGAAATACGGATGGTACTACCATATCCCGCATAGTCGAAGTTTCCGTTTGTTACCACTGGATCTCCTAATAAATAATCGGTCACTGTGCTATTGTTATAACCCGGCCCAGCTACATTGTCGGCAATGGTCTGAGGACCTTTGGACAAACAGTATATAATAGAATCTGCATTAAACAGATCCGCTTTTTTTGACAGCTTAAGCATATAGCGGGCTTTTAATCCCCAGCACATTTTTATCCACTTGTTTACATCTCCACCATTCCACAGATCTCCTGTAGCAAGTGAGGGCACTCCGGTAGCTTGTGTTTTACTGAACAGGCTGATCGCTTCATTCAATTTAAACATACATCCGTTATAAATGGTTTTACCGCTATCAGGCTTAGGGCTTGGATTCCCGGTTCCTGCCTGTGTGTAAGGCATTTCTCCATACAAGTCCAGCATTTGCATATAACCCAATGCATGGAAAACGTCGGCAGCAGCCATATAATGATAGGCGCCTTGTTTCGCTGCGGAATTATACAAGTCAACCAGATTGGAAGATACTTCCACAAACCAGGTTTGATAAGAAGTTGTAGAATTACCATTAGTGCATGCCCATGTTGTACTGAATGTATTAGGGTTAGCATTGTTAGTATAATAAACGCCCGCTATACATGAAGTACGATAATTGGTAACACCTGCGGTGTATTGATAAAAGTGTTGAATCCAGGGCAGACGATTTTGGATCAATACGCTTGTATTGTTTGGATTATCAGGGTCCGTATTTACATCCAAAAACTTTTTACAGGAAGCCGAACCCACTAAGAGTATGCAACCCAAGATGATATATTTAAAATTTTTCATAATTTATTATTTTTCATTAATTAAAGTGTAATGTTTACCCCGAATGTGAAAGTTGCCACTGCGGGAACTCCTAAATAATCAATACCAGTTGAGCCCGAACCTCCTGTTCCTCCTGCTGCGCTTACTTCAGGATCCATTCCTTTGTAATTTGTAAAGGTTAACAAGTTCGTGCCTACTACGGTTGCTGATATAGCTTTAATGATCTTTTGATTCTTTAATAAACTTGTAAAGTCATAATTTAATGATAAAGAACGGAGTTTCACCCAATTTACTGAAGTAATAAAACTATAAGAATTGGCTGCATAGTTTTGCCAATACTGTTGGATCATATAAGAGCCTGCATACGTTGTTGAACCAATGGTATAATTCTGACCGGCAGTGTAGGTCTGACTAAAATCGGCTCCTGTTGAACTGTTCACCCCGGTTACAGTTACCGATTGGCGATCATTCAACGTGGTTTGTTTACTTAAACCGTTTGCAACCATTGCATACTCTGTACCATTATATACATCTCCTCCTTTACGGATATCGAGAAGGAATGACAAGGTCAATTTTTTGTATCTGAAAGTATTACTAAACCCGCCAATGAAATCGGGTTCGCGGTTACCTACAACCGGGTTAGTGGTGTTCAGTTTATAGAATCCTGTTGTAGGATCTACCTGATAGCGTCCGTTTGCAATTTCAATTCCGTTTGCATCTTTTTCACGCAAATAAGGCTGGCCTGTCATACCCAGAAAATAACCACCGTTGGGAATGGAAGCTGCTTTTATTGTACCAAACTGAGCATCTGTCGGGTAAAAATAGGCTACACCAGGAATGAAAGCTCCCAATCTGCCTTTATTATAGGAGAAATTCAACATCACATCCCATGTAAAATCCTTTTGTACGATTGGCTTACCGGTAAGTGAAATTTCCATTCCCTTGTTAATTACCGAACCTGAATTGAGGGTACTGAATATAAAACCGCCTGATTGGGCTAAACGAGGTTGTCCAATCTGATTTTGTGTTTCACTGTGATAGTAAGTATAATCCAAACCAATACGACCATTCAAAAATCTCAACTCACCACCTACTTCCCATGAATCCTGAATTTCAGGTATTAAAATGGGATTACCTGCAGAGTATTGATTACCGATTCCGGTAAAAGAACCGATACTGATCGGAGGATTTACATAAGTATTGGTAGCATAGGCATTGGCATCTTTACCCACTCTCGCCCAACTGGCCCTTACTTTTCCGAAAGAAAGAATATTATTCTTTGGAAGCAATTCAGTAAAAATAAATGAACCACTCACAGAAGGATAAAAATAAGAGTTGTTTTCTATGGGCAATGTAGATGACCAGTCATTACGTCCGGTCACTGTAACGTAGGCGATATTTTTATAAGAAATACCGGCTTCTCCATAAGCTCCTACCAAACGCTTTCTGGTTGTACCATCAGTAAAAAATTTATTGGTGGTTGCCATATTATTAAAGCTGATAGTACCAGCTGTAATAAAATTATATCCCCAAAGATTCTGACTGACTATTTGAGTATTTTCAGAAGTAGTTCCCAACATCAGGTGCGTATCAAAATCACCAAATTTTTTATGAAAATTACTCATGACTGTTGTAGAAATATAAGTATAGTTATACAAGTCTTTGCTCAGACGTCCGTTCTGATAGAGCGGAGCAAGGGCAGAGCCCGGAGCAATATAGGTATAATCATTCGTGCCGTACTGGTCATAACCCACACGTGCTGTAATATCCCACCAGTCTGCAATTTTATAATTTCCGTTTACCCCACCGGTGAAACGATTGGTTTGTGATGTTAAATTATCGTTATTGATGATCCAGTAAGGATTATCAATATCCTGTTCTAAAGGAAGACTTGCCGCAAAGATTCTATGTTGCGTACCGTCCACGTTTGCATAGTTTTTTATATTGAAGGTTTGAGGAAAAGTATACAATGACTGCATACTACCCACTCCGCTTCCATATAATCCGGCAGTAGTTAAGGTTCTATTGGTATTGGCAATGGAATAGGCCACATTTGCATTCAGTGTTAGACGACCATACTTTTGTTCGCCGTTGAAACGAACAGTCGTTTTATTATAATTCGTATTGGGAACAATACCTGTTTGATTAAAGTTAGATCCTGATAAAAAGAAGGATCCATTCTTGGTACCACCCGATACGTTTACATTATTATCATACACCATACCATGTTGAAAGAAACTACCGATATTATTGTATAATGTATCCGCTCCAGTAAGTTTTAATCCCCAGTTGTTATAGGAAATATTGTTTAAAACGCCATTGGCAGCAAGGGAACCGTTTCCATATTGTGTTTGCACTTCAGGCAATTTATTTGCCCAGGAGGTACTTACTTTACTGGTTGCATTCACTTTTACAACACCTTCTGCTCCTTTCTTGGTTGTAATAATAACAACGCCATCAGCAGCCCTTGATCCATACAATGCAGCCGCTGCAGCACCTTTCAGTACAGACAGATTTTCAACGTCTTCCGGATTAATATCCATGATACGATTGCTGTACGTGGTGTTACTGCGCGACAAACCATCGGTACCCGTATTACCGGTAACAGAAGTTGAATTGTCATATATAATACCATCGATCACAAATAAAGGTTGATTCTGTCTGCTATCCGATGTAGAATTACCACCTCGAATGGTGATAGATGCTCCGGCACCCGCCGAACCGCTAAATTGTGTAACGTTTACACCGGGAACCTTACCTGCCAAAGAATTAACGACATTGGTATTTTTATTTTTCATCAATTCCTGCGCATTCAAATCAGTAACCGAATATCCTAATGCCTTTCGTTCCTTTTTAATACCCATCGCTGTTACAACAACATCCCCAAGTTGCGTTGATACTGCTTTAAGCATGATATCCAATGAACTTGACTTATCTATAACGACTTGCTGAGATTCATAACCTACATAAGTTATAGCCAACATTTGACCTTGAGCTGCCTTAATAGTAAATGCACCCTTTTCATTTGTTTGAGCTATTATGTTTGTCCCGGCAACTTTAACTGTAACACCTGCTAACGGTGTTATCTTGTCTATGTCTTTCACCGTTCCTGTAACGGTTTGACTTTGTCCATAAGACGCGAAAGAGAAAATGAGAAGCAGTGAAAACACTACCTTCATAAAAGATGTTAATTTTCTCATAGATGTTTTTTGGTTTTGGTTAAAATGTAAATGTTTTTTTTAAACATGCTTGATTTGGTATTCTCTATTTTTTCGTATCAGAATCTACTATAAAATAGGCTTCAAATAAAAATTAATAAATACGCAGAAAACCGCATAAAATAATTTTTCGAATTAATAAATACCGAACATTAAAGCATTGTTAAACTTATATTGTATACAGAGATACGAATTTATTTGCTTCCAAAATGATTTTTTTGATGATAAAATTTAATTTTCCACCATCAAAAAAAAAAAACTGCAAAAAGATGCAGCATTAGATGAAAATTGTTGTCTTCTTCATCCCTAGATTTTGACATAAATATTTATCCGCATAAGTATTGATAGCTATTCCACAAATGCATGAGATGCTAGCTTACAGCAATGCAAGAAGCCTAAACGGAAAGGGAACAACAGGCTATTTTAAGAAGGATTACTGTAAAAAGAATCACCCTTAAATAATACCGGATATCAACGACAGTTTCTTCAGGTTTTCTTTTAGATTTCTTCGGGTCAAGTCCACTAAATAGTGGACTTGACCCGAAGAAGATACGAAGCGGCTATTTGTAAAATAGTTTAGATCAATTTTATGCCCTTTTGGCGATAGGGTTCCAGGATCGGGTCGGTTGGGTCTAGCTCAGTGATCAAAGTATCGATGGCTTCTATTCCGCAAACCTTCAATCGCTGTACAGTATTTAATTTTCCTGAAATGGCTAAGGATACAGTTCTTTTGGCACATTTGATCATTGCTTTCTTCACTTCGATCACCTCCCATTCCAGATCAGTGATTCCTCTTTCAGCATCAATACTGTTGGTACCTAAAAAACACAGATCGGCTCTTATCTCACTTAATCGCAAGATCACTTCCGCCCCTACAGATATCTGCGCTGCCTTAGAAAGTTTGTTTCCCAAAAAGATCACTTCACTGTTCGGGTGATTCAGCAATTGCAAAGCCGTAGGCAGACTCACCGTAATAAATGTTGCATTTAAATCATCGGGTAATGCCTGCACCAATTCAATGATGGTGGTACCCCCGGATAATACTACAAACATACCATCCTGTATCAGGGATATGGCTTTATCTGCAATGATCTTCTTTTCGGGTTGTGAATAAATTATATTTTTTTCTAACTCAAAATGAAAGGATTTAGACAAAGCACCGCCATGCACTTTCGTGAGTTTTCCTTCCTCATCCAATTCCTGCAAATCTCTTCTTATCGTATCTTCGGAAACATTGAGTTGTACCGATAGATCGGATGATAATACCTTATTATGAATATTGATTTGCTGAATGATGTGGGCCTGTCGTTCTTTCTTTAGCATCACTAAAATTAAAAAGACTAAATAACAATAAACAAATAAAATTTTCAAAAGCGTCTATTTTGATTTTTTAAATCGGGATATTCGCAGTCGATAAATCGCATGATAACACCCCAAACAATAGAGCAGATCAAGAGCCGCATCGATATCATTGATGTGGTGGGAGAATATGTAAAGCTCAAAAAACGGGGTGCCAATTATTTGGGCCTATGCCCTTTTCATAACGAGAAAACACCCTCTTTCACTGTTTCTCCGGCCAAAGAATTATACAAATGTTTTGGTTGCGGTAAAAGCGGCAATACCATTACTTTTTTAATGGAGCATGACAAGATGAGTTATGTGGAAGCCTTAAAATGGCTGGCTACAAGATACAATGTTGAAGTAGAAGAAACAGAATCCACACCGGAACAAAAGCAACTGCAACAGGCGGCAGACAGTTTATATATCATCAATAATTTTGCGCAGAAATTCTTTGATGAAAAATTATTTGAGAGTGAAGAAGGTCAGAATATTGCATTAAGCTATTTGAAAGAAAGAGGCTTCAGAGAAGACATCATCCGAAAATTTCAGATCGGTTATAATCCAAGCAATAGAGATGATCTGACAAAAGCTTTATTACAAAATCAGTTCAACCGGGAACTCTTGCCCAAAACCGGATTGGTTGTGGTAAGAAATGAAACCGAGCTGATCGATAATTATCGCGGAAGAATTATTTTTCCCATTCATAACAATACCGGAAAGATCATTGGTTTTGGGGCAAGGGTCATTGGCAAAGCAGATAAGGCACCAAAATATATCAACACACCCGAAAATGAGATCTATGTAAAGAGCAAAGTCTTATATGGATCTTATTTTGCCAGAATGGCCATTGATAAAGCCAACGAATGTTTATTGGTGGAAGGATATACCGATGTGGTGAGTTTGCATCAGGCAGGAATCGAGAATGTTGTTGCCAGTGGTGGCACATCTCTCACAACAGATCAACTCCGCATCGTTAAAAAATACAGTAACAATCTTACCATTATTTATGACGGTGATGCAGCCGGAATAAAAGCTGCTTTACGCGGTTTGGATATGGCTTTGGAAGAAGGCTTGAATGTGAAACTCGTATTGATCCCGGACAAGGAAGACCCCGATAGTTATGTAAACAAAGTAGGCGCTGCCGCTTTTCAGGATTTCATTGCAAAGAATAAAAAGGATTTCATTCTTTTTCAGCTGGAAGTGATGTTGAAAGATGCAGGCAATGATGTTACCAAGAAAAGTGAGGTCGTAAATCAGGTGGCCGATACTTTAAGTAAGATCAATAAGGCGGAAGACTTTACCAAACTGCAGGATTATATCAAGCAATGTTCTTCCTTATTAAAAATTGATGAAGGTGGATTAACGAATCTTGTCAATAAATTGAAACGTGATAAGATCGCGAAAGATGAAAAGAAATTACCTTTTGAAGATGCCAATTATTATCTGCAGCAATCGCAGCAGCCCGAAGATGTTTTAGATGATAATTTCTTATTGCTCAATCAGGATGAGGCCCACGAAAAAAATGTACTGCGTGTTTTACTGGAATATGGTTTACGCAGTTGGGATGAACAAAAAACAATGGCGCAATATATTTTCGAGGAACTGGAACAATTTCGTTTCGACAATCTGCAATTGGAAAGTCTATTTAATGAATACAAGAACTGGTATGATCAGGGATTACAACCTGATGCCAAATCATTTTTGTATCACCCCGATGATGCAGTGAGAAGTTTAGTGGTTAGCATCACCGTTTTTCCGCATGAACTGAGCCAAAAATGGGATGAGCGTTTAGAGGGAATGAATATTGTGAACAGAGATACTTCGCATTATGATGTTGATATGAGTATCGGCATTTTCAAGTTGCGGAAAATAAGAAAGCTGATCGAAGAAAATCAACGCGACATTGAAAATGCGAAATACGAAGACTTTATGACCTTACACCAAATACACAAACATCTTAAGTCAATGGAGTCTGAGATCACCAAAAAATTCGGCACGGTGATCATTAAATAAAAATGCTTTCACTTTTTACAGCGAAAGCACTTTGCTTTTTCTATTTCGGTATAATAAAGCCTCTATTTTTCGGAAGGGTTCTTTTTGCCGGCCATTAATTTTTCAACTGCCGCTTCTAATCTACGTTGACGTGTTTCGTCTTTTTTGGCCTCTTCGATCCAGCTTACATATTCTTTTTGATTTGAAAATGAAAGTGAAGTAAAGAATTCTTTTACTTTTTTATGCTTGGTAAATACCATTTCCAATTCAACCGGAGGCATCACCAATCTTTTGTCAAAATCGATCCCTTTTATTTCAATTTTTTTTTCCGAAACCGCTTTAGCCCTTGCAGGAATATTAGCAGTTTTCTTAAACCGCATCGCACTCCAAACATGGTCCAAGGCCACCAAAGTAACCCCTTCGTAATCGTTGGAGGTTAAAAAGTCCCAACTGCAATCACGGTTCAGATCACTTACGATCTTACTGGTTTGCTTCGGGTAGGCCACCCATAATTTGCTTTCCCCGTGTAAAGCAGGAAATACATCCTTCAATACATTGTTCAGCTGGTTTTGATTAACTGCAAATACCAGGGCAAAATCAACTTTTTTGGTTTTAAGCAAAGGAGTCACATTTTTGGCATAAGACAGTTTCACAAACTGCTTTTCGATGGAGGAAGGCAAGCCCTGAATTAACAGGTTCTTCTCGTCTTTCAATTGTAATTTCTCTAACAAATTCTGATTTGACATGCCTAAAAGGAATTTCAGGTGATGTGAATGGTTGGCAAAGTTAAAAAATTGTGAGCATAGTTGGTAAACAAATACCAAACTAATTTGAAAGAAGCAGAAAATTCAACTAAATACTGCGTTTTCTTTGCTTTCGACGGTCCCGATACTTCAAAATAGGGACCTTACTTTCTGTGCCTTTTAAGATTCGAGAGATGTTTTTCTGGTGTGTTAATACGATCATTAATGCCACGATCACAGCAAATATCCGGTATAATGTTTCCTTTTCATTAAAAATGAACAGGATAAAGACCATAAATGATACTCCGGCAAGGATAGAACTCAAAGAAACAAAACGAGTTAGATACAAGACCAACAGGAAGACCCCTACACAACAAACGGCTACAATCGGCTGAATGGCTAATGCCATACCGAATAAAGTGGCAACACCCTTTCCTCCTTTAAATCCGGCCCAGATCGGGAAAATATGGCCCAATACGGATGCCAAACCCAAACCGATCATGAAATTTGTTCTATCCCACTCATTGGTCAGATAGTAAGGCAATAAGAAATATAAGGAAGTGGCTAATATGCCTTTCAGCATATCAATGATCATGACAAAGGTTCCCCATTTGCTTCCCAATACGCGATACACATTGGTGGCACCGGCATTACCGCTACCATAATCCCTGATATCAATTCCGAAAAAACCTTTACTAACCCAAACTGCTGTTGGAACGGATCCAATCATGTAAGCTACAACTATGAGCAAAAATTCATTCATGGGAGGTAGTTGAAGTTAAGGAATGCAAATATACTCACCCAAACCGTAATTCATAATTTCTTAACATGGAATTTACGGGGCTAACTTTTTGAACTGTAGGGCGATCCATCCGTTTCTTTGAACTGTTCTTAAATGCTCCCAGCCAAATGATTTAACTGCAGTATGTATATCAGGCTCATCCTCAATCAATAAGCCGCTTAATAAGATATTCCCTTTAAGATTGATCGCCTGATCTATAGATGCAATGTTTTCTAATATGATATGCTTATTAATGTTAGCAAGTATTATTTCAAAGCCGGCCTTGGATCTGGTATGATCTGCCTTAGTGATCTCAATACAACTACAGCTATTTTTGCTGATATTTTCGCCGGCATTTTCAATACACCAATCATCATTATCTACTGCCAACACTTTTTCTGCACCTAATTTTTCTGCAAGGATAGCCAGTATTCCGGTACCGGTGCCGAAATCAAAGACTGTTTTTCCGGTAAAATCTATTTCCCTCATCAATTGCATCATCATAAAAGTGGTGGCATGATGACCTGTTCCAAAACTCATTTTGGGAGTGATCAGGATCTCATGTTCAACACCGATGATCGGTTCATGAAACTCTGCCCTGATACCAACAAAATCATCAACGATAACCCTATCAAAATTGGATTCCCACAATTGGTTCCAGTTCTGTTTTTCGATCAACTTTTTTTGATAACCTAAGCCTCTGCCATTCAGGAGAAACTGCAATTCGGCCTCCTTGAACTTATCTTCTTCAATAAATGCATTCACTGCATTCTCTGTTTCCTCAAAACCATCAAACCCAATGGCAGAAAGTTCTGCGATCAGTATATCGCTGATCTCTTCAGATACAGCAGGAACTATGATTTGAATATGATTCATGTGCTAAAAATAAACCCCCGATTTTATCGAGGGTTATGATTGAATATTTTATTCTTCTGAAGAACCGTTTCCATTTCTGTCATCCTCTCTCTCCCCTCTTCCTTCAGGTCTTGGCATCAATACTTTACGGCTCAGTTTAAATTTACCGGTACGTTGATCGATACCCAGTAATTTAACCTTGATCTTATCGCCTTCTTTCAATACACCATCCATTGTTTCCAGACGTTTCCAGCTGATCTCACTGATATGCAGCAAGCCTTCTTTCTTTGGCAGGAATTCAACGAATGCACCAAACTCTTTGATACTCTTTACCACTGCTTCATACACTTCACCAACCTGCGGAACAGCAACCAATCCCCTCACCCATGCCAATGCTTTTTCAAGTCCTTCTTTATCGGCAGAGAAAATGCTTACTTCACCGTAATTACCGATCTCTTCAATATTTACAGTAGTTCCTGTAACACGTTGAATTTCCTGGATCACTTTTCCACCTGGCCCGATCACTGCACCAATGAATTCTTTATCAATGATCAGTTTCTCCATTCTAGGTGTATGTGGTTTCACTTCTGCACGTGGTTCAGGAATACATTCATACATCGCATCCAGAATATGTAAACGTCCCTTTCTTGCCTGTGACAAAGCTTCTCTCATCACTTCCATACTCAATCCGTCCACTTTAATATCCATTTGCACGCCGCAAATACCATCGCGTGTTCCTGTTACTTTAAAATCCATATCACCCAGATGATCTTCATCACCCAAGATATCTGTCAGGATCGCATACTTGCCATCAGCACGGGTAATTAAACCCATTGCCACACCGCTTACGTGTTTTGGAAAAGGCACACCTGCATCCATCAATGCCAAAGAACCGGCACAAACAGTTGCCATAGATGATGAACCATTACTTTCCAAAATATCACTTACGATTCTAGTTGTATAAGCATACACACTATTATCAGGCATCATTTGTTTTAAACTGCGCATAGCAAGGTTACCATGACCCACTTCACGACGACCGGGACCCCTCATCATTTTAATTTCACCTGTTGAAAACGGAGGGAAATTATAATGCAGGATGAAATTTGAATATTCTGATTTTGCTGCACTTTCGATCAATAATTGATCTAATGCAGTTCCTAATGTTACGGTTGTTAATGATTGTGTTTCACCTCTGGTGAACAATGCAGAACCATGTGGAGCCGGCAATGGTTCTACTTCCATTGCTAACGGACGAACCTGATCTAATTTTCTTCCATCCAAACGAATGCGGTCATCCAGCATCATATTACGAACTACTTCCCATTTCAGGTCCTCATAATATTTCTTAGCTAATTTTTTATCCTTATCGGTTACTTCTTCACCTAAGCTGGCGATCAACTCGTCTTTTACAACTGCATAAGCGTCGTAACGTTCAGATTTTGCTGAAGCACTTTTAGAAATTGCATATACTTTATCTTTTGCAAAAGCATACACTTTTTGCTGAATTTCTTCATTTTGTTCAGGCTTCTTATAATCTCTTTTACCTGCAATAGCTTTCTTATCTCTTAATTGCTCCTGAGCCTTGATCTGAACACGAATAGCATCGTGTGCAACTTGTAAAGCATTCACCAGATCTTCTTCTGAACATTCTTTTGCTTCACCTTCTACCATCATTAAATTCTTATCAGTAGCAGCGATCAGAAATTCCAGATCAGATTTTTCCAATTCTGAACGGGTTGGATTCACTACGAATTGTCCATCGATACGGGCAATTCTTACTTCACTGATGATCTCTTTAATTGGAATATCTGAAACAGATAATGCAGCTGATGCAGCCAAACAAGCCAATGCATCAGGCAATATTTCAGGATCGCTTGAAATAAGGCTGATCAATACCTGTACATCACATAAATAATCTTCCGGGAATAATGGACGCAAAGCACGGTCGATCAAACGACTGGTAAGGATCTCATAATCGTTTAATCTTGCTTCTCTTTTGAAGAATGAACCGGGTATACGGCCCGCAGAAGCAAATTTTTCCTGATAATCCACACTCAATGGAAAAAAGTCCTGACCTTCTTTTGGTTCTTTATTGGCAACTACTGTTGCGAGTAAAATACAATTACCCTGGCGAACTGTAACGGCTCCATCAGCCTGACGGGCTAATTTTCCGGTTTCAATGATCACTTCAGCACCATTGGGCAACTGAAAGCTTGATTGTATAGGTTGTGATAACATAGTTGATTTGATTTAAGATATAGAAACTAATTGAAGCGGCAAGCTCTTTGTTCCCATATCGATGAATGATAAAAGCCAAAATACTTCATGTACAAAAAACTAATCCCAACCGTATAAATTATCAGTTGGGAATAGCACTTATCATGATAGTGAAAATTATTTTCTGAGACCCAGCTTTTCGATCAATGAACGGTAGCCGCTCAAATTTGTTTTTTGCAAATAAGTCAGTAAGCGCTTACGCTGTCCAACCAATTGCATCAAACCTCTGTGGGTAGAGAAATCTTTCTTATTAGCTTGCAAGTGCCCGCTGATGTGGGAAATGCGCTCAGTTACCAAAGCGATCTGCGCTTCAATAGAGCCTGTGTTAGTGGCTTTGCCACCAAATTCTGTAAATACTTCTACTTTTTTTTCTTTTGTAATTGACATCTAAGTTTTCGTTTAAATAGCGACCAAAAATTTACATCTAAATATTGTGGCGGCAAAGGTAAGGGTTTGAAACTAAAAAAACAGCATTAAAACAATGATTTTTTTAGTTCACTTCTAACTGTCATCTTGGCGCATACTCCTTATATACTTCTTATATAATTCTTAGATACTTCTTAGATAAATCATGGGTATTTCGCCTCTATACCTCTTTATTTTGCCAAATCTGCAGTTATTACTTCATCTGTTGAGCGTTTCTTAGTTTCACCATAAGCCATACTTGAGCCCTATATAAGTCATGAAGTCCTACAAGACCTAAAATAGTTAGCTCCTAAGATTTTCCAAAATTTGGATTTCTTTTGGTCTTCTTCGAGACTTCTTTTGGTCTGCTCCACAAAAAGTAAAAGAAAGGCAAAAGAAGCCTTGGAGAGGGGTAAAAGAAAAAGGCAACGCTTGAGAGGGAATAAGACTATAAATAAGAATGGAGTTGAATTCGCGACAATAAGAAACGCAGAGTCCCTTCGGAGACTCTGCTGAGAAAAAATTTTGGATTTACTGTAAGTTAGAAATGAAAATTATTTTATAGTTAGGAGAAAATTCCCATTTGAGATTATTAACGTTTTTTTTAAAAGAGAATCAAACTTTCTCAATCAGTCTTTGATAAAAAATTCTCCAAACCATTGCAGTTTGGCATACTGTTCTTTATCTTCCTTATTGCAGCAGCATTGTGCTTTGCTGATATTATATTTGCTTTACTTAATTCATTTGATTTGGCAAAAATCATCTTTACTGTTACCAATGACCTTTCCTATGATCAACGCATGCAGCGCATCTGCCGTTCGCTGTCATCAGAGGGTTTAGAAATTGTTCTGGTTGGCAGGCGGTTGAAAGACAGCATCCCCATCAAACCCGAAAATTATCAACAAAAAAGATTGAATTGCTTTTTCACTAAAGGCCCGGCATTTTATATCGAATATAATCTTCGGCTATTTATTTATTTACTTTTCCAAAGAACAGATATTATTTGCGCTATTGACCTTGACAGTATCCTGGCCTGCTACTTCGCTTCTATTGTAAGAAATAAGAAAAGGGTCTATGATGCACATGAATTATTTACCGAACAAAAAGAGATCATTTCAAGACCATCCATTTATAAGATCTGGCTGGCAATAGAAAAGTTTGTAGTCCCTAAATTCAAATCAGGATACACTGTAAATGATTTTATTAAAGATGAATTGTATAGAAGATACAAAGTTGAGTATGCTGTGATCAAAAACTTGCCTCTTCTTTTGACAATCAACCGGGAACCGGAAATCGGAAACAGCAAACCCTTCATTATTTATCAGGGTGCCGTAAATGAAGGAAGAAGTTTTGAGACACTGATCCCTGCCATGAAAGCAACGGATGCGAAACTTGTTATCTGCGGTAAAGGAAACTTCTTTGAAAAAGTCCGTGAATTGATCAAAGAAAAAAATGTTGCAGACAAAGTTGAGTTGAAAGGTTATCTGATACCGGATCAATTACGTGAATTGACACCCAACGCCAGATTCGGGCTAACGCTCTTTGAATCAACGGGGTTGAATCAGTATCAGTCTTTATCGAACAGGTTTTTCGATTATATCATGGCCGGAATTCCGCAAGTTTGTGTTGATTTCCCGGAATACAGAAAGATCAATGATGAATTTGATGTCGCGCTGATGATCGGGAATACAGAAACAAATACAATTGTTAGCGCAATGAACAATTTACTGCATGATGATGTTTTATATGAGCGATTGAGACAAAATTGTTTAAAAGCAAGGGAAGCACTGAATTGGGAGCATGAAGAAATTAAATTAAAAGCATTTTGGAAAAACATTTGCACATTATCGCGCTGACCGTTCCTTTTCCTGTAGACTATGGGGGTGTGTTCGATCTTTTTTACAAACTTCCTGCCTTAAAAGAACAAGGCGTGTATATTCATCTGCATTGCTTTGATGATGGTCAACATGAGCAAAAAGAATTAAACAAGTATTGCGATTCTGTAAATTATTATAAAAGAATAAAGGGCCATCAAGCCCTTACTCCCTCACTCCCATACATTGTTTCCAGCAGAAAGAACGAAGCTTTATTTGAAAATCTCTTACAGGATGATCACCCTATTTTAATGGAAGGGATACACTGTACTTATTTATTGAATGATGAGCGTTTTGCAGAACGAAAAAAGTATGTAAGGATACACAATGTTGAGTTTAAATATTATCGGGAATTATTTCGTTCCGCTACTTCACTCGCCCATAAATTATACTATTGGTGGGAAAGTAATCAACTTAAAAAATATGAGAAGAACATTGTTTCAAAAGCAACTGCATTCTGGGCTGTTACAGAAAAGGATACAGATTTTTTTCGTAAAGAATTAGGATGCGAGAAGATCGAATTTTTGCCAGTCTACCTGCCACCGGAATGGCAGTTGCAGGGTCTGGCAGGGAAAGGAAATTACTGTTTATATCAGGGAGACCTGAGTATTGATGCAAATGAAAAAGCTGTGATCTGGCTATTAGAAAAAGTGTTCCATACACTACAATTGCCACTTGTAATTGCCGGCAAAAATCCATCAAAGAAAATAGAACGTTTGGCATATGCCCAAGAATATACCTGTCTGGTCGCCAACCCGAGTGAAAAAGAAATGCAGGATATGATCGCAAAAGCACATATTAATATACTGCCATCGTTCACTGACACTGGCATTAAATTAAAATTGTTGAATGCTTTGTATAACGGGCGATATGTTGTTGCAAACAATGCAACTATAGAAGGAAGCAGATTAGATGACCTATGTGTGATAGCCAATGATGCAAGTTCATTTCAGAAAAAAATAACTGCTTTATTTTTGGAACCATTCACTGCAGGAACGATAGAACAACGAAGAAAGGTATTGGATACAATGTTTAATAATGAAGCAAACGCCAAACAACAGGTGAAATGGATATGGGGTGACTGATGACTTATTAGAATGATAGCAGTTGGTAAATTTGCTGCAGCATTTCAAAAAATAAATTACAAAAGGGTACTGTTTAAAAGTCCAGCATTTTCCAAAAAGCCGTATAGTTTTTTATCTTTCGCAAACTGTTGTAACACATGTAAATGGTTTTGATGATGCATATCGGTTCCAACAAATTCTACCATTTTATTCTTCAATAGTTTTTTTGCAACATTTTTAACTTGTTTGCCATAATAGCCGCATAGTGATAAAATATTGATCTGAAATAAGCAACCCCTATCCTTTAATTCCTGATACTGCTGAAACTGCGGATGATAAAAAGAATAGCGTTCGGGGTGTGCGAGAATAGGTTGCAACCCTGCTAATTTTAATTCGAATATTACTTTTTGTAAATAAGGAGAAGGCGCCATATAAGACATTTCGATCAAGATATAATTATCGCCGAAAGTCAATAATTGATCGCCTCTCTGTACAGCCTGTTCGAACTCATGGTCGATCATATACTCAGCCGCAGCTTCAATGAGGACAGGTATCTCCAGGTTTTTTAATTTCTCTCTAACTGATGCCAAAACGGGCAATATCGTTTCCGGAGAATTGGGATGTACGCCTGCAAAAATATGTGGTGTGCAAATTAATTTTTGATACCCTAAAGTATGCAGTTGTTTAATGAAGGAAATAGTGTCGTCCATTTTCTGTAAGCCATCATCTATACCAGGCAACAAATGCGAGTGCATGTCTGCACCTATAAAAGAAAGGTCAGGATTATTTTTAGATGAACTTAAAAATGAAAACATGATTAAAGGTAAATGAAAGTTGATAAGTACAAATGATGTGAAAACTATAGATCAATGGTTCTTAGGAATTTTGCAGGGTTACCGGCATAAATACCCGGCTTTGAAATATCTTTTGTAACAACTGCTCCTGCTCCAATCACAACATGATCACAAATAGTGACCGGCAAAATGGTTGCATTACTTCCTATAGAAACATGATTGCCTACATTCGTTGATTTCCAAAACTGACTATCACCGGCGGGCTTCCCGGTTGAAAAAAGGTCATTCACAAACATCACCCCATGCCCGATAAAACAGTTGTTCCCGATAGTGACCAGTTCGCAAATAAAACTATGCGATTGGATCTTACAATTTTCTCCGATCACAACCCCCTTTTGAATTTCTACAAATGGACCTATGAAAGAATTGCTGCCTATACTGCATTCATACAAATTACAGGGTTCGATCAGTTTTACGTTCTCACCAAATAGAACATCTCGTATCCCGGTTATGAATTTTTTGTATGGCATCAGTTCAATTGTTTGGCTGATTGATAAATTTTTTGGATGATCTCAATTGTTTTCAATCCTTCAAAAGCATTAAGGGTATTGATATTCCCGCTTTGTATCGTTTCAATAAGCTGCAGATATTCCTTATCATGATTACTCATTGAACCGAAGTATGTTCCATAATCATTGGCGGCATTTCCTTCAGGCATGACATCGAAATTAAAACTTTCGATACATTGATATTCCAATTGATTCAGGTATTGCCCGCCAATCTTTACAGTTCCCTTCTCACCAAAAACGGTCAACGAGCCTTCCATATTCTTTTTAAAACTGTTTACGGTAAAATGGATCGTTCCGATCATACCATTGGTCAATTTAAATACAGCAGCTCCGGTATCTTCAAACTCTATGATTTGTTGATGTGCATAGTTGTCGGTCAAAGCATAAACAGTTGCAACGTCTCCAAAGAACCAATAGAGCAGGTCGATAAAATGGCTGAATTGAGTAAACAAACTTCCTCCATCCATCTCTTTTGTTCCTCTCCATGTGTCCTGATAGTATGCTATACCTCTATTCCAAAAACAATTTAACTGCACATTATATATCTTTCCTAGGCTTCCTTTATCAATGGCTTCTTTTACTGCTATTACCGGTGGATTAAATCGGTTTTGTTTTACCACAAACAAATTTTTATCTGCATTTTCAGCAGCTGTTATCATTGTCTTGCAATCATCGGCACATAATGCCATTGGCTTTTCAACCAATACATGAAATCCTGATTGAAGACAAAGAATACTTTGTGCAGCATGCAATCCATTTGGAGTGCAAATGGAGATCACATCAATATTCTTCTGATCATTTAAAAGACCCTCCAATGTTTTGTATGGTTTGGACTGGTATTTTTCAGCCAATGCAATGGCTTTATCGAATACAATATCACATACTGCGACCAATTCTCCGTAAGCATGGATATGTTGCGCATGGCGCAAACCGATTTTTCCACATCCGATAATCGCAAATCTGATCTTCTGCATTTGTATTGGTAGATATTTTTATTGTATTCTTAGGCAACACTAAAAAGGCTGCGATAGCTTTTTTCGAAGGTTTTTGTTTGTTCTTCCAGTACAAAACCGGCTTCCACTTTTCTCCTTGCAGCAGTGCCGATCGCGTTTCTCAATTCAAAGCTTTCCATTAAAGGAACCAGTTGTTCTGCAACGTTTCCGGGATCATATAATTCCGCTATAAATCCATCAATCCCATGATCGATCACTTCTTCCACACCTCCGCAACGAGTAGATACAACAGGCAATTGCATAGACATGGCTTCCAATAATATATTCGGGATCCCTTCAAATACGCTCGTCATTAAAAAGATATCAGATTCCTCCAATAAGGCTTTTATTTCGTCTTTATTTCTTTTGTTGATAAAGCTTACATGCTCCTGCAATGAAAGGTTAAAAGCATGAAATTGTAATTCTTCCAACTGAGAACCCTCTCCAATAATTTGCCAATGAAACTGATACCCTTTTTCAGCTACTTTCTTCAAAGCTAAGAACCCGGTCAGATAATTTTTCTGGTAACTTAAAGCGCCAACCGATATTATTTTAACAACTTTATTGTTTGTTTTGGCCTTATTACTATTGAAATAACCAATATCAATGGCCGAAGTATTCACGAATATTTTCTCAGTATCCCTGCAGAAAGGTGAGATAGACTTTCTCATGTCTTCAGAAACACAATGTATCAGATCAACCTTCCTGAATAAAATACTTAATAACTCCTTACGCTTTGTATCTATTTGAAGTTTTACTTTTTCTGAAGTTCCTCTGCAACTCACTACTTTCTTACCTTTCAGTTCATCTATGATAGGTAAAAAGCTGATGCCCAAACCTGAAAACTCAAAATGGATCACATCGTATTTTATCTTTCCGAAGAAATGGATATAATAGTTATGTATAAAGAGTTTACGGAAGGTCTTTTTGTCAAAACTTAATGATTGAAAAAATACAGCAGGTGATTCAAAGAAACTGCTCATCACCGACTTTACTGTTTTTGAAAGTGACAATACATGCACTTTTATTTTGGATGATTCAAGGTCATACTTGGAAAAACTGTCTTTGCCCAGATTCTTTTTGTGACAAACAACATGTACCCGATGCCCTTTTAAAGCCAAGGAAATTGCTTTGTTATAAATATCAGTTTCATTAAAACTGGGAAATGTATTTACAACAAGGCATATTCTCACGGCGCTTTTTTTAATTGATTATTTTATAGGTGTCAGATATTCTGCTGGGAATTCTACTACCATTACCTGACCCAAACTCTGCAATTGTACATATATTTTTTTCTTGCCACCGCGAAGAACAATACCATCATTATCCATAAATACACCATGGTTCACTTTTACCTTTGTGTTTTCTTTAAACCCTTCACTGGATATGATCTCTATTTTGGCATCTTCTTCAGAAAGGTACTTTTTGATCATTGCGATCTCATCATCTTTTATCACGGCAGGCTTGCCGAGATAATGTACGAAATTGAGGACACCGTCTGTCATCAATACTTTCACTCTTTCCGCCTCTCCGATCCTTACAAAAACATAAGATTTAAAAAGCGGGTCTTCTATGATCTTCTTTCTGTCGCTCCACTGTCTTTCAACTTTTTGTAAAGGGCACCAACTGTCAATCTCTTTTCTCAACAATACACCATCCACCTTTTTCTCCCAGCGTGGTTTTGTATAAATAGCGTACCATTTTTTTTCCTGATGGATCATAGACAGATTCCTTTTTTTAATAAAGATAAAGCTTTGCCAAATCATTCACAATCGAACGATCAAATTTCATTATACATTCTACACAAAAAAAATGCAGAAGTAGAGATTACTTCTGCATTTAAAAAAGAATGCTATACTATTATTTGGATACCGTATTTACGGGAGCAGCAATCATGTCACTTACTATCTTTATTGTTTGATTGATGTACAAATCGGTCTTTATGTCTTTTAACCACCTCTGATAACGCTCACCTTTGCCCTTATCCGGATTATTATAAAATTTATCCTTATCGAATCTGCTTACTTCAATATCCATTTCAGCGGGTAATTTCGAAAGTTTAGTGATCTGTGCGTTGGTGCTATGTATCAGGCTTTGTGTTTGTTTGTATTTTTCAAGACTCAGTTCAACCGGGCTATCCATATTCTTTGAAAGCCATTGTGTATTTTCTTTGATCAGGTTAAAATTGAGGCTTTTATTGATCTCGTCATTTTCCTTTTTAATGATATTATCAAAATCGGCAGAAGTATTTTGCCATATCTGATAAGATGATTTTGCAATATCATCCCATGGTAATGCATCAGGGTTATCTTTCTCACGGATTTTCATGTAATCATAATAATCGGGTAAAATAATATCGGGCACTACACCTTTCAATTGAGTAGATCCCCCGTTTAACCGATAAAATTTCTGAAAGGTCAATTTAACGGCACCAAATTCAGTTCTGCCCGAAAAGAAATCCAGTGCTTTACCGATCGGCACATTCTTTTGCACCGTTCCTTTTCCATAAGTTGAAGTACTGCCAATAATAACACCTCTTTTATAATCCTGAATAGCAGCTGCAAAGATCTCACTTGCAGAAGCACTTCCTTCATTAACCATTACTGCTAGAGGACCATTATAAATTGCCGGATGATCATTATCACTTAATACGGCAGATTTTCCGTTTCGGTCTCTTACCTGAACAACAGGCCCGCGTCCAACAAACATTCCCACCATCTGCACTACTTCATATAGAGAACCTCCTCCGTTCATCCGAAGATCCAATACAATTCCTTTTACGTCTTCGGCTTTTAATTTTTCAATTTCTTTTTCTACATCCTGAGAACAACGTGCTCCGTTAGGTTTTTCAAAGTCGGCATAAAAATCAGGAAGGTAAATATATCCTATCTTATCATTCCCGTTTTTCACTATAGCACTTCTTGCAAATGCTTCATCCAAAACAACTTCATCCCGAATGATCGAAATAACTTTCACTGTACCGTCTTGTTTTTTGACGGTCAGTTTTACTTCTGTTCCTTTACCGCCGCGAATTAATTTTACAGCATCCTGTGTATCATATCCCGCGATATCAACAGGCTCGGCAGAACCCTGTGCTACTTTTAATATGATATCGTTGGCCATCAGTTCACCACTTTTCCATGCAGCACCACCTGGCGATATACTGGCAATTTTTACAAACCCATCCGCTTCAGTCAATAAAGCACCGATACCATAAAAATGTCCGCTCATCATCTCATCAAAAGCCCTTTTTTCTACAGGTGGAAAGTAATCAGAATGCGGATCCATGAGATTGGTGATCGTGTTCACAAACTTGTCGAATAATTCATCCTCAGTATTGGTAACCTTATAACGGGTATATACTTTATCAACTACTTTGAATATTTTTTCTCTCGCTTCTTTTTCCAGTTGAGCATCGGGTTTATCGAAAGCAGTATCTTTTTTGTTTTTCTCCTTTTGCTCCAGCATATCAGAATAACGTTCCAATGTATAATATTTCAGTTTCTTTCTCCATCTGTCTTTCCATTCTGCTTCATTGGCGGCATAATTCAGTTTGTCGCCATCAATCACGATAGATTCATCCACTTTAAAATCAAAAGGGTTGGCCAGGATCTCTTTATATAAGGTCATCACATCTGCGATCCTCTTATCATATACCTGCTTTACTGCTGGCTCAAATTTTATATCGGCACCATGGATCTCATCATCAATGGTTGTTTCATATTTCTTCAATGAATTCACGTCTGACTGAAGAAACAAGGTTTTATCAGCGTCTAATTCTTCGAGATATTTTTTAAATACCTGTTTAGAAAAAGCATCATTGATGGTTTTAGGGCTATAATGCTGTTCTTCAAGCAAGTTTCCTATGGTTGTTAGTAATTTTTGTTTTTGATTGATATAACTTGTTTCGTGACCGCTATTTTTTGTAAAGGCAAAAAATAAACAGCCAAATAATATAACCGCTGACAGCATCAGACCCTTTGTACTCTTCATAAATTGAATAAATTTTTGCATAATGAATTCCAAAAATACTGTAAATACTATACAGACAAATATAGCCGAATACTCATTAACAAAGGTTTTTGATGAGTGGTTGAAGATATTTATTCAAATTTGTCTTGCCTGCAAATATGGTTTACCTTATTTTTGCAGCCCCGAATTAATCGGGGACTGTAAACGGAGAGCGTAGCTCAGTAGGTTAGAGCGACAGTTTGTGGCACTGTAGGCCGTGGGTTCGAGACCCATCGTTCTCCCAAAAAACCTTTTTAAACCTTGAGGGCATTTGTAACCTTCAAGGTTTTTACTTAAAGAAACATACATGCATTCTTGGCTATTTCTTGTTCCTTTTCTTGCTGCACTGATAGGTTGGATGATCAATAGCTTGATAATAAGACTACTCTTCCACCCCGTAAAACCCGTTAAGATCTTTGGATTTACCTTTTCGGGGATCATTTCCGGAAAGCGGGAATCCATTGCAAAAGGATTGGGAAAATATGTGAGTGAAGAGCTTTTCTCTTTTCAGGTGATCGAGGAAAAAATGACCAATCCGGCAAATATTGAAAAGATAATGCCCCTGGTAGAAGAACAGATCGATCATTTTCTCAAAATAAAACTGGGAGAACAAATGCCGATGATCAGTATGTTTATTGGTGATAAGACCATACAGCAGTTGAAAAACATTTTCATGGAAGAGTTAAGCACACTCTTTCCAAACCTTATCAATCAATATGCGAAAAACCTTCAGTCAGACCTTCAATTGGAACAGATCATCACTCAAAAAATAATGGCGATTGATCTCCTTCAAGCAGAAAAACAGATACATCAACAGTTTAAAAAAGAATTGCGTTTATTTAAATTAGCCGGTGCTTTCACTGGTTTTATCATCAGCATCCTTCAACTGTTGATCACTTTGTTACTGAATTAACCGAAATAAAGAGGGCGTTCATCGATGGTATTTGAACTTTGTCCTTTTAAAATTGTCATATAACCGTTCGTATAGTTAAAACTGAGTAATCAGCCACCTAAGCGGAAATTTGCATCATAAATACAAAAGAAAAACATGTACAAAATTTTATCAGCATTCTTCTTCATCACCACATTCTATTTAGGAAATGCACAGATGCCTACCGGCATGATGGGAGCAGCTAAAGGCGGAAAAGCAGGTGCTCAGAATATGAATATCGGGCATTTTTATGGCAAGATCGTTGACAGCAAGACCAATAAAGGAATTGTCGGTGTTACTATACAGCTATCGGGAAATAAATTTGATACCGTTTCCAAACAAATGAAGCAAGCTGTTTTAAAAACAGTGATCACAGAAACACATGGAGATTTCAGTTTGGAAGGTCTGGCCATTTTCGGCAATTTCAAATTAAAAATATCTGCACTTGGATATAAGACCATCGAGAAGCCGGTTAGTTTTGGAATAAAATTCCCGCAAGGTGGTGCTAGTGCACCCATATCTGGCGGTGGAATGCAAGATGGCAGTGGCAGCGGCATGAACAGCAATATGCAACAAATGCTGGGTCAGGCTGATAAAGACCTTGGCAATATAAAAGTTGAAGCAGATGAAACCGATCTGGGAAATGTTACAGTTACTTCTACAGCTAAGCCTCAATTTGAATTAGGTATTGACCGTAAGATCTTTAATGTAGATAAGAATTTAACCAGTACGGGACAAACTGCTACCGAAGTAATGAAAAGTATTCCTTCTTTGAATGTTGATATTGATGGTAATGTTACTTTACGCAATGCGGCACCTACCATTTTTATTGACGGAAGACCTACCACATTAACACTTGATCAGATCCCTTCGGATATTATTGATAAAGTAGAGATCATTACCAACCCATCAGCAAAATATGATGCATCAGGCGGTAATGCAGGTATCATCAATATTGTTTTAAAGAAGAACAGGAAAAATGGTTATAATGGCGGGATCCGTGCCGGTGTTGATATTCGCGGCAAAGTGAATGCGGGTGGCGATATCAATTACCGTCAGAATAAAGTTAATTTCTTCGCCACAGGCATGTACATGCAACGTAAATCTATTTCGACAAGTGTTACAGATCGCGATAATTTGTTGGTTCCTCCTAGTTATGTTCACAATACCAATGACGGAAACAATGATGGTTATTTTGGTTTCTTCCGCGGCGGACTAGATTATTTTGTAGATAACCGAAATACTTTATCTGTCACAGGTAATTATACAAAGGGCCATTTCGAAAACAATAATAATCAGGTAGTGGATTCTACCATCAGTTCTGTTTTTACTTCCTACAGTAATATAGCGAGCACGAGTAGCATGACGTTTGAGAACTTTGGCGGACAATTGAGCTACAAACATAATTTTGCGAAAAACGGTCATAACCTTACTGCTGACTTGAACTACAATTCCAGCAACAATGATAATACTACCTATATCAATACACAAACTTATTACCCTTCATCAGCATTGAAAGGGCAGGCATTTCTGCAACAAACTTTGGGTAATGGATACAATCATTTCACAACCCTGCAATCAGATTATGAAAATCCGATCACGGATGATTCAAAATTTGAAGCCGGTGTAAGAGGCGCTATCAGAGATTTTGCAAACCTGAGTGATCAGCTCTATTATGATTATACTTTAGGGAAATATGTTATTGTACCTACCATCAGCAATAAATATAAATATACCGATCAGGTTTATGCTGCCTATGCTTCTTACAACTTTAAGGTTAAGAAATGGAGTTATCAATTAGGATTAAGAGTGGAAAGTTCTAATTACAGCGGAACTTTATTGAATAATGCCGGTGGCGATTCGGCACAATTCAAAGTGAATTATCCGCTCAGTCTTTTCCCAAGTGCATTCATCACTTACAAGATCAATGCAACACAGGATTACCAGATCAATTATTCGAGAAGGATCAATCGTCCTAACTTCTTTCAGCTGATGCCATTCCCTGATTATTCAGATCCTCAAAATATCAATGTTGGTAATCCGGGGCTGAAACCTGAATTCACTAATTCATTTGAAATGAGCTATAATAATGCTTATAAAAAAGGAAGCAACTTTTTAGCCACTATTTTCTTTAAATATACCGAAGACCTCATTACTCGTTATGTATACAGAGATAAGAATGCATTGAGTACCACCGGCGACAGTGCCTATTTCAATACTTATATCAATGCCAATAACAGTTTTGCATATGGTTTAGAATTGGCAGAAAAGACCGCAGTAAATAAATGGTGGGACCTTACATTGAGTGGAAATCTTTATTATTCCCAGATCAATGCCAATATCCCTAACCAAACCAGCCTTGATAATTCTTTATTGAGTTGGTCTGCTAAAATGAATAATAATTTCAAGGTCGGAAAAGGCTGGACCATCCAGTTTAGTGGTGATTATTCGTCTAAAACAATTCAGCCACAAGGTACCAGCGGTGGTGGCGGTGGTGGCCGTCCCGGTGGCGGTGGTGGTATGGGCGGAGGTATGGGCGGAGGTACTCAAGCAACCGCACAGGGTTATATCTTGCCGCGTTATGGATTTGATGCAGCCATTCGTAAAGACTGGACCTGGAAAAAGGGTCAAAGCGGTTCACTTACGTTCAGTATGAATGATATCTTCAAAACTCAGGTATATAAGACCTATTCTGAAAGCGTGTATTTTACACAAAACACAGAGAGAAGAAGAGACCCACAGATCCTTCGTGTAAATTTCAGTTACCGTTTCGGAAAATTTGATCTTGCACTGTTCAAAAGAAAGAATACAAAAGCAGATCAGAGCGGCGGAATGGATATGATGGGTAATCAAAATTAATATTACTAAAATATATATGATAAAAAGAGCTGCAGGTTGCGGCTCTTTTTTTATTTTGTTTACGAGCTTCATAACAATTATGGTCAGTGGTTGCGTCGTTCCTAAGGAACCCCATTGGGGCACTCTTGTACACTTTGTTCTTTATTCAACTTTTTATTTCGCTGATTTAAGAAAACAAAATAGAAAGTTGAGAAAACAGCGAACGGCCAAGTTGGTCATGATCTGTAATCATGATTTTTGATCTAAGGTTTTTTATTCCATTCAAAGCAGATCGCTTTCTGTTGCTCAATGCTATTAAGTACAATCCTCATCTGCACTTCGGGCACCTTCTCCTAAAGAAAAAGAGAAATGGATGTAATCTTTTTATGCCTAAGTTGTTTAAACTTTCAGGGATACCCAGATCCTGAAATTATTTCCTTCCTGAAACCTGCTTTTGTCAACTTTTGCAGTACCCTTACATATACCTTCTTATGGTTTGCTTCGTACCAAGTCCGTTAATTAAGGGACTTGGTACGAAGGAGGTACAAAGAAGGTATTAAGGAGGTCACTCTGTCTTAACTGAAAAACTTACTCAGTTTGTCTATTTTGTATTCAAATAAGTTTAAACAACTTCCCCATAAAAAACCTGCCTACCGGCTGGCAGGCAAAAGCGGTATCAAAATATAATCTCTACCGCTTATCTTTATATTGATTTTTATGAAATACCTCATACTCATTGCAAGCATAATTATTGTTTCGTGTAACAGTGGCCACCGCCAATTTGCAAAAGCAGAAAATGCTTTGGACGCAGGCCGTGAATTTATTGATGCTACTTTAAAAGGAGATTTTGATAAAGCGAATTTCTACATGCTGCTGAATGAAGAGAATAAAATATTACTACAGCAATATCAAAGCAAATACAACACACAGAGTAAAGAAGAGCAATTTGGATTGAAGCAATCTGTGATCAATATTTTACAGGTTAATGATGTAACTGAAAAAGAAACCATCATTAATTACAGCAATTCATTTGATAAAAAAGTTCACAAAGTAAAAGTGATCAATAAAAACGGCGATTGGTTTGTAGATTTTAAATATACTTTTGACGGTAATTTATGATGCTTAAAAATTTCATATTAGTAGGGATTGGCGGAACCATCGGTTCTGTGCTTCGTTATTTCTTTGCCATCACCATTAAACACGAATCATTCCCTTTTGCGACATTTGCCGTAAATATCATTGGTTCTTTTATCATCGGTATTATCATGGGAATTGCCAGCAAGCATGCCGGCTTTGGGGAATGGCGTTTATTTTTAGCAACTGGCATTTGCGGAGGATTCACTACCTTTTCTTCCTTTTCGTGGGAGTGCATTAATATGCTGGAACAGCAACGATATATTGCTTTTACCTATTATCTTACAGGAAGTTTGTTTTTAGGTTTGGCAGCAACATTAATTGGTTATTTAATTATTAAACAATTTTGATATGATGACAGTATTACATCCCTGGCACGGCGTGCATTACGGGGACCATGCACCAAGAACAGTAACAGCAGTTATTGAAATTCCGCAGGGAAGCCGTTGTAAATTTGAACTGGATAAACCCAGTGGTTTATTGAAATTAGACAGGGTAATTTACTCTTCGTTTTATTATCCCGTTAACTACGGATTCATTCCTCAGACCTATGGAGATGATAAAGATCCTTTGGATATCCTTGTATTGACCTCATTGCCGGTAGTTCCATTAACCTTGATGGAAGCCAAAGTAATCGGTGTAATGCAGATGATCGATAGCGGTGACTCGGACGATAAGATCATTGCTGTTGCAGCAAAAGACCCGAGTGTGAACCATTATAACAATATTGAAGAATTACCTTCACACTTTTTGAATGAGCTTCGTCATTTCTTCGAAGAGTACAAAGCTTTAGAGAACAAAGAAGTGGTGGTGGAAGAATTCGGCGATAAGGTAATAGCCCTGAAAATTATTGAAGAAGCCATTCAGGCTTATCGAGATAAATTCATAAGCAAATAAATTGAAAAAGATGAACCTTACCATAATGATGGTGCTGATACTTCTGCTGATCGGACTATTTTCCGGTGCACTCAGTGGAATGGTAGGTGTAGGCGGCGGTATTGTGATCGTTCCTGCATTGGTATTTTTTCTGGCATTCAGCCAAAAAGAAGCACAGGGCACATCGTTGGGAATTTTATTATTGCCCGTTGGCATACTCGGCGTTATTCAATATTATAAACAGGGGCAGGTAGACTGGCGCGTGGTATTAATTGTTTCATTGGCATTTTTGGCAGGAAATTATTTTGGAAGTAAGCTGGCCTTAACATTGCCTGATAAAACCCTGAAAAAAGTATTTGCAATTGTGCTGATATTTTTTGCTCTCAAAATGTTATTTGTAGATTCCAATAAAAAAGAGACGACAGCACCAACACCGACTTCTAACAATGTTGAAAACCCGAAAACTTAGGATTTGGAAAAATAAACCACAACCCTATCTTTGCACAAATCTGACAAAATGGAAGAAACTAAAAAATCAACCGGGAAATACTGGATCTACTTTTTTATTTGGTTCGCAATTATTGTAACCATGCTGTATTTGCCGCAATTCAGACAATTCTTTTGGTTAGCATTGCCGGGTACTGCTACTTATTTTGCAAAGGCAATGGATATTATTTAAAGCATCAACCTTATTATAGAAGCCTCGCAATACCATTGCGGGGCTTTATTTTTTATAACGCTTGATGAGTCTTAACCGATGCGTTCTTTCGCCTGTATCTGAACTGATGATGCCTGCATTATCGATCTTATCGATCCTTACTTTACCTGATGCATGGATGATCTCTTCCCCATTTATCAGAACACCCACATGAGTGATCCTGCCTTCTTCATTATCAAAAAATGCAAGGTCGCCGCAAACAGCCTCTTGCAAAAACCCAACTGAATCACCCAATTCAGCCTGTTGATACGCATCACGGGGTAATTGAATATTAAAGAGTTTAAATACCTGCTGTGTAAACCCACTGCAGTCTATACCGAAAACAGATTTGCCTCCCCATAAATATGGTGTATTTAAAAACTGTTCTGAAATATGCTGAATATTCTCTTTATTGAATTCATTCTGCCTTGCATCGCAAGTGTACTTAGCCGGATATTGCACCGAAAAATTGCCAAAAGAAACAATATCACTTGTTGAATACAGCGGTGTTCCTAAGCTGATGTGACAATCTCTGCCATTTAGCTTTGCAATGCCGATGGCTTTAAGCAGAAATAAATTCGTTTGCATGACTGCTGAAACTTCAGTCAGCTGAACTCTCTGGCACCATCCTTCATACCCGTCGTACATACATTTTACCCGAATGAAATCTTTGGATGATTCCAGTACTTCGGCAAACTCTCCCAATAATAACTCGGTCATTATTTCACTGCGGTGTGAAGCTTCTTTTCTCAATGGTGCAACAGCAACGATACAGGCAACATAATTCATGATAGTTCATTTAATTTTCGATATGGAAATGCAGGATTCCTGCATCTTAAGAATATGAAGTTAATTGATAAAAAATATTTTACCTTGAATAAGTGAAGCCCGACAGATTTGACCATATCACTGATACAGAATTGCTGGATAAATTCTATGCTGACGGCCGTAATGAATGGCTTGGGATCTTACTGCAACGCTACACTTTATTGTTGTTGGGTACCTGCATGAAATATTTAAAAAACGAAGAGGAAGCGAAGGATGGTGTGCAGCAGATCTTTCTTAAAGTCATAACTGAACTACAGAAGTATAAAGTAGTTTATTTTAAAAGCTGGCTCTACATGATTGCCAGAAATCATTGCCTGATGCAATTGCGGGATAAGAATATTTTTGTTGCTGCAGAAGATGAAAAGCATTTGCAGGCTGAAGAGATAAACAAAGATGGAATAAGAGATAAGGAAAAAACATTGAGTTTAATTGAATCATCCATAGTGGAATTGAACGAAGAACAGAGAACCTGTGTTATTTTATTTTATCTTCAAAAGAAATCTTACAATGAGATCGCAGCGAGTACTGGCTATTCGGTAATGCAGGTGAAAAGCCATATCCAAAACGGAAAACGCAATCTAAAAATACTGGTTGAAAAGAAATTGAAACATAACTGATGTCAGACATTACTAACATATTGAACAATGACGACCAACTGAGTGAAGAATTGTTGCTGAAATATGCATCGGGCAATCTTACAGCAGAAGAACAGCATGCGATCGAAAGCAAAATGATCGATTCGCCATTCGTGAATGATGCAGTGGAGGGGATTGATGCTTTTAAAAACAAGAAGCAGGTTCAGCAATATATGGATGAACTGAAACGTCAACTACAGAAGCAAACAGAGAAAAAGAAAAAGAACAAAGCCAAAAGAAAATTGCCCAGCATGGACTGGATCATTACAGCAGTAGTGATCGTAGTTTTGCTATGTGTATTGGGTTATACTGTTTTAAGAATGTACAATTCGAAGAAAGAAGAAACTAACATTGAAAAAACTAAAAACTAAAAAAAGAAAAACTAAAAAAAGAAAAACTAAAGAAAGAAAAACTAAAGAAAGAAAAACTAAAAACCAAATCGTTCTACCAATCAACTAATCAGCCTCTATTGCCTGCATAATCTCCTGATCAATTCATCCTGCTGCGGATATAGTCTGGATAATTCATCAGCCTTAGCCAATTCAAAATCGTCGAAGTCAAATCCGGGTGCAACCGTACATCCTACAAAGCTGAAATCTGTATCCGGGGCTGGTTCGGATGCGAACCAACAACGGGCAGGGACCGCATATTGAAAAGTTTCTCCCTTTTCAATATCATTTCCCAGTTTGATGGTCTCGAATTTTCCGTTGATATGAATAATATGAAGCAATAGCGTTTGTCCTGCGTAAAAATGCCAAACCTCATCACTTTCTATTCGATGAAATGCAGAGAAGTTTCCTTGTTCCAGTAAAAAATATATGGCTGTCGAATAAGCCCTGTCGCCCTTAAATTGTCTGGATAATATCTGATCCGGAATGATCTCAGGCGAACGGTAGGTTTCTTTATAATAGCCGCCTTCGGGATGTGGCAGCAGCTGAAATTGTTTGATCAATTGTTGAACGGTTAATGCGGGCATGTTGAAGTAAACTATTTTTACGGAAAGATAAGCTGTTACGAATTCATTCAAACATGAAAGATAATTTTTCAAATCAGGCTGAACAATATGCCGGCTTCAGGCCACATTATCCAAAGGCTTTGTATGATTATATTTTCAGCCATATTCAAAGTTTTGATACAGCGCTCGATGTTGCTACAGGGAACGGTCAGGCTGCAAGCATGCTGGCTGACAGGTTTAAAAAAGTGTATGCCACTGATATCAGCAGAAATCAATTGAACAACGCCGTTCAAAAAGAAAACATCATTTATTCCGTTGAATCTGCTGAACAGTTTTCTTTTCCTGATCATTGTTTTGATCTGATCACTGTTGCACAGGCTATTCACTGGTTTGACTTCGACAAATTCTATGTTGAAGTAAACAGAACATTAAAAAAAGATGGGCTGATCGTTGTGATCGGTTATGGACTGATCCGTATTGATGAAAAAACAGACCCAATCATTGATCATTTTTATAAAGATGTGATCGGGCCTTACTGGGATAAAGAAAGAAAACATGTTGATGAGGAATACAGAACCATTCCTTTCCCGTTCAATGAAATCGAATCGCCGAAATTATTTATTGAATACGAATGGACATTGGATCATTTTGTAAATTATCTGGGAACATGGAGTGCGGTGCAGCATTTCATCAAAGAACATAATAGTAATCCGGTTGGTTGTGAGATGCTGCAATCCTTACAGGAAGGTTGGAGTACAACAGAAAAAAAGAAAGTACGTTTTCCTTTGTTTATTAAAGCGGGAAAGAAAGCCGAATAGCGTTGTTGCAGTATCGTGTTCCACCAAAGGAATTCGTTTGGAACGACGCAATGAAGTTTACATATTTTTCAACTGCTGACTTACTTAAAATAAAAAAGCTACCCGAAATGAGTAGCTTTTTGTGGACCTGAGCGGATTCGAACCGCTGTCCAAACACAATTACCATAAGTTTTCTACATGCTTATTTCATTATTAATTGTAGGCACTACACAGGAAATGAACAAACCAATGTAACACTTAGCTGAATGGTCTTAAGTAACAGTCACAGCCTTCTGTTACAGCAACCTGTGTTTTGTTTGAGTCGGCGGCGGAACTTGGCAACAGATAAACCTGTTCGGCGGCCCGAATGACTATCTAATCACTGATTAGGCAGCCATGGCATACTGTGTATTGCCATTTGAGTTTTGAATATTCAGATTTAAGTGCTAATTATCCAACGCACTGCATGCTTATACTTACCGCAACCTATGCTGTCAAAACCAATACAGGCCCAATTAAGTTATAAGTTGTAAGTAAGAAGTTATAAGTAAAATCAAAGAACTATTTTAAGGTTTAAGAGGTTCAAGAGGTTTAAGAAGTTCAAGAGGGTAACAACTTTAAACTTTTTAAACCTCTTGAACTTTTTAAACTTTTAATTATTTAAACAATCTTAAAAAATCTAAACCCAATGCATAAGACATTAAACCTAACAACAAAATCATGCCAACCATTTGTGCATACTCCATAAACTTATCGCTAGGCTTACGGCCACTGACCATTTCCACGATGGTAAATAAAGCATGACCTCCATCTAAAGCAGGAATCGGTAAAATATTCATAAATGCCAGTACAATGGAGAAAATGGCAGTTAGCTGCCAGAATGCTTGCCAGTCCCAAACCCCCGGGAACAAGCCACCAATACTGATCACACTTCCCAAAGATTCGCTTGCTTTTGCCTGACCGGTAAATAATTGTTTGATGCCTGTTAAATAATGACCTAAAGTTGACCAGCACATTTTAAATCCTGCAGGTACGGCTTCAATAAAAGTATATTTTTTTGTTTCTAAAACAAAACCAAGTTTAGACAGATCAGCTTCAGGATAGGCGCCCAACTTTCCATCTTTGTTGATCAAAACAGAAACAGAAACTGTGTCGGTATTATTTCTGATCACTTTAACGTTAACAGTCTTATTCACATCTGTTTTTACAACAGCTCTTACTTCATTATAGTATAAAGTAGAGACAGAATCAATTCCAACAATTCTGTCACCTTTTTTCAATCCGGCTTTTTCTGCATTTCCTTCTTTATTGAAATCACTTATTACAAAAGGAAATCTGATACCGACAAAATCCTCTCCTTTCGATTTGTTTAATTGCCTGATCAAGCTATCGGGTAAAGCTATTTGTGATTCCTGACCCTCTCTGCTGATTGTGATCGTTTTTGCTTCGTTAACGATGATCTGTCCGGCTGTCTTAAATGCGTTCTTCAAATCAGTATCACCCACTTTTAAAATATAATCACCATCTTTTAATCCGATCTTTTTACCGAGACTGTCGGCAACAATACCATACTTTAAATTCTTTGCAGGCAGGTATTCTTCGCCCCAAACCCACATGATGCCGATAAATATTACGATCGCCAATATTACATTTACTACCACACCTCCGATCATAATGATCAATCGTTGCCATGCTTTCTTTGCTCGGAACTCATCCGGTTTTGGCGGCAATTTCAATTGATCCTTATCCATGCTTTCATCGATCATGCCGGCAATCTTTACATAACCACCAAAAGGTATCCAGCCAAGTCCATACTCGGTTTCTCCCTTTGTTGTTTTCCATAAACTGAACCAAGGATTGAAAAACAAATAAAATTTTTCTACTCTGCATTTAAACCATCTTGCCGGAATAAAATGCCCTAATTCGTGCAATACCACCAATATCGAGAACGACATGATAAACTGCAAAGTCTTTATTCCTGCTACACTCCAATCAATTGCTAATAACATTCAATTATATTTTTTTGTTAACCATTTTTTTTAAGCTGCCGGTTTCAGAAACATTATCTGTAACATGAAACATCTAATTTACATCTCAACTAAAGAAGCTGCGAAATTACGGGCCTCCCCATCGCTTTCAAAATACTCTTCCAATGTTGGTTTTTCGATGAAAGAAATTTTTTGTAAGGTTTGTTCAACCATTTCGGTCATATCCAAAAAGCCAATTCTGTTTTTCAGAAAAGCATATACGGCAATCTCATTTGCTGCATTTAAGATACAAGGCATATTACCCCCTTTATTCAAAGCATCCATTGCCAATGATAAATTTCTGAATGTTCGAAGATCAGGTTCTTCAAAACTAAGCGTACTTGGTTTTTTGAAATTATATCTCGGAAAATCGTTGACGATACGTTGAGGAAATGCCATCGCATACTGAATTGGCAATTTCATATCAGGCAATCCCATTTGCGCTTTAATGCTCCCGTCTTCAAACTGGACCATGCTGTGTATGATACTTTGCGGGTGAATGACCACCTGAATCTGATCGGGCCTTAGATTGAATAGCCATTTGGCTTCGATCATCTCTAAGCCTTTATTCATCAGCGTTGCCGAATCGATACTTACTTTGGCTCCCATTGTCCAGTTAGGATGCTGCAACGCATGATCACGTTTTACATTTACCAGAAAGTTGGGTTTCTTACCAAGAAAAGGTCCGCCGCTTGCCGTAAGAATCACTTTTTCGATCTTATTCCTTCCCTCGCCCACCAAACATTGAAAAATGGCGGAATGTTCGCTATCGACAGGAATGACAGGTACTCTTTTTTCCAATGCCTTTTGCATGACTATATCTCCTGCCACCACCAATGTTTCTTTATTGGCCAAAGCAACAGGCTTTCCATTATCCAAGGCTTTGAGTGTTGGCTTTAGCCCAGCATAACCTACTATGGCAGCCAGCATCATGTCGTAACAATCCATTGCAGCTACTTCTTCCAATGACTGTTCTCCGGTGAAAACCTTTATATCTGTTTTAGATAATGCATCTTTAACGGTAAGATATTTTTTTTCGTCCCCAATCACTACACAATTCGGATTGAACAGCAAAGCCTGTTTGATCAATAAAACTTCATTGGTCTGTGCCGTAAGGACTTCTGCTGAAAATTTATCTCTATTGGCTGCAATCACTTCTAATGCCTGCGTGCCGATAGAACCGGTAGATCCAAATATTGCAATGCGTTTAATAGTAGACATTAATAATGAAACATTAAAATAAAGTAAACAAAGATGTACAAATTAAGGCAAACTATCGTGAAGATAAAAGCCAATTATTATTTTCATGTTCTCAGGATAGGAAAGGTTGCAATTCATCCGCGATCTTTCTGTCATTACTTAAGCGGGGCACTTTGTTTTGTCCGCCCAGCTTTCCAACGGATTTCATATAATCAATAAACCCGTTTTTCCGCATTTGTCTAATCTGTAACTTTTCTAAAATATTGCCGCGAATCAAATCATCATAATACACATTTTTTTCCCTCAGATTATTGTCTATTTTCTCAATAAAAGCATTGATATCGGCTGGCTTATTTTCAAATTCAATAAACCATTCATGAAAACTTTTCCCTGCATTTTGAGAGATGTTCGGAGCAACAGTAAACTCAATGATCTTTATATCCTCTTCATCAGCTGCTTTTAATAAAGCATGTTCAACTTCTTCTCCTATCACATGTTCCCCGAATGCAGAAATAAAATGTTTGATCCTTCCGCTTACGACTAACCGATACGGGTCTGTGCTTAAAAACTTTACGGTATCGCCGATATTATATCCCCATAAACCTGCATTACTGCTTATGATCAGTGCATAATTCTCCCCTAGTTTCACATCTTTCAAACTCAAACGTGTTGGGTTTTCATTGAATATTTCATTAGCCGGAATAAACTCAAAATAGATCCCACTGTTTGTATTCAATAAAAGACCTTCTGCCTTTTGTGAATCTTGGAATGCAAAAAAACCTTCACTTGCAGGGAACAATTCTATGCAATCGATCTTCTTCCCTATACTTTCAAACAATTTGGCTTTATATGGGTCGAAGTTTACCCCCCCCTGCACCATGATGGAGAAGTTTGGAAATAATTCTGAAACTTTCTTGCCCCCTTTTTCAATCAAACGGTCAAAATACATTTGCATCCATGGAGGAATCCCACTGATAAGGGTCATATCCTGTTTCAAGGTTTCTTCTACGATCTTATCCAATTTGGTTTCCCAGTCTTCGACACAGTTGGTTTCATATGTCGGAAGCTGGTTAGTTCGCAAATATTTTGGGATATGATGATTTACGATACCACTTAGCCTACCGGTGGGTATATCTGCAATTCTCTCTAATTCTGGGGATCCACTTAAAAAGATCATTTTCCCTTTTGCGAAATCATAATTACCCGATTCGGCCATATAACACAATAATGCGTTTCGGGCCGTATCAATATGGTTACCTATGGAGTCTTTTGAAATGGGAATATATTTTACACCTGAAGTAGTGCCACTGGTCTTTGCTAAATAAAGGGGCTTTCCTTTCCATAAAACATTTTGCTTACCGTCTTTAATTTTTTGAATATAGGGCTTGAATTGCTCATAATCCCTGATCGGAACCGCCATGGAAAACTCAGCATAGCTGGTTACAGATGAAAGATGATGTTCTTTTCCGAATTCAGTATCTTTCCCATGCTTTATAAGTGAGCGAAAAATAGCTTCCTGGTCTTCCAGGGCAGTATGTTTTCCTTTCTGGATCTTATTATATATATAGTTGGCAAATGGACGTGCTAATAATGATTTCAGGTTCATAAAGAACGGATGGTCGTTTACAGAAGCGGCAAAAATAGGTCTGATATAGCAGTATTTAGCCTATAGCTGCATTATTTTACAGAAAATTCGGCATTTGGGAACAATTATTTGAGAAATGTTTGCAGATTTTCGTTGCCAAACCTTACCTTTGCCGTCCTAATTTTGGATAGTTATGTTAGCAGTAGTAAAAATCGCAGGTCAACAATTTAAAGTACAAACAGGAGATAGTTTGTATGTTCCTCACATAGAGGGAAATAACGGCGACAAAGTTGAATTCAACGAAGTGTTGCTTGTAGACAATGACGGAAAAATTTCTATCGGCAGCGATATCAAAGCTATCGTTAAGGCAGAAATTGTTGCCGCACTTGTACAAGGTGATAAAGTGATCGCTTTTAAAATGAAAAGAAGAAAAGGTTTCCGCAAGAAACATGGTCACAGAACTCATTATACACGCATCAAAATTGAAAGCATCGCTTAATTAAAAACTGATGATTAAAAACGAAAGATTAAAGTGATGATCATTTTAGTTTCTCGTTTTTAGTTTTTTAAAAAATAAAATCATGGCACACAAAAAAGGTGAAGGCAGTGTAAAGAATGGTCGCGATTCAAACAGCAAACGTTTGGGCGTAAAAATTTTTGGTGGACAACCTGCAATATCAGGAAACATCATCGTTCGTCAACGCGGAACAGAATATCATCCCGGTAAGAATGTTGGTGTTGGAAAAGATTTTACTCTCTTCGCATTAACGGATGGAGTGGTAGAATTTAAGAAAGGAAGGAACGACAGATCAACTGTTTCTGTGTTACCCGTTGAGCTCGCATCTTAAAAAAAATTTTGCGGTTTAAAAAATGTTTATAATTTTATGGTATTAACTAACCATTAAATTTTAAAAACATGGCAAAAGCTGCAAAAAAAGCCGCTCCAAAAAAAGCTGCAAAAAAAGCTGCTCCTAAGAAAGCCGCTAAGAAAGCTGCTCCTAAAAAAGCTGCAAAGAAAGCTGCTCCTAAGAAAGCTGCTAAGAAAGCTGCTAAGAAGAAATAATCTTCGAAGTAAAATAGATCTTAAAGTCCCGGAAATTTCCGGGACTTTTTATTTTAGAGCAATCGCCGACAGATAATTAAATTTGAATTATGGATAACAATTCAATTGCTGATAATTTTTCTTTGCTTGCTAAACTCATGGACATTCATGGCGACAATAGTTTCAAATCGAAGTCTTATTCTGTTGCAGCTTATACCATCGAAAAATTAGCAACGGCATTAACTGAATTACCTGCTGAAAAAATATTTTCCATCAAAGGGATCGGTGATGCCATCGGTAAAAAGATTATAGAACAAATTGAAACCGGGCAACTTTCAGCATTAAATGAATACCTGCAAAAGACTCCGCCCGGTATCCTTGAAATGCTTGCTATCAAAGGGATTGGCCCGAAGAAGATTTCAACCATCTGGAAAGAATTAGAAATAGAAACCTTGGGCGAACTGTTATATGCATGCAATGAAAACAGATTAACATTATACAAAGGCTTCGGCGAAAAAACACAACAGAACATCAAAGAGTCCATCGATTTTTATATGGGCAGTTTAGGTAGTTTCTTATTTCAGCAAATTGAATCCCATGCATTAGCAATTGATGAAAAATTAAAAAAGGAATTCGCCACAGATCAATTTATTTTAACCGGTGAACTAAGAAGACAATTAGCCGTCATCGAAAAAATTGAATGGGTTACAACAACATCACTCAGCAACCTAAAAACATTTTTTATTTCGAATGATTTTACAATAAAAGAAGAAGCCGATTCGTATATTTCTTTCAAAGGAAAAGAGAATGTTACGGTCGGATTTTTTTGTTGTGATACATCAAATATTTTCAGCAAATTATTTATTTCAAGTTGCAGTGAACCGTTTTTATCTGCATGGAATTCAGAAACAAATTGGGATCCTCATTATTCTTATAAAACCGAGGAAGAAATATTTTTAAAGCAAAAAATCGACTTTATTCCGGCTTTTCGAAGAGAAACTGAAAAAAATATTATCCACGAAAAATCGGGTTTATTAACAATCCCAATTCAATCAAATGATATCAAATCCATCATTCATTCGCATAGTAAATGGAGTGATGGAAATAATACAATTGAAGAAATGGTTGTTGCGGCAATAAAAAAAGGATTCGAATATTTAGTAATCAGTGATCACAGCAAATCTGCATTTTATGCCAACGGCTTAAGAGAAGATCGCATCATTGCACAACATCAGCAGATCGATGAACTCAATAAAAAGTATCCCGGCTTCCGGATTTTTAAAAGTATTGAAAGCGATATTTTAAATGATGGCAGTTTGGATTATGATGATGAAATCCTATCAAGTTTCGATCTTATTATTGCATCCATTCATTCCAATTTAAAGATGAATGAAGAGAAAGCGATGATGCGTTTAATGAATGCAATTGAAAATCCATTTACCAGTATTCTGGGGCATATGACAGGCCGATTATTATTAAGCCGAAATGGTTACCCGGTTGATCATAAAAGGGTAATTGAAGCCTGTGCAGCAAATGATGTTGTCATTGAATTAAATGCGCATCCAAGAAGATTGGACATTGACTGGAAATGGATCGATTATGCACTCGAAAAGAATGTTTTGATCAGTATTGACCCGGATGCACACAGTATTGAAGGTTTCGATGATTGCCGCTATGGGATTTTGGTGGCACAAAAGACAGGATTGACCAAAGAAAAGAACCTCAGCAGTTTTTCTTTAAAAGAGTTCGAAGCTTTTTTAGTTCAACAGCACAGCAAAAGGAATTGACTTACCATTCACTGCTGCTCCAAAGACGACAATGCATGAAATCACTTATGCTGCTGCCCATGATAAAGCGATAAAGGCCAAGTATAAAAGCATACTTTGCCGGCTAGCACTATTCTATCTAAATATTCAGTTGGCAAAAAAATAACACTAAGCCAGTGGTAATTCAACAAAGAAAGTAGCCCCTTTTCCTTCCTGTGTTTCAAACCAGATATTACCGTTTGCTTTTTCAACAATGCCCTTGCAAATGGCCAATCCAAGCCCTGTTCCGGAAGATTTGGTAGTAAAGTTTGGAGTGAATATTTTTTGCTGCATGGCAGCAGGTATGCCATGCCCGTTGTCTTTTATGGAGATCCTTGCAAAACCATTTGCCATTTCTTGCTTTACTTCAATGATTGCTTTTGTATTTTCTTCGGTTGCTTCTATTGCATTTTTAAGCAAATTGGTAAATAAACGATTGATCTGAATTTTATCAGCCTTCAATCGATAATCGCCTTCCTCTTTTTCCAATTTCACCTTCACACTACTGTTTGTATGATATAAATTAAGTAAGGAACTCAACATTTCGCTGAGGTCAAATTCTTCCAGACGCACATTGCTGATATTTGCGAATTGAGAGAAATCGCCTGCGATCTTGGAAAGCTGATCTATCTGTTCTACCAAAGTTTTAGCAACATTCTGTGACAATTCTTTTACATTATTTGCACCCCCATCAATGGCACGCTGCAAATACTGAATACTCAGTTTCATGGGCGTTAGCGGGTTCTTTATTTCATGAGCCACCTGTCTAGCCATTTCACGCCAGGCTCCCTCCCTTTCGCTTTGAGCCAATGCTATTGCACTTTCTTCTAATTTTTTTACCATTTTATTATATTCATTTACCAGCACGCTAATTTCATCGTTCCCCTTCCAATCGATCACTTCATTTACTTTGCCGAAACTGATCTGTTTCATTTTATCTCCTATCAAACTGAAGGTTGATGTAATCCTGTTCGTCACCAAAAATGCAAAGGCACCGGCAATCAAAAAAGTAAATGCATTCAGGTTGATCAGTGCTGCCAGAAAACCTGAGATTTCCTGATTCAACTCTGCTTCTGAATTCAGATAAGGAATATTCAAATAAGCATAGGTGTTTCCATCTTCATCCGTAACAGGAGTATAAATGCTCAGATAAGTAAGTTTGCCGATCTTTTCCTGCTGCACCAATCTTGTCATGTTGTTTTTCGATAATTGCCAATATGCAACTGGTTCCATTTTATTGCTCAGTAAATGTTTGTTGTAGATATAGGGTTGCGTAGAAACTTTTAATGTTCCCGACATATCGAAAAAGTTTACATCTACACTATGAGCTTCTGAAATTTCAGTAATCGCCTTTTCGATATAGTTATTCAGATCCGCATCATTAACATTCATTACATTCTGATTGATATACTGAGAACGAAATTTGTTCTCAACTTCAGCTGTCATTACTTGCAAGGATTTCAATAATCTTTCCTCATTACTTTTATTGAATCGAATGATAAAAAAAGCAATCGTCGCGATTCCGATGACCAGAAATGAAAAAATGCTGATGAAAATAATGGTAGCATGAATTTGAGAACGAATATTCAATTGCAACAGTTGCCTGAGAGCAGGCCATTTGAATCTTGCCTGCAAGAAATAGTTGATAGCCCTGACTAAAAAAATAACAGCTAACAGAATACTGAATAAATAAGCGAACAATGCAACTGATTCCAAAAACAGATCATTCTTTTTTGCAATCAATACCTGTTTGCCATTTGAGGCATTGTACCAAAGTTCATCGTATGTACCGTTATTCCTGCGTTCAAATTCGGAATTGGAGAAATTTTTCTTACTGAATTGTACCGGGAAATTATAGTCATTGAATTTATTTACAATTTTACCATTGCTGTACACCGCATAAGTATAATCGGTGTTAAGATCTACAGATATATCTTGTGTTTGCTTGAAAAGCTCGGGAAACAATGCCTCACTCACATATTTTTTGGGTTTCACAACAACGAACATATATCCATAAGAATCAGGCTGGCTGATCTGTTTTTCATAAATATAACCGGATGATCCTCCAGCAGTCTCGTAATGGTATAAACCCGGAATGGTTGTTATTTTTCCTTGCGTAAGGATCAATGTTTTAATAGTAGAATACTTCGTTGAATCATCATTAAACAATGGATGAAATAAGCTATCATAGGTATATATCCTTGTATCATATTTGTTGAGGTAGCCCGAAAAATTCTGATCTGTGAGACTATCTTTAATAAATTTATTGCTGTACTCAGTTTTAAACCTTGAGAAATTATCTGATAAGAATTGATCGTTGAAATTAGTGGCGGCAATATTCAATAGACTTTCGCCTGAAGGATCGGATTGCAATGCCAATCTTTCGGCTATTCTTTTTCTTTGCTCTATTTCTACAGATTTGTTTTCATATATAACAACAGCTGTAATAGAAACCGCGAAGAACATCACCCAAAAGATAAAAAATCCCGATTGTAATATTGAAATTTGGATATCATTTTTACGCAAATAAAGAATGCAGGTATACAGAAGCAACCATATTAGTACAATGATATTCGGTATTGTAGAAGGGCTGCCAATATGGAAACTCAGGAAAACAAGCCCTATAACAGCAACAGTCAATAACTGCTGAGAAAGGCTGATATTTGAATGCATTGCTGCTTTCAGCAGAATATGCGACAGGTCATAAAATATCAACCCCAATAAACCAAGAATGCCAAAACTGATGATACTGTAAATATTGAGGCTAAAAAAATCAGTTACATCAAAAGAAATTTTAGAATCGATTACTAAACTTCTTATCACTTCGACCAATACAAAACAAATAATAACAAGAATTGCAATATTGATATAGGAAAATAACTTCTTCCGATTTGAAGCAATTTCATTGCTATTTGTATTCTGATGAGATTTATAAAAACTCACTAACCAAAATAAAAGCAGGACATTGATTAGAAGATCCCCTAAAGACGGATGAAGGAAGTTAGAAGCATAGATGGCCGGGTCGAATAAAGCTATCCTGCTGAAATCAAATGGAACAGGAATATGATAAGTTATCAATCTGAGTAATAGTGTAACCAAAACCAAGAGTCGGAAACCTTTTTTTATATTTTTATCGGATGATATATCTATTGCAATAACATGTAAATAGAAAAATAAAAAAAGGATGGCAATGGTTCTCAGCAAAATAGTGAAAAGGTCATAGTCTGAAGTATACTTCTCATCCTTCAATTTTATCTTAAATAGATCTTTTCCATTAATACTGTGTATATGAAAAGCAGTACTGTCTGTACTTATGGCATACTGGTTGTCGAGAGCAGGGAACCCTTCGAAATCAGAAATCAGGTATTTGTTCTCTATAAAATAATCCCATTTAACCGGCAGTAGCGCTACGACAAAAAATGACTGGCCATTTAACCGGATTGTTTTTTTTATCAGTTCAAAACTCCCGTTTTGATGTTTTAAAAAATAATTTCCATCTTTTCGCTGAATGTCTTCGGGGTCTGTATAATATTGGTTGCTGTTCCAGAATAAGAGAAAAGGATTATCCGAACCTGTATTCCCGTAAATAAATAAGCCAAACGATTCTTTTGCTAGTTTGTTTTTGGCAGAATTATTTTCGGAATCCGTCAGCAATGAAGAAAGCAAAGCAGTATCTGCGAGAATAGAAGAAACTCTTTCCTCCTTCTGATTGAGTTGCTGTTCTAATTTATTCTGAACCTGTTGTGGAGTAGAAGTATAGTCACGGTAATTGGACACGATAAATGAAAGCGTGTACAGCCAGGCGGCGGTAATAATCAGATATCCATGCTTGTAAGCTGCAGATCGTATCGTTGTGGTCAAGTATTCGTATTTTGCTTTTTCACTTTATTCCAGATAGCATCCATTTCCTCTAAATTCATTTCAGTTAAACTTTTACCGCTTGCTGTTGCTATGGCTTCCATTTGCTGAAAACGGCGAATAAACTTTTTATTTGTCTTCTCTAAAACACCTTCTGCATCGACTTGCAAAAACCGTGCATAATTAATCAAACTGAACAGTACATCGCCAAATTCCTCTTCAATATGCGCTTGATCTTTTTCAGATATTGCTTCCTGTAATTCATGCATTTCTTCTTCTACTTTTTTCCAGACATCTTCTTTATTCTCCCATTCAAAACCAACCTGTTTTGCTTTTTCCTGAATTCTGGTCGCTTTTACTACTGCAGGCAAAGAAGGGGGGACCCCGCTTAAAACACTTTTCTTTCCTTCTTTTATTTTAATTCGTTCCCAGTTTCTTTTCACATCTTCTTCATCGCTCACTTTTACGTCACCGTAAATATGCGGATGACGAATAATGAGCTTTTCACTGATTCCATTGATCACTTCCTCCAGAGTGAATTTCTCTTCTTCCACTCCGATCTTTGAATAGAATAAAATGTGCAATAAAAGATCGCCCAATTCTTCCCGAATGCCCTTCCAGTCGTTATCGGAGATAGCATCAGTGAGTTCATAGGTTTCTTCGAGTGTCATTGACCTGAGTGTATGAATTGTCTGCTTTTTATCCCATGGACATTTTTCACGCAACTCGTCCATAATCTTTACTAAACGAAGGAAACTATCTGCAATCTTTTGCATAACTAATTAATTTGTTCTGATGCTGTGTTTAAAAAGAAGATCATTCCGATAAAAATAAAGATCAATAAAGTAATGAAATTGAAAATACAATATTTGACTATTGTTTTTATCCTGCTTTGTTTGTAAAAATTACGCATGGCTTTATACTGATAGAATTGAACAATAACAAACATAAATCCTGCTAAAAATTTCAAGCCCCTCCACCCTGTCAAAGTTCCGGCATAATTTAAACCGTAGGATATTAACCAAAACATATAGATTGCAATAAACAAGTGAATAATAAATATGGCATGGTCGATATATAAAAACTGTTTTCGCCTGATATACAAAAGGCGTAACAACAAAGCGATCAAAGGCAACAGAATAAACATCATTTTAGGGATGCTATGAACCAGTTCATTAATTAATTTTTTGTAATAGCCCTGATCACCTGAACGAAGGTTATGATTTATTCCAACCAACTTTCTTGTGCTCATCTTCTTAAACCAGCCATCTCTTTTGTCAGCGGGCAATGCAGCCTGCAATGAATCATATTCTTTTACGGTTTCTGCCTTTGATATGCCTTTATTGGCTGAACTCTCTTTTAAGTTCCTGACACTATCCAATACTTTAACGAGACTGTCATTTGCATTTTTAACTTCGGTATTTACAGTACTATCAATGCCAATATGGATAACACTTGCTTTTTTCCCCTTACTGATTTTTACAGAACCTTGGTCATTCAAATGAACAAAAGAGAAAAAAATTAAAAAGAACACAGCTGATGTAAACACATACATCCTGATGGGATGCAGATAAGTGGCGCGCCTCCCTTTTAGATATTCGGCTGATAAAAACCCCGGCCTGAATAAAAGGTCTTTCAACGTTACAAAAAACTTTCCGTCAAAATGGGTGATATCTTCAACAAAATGGTTGACCAAATGCCAGAAACCTTCTTTGGGTTCTATGTTCTCCTGACCACAAACATGGCAAAATCTGCCATAAATAGCAGCTTTGCAATTGAGGCAAATTTTTTCTTTTCTTTCTTTATTGTGAGACACCTTGTTAACGTTTGATTAAAAATACGCAACTCCCTCGTTGCAGCAGCAGCTTTGTGGATTCTATTTTTTGAATGTTGATAACCTTGCCGTTACTTTTGATGAAATCTTTACTCATGAAGTTTTTATTTGCCATTGGCTCTTTGGTCTGCTACTCATCACTTTTCGGCCAGTATTACTATAACGATATCCTTGCCAATAAGCAGAGTAACAAACAATATCAACTGCTTTTGTCCAATAAAATAAGGTCTGTTGAAGTTACCAGTTTTGATGCTGACAATAAGCCATCAGCAGGCTTTTCTTTGAAGCAGCAATTCAGTTCCGATTATAAAAAATTAATTACTACTTCAGCTTTAGATTCAAATGCTGCTTCTACACTCACTACTTCTTACGAAAGCAATAAAGTAGCAGCAACTTCAACCATTACAAAGGGAATAGAAACAAAAACAGAATATTTGTATGATGATAAAGGGCGATTACAAAAGATAAACTCAAGCAGCACAGATACTTCGCTTAATAACAATGCCTCAGAGCAGCATCTCTGGTTCTATAATGCTAAAAGCCAACCCGATTATATGCTGAAGATCAAAAACGGTAATGATACTACCCGGATTGAATTTATTAATGATGAACATGGAAATCTGGTGGAAGAGCATTGGAAGAAAAGAAGTCTATCACTCGAAACCTATTATTATTACTATAACGATAATAATTTACTGACAGATATTGTACGCTTTAACAAAAGGGTGCAAAAACTGCTGCCGGATTTTCTTTTTGAGTATGACGATCAGGGTAGGGTCATTCAAATGAAACAAGTACCGGCAGGGAGCAGTAATTATCTTATCTGGAAATATATGTATAACAATAAAGGTTTAAAACAGGAAGAAATCTGTCAGGACAAACAAAGGCAGTTAGTGGGGAGAATTGCATACAGCTATCAATAGTTATACACGTTGAGACTGAAAAGAAATTATAATTAAATTTATCCAATAACTTAGGTAAAAATCTATGAGGCTGAATACCGCTGATCATTGATATTTCAGAATAGGGCGTGAATGCTTTTATTAACATGATAAAATTTATGAGGAAATTACTGTTTCTAATTTGTTTGTGTTTATCGTTCGTCATAAGCAAAAACACTTATGCTGCAGTGTTTGATTTTCATGAGGTGTCCGATTCAAAGAACCCCAAAAACAACCAAGAGCCTGAGACAGTGGTTGTAAATATTATTCCACACCAGAAAAACGGATTGTTCGATGCCAAACATCCGGTAAAATATAACGTTGAAGTTTTCAATAATTACAGAACCCCACAAGATGGAAAGATCTCTGTTGAAGTAAGAAATATCACAGGAAGCATTGTAGGGATCAGTGAAGTCGATTTTAATGTGAAGGCCAATAACAAAAAAATGGTTGAGTGGAAAATACCTGTTGAAAATCCCGGTTTTTATGATATTATCGTCAAAATAAACCTTACAGAATACGATGATACGATACGCAACGTATTTGGATACAAGCCTTTTGAAATAGCTACCCCTCTGCATAAACCTGCCGATTTTGATGTATTCTGGCAAAAGGCAAAAGACGATCTGCATGCTGTCAATCCTGAGTATAGAATTACCCCGGATGATATTCTATCCACACCTACACATCAGGTTTATCTCGTGGAAATGAATTCTTTAGATAATGTAAAAATTTACGGATGGCTCACGATTCCCCGGGCAAAGGGAAAATATCCGGTTTTGTATGGCTTGGGTGGATATAAAGTTGAAATGAAGCCATTATTCTTTGATGACTTTGCACACTTCACTATTAATGTTCGCGGCATCGGAGAAAGCAATCATGTGATAAATCCCGATAATCAGGAAATACTGACACTGCATCTGGAAGACAAGAACAAATATGCATACCGTGGCATTTATATGGATTGTGTTCGCGGCATGGATTTTCTTCTTGCCAATGAAAAAATGGGATTGGATATTTCACGCATCGGATTATTTGGCGGAAGTCAGGGAGGGACATTGACCTGGATCGTTGCAGGACTTACCCAAAAAGCGATATTTTGTGTCCTTGACAATCCAACATTTTGCGACTTTCACACGAACTTTGATATTTGTGTAAACAGACAGCAACCGGAAGCTGGATTTATAATTAAATTCTTAAAGGAATTTCTGAGAAGAAACGGCAATATTTCCAAAGAAAAAATGCTGACCACACTTTCTTATTTTGAAGCACAGAATTTTATTTCAGATGTTAAATGCCCATCACTGGTCGGTATAGGATTATTAGATCTAATGGCACCTCCTACCTGCACATTGAGTACTTATAACCGCTTAAATACTGATCTAAAGAAAAAGAGTGAGTTCTTTTCATTTCCGGATATGGCACATGAGGTTCCAATGGAACATAATACTTTTAAGAGTACCTGGTTCTACGAAGGTGCTGTAAAAAAATTATCAAAGTAAAATGATAAAAAGTATAGTCATAGCTTGTTTCTTGTTTTTATTTTGTAACCAATTGTTGGCCGATTGGCCGGTCGGTAAAAACCGAACAACCCTTATTCCCACCTATACCTATTTTCGTTCAGCCAAGTATTTCGATTCTACCGGAAAAGTGATTGGCTTTGGCCCGGGAGATCATTTCGCTTCCAATACATTTAGTCTTTATTTTGCACATGGCCTATCCAGAAGATTGGATCTTATTGTCAATCTGCCATATACTAGTGTTAGCTCCAGTTCAAATGGTGTAACTCAATCAAAAGCCGGGTTTGGTGATGCTCAGATCGGTTTAGCTTTACATTTTCCTTTAAAGGATCTTAAGCAATTCATTACAACTAAGGCAATTTTCATTCTTCCTTTATACCAGAACGTTAAAGAACCTTATTTAGGTTTTGCCTCAAAGGGGTTTCAATTGGCAGCAAATTATTCGTTTAATCCCTTGCCACATACATATTTAATAACTGAAGCTTCCTATACCAGATATTTCGATCAGGTAACCGGCCCTAATCAATTCGGGTATAGCATTACCTGTGGAACCATGTTCCTTGATTATAACTATATTTCAGCAAATCTTTCGGGTATCATTTCAAGCAGTGCCGAAAAGGGCTTTAATACTAATCTGCTCGTCAATAAAGACTTTAGTTACGGCAAAATCTCACTCGCATACGGAAGAAAAATATTTAGAAATATTACACCTTATATTCAGGGTTTCTATACCATTTACGGAAGAAATGCAGGTGTTGGCTATGGTGCAAGTTTATTTGCCATCATAAAACTGCCTTAGATGTATTTGTCAATAGCAGTTTTCAGAATATTTATGTAATAAAAAAGTCCCGCAATTGCGAGACTTTTTTATTAGTGTGCCCCAGGCGGGACTTGAACCCGCACGGCCGTTGCTGACCACAGGATTTTAAGACATATAAATTACTTTATATGTTTTAACCTATTTTAATCAATTTTAACTAAAGTATTGACTGTCATTGCTTTTATAAAGAGGCATTATTTTTGCTATGTCTGCTTTAAGCACCTTTAACTATTAATTGCTTGCAAATTGTTTGCAAATTTTGAAGGGAAGATTTTGTGAAAGAGAAAATTATTTAGTTATGATAGCAACAGCAAGGATCATTCTTGACAACCGAAGAATGAAAAAGAAAACCAACAAGTATCCCCTGAAGCTTCAGGTTACTTTTCAAAGGGTTTCCCGTTTATATCCTTTCGGGATGGAACTGACAGAACCTGATTACAAAAAATTATCAGCACCAAGGATCAGTGAAGAACTAGTAAATATCCGTGATAAACTAAAGATTTTACATAGAGAAGCCGACATATTCATTGAAAATAATAAACCGTTCAGTTTCTTTGTCTTTGAGACCTCCTTTATCAATACAAATGAATTGTTTAAACCTAAGGTAGTCAAAGATGCTGCAGTTTATATAAAGAAAGACGATTTCGATTACAGCATTTACGAAAAACGTTTTAAGATTTTTAAAGAAGACCATGGGCAACCAGGTACAATTTCAGGTGTATTTTTTGAATATATCAAACAATTGCTGAGACAGCAGAGAATAGGCACGGCCCTTAAATATCAGGATGCATTTAATTCAATAAAAAGTTTCAAAGGGAATATCAGGTTCACCGATATAACAGTGAATTATTTAATAGATTACGAGCAATGGATGCTTGGTAAAGGACGGACGAAAACCACAGTAGCCATACTTTTACGTTGTTTACGTTGTATCTTTAATGAAGCATTTGAATTAAAAATAATCAAGAAAGAAAACTGTTATCCTTTCGGGAAAAGAAGGTATCAGATACCAATCAGCAGAAACATCAAAAAGGCTTTACACAAGGAACAAATCAAGGCAATTTATCTTGATGTCCCGGAATGTGACTTGGAAAGGAAAGCAAAAGATCTTTGGTTATTTTTATATTTCGCGAACGGGATGAATCCGAAAGATGTGTTGTATTTGAAATATAAAAATATAGAAGAAGATTACTTTGTTTTCACTCGTGCAAAAACAGACAGAACATCAAGACAGGAACCAAAACCCATTATCGTTTACATTACGGAAGATATGAAGCGGATTATGGAAAACTGGGGAAATAAAGATAAGAAACCGGAAAACTATATTTTCCCATATATGAATGACAACCTGAACCCTTTGAAAAGAGATGATCTTGTTCGCCTCTTTACACACTTTATAAATGACTATATGAAAAAAGTGACGGCAAGATTAGGAATTACACAAAAAGTAACAACAATTGTTTCAAGACATAGCTTCAGTACACAGTTGAAAAGGTCAGGAGCCAGTACAGAATTCATTCAGGAAGCTTTGGGACATTCAGATAAAAAAACTACGGAAAACTATCTGGATAGTTTTATGAAGGATATCAAAAAAGAATATGCGGGATTTCTGACAACTTTTTGAACATCGAACAGATACAAAAACAGCCTGCATCAATAATAGCAGGCTGTTTTTATTACCCGGTTTCAATATACCGTGGACTGAATGGTATTTGTCTGATCTGGTTTTCTTTAATGTATCCCATCACTTCCGACCTCAGAAAATAAACTCTCCCTCTTTGTTTATGACTTGGCAACCCCCGTTTCATCCAATCGGTCAAAGTGACCAAGGAAATGTTCAATAATTTGGCGATCTCTTTGCGGTTTAACAGAGGCTCCTCTTTATTTTCGCTTTGAATGATCCCTGATTCAGTGAAACTTTCTTTTACAGCTTCTTTGATCCATTTTTTAAAATCATCTTCAGTTGGAATGAAAAAAGTTTCCATAAACGTTGATTTGACCAATTTATTATAACCGATTCAGATAAACCTTACTTCCTGAATAAGGATTGGAAGACGGCTCATATTTGATATACCCGTATTCCTGCAATTCTTTCAAACATTTATGATAGGTTCGGCGGCTTATCCTGGCTGTGACCATCAATGAATCCCGGTTCAATATGATTGGGGTACACTGCAATGAGTCATTATATTGTTTTAAGAGTGCGAAGTACAGACAGATATGCGTTGTCCCTATTCTGGTTTCATCTGCAATGGCTTCAAAAAAGTCCATGAAAGTTTGTACCGTTTCCATATCTTATTTTTTCAACTTCCCTTTTCTTTTCTTGACAACAAGAGTATCAATAGCCACTTCAGTTACTGCACCGGCTTCTTTTTTCTTTTGAGCGAGCAGTTTCTTTTCCAGCCAACGGTTCAGCAAAAAGCGATACGCTTCTTCCAATGAAATTCCCTTGCCTTCAAAAAAATAAAATCTTTGATTTACTTCAAAACGAGCTCGAAGGCTATTCAATGATATAAGATATGATTGAAGTGACGGAACTAAAGACCAATGCTTCAGTTTCAAACAATCCGCATAATATTTGCCTTCCGCCGTTTCAGATAGTAAGGACAGATCAGTCAAGACCTGTTCGATCTGCATCTCTCGTTTCCATGTCGCTTCATTATTCAAGTCAAATGAAGCAGATCTTTGACTGTCTGTCCAATTTATTCCAAGCATCTTCTGATCTGTTTCAGCAATAGATACCGAGTACAGCGTTATATCAGGTAAATTTATTTCCTTCAAAAAAGATGCATCATAAAAACTGCATTCATAAGCATCATCCTTTCTTTCAAAAAAAAGAGAGCAGGCCATCCTGTCTTTATCTTTACTGATCAACTCTTCGAGCGTAAAACTTGAAGGCTTAAAACAAATATGCTGCATCAACCGATATGCAATTTGTTTATCAAAACCAATCCCTGTAAGCATCTGCGATAAGAAAGCAATATTTTCAATATTCATAGTCGAAACGTTTTATTAAACACTCATACCCTTACTTTTACTCGTTCTTTTCTTTGGCATCAGGCTATCCTTTTTTTGCTCAGGGCTTTTTTTTTGATTATTTTCTTCTTTCACCAGGTTCTGAGACTGACCCGCAGTTTGCGCTGTTGCAACCGAACGATATTGTTCCATCCCCTCTTTCTGCACCATCTTCATTTGTCCGTCATACAGCTTCACAGTTTTATATTGCGGATTAGCTTCAATAAACATTTTTTGCGGGTTGCCGTCTTTGCCGATGGTAACGGATTGTACATTTCCTTTCTGGAGTGATTGAATGAGTGCCTTTTCTTTTTCACCGCCATCGAGTTCTGCAACAGCAAATTTGGAAACAGCGGCTTTCACATCATAACCGTAATTCTCATGATATTGATTGACTTCGAAATTATTGTTCTTGTCTTTTTTATCGAAGTCCAGTTGTATCCAGGCGTGATATGCTTCACCGGCTTTATTGCTGAGTTCTTTGTACACAGCACGGCCTTCCAATAAATTGTACGCCTCTTTAGCAGTGACCCCTTTACCTTTATTCAGATAAAATGTCTGATCCAATTTTTCTCCGTTCTTTCTTTCCAGGGAAGCTTCATAGCGATTGAAGAAATACATGTCACTGCTGTCTGATTTACGAAAATGAAGTGTTGCCTCAAAAGGTTTTTTGTTCATTTCGGTTTTGAAATTCAGGGTGAAATCAGCTTTACCTTCAGCGATTTTTTGTTCGAGTTCGGCGTGCATGTTTTCACCGAAGCCCATGTATTTGACATTATCTTTCAAATACGTTGTGTTTTCTGTGTTCATAGTTGTTTGATTTAATAATGATGAATATTGTGTTGTGTCTTCATAAAAAATATCGCCATACCTTACTTTCCTTAATACATCATCAACAGAATCTATCTGTATTGCAGTGAAGTTGTCATGATCAGAAATATTGTTTTTCACGAAGTCAAGTGCATCCTGTTTTTCTTTAAAAAAATAAATGTCTTTTACATCTATAAAATAGAGTGAGCCATTATAAGCCATCCAGTGCTCTCCTTTTGCTAATGCAAGAATCGTTGCATCTAATACTTCATCTGAAATTGCATGATAGGGTTCATTCACTCTGTTCATTACATTTGTTTTGCCTGCATGATCTGTGCATTGTTCAGTTTTAGGCCGAGATCCCGGTCTCCGTTTTTTTCGAGTAAATGCAGTTCTAAATATTTATTATCCGGCACTGAGAATTTACCAACCGCCAGCACTATTGACTTTCGATGCTTTGCCAGAACAGTGCATGGAATGCCTAACTCGTATAAAGGGATGAGTTCAGTTTCCTGGGATGCGGTTCGCATTGCTTTTTGTTTATCCCGGATAAAAAAGCGAATAGATTCTGTTTCATAACTAACATTAGATCTATTATGAATACTAACTTGAAAAAAAAGAACATCGCTGGATATATAAAGGCCCTGCAATTGCAATATGATCTCAGAATGCTGGTCTGAAAAATGCGCAAACATTTTCCGCTTTAGCAAGATTCTTTTTGAAACAATTTCCATTTGATCCATTTGATGATTGCCCCCGGATAATTGTACTTGCGCAGAATCTTGTTTTCCAAATACAATATTCAACCGCTCAGGAGAATTATTATAGCGAACAATAAATGAATACAAAATGCCGTCCTTCGTGATCACAGTGAGATTAGTTTCAGGGAAACTGTCTTTGGAAGCTTTAATATGAAGGATATTTTCTGCCCCACTTGCTTTAGCAACCAATATATCTTCCGTTCCCCGATCCACACTTTGTATGGCGAAGGGAAAAATAAGATTCGTTGTTTTGCTTGCTGTAATATCGATGCGATAGGGCTCAATAGAAGCCGTTTTGTTTTGCGCTGAGCAAACAAAATTTATAGAACAGAAAATAAAGATGAATAATACTCTCATAATGGTTGACTATTGTCTCTTAATAAAATATGGTACCCTTCGCGTAAAGTGATTTTAGTTAATTTTAACTTTCTGCTCAACAAACTTTTGGCAGCCTGAATACCCACTCCTGCAGCCTGTGCAGTCAGCGATGGATCAAGATTCGTAATGCCTAAGCTGTTAACAGCCTCTGCGGAAGATTCTTTAACTACTTCACGGTTTACAGAACCGGGAATATAAATGCCTTCCATCCCGTCCATATCATATACTTCGAGGGATACGGGTAGGATATTGGTCTGATAGCGGAGCGAACGAATGGTGATGACTAATCTTTCTTCCTTCATTGCTGCAATACCATACACAAAACTGTTTTTAGGAATTTTTATATCATGTACATAGATATCGCTGGCAAGTAATATTTTGACAGTCGCACCCGTAACAAGGGTTTGTGTCTCGGGTATGATGGCTTCAATATTATTTTGAATTTCTTTTTTATTTTCAACTTCATTAAATGAATAAAACCCATGATTCTTTTGTATTGAGTCAGCCGGTCTTACTGCAAATATTTTTTTGTTTATTATCGCAGTTCCTTTAAACTTCACCCTTTCAGGATGTTGCATGTCCAATATTTTATCCATCATGGTGTTCAGTTCTTCTAATTCCGGGTCTGACGGGTGGTTCGGCTTTAGTGGGGTGAGAGCCGACAAGTCTCTTTGAGGTCCGTCTATCTGCGATGTTGCCGTCTGTTGTTTCGAATGAATCAAGCTTTGTATCTTCTGAATTGAGATTTTCGCATCTTGCTCCTTGGGACTTGAACCTTGAAACTTGTCTCTTGAACCTTGTTCCTTATAACGTTTATTCTCAGAATAAGCATCCGCCTTTTGTTTTTCATGAAACTTTGCAGAATCTTTTGCGGCAGATTCATAAAAACTCATTTTATCTGCAGCTTTATCCTCTTTGATAATCGCTGCTGGTAGGTTTGTATTCAATCCTTTTGCAACAGATTTGACTGAAACATTTTCTGTTTTGAATAATCCGATCCCCCAGAGAAACAAAGTCAGAAAGGGTAATACCAGTGCAGGAAGTATCAAAAGGAATTTTATATTTTTCATTTCTTATTTCTTTGCTGTGATAAATAAATAATTTCAATTTGATTGATACTATCCATCAATGAAGGCCTGATGTTGAAGCCACTGTCCTTTTTGTATTGCTCGATCCTTTGATATTCCTCTTTACTGATGATCGCTGCAGATCTTTGTTCCTTGATAGAAGGACTAATAATGATCTGCTGAACTTTGACAGGTTGCACACTGTGAAAAGAATGGAACATCACATAAATACTGCTGCCGCAAAAAGCAAGACAGAAAAACAGCAGCAATAATTTTCTTTTCCTTTGTTTCATCTGAGAGTCGTATTTAAATCTTTATTCTCAATCGTGTTCCACTTTTCAATTAAAAAACCATGCGGATTATTATCCGAGCGTGATACATTTCTTAAATAACCTTCGGTCACGAGGTTTCTTGTGCTAATACTTGTGGTGCGGATGATCTTTTCAGTTGCATTACAGCGGAAATAAAATGGGTATTGATCCGTATTGACCTGTATGGAATCCACAGTAATTTCCTGACTGATATTCCCGGAAATGACATTTGAATAATATCCATTCTCTTTTAAGTTATCATATTGTTGTTTGGCTGAAGCGTCAGCGAGATAGAGTGCCTTTGTTATATTAGCCTGGATCACTTTATCGTCGGGGTCTAGGGTGAAAAAATAAAAATGAAACATCTTCACATGATCTCTTGCTTCAACCGGGATATTGTCCTTACGCTCTGCAGAAAAAGCTTCTATTGCTTTGCCGTTTGCAAGTATATAAATATGTGACTGTTCGTATCTGACCAGTTGAAAGCTTTTATAGCAAACAAAACTGGAGACAGTAACACATAATGTGATCAGCGCAATCGTGAATCCTTTCACATAATTAAATGCACTTTCGATATGTTGAAATTTTTTGAACATAGTTTAAGATTTACCGGATATTTTATTGTTTTGTCCACCTTTGTCTGCGTTATAGCCTTCTTTAAAATATCCTGCTGAATTATAAAAATTAGCCATCCCATTTTGCATACGGTTGGCGCCCGCTCCCATAGTATCTGCCGCCATACCACCGCCTGCACCTGCCATAGAAGTAGCTTTGCTTAATAAAGCATTGCCGCCACCTGCATTGACGATATAATTGGCGACAGAAGGAACTGTGAAATATCCGATGATGCCGATAATTAAAAAGATGAGATAAGCCACATCCATCGAAGAGAAAAAAGTTTCACCGCTTTGCTGCACTTGTGCAATGTCTAACTTGATCATCTGTTCCTGTATCTTCCCGATGATGCTGCCGAATATATTAGCAACAGGTAACCAAAGAAAGATATTGATATACCTGGCGAGCCATACCGTAAGCGTATGTTGCAATCCGTCAAATACAGATAATCCAAAAACAATCGGGCCGAGTATAGCGAGTACAATTAAATAAAACGTCCGGATCGTATTAATACAAAGTGCAGCTGCCTCATAGAGTATATGCAGTATCTCACTCATCCATTGCTTGATACTGTTTTTAAAATTGTAAGAAGCTTTTGCCATCGCGAATTTGATATCATTACCGACTCCTGCTGCCCATCCTTCCTGTGCGGGGTCTGCGTTATCATGTGTATACTGGTACCATTTGTCCCGGTCACCGCTACCGTTATCCCCTACATACATTTGCCATGTATCGGTAGTTTTTAAGACTGCTTCTTTTTGCTGCAGCAGTAATGCAATGGCTTTATTGGAACCCGTCACCATACCCGAAGTGGCGCTGACAACAGGTTGCAGTACCCCATTGATCACAGCGATCACGGTAGGGAATAATAAAATGGCAAGTCCAATTGCAAAAGGCCGAAGTAGCGGATAGAAATCAACCGGTTCTGCATTGGCAATATGTTTCCAGACACGGGCGGCGATATACCAGGTGGCAGCAAAACCTGCAAGCCCCCGTCCAACACCGATCATCCCGCTGCAAAGCGGCAACATCTCTTTATACAAATTGTCCAGTACCGTTTGAAGCCCGCCAATCTCATCACCTATCTGCAATATGACCATCAATACTTTCATTTGATACCGTATAAACTTTGAAGGGTGGCGATATCATTATGTTCCTTTGCTCTTTGCACTGCGAGTAATGTATTCGTCTGATCAAACTGTTTTAAAAAGCTCAGTTTATCCATTATGTCTGAATGAATTTTATCAATAGACTGTAATCTTTCTGCATCAGTCATCCTAACCGAACCGTCAGTTAATATAGTTGTCAATTCATCGAGATTTTTTAAGCTTTGTGCAAATAATTTATTATACACATTGCTCATATAATTTAATTCATCAGCATTCATATACCCTGATGACCTTAGTATTTTGGAAGCAGTGGTATATTCACTCACCAATTGCTGTTGCTCAGAAATAATATCAGCAACTTTTTTGTATTGTTTCACAACAGGGCTTACGAGTAATAACCCGTCTAAGAAATTCTTGTGCAGATTGAAATTGCTGACATTTATATTTTTAATGTTTTCATAGCCTTGTGCCAAAACATTATACCCCTTGTACATTTCATTCAAATTCGCTTTCAAAACAGCGAGTTTTTGTATATCCATTTGCAATTGCTTCGCAGCATCAGATTGCGCTGAAACAAAGATTGATTGTAAACAAAACAAAGTGATGAATAATTTTGTCATGGCAGTCCGTATAATTTTTTTATAGTTTTATTATCATTTGACATCTTCGACCTTTGCAGGCTCATCTTCATATTTTGATCACTGAACTGGTGCAGGTCAGCATAATTTTCTTCGATGCGAGCAGAATATTTTTTAATAACATTCATCCTTTCAGCATCGCTCATTGAAGTAGTAGAAAAACCGGTAACTGCATAAATTTGTTGAAGATTATTTTTACTGTCATTCGCGATCCCGTCATATACTTTATACATATAGTTACGTTCATCAGAAGAAAAATATTCATCCAACTGCAATGAATTTTTATATTGCCTAACTTCATTCATCAACTTTAATTGCAGATCAATGACCGCTGAAACATCTGTTGAATTTGCAATCACGGACTTGACTTGCCTTAGTTCCTTAAAATAGTCTGCATAGAGATCCTTTTGTTTTTGCGCAAGTGTTGTAATCTCATTTAACTTTATTACACTCATTGCATTTTCTTCCATCTTCGCGGCATTCTGCAGCCGGATCGTTTCATTTTGCAATGCTTGAATTTTCAGGTCAACGGCTTTAATTGCTTTGTTGACAGCGGCTTGTATCAGGTCGACCATCTGCGCATCGCACTGCATCGAAACACCCAATACAATTAAAAAAATCATTATCCTTTTCATACTCATTTTGTTTAGTTCCCCCTTTAGGGGGTTAGGGGGTATTGGTTAGGGTATCGTTGGTGATCATCATCTTTATCCCCTTTTCCATACTCCCCCATTTCTCTGCAAACTCCAACACCTTTATTTTTTCTGTTGCTTCTGTTGTATATGCATAATATTCTTCCTTCGATAATTCATTGCGGTATACTTTCATGATTTGCCCACCCAGGTCAATAAATACTTCCCGGTATTTTTTAGCCGGATCATTGGCTCTGTTTACTGAAAGCAAAATGGATTTGCCTTTTTCTGATAATCCCAATATCGCCTGCAATTCATCGAAACGATTCATGAATTTTCGCATATCAGTCAGCAGCTTGATGTCTGACAAATTGATCACTGTTTCTTTGATGATCGGGGAACTGAGCAGGTCATCTATTTCCTGAGTGATGAGGGCGGCGATCCCGTTAAATTTGCGTACCGTCTTATAGAGGTATTTGATAAAATCAGCCATACCTGATTTGGCAATGGCGATCCATGCTTCATCCACGGCCAATATCTTACGAACTCCCGGAAGTTTACGCATTTTAGAAATGAATAGTTCCATGATGACCAGTGTCACTACCGGAAAAAGGATCGGGTGATTTTTGATCGTATCGAGTTCAAATACCACGAATCGTTCATGTAATAGATCGAGATTTTCAGTTTCATTCAGGAGATAATCAAATTCTCCGCCTTTATAATATGGCTGCAGCACGTAGAGGAAATTGTCCATATCAAAATCCCGATCCTTGACTTGTTGTTCTTTTAAGATATCGACATAAGAAGTCTTAAGCCATTCATAAAAACTATTGAAACAGGGAAATAAACTTTCATTATTTTTCAAATGATCATAATAACCCTGTAATGCGTTCGATAATGCCACATATTCACTTCGATTAAAACTTTCATTTTCCTTTTTCCATAGTGAAACAAGCAAAGATTTTAAACTTTCTTTTTTTTCTGTATCGAGAGATTCACCTGCTGCCAAATAAAATGGATTGAAACGAATGGGCTTATCTTCTGTGTAAGTGAAATAAATACCACCAACCAATGTACACAGCCCTTGATAACTGTTACCTATATCCACTATCACGCAATGAGCCATTTGTTCAAATAGTGTCCGAAGAATATGATTCATCACCATGGATTTACCGCCACCGCTTCCGCCGCAGACAAATAGATTACGATTCGTGATAATGCCTCTGCGCATGGGCTCATCAAATAGATCCACCCAAACCGGCATGCCGGAGATTCGCTCTGCAAAACGGATACCACTTATTCCTTTTTGGTAATTGGTCTCAGTATGAACAAAACAAACTGCCTGTTCTAAGAATGTATCAAATGTTTCATTCATCGGGAACTCGGCTTGCATACCGGGGATCCCTGCACACCAGATCTGCGGCGCACCGGTAGTCTCCAATTTGGGTAAGGCTTCGATGGATGCGGCAGCGGCCATCACTTTATTGCCGATTTCTTTCAGCTTATTTTTATCCTGATCAAAGACCAATACATTCAAGTGCATTTTTACGGGATACCTTTGTTCAGCAGCTGCTTCATTTAAAAAATCATTCACACCATCTCTTGCGATGGCATTGCTTCGGCTATACGCAGAAAGAGATTGCAGTCGTAATTTTTTACTTTCTAATTCCTTAATTCTTTGATGGCTGTCCCCGATAAAAATATATTGGTTGTAAATATGATTACAGGAAAGCAATAATCCTAATGAAGCAGCAAACCCCACCGCAGAGCGGCTTCTGTCCGTAGAATAAGGTTCGTAAGTGATGGCGGGCCCGCAAAACGCAGGCAGTCCGTCGAGGTCTGCCAGCGTATACAGTGCAGCGAACCGGTCTCCTATTTTAAAATCGTCTTTAAACTGAATGTCTTTGATCAATATTTCGTTTTCATGCGATAGAAAGCAGTATTGTTCGATGATGCCCGCTTGATCAGTATGACTGACCAGTTTATCCGTTGTTAAAGGGATCAATTTTTTATTTACATCATTGATGATCTGTGCGAACTGTCCTGCAGCATTTAAAAAATCCTGAATAATTGCTGGATCCAAACTTTTTTCAGGAACGATATGCCTTCTTAAAAGGAAACTATTGATGGATGTAATAATTTTATTCGATGGTTTCAGCGTGATATATATTCTGCAATGATGTTCCAATCCTCTTCCTTCAAAAAAATGTCTTTCACTGCTATGTGATAAAAAAGAAAGATCTTCAAAATCTGCAGCATACTTCGCCTCAGTAAAGAAATCCTGCTGATGGAATATCGTATGCTTAGGCAATACTTTCAATGCTTTTACAAGTGACTGTGATACTGTCTCCAGTTCTTTATCAGAAGAAGTGAATATCTCGGGTTGCATCACTTCAAATCCAACTGTCACAGCACCTGAAGCACTGAGCATACAATCGTTTTCAATTGTATATCCTGAAAAAATGAATTTCAGTTCTTTTTCCATTGGATGAATAATTTTCTTGATCTTGAGTTGAGTACTTTTGGCACAGCTTTAAAAGCTGCATTCTTCATCATGCCGTGTTCCCCGTATTTGTTATTGATCTGATAGACTTTTATAAAAAGGCCTGTTGTCAAAACAGCCACTGATCCCAAACAGAGATAAGTATTCAATCCGATCAGGTATAGTAGTGCAAATAGCAGAAGCAATAACACAAGACCGCCACCAAGCCACCAGATATACTGTGCTTTCAGCCCCTTAAACTCTAAGGGCTTCCCTATGTTTTTATTAATCTTATAAACACTACTCATTATAAATTTTTACTCCCCTTTAGAGCTTGTCCCGAACTTGATTCGGGAGGCAGGGGGTTTAAATTCCAAAGAATGCTTTTAAAACAGTAGCCACTACCACCAAAAACACACATGATCCAAACCAGGCAGCGGCTACTTTTCCTGTATCATGATCTCCATGGTTCCATTTTGAATAAACTTTGATTGCACCTACCAATCCGACAATAGCACCAATGGCATACATCAGGCTGCAACCTGTTGCGAAATAACTTTTTACCATATTGGTTGCTTCCTGTATACCTGCATTACCGTCCTGTGCATGGGTACGAATAAAACATAGTATCAACAGCAATGCGGCAGCATACTTTTTCATCTTCATTTCTTTGAGTTTTTATTACGATAATACATCATGACAATTGCTATATAATAGAGAGCTGTGTATGTTGCCGCTGCCAATATGAATCTTGTTAAGGTGAAGAGTAAAAACATGAGCTTTGCGTTTGTTTCACAAAGCTATCTGCATAAAAAAATCGCATTGATCCAATGCGATGAACAATAAGAAGATAATAGTTAATCAGTGTTAACTTTTTGCAACTCAGATTATGACTTATTAATACCTTTTAATATCTTTCTGCAATTAATTGTATTTTCGCATTACGATGGATAGTATAGAACAAATAGTAAATGAATATCAATCATTGAACCTTCACAATGTGTTAGATCATGAAAGGTTCAACCAATATGCTATTGTCCATCATTCAAGTAGTATTGAAGGATCCACACTAACAGAAAATGAAACAAGGTTATTGCTCGAAGAGGGTGTTACGCCAAGCGGCAAACCTTTGGAGCATAGCCTTATGGTAAAAGATCATTATGATGCTTTGCTTTTTGTATTGGATGCTGCCTCAAAGAAGGTAAAGCCAGATATTGATTTTATCAAATCTATTAATGCTAAAGTGATGCGCAGCACCGGTTCTGTTTATCAAACTGTATTTGGAGAAATAGATGCTTCAAAAGGGCTTTTTCGAAAAGGCAATGTCAGTGCAGGTGGAAGTTATTTTGTGAATTTTGAAAAAGTTGAATCATATACGAATGAGTTTGCAAGATCCTTACAGGAAAACTTGGCAAAAGCTGACACTATTAATGATCAATTGACACTTTCATTCAGTGCACATTTTGATCTGGTTAGCATTCATCCTTTTTATGATGGCAATGGAAGAACGAGTAGACTGATGATGAATTTTATTCAGGCTTATTATCAGCTCCCGTTAGCTATCGTTTATAAAGAAGATAAAGCAGCTTATTTTTCTGCGTTGCAGGAAGCGAGAAAAGAAGAAAACACAGACCCGTTTAATGATTTTATGCAACAACAATATCAAAAATTTCTCCTCAATGAAATGAAACAATATAAACAGGATATGTCTAAATCCTTACTCACACAAAAAAAGAAGAATAAAGGAAAAGGGTTTTCGCTTTTTTATTGAGTTAAGAAGATCATACTAATTAAAAGTCTTTGACGCAAATGGACATAAATACATGATAGTAAACAAAGTTGCAATCTCCTTTTTCGTTGAACTTGACTTTTACAAAGGTAATTTTTTAAAATATTACGAGCATTTACTTCCTCATAAAAGTCAAACAGGTTAACTCTTTTACAAAAAAATCAACTCATTTTGGAAGCAATGCGCTGATCTTCTCCATCATTTTAGTCAGGAAATAGCGGGTGTGCTTGTCTTTAATGATTTGAATTTCTAATCCGGCTTCAAGATACGGGTAAATGATTGTCAGATACTCAGGATCATAACAGATAAAATCAAGATACAGGTCTCCTTCAGCAATATCTGTTGCATCAATCAGGAACTCAAAACGTAATTCATCTTCTTCCAACCCTTTGATGCGCCAAAAGTATTTAGGCAGTGACTTTTTTAAAATAGATTCGCAATTATCGCCATTTATGCTAGACTTTTCTAATATCTCCCTTTTAAAAGTGCAAGCACCGGTCAAATTGACCACCCCTGAGATGATTTGGCTGACCGATGCAATCCGATTCAAATTGACCACCTCCGTCCGGAGCAAATTGACCACCTAAGAAGAAAATAGAGTTCATGTTGTT